>Ga0247733_1000003_pt1 | contig 597593 bp, 626 predicted proteins | sample UWRJL043104R2_FD_180932 | JGI IMG/M metagenome (GOLD analysis project Ga0247733, IMG submission 180932) | Plant litter microbial communities from Arlington Agricultural Research Station in Wisconsin, United States - UWRJ-L043-104R-2 | ecosystem: Environmental > Terrestrial > Plant litter >... | reverse complement strand
AGTCATGCTACTGCTACCGTCATGCTCGATCGCTCGACACATTCTGAGGAGTAGGAGTGGAAGACCAGCCTTGAAGCTAGGATACGATACCGGAACAGGCCGTGCACCCTGCATGCGACAGTCACTTACTAACAAATTCAGCGGCATCATCCACATCATCAACGTGTCTATATCCCTCGTCAATACCTTCCGCGACCCACCTTTCCCCTCAACCTCGACACCGCTCAAAAATTACCTTCCGGGCCAAACACCCGACCTCACTGACCTGACCCGCGACGTAACCCCCATCCCCTGTCACTCACACAACGACTACTGGCGCCGCATCCCGCTTTACGAAGCCCTCAAATGGGGCTGCACGGGCGTCGAGGCAGACGTCTGGCTCTTCGACAACGATTTATACGTCGGCCATAGTGCTAGTGCGCTTAATCGTGGACGAACGTTCACGTCCATGTACGTCGATCCATTGATGCGGATTTTGGAGCAGCAGAATGCTGTGAAAGAATTCGTTGTTGGGCAGGAGAGGGCAGGGAGCAATGGTGTCTTTGAGGTGGATTCCAAGCAGACTCTTGTCCTTCTGGTCGACTTTAAAAATGACGGGCACGCCATCTTTCCCTTCGTCGAGGCACAGATAGCGCCGTTCCGCGAGAAGGGGTATCTCACCTACTTCGACGGCAATACAACAATCCCCGGCCCCATCACCGTTGTCGCAACCGGTAACGCACCGTTTGACTCCATCATCGCCGACTCAACTTACCGCGACATCTTCTTCGACGCGCCGCTGGACCGCTTATACAAGGAGGGCTCCCCTTCCACGTCCATCTCTGCATCCGATTCAGCTCCAGATCTCGAGCTTCACCGCCACCTCCAGGTCCCACCGCCAGACAGCATACGCACATCCGGTCAAGGCAATGTCGGCACATCACCATCCTCACACTTTGACCCTAAAAACTCGTACTACGCCTCCGTCGACTTCAAAAAGGCGGTAGGCTGGGTGTGGTTTGGCCAACTATCCGACGTGCAGATGGAACGGATCCGGGGACAGGTGCGGGGGGCAAAAGAGGCAGGATTGAAGGCGAGATATTGGGGCACGCCTTCTTGGCCGGTGGGGGTGAGGAATAAGGTATGGCAGGTGCTTGTGGAAGAGGGCGTGGACTATTTGAATGGCGATGATTTGAGGGGAATGACGACAGTAGACTGGGGGGTTCGACGGCATTGGGGATGGTTTGGGTAGATGGAGGTGGGGGGAAGCATGATACCCGAAAGAGCGATTTACGGTGCGATTACAATTGAAGATTTTTTGGTCATGTTCTTTGTTCGCTGTCTGCATGTACCTGCTCTCGGCAGGTCCATCATCGATAATCTGATGACAGGTCAAGCACGCAGACGTGCCCCAGCAGCTACGCACAATACGCGGGCATAGGCCTCCTCGATGTTCGTCCCTAATCAGGCCTGATACTCTGCCACGCCAACACCTCTAGTGCAAGTACCAGCGTCGAGTCATCCCCACACCACGCCAATACCATCTCCACACCTCGTTCGCTCAGAGCTTAGTCTTCCTCCTCACCGTGCCGGTCTCATTCTCGACAAACTCCGCCTCAGCCTGCTCCTCCATCTGCCTCGCCCTCTCCAACCTGCGCTGCTCGGCATTATCCGCCATGATGAAGTCAAACACATTCATACCCTGGGGCCGCCGGCCGACCGCAAACTCGTTCCTGGGCCTGAGCTTTTTCTTGCCCGTGTCTGAGCGAGTCGGCGGCTGCACAGCCACATTGGTGCTGGCAAAGGGTTGCTGGACCGCGATACCAAGGAGATTGGAGTGGTTGATGGGCACAGTCGGGGAGGTGGCTGAGTTGGGCCAGTTGAGCGTTGAGTTCGTCGAGTGCCGTTTGCTTGGGGACTCCCTGGTAGGCGATGGAATAGGACGCGGTTGTGGGTATAGACTGAAGAGTGGAGGAGTCTTGGGCATATTCCCATCGCCATTGCCGATCGGACTAGCCGCGTTCCTCTTGATAGGCGTTGACGGATGAGCCATATAATCCGCTCCGGGCAGCGGCATAGAATGCCTCCGTGGATCATGCGGACTAAGAGCAGCGTCAGTAGACCCTTGGTAGCTCTGCACCAGCGTAGAATCGTGCGAATTGATGAGATTTGAATTGCGATTCGAAGACTCGGTTCCTAGTCCGGAGAGGAGTTCTGGGCCGGATGTGCTGCTAGTGTTGACATTAAGGCGCTTGGAGTGGCGCTTGTGGAGCAGGTAGAGGATGAGGGCGAGGAGTCCTAGGGCGATGAGGATGCCGATGGTAATACCACCAACGGCGCCGCCAGAAATCTCACTAGCCACGGGGTGCTGTGTGTTCAGTGCGCGAGGGGGTGGGCTGGGCTCGCTCGATGAGGTGGCGGACGTGGAGCTGGTGTGCACGAAGTTGACTGTGATGCGTGGAGTCACGATACAGGTCACTCCACTGCCTCCCACTACCTGTAGGACCGACGTGGTTAGCGAAGTTCCCGGCAACGTAGCACTCGAGGGCTGCGACTGGAGTTGCGAGGCCGTGACGTGCTCCGACCCCCCAGGAGGCGCACTTGGCTGGACCGGAACTCCCGTGACCGCTGGAATGGAGTCAAAGGTTGGCCAGACAGTCGGTTCGGCCCTGAGGAGCTTGGTGAGGGTAGCGCTGGAGGTATCTGCACCTTTTGTGCGCTTTGCCTTTGAGGCGCTGTAATGTCCGTTAGTCCTTGGTTGGTCCAACTCGGCGAAGGATGTACATACCATCCAACACAAACGCCTTGAACACGGCTCATACCATTCGCTCCCTCTCTTTTGTTGATACCCGGCTTCTCGCGAGGTACGCAGCTTATCTTCGGGTCGGTGCAGCCACTAACTCTATCACACTGTCAGTTTCGGTCGACCCCAGACGCACAACAACAGTAAGACTGGTCTCACCCCGTGCAGCACGTAAACACTCCATTGACAGTACGAATACACGTCGACGGTTCCTCGCACGTAACTATACTCGCCGTCAGTAAACACCCTTCGTTCAAAGACGCAGAATTGGGTAACGCACAAACACTCCGCTCCATCTCGCTGCAATTGCCGCCATCTCGGCCTATGAGTGGACCGTTAGCCTCCGAAGAAACAGCAATAGCGAGTACACAAGCAATCTGCACCGCAACGAGCAGCATGAGCCCTCGTAGAGACGACATTTGCGAGCGAGACCGCGATCGCATGGCGAAGGCGCGGGCGCGGGCGTGCGGGCTCTGAAATGTTTGTCAAAGACGCAGAGCAGCGTTGACGAGTGGGAGGGGCGCGATAGTGTACAGGGCGAGGCTGGACGAGGCTTTGGAAATTCGAATTAGGTAAGTGTTGGTGAATGCGAGTTGAGTTGCTGTGCGAGCACTTGGCGCTAGTGACAGGAGGGAGGTCTCGTCTGTAGAGTAATGCTACAACAAGCGCTGAATCTCATCCGCCAGGCTACGTACAGAAGTCGGCATGACCGAGCCCGGGCGGTATGACTGAGTCTTATGTTCAGGCTCAGGGCACCCATTTTGACGAGATGGAAAGCGGTTCGCTTCCCGGGGTCGCGACAGCTAGTGTTGATAGGACGTGTACGAAAGGATGGTGGTAAGCAATCGCACTACCTAGCGTACGGTGGGGTGAAAGAGTGACGCGTATAGTGAGAGAGTTGGGGTAAATCGCGAACGGGAGGATATCATCATAACAACTGTGATATTATAAAAGAGAGAACAGACAGACACTAAATACAACAAGGCCGGAAACCACCCAAAGCTACCCCTGTATCAAAGATATCACCACAACACACTTATACAACTCGACGCCCGACAGTGTGGGTGAACACTTGCCTATATCAGCAACGCCCAGCGACGGCGCTGGGGAGACTGAACCTCTCCTTCAGGCAAACACGAATCATTGGATACCATTGTTGACGTCCCGGCGCAAAATGCAGGAGACATCAACTCTTGGCGCATAACATAGTGGTCGGGCTTCGTGCCTCTATGCGGTATAGTTCGCGCAGGTGCTCGCCTTCACCCCTTCCCTTCGAATTGCTTTGTCACATGAAGTGCGCGGTGAGAGCAGCAGGCTGCGCGGCTATCGGAGAGTAAAGTGACTCGCTCATGTAGAGGGCAGTTGGCCGAATCATATCAAGCCGAAGCCTGAATGCCATACTTCTTATTCGCCACTTCCACATTGATCGTGTCACCGATCAACAAGCCGTCATACTCGCGTACGACCCATTCGCAGAATGTATCCCAGGTCTTCTCGAAAATAGCCTTGCCCTGTTGCTTCTGTGGGTCCTCGAGACAACTGTACTCGAGGCTCCAGAGCGCGAGCTGTTTCCAGCTGTGAACGGTTATAGTGGGAGAGCCGACCATGACTTGGTAGAACTCGTGTGACATTGAGTTACTGATGGGACACGTTAGTAGCTGTCTCCTGAGGCTAGTTGGCCGTTAGGGTCATAGAGCTTACCTGAACAGGGAGGGGTTGTCGCTATTAACGCAGCATGGAATCTTCGCGGCTAGAAGCTCTGGATACGGATGCTCCTTGATGTTTCGGCACAGATGTAGAAGCTCGTTTGATATGGGACAAAGCTCGATACAAATACCAGGTTTAGTGACGGGTTTTCCGTCTTGGACGACTTTCCGCCTGCGAAACTTCTCGATCAAGTGTGGGTGCTTCATTAGAGAAAACCCATGTCCGATACGCTTCGATTCGAGAGCGACGGCGTCGTAAAGGTTAGAGTTGGCTGGGTCCGTGGAGCCCCCCGTATCTAGCAGAGTTTCGCCAGCATGGAACAAGAATGGGATCTCAAGATCCAATGCCCGACACGTTTGCTGGAAAGCTACGAGTTCTTTGTAGTAGAACCCGATGTGGTTAGGTCGGTCTTCAGCCCCAACCAAGTCAAACCCTATGCAAAGTCAGAACTATCCGAATAACTCAGAGCCGAATCGTCAACCACTTACCACAGATCAAGTCCGGGAACTGAATCTTCAACTCGATGCAGTCTTTCATCTCCTGCCGCATCTTCGGAATGGGTATAGAGCGAGGAGTGCAGTAGATGATCTTCAGGCCAAAAGGGAACAAATCACCCTGCCCCTTTACCTCGAGCGCCTTACGCTTCTTGTCGACGGATTCTACTATGAGTCTCATTTGTGCAGCCGTGCTAAGCTCGTCGACACCGTTGTCCGCAGGTATCGACTTGTCCAAGAGCATCGGTCGGAGCTCGGCATACATGACCTTTTCGTCGATCATGCGGTCGATCGCTTTGTCAATGTACCATTCATAAACTCTTTGGTAGTTTAGTAGGCCTTTGAAACAGCGGGTAGCTTGGTTGAACCGTGCCCAGACACTGCATTATAGGTCAGTACACTCGCTGTGGCATCGAAGAGGAGGCATATAAACTTACCCGTTCACTGTCTGCGTTGGCTCGTACGCTTCCTCTTTACTGAGTACCATCTTCTGCATGATCCAATACTCGGCTGGGTTGAGATCGACACTGGCCGGTTCGGAGCAAGTTCGCGACCTTTCATTGTCGTCCCTCTCCTGCGCTGATTGTACATATGAATGGCCAAACTTCTCTTCGAAGATGGTCTGAAATTCTTTCCACCTCATCCAAACTCGCTGGTCAAACTCCTTGACTCTCCAATTACCAGCCTTGCCTTCGTATTCAGGGCTGAAGATGTTGTTACTTCTTGTTGTCGCCGCCATGACTTTGAACATCATTTCCGTCTCGGCGAGATCCTCTTGGTTCACAAGTGGCTGTATGCTCCAGACGTACATGTTGTCCATTTCCTGGGCTTCTTTGAGCAGTCTTTCTGGGTTCAGCTCGGCATTGAAGTGTAGATGCAGTATTGCGCCCTTTGGCACTTGCTTGGATATTTTGAAAAGCTCGCTGTTCTTCTCGATCCTCGCCTTGTTGGTCAGGAACTGCCCACCCATGTCCAGGGTCTCCGGCCCAGGAATGGCTTCAGAAGCGTTGTTTCCGAAGACCACTTTTCGTTCAAATTCCCTGAGCTCACGGATTATGATTGCAGCTCTCTTCTCGCTCGGGCTGGCCTTCGTACTTGCGTCGTAGTCCCATGCGTCGACAGCCTCCGCGTTGAGCAACTCTGCGCGCTGTTTCGCATAGGCCTCAATGTAGCCCCCATTTGCGAGGAAATGCTGCAAGAGCGCTTCGGGGTCCTTTGTCGTGAAATCTGCCTCAGGTGGCGGTTCTTTTGCTTCCGTCATCTTAGTGGCTGTTCTTGAAGAAGTCCTTAGACTACGGGTAGATCTTTTTCTCTTCTTGTCTCGCACGTCAGCTGTGAACATGGCCGGTCTGCTTGCGTCCTGGTCAGAAGCGCGTCTAGAACGTACAGATCTGTTGGCGTCAATACGAGGTCGACAGAAGGGGGCGGTTGAAGCTTACAATGCTGGTATGTTTATACCACACTTTGCCAAAAGATTCTGAACGAGGTTCTGAGAGTCGCTCGTCGTCTTCGGGGTGCTTTCCGGGGGCATGCCGATGGGATTCGCGTTACTGCATCTATCGCTGGCTACGGACAAACTCGACGATAATACACCCGCACTGGTGACACGAGTGGTGGCCGCTTCTTCAACGCATACACCGGTGACGGTTGAGGCTGTGTTGATGATCGGGACAACGCCTAGTGCAGACAAGGCTGTGGGTCCAACAAGGGAGGTAGCTACTGGAAGATGTAGGATCACCCAGGCGAGGAAAATGGTGGATAGGTTTCGATAGACGCAGGCCCAGTTTCTGGCCTAGCGAGCAATCGTGTCAGTCAGAAGCGTATTCCACACGAGGGTCGATGGTCTTGTAGACTCGTGCTGCGCCTCGATGACCCATATGGTCGTGCAAAAGGCTGAATCATAAGTCCGGTGCCTAAAAGAAACGAGGACTCGGAGATAAGGATTGACTGGTTGGGGAATAGGACACGGTCAAGAGAGAGAGTCATCAGAGCACCAAAAGAGAGGACGCAAGACCGGGCACGATGGTGTGGTGACAGAAAGGGAACGTCCAAGACATGCAGGGCGATCGCGTGCCTGAGAGGAGCATGCGGGTAACAACAACGGGAGCTTCCACATACATGAGCGGCACGCTGTCTGCGCACGTTGACCCCTCTTTTCAACAAGTGCACCACCCGCGACAAGAGTGCAAGCGGTTCCGCGATGTTTGGAGGGCGACCCGTGCTGAAGTGGGTGGTTGTAACACGGCCAGGCTGGCGCGTGCGGTCGAGTTCGTTCTGGGCACACGCGATGACGGAGGACGAGGACGAGCGCGAGGAAGATTCTCCGTCGTCGCAGAATGGGCGCAGCGGTTTCAACGACGATGCGAGACAAGCGCCGATGTCGACAAGATGCAGAAACAGAAGTTGGCGAGCCGACCAAGGCAGATTCCCGTCCGGTCACGGATGAGGCTATGCTGAGCGCCAGCCCTGAGCCCATGCCCATGTGGCTATCCTGGAGCCTAGCACCTAGCCACCGCTTCCAATGGCCATCCATGCCAGCGCCCCTCCTCACACTTTTCTGCCTGAGGCACCAATCGCTGCGCCGCCTGCTCTCGCCCTCGCCCTCGCCCTCCCAGATCGCCCTCCCAGATCCCCCCCGCGGTGCGAGGCCGGGACGGCGCGAGCTCTGATCGGTTGGCTTTCCGACGTCCGCCTCAAGCTGTTGTGCGAGGGCATGTTCTCCCTGGGCCCCATTCCCCGTTCTTTGCTTGCGCGTCTTTTGTAACGGCCTCAGGCGCCATCCAATATATATACAGCCTCGTAATTCTAGTTTGCATCGCCATAGCGCCGTCATCATCCCATGTCTGTTCGTCCCAAGAGCCCGGAGCTTGGACGGTTCTGTCGAGTATCGATCTTGCACGCTTTTCCGCTCCTACCGCCATGCATTGGCTGCAAGCCGAGGACGGCGAGCCGGTGCGCAAGTCGCTACAGCTCGACATTGTAGGTTTCCTCGCCATCCTAGGAGAGGGTTCCGTACTCGCCAACGCCCAGGTGTCGACGCTGTCGAAATGGATCTTCCTTCCGCGCTTGATTCCAGCTCCGCAGGCCTTGATGCGACCGACCAGGCCGACCAAACTGGAACCTGTGCAAGGGCATATTTCGGGCATATTCTCGGGCAACGACAAAGAAGGCATCAACCACATTGGCAACATTGTTTGGTGAGTGTTTCCTACCATCTCAACTTGGATGGAACCACACCAACACCTACCACTCCTTCCCCGCTAACCACCACCACCACAGCGACGGAAGCAACCTCCCCGAGCACTCAGTCCGCGTCGTCACCATAGAGCGCCCCGGCGTAACGCCCCTCAAAGCCAAAACCGTCGCCCCCCTCACCGCCGTCCTCTTCATCGGTTTCTTCCTCGCCTGCTTCCTACTCGGACTCTCCATATGGCTCGACGACGGCATGTCCATCGTAGCCACCGTCCTCCTCTCTCTCCTCACCTCGCTCATTGGCCTCGGCAACAAGTGGACGTTGAAGCTCCCTGAACGCAGGGTCAAGACCGACAACGTACCCACCGGGGATGTTGTGATACGGTATCCCAAGGGTAGCTTCCTGGTAGTCAGGTGTTCCGAGGGGGTAGCGAGGGAGCTGTACTTTGCGCCAGAAGCGATTGAGTACTTACTGGACTATGGGCCGGCGTACCGGTTGCTCAGCCTCGTGGGCACCGTGATGCTCATGGGTGGTGTCATTTGTCTTGCCAACGCGCAGATTGAGCTCCAGATCGCTTGGGCAGGAGCGTACATGCTTCTCGGCTCATCATACTGGATCGTGGCCGCCTTGCCCGGAAAGCTTCACTGGGACTATTCCTGCTATGAAGTTACGAACGAATGTCTCTCCAATTCCGATATGGACGTCAAAGGCTTTCCGTCCAGGAATGAGACGTTCACGCAAGCGTTGTGGACGGCCATTGTTGTAACAAAGAGTACAAATTGGGTCCGCAAAAGTAACGCATGTCCGGACACACGGGCATGGGGGGCCTGGCTCATCGAAGCAGGTGAAAAAGCAAACGAAGTGCGGGAAGCCCCAAAGGCGCACAAAGACCCAAAGACAGGAAAGGACGTTAGGACGTGGCAGGTTCCGACTTGGAACCCGCAGCAGCACCTAGGAGAGCTCTTGGACGAGCAGACAAAAGAGGATGCGAAGAGTCTCAAAGAACGCATCCAAGAGGTGTGACAATGGGTGTGAACATGAGATCCCAAAGTGGCATATTGGCGTGGCGTTAGGCTAGCATTTTTGACACAACATTCTGATTACGACTGACGACTATACCACATATCCTTAGCGCTCAGCATTGTTACCAATAGCGTTGCATAGAAGAACAATAATATGAGCGTACTAGCGGATAGGCTTCTTCTCGTTGTTGCACTACATCCATCTTCTGCTGCTCTCATTTGCCTTCCTCGTGGCGTAGTGTGGTGTCGACCTTCTCCACTAAATTCGGTCGTGCTACCGTGCATGGCGACACGCTTCGTCCGTCTCCTTTGCGTTGACCGGCGAATACGACGGGCCCAGAGCGACCGCAGTCTTTCCCAACTCTGGGTCAGGATCCAGACCATATCTCGACATTTGCAAGCTCCTGGTCTGTTGTTCACCTGGCAGCCTTCCACTTTTGCTCACGCACCACCTTGGCTTTGACAACCTCTCTCAGCCACTCCTCTAGGTTCCCGCTCTTCTTCCCGTCAACCTCCATCCCCTCGGCCAATCCAACCCCACCATCTTCTTTACAGCATGCAGTCTCGGCTGCTTCGGCCGCCTCGTCCCACTCTTCATAGCTAAACACGCCGTCGCTCTCATTCAGAAGCATTCTTCCATCGCCAGCGAAGGCAAAGACATGTACGGAATGTATAGGTTTTGCGCGGAGCAGGTCGGTCGCGGTCGGTGAGACCAGTGGTGAGGAGGCCTTCACGGAGAGCGACGAAGGTATGGCGACGAGGGTGGAAGTGAGGATAGTCGAGAGGGGTATTGAGGCGCTGAGGAGGGCGAGCAGCGAGGTGTGGAGGAGGTGCGGGAGGAGTGCGAGCGCCTGTCAAGATTAGAGCGGGGACTTCATTTTGGGCAATGGATTGACGGACAGAATTTACACCAGTCGACGCCTCTTCTTCAGGTAGACTCCGCACCTGCAGCGTGATCTGTACCAAGGTCCGTGGTATCCTCGTTACGAGAATGATGCTGCGAAGTGTGTTGTGTATGAGCGTCTCCAGATGTCGTTCTTTCGGAGCTACAGCCTTGTCAGCTTCTGCTTCCTGCTAGATGCTAGATACTAGATGCTATGCAAATACGTACTTCCGACTCCAAACGCGGGCCTTAGGTGAACCTCCACTGTTGCTTCCTCGGGCATCTCATCTCTCCGCTGCACCTCGATGGGGCCGTTGACTGCACCGATGATGCAGTACCCGTTATGGGCGTAAGTCGCGGAACCGTCTGCGCGGTGCAAATGCGAAAGGATTGCTTCGGGCGCCATTTTGCGTCTTCCAGGTAAGATGACGACGCGTTGCGGTTGCGGATGCGACAATTTGAACAATGTCCAAAGTTTGGACAGGGATCTTGCAGATGGCGGGGTGGCCCGAGCGCTCAGTTCACTTCGCGGCATGAGCTTCGTGCCGAGGCCGGGAGAGCTGTCACGTTACCACCACCGCCTCGTGAAGCTGTTGTTACTCTGTTCCAGCCAGCTCCACCGGCTCACGAAAGACGAACATCACCGGTCATGGCTAGCTCGTCACGGAACGCGTCGCCCGTCAAGCGCCTGCTCACGGAGCTCCAGACGTACCAGGCTGATCCAAATGAAGCGCTGTTGGAGCTGGGACCTGTGGATGACGATGAGCTGCTGCATTGGCGGGCCGTTATGAAGGGTGTGCCAGGAACGGCCTATGAAGGTACTACCGAATCACCCTCCTTCTCCAGCCCAAATAACCCTTTACCGCACCACTCCTTCCCTCCTTGAACGCTCCGACTAAACCACACACAGGCGGTCTCTGGGCCCTCTCCATCCACATCCCTTCGACATACCCCCTCACACCCCCCACAATCCGCTTCACAACGCCCATCTGCCACCCGAACGTCGACTTCAAGACGGGCGAAATCTGTCTCGACCTGCTCAAGACGTCGTGGACACCCGCATACACGATCACGACGACCATGACGAGTATACATCAATTGCTGACGAGCGCGGAGCCGGATAGCCCGTTAAATGTGGACATTGCACAGCTGTTTCGCGAAGAGGATTATGTGGGCGCGGAGGCCTTGATAAGGTTTTATACGGTGACTGAGAGGTGGCAGGGGCGAAGGCGGTGAAGGCGGTGAGCGCGGTAAGGTTGATGAGAGGAAGAGGTGTCAATCGAGCTGGGGATGAGCTGGGGATTGCATCAGATGAGGACTTGCGGTCTACGCGCAGGCGCTACGATGCTGGACATGGACGGCTGGTCCATCTGGTGCGGAGGGTACATCATCAGACAGCTTGATATCCTGATCTGCGTTCTGGGCTAGCTTGGGCATGCACAATAATTCCATCGCAACTGTTCAATCTATAAGGAGCACGCTCACACAGCTTCTCAGGTTTAGCGTACTAACAACATCTTAACATTCGCCATTGCAACTGCAACGAGCAGGAACACCAATCTAGCAACAGCAAGGTAGACATTCGTAAGCGAACAGCCCACCGATGGAACGCGAGGTGGTATCTACTTCCTCAGGAGTGGACCAGAGTACGCTTTATCAAAGGCTGCTTGCGGTAACAGTTAATACGATCCGAACCCGAGGATCCTCGACTTGCTGGCAGCTTCAACGCGCGTTGACCGCTTCGCAGTAGGCGGCGCATGCTGGGACCGGAGTACAGTTCGTAGTATAGTGGCTTGCTACAGAATGGGATGTTGAGGTGGTAATCCGGCGACGTGAGGGGTTCACAAAAGCACCCATGGGTCTACCAGAGATCCTGCGTACGTCGTGTTCTAGTTGATGTCTGACGTGACTTGTTGCAGCAGTGCGGTAGGTGCCCAAAGTTCGAAGTAGATCTTGAATTGCAGGCAAGGTGATATGTTCACGAACTCTTTGGCTGAATGCGTCTAGAGCTCCAAGATAGCTTGGTAGCGGGCCATAGCGATGAAGTAATAGGATTTTTCTTTTGGAAAAAATAAAAAGAAAAAGGCTTTGATTGGAGGCAGCCGCTGCATTTATCCAGAACTCCATGATTGATCAAGAATATACCCACGGCCAACCCTACCGAATAGACCCCCAGTCATACAACGCCTTTTAAGATGCAACAGCGGAGAAGCTAACTTTGTCCTCCTAAATCGATAACGCCAAACGACCATCGCTTGAACGACAAGATGCAAAACGATAACATTGTGTGAGCACGCGACCCTCCATTACAGGCTCATATAGTATGTCAGCAATGCCCTTGTACTCAGCTTCCAAGAGGACAGCCACCAGCCTAAGTGCTTGCGCGGAATCCGCTTTCTGAGGTCTGGATGCGGCGGTGGCTCTCGGTGTCGTGTCCTAAACGCGGAGTGGGGACATGCCGTACACGGAACTTTTGACAGGTAGCGTCAAGTTCCATCAAGTGCTCCCGTGGGCCGGATCACATGATCGAAGACTCTCTGCATGGGGCTTCACGATCCAGAGACGACCCAATGCTTTCTTCGCCAGCCCTTGGTGGAGGTATATACCGAGCCATGGAGTATGGCCTGATGGCTCGGTAAGTCCGTTGTCGAAATGCGACGCGAGTACGATATTGTTGACACTTGTTCTGGGACATATGCTGACGGTCCGTAAGAGTGCCTTCGGATTGTCGGTAGGGGATAGAGTCGAGGGTCGTAGGGACCGGGCAAGACTTGGGGCGGAGACAGCCAGGGATATATGGGTTTGAATGGTGGTTGTTGTTGGTCCTTGCATTCCAGGATTTTATCTTGGCTTAGTTCTTTCCCCGGTCGCGCTTGGTGTGGCTCGATCTCCTTCTGTTGCGAACGTATCGCCAGAACGGATAATGATGATCTCCTCGTTGTGAGCCTGACGATAGCTAGTCGTATCCCAGTTACAGCCACCACAACGAGAAGGAAGATTTTGCACAACTGGGAGTATCCAAAGGCATGTGAAGTTGATGATATGTGGTATTGACCCGCAGGTACAGACGGAAGAAGAGGCATGGAGACAAATGGACAACAAGTACGAGGCGTTGGCGTGATTGATCACCTCTGCATACGCAACGGTGTGGAAGGATGCAGGCAACTGTGCTGCCAACCAGTCAGTTCACGGGCAACCCGCGCGCTTTCATAGAACTCACATGGAAAGACGGGAGAACCGTTGGCGTAAGCACTAGGGACACACTGCTCCGGTGAACGTCAGCAAAGACTCGAGTGCAGCGCGTACAGTCGTCGCAGGATTGGAACCCATGATATAAATATGACGGGAGGCGAGCAAGCAGGCTCAGGTGCCCCATATGCATCGTGAGAGCAACCCACAACGCCTCAGTCGGAGAACAAGTCGTGCCGCTACAGCACGGCGACATACCGCCTCTTCCAAGCCTGAAGCGAACTATCTGTCCATGGCTTGCGATGAAACGCGACCACCGCAGCTCTCCTCGCCGTGAGCCATGTCTAGACGTGGAGACAGAGTGGAGCGATTGCCATGGCCGATGGCCGCGTCCGTACAGTTCAGCTGCGTCGGCGCCGCCGCATCGATGCTTTACAGGATAAGGCTGCTGGGGGAGCCCCGAACCAGCATGGTTGGTGGAACTTCAGCGCGGTAGGAGGTCTTGGGAGTTGCAGTAGGCGTGTGTTCAGCTGAGGGTTGATGGGTGGCGTCGTGTGTGGCGCGCGCACGGGGCGAGTACACAGGGATGGTCCGAGATCCGATACAGGGAATGTGTGCAACGGCGAGCTGGGATCCCTCCACCCATTCCCACCTTGCTACCAACCTCGCCGCCATCAGGCTTGCGTACCTCCGTTCCTGCTTTATGCTAGTACGTACAATGCTGAGGAAGACACCCTCAGCTACGTCGGAGACGCCAACCGGGCCAAAATGCCGTATGCGGCCCCCGCGGCTTGTCACCAACAGTACTAGGTGCTAGACACCGAGTATCTCCGTAATAGCGAGAACTAAAAGCAGTATCCACCTGTCAGGCCCTTCCAGCACGGTCGTCGGCATTCCTTTTTATCACGGTCACGACCGCGGGTTCTCTTCTTCCGCTGTCTTGCAAACGCCAGAGCCCACCTCCGCAAGATGATGCACATGGCTTCATCGGAGGCGCTTAATGGCGTTTGGGCTTGCTGTGCTAATCTGGGAGCCGCCCCGGATCGAGACTACTCTTCGTGGCTGCATCTCACCACGCTGATCGACGGCGCTTAGAATAAGCCGATGGAGGATCCTCGACGATCTTTCGTCGTTTCACTTTCATTTCGCCGACTACCGCAAGAAGACTACCGTACTGACACATATTGTCATGTGGTAGCGAAACCTTAGCACGCCATGAGGGCTACACCAATTGTTTGCCGATCTAGACTGAGCCGCAGCGAATGGTTCGTTCTCGTTGGGCTGTCTACGCTGGCCACACTTTAGTACCTTGTGTACCACGGGTTTCTCTGATTGGTTGTCGAATCGAAGATGCGATCCTTCTGCCCTCAGGTTGCTGTTCGCTCACTAGTGTATCGCAGGTGTGGCTGTTGACTTCCTTTGGGCTGAACTCTTCGGAACTTTGGCATAAGACGGCAGCTTCATTAGGTCACCAATGCGATGTCCATCTCTTCTATGGTCCACGGTGATTTCGTGTGGTGAACCTCTTTGCCGTTTACATGCCTATAATAAGAGCGCTGGGCTTATCACTGTCATTGCCAAATGCCGACCATTTCAGTAGTCCGAAGAGCTGATGTTGAACAATACGGCGTCACTGGTGCACTCGCAAATTGCACTGGAACTTAAGACACACCTCGACCATAATCGCTGGCTCCGTAATCTGCTCTTTACCAACGCTACATTTGTCATCACAAGATCCTACGGAGACGCCGTTGCCACTGATGGCACGTGGCCCTTACCATACGAGTTCAACATCTTTCAAGGCTCTCCTTTGCCTTCCAAGTGCGGCAATCTGTCGTGTGATCACTCCAAACTCAATTGCGATGGTACAGTAATCGGCTTCCTGGGACAACTGGTTCTTCGAGTCTCTGCGATACAATTAGCCGGACTTCTCACGCAACTGCATGCATGCACAGCCCCAAACCTACGAGATCTTCACAGCAACCTCAATCGCAACAACGGAGCAACGGTATACAACCGTAAGCTGTTTTGCAGACCAACTTTACTGCATTCACGCCATACTCTTGCACCTCAGCCTCAAAACGACCATATCCACCCTAGCCGATCTTAGACTACGCAAACATGGTAGTGCCGCTTGCTTCGCCTCTCCACGCCGGTGAGACCAGGCATTCATCACAAAATGGCCAGATGTCCGCATTAGTGAATGGGGAGAACGGCGCTTCCACTCCACCATTGCTACCTGTATGGGCATACTGCTTGTCGTCACGTGCCATCTCAGTAGCCAGTAAGGCCACTTCCTCCAGTCGCATCGGCAACTTTCCAGTTTCATCACTAAACGGCACTAGTGGTCTGTTGTTTCGCACAAAGTAATATCCATGATTGTCTCGCATCGAACTAAACAGAAATCACATGCAAAACACCAATGCTCCGCCGACCACTCTTGCCAATAGTCATACAGCAGTACCAAAGCCCACTCAGCATATGGCCTGCCAGTATTCGCCGCTCTTTATGCCTTGCACTGTCCCACCTTTGGTATGTAATACGGCCAGGTTTGTGCTTTCAAGTATTCGTACTCAACCGATGTACGACCGGTACCGAGCTCGGTGGCAGACTGCCATACTCAGTGATTACCATGTTGATGTACTCGGCCGGTGTAACATCATAGAGGACTTGCAAGTGGTGCAAATTCTGCGAGTCCTCGACCCACTTCAAGACATCCAACGGCACAGGTTTAGCGTCTTCAGCAGCTGTCTTGTCGTCGGTTTTGGACGTTGATTTGGGAAGATGAGGGTAAAGAGGCAGTAGCTTGGTACGCTCGGCTTCCGAGAGGAGCTCATCGGAGGGTGCAACTTCATTGCCGACGATAGAGTCGAGTGCTACCTTCTCGGTGAACTTGACTGATTCGCAGAGGACGAGGACGGGAAGCGATTGGGCGTTGGCAAGCATGGAGACGAGCGCTGTGCCGACGCGCGAGTAGAGTCGTCCATTCGACATCATCGCGTGCGCACCTAGGAAAACCTTCGTTGCGCTCTTAACTGCGTGCGAAGCTCCCGTGATGAGGTAGTACCGCACGTTCAGACCGTGGTTGGCTAGCTTTCGGGCAAGCGTCTTGCCTTCGAAGAGGGGTTTTGAGTCGACCACAATGACGGAGAATGAAACGCCTGCTTTGTGGGCCTGGAGGAGCGTCTGATGTACGATGGATGATGAGGCGTATGTCAGGATGACGTCGCCGTCGACAATCTTAGGGGCGGCGGTGTCGCAGATGAGCTTGTTGGCTGCGGTGACGCGCTCGCGGATGAACATATCGATTTCTTCGAGGAGATTGCGTTTCGCTTCTGTTTCTGGGGTTGAGGGGTCGATTTTAATAATGACTGAAACATGTGGTCAGCAACGGTGCAAGTATCAACGTGATTATTAAAGCACATCAGAAAATCAGAACGGAAGTGAACCTACTATCTTTCAGCCATCGAATCGCATTCCCCATGCTGATGCTCAATGGCCGACAACTCCGCAAATAGTCAATCTGCGGACTGAGGTGGTGGTTCGTGAGATGGCGCGCCAGGCTGGTACCGACTGGTGTCTGGTACGACTCAATGACAGCCTTGAAGGCCAATAGCATAGCAACCATACGAGCAGTACTGCCACATATGACGTAGCTGCTGTACTGTAGTCCAAGAGCCAAAACGGCAGGGTGCACATCTTTCGAGGCCCCCACCATAGAATGCTGCCGTGGCTGGCTGTACAGATGGCCAAAGAAGAGTCCGAGCTTGCTTGTGTCCTTCTTCACGTCCTTCTTCTGTGGCGGTGGTGTTGGTGCATTTGATTGAGATGCCCGCCTTCTCAACGGCATCGGTCTAGATTTATCTTCTTTGGAGGCTTGCTTGGGCTCCTTCTGCTGCTTTTGACCCTCTTTTGCAGATAGACCACCATGGGTGGGTGCAGAGCTTGCTTTTACTTGCGCTCGTCGTGCTTGCTTCTCTGCCATCTTTTGCTTCTTCAGTTCTGCTAGTGAGGGCTTCTTTGGTGCGCCATCTTCAGCGGGTTTGGCACCCTTCTCGTCGCTTTTTGGTTGAGCTGGTGGGTTGCTGGGAGGAGCTTCTGCAGATGCAGCAGGCGGATGTACCGCTTCGGCCATGACTTGATCGCTCATACTGTGGGCTTCCTTTGGGTAGCTCACGGCCAATGTCTTTCTCGTCTCGTGGAGGCAGACAAATTAAAATTGAGGTTGGAGTGTAGGTGTCGACAGTGGGGTATGACGGTCCGTGGTCATTTGAAGATGGACGAGAGAGGTATATGCTTCTTTTTCTTCGTGTCAATACTTAATGGCAGTAGATCCGGCGTTCGGGGGCAGGCGAGGAATTGTGAGGATCGAGTGAACGTGATATTGAGTCAGACTTGCGCTAGTCCCTTTTTGCGCACGCGCGCCAAGACTATCCCCCACGTTGAAGCAAACTGAGCAAACACGTCAAGCTGCGTCATCGGAGGTATAGGCAAAGGACAGCATTACGAACCGCAACCATTCCTCCCAACATGACACTGTGCCATGGCCGACAAAGTCACCAATCTCACTGAGCTTCCGCTGGACATCCTAGTCCTGGTTTTCCCGTACTTAGATGCGAATAGCTTCCTTGCTCTCTGCAGCACCTGCAAAGCGTTCCAGCAGCCCTCAATCCGTCTAGACCCTGCATACTGGAGCTATGCAACACGCAGTGTATTCCGCGTACCAAATCAGCCCGTCGTCCAGCACGATGGCGTCCGCTGGCAGAAGATGTACCGTCGTTTGCTGACGCAGAGCCGCGTATATACGTGGGGCAACAACACGCACCACCGTCTGGGACACAGCTACGATGACGAAGAATCTGTGGTGCGGAACCCAAGAGCGCCTCTCTTTAGAAGGTTCCACCAGAACTCGTACTGTTCATTGCCAACTGAAATGGAGGGGACGCGCGAGCTGGGTGTAATAGCAGATCTGCAGTGCGGGTAGGCACATTTCCCTCAGCAAGCCGTACAAGCACCAGCTAACGTACAAAGTGGCTGGTCCACTACCGTGCTCACCTCCAAGGGCACTCTTCACACCGTCGGCGTCCTCAACGGACAGCAGATTCTATATACAGCTCCTGGCACAGACCACTTACAGACTCTGCAATTTCCGGCCGGTTACCTATCCTCCGTCACAGTTCCCTACCACGAGCCGACGATCGCCATCCGGCAATTCTCTGCTGGCAGATCGCACATACTTGGTCTTGCGGATAGCGGCAGAATGTGGTCTTGGTCTGTTGTGCAGAGTCCGGGCCTGCAGATCAAGTTCGCAAATGTCGAGATTCGGGAAGCTCCGTCTCAAGGGTCTACGGCCATATCATCGCTCTATGGTCGCGTCAAGCAAGTAGTTGCAGGTTGGAGCTGCAGCTCAGCGTACATCTACGGCACGGGTATCGTGTTATGGGAGCCCGTCCATCGTGGCCGTAACGATGACGAGGCTGACACGATGCTGGTGCTGGAGAACTTCGAGGTACCCAAGACCAGGTACCAGCGCATCAAAGGCGCTACGCGAGAATCCGAGCAAGACCGAGCTTTAGGCGAGGAGGTTGGTGTAGTTCTGAACTACATTATTTTGGAGAACTTCGTGGTATTTGTCACCGACATCGGCAAAGTCTTCTGCGGCCATCTCGGCAGCAAAAACAAGGTTGATGACGTACTCGAGTTGCGCGCGCTGCGGAACGACAAGGCATCTCCGATGGACGTACAAGGATCGTTCCGGCGCTTCGCCATCTTCAAGAATGGCGAAGTCATCACGATTGATCAAGATTATTTGGACGCTTGCTGGAGTTCGCGCGATACGAACCCTGAGCAGACCGATGTTGAAGGTCTTAAGATGATACCAGCGCTTCAGCAAAATGATGTCATCTCTGTTGCCTTTGGAGACTACCATTTCCTCGCCCTACATTCAACAGGCAGAATCACTACGTACGGCACCGAGTTGCAGTCCTGCGGCGCCCTGGGCTTAGGGTGCGACGGCAACTCACATGGACAACTACGTGGCCTCACCTATGAGGCATTCAATCACAATGCTAGTCTCCTCCCGCAAGCGTATACTCAAGGTCGCCAAGTATGGTTTCGGCCGCAGCAACGAGAATGGCTCAAGTTCCTGATGGATGGTGGCAAGGATCTCGAGGAAGCCAAGGAGAGAATGGCGACTTTTCAGTCTGATCGTATTGTGCAGGGAGAAGTAAGCGAGTGGATCGAGCAAGAGGGGCGCCAATGGGACAAGGATAAGGGCGAAGATGGACTGGGTGCGTATTTTGCGCTGAGGGTCAGTGCGGCAGGATGGCATTCTGGGGCGGTGGTTATGGTCAACGATGAGGTTGCGAGCAAGCCGGAAACGTATGACTGGCGAAACCAATCTTTTCCGCGGCTAAAGTTGAGTGATGGGAGGGAGATGGAGGGTACGGTGGCATTTGATGATTGGCGTGAGGGGCGGGCAGAGTGGCAGCTCGATGTCCAGCTCTGATGCTGTATGAGCAGAGGCTTCTACCAACGATGACTATCTAACACCGGCCCTGTAGCCCACAAACCTATTTATTTATTTCGGATTTGCCTTGTGGAATTTCGTTCTCTTATTTGCAAGAAGAATCCGCACGAAACACGTTAGAGTGCTTACACAGGAAAAATGCTATACTTACACACGATGATTGAACATTAAGAGATTTACACTATCAGTCAGCGCTTTCAGCATGAGATGCTGTTACGGCTGACTAAAGATTCAGACATTGACATAGGTTTGGTTACGTAGATTCGCGAGGCTTGGGCTTCGGAAGCCTCAGGATAAACTGGACTAATCACGTTGGGTCGGAAGGCAAGGCGTGTACGTTGTCTGTGTCGGGCCGCGTCGTTGCACGAAGGTTGGCTGGGTCAGGCCGCGCCGCTGAGCAAAGGTAGTTGGAAGAGTTTGTAAGACTCTATCATAAAAAGTAGTCAACCTAACGCTTTTAATAGCTATTTGTCTCTGGTTCTCGCCCTCTATCTGCTTGTCCTGGGCTCCGCTTCACACCCCTTTCGCTAGCCCAGTCTATTATGGGTAAGCGACGAACAATATATGAACCACACCCTCAGCCTTACCACCACCTTTCAGACGGATCTGCATATTGAACAACTCAATGTCGCCCTCCACGGCCTTACCAGGACTATGTCACCGGTTGGCAAACGAGGACGTATAGAAGTTTGACGCAAAGTCCGGATTTAGCGACGGAAGGCGTCGCCCTGCGTTTGGAGCGTACACGGGCCGATAAGCCTTACCAGTAATTAGTTCCAGGCCCACACGATAGAGCGGAATCGAAAAGGCCGGATGCAGAGTACAAATTACGACGCGTTCTGATCGAGTGATTCTCATCATGTTACCACTTGATTCATCCCGTACATGTCGTCACGATTCTACATTATCGGATCCAGAAAGAATGTCATTTCAGTTATGTACGACAGCTTTCCGCACCTGGGGGTTAGGTCATGCTCTGGACTCAACGTTTCTGTTGCCATATCTGAGCGCCTTGCGTTTAAATACCCTCTACATTATCAAACTCGAGATGATGGCATCTATTAAGGTATTGTGGTGCGACCCCCATGTGCCCTGGTCGACGACTGTCGTCAACTGATACAATCGTTTAACGCACGCCCAGCAATCGTCTTTATATACCGGCCTACTATTTATGATGCATGCCAATACTTATAGTAATCAGATCGATGCGAGGTGACAAATCTCACATTCTTCGCTCAAGATTGACATTCCAACCTCCCTCGTGACAACAACACAAGACTGTTTTGCCGCGCGTTTAATACATACCTTGCTGAGGTACTGCGATTTGCTTGTGCTCACACTTCAACTGATCATGTCATCTTCACTTCACTTCTATATTGGCATCATATGGATCCTTTCTGCTTTCTGCATCCGACATGCCGAAGCGGCAGTCATCTGCGGCAACCTGGGATCTATCGACTCGAGCGTCACGACATTTTATATGGGCAACTTCTTCTTCAAAGCGCCATCGACATTTGCCTTTTGCGGCGACTTCTGCAAGGTCGATTCCAGGTGTAGGAGTTTTCGGTACTCGTACTTTGCGGACGCGGATGCGCAGTACTGCGAGTTTTTCAGCCTCTACTCGTAAGTTGCAACACCAGAAGGTCAGGCAGAAACGAGCTCTGACCCTTTCTACGATAGTGAGGACTACTTCATAGAAGACAACAGCCAACCTTATTACTATTACGACGTCGATTGTCCACTCCCTGCTTACGCCATGGCCAACAGCGGCGACACGACGATTACCACCACGACAACGGCAGCCGTAACCAAAATTTCGTATGTCACACGGGCTCAGACGACGCGCTTGTATTCCACTACAACTGCAACTACAACTCGACTAGCCGGCACTAGAATTTTCTATGTTACACGGACTAAGACGACTCCCTCGTATCTCACTGCGACTACGACTATAACTCGACCAGTCGGTACCAGAATTTTCTATGTTACACGGACTCAGACGACTCCCTCGTATCTCACTGAGACTATAACTCGGCCAGCCGGTACCAGAGTTTTCTATGTTACACGCACTCAGACGACTCCCTCGTATCTCACTGAGACTGCGACTATAACTCGGCCAGTCGGTACCAGGATTTTCTATGTCACACGGACTCAGACGACTCCCTCGTATCTCACTGAGACTGCGACTATAACTCGGCCAGTCGGTACCAGGATTTTCTATGTCACACGGACTCAGACGACGACCTTGTATCTCACCACGGATATAAATGAGACGATGACCACGATGACTGACCCAACGGTAACGACGATTGATCCAACGGTAACAACGATTAATCCAACGGTAACGACGATTGATCCAACGGTAACGACGATTGATCCAACGGTAACGACGATTAATCCAACGGTAACGACGATTAATCCAACGGTAACAACGATTAATCCAACGGTAACGACGATTGATCCAACGGTAACAACGATTAATCCAACGGTAACGACGATTGATCCAGCGGTAACAACGATTAATCCAACGGTAACGACGATTGATGCAACGGTAACGACGATTAATCCAAAGGTATGACCGCGATATCGGTTCCAAAGACCCGTTTGGCCACAATAATGCGAGTGTGCTTAAGGCGATGACGGCTACTGTGGCTAGAAATCAACTAGGACCACTATCAGGTGGGTCTAGGGATAGGATAGAAGGCGGGATGCGGTCGTATACCTTTTTGCGGGGGAATCTGAGAAGGAGTAGGGTATACAAAGACGGTTACGACGAAGCAATAAAGTGGTCATTACGCTCAATCCGCCTTCTCAATCTTGTTGCCCGTTGTGGGATCACTCAGTATTACTTGAGATACATTGCCTTGCTGAGCTTATGGCAATAGGGTCGACGAGACGCATGTAAATATAGATAAGAGAAAAGACACAGAAAACAAGTATACACCGCTAGCTTGACCTAACTCTATTTCAGTCAGACGAAACGACAGAATTGTCCTTGACTGCCGAATGCACGGGGATCTCGGTTTTTCCGTTCGCTTCCTCCTTGCTAATATGCTCTATTTCACCGAGCAGAGTATCACCCTTTGTTTCTGTTACTGTCGGCACATTGACCTTCCCGTTCGTCTCGCTAGATGTGACCTCCCCTTGCACTAACGAGTCCGCTTTCTTCACTGGAACTCCAGTCCTCGCTTTCGCCTCCTCCGCCAAAGCCGCGGTCCTCGACTTGCTGTTGACATCGAAGTAGGGTCTAGGCAATATTAGCTCTACCGAATCGACGCCGCAACATGATACTCACCTCTCCCCAATGCCCACAGCCCTATGTCCAAATCTCTCTCCCAGATGATCGTAATCAAAAGTCGCTGTATGGAACGCACTCCGATTATCCCAAATTGCCAGATCACTGCCAGCATGTTAGCAATCTATCCAGTCTCCACCGTAAAGAACTGTTCTCACTTCTCATTCCTCCACTTGAACCGTACCTGCAAATCATGATTCGTCGTCAGTACAGCTTTGATCTTCTGCAACACCTCCTCACTCTCATCTGAATACAACTCGTTGATCCGCTTTGGGAACGGCCCTAGTGAGAACACGCTTTTCCATCCCGTCACGGGATTTGTCCGCACAACGGGATGTACGCTGAACAAATCTCGGCCTATATTGTCGGGGGAACCGCGTGGTCCTTCATGGATGCTGACTTTCGATGGATTCGTGGCCGCGGCTTTGAGGAAGCCATCGCCGCTGAACAGCGCAGTCAGCGATTCCAAGAATTTCTGATACGCTGGGCTGAAGCGATCGTAGATCTCGTATCCGCTCGCCCAGAGTGTATCACCACCTGTCGGTACACCATTCTCATCCTTGGGCAGCTGTACCAATCGCAGTGAAGTGTAATCAGCTGGCGCAGGCTCGAACTGAATATCCGAATGCCACTGTGCGGCGTCGTACTTTCTCTTATCCTCCGCGAGTGCGTGCGCGAAGATTTGCTTCCGAGCTTCGGAGCTAATCGTGCTGATCTCGTCGTCGCGGGCGCCGAATTCAGAAGTTTGATTGAACACAGGGTGAATGTGGAGGGTTGAGGTGGGAGGTTTGCCTGTTAGGAGGCCGAGACGGTGGATGAGTTGTTTTTGGAGGGTGTTGGTTAAGTTTGTTTGGGCGCGAAAGAAAACAACGCCGCGACGGGAGACTTTTTGCTTATTAGCGATGGAGAGACTTTAGGGAGAAGTGGGGACTACTGGTAATGGCGAGTTCGCGGAGGAGCTCGTCTGCGTCATCGGCATTGAGGAGATCGTCGACGATGTTGAGGGTTGGGAATTCGCGGCCGATGATTGGAGTTACTTCTTCGAAACCGAACTTGTCCAGAACACCGGTTGGAATCAAGGGCTCCTGGGCGTGGGCGTGGAATTCGGAGTCTTGCTTGGAGATCGGGTCGGATAGGACGCCGGGAGCCATAATGTCGAAACAAAGGTTATAATGCTGTTAATGGTTGGCGAAATATGTAACGAACAGAACCAAAGAATGCTTATCGTTACCGCCGTCTTGGAACAGCTTGGTCCAATTTATACCAAAAGTGCGAGCAACTCATTTGCCCGCCATCGATGTTCCTCATAACGCAATCTTCGGCAACATGACGCCAATCTACCCCACCATCCCACCACCATGGATAGGGCGTATCAGAACAAATACCAGCGCCGGGATAGAGACTTGTGCAAATGAACCAGATAAGGTTATTGGGTCGCTGTCCCAGGCGTTTCAGTCTACGGTTGACGCCATCTACGCTACGTGACAGCACATCTGTCACTCTGTACAAGCGTTGGGAAAGGAAAGGTCGCGGTGCAGACCACGTTACGCGGGAATAAGGCGAAAAGATAGAGGACATTAATTGTCTTAAACATAGGGTATACCATTGATCTAAGGTGAGCTGAAGCCTGCAACCATCTCGTCAATCTTTCGATCTTTATAACGCCGTTCCATGAGGGTACCAAAGTAAGGAGTTCTATCAAGCGTGCTGTTCGCGTAGGTATGTTGTTATTACCGCTTGCCCTTCTTGAGCACAAGCCCCTTCCAGCCTTTCGTATCCTTTAGCCTCTTGATCGCCTTCGCGGCAGCAGGATCTTTCATCATCTCTTCTTGGCAAGCCTTCTTGCAAGCTTCATTCTCATGTTCATGCCAATCGCACCAGTCTTTCTCGGCTTTTGGCCGCTCGCCCTTGGCTAGTGTGGTAGCCAACTCGAAGAGGAAAGGCTGTGGGAGCTGTGACCGGAGGGCGGACATACGCTCGTTGTCCTTGTCCGGGTTCCAGTACACGGTGTACATGTCTAGAAAGTACTTGCAAAGAGGCGAGTCGGTTGGGAGGCTCTCGTATGCGTCGATGACGTTGCTGTGGTCGGGCATAGATTGCAATATCTCGTCGTTCGACTGCCATGCCAAAATAACGGCGCGTCGGAGCTTCGGGATCTCGTAGCGGTGTGCGAAGATGTACAGATTGATGAAGCGTCGCTCGAGGAAGCCCTCGAGACCACGCCACTTATATGGGCGTGAGCAACAAGGGCATAGAGTCTCTTTCGGCACTTCAGGCTTTTCGGCAGCGGTCAGGCGGATGGGAGGTGCGGGTGCACTCTTCTCACTCTCGCCATCTCCAGGTACCTTCTCTGCACCATTTTCCGAGATCGGTGGTGTTGGCTCGACCGGTGGTTGCTCTTCTGCGGGCGCGTCGTTGTCGTCGAGACTGATACCCCACGAGGCTGCATCGACATCATCCATGCCGTCTTTCGGTTCGGCTGGAGGTGTCGATGGGCCATCTAGGTCGATGGAGTGCTTAGGCGGCAGGGTTTCCTTCCCACCCTCGATGAGATGATGGGGTATGAAGCCAGTGTAGCTTGTGCGTGTTAGCGGTGCTTAAGGTAGCTTGGTAGGGCAGCGTACAGCCACAGCATGAAGGCATCAAAGACATCAGGGCTGGTATCCTCGAGCTCAAGAGATGATTCTCCTTTGTACGGTGATGGACCCTCCTGTTGCAGAACGCCATCAAAGTATGTCGAGCATCTTCGCAGAAGCTCTCGATGGCAGCTAAATGATTCGGGATAATCGCCCTTCCCGACCTTGACGGTGAGTATCGTCTGGTCGAAATTTCTGCGGGTATCGTTAGTGAAAATGCTTCCCATTGCCAAATCTATGTTATCTTACCTGAAAGTATGTCCGAGAGTTGACATGCCTTTTGGGTTCATATATGGCATCTTGAGCATAAAGTCGGGAACCAGATGCAAAAACTCAGGAACGATCTTTTCCATCCACTGTTTTTTTCGAGCATCTGGGCGCTGGCCTCCATTTTAATTCACATCTTGACAAGGCGGGGGACCGCACAAGCAGTTTCAAGGGTGGTGACAACTGTAGCTTGGCGTGTGAGCTCTTCACAAGAGCTTGGATCACTTGCTTGTTTAGCTCGGCAACGTTGGTGAAATGCTTGGGGAAAGGCCGTGTCTAGGCACTGAATGGGCATCTGGAGGCGGATGGATCGGTGGATCTGCAGCTGAGCAGTTTGTGATGGTCCGTGGTGGGTTTCGAAGAAGGCCCTGGTAAGGTTTCATAGCGCTTGGCGGGGCTGTTGTGTGCCTCAGGTGGGCGCTCGGAGCGCTGGATACATACGTCGCTCCCCGAGGACGTGATGAGCTCTGCAGTAGTGTTTCTCAAATGTCGTTGCTCACTTGTTTCGACAACCCGTCTCCATTCTCGCAGCGTCATCACGATATTAATGGTGAGAGTGTATTGGATGGAAATTAGGTAAAAGCCATCTAGAGTCCGTGCGCGAGCCGCTAGCCAGTTCAGGTCCCACGGCCCAAGCTTCCTCAAGCTTCTGCAGCCACGACCAAGACCGTGGGATACCCCCTTCGTTGTCGCACCATATAATCAAGCTCTAGACTTTAAATCAAGAATGCCCAGGTAGAGATAACGATGGCTAGCTCTTGAGTTGGTTGTGGACGTGGCCAGGAGAGGCTGCTTCGTCGTGGGTGAATCTCCCGAATGGAAAACGGAATATCTGCTTGGAGCAACTTTGATGATTCGTTTGGGTAGACTGTAGGCTTGAGGAACAAATGGTTCTCCAACGGAGGGAGCTTCCTCATAAGTCGCCTTCACTATCATCGAATGCACCATCGGGCAACGACATGGCCTCGATAGATGCATTGAATAGCAAAGCTAGTTGTCCTACCAATTTACGTTGAGACTGCCACGTCTTTATACGTTCTTCTTCTCTCGCCCTCACCTCCTCTGTCCAAGCAACGGGGTTCCGCGGAACTCCAGGCAGTGTACTGGTTCCGTTATGCTGTGCATTGACGCCGAAGAGCATGCTTTTCCAATCTCCAAATGTTTTGCTCATACCCTGAAGGTCCCGTTCCATCTTTTTACGGTCTGCAGACAGTTGTTCCAAATAAGCAGCTTCTCTGCAGCTCATGTTGGCCTCTTTGCGCAGCAAACTGAGGATTGCAGTGGCGTCGTTCTCGATAGTTTCGAGCCCAATAAATCCTTGGGAGGCTTGGTCGTAGCGCGGTCGACCGAAGAGGGGACGCAGCATGTTTATTTCCCAATTGATGAGACGATGAGCTTTGATGTCCAGATCAAGGATGGCGCGTAAGCGTTCGCGGCGAACTGCCCTTAAACAATCTTGTTGGAGGTCAAATGTGAAGGGTGCATTGCAGTTCTGCTTGATCGGTTGGCATGTGCTAACGGATGGTGAAAAGTTGCAGTGTACACTCGCCTCACCCATCAACAACCGAAGTCGAGTTTCTGTCTTCAAGAAGTTGAGAAACAAACTCTTCCATTGGACCATGATTCTCTTGTTGACCAAGTCGATGGCGATGCATTCTCTCAGAGTTTCGGGCGAAAATTCCAAGTCCATGACTGCTTTATCCAGCCTAAGACACCAAGTAAGAGTGCCGTAGTGGGACTCTTCGTCCCCGAGCAGCTGCAGATCGTCCAAGAGACTCTGCCAGGCAGGCCGCATCACTCCGTCCTTTGTAGTCTGATGCTCGATGCGCGCAAGGCCTTGATACCAGGCATCTTCTATGGTGAAGATGGCTTGATCATAGCTCCACTTTGCGGGTGCATGTGCCTCGAAAGTGTGCGTACCGTCGGTTCGGTCGAAATGTGCTCGAACAAGCTTGATCTCCTCGTAGCTGGACTCACTGTCGTGCACAGAGTACAGTCAACGCTTGATGGCCACCGGCGTTCAAGGGCCGGCACGTACCTCAATTGGCTCAGCGGATATTGGGCGTGTGGTCCCACATAGCCTATCAACTCGGCCCTCCTAAGATGTCCATACTGCACCGGGCCGTCAATCGCGTCGCGGAAGCCGCGGCACACCAGTCTCCATGTCAGAATGTGATTGACAGGAACGAATTCGACGATCTGGAACAGGATCTCGGCGGGAAGATGTGACAGTTCCGAGCTCTGTGGGTCCTGGCTGGAGTCTATCGAGTTGATCAGGGCAGCAACGTCATCGGAATCGAAGCCTAGCCTCATGTGGCGAGACAGATAGGCGGGCAGACGAGTATCGTGATCAGGAGAGCAATGTTCTGCACTCATCCCGGGCGACATTGTCTTGTCGGGGCTCGACGACGCGTGACGGTTCAGATGTACTTCGTGGTGGAGTCGGTGGCGACAAAACAAACAACGCGCGGGGAGGCCAAGGCGCGACGCGCAGTCACCTGCTTCATCCCCCGCCTTCACTCCACGCGAACCACGCACGCGGGTGTTGCAGTCGTTACAGCGTGCCGGAAGTGTGACCCGATAGAGCCCACCACTCATGTAGCCCTGGATATTCGACAATGTCCGATTCCGATCGGAGCTTCCCGACATCCCGACGCCAATTCGACCGATGCTCGGTGGCCAAAATCATGTTTGCGAGGTCGGGTATGCTCGGCAGCGTCACCCGGCTCGAGCTGGGATACCCGTAGTGCGCCTAGTGCGATTCTCTCCGCAATCATTGCACATGTGTCGATGAAAGTCAACCCCTCGCGGGTATGCACAACCGCTCACAGTCTCCACGTCTCCAGGACTTTCGTGGTCGGAGCATGTCCCGCACGACATGTATATCTACTCCCCGTAGCCGCTGTTGGCTTGCTCTGACCCAGCAAGCCAACTGCCGCCCTCATGCTTCACGTTCAATCGCATACTTAGACAAACGATGGCTCCCTCCACTCGCCGCCCTGTTCGCGTAGCCGGTGCGTCCGGCGGCTTCTCCGATCGTGTCCGTGCAATTGCCTCCCTCGCAAAGAACGACGAATGCGATGTCATCGTTGGAGACTGGCTCTCTGAGCTCACCATGACCATCCATGGCACAGGAAAAATCAAGAACATGGAGCAGATGGTTCAGGCTCGCACTTTCGAAGAGAAGCTCAACTATGCCATGTTCGCCGAAAACTTCCTCGACTGCTTCCTCCCCGCTGTTCCGGATCTGGCAAACAAGGGCGTCAAGCTTGCCGTGAATGCTGGTGCATCTGATACTGAGCTTCTCGCGCAGCTTGTGGACAAGAAGGTCAAAGAGATGGGCTACAATCTCAAGATCGCCTGGATCGAGGGCGACGATGTGACTGGTACCGTCAAAGGTATGCTGAATAAGGGTGAGGGTTTCAGGAGCCTGATGCATAACAAGTCCGTCGAGGAATGGGGTCTTGATCCAGTCTGTGCCCAGTGTTATCTTGGAGGGATGGGCATCGCGAAAGCCCTCGCTGAAGGTGCTGACGTCGTCATCGCTGGCCGTGTGTCCGATGCATCGCCCATCATCGGCGCCGCTGCGTACGTTTTCTACATATGTCGCCATTGATATTCGCTGATCGATATAGTTGGTGGCACGAGTGGACAAACGACCAGTTCGACGAACTCGCAGGGTCTCTCATTATTGGTAAGATAAACTCTCGGCTTTGCGGTCTAGTCCACTAACAAACATAGGTCATCTCCTCGAATGCGCTGCCTATGTCTCTGGTGGCTACTGTTCCGACTTCCGCGCCATGTTGGCTTCTGGAAAGCATATCAACATGGGCTTCCCTATTTGCGCCATCGATTACAAGGGAGGGGGGGTCATGTACAAGGAGAAAGATACTGGCGGTCAAATGACTGTAGCATCCTGCACCTCCCAATTACTCTACGAGATCCAAGGCCCTCAGTACTACAACTGCGACGTCACCGCACAGATCGAGGACATAAAATTCGAGCAAATTGGCGAAAATCAAGTCAGAGTTTCTGGCGTCAAGGGTCTTCCTCCACCGCCCACTACAAAGGTCGGCCTTACTGGGTTTGCCGGCTGGCAAGCGGAGTATCATATCTATCTCTGCGGTCTGCACATTGAAGAGAAGTGCAGGTGGATAGAGGAACAGATTCGTTACGAGTTCGGCGAGGAGATGATCAAGAAGTTCACACTTCTCAAGTTCATGCAAAACGGCGCTTCCCCAATTGACGCCCGCAACCAAGATGTTTCCACTGTGGACTTCCGAGTGTTTGCTCAATCAAAGGACCGTGAGCTACTCAACATGCGCAACCCTGAGGGCTTCTTCCGCATCTCCATGGTCAACTTCCTCATGTCCTGCCCCGGTGCGTCTCTCGGGAACGACGTGCGACAAGCCGAGGGCAAACCGTACTACGAGTACCACCCCTCGCTGCTCCCCCAATCCGCACTCCAGCAGCGTGTACACTGCCTTTGGGAGGGCGCCGAACCCGATGGTTTCAAAGACGGCAAGAAAGTCATTGACATACCACTCGCTCCCGAGTTCCGCGAATACGACCGACAACAGCCATCATACGAGACTACCAACCCGATCGCGCTCGACAGCTTTGGTCCTACCGTGCGACTCCCACTGGGCTCTATCGTGCTTGGACGTTCAGGCGACAAGTGCTCCGATTGCAACGTTGGGTTCTTTGTGCGCCACGACGATGAGTATGAGTGGTTGCGCAGTCTCTTGACTATGGAGAAAATTAAAGAGCTTTTAGGGCCTGAGGAGTACACGGGTAAGCCTGTTGATAGATTTGAGATGCCCAACATTCGCGCTGTGCACTTCCTACTGCACGACCACCTCGATAGGGGTTTCGACGCATGTTCGACGTATGATACACTGGGGAAGAATTGCTGCGAGTACTTGAGGGCGAAGACGGTGGATATTCCTGTGCAGTTTGTGCGACGAGGTGTGTTGTAGGAGAGAAGGAGTACAGACTCCCACCCATCTAGACTGGGTATATCATTTCCCGCCAACTTCCACTAGTATCTTAATGTGACTCTCCTTGTCCGAAATCAACGCCTTGATGCCGCCCTCAACCAAGTCCTCCAACTGGATCTTGCTCGTAATCATCTTCTCAGGCTTCAGCCTCCCATCAGCAAGCGCATCAATCACAGCTTGAAAATCCTTCCTCTGGTACCCCAGCACAGCCGTGTACATCGCCTCCCGGAACACCAGCATGTTTGGCTGGAACGGAACTTCCTTCTCCCAGATCGCTACATTAACGATCGTCCCACGCGCCCGCACAGCTTGGCAAGCCGTTGTAATGCTTGCTGGTACGCCTGCGCAGTCGAAGACGATGTCTGGTCCACCGGCGCCGCTAAGCTTGTGTGAAATGGATACGATGTCATTGTTGATAGGGTTCAAGACATGGTGGGCGCCGAATTCGTGGGCGAAGCGTTGGCGGGTCGAGGATACTTCGCTCACGATGATCGTTCGCGTCTTGAGCGCGACGAGACATTGCACTACGGCAAGGCCAATGGGACCACCGCCGAGAACTAGTACTGTAGACGAGGTTGTGAGAGGCGAGGCGGATACCGCATGCCACGCTACACTCAGTGGTTCCACGAGCGCAGCCACATCTAGTGGTATGCTATCGGGAAGCTTCAATACGGTGCCCTCGGGCACAACCACGGAGTCGCTGAGACCGCCACCACCACCGGAGAGCCCGATAAAGCCGCCTTTGTGGCAGACATTCTCGACGCCGGTGGTGCAGGCGGAGCAACTACCACAATAGATAGTGGGTTGAACGACAACGTGTTGGCCAGGCTTGAGGGAGGTTACACCGAGACCGATTTCACTTACGACACCGGAAAACTCGTGGCCGAGAGTTATGGGGATGGTGTCGTGTGTTATGGGGTGGGGTTTCGTGGGTGCGAAGGTTGGGCCACCGAGGTATTCGTGCAGGTCTGTACCACAGATTCCGACGTAAGCAGGGGCGATCTGGTTGTATCAGTCATGTTCCTTCAAGAGCTCGCACGATGGAGTGTCGCGAACGAGATGGATAGGGTATTCAGGAGGCTTGATAGAAATGAGTTGCATACTCTGACTTGGCCGTCTCCACACATCTGAACCTCCACATCCTCAATCCGGATATCCTCTTTGCCATAGTATCTTGCGGCGCGCATAGCGGCGTTGAGGTCCCAGAACCAAAGTCTTGCTCAATCTCGCCCGTAATGATGGTATTCACGATGAGGGTGTTCACGAACGCAGCTTCGAGCGCACACATGTCTGCTTATGAGCATTTTGAATAGCCGAAATACTTTGTGGTTGACAGGTTCATTGGATTGCATTGGAGCCAGTGGGAAGGATTGAGTGGGCAAGGTACCCACAATGCGTATGCAGAACGTGTATTGAGGGTCGATTATCCCGGTAAGTTCCTGACGCCCGCGCCTGGAAACTGACTGCCAGCCCCAGGACGGTGGGGTGATGGTCTGATATAGTCCGTATGACCGATGGGTCGGTAGTGGTTAGGGTGAGCTAGCGGAGTAGCGCCATTCCTATCGAACGAGAGGGAAGTCTTGCCGAGAAAGATGGACTGATGGATGTTTAATCTGTGTAATAGCTCGTTAGATGCCAAAGCTCGAGTCGGCGGGCTCGTTCCGCACTCTGGTTGGTCAAGGGTTGAACAGCTACTTGTATAGCACCGCACGTACTATGCATGCTTTCGATAGTTGACTGCACCAGACAGCCAGCGTCTTCATCACTCCAAACGCTATACGACAAATGCCCACCATGTACAGTTCATCGTGTATTCGCTTGCTTCCCCATGGGTCTGGATTGAGGGGAAACGCAACCGCCAAGGCTCGGGCTCGTATTTCGTGCGGCTGACCGAACATCGGATGGAGACAGCAGCCTCGGCCGCCCGCATCTCGCAGGCTGGCCGCTGGGAGCCTCCTGTTCCGCTCTCCCAAGTGCCGTAGCTCGTTTCTTGTTGTTGCTTAACCGCGCAGCATGTCGCAATTCCCATCGGTGCCACCCCCGGGCGCGTATGTACCGCCAAATCAGAACCAGAACAACCCGCCTGCGCAAGGCTTCAACCAACAGCAGCAGCAACCTCACTATGGCGGCTACCAGCAGCAGCAGCAGCAGACACCCTCGCCGTACGGTCCGCCGGCGGCCTCCCACAAGCCTGCAAATACGTTTGGGCAAGCCTTCAACCAAGCCATGACTACAGGCAAGCCAATGCTGAACAAATTGGGAAAGACGATAAGCTCGAAGCTGGGAAGCAAGCCAGCGCACAACACACCACAACATCTGGAGAGCTACCAGAATTACCAGCAGCACCAGCAGCAGCACCAGCAGCAGGCACAACAGCCGTCGTATCAGAACCAAGGCCAGCATTTCAACCCGCAGCCTGCTCCACAGCAGCAGCAACAACAGAGCACATATACCACTCCGCAGCAATCGCCCTTCCCACAGCCCAGCTATGGTACTCCAGCGTCTGGAAACTCGGGGCAAAGCAACTATTTTGCCCAGCAAGCCCCACAGACGCCAAACCCGCAACCTCAGCAGCAATCCAACACCGCACCCGGCTACAACCCCGGTGTGTTCGGCGCTCAGGGTGGAAGTGTAGGGCTTCAATCACAGGAACAACCCATGTACGGGCAGATCGACCAGAGCCAGCCCCAATCGCGACCCCAACACACACCATTTGGTCAAGCCGAACCCGCAAGACCGCCGCAGCAGACGCAGTCTGAACACTATTCTGGTCAACAAACGGGCGTTGTGGGAGGTCATGCCCAATCGCAAAACATGAGCCCACAGTCGCCTCAGATGCCCAGTGGTTTTCCAGAGACTGCTCAACCAGGCACACTACAAGAGCAGTGGGCTTCGCCTGCACCTGGCCCGAACCAGGCCGCATCTCCTCCCCCTCAGCAATCACAGACAGCGAGCCCCGCCCTTCCACCTCAGCAGCACAGTGCTGCTCCTCCGCCACAGCAATTTGGTACCGCCCCACCAGTTCCTGTTCATCCCAACCAGCAACAACAGCAATGGACACCCACGTCACCCGCCAGCCCTCAACAGGGTGAATTCCAGCCGATCCCTCCCGTAAGCCCACCGCCACCGCACCTCAGCAGCCACCAGCAATCCGCTCAAGTTGTTCCTGCAGAACATCAGCCACAGCAACAGCAACAGCAGCCGCAACAACACCAACCACCTACACCAACGTCGCAGAAGGTAGCACCGCAAGCCTCGCCTACAGCATTTGTCGCCGAATTACCCGCTGACATGGAGAGCTCTAAACCTGAACGACCACCGTCTACCTCCTCATACCAAGCGTATCGGCCAGTTGGAACGCAGGGTGCATCACCAAGGGCAGGATTTACCGTTCCCCGACGTGCTGTGAGCACAAGTAGCCTACCTCTGGCCGACCCATGGAGGTTTGCAGATCCAGCTACTGAGCTACCCACGCGAGAGTTCTTCATTATTGCTGACTTGATATTTGATACCCTGGATCGGAAGTTTGAGCCGCAGAATACTGGGCTTGTGGAAGCAAGCAAGCTGTTAGAAAGCTGGAAAGTGCAGGACTTTGCCGAAGAAGCTGCCCGTGAGTGCATATTCGATTGTGAGAGAGTGGCGCTCATTCCAACACAGATCTTTTCATGTACGATTCCTACGCCGCCTTCGCGAAGTTGTGGACTCTCGAGGGGGTTCCGCATCTTATGGTACCTTGTGAGCCCGCGCTTGCCCCTCGCTGGAACTTCCAACAGCAATCACACGTACAAGAGCTGAAGATTCCCTCGGGACCTGCGCTCCCAAACCCCACCAAGGCCACCTACATTCCCGCCCTTAACCGCGCAGGCTTCTACAAGTACATCTTCCTGGCCGCGGTGCACGATCCAGAGAGTCTCGAGAAGATACTCACTTCGTTGTGCTTAGATGCATACAAACCTGGAATTCTGAATCAGCCTGACTTGCAAAGACGGGACAAGACTCCGATATCAGGACTTGCAGCTCAAGCAGCTGCCATCCAGACTGCGGCAGTATCTCGCGTATGTGAAGAGATGGCCGTTGTGATCCAGGGCGCTCAGTCGCAACAGACACAGTCTAACAGTGGAGCCGCACTAGGGCACCCCGCGGGCGGCGTGACGCAAGAAGAGATGATGCTGAAGATGCACAACCTGAAGTTACAACAGCAGGCTAACAACACGATGGGTGGAACCGGCTTTTCGACTGCAGCCGGGAACTTGTACACAAGTAAACCGAATTACGGTGGCTTAGTATAGCAGATGCCGAGCCAGAGTTCCCAACCTGACGTACCTGGTCTTCCTCGACGATTACCACACGGATATCACATATGCTTAAGAGGGAGGGCAATGAGCGGTCGTCTTCTCCGGGTTCCATGAAAGCGTCTGAGCGAGTATAGAGTACACTCCTTTTCCAAATTGGCATTCCTCGCGCTCAAGCAACTGTGGGTTCGCTCGTCCGATGAAAGCGTTCCGTCACATCATCTGCATGCAAACACTCAAACAAATATTAGCAGTATCGACACCTGCGAGACATTGCAGGTGGACACACTCCACGGAAAACGCATAATTCGGCCGGCTGGTCGTGCAAATCCCCTTTGGCTGAGGCATGTTTGATGGCCTGAGGCTGCTCGGCTACCCGCACCATCGCGACCGGCTATTCTTGCCAAACTAAATCAGTCCGACGATGACGAACGGAGAGCGCGCTGCCCCGGTCAACGCGACGCATCAAATTAGCAGCGCTCGGAAGCCTTTGAACATGAGCAAGATTCACTTGCTATTCATTGGCAAGCGTGCCAAATTCCCAAAAGAGACTGACACGCTGTAAAATTGACGTCATGACGTCAACGACTTTATGGGCGAGAAGCCCTACCTACACACAGCAAGAGACGACTTAGACTAAAAATCAGGTCACCAACTTTCCCATGCCACAAACAATCAATTCTACATACGCGGAAGTCGTGATGCCACACCAAACGAAGCGGGCTAAGCTCTTGAACGGTGATACGGAAGAACCAATCGTAACGTCCATAGAATCAGCACCCGTGACGAAGGAGAGACAACCGTACATGAACAATGACCCTGAAACGGAGCTCCAACACCCAGGTAGTAACCATACATATCCATTTGTTGCCGCCTCTCTGATAAAACACCAGGCACTGCTCGCGCCAACATAGCCGCCACCTACGCTGCCCCTCAGGGCACCACACACGATTCCTGGAACAACGAACACGCGCACCAAACTGTCCTTCAACAACACTGTGATTTTTTCGACACGGACCATGACGGTATCCTCTGGCCTTCCGACACTTACCGGGGCTTCCGAGCGCTGGGCTTCAACGTCCTCCTTTCCCTCATCGCCCTTTACATAATTCACATTAATTTTTCCTACCCGACCTCTCCTTCCTGGCTCCCTGACCCATTCTTCCGGATCCATTTGCCCGCCATTGACCGCACTAAGCACGGTAGCGATACGGGCACGTACGACAATGAAGGCCGCTTTGTGCCGCAGAAGTTCGAGGAGATCTTCATCAAGTATGCAGGTGGGAGGGACTGGATTACGATTGGGGAGATTGCGAGCATGATTCGCGGGCAGAGGAATGTGGGTGATGTTATTGGGTGGGGTGGGATGGTGTTCGAGTGGGGGGTTACTTGGATCATGCTTTGGCCAGAGGATGGACGGATGAAGAAGGAGGATATCAGGGGTATCTATGATGGGAGTATCTTCTACAAGATAGCGAAGAGGATAAAAGAGGGAAGGAAGTGGGATTGAGCAAGACGTTGTTGGATCGTGATTGTCAAAATGGTGTAAAATAGGTCGAACTGCAGGGATGGAGCAGCTTCTTCCACATCCCAACTATATCAGGTCGGCTAAAGTCTTCGCCAATAAGCCACTGCGCCCGTTCTTTGCACGACCATACAACCCGTGCCTACCACCGGCATTCGTCTCCATCGGTGTTCTGTACTTGGCAACCTGAAAGTTCGCCACATCCATTGCTGTTGATGATTCGACTGGACCTAAACTTCTTGTGTCTAGCTTTCAGATGTCCGATCTTGCAGGTGTCGCGGATCTGGTAGGTGTCATGGATCTTGGCAGGTGTCGTGGATCTTGGCAGGTGTTGCGGATGTCACGTCAGCCATCGTGCCCATACCACCAATCCGGCTGTCAACGTAAGCTTACCGGTACGTGCAGAATGTTATCTACATTTCGCTCAGAATGCCCTCCGCTCTAATCAGCAATCAGCACACTGTTCGTCTTGTACCACGAACAAATACGAACCTTAACTTGACGCTTCGTTCCAGTCCTACTCGAGCGCAAATATCGTTTCCATCATGAACAATCCAGAGAGCACCAAGACCTACAAACCCAAACAGGCCCTTGAGCCTACCCCTCAACTCTACGACGAGCTCGTGGGAAATTGCATGGAGGAATTGGCGAAGTCTACTATCGCCGAAATCCTCCCTTTCCCTCCAGGCTCGGTGATCTTCGATGTTGGGTGTGGCACTGGTGCCGGCACATCTGCAATTGTAGCTTCCGTCGAAGATACCTCTGCGATTCTCATCAAAGCCGTGGACATCAACGAGAGCGCCATTACTGTGTACAAGGAAAAGGCCGCCGCCAACAACTGGCCCGCGGAAGCCACCAAGGAAGATGCACAGGCACTCTCTATTCCAGACTCCTTCCTCTCCCACGCCATCGGCACCGCTTTCCTCTTCGTTCTCCCTAACGATGGGGTCGAAGCCATGAAAGAGATATACCGGACGCTCAAGCCTGGCGGTACTGCAGCGTTCAACTCATGGGCTTACGTGCCAAACATGCAACCCATTCAAGCCGCCGCAAAGCAAACTCGGCCTGCGGGAACTCCATTACCTCGTGGAGGGATGGACAAGTGGGAGAATCCCGAGTTACTGCAGCGAGTGATTCTCGAGGGCGGTTTCCAGGCGGAAAAGGTTACGATGAGCCAGCGGGACGTTTATGTTACGACGACGAGTGTTGATCGCTATGCACAGATGCTTTGGAGTTTTATTGGCGGGACCTCAGCTGCTGGGTGGCTTGAGTCGGATGAGCGTAAGTGGGATGAGGCTATTGAGATTATCAAGGAGGAGCTGCGTAACAGCGATGGGTATGAAGAGCTGGAAGGAAAAAGATTGCAGCTGAAGTTCAGAGCCAATATTGCCATTGTTAAGAAATGATTGGCACATAGGCAACAACGAATGGATAGCCACTCTACAGGCACGGTGAATACTAGTTTTTTAAAGAGTCACACTATGACACTGACAGTCTGTGGCTTCCCCCCAAATCATGCGTTCGTCTACTCTCCATCACCTGTTCCATATTGCATTTTCTCGTACACTATGTTAAGGTCGTTTACAGTATTCATCCGACCAGAAGAGATATGCTTCCGGTGTCGAAGCGCCCCATTTGCTTCGTCTAGGCGCCAATGCGACCTTGTCGCTCATGCCTGTGATGGAACCATACCATCCGATCGGCTCCAGCATGACAAGCACTGCAGTGAACAACGAGATAGAGATAGCCGCAAAATTGTCGTCGCTATCCCACAAAAACCCTTTTGCCAAGATGATACTGTGCAGCGAGAAAGCTAAAGGATTATGACAACGCCGTGTTCGCTCTATGCCTCAGCCTGGAATGGTGTAGGCTTGGAAATTAGTGTTCAACGTGAGTCGGAGGGAGTCAAGGTTAGGTTCGAAAGATTCAACAGCTCTGCTTTGCCTAATTCATAATCCTTGCAGGTATGCTGGGTACACTGGGACGTGGGCAAGGAGTGACACAAGGAGGTAATCTCTGAGGTATGGACTGCCCTGGTTGAGTTCTCTATCTAGGTCCAGACTAAGCCCACATGGGGCTGCCAAACCACGAGTCATTACAAAACGCTTAATACTCTCGAGTCTGCATGCTAGAAACTGAATTGATCTAAATCATTCTATATGCTGCAACGTAGGATCGGTATAACTTGTTCCAGGCTATGTACTCGCTTTTACTGCGCAGCCAAGAGCCCAAGTCGCATCTTAAAGCAAAAGGTTTTGCTTTTGATATATCAATCTCTTAAAAGTAACAAGGTTTAGACCAACTAGCGTCTCGAATTACCTTTACAACAAAAAGCTTGCTGCTTTATTAACGTAGTCTTCACGCAGTTTCGTCTTCACCGTGCCATAAATCCTAGCTTCATGCCGTCGACCCACTTTGCCGTCGACCCGCTTTGCCATCGACCCGCTTTACCGTTACACACATTCCACACATCACTGCACGCTCTACGCATTAGCTTGAGCACTATGTATATTCACTATGAGGAGAATTTGCCATGATTACATCATTAGGCACTGGTGGTTTAGTGGTAAAATTAGCCGTTGCCAAAAGCAACATTCGGCTAGCCCCGTGTTCGATTCACGGCCAGTGCAGTTTCTGATTTTCTTTTGCGTACCTTTTTGCTAGTCAGTCGTTTGAAATTGAAGCAGGCAAGTGGTTGTTAAATTCTCTGTCCTCTGGCATTCGAGCAATTTTGGCTGTGACTACGAGATTTTTGGTTGATGTCAAGAGCAGATGTGCTGGTGCGATCGGGTGGTTTAGCGAGCCGTTGCCGAAGACTGCTTTCGGCTACCCCCGAAGTTTTTATTTATATTCCGCGCAATAGGCTTCTTGACTTCTCTTTCTTTCAAGTTCACATTAGAGATACCTACCATCTGATACCAAGAAGACGAGTAGGGAATTCTCCTTGCTTGGGGGTATGGTAGTAGTTGGGTTGCTCTAAAAGAAGTAAAAATGTGAGTAATTTATTAGCGTTAGCGTATAGAAAGAAACGCGTTTGACGATAGGAAGGTGCATTGTTGTCCATGCGCTGGTTAGGTACGTAGACACTCCTAGCCAGGACGCGCGACACACGCGGTAGTGATCAGGTATAGTTATGATAGAACCTCCAAGATTTTTGCCATTTGGATATGCCACAATTTTCAAAGTTTCTTAATGTCATCCATCTGAAAGCGCTGGGAGCTCATTCATACCTCTGAGTCAAGCGAAATGTAAAGCGGGTCAATGTCCTACGTACATTCGAGTCGTTCATTCTTACATAGAAGTGACACATATATAGAACCCTCTTCGGCCAAAGAAATACAATCAATCGCAGTCCGGTGTCGTTCAAATGAAGAAGTATCAAAGATCTTCCCCTCGTCCCACCTGTTTCAAGCACTAACCTGCAATGCCGACCTAAGCACCGGCGTAAAAAAAAGCTATGCCGCGACACCCTAGAAGGGGAAGAACTGCTTACGCATGGTATCGACATAACCCATTGTACTACTGGTCGTCTCAGCATGGTCTCCATGTCGCTATCCGTGACTTTGGGAATCGTCGTAAAGTAGAAAACAATAGCCAACAGTCTGACAAAAACTGGGGTGCCGATGCCCTATGGAACGCATCCAAGATTCGCTGATCTCGCTAACAATTCTTGAAGACTACGAAGGATGCGAGCACAGGGGCTACGACAGAGACGATCGCTTGGAACGATTGCGAAAGCTGAGTATTTCGGGGGGCAGCAGACTGAATGAGAAAGTTGGCATGAGCCTCAGCAACGGCATTCGACGATCCTGACCAGAGATGTATGTATTTACTGAAGTCTCAGGGATCTCTTTCAGAACAGGCCACTAGAAAGGAATGGAAAGGTAAAGCGTAAGGTATCCTGTAGAAATTTTTAAAAAGAAGGAGCGCAAAAGTTTCAGTCCCAGTTAGCATGGGCGCAACAGGCCAGCTCTCAGCCAATAGCCAAGTGTACCCGTCATTCAAAATGCCTGTCTAACTCCAATCCCATACATGACATCCACATACCGAGAATGATGATGGCAAATACAAACGCTCCTTGACGCTCCAGATGTAAATCATTCCTTCTGCCCTTCATTAAGTACCAACTCCACCACAACCTGACACCTTTCCTGCTGCGGATGCTGCAAACTCAACTTGATCGTTCTATTGTGTGACGAGCCTCCACTCAACCCATCGTCCAGACACTTGACGTCGCGTCCTGAGATTACCTGTCGCAAACGACCATTCTGTGCGTTTCGGATCTCGACGAAATCGGGGTCAAACAGAAGGACGTACGGACCGTACATGGCCGCGCTCTTCGCTTTGCCAACGAACTCCATGATGACGGAGCGTGAAATGTCTCCGTTTTTGTTCACGTAGACAGCGCATTCTTCGTAACATAGAAGGAACTCCTGATCGGATAGACGGAACATGCCCAGCGGGTCCTGGTTCTGAAGTCGCGAAGCTATGGTAGCAACGTGGGGCTGCTTGAGATCTGGCACGGACCATGGCTGTTTTTTGTCCAAGGTGAGCACTTCAAATCCCTTCGCGGTCGAGATAGCGAGAGACGAGTGGAATAGGTTGATGCCGAAGCAATCTGTAGGGATGTAGAACTCGTCGTACTCGCGGAAGAACTCAGTGCGCCCAGACTTCCATATCCTTGACTTCTTCTCGGTCGACTTTTGATATACAGGCTCAAGGACCTTGAACGTCGATGATAGTCCCTCGCGCTTCTTGTAGAAGACGAGTGTTCTCTCTTTCATTGTCGCGGTAGCGAAGAAGCCAATGTCGCGTGCACCAGAAAGTTTTTGCGGTGCGCGGCGAGTGGAGTCGTTTGTTGGAGGGACGCCACTCACGGGGCACACAGCATCGAGATGGTATGCTATCAATGACTTGTCGGAAATGAGTAGCATGAGGCTGAATTGCTCTAGAACTGCGACCTGGGTCACCTTAGGAATCTGAATGGCCTAGCACGAATTAGTACTTCTCAATAGAAGGCATGAAGATGAGCTTACCTTGGTCCAGCCTCGAGGGTTATCGTACTCCGAAATGTAGACACCAATGTCAGTACCTACCGCCACCATCTGCTTACCGTATGGCTGATGGAAAGCAGTAGCGCAATTGACTCGAGCACGGCAGATGGGCACCGGGCGCCCGACATTGGTGAATAGTTTTTCGACCTCGTCAACGGCCCTGTCGAGTGGCGTGCCTTTGATTGTAATGCCTTTTTGTGAAGGCACTGCACTCTCATAGGCAAAAGCGGCATCGGACATGACTCGTAAGCGAAATGGTTCAGCGTTCTGCGCGAATAGTGCCGCCGCATGTTTTGTCTTCGCAATGATGAGCTTATCGCACCAATCTGCCCTGTTCTGTGCGGAGGGTGCAAACAGGGTATAAGTCTCTTTGCCCAGATGCTTGAGTCGGAAAGGATACATAATCTTTTCATCTTTGTTGTTGTTGTTATTGTTGTTGTCGATGACGGTCGTTGTTGTCATGGTCTTTCCCGATCCGCCCGTGTTCGTAGATGATAAAGAGTTAGAAGTGTTTGTGTGCGTCAAAGTGCCAGGCATAGGACTGTTAGTGGCGCCTCGCGCCAGACGGAGCTCTCCTCCACCTTTGCCAGTGACTGTGGTAACAGCCGCAATACCCTTCACTGCGGATCGGATGACGGGATCGTCATCTTCACTCTCCAGGACGAGAAGATCCATGGGTATAGGCAACCTCGATACGTCGTATTTTTCGGACTTAGTGACGCCGTCCTGTTCCCGGTACGTCACGGTCTTAGCGAGTACGAGATAGTGGTCGAAGAGAAGCGCGTGCGTTTCGAGCCACGTGAAGCGATTACCTCCCATCCTCTGCAAGTCACCCTTGTAGATGAGCTCGCGTCCAAGGTGATCAAGGTTGAGTTCCACACGTTGCATTCCGGGACGCAAAATGAGCTTCGCTTGGAGGTCGCTCAGATCCACCTTCCGGGCCATCTCAGCAACGCGGGTGTCACACTCCAGTGTCACAGCCTTGATTTCCTCGCGGGCGATCATGAGGTTGCGCTTCTCCTCATTATCCAACGTCGACTTCTTAAGTACGGTGTCTATGAGAAGACCGTAGTGCTGCAACCTGGTGATGGGTCCTTTCAGGAAAGTAGCATAGTCCAGTTTGTTTGACGCCTTGTTGTTTCGGGCCTCGTCCAGGAACGTGCGGAACAGCATGTTCTTCTCGGCCTCTTGGCGCATCAAAAAGTTAGCATATGGAAATGATGAAGAGTACTCGATGTAGGCTTGTTTCGCTTTCCTGATCCACTCCCTGAAGATGTCGCTGAATCCAACAACCCAAGGGCCTTGCTCTTGTTGCCGATACTTCATCTGAGGTAGAAGATGGTCCTCGTTCGCCTTCTTCACTGCATCCACTTTGCTGAACACGTCCTTGACGAACTTGGCGATCTTCTTCGGAGGAACGACAGGCGGCTGGGCAGACATCAGTCGGTCACGGTAAAGGACCCGAAGGACATCGAGACGTTGCATGTATGCATCCTCTCCTTGCACGATTTCGTGTAGAATGTTTTGCCGTTCCACCTCCTTGGCACTGACTCCTTCAATATCCTCTTTCTTCAGCTTGTAGTAGGTAGCCCAGTCGTGATCCTGTGGTGCACCAGAAGACGAGTGTAGATCGAGCTTCTTCAGTGTTCTTTGACAGTGATGCGAGTAGCATCGTCCTTGGGTGGGGTACGTATGCAGCATTGAGGCGTAGCAGCCTCCACCGGTGAGTTGCATGACAACGCCAGTCATCGTCTCAGAAGAAAACTTCAACCACTCCTCCTCATGTACGAGAGTGCCCGCCTTGTACATCTCTGTCACGACCCGGCTGGCCAGGGTCTCGGCGTCCGCAATGTTCATGGTTGGGACCTTGTGGGTAAAAAGCGCAATGAGACCCTCATGGATCGGACCTTCCTTCAGATCATTCTCTCCTTCAGTCATTCCCTTGAGCCACGAGATGATGGAGCTGAGGGCCCAGGGCTCGGTACATTTCTTGAAGTCGTTGCTCGAAAGCTTGGCAGGGTTGAACCGCCGGCCTGCTGGTAGAGTGGGCAGGTCAATGGCAACACCTTCAGCACTGCCGGGTGTCAAGGTGTTGCCATCGCTTTCGAGATTGCCACCGTAAAAGGTCTGACGATTGCCAGCTTGGCGCAATCGGTGTCCACCCTCGGCGTCCGTCTTGGATCTCGGAAGGGGTACCGCTTGAGGGGTGTTGCTGTGTTGGAGAAGGGAAGTGGATCTCGGTACGGCCGCGCCTGTAGGAGAGACCATTTGTCCGGTGTTGATTTCGGGCCCACGATTGGCTTGTGCATTGCGCCAGTACTCGTATGACCCTGTGGAGCTAGTGCTGTGGTGATGGCCTAGGCGAGTGTTGTTGTTTGCCGGCGGCGGAGGAAGGGGCCTATTTGTGGACATGCCCGGATGAAAGAACATGTCAGCTGGTTCGCCCGGAATTGCGGTATTGAGGTCCGTGAGAGCCACTTCGTCGCCCTCATCGTAACTTCTCCGCCGAGCGCTAGGTTCCTCAAGCCCTCCGGTACCAAAGGCATCCACGCGCGCCACGCGCCCATCCTGGCCGAAAGAACGAAACGGATGTAAAGGTTCGTAATCGTCGCTAGCGGCTTCAGACCGACGTTGTGAGCCGGATGTAGATACTGGGTGACTGCTCGAGTCGAAATTGCTTGTTCCAGAGGCCAACTCGTTAGGGCCACCGCCGTAGTGGAACTGCGGAGCGAAGTTCCCGCCATATAGACCAAGATCGACGGGAGCATAGTCGCTATCGCTGGCGCTCTCGTGAGCGCGCTGGCTGGTGCTGGTGGGAGCTACGGAAGAATTTATCGATGCATATGAGCTGAACAGGCCCGCACCGCCAGTGCGTCTGCGAGCCTCATCCGCCTCTTCTTGTTCCTCTGCCATCCGGAGGGCAGCCAAGCCAGCAGCTGCTTCAACATCACTATCGCTTGTGTACGTATCTTGAGGAGGGTATGGTGCCAGGTGCTGGCCATTCACGCCGCCGCCATTGCGCCCAGAAGATTGGCTGTAGTAGGCGTCGCCGTTGGCCTGGTCGACCTGAATTCTCGGACTACCACCGGCTGCCATACTCTCCACCTGTGTGAAGAGCTCATCTTGACTGTACTGATTGCCGTTTTGCCCCACAAAGTAGTCATCGCTGTCGGATTCGTTCGGTGGGGGCGGAGGCAGCGGTCTTCGGCCAAGCGTGTCCTGTCGCTGAAGTGATTGGTGTGGAGGCACTTCGGGGGTGGGCGGAAGAGGGTTCGAGCGGTGGCTTGAATTTGAAGTATGCCGATACGGCTGGTCTTGTGCGCCGTAGCCCGTATCGTACGTGGGTGGGGAAGGGAGCGGAGCATGCGACGTGTCAGAGGAGCGGTGGTAGGAGTGCGAGGCGTTTGAGGACTGTCGGCCTGGGTAATTGCCCCAGTCGTCAGATGGCGATTGTGCGCTTCCAGGAAGCACTGGCAGTGGCGGTGGGGCAGGGGTCGTGTAGGCCGGGCGACCGTACTGGACGGACGAGGTCCTGTTGAACGACTGCTGTTGGAACGTGGGGGACGGATAAGAGGCGGTGGTGGGCGATGTCGGGGAGAAGCCGTACGGATGGTTCACCGTGCTGTTCCTGTTCAGACCGGTGTCGGCGTAGAGGGCGGGATTGTACGGCTGAGGTTGCGGAGCAAATGTCCTGTTGACGCCGCCGTAGTGCTGGGGATTCGGCAGCGCAGTGACGGGGGAGGTGTAGTTTTGCGGATTGTACTGCTGCTGCTGCTGTGGCTGCGCCTGCGATTGGTAAGCCGGGTAGCTGGTGCCATATGCTCCGGCCGTTGGCGATGCGGGCTGCTGGGCCAGGGAGGGGTCGCCCATGAACAGCTCGTCATTCTGGCGGGCAAGGCTGTTCCGCCGCTCGGGGTGATAGCCATAAGCGGCGGCGGCGCCATTGGCGCCGCTGCCATTATCGGCGCCTTGGGCTGATCGGCGGTCGTAGGAGTCGTGATACTGGTGGGTCGAGCCCGAAGGCGGGATGTTGGGATTGTAGTAGTTCTGCCCGTTGCCGTAGTTGGACATGGTGGGCGGTTCTGGCGGCGTCTGGTATGGACCGAGTGCGGGTTCGGACAGGCGGCGTCGTCGTCATTCACGAGGCTGCGTCGCGCGCGCTCGTGGGCAGCATGGCCGGGTCTGCGAGCTCAGCTGGGTCGCGCAAGATGTCCCTGCTGCACCGAAGGAACCAGCACAGAACTGAAAAGGACTCGAGGACGGGCGACGCGGTCCCCTACATGCGCTGGCGGGCTTGTGGGGTGCTTGCGAGGGTGCGAAAGCTGCTGCGAGGTCTGAGCGCGCGTGCGTTGTCGTGTCGTCGCGGGGTGCCGGGGGCGATGAGTTCGCTCGAGGGTGGGCGTTGACGCTCGACGGCGGTCACGGGCGGGTGTCTACGAAGGCGTATCGTGGTGTCGTGACGTCGGGGTCAGGCAACTGTCGGGGTCTGGGGCTGGGATTGGGGTTGGGCAGGTGCGGTGGGTCGTGGATGCCGTTGCCGTCGCTGCTTTGCGCAGGGCTCCAGGCACGCCAAGCCAAAGATGGGCGTGTTTCAGCGGGGAGGCAGCGGTCGACGGCGTCGATGGCCTCGCCAGGTGAGCTCAACTGAGCCCTGACCGACACCTTGCGCTTCAGCTCATCCGTCAAGAAAGGCACAATTCACCTCCGGTCTCACGCGACTGCACTCTCCATCTGCTCGCCCGACGACGCCGCGCGCTGGCTGTGCAGACGGACGTTGACATCAGCACTCCCGCCTCTGTCCATCTCTGGCCACCCGGGCCCCGGTACGCACTGTTTAGACTTGTACAGACCTTTCGGGTGGGCGACCATGCGAACGGTCGTTTGGCCGGCCTCTAGCGCCACAAGTCAGATGCAAAAGACGACGGCGGTCACGCTGAGCTACAATGCGCGTGTGCCACGAAGCCTGGCGAACTCGCGGAGACGGGCACAGATTCTCCTTTCTCGTTCGAGGCGAGAGGCTCCCCGTATCTCTTCAACGCACGGCGGCCATGACTCGGTACTGGATACGCAAGCAGGCTGTTGGTGAAGGCCATGGACAGCACAGCACGAGAGCTCTCATAGTCCATCTGTCGATCCCGGGTACCAAGGCGAAGTCGGTGATTTTGGGACATGGACTCTACAACACCGACAACTCGGTGAGGCTGAAGATGCGCGCCGCGGTAGCGCTTCCTTCTAGTGTCAATCCACCCCACAAGACAGGGACAGCTACCTAATCTGCAGCGAGCAGGTCGTGCAGGTGTATCGACGACAGCAACCGAGTCCCGAGTGCCAGAGGCGTGGCGGGTTCGCCAGCACAGGAGAGGCAAAGGCCGGCCTAGCTCGTCGGGTTCCCCACCTTTCAACTGCCCCCGGCTTTTTGCGCCATGGACCAACCAACTGTATACAAGGACCATCTACGAGTCTTGGACCAGCCCCCAATCCAGATGACTCGTTGCCATCCGAACAGGAGCCGCGCTCGGGTGCCACGGCGCGACGTGCTAAAGTGCGAACTCCGACGCCGTCCCCCCAGGCGCGTGTGCCGCTTGCAGTCGGTTTCTAGAAAACCTTATCATCGCGCCCCAGGCGGCGCCGCCAAGCCATGTCCACACTCAAGGGCTTGGCCATCGCTGCCAAGCGCATACAAGCAGGGCTTCCGGTTGGCGCCACTTCCCATCTAGGAAGCTGCATCTGCAGTTCGCGGCGGGGAGAGGGCAGGCGCACACACGCACACGACGACAGCGCTGTAACCTGGCGATTGGACCTGTACATAAAGCGACCGAGCCCACCCATCCCCACCCTCCAACGGCCCGATCTGCGCGCGTTGTTTTCTCTAGCGCTCCTCTTCCTTCTCGTCGCAAGATACCGTCTCTTGGCCCGTTCTTGGGTTACCAACAGTGGTGGCGCGCTACCGATTAAGCCTCGTGCTGATAGCTGCTGTTATCTTGTGCTCACGCCCACCCGTATATCTACCGGTCAAGCTGTGTGCGCAGAGGCTTCGTTGCTACGCTTGTCTGCCTTGGTCCTTTGCCCAGCCAGCTATATAACGCTTCGCCTGGTACCCACGCAGCGGCCTGCTTGCCAAAGGAGTTCCGTCCTCGCCGTTTCCACACAACGCTTTTCGAACCAAGGCGACATCCGACATGGCCGTCATCAACAGGCACTCGTCTTCTTCGGACGGTGCGAATGCCGAATACGGTAAAGATGAATATACTGGCGTGAAGGAGTACTCCAGCGGTGCTGAGCCCGTTGTGGCTGCCGATGGCGCAGTCCACTATGAGGACCATCAGCATCTGCACCGTGGACTCAAATCGCGTCATATCACCATGATTGCCATTGGTGGTGCTATCGGAACTGGTCTTATCATCGGTACTGGAAAGGCTTTGGCTCAGTCTGGGTACGTTGCACGCAATCGCATGCCTGCCATCAATAGCTAATCCAAGCAGGCCCGCCTCCATTCTCATCTCGTACACTCTTGTCGGTCTTCTCGTCTACGTCGTCATGTGTGGTCTTGGCGAAATGGCCGCATGGCTCCCTCACGCTGCTGGTTTCTCGGGCTACGCCTCGCGCTTTTGCGACCCGGCTCTCGGATTCGCTCTCGGATGGACATACTGGTGCAAGTACATCATCACCACTCCAAACCAGCTTACCGCCAGCGCCCTCATCATTCAGTACTGGGATGAGGACAAGACGATCAATCCAGGTGTCTGGATCGCAATTTTCCTATTCGTCATCATCTGCGTCAACTACTTCGGTATCAAGTTTTTTGGAGAGCTCGAATTTTGGCTGAGTTCTATCAAAGTCGTCGTCATTGTCGGCCTGATTCTTCTCTCCTTCTTACTCGCTGTCGGAGCCGGCCCAGGTCCCGCGACTGGATTCAAATTCTACAAGAACCCCGGCGCCTTCGCCCCGTATCCTGGCGTGACAGGCGAGAACTTGGGCAAATTTACCGGGTTCTGGAGCTCCTTCGTCAACGCCGTATTTGCCTATCTGGGGACCGAACTTATTGGTGTCACCGTCGGCGAAGCTCAGAATCCCCGCAAGACAATCCCCCGCGCCATCAAGCTTACCTTCTATCGGATCTTGTTCTTCTACGTCCTCAGTGTCTTCTTCCTCGGCATGCTTGTTCCCTATAACGACCAGAAGCTCATCGACGCCAACAAGAAGAATGCCAGCGCGCGCGCCTCGCCTTTCGTCCTCGCAATCGAGAATGCCGGCATCAAGGTCCTCCCCCCCCTTCTCAACGCCTGCATTCTGCTCTTCACTTTCAGTGCCTCCAACTCGGATCTATACATCGCCTCGCGTACCATGTACGGTCTTGCCGAGCGTGGCCACGCGCCAAAGATCTTCCGATGGACCGACAAGCGTGGTGTGCCCGTTCCGGCTCTCGCCATCTCGGCGCTGTTCTGCTGCAGTGCTTTCATGAATGCAGCACAGGACGCTTCGACCGTCTTCTCCTACTTTGGTAAGTCAGTCAGACTTGATCATGTGACCCAACTTGCTAACCATGTTCCTCAGTCAACCTTACCACCATCTTCGGTCTGCTGTCGTGGATCTCGCTGCTCACGACGCACATCTTCTTCGTCCGTGCAAGAAAAGCTCAAGGTATCACCGATGATAAGATGCCATACGTCGCTCCGTTCGGCGAGTGGGGATCCATCATCGGCCTGTTCTTCTGCTGCTTGATCGCCCTCACCAAGAACTTGTACGTAACTCGAAGGTGCAAACTGCGTCTTAGTTCCAAGACAACACAGCCTAGACTTTGAGGCATTGCGCACCGAAACCCTTTTGGATGAGCTTCGCTAACTTTGCATTCCAACCTTTAGTCCCGTCTTCATCAGCTCTCCCAAGTATGGTGCTTTCGACTACAAGAACTTCATAACTGGATATCTTGGCATTCCGGTGTATCTTGGGTGCATTTTTGGTTACAAATTCTTTATGAAATCTAAGAGAGTCTTGTAGGTTTACCCAGAGGACAAAACACCACTTTTGAGACATCTGCTAATCTTTCAAATAGACCCCTTGAGGCGGACTTCTACTCGGTAATATTACTCTGGGTCCCACATGTAACCAAAGCTAACGCTCCTCTAGGGCAAAGCCGAGATCGACCGCGAGGAAGAAGCCTTCCTGGCCCACGAGGCTGCGACTAAGGGCAACAAGAAGGGCGGGGCCTTTTATAAGAAGTTTGTGTCATGGTTGTTCTAGATCGATCACGCTCGCTCTGGTGTTCAAGCGGAGCTTCGCTCTATCGTTCCCCGACACGGGGCCGCGAGACGAGGTTCGCACCCCTAGCATTTTAATCCTCTCCCAAAATAGAATGTGTGGCTTGGATCCTATTCCACATATACATACTTTCACAACCTTTCACTCATGCTTGACGTTTTTTCCAGTCCATCGTGGTTGATTTCATGGCATGTCATCTCTTCAATGACTACTACATCTTCGCTTTGGTTTTCCGGCTTATATCTCCGATTCGAAGAGTAAACCAAAGCGGAGAATTGTTTGTTCGTTGTACAGACTGTCCTGATTACCTCTAGGGTGACACTTAGTCTCGCTACTGCCGATGGAGAGGTCCGGTTTCGGCTTTTGCTACCGCTCGCCATCGATGCGGCATGTCATTACACGAAAGACAGGATTCCTCTACTCAATTTCACTGAAAGTCACTATTTGCGGACTACACCTCCCGCTAGCAGGAAGGATATCTAATAGTAAGGGTACATCATGTTTTGAAGAGAAGACTCGCTTTAATTTGAACAATAGACTTAAAATTGTCCCTAGATGCGCTTCAAAAATTCGAGTTAGCAATCGGCATGCTGGTCGATTTCCACTTACTTTACACAATGTCTAGCGTGACCCTACATTGCCTCCTTGGCTTCAATTACTTCGATATGGGGGAAAGAGTCGAGCGGGTATAGTTGGGTTTATTGACTAGTCGTACTGTCGAGGTCTTGGCGATCGTGAGCGGGTTCCGCGGCTTGTACGCTTCCGCCTCGGTGACGACTTGCGAGGGATAATGTGGCTTGTACGCTGCAGGCTCAGCCGAGGTTTGGAGTGGTTCGAGTAGTTTGGGGACCGCGAACGCTGAGTAGAAGTGCTATTGGTGTGATTAGAGTGGCTTGGGTATCAGGTGCGTTCAATTAATGGAGTTATGGGTGGGCTTTAGTACCTATGTATCGCTGCTTCGAAAGTGTTAGTGCCCGGCTGATGGCCGTTGTTGGCGGGCGACCATTCGTCAGCTTCTTCAGCAGTCAATGGGTGGGAACCAATATACGAAGTTGGCGATTAATTAGCGGCATGATTGACCTGACCGCTGAAGTCTTCAGCCTCTGTTCTATTGAGCAATTCGTTCGCTACACAATATTCGTTCCGATCGATCCAGTCACTAGCTTCACCATCACCTCTGAAGGGTCACTTCCAACATCAACCTCCTGGGAAACTGCCAAGAGTTGTGCAGAAAGTCTTCGTAAGCTAGACACTCGATCCAATGATATGTCTACCGTACATTATCTGGGTATGACGAACGGCATTGACGATCGAATTCAGGCATTGATGTTGGGAGAGATAATATGGAGATCCGGGTGCCGGCCGAAGACTACCTGGGCCAGATCCAAAAATTAGCTGTCAGTTAAAAAGAGTAAAGTTTTAGAGAGCTCGCATACGGCGTTGGTGAAGTGATGGGGCATAATGGTAATGACTTGGTATGTAGATATGCAGTGTTGGGCCGCTCGAGCGTGTTTCTAGGGGTGCGTAGGAGTGATTCGTCGAGGGTTGAGTGTGTCGAAAAGGGTCTTGTGGGTGCAGGTGCAGGTTCTAAGTGTATTTGGGGCCGGGGAGGTTACAAGGAAGATTTTGCTTCGCCGATAGTGGGATTTTGGGAAATAACTCCATCGTAAGAAGCGACTTTGGTAGAGTTCGTATAAGGTAGTTATTACGGCTATACGGTAACCTTCTATCTTGCACAAACTTCGTCCCGACCCCGGACTCTTCTGTTTACTTTCCCCGTCCTATACGTCTAATATGTAACCGTCGCATCTGTCGTCTTCATAATGCCTGTGTCTTCCCACAACTCCCGCCAATCGTCAGTGTTCCTTTCTCTTCTGTCCTCACTACCCCTTGAGCTCCTCCTAGACTTATCATCCTTGCTTTAGGCGTACCTCTAGGAGCTGTGACAGGAGGAGCTGAAGAGTACAGGACAGCTATGTGTTAGCAAGCAGCGGAGGGTATGCATGGGTCCTATTATAGGGTCTTGATGTGAACTTGATGTGGAATTAGGTAAGACTCTAAGTTGGACTAGCGCACTCTAATCGGACATCCTTCCACGCGCCGCCACTCTGCACCCGCTCTCGCCCTCATCCTTGCTACTGATTAACTCGACATCCATATGCCTAGTAGTGCTGTCGTCGCCCTCTACTAACCTTCGATTGTGGGACTCTCCGGCCAGTCTTTATACTAAAGAGAGCTTCGATTCGAGGACGTTTTCTACGTCATACTCCACGAGCTTATTAAGGTAGACATTCTTCAACGGCTCCTTATCTAGCTTAGCAAGAAGAGCAACGACATATTCTCATCCGGGCTAAATTCAGCACTTCTCACTGCCGTCATCTATAGTTAGGCGTTAGCTAGGTTCAACAATGATAGTGGAGGTTTCTTGCCTAGGTGCCATAGCACTATCTTAGTCAAGAGTAATATAAAGTAGAAGTTGCGTATATCTAGCTCACGGATATGTTAAGCGTGAGTGAAATCGCCTCTAGCTTCGTAGAGAAGTATAAGGGGCGGGCCGCTAAGAGTAATTACCAAGTAGAATACGTATGAATTTAGTAAGGAGCTATAGATATATATATGTCTACTCTTGGGTGAGTCCTCTAGAGCAGGGAACTCTAAGGTTCACTAACCAAGGCTCTTTAGGTCTAGCCCGTTACAATTAGCGTAGCAGGAGCCAGAAAACTTCACTAAGTACGACTCTTATTAAGAAATACTTATTCAACATGCCTTAAAGATAGACTAACAATTGCGACGACTACAAGCGCGCCTAATTTCGTCCCCTATAGTGAGTGCTATGCTTACTTCTTATGTAGGAATCTCTGCACCCAATCTACATGTCATCGTCGATTCCGTTGAATATCTAGTCCAAATATATAAATATCCAATGATATTGTTACGAGAAGGTGCCGTTAATGCAATTGCCATTTCCGGCTCTTTCAACTACTGGTTGCCCATGCTTATGTGTGTTGACGTGGTCGTTGAGTCTTCCAGTGAGGCGAAAACAGCATCATGCCGCCCGCTGTCACCCCTCTTCCCCGGCACTTCCAGGGTTTCTAAGCGAACAAGATCTGTAGGCAGCTGGACTGAGAGCGCCCAGGCTGAGGGGCAGCAAGGCTGGATAGCTGCATGTAGTTCGTATTGGTAAGCGAAAAAGTTGCCGTGCCACGCACCTACTGTGTACATTGCGCATGTCTGTCCATTCTCACACTCCATATCAATATCATTAGACTCTGTCATCTCCTCCTGGATGGCTGATGCCGACGCTGCCACGCCCGCAGAGACATCCTTCTCTTACCGTCCCACGTTGCGAAAGCGTGTGCGCCCAGCTGCTGAAGCAGAAGCTGCATTGCGTACGCATGATAAATATAGATATATAATGCAGAGCACCAAAAATGCATGTAAAGTGCAAACAGACGGTATTGGAAAGCTCTGCGAGCGTTGTCCTCAAATGACACAATATAGGTGAGGCAGGCTTAGTCCCCGAGATTTTCGCCCCCGAGGGCCCGCTTCTGTTCGTGACCGGTATGAACCTTAATTCTGCCCCGTTCCAACACTTACCATGGCTACGAGAAGCTCTTTTCGGTCTGAGATGGCGTCCACAAGGTCAGTGAAACCAAAAAGATCAGTGGGAGGTGTCTAAGTATGCTAGTATGGACACAATCACCGACGGCGCGCCGCCTTCGTCCTGCAACGATGTGCAGGAACGCTCGCAGAGCTCGACGATTCGCGACTTCCTCCGCTTCTTCAAACTTCAGGTGCTTGCCTGGCGCTCGCCATCGGAGCGTCGCAAGATTGCCATGCATCACAGTCGACCCATAGCTGCATACCACATCTTGCTTCACGTAGTGCCCCTGGGCGCCGCCATCAGTCTTCTGTGTCTCAACTGGTTTTCAGTCTTCGTAGGACCCGAGTTTTCCAACGCCGCGGCGCTCCAATTTGCCGCCAAGATTCACGAGCTTCTCATGCAGGCTTCTATCGGCGAAGTCGTTCTTGCAATCATCCATACGCAGATGATGACTGGATCCATACCTTTAGGGGCTCTATCAACTTCAATGCGCGCATCTCACCTGTCGTCCATCTGGTCTTTGGACTTCATGTCCGCGGTTACGTCTCAGTCCTTTGTAGGGTGGCGAAAGTTGCTTTTTGCGACGCTGGTTCCAATTCTGATTCTTCTAATTTCCCTTGTTGGCCCCGCAAGTGCTGTTCTTATGATCCCTCGGCTTGGGGCGTCTAGAAAAATATGGAGCAGAACGCTATACGCCGAGGCTCCAGCTGCATCGTTGTTTCCGACTCGCGTGAGCAGCGAGCGTACAATGGATTTGTAAGTGTCCTTCGCAGCTAGTACCTTGTGTTTATCTTTCTATGTACTAATCGCTTGATTAGCGACTTGGATCGTAGCGAAGCACTATACCCGTTACTCTCTTCATTCTGCTCCTTAAAGCATTCAGCCCTTTGGGACGGTTCAGTATACATTACAGACAGCCCGGCCGCACAAAGACTGATGCATATTTCGACAACCTCAAGAGCCGACGACACAGCGGACAACCCGTACAGAAATGTCTTTCATTCGACCACCGCGGCGATGGCAGTACCTCTGACCGGCACTGCCATGATGATTCTCAATGTTATGGACGCGTGGTCTCCGTGGCCTCGCAACGCTACTATTTCGGCTAATATCCCACATCCAGTGGTAGTAACAAGATGTACCACGGACATTTTACCCCCGCAAACGCTTTCAGACACCATGGTGACATATATCCAGGATGATGGCATCAGCCAAGGAAATCTATCGAGCGTGGGTGAGCTCATAGAGACTTATTTGAGACAAGGAGGTTCTACCGACACTAATATGTCCTCAATCCCACCGATCTGGTCTCAATCGCCGGAGCCAAACTCGTCTGCCCTTTTAGGGACCTTCCTTGCATTCGACAACTTGAGGTGCGAATACTCAGATTCAACGTATTTGTATAAAATCTCGGAGCTTTTTACGGAAGAGCATCGAAACACCACACGAGACTGCCTCGAGTTCCGTACCTGTTCCATTTTCGCTTCTTGGGCGACTTCAACCAATGAGGTGGCGAATATTGAAGGAAACCCGGTGATGCAGACTGAATCATTTCCTGATTCCGGATTCAATAAAGTCGTCTACGGAGATGTCATAACCATGAATCTAACCGACTCACCGTCCTTCAACAACCAGAATTTGTCTATTTACTCTGTTGATCCTTGCTTTGAACCTATTCTGGCGGCAGCATTCGCTACCGCCCTCGCCAACCTCGTCGCGCCGTATAGCCTGATCTCTGAGCCCATCTCAGTGGGGTCACAATCCTTCGATTTTACGTTGATACAGTATGGCTACGGTTACGACACGTCGCCCAATTCTGTTCGTCTTTCTCTCGCCGTCATCACGACTTACTGCATCATCGCCACTGGATACCTCGTATACATATCCTTTACGGGCCACACTTCAACGGCATGGAACTCCGCGATCGAGCTTGTGCTTCTTGCCCTACAGTCGAAGCGACCGGATCATTTGGGTCACACTTCGGTTGGCGTCGAGACATTGGAGACCTTACGGCAGGCCGTCGGGATACGTGTCAATGATGAGGAAGAGCTGGAGCTTGTGTTTGCACATGATCGAGATGTGGACACGAGGGGGATGCGGAAGATTGTTCCAAATAAGGCATACTGAAAGATGAAGCGAAAAATTATACGGATCTCTTAGAAGTATACTCGCCACCGGCCACAATGAACGACCTCTCGGAAGTACTTGAAAATTCTCTCAGTTCGTGAAACCCCAATGCAAATCGTCATCGCCGGAACTCCAACCTGGACCTACGCCACTAGCGCATGGAGGCTCGCGTGTAATCTACAGGAAATCGTTCTCTACCCTCCGCGCTGTCATTCACAAAACACGCCGTGCCGTTCTTCTGACAAGGGAACCTTCGCGCATGTCTGTCTCGCCGTAGACTTGGGCGAGGTTTTGCCAAGCGGGAAAGCGCTTGGCCGGAAATCAAAGAGGCGGTAGTTAGATGCTTTTTCGCATCGTAACCTGGCAGTTTCTCTGAAGAAGGACGTTTGTTAGGTGCCGGAAGGTAGACGGATTGATGTTTCCCCTTTCTTGGCTATCTTTTAGAAAGAGGATTGTGCACTTACCGTAGCTTGGTTAGTTAATGCATACCCTTCTAATATAATGGCCTAACTTTAACACGCTGTATCTTTTATATTATAGTTATTTTAAGGCGTTCTTCCCTCTTGAGCACGAGGTCGTTGATCTACTCCGTCACGTGCCGTTATCTCTCTTTGCAAAGACGAAGTCGACGACGACCTCGACACGACACTTCTCCACCAACGGGACGTAAATACAGCTAACTACGCAGATCTAGTTAGGTAGGCAGGCAGGCTCATAGTGCTCAACGCCCGCCCGCGTGCGCGTATCAGATGTGCTCGCAAGCACGCAGTAACTAGCTATGCCACTCCTAATAGGTCTTCGACTAGCAGCAATTGATAAAGTCTTTATACTCCTCATCTAGATCTTCTAGGTCTATGTTTCAATGTAGTAAGTTAACAAGGTCCTATATCCGCTCTTTATACTCCTCAAGCTCATTATAGTCCTTATCGTACTGTTCGCGGGAAGTTATGATGTCGTAACTAAGGAAGCATAAGGCTACCTGTGTAAGCGGATCTTTGATATCCTCTAGCTACCTACCTACGTAGAGTAGCCCGAGCTTATCTATGCGCGCGTACCAGTAGTTAGGGTAGCTATAGATAGCGCTCTCTAGGGCCTTCTTTATTAGTTTGGGAGCTTACAGCGACCAACTTCCTAGGCCAAGGAATTCAGAAACCCCATACAGATTATTCCCTTGATTCGTTTCCAGGGCCCGAGAGCTGCCGGGCGGCGAAACAAGGAACGCGCACTGGCGAATTAAGCTGTCGACAGCGGAAGAGATAGCAACAAGAGCACCAAGACGTTAAAAGGGAGATTGGTAATTAATAGTGATTTGACCTCTCCGCCCAACCTGCACTTTAAAGAATGCTCACAACGCGCCAACGTACCGCCCTGTGAAGCATACGGAGCAAGTAAAGAGGGTTACATCAGACCGTCTGGGACCGTGCGACTTGCCATACTTGGATATTTGGGCTTCGCTGTAGCCTAGTCTTGTGCCTTCATCTTGCTCTGCAACCGAACCCAAGACTTACGAGGACGAGATAGATAAGTTCGTGCCAAATCCCGAATGACCCGCTTCGATCACTGCGAAGATGAACGAATAGAACGGCGGCGACAAGTGCAAAACAGCTCACAGTAAGATCAACGTCGGGTGCAATGGGGATGATGGTGCGTATGAACAGGCTACGAGTGGTGCTCAAAGCACATTTTCCCAATACCCTGCCATCACTCTCGATAGCTTGAGCTGGCTTGGTGAGTAACGTGCCTGTACAGACGTACGGTGGCTGTCAAGAAAGAACTAAGCGGGTGGTTGGATATTCAGCTACAACCATGACGCTGACGTCTTCCACACTGACTCCAGCCTCACTCAATAGCTGTAACACAGCGCAGAGTGTCCTCCCCGTTGAAAGCACATCGTCCACCACCACTACTGACGTACCCTTACGAACCGCATAATGCTCTAATTTGATCCGCTTCTCTTTCGGATCGTTGAATGTCCAAGTCGATGTCGCGAGGCTAACGGCGACGCAAAGACAAAGCCGCCAGCCTCGCAGGACACTATCGCACCAACTTTGGCCTAGTCACTAAAGAAATGGGTATGCAACAGAGCCGAGCACAGGATCAATTCATCCGACTGCTGAGCGATCGCGAGCACGTGGCGGAACTCGTTACTCGACGCCTGGGCGTGGAAAATCGGGCACTGAGCGAACCATATTAGCCAACCGCTCCACATCCATGTGAGAGAAGGGAAGTAGGTAAAGTTCAGAATATCTTGAAGATTGAACCTTAAAATGCGTGATGGTACCTTCTTTCAAGCTCGCTACGTAATGGTTTCTTAATCCTTGGCCCCCATATCGCCTTGTACTGAATACGATATCAAGGTTGGGTTAATTTCGGCCCCTTGTAAGCACCGAGTACAGCATACATACGGTATGCATGCCGATCTCCAGTCTTGGCTAGCTTGAACCAATAGAACCGGTAGATCGATAACCGAAATGTCTCATTTGCGCCTCGTACCCGCAGGATCAGCGTTCACAGGACCACCCGCTGTTGACGTTTAATCCTTTCAATGCCCATCAATACGCTTTCTATCTAGCGAATGTCCCAAAGCATCCCCTCTCACCTAGCTACGTATTAACCCTGTTGCTACGTGGCTTGGCTACTAAACAACCTGTTTTTGACATCGTGTATATGGCCGCCCGCTCTGCTTCATGTCTCGAAGTCTGAAATCCTCTCCTCGCGGCTTGGCTACAAGAAGCTGGATCTAATGGTACCTGAAATATACACCTGCGCGATCACTGATGGATCAAAAGCTAATTCGCACGGTCTAGGCATCACTCACCTTTTGGATATGCCTGCTAGGGCTCACATGGTTGGCGTGCGCCCTTGATGCAGTCGGAACGAACGGTTCATACCTCATAAACAACCAAACAGGGGGGCTCTTAACCCTAAATGGTATATTGTAAGACGATGCACATGGGGTGTTGCGAAACAGATGAAAATAAAGTAACAACAGTTCAGTTACGTCCTCTCGAATTCCTCGACCGAAACTGCGGAGATGGACCCTCTTACGGATGCTGGGGCCTGTACACGCGATGCAGCATTAATGTCGCGCCTTGGAATCAATAACATCTATGTGGATGAGATCGATGCCACCGCGAATCACGACGACTGCTTCTCCATCTTCAATAGCGCGGGTATATATGTGACCATCTTGTTGGCTAGTACTAAATTATTTACTGACGAGGGTGGAATTGACGGTGCCTATACGACTGAACGCTTTGAAGATTTATTTCGGCGGATTGACGCTATTAAAGACTACGAGAATCTGCTGGGCATCGATGTCGGAGTCATTCCAGACTATTTCTCTCTTAGCGACGCTGCACGATTTCAGGATGTGCAAAACATATTTCGCGTAAGTCCGCCACCCCATGCGAGGGTGCTTCTAACAGAATCAACAGGCTGTCATCCGTGATATCAAGGAATACGTCCAATACCACAGCCCACGCCCACTCCTCGTCGGAGGTTCTATAACGCGATGGCTAAACGAACAAGAGCTCCTCATGACGGGAGTCTACGAACACGTAAGCTGCGTCATTCAGAACGAGGAAGTTTCATCAGCTGCCGACTTCATTGGAATTTGGGACATTGCGCTCCTTGAAAATCCAACAGCAGATCAAATCCGGGCGGGAACAGAAGCTTTGACGGATCGACTGATAAACGTAAGCATTCCAACGTGGTACAGCGTGTATGCCACTCCAGTAAAGAACGGGTCAGCGGAGTCGACAACATCTATGATGATCAACGGTACACTCCCGGATACCTCTATACTATACAACTCTAGCAACAGCTTTTTGGCACCTTACAATGTACTTTCCGGGGGAACCCGGTTCGAGTGGTGAGTCAGAATGTCTCTACACGTTTTTCAACTTGATCGAATTTTCTTTTTGATTCTTCGGCTGACTCACCGCCCTCAAGGACGAATGTACGATATTCTGATCAACTCATCTACGACCCCAGAGCCATTCGAGTGGAATCATACGGCATCACTCGATTGGAATCGGATGGCAGCATTCGACTTACAGAACAGTTTGATGCCCTGAGCGCGATTTTTGCCAACTACAATACCGAGTCGTGGCTATCCGGTCTCACAGTTGGCAACTTGGGTGGGCCAGACAGAAGAGAGTGCAAGCCTGAAAACATCGTGAACCACACCTCGAGTGTCCAAGCAACAATAACACTTACGGTGGCTTCTGACTGGGTGCTCCCGACCAGACCACCTAGGCTTGATGCCATCATCACGAGCGGTATGCAGGGGACAAGGGGCCAGATGGTAGATGTGCTCGTAACAACAGTCAATCACCAGATTCGGGACAGCAAGGGGGAGATAATGTCAGATGTGGTTCTGAGCCCAAGTAAGAGCGAATCGAGATCAACAACGGCAAGAGCAACGGCTGGAGGCACCGCACCACCTAGCCCACCTCCTTCGTCTGGTCTGAGTACCGGCGCAAAAGCAGGCATCGGGGCCGGCGTTGGTGCCGCCAGCGCAATCACCCTTCTCGCCGTTGTCTTGTTCTTACTGCGGAGGCGAAAGAGCAAGGCCGCCGCTATGGAGGAAAAGGATACGGCCAGAGCGAGCGATGCCAGTGTGAATGGATACAAGGCGGAGTTGGCGACGGGTCCTGATGTCGAGGTTCAACCGCCTGCAGAGTTGCCCGATAAAGGGGTAGCAACACCGGCAGAAGTTGCAGGGACAGAGTTTCCGGGTATAGGCACGAGGCCCATTGAATTGCCTGTCCATGAGCCAGTTTTGGAGATGCCTGATCCGAAGACTCCGAAATAAGGAACTTGTTGAACAGGTGGGCGGGTGTCAATTGGACTTAGCGGGTTGTTGCTGCGAGTTGTATCCGTTGTTTCGGCACGCGGAATTCCGCGTTGCTCGTTGAATCTCATGCGGCGATCTTGGCACGAGGGCGCATTATAATGTATTCATAATCCCAAGCCGCCGCTTTGCCTCGCGCTAAGTATGACATCAATATTGGTATACAAGCTTAAAGAGACTTGTCATATTTGTTATGGGGTACCCCGCATAAATACTAGTGGCGCCCAGCATCTTCTCCTACCTCGGACGTCCGATGCTCGTTTCTACACTACCCGCAAACGTGAGTCGACTAGTAGCATGTCGGCTTCATCGACTCAGCTCAGTGGATAGGCCGTGACACAGATGGTTCTCCGCACATCAAAACCTTGGCTTAGCGCCCATATTACCTGTAGCACAACTACCTTATTGATTGTCTGAATTGGATTGAGTATATGGCCAGGATAAGGTATAATGCACCACGTTATCTCGTTCGGGTTTAAACCAGCGCGTGTGGAACGGGTCGAATCGTCGTAATAAATGCGTGACACTTATTCGACGAGGAGCAATTATAAAGAGAGCACCCCACTTCCTTCTGAGCGACACTTCTCTCGTTTGCTCTCCATAACCTACGTGCAAGGACTCTAACATCATGGTACGCAGTGGTAAGATTATGCGCCCAGACGGCACATAGGATTACTCAACTCTGGGGTTCAAAGGTTACGATATCCCGAACATTGTGTACAACGTAAGCCTAATGCTGGTGTAAGCGAATTCAGGTGTAATCAGAATTGTAAGATCCTTCGAATCGGAACTAAAGGTGTTAACTATTAGTGCGGGCTTTAGTAGTATCCTCATTGCATACTAGATCTAGAAGCACTGCGAGAATGTCAAGCACGTCATCTACGAAATGAACGCAGACGTCGGCGGGACATAGCTAGACAACAGATACCCTAGGTTAATCGCCCAGAAACCGTGAGCTCAGCATCAACTCGGGCTAATACAAGGCAGATGTGCATGCGACATTCCTTCCCACGCCTACACGTTAAACTTCGCCCTTAGTCCCGACTGGCCTCGCTTTTTCTCGTACGCACCAGACATACACAAGTAGCTCTGCAAAGTTCGGTCTGTGCAAGTACATGAACTTCAACACCGAGATTCTCCGGTCGGAGTGGCAAGACGACGCCGGGAAGTGGAGAGTCAAGCTACGTCAAACAAGCTCTTCGGGCGAGACAAAGGAATTCGAAGAGGAGTGTGATCTCTTACTTTACGCAACAGGCCTCTTAAACAACTTCAAGTGGCCCAGAATCCCCGGAATAGACAGGTTCAAAGGCCGCGTCATACACACCGCAATCTGGCCGAAAGACTACCAGAAAGAGCAATGGGCCAACGATCGCGTCGCCAGTATAGGATCAGGGGCGTTATCCATCCAGACCGTGCCCACTATGCAGGGTGCGAACTATGCATTTGGCGATCGTATCCATCTTGTCGAACCAGTTCGTCTTCCAGTCGCAGCCTTCCTCGAGCGCTGGCAGTCCTGCGCGCGGAGGCATAAGGTGTACGGGCGCTGCGGGGTCATGGGAAAGTGAGCGACGACAAAACCCTGACAGGGCGGCAGCTGTCGAAGTGCCAGTGGGGTTGCTCGAGGAAGTGGCAGACTGCTTCGTCAACGATCTGCTTGCACACCAGCAGCTGCGGGTGTTGGTGGCTGCGCGTTGTGGTGCTATGTGCGCCGTACGTGATGCTGTATCGAAAGCGGTTGTACTGCTAGAGGATGTGTAGTCCATCACTCCAGTCATAGAAGACGTTGCACACCTCAGGCGGTAGGCGGGTATAGATTGGCGCGTTGCAGGGTAGCGTTTGTCCGGCGCCAGAGGATAGAAGTCGCTGGCGGGCGAGGGAGGTTCTTCTAATAAATCAGCCGATTGTTTGAAATTTGGCCACATATATATATCATCCTGGCTACAATTGTTGTAATGTGAATCGGTCAATCTAAAGTCATCGCTCGGAAACAGGTGTACTCAAACATGGTGTTGTGCAATACGTAGCCAAGGGAAGCATATCAGCAGCTTTGCTTCAGTGCAGACATCTATTTGAAACACAAGTAGAGATACGGAGAGAATTCAAAGACAGCAGGATACAAGATCATGTCCACAGCTATAGGGTAAACAAGATACCCGGTGTGCCTACTTCCGAGCAGGAATCGCCGACTTCCTTACCACCTCGCCCGTGTCTGCTCGACCCCCAAACCGTAAACCCGCGCTGCGCAATCGGACCCGAGCCGCGCTTCTCACCTCAGAGTATGCGTTGGCGATGCTGACCGCTTGCATGGTAACGAGCTCAGCCTCCATGCGCTCGACATTGAAGATGTCAGCCCAGGTGGGGACAGTGGAGGAATTAACCTCTATATTTGCGAAAGGGTCCTTCGACACCTTGACCTTCAAATTGAGGATAGAGGCGACCTTAGCCCGTGACATAGAAACGGGCGAGGGGCAGACCTTTGAGGTTTTGCAGGTGGGCATGGAGGTTATGGCCTGAGTAGGCATGCGGATGCGAGGCGAGACGTTAGCGAAGGCCTTGATGGCTTTTCCTCTGCGCTGCGATGCTCTAGTAACCATTGCCATTGTATTAGTACTGCAGCGTTTGCGATGTTGGAGGAGCAGTATCGTGAGGTGTGTGGATGGGGTGTCGACGACTCTGTGAGAGTCGATTGGTTTATAGTATTGTAGCAGGAGAGGAAAGAGTTTTAGCCGGGTTCAGGCGAACGAGCTCACATGGTGAAGTGTGACATGTGAGCATAGAATGTTTGAGCACAATGTGTGTTTGTGATTTAGAACGACTAGTAGCGATGCTGCGAACATTGTTCAGAGAGGGACAATGCATTTCATGATATAAAGATGTATTTTGAGAAGTAAGTAGATACAGGAGAAAAGAATGATGCAAATTCATAGGCAATTTAGGCAACGCGCGTGACTTTCTGCTCAGCAAGTGAAGACCTTCGGGCCGGGAACAGTATATGCCTGTGCTTTATAAGCATCGTAGGTTACACCCGCATCGGTGGCCTTGTAAGCGCCAGGGAATGAGACCAACCCGCTCGGGCTTGTGCTCCCACTCCCCGTGACCTTGACTTGATGGCAGCCGGGATAAAACTGGGCGCCGGGGTAGCTGTATGCTGAGTGTAAGGCGATGATTTCGTGGCGAACGAGGTAGTAACCGGGCTTGATGCATTTCGGAATGGTGTAGGTGGCGATGCCGCCGGCTTTCATAAGAGGAGTATCGCCCCATGTGTTGGATGTACCCGTGCGGCCTTCTTCTTTGATCTTGAACCACACGGCATCGCTTTTCGGCATGTAATTGTTGCAGCCTACGGAGGGACACTGTGCCATGTAGGTGACAACAGGCTAGAATGACATTAGTGCAATCAAGGATGGGACGAATGGGATATGACGTACTCCAACATGACTCTCAGGCCACAATGTCCAGCCGAGCTCGACTTCAGTGCCCGCAGCAACCTCGACATGGCGCGCAGCCGGTGACGAACCCACGATGCCTCCCTCAGAGTATCCACCGCACTGGACGTCGGCGATCGTGACGTCCTGTACCGGCCCGTTACCCTGTATTGGGCGCGAGATGCGGTCCACCTTGGGATTCATGTAGGGATCCTGGTAAGGCTGGTAGAAAGTCTCGTTCTGAGTCCCAAAGACACCCCATGAAACATAGCCGTGGGCTGAGACGGCGGCTGCGGAAGCCAGGGTGGCGAGGAGGTACTTCATGGCACTGGGAATGTAAAATTGCTTGTAATTATGAGGTCGATCCAGCGTGTGAAAAGTGAAGACTACGTGTGTAGTTTATATAGCAAGTAGTGCAGACAGAAAATCTTTAAGGGTACAAGTGCAGAGACAGATGGAAATTCGAGGGCCGTACTCCATATTAATTGACAAGCTCACTGAACCATAGTGTTCGGAGAAACGCCGCTAGGAGAATGGATACCGTGGCCTCGAGAAGCGCACGAAAGACGTGCTAAAGGCATCGAATTGATTAAAACGACCCGGGCTACCATTCCTTAGCGTGAGCCCTAGAGTCTACATCCGCACCTACGGAGAAACTTGCGAACCTTGGCAAGTCGGAGATGTTGGGCTCGAATAGGTGGACCGCTGGTTGGTGGTTTTACGAAGCGGCCACTGTCGTATGACACCTGCTCAAAGACCTCTAAGTTCCAAAAAGAGTACTTGAAAGTGACGGGTTGTTACAGGTAGTCGTATGTAGGCGTGTGGAAATGACGTGATTGGTGGATGTACTCCCTCCGGCGCCTGTGCTTGTAAAATGATAGGTACTGAGACCCTTCTAAATGCGCTTTGTAGGCTCTGTGACCCGACGTTAGGTGTGGTCTTGGCACCTGTGCGGTCGTTGATGAGACGGGTGGCGTTCCGTGTAACCCTTCGCGAGAAGGCTGATGTAGTCGGCCCTCACCTTACTTCCTCTGTCCAACATCTGGTTCCCCAGGCCATTCTTCAACTCCGCTCGGAATTGGTACCACGGCACTTCTGGTGAAGATGTGTTTGGCATTCGTCCAGTCCAAGCCATCCAGCAGCCCCCCTTTGACTGCCACAACCTTTGGGTTGCCGTCGTCGACAATGTGGGCATGCAAGATGCGACTCCCGCACTTGTTGCAGAAGTAACAGTTCTGTTTGCGTCCGCTGTCGCAGGTGCGCGAAAAGTAGGACACGTTGGGATCGTCGGCCACGCTGAAGAAAGGGAAGATGGCCGAAGTGCCAAAGGCCGAGGCGGACTGCCTGCGGCAGTCTATGCAGTGGCAGTGGTAGAATTTGAGGGGGGTGGCAGTCGGGGTCGTGAAGGCGACGGCGCCGCAAGCACAGCGGCCGTTCATGTTGTGGGGCGAGAGTCGTGGTTGGTGACTGAAGCAGCTATGGAACTGGATGAAGACGAGATCAGACAAAACTTCCAGTTGGGGGTTGTTTTGGTGCACAGGCCCCACTGCGAAGTATCCATGGCATGGGTAGGTAATGCGGGGTGAAAGAAGAGCGGCTTGGGGAGCGGGGCTGTGCGCGGGGTCAAGGCTGGGGCAGGCCGGGCAGCCAGCTGGTGGAGGAGCAGACGACGAAGCTTGTCTAAGGGGAACGGCACGCAATCTGTTCCCTTTCCGCTCCGTGATGGAGGACCAGCGAGCGCGTCATGCGTTGGTGAAGCTGCGGGAAGCTTCGAGGGACGGACCGTGCCCACCAGCCCACCAGCCCACCCAGCACATCTAGCCCACTATTGTAGCCCACCAGCACACCAGCCCACATGCATCGGCACCTCCGCTAAGAGCTCAGCAAAACCTACCCTCTTCTTCCCGCCGAGCCGATTCGCTTTCTCTCGGTGCTTGCAGCTCCAACATGGTCATCAACTACAGCAAATGGGTATGCTTCTTCTTCGCGTCCCTCCCCCACCAACCCCGCTAACAGCCCAGGACGCGCTCGAGCTCTCCGACGACAGCGACATCGAAGTGCACCCCAATGTGGACAAGAAGTCCTTCATCCGCGCCAAACAGGCCCAGATCCACCAGGAGCGCGACCAGCGCCGCCACCAGATCAAGACGCTCAAGTATGAGCGCATCATCAATGACGGCCTGGAGGAGCGCATCGACCGCCTGCTCACGGCCCTCAAGTCGCACAAGGCCGACGATGGCGCCGGCGACGGTAAGACGGACCAGCTGGTCTTCCAGTCGCTGATGGAGGGCATGATGGGCAGCGGCGGAGACGACCGGCCCCCGCCCCCGCCTGAGGGCGTCCACGAGCACGTCAAGGAGAAGCCAAGCTACCCGCAGATGATGGCCAGCCTGGTCGACCAGGTGAAGAAGGACATGGACGCGAAAAAAGCAGAGGGGAACAGGCTGCAGCAATTCATTGCGGGCCTCGAGGAGCACAGAGACCACGTCACTGGGCTGCAGAAACAGCTGCTCGCCAAGCTGGCCGAGCTGGAGAAGGAGGACAAAAAGCACATCACAAGCGACGACATCAAAGACGGCTTTAATTTCTCCAACGTGCGCCTGGAAAATCAACCCGACGCCACACCGTCCTCGTCCAAGCCTGCAGACACCAGCGTCGAACTGCTCAACCCTCCAAAGCGCCCCGACGCTCAGCGCACCGACACAGGCCAGTCTTCCGGCGCCGATGCCGACGTAGAAGAAGGCACCGCCGACGACAATGACGACGACGTCGAGGCCTCCCCCCTCGCCAAGCAGTTTGCAAAAATCAAGGCCGGCGAGTGGAGCACCTACCTGAACTTCATCTCGGCACACCCCGAAATACTAAAAGAGAAGGAGACGGACGGACTGCTGGTGGAGGCCTTCAACTCGGAACTGGACGGTAAACACAAACACGCCAAGCAATGCGTGCACCAAGGCTTGTTACTACAATACTGCCGACAACTCGGTGGCCGCGACGGCGTGGCGCTGTTCTTCAAGCGCATACAAACAAAAGGCCACCAGGCCAGCAAACTCTTCAACGACGACGTCGACACTACCTACCGTCGCATCCACACCCGAGCCGCCGAGATTCTCAAAGAGCGTGAAGAGAACGCCGGCTCCGAAGGCGTGGAGCAGATCCAACTCCACGCCGTAGACCCCAATACAACCATCAACATCTCGGTACCACCCAAGACGCCCACTGCCACCGCCTCGGAAGAAGAGCAGACCGTGGAGAAGGAGTCGAGAGAGCTGTTCGAGGCGTTTCCTCCAGGGCTGCAAAGGGCGCTCGAGAGCGGCACCCTGGACGAAGTGAACAAGGTGCTGGCCAAGATGAGCGTCGAGGAAGCTGAGGAGATTGTCGAGAAGCTTGGCCAAGGCGGCATGTTGAGTCTGGAGCAGGGTGTTGTGGACGCGACGACGGACGAAGGAAAGCAAGTCATGGAGGAAATTGAGCGAACACATCAAATGCCGGGACAGTCGTAGCACAAGGTTCACATGCTTGCATCGCGGAGTAGCTCATGAGTAATGAGTAGGTCTGTATTATACAAGGTTCACTACATCCATGCCCTTCTAGACACGGTTGCTGCCGTTGCGAGCCTTTGTCATACTGGCCCCATGTTGCGCATTGTGACCGCCGGGACGCTCAGATCAAGTCACCCAAGTTGGAATCGATACCATTTACGTCATCATCCCCAGCAAAGGCAGCAAATTCATCCTCGGCTGCACTTCGGCTCATCTTTCTCTTCTTCAAAGTGCCCTGTCCATACGCACCAAAGTCCTCTGGTCTCACTTGTCCGATAGTTCTCAGCAGCTCGGCCGCATCGATCGCGTTCGGCACCCCAGCGGCCGCACTAAGGGCAGGCGTGGTATGGGACTCGAAGTATGGAACGAGTGGCTCCGCGGTGACATGGTCGGGGATCTCTTGGGCGTCTTGTCGTGGCGAGCCAACAGGCGTGAAGGATTCAACAGGGGGAGGCGTGAGTTCCTCGACATCTGGTCTATCGTGTGATTCTTGGGCAAGTCCAGGAAGGGGTGCGGCGGAAATCTTGTTTGTGTCTGCGGCAGACATGCCGTTCATGATGGCCTTCTCGACTTCGCGCTTACGGCTGTCAATGGCGTCCTTGCGCGTGGTTAGATCTGCAAGCTGCACATCTTCTTGCACTAGTTTCGCCCTGTTCGTTTCTAGCAATTTCTCCAGGCCTGATATGAGCGCCTGCCGTGCCTTGATACCGTCGGCGACTGCGCTTTCGGCCACAGCAAGCTTCTTCACGAGAGCAGCGAGGCCGGCTGCATGCACCGGAGGAGTGGGTATGGCATTGTTTGGGTTGGTGAGTTTCTGATAGTCCTGGTTCGCTGCCGCGATTGCAGGTTTGGCGTTGAGGTCCGCCTTTTGCACAGCTGTAGCGAGGGGCTCGACGGATTTCAACTCGGGAGGCGTGGAGGTGCTGGAGAAAAGGGAGCCACCGAGGGCAGGTTTTCGGGTAGTCCGGGAGCGATCGATATCTGGGCGAGTCAGTACATTGGCACAGAGCGGCAAGGTTTGCTGGTATACCGTCAAGAGAGCGCTCAATGGAGTCCTGAATCTGCGGTCGGAAGACCTGTCGCTGGCGCCAGACCTCGATGACGCGGCGTATCTTGTTTTGTATGTCGGGGTTGGATCCCTTGTAGGCGGCCGCGGTGCCCTCGGTGACAATGGGGTCATAGGCTTTAAGGAATTCGTCCTTTTTGCGGATCTTGGACTGCTGGACAATCTCTATGGAGCGTCAGCAGTGCAGCACCGTAGGACGGAGCTGGGACCCACCATTCGCGAGATATACGAGCGTCAGCTTCTTGCTGGGGGAGGATTCCTTGACGCGCTGGAACCAGAGCTGAGCGATCTTATCGGCATGGCGTCTGTAGCATAGAGTCAGCAACGTTCATTGTGAGTGGATCTTGGACGAGGTATGCAGACGATAGAAATCCTGGAACGCATACATGGACTGTCCCCAGACATGCGGCATGGAATCGGACGAGGGTTGATATGGATTACCTGTGGAACAAAATCCACTGTCCAACAGTGGAGATAGAGTCTTGTGTCTCGTTGAGAGACGACAGCTTCGCCTTGAGACTGTCGTCTGTAAAGGCCATGGCGTCAAGTCACAGCAGTTCCTCCGTCTAGTAGACGCGACGGGGAGCTGTCACGCGACGTTCCTTCGGCGCAGCTCAATCACTCGCGCACTGGACAAATGCAGAAATCCGACTAAACAACACTATATGCTTCTGGAGATGCGCCAGACAATTGTTGCGACGAAAACGGATTGATGAAGAGTTGAGGTGAGGTAGAGGCGGCCGCGACGCGACGAGCCCTGTCGGCGGGGCTTACCTTTCTCCGGGTCCAATCCCCTTGTGGTCTAGCGTGGCTGCTCCATTGATGTCTCCGTGCCAGACGGCAACATCGGGCTGTTATTGCAACACCTCACTCGCGCCGTAATCCAAGTGACACCACGTCTCTTTCATCCTCATATCCTCCACCATCTCCACATACACAATGGCAGACCGATTCCCGTCATTAGACGAGTTCGACGCCGGTAAGCCCGCTGCGTAACATCCGGGGTAGCTGCAGCTCGCTGAACATTGCTAGGCCAGACGCAGGCGCGCGGCGACGGCGGCGACATTGACCTCGTGGGCGAAGATGCCGGCACAGACGACTTCCTCTCCCGCGAACGCGCGCTCCTCGGCGACGACGCCGACCAGTTCGCATCGTCAAATGACAAGCTGGCCACGGTCGAGGATGGCGACGACGACCTGCTCGGCGGCGGCGACTCGTCGTTCCAGGCCGGCGGCGGTGGCGGCGGCGGCGAGGAGATGATGGGCTTCGAGAGCTCCTTCCCCGCCATCGACACCACCAACGACGTATGCCACGCGCAGCTCCTATGACTTTAGCAACGCTGACAGGCACAGCACATGGCTCCCGGCGGCACCATTACCGGCTCTACGCTCCCCTACCTCCCCGGCCAACCGCAGTCATCCTTTGCTCCCGCCCGGTCAGACTCCCCCGAGCCCGACGTGATTCGCGAATGGCGCGAGCGCCGCGACCTGCAGATCCAGCATCGCGACCAGGTCTCGGCCGAGCGCAAGAGCAAGACGGTCGACGAGGCGCGGCAAAACATTGACGACTTCTACGACAACTACAACAACAAGAAGGAGAAGGAGGTGACCAAGACGCGGAAAGAGGCCGAGGACTTCCTGAAGAACAGGGATGACACCACGGCGGGAGGAACCAGCTGGGAGCGCATCGCTAAGCTAGTAGATCTCAGTGGGAAGGGCGTCAAGGGCGGTGCGAGCGGGAGTGAGAAGCAGCGATTCCGGGAGATCTTGGTGAGCTTGCGGAAGGACGACAAGGCTCCTGGCGCCGACGGATATTGATCTGAGGGATGGTGAGCGCGTGGAGCGTAATGCGCTGGCCAGGTCAAGATGCGTTGGAGGAGCAACGAGCTCGATTCCGGCACAAAGTTGTGGTATGGCCGCTATTTTGCTTGGGATTGGGAACAATAAGTGGAGGAGACAATTTGTGGCTTGGGCGTCTTCTGGATCGGCTTCTAAGCTGGAGTTAGTGCATGGATAGGACGTCGGTGATCTTTCAAGAACTATGTTACCATGTTCCCATGCGCTTGCCACCGAGTGAGTCTAGTTGAGCTTCTGCCGAAGATTCAAAGCATACACATGGTGTAGTGGCACTATCCCACTCGTAATGGTCGCAGCAGTCAACTGCTAGTGTGACCCTATCGCGAACTATCCAAAGCACATATTCCCTCTGGGGCATCTCTACGTATCCGGTTGGTCGGGAGGTCTGTAGCTGCAGATCGCTCATAAGAACAGGGATTGACGACCTCGAAGTCTTACACTTCGTATTACCAAGCTGTTTAGTTGTCGTCGTCCGAGTGGAGTGCCTGACCGGACCCTCCAAGGGCCGACAGCCAAATTCTGACAAAGCCAGCTCCCCCACTAACTAGTTACAACTGCTGACGTTGTACACGCCTCAACACACTACCAACCTTCGCGCAGCCATGCGCAAGTATAAGATCCGTCGCGCTATCTGCTTTCTTCCGCAAGCCCAATCGTGCCGCCCGCCATGACGCTCCAGAAACCCGTTCTAATCTCGGGTGCTGGGTACGTAACTCTTGGGTACAAATGCGTTGTACTCTCAAGACAGTGCAGCCTCTAGTCTACGACAACAGACACTGACACCCCTTTCGATGTGCTCTTGCTGACTGTGTACCCCAACGTTTAGGCTAGCATCGCTGCTCCTCGGCCGCTCGTTACATCGCTCTAACATCCCCTTCCTCATCTTTGAGAGAGATGCCTCAATCGTGTTCCGCGCACAAGGCTATCGCCTGCGTTTGTCCCCCGAGGGCCTCGACGCTATCGAAGACGTGCTCGGCCCGGACGGCTTCCAGAAGTTTTATAGCAGATGTGGGAAGACGGGCGGTGCTGGGTTTGTAGCTGTGGACCCGCTCACTGGCAAGACATTGTCCGAGGAACCGGCGACCGAACAACTAACTGCGCGCGGAAGCAAGGTTGTCGGAATTGCTAGGGGAGACATGAGGGCTTTGTTTCTGGAGGGAATCGAAGCGAACGTGCGCTGGTCCCATAACATCACAGGCTATGAGCTGGCCGACGAGGGCGTGCGCGCCATCTTTGCAGACGGTAGCAAGTCAGAGGAGGGCTCCATGCTGGTTGGCGGCGAGGGCATTCGCTCCCATGTGGCGAAGCAACTCTCGAATGGCAAGATCAAAGTGTATGACTTGGGTGCTCGTGGCATTCATGGTACGTAGAACCGGGGCACGAACCGGTCAAGCAAGACACCGGGCACTGAGACCCCTCTAGATGAGCTTCGCTGACTTTCTATCTCTCTAGGACAAGCACCAACCACAGCGTTCAAAGGCCTGGGCGAGGGCGTCTTCCGACTTGTTGACGAAAAATCGCATCCCGGCGGCAAGGTCTCTCTCATCACCAACGTGCGCCCGGAGGAGATGGACGATCCCAACGTCCAGTTCGGATGGACCATGGTCGGATCTCCGGGCGTCATCACACCTCCCAACGAGGACTACAGCATCATAGGAAAGCCCGCTGCCGATATAGCTAAAACACTTACTTCCGCCTGGCATCCGCGTGTGAAGCCTCTCTTCGACAACATGGACGAGAAGGAGGCTGCCTTTTGGAAAATCACTTGCTCGTCCCCCGAGGGCGTGCCGGAGTGGAAGAACGAACCCCGCGTCACCGTTATCGGGGATGCCGCTCACGCGATGACGCCTGCCGGTGGAAACGGCGCGAATACGGCCCTCAGAGACTCGGCGCTCCTAGGCAAGTTACTAGCTGAGGCCGGGGGGTTCAAGGAGGGCGTGACTGAAGCTTATGAAAAGGAGATGAGGGTCTATGCGAGCGATATGGTCCAGAAGAGCTTTGCTTTTATACAGGGCCAGTTTGGTGTAAAGATTGACGATTCCACGTCGACGATTTTGTAAAGGATATCTGGGGCAGTCTGCATGGTTATACCCATGCGCTGTGTTGATATGGAATCTTGCCACTTCGAGACTTTGGTTCACTCTCATCTCGCAATCTTCAATACTCAGTTGCGGTGACATGACCTGGCGATGCACACGATATCATAGCAACAGCTCTCTTCTCCACTGCATCACCTTCCTCTTCCGGCCAAAGACTGCAGATCTCTCAACGGCAATCTTGTCCCGTATGCATATGATGCGATTAGAGATTCAATGACGCCATGGAGAACAGACAGTAGACTTTAAATACTGCCCCATCGTCGTGCAAATTATCTAGCGAGCATTGAGCATACTCCTCAACTTACTTGCCATCATGCGCCTCACTACCATCCTCTCAGTCCTATTCACGACCACAGGCTTGGCCTACCCTAGCACCAACACAACCTACGTCGGCCCCACTAAGGGCCATCTCGTAATAATTGGTGGGAACCTCCAGAACGAAGTAATCTGGAACCGAATCATCACCCTCGCGGGCGGGCCCTCCGCCCCGATCGTCGTGATTCCGACAGCAGGCGGAGAACCAAGCTACGATGCCGACTTCCCAGCAGCAGTGACGCTTCGCCAGCTCGGAGCTACCAATGTAACAGTCCTGCATACGTACGACCCCGATGTAGCGGATACCGATGCCTTTGTTGAACCGTTGCTTTCGGCCAAGGGTATTTTCTTTGGCGGTGGGAGACAGTGGCGGCTTGTGGATGCGTATGCGGGGACGAAGGCGGAGAAGGCGTTTCAAGCGGTGCTGGATCGTGGGGGTGTGGTTTCTGGCTCGAGCGCCGGAGCGAGTATTATTGGGGCATGTGAGATGGTGCATACGGTGATTGGTTTTGGCTAACATGCTCGCAGTAAGCTACACAGCGTCGCTCATCGCGGTGATCATCATACATGTCCAACTACATTGATATGTGAAACGCATCGATTATGTTCTTTTTACTGCTAGCCAATCCACTAACATGCACAGCTCCTTTCTCGCCCGCGGCGACACAGCGAATAACCAAATCCTGATCGGCGACCACACAGTCGGCTTCGGGTATCTTAAGAATGCCGCCATCGACCAACACGTCCTTGTCCGGAACAGACACTTCGACATGTTCGACATCATTCACGTTTATCCCGAGCTGTTGGGCATCGCAGTCGACGAAGATACGGCATTGGTAGTAAATAAGAATGATGCCGAGGTGATTGGAAGCACGTATGCTTTGATCTACGATGGTGGATTCTGGTCGAGGGAGGGCAATGTGCCGAAACATTTGCCGTCGCCGAAAGAGAGGTTCTACTTTCTCAAATCTGGGGATAGGTACGATTTGGGAGCGAGGAAAGTGGTCGAGAGCGCTTCAGTGGAGAGCAACGGAGACTACGAATGATATGAGGCGGCTCGTACGCGCCTGTAGGCTTAGCTGGTCGTTACCACATCAGAGGCCACCTACGAAAGACAAGATTTCCTCTACCACTCTCTCGGGTTGCTCTTGCTGAGGCCAGTGGCCAGCACCTTCGATGAACTTGGTACCTCTGAACTGTTTGCAAGAGGTCGGGAGATGTTCCATGGCCCCAGGCTCTTGGTAGTTGCCCCAGTCTTTGCTCCCTGATATGAAGGTGGCCGGGCACTCAATCTTCTTACCCGCGAACAAGTCGAGATCAGCTTTCTTGGATGGGTCCGTTGAAGTTCTGTACCAGTTCAATCCCCCCTGGAAGCCTGTGCGTGTCCACTCTTGGACGTAGACGTTCAGGTCCTCGTCCGACAGCCATCTCTTGGTCTTGCTCTCGTCCTCCGTCTCCATCATGACCGCAATCGTTTCGGGCATAGACTTGTAGTGGGGCATGATGTAGTAATATGGCATCTTGGCTAGCTCACTGGCCGTCCAGCCTTGCAAAGGATGCGGCTTGTTGTGCTCCCAGTCCGCGCTCTTGACGTGAATGTAGCCACGTAAAAAGGCCTGGAGACCCTGCAGCGGAGCGTTCCACTGCAGGGCAGCGACGGCGGTGGAATTGTACCACTTGTAGTGCTTCCGAGGCTCGGGCAACTTTGCAAGCTCTTTTTGCATGTCGACACGTGGTGGTGGTTGGTGCGCCTCACCGTGGACGAGATTGAAGGGTAGTGCAGGGTGTTCTTGGAAGGGATGAGACATCATAACGACGCTCTTGAATAAGTCTGGGCGCATCAAAGCGCACGCGGACGATGTCACGGCACCGAAATCATGACCAACAATGCATTCCACTTGTCTATAGCCCAGAGCGTGGACGAGGACCACGACGTCTCGGACCAGGTTCGTCATGGTGAACTGCGAGAGGTCTGTTTTGGTAAAGGTGGATTCGTCCCAACCCGTGGTTCGTCCATAACCGCGCTGATCGAATGCCACGACATAGAAGCCGGCATCCGCTAGAGACGGCATGATTTTACGCCACGAGAAGGCGAGCTCGGGGAAACCATGGCAGAGGAGGATGAGCGGGCGGTTCCGCTCTGGTGTGTATCCAGCTTCAAGGATGTGGACTGTGAGGCGGGTGTTTGGGCAATAGACGTAGTTCTCCGAGATGGCTGGCGGGAGCGGCAAAGGTGGCAGACTGCGGCCTGTGGTGACGGGCATAGCGGGTGGCTTTGGTGGTGGCTTTGGTGGTGGCTTTGGTGAAGTTGATAATCCAATAGGCGATGGTCAGGCGTTGTTGCTGAGACTCGGGCGTGGGGCTGTTGGAGAAGGGCACAATACCGGATGCTGGTGGGGACATGCTACATATCCGGAGCTGAGCTTGCGCGGATCCATGCATTTCCGATTCGGAAGACACGCCTTGGGCAGACGCGCGGGAGTCGCGTCTGCGCATGCAGGAGAAGAGACTGGACCAGAATGAGCATTAGCCAAGTTTGAGGCGAAGCCGATGACCGAGACACGGGATTGCGCTGGGCTGCATGGCCGGGATGCAGGGGCGCTTTTGGGGCACTTGAGGTGGATGATGCGGCTGTGGTGGAACAACGGGCACGTTGGATTTGAGGGAGAATTGCCCGTGGCCTAGGCCTCGGCCGTAGATGCTCTTGCCTATGTAGATGCATTCTAATTACGCAGATGCTCTTTGATTGGCAGATGCTCTTTCATTAGTAGATGCTCTTTCATTAGTAGATGCTCTTTCCTACGTAGATGCTCTTTCCTAACGTAGGTGCTCTTCCTACGCAGATGCTCTCAGGTGCTCTTTCCGAGCGTAGACGGCAGTCCTAAAAGGGTACTCACGGTCTATATATATCTTCACACGTGAACTGTACGGTCGAAGACGACCATCTGAGAGCCCGCAACTTGAAGTTGACGTACCACAGAAACATGATGATGATGATGATGGTTATGGTGACAACGACGATGATGACGATCATTCAGGCGTCTTCGCTCGGGCCTGTTTCACGCGTTTCGACTCGCTTCGACGTGGCCCCCCGGCATACTTGTACATGGTCGCGCGCGCTCGGACGCGGCCATGTCCAAACATGGGCATCTGCGTCTAGACTGGCCATGACGAGCGGGCTTGCGCCAAGGCCAAATTGCCCTTCCTCCTCCAGGGATTGTCAACTGTTAGCTGTTGTTGTGCTGACCTCTAGGTTGTCCTGTCTTGCCTTGCCTCGCCGCGTCCATCACTTCGTCTTGTTGCTTCTTGTCATCTCTCGCGCGCGCTGGTCTGCAGTCCTGCATCCACCATTTCCGGCGTTGGCGTTTCCACGGGGCACCGGTAGCTCCCAACTGGTGACATCACAGTTCCACACATTCGCGCCTCTCGCCGTCGCTTTCCTCACTCTCCTCCTCCACGAGAGGAGCGCCATGCGTGGCTGCCCAGATATCTAACCACCCATCATGTTCGGCCATCGCAACCAAAGACGGCGGGCGTCGTCCAACACGGTTCGTCTTTGCAGCCCTTGAAGCCCTCGAATCGCACCGCACATGCTAACCTACCTCGATCGCACAGGCGTCCCAAACGCCCCCAAGTTCATCGGCCTCGCTCGCCGCAACGAAGGCATTTATGAGGAACCAGGACAGCAATGCCTCTCTCTCGTCCTCGGCCGCCGCCGCCGCCCTTCGCACCCATCCCTTGTCGCCCACTCCCGTGGGTCAGACCGTCACAAAACGAATGGCGCGCAAGGGCTCGCATTCATCGCAGGGCAGCGCGAGCCAGCAGCAGGCGCCCACATTGCGCCGCCATTCCAGCTCCGGCTCCATGACGGAGCGCACCTTCCGCGATCCCTCGCCCGCCCGGAGCAGCCCCATCGACCACGACGCGCCGCCCGTGCCAAAACTTCCGCGAAATGTACCAGCCGACAGCGCTCTACATCGCCGAGCCTCCAGCTTGGAGCCGGCGTATCGCGGCGGCTCACCCGTGGCCAGGGGCGGCGGAAGAGGTGTGAGTCTGGATCGGGGCGTCTCAGGCACTCCAGATAGAGGACATCCGCGGCCTTCGGGTCTTTCCCAGGTGCCAGAGGACGAGCAGTATGGCAACCAATCCTCCATCAACTTTTCGCGGCCCATCTCTCCCCCGCCAACAAACTCTCCCAAATCTGCAGCATCGGCCACCCGGGGCGGACGCAGCGGGTGGTTCGGTGGCCCCGTCGTGAACCCAGACGCGGGCTTCAGAGGAGCGAAACCGCGACCCCAGACTTCTGCCGGGTACTCCGCCTTTGATGCGCACGCCACGCAACAGGCTATCCGAAGCGCCGCAGATCGACCCGTCTCCACCCACAAGACCCCAGTGTCCCACGGCCTCGAGGGGGCACGACTGGCGTCAGGTAGCTTGAGAGCAAAGCAGAATCCGTACGCTGCTCAGTCCCGACAGCCCCAGGCTCCACCCCCGACACATCATGACCCACCCCGCACTGTGGATCCCAACTCTCCATACGCCGTCTACGACCCCTCCACACGCACCTTTATTCATAAGCAGGATGCTATGGCGATACACCGAGCGATCAGTGACGCCGAGCAGCCTCCTCCGCAATATGAGCAACACCAGCGAGAGGCACCGCAACAGAGGCAGACCGACCGCCATGGGAGTCAACATCGACAGGCGCCGCCGCAGGTCGTACAACGCTCCTACGTTGCGGATCACGCCCCCCTGCCAGTCGCGCAACCCAAAGCTGCCAGCTACCGTACATCAGAAACATTGGTGTCGCATCCCCCCACTGGCGCAATTTTGGCAAGACGGTCGTCGGAAGACTTTGCTGACGAAAGTGTCCGACCCCTGCCTAATGCCAATACGGGTCGCAAGTTGGAGTCGACGGGGGCAGACGGGGTCGATCCTGCACAGGAGGAGGTACAATCACCCAAGTTTGCCTCGAACCAAGGTAGTCCATATCCACACATTACTACCGCCGTCACTTCAAAGACCAACGCTCCAAGCCCCCAAGATTATGTGTCCACTCGCGCAGAAAGAACACACTCGATGAGTCCACCTCGCAATGCGCATTTCGCGCCCGTCTCTCTCGAACTACCAAACGACATCAAGCACCAGCCCCCGCCTCGTTCCGTGTCCCCAGCCAAGTCGGCTCTGAAATCCTCCCCGTCAGTCTCTAGACGAGGCAACTCTCCAATCGCAAACGATGGCCGCCTTCTCGCCCGAGGACCGGCAAGCGAAGCGTCCGATGCCATGTCAGAAGACGGATTGAAGAAGAAGAAGAAGACTGTGCGCGTAAGCTTCGATGAAGACCCGGTGATTGCTGGGACCTCCGCATACGCCGACGTGGATCCTTCAGCCGAGAAGGGATTGGGAGCGTCGAGATGGAGCTCACTGGACGAAGAGGACGATCTCCAGGAGGAATTCATGAAGCCTCGACCTGTTCTCCCGTCCTTTGGCAGCGTCCGGGACAAGGACCGACGAGCACGAGAAGGTGACGATCCAGAAAAGGTCACCGAGACCGTCTCCTCGTCCCTTTCGAATTCTGCCATCTCCGCTTCAGAGCCTATTGAAATATCAAGCGATCACCTTGTCGGTGGAATTCTGGCTCAAGAATTTGCGTCTAATGCGCCTACAAAAGCCGAATCTCATGATCCACTCCCGCCCGAAGTCACGTCCGTAGAAGGTAGCGGGTACGTATCTGACTCCGATCAGAGCGAAGCTTCGGGCTACCAACTCCCGATGGATACACCACATGAGACTCAGCCCGCGCCTGAGCTAGCCCAGTCGACACCTGAACCAGAACCGAAGACGTTGACAGCACCGATCGAAAGCCGGACCGCCGCAACTGAAGTACCCATCATTGCTGTTCAGCCAGCAACCCCGAGCGTTTTGGAGAAGTCTGAGCCGAAATTTCTGCGTCCGTTGGTGCCTGGAGGTTGGGATGACGACGAAGGATCCGATACCGAGACCGCACCTAGGGACACCACGCCAACTCCACATGTCCCAACAGCCATCACTTTCGCCAACATGGAAGCGCTCGACTCTCAATACCCCCGCGCAGATTCGACCGATGATGATAGTAGCATCTACAGCGACGCTTACGAGGACCTTTCCGACGCGGAAGACGGAGGCTTTGCCTCCATTGATGCAGTTGTGGAGAGCCCCATAGTCAGCTCACATTCAGGAATATTGGCCTCCAAGTTTGCCGATGCAGGTGTCAAAGATGCACCAAAGTCAACTCTACGCCGCGGACACAAGGAGGATACCGACAATGCGCAGGATGCAGGCTCGTCTGCCGACCAGAATGCTTCACACCAAGAACCACTCGAAAGTGCCGCCAAGAAGTCCACGGCAACGGGGAAAACCGTTGCTAAGAAGGCGCAACTTCAATCTGAGCCCGTCCCTGCCTCGGGTGGTAGGGCTAATGTCGAGCCCGTGATTCAAGTCACTAAGCCTGCAGCCCAACCACGCAAGTCAGCATTGAAGAAGACGACAGTCCCACCACGAGCCACTACTGAGCACGAACCTCCGCAAATCAGAAAGACTATGCGAGAGAGTCCGGCTGCCGGCTACGCGGCCTCCAATGAGTCACGCATGAAGAAAAGTATGCGTGACACCATTGGAGCAGGACCCCAATCGTCCTCAGAACCACAGATGCGGAAGACCATGCGGAGCCCAGGACCCCCAGAGGTCAATCGAGCACCACCTGGACTGGCGGCGTCGCGTCACAGCAGCCCCCCGGTGGAGACGAAGCCCCCAAGAGGGGCTCTCCAAAAACGACATATTCCAGCGGCGGTTGCCGCAAAGAATGCATCCGGGCCTCGTCCGCAAAGCGCCTTATCGTCCGCACACAGGAAAAGTACACCCGCCCCTACGTACGAGAGCGACTCGGATGCCTCTCAGAGCAGTTTCCAGCGGTCTCGGCCACGCGCGTCACGAAAGGAAGCTGGTCAGTACACAATGCGAGGATCAATGAGATCGACTCCTGCGCCGACGATGCGGGCGACACCAGCGTCAACGATGCGCCCGACATCACCAATCCAGGCCACATCGCCTCCGCCAACTTTGAGAAAATCTTTGCGTCCTTCGTCTCCAAGTGTTGAAGCTCCGGCCAATGCTGGTGTTAAATCGTCCAAATTCAGCATCCGGTCGCTGTCACCAGCCGGGAGATTTAGACCCAAGAGTAGTGTGGATATTCCACCACCTCTCCCCACTCAGTCAGCAAAGAGGACGTCCATGTTCGGCAAGTCGTCGAAACCAAAGGACCCCGCGGCAACAACTAGCAAGACGGTTCACAAGAGTCGGTTTGCCGACTCCAGCGACGAGGAGGATGATCGTCCACGCGGCTTCCAGAGTCGATTCGCTGACTCAGACGATGAAGACGATTTCGAATTACCTTCCGATCTCGCACCAGTCCGAGGTATCCCGAAGCGGCCTGGAGACGAAGACCGTGTTTCTACCGATTTAGAAGACGAGTTAAGCGACGCTGAAACGTCATCAAAAGCCGTGGACAAGGGCAAGAACCCAGCTACGAACGGCATTACGAATAGGCAAGGCACCAACTTCACCGCAGAATCACTACGCACGAGCAAGCATGCTACTCCGCTGCCCGACATGGAAGCGAATAAGAAGGCTAAAACGAAACGAGGATTCTTCGGCCTTGGGAAGAAGAAGACTTCGGCTTCTTATATCGAACCTGATGCCGACCTTCAAAATGGCTCTCCAGCAGACATTCCCATGCCCCCACAACATCGACGAGATCCGAGTAGGCCTCTGACTCCCATTGGCGAAGACAAGGATGTGGAAGCCAACGAGCCTTCTTCACGTTCCCCCAAACTCCAGCGTCGATCAACGCCCCAGTGGGGACGCTCCGCATCCGATTCTTGGCCGCTGCCTCAACCACCCCTGATTGGAGAGGACGCACGGCCACAGAGCTCGGATGGTGTGATGATACGACGAACTTCGCTCCGTCCGACGCTCTCCAAGCGCCATTCTTCTCAGGCCTCTCAAGCTCGCACCATGGTCGATCCAAACTCTGGCAAAGAGGTCATCATTGGTCGAACGGGCAAGAAGAAGAAGTTTCAAGGGCTCAGGCGGGTTTTCGGTCTTAATGATTAGTATGTGAAGCCTCACTGCTAACTTGCGCCAGAGTCCGAAGATCGCCATTGCCCTTGACTTTGGAGGCTGCGCGGTCCGCAAGACGTCGGCATCGGTCGGAATGTTCTTTTTCGTCCTTGACTTCTGCTCGATCGCAAAATTCTGCCAACTCTTTCGTTCGCGCTTCTATCATTGTACTCGGATGCTATCGGCCAGAGAAACAGACTCCCTGAATCGCAATTAGTGTTCACACATCTCCTTAGGTTTACGCTACGTTTGCCTACCACACTGGTCTCCAGACAAAATTTCTTTGTTACTGTTCGGGTGATTCTATTGCCTACGGTCGTGGGACAAAACATATACCAGGTCGGCTAAGACGGGCGAATCTCATGGTTTGGGTATTCAGCTGGGACTGCAGGATATATACACGAGCGATGCCGTTCTCCCCCTTATTTGTTTCAGTGTACATGTTTGACCAATTGGGTCTGTGCAGTTGAAACCTCGTGGCGGAGGGCGCGAAGTTATGTAGATAATTTTTAATTCCAACGTGCTCCGAGATGCCACTTTCGCGGTGCACTCGGATCAGCGATAGTCTTCTGCTCCAATCACACACTTCAGTCCTTGCGTACATGCTGCTCAGCTGCCACGAGTCACAGAGCCGACTCGCGACTACGGGCTTGAAGACTAGTCTAGAATGTATCTATCAAGAATGTATCTATCACGATAACGATCGAGGTAAATGTACTCGGGTGTGCAAAATACCAGTCTTTTCGCGCAATACGAGAAACAGTTTCTAGAAAGTTGGTCTACTTCAGCTCGATTGATAGAAGGACGCTTTGATGTGGTATGGTAAGGCGAGAGATACGAAGAGCGGAGCGCAGCACAAGAAGACAAGACACCACTATCAACGCGAAATCTACGGCCATTCATCCACCAAATCTGACATACACAGCACCTGCCCTCATCCGCACTCTCGCTTGATTTCTAGTAGTAAGGAGCGCTCGTAGGGATGGATTGGTCTTGGCGCGTGGATGGTGAAGGTCCAAATCAGCAGGTGTAGAACGCTGCGAAAAGCGTTGGATCACACTATGCACAACAAGTTCGTACATGGAGTGCAGTCTCATCAATCCTATTTACACCAAGTTCCAAACTAGTAGACATTATCGTTACATTCATGAACCTGTGTACCCTCACTCGCCGATTATGCATTCCGCCTGTAGATTGTACTGGTGCCCGTGTAGTTCCCACTCTGCGTCGTAAAGCTCTCAGTGCTGTTGAAGTCCTTCATGCGACCGAGAAGAATCTCCAGCATGCGATACGCAACACCAGGCGTGTACCCGGGCAACTCATGGCCCGCCAATTGGGCAGTGTAGAAAGTCAGACCACGCTCGTGCGTCCACTTTCCTTGGATGCCAGCTCCAGCCAGCGCACCGCCGTTGTACTCTGGGTGGTAGGGTGCAAGAAGAGGGTTGCTGGGGTACTTCTGTAGACCCTGCAGACCGTTCCAAGTCATGTTCTGGATGGCAAGGAGGGTACCGTTGGTGCTAAGTAGCATGTCCAAGTCACCCGATCCGATGATGGTGTTGTTGGTGTATTCGATCACGCGCTGCAACACACCGTTTTGGGCCGGTCCTTTTGAAGCATCGCTGGCGTTGCTGGAGTCGTTACCATTGCCGAAGACGTTGCGGTCTGTGCACTGCATCCAGTTGGTCCCAACGACCGCGTGTAGCGCATCAGCCACGTCGGTGCGGTTGAAATAGACCTGTGCGCCTGGCGGTTGGTAGTCCCCGGAGTTGACTATGCCGAGCTGAGAGAAGGGGTGCGGACATGTCTCAGTGATGTGGTAGATGTTGAAGCAGGGATTGACTTCAAGAATGGCGGCATAGAAGTTGTCAAACATATCGCAAGTGTAGCTGTCGCTTTCGTACGGGTCTGGGAGGACGGGAAAAGCGCCCTGTGGGGGAGGAAACTTGAAGTAGGTGTCCCAGTAGTCGGTGTAGTTGCAGAATGCTTGGCGCTCGCGCATTTGGTCCAAGAAGGTGGCGTTGAGATATAGAAGATTGTTCCAGTACTCGACATAGGGAAGGATAACCACTGGGAGGGAATTAGCGAAGACTTCCATGATGATGCGAGTACATACCTTGCTGCTGAATGGTCTCGTCGCCAATGATTGGGTCGTTGATTGAGATTCCCTTCAAGTTGAAGTATTCTGTGTCGTTTGCCTTGATGAAGCCGTCGGCGATGTAGGGAACGTAGTATCCCGCATAGGATTCTCCCGTCACATAGACAGCGAAGTTTTGCATGTCAAAGGTCGAGATGAAGTTCTTCCAGAAACCACGGAACTCAGTCGCCAACTCGACCTCGTCGGTGATGTTCGGGTTGCCCTGGCTGTAACCAACGCCAACGGGTTGCTCAACCCAGATCATGTTGGTCAAGTTGTTCCAGCTGTAAGGGTTCTGCACCGGAGACTTGGTGCCCGCCTCCCACGTGAAAGGACCGTTCTCAGTAAGGAAACCGCTCAGGGAACTGCAGCCAGGGCCGCCATTGAGCCAGATGACGATTTCCTCTGGGATTTGCGGAAGGGTGGATGGGAAGAACCTGCCGATGCTGTAAGTGTTGTGTTTCCAAGATTGTATCGGATCGTTTACCAAAAGAAGAGCTTGCGTGTCTCATCAGGATGCTCGGAAATGGGTAGCAGCCCAGCGTAGGATTCGCCAACATCGAACGAGACTTCTGGAATGCCTGAGCCGTTTACAGAGAAGGCTAGGACGCGGTCAGCGGTGTTCCTATATGCTCGAAAGTGCACATACGCTTCGTCTTGTCGGTCATGAAGCGATGGGCTCGCTTTTGAAGCTCGGCATGTTGAAAGGGCTGGCCGGCCACGCGCTTCTCAATGGCTGGCCTGGCTTTGTTGAAGACGTTGCGCTTGTGAGGCGAGCTTGCGGCGAGGGCCGTGGAAGCGCATAGCAGCGAGCTGAAGAGCGACAGGAAGTGCACCATGTCGATATCCAGGTGACAAAAGGCAGCGGTGACAAGCAAGAAGTGAACCGCGACATGCGTACTTTATTTATATGGCTAGAAAATGACGGCATGGTACACCAGGCTCCCGAGCTCTTTACCAATAACGGCAGGTGTTCTGGCTGAATTGGTTCCATAGCTCCCAAGCTCGCCGGGGATAAGTGCGCGCAACGGCACCGTGGCCCGGGGGGTTGATGCAGGTCAAATTGTGCTTGTTCGCGTGAGAGATTGCCACCGGTGGTGCCGGTGGTGGTACGCGAGAGACACTCGATGTACACTGGGGCGATGGGTAGCCTTGCCGTCATGACGCGCACGCCTCGCAGCTGTGGTTGTACACCTTCTCGTTTGGGCAGAGTTTCGGATAGTGTCTACCCCATATGTGCATCTGTAGATGCGCGACCCTTGCACTTGAGCGGACGCAGTCATGGTCGCAGGAACCAAGCTCGATCAAGCTCGATCAAGCTCAACCAAGCTCGACCAAGCCTCGGCCGGGGGGTGCTTATCGGAGCTTGTTTTTCGCCGCCTGCCTGCGGATGCGCTTTGTCGCGAAAGGAAGGAGACGGTGCAAAAGGCCGTGGATCGGAAGGGATGCCTTGGTGTGGCGTAAGAGGATGAACTACCGGTACAGTCGGATGATGGGTGACGGGTGACGGATAACGCGGCCACACAGCCCGACGACGCCACACGGTGCTGCGCCCTCATCTGACACGGGCAGAGCAGCAGCAGAACAAAGGACGTGGAGAACATCCCCAGACTCTCTTCAAACAAGATCCAAGAAACAAAAACCGTCATATCAAAGATTCAACCACCCGCACAATGGGCCTACCGTCCCCACAAGAGGCCGCCCCGCCTTACGACCAGGTCGTCCACAGCCACGCGCTGGACCGCTTCGCGCCGTCCGGCTCGGCCTCAGGCGTAAGCTTCTCCACATCCCTCTTGCATCTCAAGTGCAGACGCTGAGGACCTGACGCTCCCCCAGTATGCCGCCGTTGCGCAAGAAGACCATGTCGAGCACGATGCGCACCACCACGGCGCTCCGAGCCCCGCCCCGCCCCAGCCAGACAGCATTGCGCAAACCATCGCGAGCGTCTTCCGCCCGAAACCACACACGCACTGCGAAGCTTGCGACGTGCAGACGGATGCCCGCGAGCGCCGCGCGCAGGAGAAGCACTGTTGCGCCATGGTGGCCTGTGTCTTCATGGTGCTGTTCATATCCCTCATGACATTGGGCATCGTCATCGCGAACAGGCCAACCACGTCCAAGAGGACCTTCACAAATTTGTAAACGCGCACAACTTGCTTGGAAGCACGCCCTGGCGGGACATGGGCATGGTCGCTTGCAGAGCGCTTGGCTTTCCATCGAGGCCTCCAAGGCTGCACGCTTGCATGTACCTAAGCAGAGGTGCCCAAGTGACGGCATCTCATCTTTTTTTGTGCCATTTTTTTCTCTTCTTTACCTTTTTCTCTTTCCTTTTCTTTCCCCTACAAGTGTTTTCCCTCGTGGAATCGCGCTCATGTTTGCAAGAAGAATCCGCTCGAGACACGGTAGAGTCTGTACACAGCAAAGGTGCTACACCCACACCTTAGACAAATTCTCGTTTATGTTTTCTCGCCCTCATCGCTCTCGATCCCCAATCCTGGTCAATCCCCAATCCTGGCGCATCATATTTATTTCTACATTGATCGTGTGCGCTACCCCGGCTCATGGCATCGGAACGACAATCTACCGGGAGTGCAATATAAAGATACCCATCCATTCGTCCACCACCGTGTGCAACACCCACATCGAGCCCACATCGCAGCCCCAAAGCCTCATATAGAGCATTTCCGCTTAGCAATATCGCGGAGATAACAACATGCCCACCTTGACGCCTGCCTTGATTGCCCTTTATTTGCCTTTGTATATAAGCCACCACTCGTCCCTCGATCACTTCCTCAACAACTCACACGGTACCAAGTCTTCAACATGCACTTCTCCGCCGCCGCCGCTCTCCTGGCCATCGTGCCCGCCGTCCTCTCTCACGGCATAATCACCACTCCGCCGTCCCGGCGCATCGGCGAAGCCACGACCGCCGCCTGCGGGGCGACCCTCGTCAACGCCATCAAGCAAGACAACACCTCCTACGTCGAGCAGCTCAGCAAACTCTCCACTACTGATAAGGGCTACAAGGCTGCCGCTTGCAACCTCTACCTCTGCAAGGGTCTCCAGTTCGCTGACAACGCGGCCAACGTGCAGACGTGGAAGGCCGGCGACGTCGTGCCCGTGAACATCTACCTGCGGATTCCGCACCTGGGCTATGCCAATGTGAGCATTGTGGACACGAAGAAGAACGTCAATGTGGGCGGGTTCCTGAAGGTCTGGGAGAAGGATTACGCGCCTGGACGGGTGGAGGCGGACGTCCCGCTTGATCAGAGGCAGTTTAGTGTCACGGTGCCGAAGGGTCTGGAAACGACCTGTGCCAATGCTGGAGATTGCGTAAGTCTTGATAGGAACTTGCGGCGTGATACGAGGCTAATTGTGCGTAGGTCCTGCAGTGGTGGTGGTTGGGCACAGCTGCGAAGCAGACCTACGAGTCTTGCGTTGACTTCAAGATCGCTACACCTACGACGGAGCGCTCGTTCAAGGCTTAGACTAGCATCGTAAAGCTTGAGGCATGTGAAAGCACAAGGTCCCATATGTCAAAATCCAAATGAATCCGTCCCTCACTATCGTTCAAGCTTTCTTTGTCAAGTCGCTTAAACGCATATGTTGGTTTCCAGGGGGGGTTCCCCAACTCCAGCATCCAAACCCCCAAACTGCAGAAACACTTCTCAAGCCTCGTCCTCGTCTTTTCGTGAAGTCGAAACATCGTTGTCCCGCCCCTGTGCCGAGCTAGCTCTCAATCTACCACCAGCAAATCGCAAGCATGCCGCCTGCAGTAATAAATTGCCTCATCAAACGCAGCTACCACTTCACGTGGCGATTATATGAAGACGCGGATCCCATGTCCCAAATTCCAAATCTCGAGTTACCGAAAAGCACCGATAAATTACCTCGGCCTTGCGACTACCAACAATGACGGCGGAACATTGGCGGAAGCAGACACCGGTAGACGACTATGTACAGGTGATACTTGGCGAGAATGACTCTCCATCTTTTCGATCCAATTCAAAAGAAGCGCCACGCCTCCATCCGTAGACCCATCCAGCCTCCTTATGCCTTGCACATCCTTACACGGCATCGGCATACATACTCGTCACGGATACATCGGCCCTAGCATCCTCATGGTAGTGCGCAGAAGCAGCAGCACCACTCGTATCCAACTCGTTCAACCTCCTCAGATCCATCGGGCTTTCCAGCAGTGGGTTGACGTAAGGATCGAAGGTCTTCCAGTAGGGGTTCTAATTACGGCGAAGCATCAGCATTGTCACGACCGAAGTTGGATGAAGGCTTTTAGCTTCGACGAAGTCGATGAAAACGCACCTCAAGATGATACTTCTGACTCTGTTCAACATATTAGCTTTCTGGAATTCTGGCAAGCAGGGCTGATGCAATGGCTTACGCTCTCCTTCAGATACCTCTCCACAATCGTGAATTTCCTCTCGTCGCTCACATCCTGCACTACGATACACGTTAGCTTCTCGTCCACAACCGTCTATGCCCGATCCTCCAATCCGCCATTTCTTGGCCCACTGCGCAGCCTGAGTCTTCCTCAGACTTCACAGGGCCCTCAAAAACCCCTACCATCTACACTCGCATCCCCCAGACCATATGACCATCATCCAACGCGCGAATTCTCAAAAGGGGGGGAGGAACGCACTAACAAACCACCCCAAAGTCTCCCGGTCCTTGCTATACACCGAGCTCGCCTCCGCCAGCTTAGCCTTCAATTTCTCGATGCTCTCCTTATCCGCCTTTGCGTACAAATGGACAACAATCGTGTACACCATTTTGATTCTCGTTCGTCTCTTTTCGTCCTCGTGTAGGCTTCCTCGTTCTTCTTGGCAGCTAGTGATGGAAGAGGTGACAACGTCGTCGGTAAGCGCAGTTTTCAGTGTCACTGCGTCGTGCAATTGTGCAAGTTGTTTGGCCCACTTATCGCAAATTTTTCATCTCTGGTTGTTGAGGTAGGCCCGTCTTTAGGTCGGCCACGGTGGAGTGGTGACGTAGATAAGGACCCCGCATGTCCTTCCCGCTTCCGCACAAAAAGCACCATACTGGCGTTTAGATCTTCCGCTCTCCAGCCAATCGAAGTGGTTCTACAAAAAAAGCAGGCAAAAGTGCCATGCCATCCGACGGCTGTTTCCGACTGTTAGCGGCGATCATGCGCGACCAAGCGGAATGTAATGTTATAGTAAACTTCTATTCAGCTAAGAAATAGTCATGAAAGCTTGGAACAAAAACTGGAAGACAATATTGTCCTCTAGCGTAAACGGCACTGTCCACCATCTCCATCCAAAAGTCAAACAAAATTAATAACACCCGCCCAATGTCCCCCTATACGTAGAACAACAGCTATGAGTACAATCACCGTCGTCGTCATGAAGAGCCACTCATGCTCTGCTGAACATCTTCAGCACCTGTTCCTTCTCTCCGGTCGGCAGCGTGCTCAAAAGTGTCATGACACCCTTGAGACCAGCCTCGCGGTCCTTGCTCATCAACTGCGCAACCTCCATGGCGATGCTGTCACGCTTGAGCATATCCATACGCTCACTCACACTCTTTCTGTTCTCTTCGTACCACTCCGCGACGGTCTCATCATCGTTCTCGAAATTCGGGACGTTTGACCAGACCTTGAGCATCTCGAGACCCTTGGCGCGAGTGAGAGCGTCGGCCTTGGCTCCATCCACGGAGGGGCTCTTGGCAGACGCCATCTTCTTGAGAATGTACTCCTCGTTGAGCCTACGGCGCAGACGCCAGTAGAAGAAGCGACGGGCATTTTGCCAGCGCAACGCCGCCCGAATGACGCCCTTTGCTTCCATGCGTCCCGAGCGGTCGTGCAGATCGGCGAATTGAAGGGCGATCTGAGTGTAAACAGGCAGCAGGTTCTTCTCTCGCTCGGTCATTTCAGCCTTGATGCTCTGAAGCTGGTCTTGAGGTGTGGCCGGGTCGTTCAGCTTGCGTTTAAGGGCGCCGTAAGTCGGGTCTAGGCGGGCCATTGTCTCGAGCTGGCGGTCTTTGCGGTACTTGATGCCGACGATGCCTTCGGGCTCGAGGACTCCACCACGCGAGTCCTCGTCAGCGTACATCTCCATAAACTGCGGGTTGATGGTCGGATCAACGACGACCCAAGAACCACCACGGAGTTCTCCAAACGGCGGGATGTAGACAAAGACAGGCTGCTCATACTTGACGAGGGCATCGACAATGTACGAACCATACTTGAGCACCTCGTTGTACATGTCACGCTGACCACCAGAGAAACCACGCCAGTTGGCAAGGATCATCAACGGCAGTTGCTCACCGTTGTTGAAGTCTCTGATGGCCTGTGCGGTCTTGAACGCGGAGTTGGGGTACCAGACACCACCAGCTTCCGACGTGACCTGCTCGATCGAGTCAGGGTTGGCGGGATCAGCTGGCGTGACGTTCTCGACTGTCCGATTCTCGACGGCGATGACGCCCATTGGGATACCACCGAGGCGGGCACGACCGACAACGACAGTCTTAGCCCAGCCGCCGAGAGCCTCCTCGAAGGAGCCGCGGTCGAAAAGACCTGACTGGAAGCCGTCCTCGGCCTCAACACCTGCGATGAGGTGCCTCACATCATGGGCGGACTTGCCAGGAGGGTAGAAAGTGATGTCACGGTCCCACCCGTCGGCCGAAGGAGAGATAGGAATGGGGTTGCCCTTCTTGTCAGGTACAAACGACATCCATGAAACGATCTTGGATACACCCTCGAAGTCGTCGGCGGCAGTCATGTGCGAGACACCATTCCTGTACATGATTTGAGTACCACCAAGCTGTAGGTTGGAAGTGTACACTTCACGACCGAGCAGCTTGTTGATGGCTTGCGCGCCAGTAAGGATGATTGGCTGGCCCTCGATCTGAATGGCACGCTGGCCGAGGCGGACAAGGTAAGCACCGATGCCTAGAAAATATTAGCGTTTGTGCAAATAACACGGAGATCGATACGTACCAACAGAGCGACAAGTGACCAATGTGATGGTGAAGATGTCTTCGTACGCCCTCGACGTCTCACCAGCAATCAAACCGGAGCCACGAAGAGATTCAACACCGAGACCATCTTCAGCACCAATGATGGTGGTGATCTTGTAGCGCTCTTCCCCGTCAACAACGACCTTGTCGCAGATGACGTCTTTGCGCTTGCCATCAACAAATGCCTTGTACTTTGAAGGCGTCAGGTAGAGATAGTCAAATCCAGCGGCAGGCTTGTCGACATCTTTCCAAGCGACCGAGAAGTGAGGTATCAGCTCCTCAGCCAGCCCGATGCGAGCACCAGAGTTGGCAGAAAGATAGATCCGGGGGATTCCCAACTTTCGAGCGAGCTCTGAGCACTTGTGGAAGAACTTGTCTTCTTGTGGTCCGAATGAACCAATCTTGAAGGTGATGTCGTTGGCGATGATGATGAAGCGACGGCCGCGAGGATATTCAGGGGTCTTAGCTGTGACGATCCAGCCCACCATACCAATGGTATTGGTTCCAGGATCACGGTTGACCTCAGCTAGGGTGTCGTTATCATCAAGCACCAGTTCATAGTACTCGATGCAATCCCCCTTGGGTGGCTGCTTCTCACGAAGATGTGCGTGCTTGGCAACAGCAGCGTTCCAGCTGTTCTCGGTGGCCTGCCTAAAGAGCTCAGGGAAGTCGTAGACATACTGAGTGCCCATCAGATGGGCCTTGTATCGCTTAGGTTGAAGAGCGCCCTTAGTGGGGTAAGGTGTGGAGACGGGCTGGAGGTGAAGAGAGCCAATCTTGGTGGTGCCGCCAACGCTGTGGAAGACCCACTTGCCTGCCTTCTCGGACTTGCGCTCCGCGTACATGTCCACGTTGATGACGTATCCAGAGGTGTTGGTAATGACCACCCTCAGCGGGTAGGGCATACCAGTGGCAGGATCGGTGACAATGATGCGGATTTCCGCACCGGTGACGCGAAGGCGCCAAAGCCGTCGGCCGAAGCGGTCCAAGAAACCACCAATAGCTTCCTCAACTTCCGAGGGGTCGAGCGGGAAGACGTGAGAAAAGTTGATGAAGATGTGATTCATGTCAGCTTGCGAAGTGCCAACAATCTCCAAAGCATCCAGGATGTCTGTCATCAGCCTGTCAGTCTCCGAGATCATGTACTCAGCGGTTGGAATGTCCTCCCGGAGTCGTCCAGACCGAACAACCGCCCTCAAGAAATACCGCTTGTCGCTTTCGGCACCCTTGCCGATAGCCTCGTAGATGTGGATATTGCGGTTCTCTGTGAAGACTGGCTTGATGTTGAATTTAGCCAAGCGGCCAAGCTCAAGTTGGAAGGCAAGCGCGGGCTCAACGTGACGAATGCTGTCGTCCTCGGCGTAGGTAGGCCCACGGAATGTGTAGTAGCCGGGGTATGTTCCATCCTTGTGACCGCAGATGAAAGTCAAGCGGCGGATGCGGCGCGCCAACAACTCCTCCTTGTATTCCTTGACGATGGGGAGGATGCGCTCCAAAATCTCCTGATCATCGTAGCTCTCGACATCACGTACCGCGACATTGAGGACACCAGTAAGATCATCGGAGTTCTGTGGAACGATGACACCACTCGTGGGTGTGCGCTTCATGCTTAGGCCCTCCCTCAGGCTAGGACCGGACTTCTTTGCTGCACTGGATGAAGGGAAGAGGTCAAGAGCCTTCGCAATCGACTCGTCGGCATCGTCTAGGTACTCTACAGGAACGACCACACCCTTACGGGCTGGCTCGCCGTCTCCCACCTTGGAGTTCAGGGATGAGATGTCGGTGATGGACTGAATGCGAGGCGGTCGCTCAAAGGCAGGAGTACCAGGAGTTGAGGGCTGGCTCGACTCGACGGGAAGACCAAACTCATGCTCGCCAACCTTACGAAGAACGAAGTCCCATGCCAGGATATAGGGCTGTTCACCATCGGTGTGATACTGAATGTCCTTGAGTTGGTAAGCGCGGTAGGCTCGGCGAGTGTACACTTCCAAGGCGGCAAGGGCAACCCAAGGGTCCTGGTGGACAAAGAATTGAGGCAGGACGTCAAACACGGTGAACCTAGAGTCAACGACCTCCTTGATGACATCGAAATTGGGTTCGCGGTGTTCCCAGCCGCTCTCGCCGTATCGTGACTCGACAACGGAGGATCGAAGAATGTGCTCCATCTGCGAAGTACGCTCCTCGAGAGACGGCATGGCACACTGGATGAGCACCTCACGGGCCTTCAGGGAGACCTTGGCGGTCAGCCTAGACTCCAGCTCTGTGAGCTTCTTCAGTGCACCCTTGAAGTACTTGGCGACATTGCCGGCACCGGGCCTGTTGGGTCGGTACAAGTCCAATATCGCAATGACAAGGTTGTTCTTCGCGCTGACCCTAGTGTGCGACAGAACAGTGTGGACTACACTGGCAATGTTGTCGCGGTTCTCATCACGAAGCTTGAGAACGACTTCTTCGTCGCGACCAGCCCGGTTGGAGAACAGATCCTCCACGGTCCAGTAAATCTCCAGCAGCTTGATCATCACGCTGTACTCATGAGCCTTGAGACCGTCGGAGTAGCGGCTAATGACGTCGGTGAGCGGCTCCAAGGCGGTTTTCAGAAGCGCAGCGTCGTTCTTGGGCACGTTGTCGTCCAAAAAGCGCTGGAATGCCTTGTTGAGCTGCTTGGCGGGGAACTCAAGCTGCCGGCTGTGGGCACGATCAACGGTCTGAGCGAGGATAGTATCAAGCTTCTGAGGCATCCGAGCGTGGAGAGCAGCTGCTTGCGCATTCCACTCGCCGTATGGAAGTTCAGGGTCGCGAAGAACTTCCACAAGTTCCTTCAAAGTGCTCTGCATGATGACCTGATTGTCGAACCCCTGGAGGATGTTCTGGAGGATGCTGAACAGAGATGCAAACCGCTGAGGTGGTTTGGCGCCCATGACCTGCGGAGGGCCGAAGTCCTTTAGAGCGTCCAAAAATGGCTTGGCTGACTTGACCTTGGACGGATCATCGAGAGCAAGTATACCAAGAATGTCACCGGCTTCGAGGGTTGCTCCCGGCTGCTTGATGAGATTGACAATGCCGTCTTCCTGGGCAATCAACGGCATGTACATCTTCATGACTTCGACCTCGGCAAAGGCCTGGCCCTTCTTGATATGATCGCCGTTTTCGACTGTGAACTTGACGAGCTTGCCAGGAGAGGGGGTCCGGAGCTGGGTGGGGTCGTTTTCTTGCTCTAAGAGGCAAGATTTACCGTCCACGGAGAGACGAGTGGCGCCCACCTCTTCCTTCCAGTATACGTTGTGAGACTTGCCGGCAAGCAAAATGAGAAGCCCGCCGTCGGCGAGCGCCCTGATGCCCACGGACGTCTTGGAGCCGTTGATGAAAAGAGTAAAGCTGTCGATACTGGATCGGGTAGCAGTGAATTTGTATCGGAAGCCCTCGTAGATGAAGTCGACTGGAAAGACGGTCTTGAGCACGTCCTTGGACGGGACTTGACCCTTTGTCAAACTCGTCTTGTACTCATTGATGCAAGCCTCGCTGGCAACGTGAGCCTTGGTGACTGCGCCGCACATGATGGCCGTCATCAGATCAGGGCGCTCAGCCGTCAGCTTCTTCGAGATGAGCTCATCCAACCAACCGGTCGTAATGGTATTGTCTTCGAACGCGGGCGTCTCTAGAAGCTTGATGAGGTACTCGACGGTCGTGCGGAAATCACCACGGATGCTTAGCTCCTTGAGCGCGACAACCATGTGTTTCCGAGATGCTTGTCGGTTTTCGCCGTAGGCGAAGATGTGACCGAACTGCGAGTCGGCATAGCTGTGGATACCGCCTGCAGTACCAACCGAGAAGTAACCCCAAACGTTGGAGCTACTCCGGAAGTTGAGATCGTGCATCGTACCGCCAGACGGCTTGAAGCCCTCATCGGGATCTTCCGAGGTGATGCGGCAGGCTGTGCAGTGGCCCTTTGGGGTTGGTCGTCGCTGATTCTGCTCGCTGCCCTCTTTCGAGAAATCAAAGTCGATGAGTGTGTTGGCGTGAGGATCGGCGCCATACAGCAATCGGATGTCACGGATCCTGTGCAGTGGGATACCCATGGCAATCTGAAGCTGAGCTGCGGGCAAGTTGACACCAGTGACCATTTCGGTGGTGGGATGCTCGACTTGAAGACGGGGGTTCAGTTCGAGGAAGTAGAACTGGTCGTCGGCGTGCGAGTAGAGGTACTCGACGGTACCGGCGGAGACGTAGCCAACGAGCCTGCCGAGTGAGACAGCCGCCTTCTCCATCTCGTGGAACGTCCTCGGTCCAGCAACGGTCACGGGCGCCTCTTCAATAATCTTCTGATGACGTCGCTGTACGGAGCAGTCGCGGCCAAAGAGGGAGATGTTGTTGCCGTACTGGTCAGCCAGCAGCTGCACCTCCAAATGTCGTGCGCTTCCCGCCAGCTTCATGATGAAGATGGGTGAACCGGGAATCTCGGACGCAGCTGCTCGGTAGAGCTCCTGGAAGTCCTCTTCGCGGTCAACCTTGCGGATACCCTTGCCACCACCGCCTTCGGATGCCTTCACCATGACGGGGAAGCCGATCTTCTTGGCCACCTCAAGACCCTCTTCCCATGTCTTTGTGCAGCCCTTCTCGTAGATGTGGTCCTCGACAGTGACGATTCCGTGCTTGTCGACCTTGACCTGATCCACGCCCTCGCCCGACCACGGGATGCAGGGTACTTTGGCATGCTGTGCGACGATTGTGGAGGAGATCTTGTCTCCCAGGGAGCGCATAGCGGACCCCGGGGGACCAATGAAGACAATCTTCTTGGGCGAGGCGGCGAGCGATTCAGGGAGCTTTGGATTTTCGGATGCGTGGCCCCTTGTTGGACATGTCAGCAGAATTCGACCAGACGTCAATTGGGCTGTAAACGCACCAACCTGCCCACACGGCGTGGACGTTCATGCGCTCCGCCACATCGACGATAAGCTCGACGTTGGCGTAGTTGTTGTTGTTGCTCCCTCCTGGTACCTGCGTCGTGTCAGCCTTGCCCTCGCGCAAGACCTCTCTCGGCCGGTTGTGTACGCACCTCAACATACTGGTCCGCCATGCGAATGTACTCGGCGTTCGCCTGCAGATCCTCGGGCGTGGCCATGACGGTGAACTGGATGGCCTTTTCATTGCCAAATGTCTCGTATGCCCATTTCCGCACCGAGCGGATCTCCTTGACTGCCGCAATACCGTTGTTCGCAATGAGCACCTGTCAAACCCGGCTTGTCAGCTGTCGTCTTGTGCACTGGCCCGAGAGCTCAATAGGGGAGATGCTGGCGACTTACGCTTGTGATGACCGTGTGACCATCGTTGGAGGCGACAAAGTCCTTCACGCCTCCGGGCGCCGCTACGCTGAGGCTGTTCCCTCCGAAAAAGTGGTCAGCCAGATCGTGCCGACTGGCGTACGAGCTGGGCGTTCGATTGGACGTGCCATTGACGCCGTTCTGTTGAGCGCCGGCCATTGTGTCTGACGGGCTTCCCATGCGCGGGAGTGCGAGGTGGGTGGTGTTCAAGAAAGCGGGACGGGCGAGATTATTATAAGAGGCTCGGCGGAACAAGGGCGGTCAGTCGGTGACGACTACCCTGCAGGCTGATTGCAGAAGCTCGGTGCGAGTGTCGGAAGCTTGCTCTTCGTGATGGGGAACCGTGTATGGGCGGGCGTTGCGACAGAACAGCGGGCAAAGCTGTACCTGCGTATCAAGCCTCTGAACAGCAAAAGCAACGGCCGGCAGAGATCAAGGGAAGGAGGGAGGCCTGGGGTATATCGCGACGCGGGTGGGAGGGGGGAGGAGCAGAGTGGCAGACGTGAAGGCAATTGGGGTAGAGGGCTAGAGGGCTAGGCTATTAAATTTTGAGTGATGAACATACGGAACCCCCCAGGAGTGATCCCGGCTGCTGTTGAGCAGCTCGGCCACTTTTCCCACAAGCCGGCCGCCGCTAGTCTCACCCCCCACTGCCCCTGTTCCTTGGCCGTGTTCCCGCCGCCCGTGCATCTGTTACACACGAGCTACCACCTCCCACCCATCACCACCCATCGGAGGCCGACGGACGCGCCTCGTAGGAGCCCTCTCCCCTTCACTGCTGCCTGCTTGCCTGGCAGCCTCCACCCTGCCTCTGCCTTCGCACGCCGCGGCCCCCGGCACAAGACACCTGTCCCAGGCGAACCGTTGAGTGCATTCCGCACAGCTAAGCGGGCCAACACCATCTTGCACGCGTCTCAACGTTCAGCCACCCAACATCGCCCGTAACAGACGTCTCCCACCCAACATCGCCCGTAGCAGACGTCTCCCGCCCATCACTCGCACCGTAGACAGACCCGGTAAGCATCCAAAAGAAGCCTTCTCTTCCTTTCACCATCCACCCGACTCCGTTTCCGTTCCGGTCCGCGGTCCTTTCCACCCACGCGCTGCTCGGCACCCCGCTCAGCTACCGACAGCTCGGCCTCTCCATGTCCACCGAATGTGCCTATTCCGAGACGCATCAATAAAAAGGTACGTACCCGTGTGCTGAAAATAAATCTATCGCACGACTGCCGCTCGCGGGCGAAATGGATGTTCGCGGGTCTCGTCCATGCGTGGTCGAGTCGTTCGTGCTCCCGCCGTCCGGTGTTGCGACCGTCCACCTGCGCGCGCGATCCATGTCCATCCCTTGGAACAGAATCGTTGGTAGCCCGTCCCGTGTCTGCCATCTGGTTCCGAGCATTCCGAGATCCAGGGTTGCGGCGGTCCGACCCATGGATGCAAGCTTCGTGACGTACATCGTATGATTCTTGCGCCGGCCAGCTGCAACACTGCGGGTCTGTGCGCTCAGATCACAGTTGGCCCATGAGCTTAATTCCACATCGCCTGTGCGCTAACACATAGCACTGCGGGACTGCCAACCTGCAACAGAACTCAAGTACAGAAGAAGCATAGTACAGGTCACTCCGCTTCGTGATGCATTGGCTTGCTACTGCGTCTCTCTCTCTGCTCTTGACAAAAGAAAATTGGTGTGATATGTAATTGGATACAAATGCTTCGTCGTAGCGCCGGCCACCGGCCTCTCTCCTGTCTGTACAATGCGACCGGAATGCATGCGCTCCGCAAGTGCCCACCACCAAGCAGTCGACCGCAGTCAACCGCACTGACGTCCCAAACTCCAAGCCATGTCCAAACCCGCTAGGTATCGTGCCCATTGAATCATAAACCGAAAGAAAGTGCGTATCAAAAAATGCAGGAACCCGCCTCACTCATCACCTCTTTCGGCCTAGAAGGTCTCCTCTACCTGGCTCATCTTTCGTAGACGTGCAGGAGGGGGCCCCATGTCCGTGTCCACTAGTCCAAGACTCGTCCTCCGCCCCGCGCTCTGCCGCCGGGGAATCCCGCTAGGCGTAGGAATGCCTGTCTTGTCCAGCGTCATACGGCGGGCGACCGGTGTCGCTACACTGCTGCTGTCGCTGTTGTCTGCGTCCGTCTCCCGCAAGGCGTTCGACATGGACGCCGAATGCGAGTGGCCGAATGAGCTCGACTGCCCGCTCATGGAGCTCCGCGGTCGCGGCAGGCGTCCCTCCGCCCCGCTGAGGGATGGTTTCGAGTAGTGGCCCAGCGGCGTCCGAGTGCTGCTCCTGCTGCTCGGCCTTTGAGACGCTATTGAAGCTCGACTGCTTGGTCTGCTGCTGCTGGGCTCCCGCGATACACCAAAGGACAGTCGGCTGACACCAGAGTCGCCTGCGCCATTCGTAGTTGATGCCGCCGACATCTGCGAAGACCGTTTTCGGCTGCTTCTCACTGTTACCGTGTTCGGGATGTGGTGACCTAGGGCGCTTCCGTTGCGGGGACTTGCACGAGGCGGCGTGTTTGTTGGTGCTGGCAGTTTTGATCTCGCGTGATATACTCGCTCCTCGAGCTTGTGCATCTGCCCAATCAGCCCTCGAATGTGCATCAAGGAGCCAGACCTGGGCACACCACCAGCCTGTGCCCCCCCAATACTCGGCCTCGGGCCTCTCTGCGCTGGAGCAGTCGTGCGAATCGAGGGTGTGCTGCGTCCGCTGATCCCAAATGCGCCCTTCCCTGACATGGGAATGCTCGGTCCTCGCGAGTGTCGTGGTGGTCGTTGTTGATACAAGCCTGGCCGCGGGGTTGCCGATGGGTCAAGAGCAATGGAGCTTTTTCGAGCAGGCATGGGCGTGGTAGGCAAAGGCTTCGCCGAGGCCGAGGCTTCTGATAATGGTGGGGACGGTGGCGTTGCGTCTGTGAGCGCTGTTTCCGGCTGTGTGCGTGGAGGAGTAGAGGTGGTCGGGGATGAAAGGGTTGTGACGGATGTGGACGCTTCTGACACCGGCGAGCGGGGACGCAAAGATTCTCCACCCAGCAGATTGGACGTCTTGCGCTGGTGGTGTCGTTCGATCGTCTCCTCAGCAATGCGTAGCTTCTCCTGCACAATCTCAGTCTCGATGCGGAGATCCGACAGCTCGTCTCGCAGCCGCTGAGTTTCCATCCTCAGCGCCTCCCGCTCCTGCTCGCCAATCTTGACTTCCTCGTCCAGCATCACTGTCCGCTCAATCGCCACGTTGTATTTGGACTCTAGATCCTCGAGCGACGAGACCTGATGCCGCGTCTGGCGCTCAAAGTCGTCATTTTGCACCTCGATATCTCGCAGCTTGTGCTGTAGTGACCGCTGGGACTCGCGCAGGGCGGTAATTTCCTTCTGGAGGAGATTTTGGGCGTTGTTAGCCTCGGTCTTGCTCTGCTTGTATTTCGTCTGATAGGCGTTAGAGACCATCTAGCGGGCTGTTGTTCGCTGGCGCAAAACGACCATAACATACCTTCCACTCTTCGGCCTCAAAGCCCACTTTCTCCACCTTCTCTTGCAGCTTGCGCTCGCGCTTTTCGCTCTCGTCCACGTCGCGCTCGAGCTCGGCCTCTAGTTCCTTGCTCGACGCCTGGAACTCTTGCAGCTCGACCTCGAGAATCTCGTACTGCCCCTTGTAGTACGCAAGTTCCTCATCTATACTCTGCCAGCCGCCGCTCGGGGGCGGCGTTCCCGTCGCCATCGCGGCAGTGTGTTTGCGACAAGGACTGCGGGCTCAGGAGGCGTGCTTTCGCAGTGCGGGGTACGGTCGTCGTTCGGTCGCGCGGTAAAGAGATGTTGGTAGAGAGCAGGTAGGAGTCGTGTAGTGCGCTCTAGGCGGCGTGCGTGGGCGGGTCGAGGTGGTTTCTGCCTGCTGTCGTGTTTCACTTCTATAGCATGCGCAACAGCCGGCGGTCATGCGCTCCGTGGTGTTTTTCCGGGTAACTTCCTACGATACAGTGTCGCGGAAATAATGCGTCCCTGTGCTGTCCCTAGGTTAGTGGTTAGTATCCGGGGTGGTGAAGGTGAAGTGTTGTTGTCGGATGTTATGTTAGAGGAGGTTGGCTCCTCCACAGGTGGCTGAGAGCCACTTGCAGCGTTGGCCCGTGAACATGCGCTAGTCCAATCGGGACACCCCATCATCCATTGCATGTGCACCACAGCATATGCACATGACTACCGGATCCTCGTGAGTTCGTGAGTTCGGCCCTGAGGCTCCAAGGCAATTGAATTTCAACCAATCGATGAACGCGTGGGAGTTCTCATTGATCTGAAGGGCGACTATGTACTCGTACATGGTCGGCTGTCTCGTTCCTCGATAGCCGGCCCAGTCCTTAATCGGCACATACAACACCTCAACAGTGTCTCCGGTCTGTATCATCTCGAAAATATCTACCCTTACTCTGCCTCGACTCTGGCTTCTCAGCACCATGCATCTTCCGACAAGACCACAAACTCAAAGTCGTAACTGACACCTGTGAGAGACGACTTGCGTTGGAACGAAGAAAAGTGGCGTCTGTACCAACGGTATGTTCAATACGGAAAAAATAAACGAGGACGTAGCCGCGATAGCATATACATATTGTGCAGACCCCTAGATCCCAGAAGCAAGTTCGCGAATGGACAGTTCAAAGAGAAGAAAATGCTGCCAATGAGTGCTAGCAAGGTTCGAGTTGACGACAAGCAACTTCTATACATTATGGTTTTGGTGATCACGGTCAAAGTCATGTCGTCGTGTTCGATCGGAGATAACGCTGCTTGTCGGGAAATTGTCTGATCGGAGCTCGGCCTCGGGCGGGTCCGGGACAGCACCGAACTTCATATTCTAAGCCATCCCTCAAAAAAGGCGAAACCGGAGTTCCTTTGCGCTTTTGTCGAGCAAGGCGTACAGAGGCATACAGCAAACGAACCCAACACATAATTCGTGTAATCATGGCGGAGACGGGGCGTCGACGCAGACGACCAGCCGTGTATGTTACCTGGAATCCCCGAAACATATATCTGCTAACGACAGAACCTAGGTCGTGCACGCTGTGTCGAAGACGCAAGATTCGCTGTAACCGTGAAATGCCTTGCAGCAACTGTATCCGATCCAAAAACGTGGCGTGCGTCTACGAGAACGAACCGGCGGTACAAATAAGCAGTGTCGGGCATGACGGCGCGTCTAGTAGCAGTCCGGCTTCCACAGCGGCCGCTTCCGAGGCCGAGTGCTTGAGGATTCGGATCAAGTATCTTGAACGGCAATTGAAGCAAACCGCATCTTCGGTTCCAGCGCCGAGCCCTGTCTCCAACGTGGAAGCGGCGACAACACGCATGGGCGGGACCTTCTACATCCATCATGGTAATTCTGCATTAGGCCAGAATCCTCGTGTAGGTATCTCTAAATGTGGCTCTTGTTGTGTCTTGTGTGGGAACGACTTCTTGTCGGAGATCGCAGGCACTGACACCTCCTCATGAGCTTTGCTTACTAACTTTATGTCCCTCAGATAAATCGCAGCGTAACGCATAAGAAACGAATGTTCGGGCAGAGCCACTGGATGAATTACGCTATCATTTTGATACGTGACATTGCCGAGATGATTGACGAGCATATGCGCAAGGCCGGTCGACCCGAGGAAGTGGAGTCCATGAACCTGTACGAGGGGATGCAAAAGTGCAAGCAATTAGCCAGGTTGATCAAAGCCCAGCGTACACCATCTTGGCCGTGTGTACCTACACTAGATCTACCAAGCAAGAACATCGCCGATGAGCTTGTCGACTGCTATCTGCGGACGAGCGAACGGGTCTATCGTGTATTGCACGTGCCGTCCTTCCGCAAAAGCTACGGGGCGCTTTGGGTGACTGGTGCAGAACAGGACAAAACCTTCTTAGTTCTGTTCAAGTTGGTGCTTGCCATCGGTGCTACATTCTACTCACAATATTTCCATCTGCGTCCATCGGCCATACGATGGGTGTACGAGGCTGAGTCCTGGCTTGCGAATCCAACCCTGAAACATCGACTTGGCCTACAGTATATTCAGATCCACGTCCTCCTTCTGATCGCGCGGGAGATGGTGGCGGTCGGTGAGGATCTGGTCTGGATATCAACGGGTGCATTACTCAGGTCTGCAGTATACATGGGCTTGCATCGAGACCCCAGCAATCTGCCACCACGAACGATCTTTGCAAACGAGATGCACCGCAGGCTGTGGGGCACCATCTTGGAGCTGTGTTCGCAGTCGAGTTTGAACTCCGGAGGACCACCGCTGATTTCACTGGGCGATTTCGACACACTGCCGCCATCGAATCTGGATGACGAACAGCTGACAACCCCCGATGCCGTGCCTAAGCCCGCCAACGAGTTTAGTCAGGTCTCAGTCGCAATCGCGCTCCGTAACATGCTCCCAGCACGCCTCGCAGTGTGCAAGCTGTTGAACGACTTCAATTCCTGTGGAGCGTACGACGAAACACTAAAGCTTGATGCTGAATTCCGGGAGTCGTACAAGACTCTGCGAGAAATATTCCAGTCTTTTGATACAGCCAAGGGCTCGCCATCCGAGTTCGAGACCCGCATAGTGGAAATGATCGTGCACCGTTACCTAGCATCTCTCCATATGCCATTCTTCTCATCTGGATTGAGAGATACGGCGCATGCATATTCGCGAAGAGTGGCCGTTGATGCATCCCTTAAGATCTGGTATGCAGCGAATCTATCGTCCGATGTAGGAGCTGCTCGATTTCCGGGCTTTGCCGCTTCGACGGAGAAATCTGATATAGCGCGCATCACGGCGTGTGGATCTGGCTTTCACCGCCTTTCTGTCACAGCAGCACTTCTCGTCATTGGCGTAGGTATGTGACTTTCATGCTTCTCCTTGCCACGCAATCATACTGATGGGCCTTTTCCAGAACTCCGGGAGCAGATCCAAGAGGACGATGGCCTAGGCTCGATGCTTCCTCGACGAGACCTTATTACTGTCATCGGCGACGCCAAGGTCTGGTCCCTGTGGTGCATCGAAGCCGGAGAAACGAACGTCAAAGGTCACATATTCGTGTGCTTGCTATGGGCGCACATCGAAGCTTTGCGAAATGGAACCCCGAAAACGGACACCCCAGTTCTGTTAGCGAAGGCGGCGAAGCAGGCCGAGGAGAATGCATTACCGGTCCTGCAGAAGATGATAGAGCAGAGCTCACCGCAGCAGGCTACAAATGAGCTGAACAAGATGTCGCTGGATCGTACCGCGGACGTGTTCGAGGACTGGGATTTTATGGTAATTGATCGGACATTCCTAACGCCTAGTGACCTGTTTCTAACTTTTGATTAAGATGCAGGACGTTCCCTTCGATCCTAACGACCCCGATCCAATGAGCTGGATGCTAGACCCCAGCATGCAGACTGCTTTCCTTTGGTGAGCGACCGAAACGCGCAAAGGAAGTGGGCAGTTGCCATGATAGCAGTCCAACCGCAATGCTTCTCGATCCCCTCCATTGCTGAGGTACAGAAGAGACATGAGGATCATGAGACCCTCGCAACGGGGATGAGTAACTCCAGATCAATGTGCACCTGCGAGGTTGTAAGATCGAAATCCGAACGTCAGCATTCGTACAGAGATGTGCAACAATTTTCCATAGCTGGACGTCGACAAGTGCCCTAGATGCACCCGGCAATTTGTGGCGGCTGTAGGGCCGGTCCTACGGCTCGCAGTTGGTCAGATACTCGACTCAATCTGGGCTACCACTCGCTGTGGCAGTTTTCTGTCCGATGTGGTTTAGGGAGCATGTTGCGGTATTCGGGTGGGCCTTGTGCCGTCGATGGAAGAGTAGGTTTGGTGTCCGACGAAAGTACATGAATACGAAATGTGTGTGCACTCTGTAAGAATCCGAATTTAGCCTTGATGGAGAAGAAACGATGAACAGACTCCACGTGAATGTGTGAAGGTGGGCGTGGAGTGAAACCACGGAGCCGAACGTCGATCTACCGGTTGGTGGCGCGCCGAGGCGCACAAACTTGAACGTACGCGCGTGAAGGATAACATTACATGTCTATCGTCCTCAGCATGGATCTATTTCAAACCCTAAACCCTGCTGCCACACCCCACGGCATACATACCCAGCGCGCCCTCTTGAGTGCAGTAAGTTCACGACTTCACGTTAGAACGTCTCCGAGTAGTCTTGCAGAGCATTTGCGAAGGTAGTCCAGAAGCCTTAAAACTCGCCTCACGCCAATTGTTTACCGAAAACAAGATCTGGAAGGGGCGATCAGATAGAAATTTCGGAAAGGAGCAGGCACAAGCGTATAGAGGGCCAACACCAGCCCTTCGAGGCCAAAACGCCAGCGCTACGGGTTATGCGCAGTCGTTTCGACAAGAAGTACGCTGCTACTATGAACAAGAGGGGGCTACTCTTATGCAGATGGCATGAGGGTATGCTTCCGTGGCGCAATCTCGCTCCCTTTGTCGCTGTACTGACATCGTCCGGGACAACTTGGAGTCGATGATGACACGGACTTCTGGGCTGGCTACGACGAGAACTGCTACGGCAAGAACGATACGGATGACATTCGTACAGACTTCCCAGGCTTCAAGTGGTCTTGTTGTGGTTTCAACGGGGAAACCCAGGCTTGTCAGCTTACGAGGCATGAGCCTTCCCAGGTAAAGAGGAGCAAGGTATGAGTGTCATCTGACTGAACGAACGTACGTACGCGGTTGAGTGCGGGTTCCATGGTCATAATCGAAGTGGATTCACGTGAGCTACACCGACAGCACTTTGAGCATTGCTACGCAGGGAATGCAACGTGTGGCACCGCAATGGTATAACCAGTATCGAGAGCAATGTACAGGACAAATCCCGCAAGCTTCTATAGCCGCATCCTACTGTACAGCCTATTTGCACAGATAGTCGTCCGCTCCTCCGTCAGTCCGCCGTTTGCTCCAGTCTCCTCCATCTTCATGGCCGCACTATCCGAAGTCCGTCTTTCGAGGGTGCCGCTGTTCGCTTGAATGACTACGTTCATTAGCATCCGGGAGGTATAATTGGTCGGCATCTCGTGCTACTGACGCTGTCGCATTCCTCCCAAGCTCGTCCGGCACCGAATCCGAGGCCGACCATGGCAGGCCACGCGCGGCGCTTGAAGAGGAGTACAGAGAAGACAACACCAAAGCCCAGGCCGAGGCCAGATCGGATGAGCATCGACGAGAGACAGCGGTCCCACTAGTGCTTGTCAGTTGGCAGCGCGACATGGTAGGGAGCTGCCCGCCAGGGCAGGAGACGGGCGCACCTTCTCGTTGAGCAGGCCTTCGCTCAAGGGGCGGGTCGGCCGAGCGATGGGCGCTGTGGGATTGGGCGAGCCGTCAGCCATGGTGAAGATAGCGTGCGAGCAATTGGCGACTTGCGGGTGGCGGGCGGGTGGTGAGTTGGGAAAGGCTCAATGGATGTTGATACGATATGATGCTGCACGCGGAGGAGCTCCGGAGCGCACCTGCAAGCTTGTTGCTTAGTCAGCAAAAATTTCTGAGCAGTGAGATACCCGCTCCCCACCATACCACACCACACCACTGCCCGCTACGCCTACCTACAGCAATCTTAGTTGGAGGCAGCCATGGCAGTAGTAGTGAAGGTATGGATGTGAAGTATTCCACTCTATGCGACTATGCTAAAACGTGTGTAGCCATCCCTTCCTGCGGCAACCCGCCCGCAGTTGCAGGCCATCAACCAGAGCAGCGCCGGTCTCGACGAGCAATTGCACCAAGCGGCGCATATAATAGGCCTCCCGGATGATTGGGACACTTTACACCAAGGTGCTCGCACCGAGCTTGCCCAGCGTCTTGTCCGGGCGCGTGCAGACTGGGTCTTGCGATGGGTCCTGGACCTGCTCAAAGACACGACAGACAACGGCACCCAAGCCCGCGCAAGTGTCAAGGCGTGGAAACTGGCCGAATGCATGATACACGCCCTCCCCGTATCCCGTTGCGCGCCGCATCTACGAGACGCACATTTCCTCACTGTTATTGAGCGCACAATGGAGGAGAGCTTTGGCGGCGACATCACCCTCGAGCCCGCCGTCGCATCGCATGATAGACGTCAAAGAGATGTATCCGAGTCGAGCGAGACGGTCCAGGAGGATGTATCGCCCACGCGCAAAAGGAAGCGTGGCTCGGGGGCCAGCACGCCCTCTAAACGGGCCGCTGTCCAAGGCGCCGCGTCTGCGCAGCTCTTTGATGTGGTGAAGTCAGTGGTCCGGTCAATACGAGACAAGGCTAGCTCGCGGGACACCAGCGAGGAGCTCGTTCATGGAGAGCATATGCTTATGGTTCTGAGGACAGAAAGCGCCCAGGCTGCACGCATCCTCAAGTGCTGGCTGTACGCTGTCCAGAAGCTGACCGTAGCAGCAGCGTCCTACGCCGAGTCTGCCTATGCTGATTTGTCTCTTGCTGTCGACATCTGGGAGTTGCGGACCATTGACCCCAAAGACGACACCGGAGCCTCCACGGAGCAATTCTCGACAGAATGCCTCATTCCAGCACTGCTTCTCTCACAGACGCTCCAACGAGACCAACCCGCGGACCGCCATGTGTTTGCCATCCTAGATAGGCTACTGGCGAAGCACGTGCTCAACCCCTCTAGAACACTCTTCTTCCACGCCGTGAGCACAAACGTGGGAAGCACCGAGCAGCAAAAGGTTAACCAGGCAGAGCTGCTTTCCAGCAGCCTTGAGCCACTGCGTGCCAAGCTCCTGCAGGCTGCACAGGCCGAAGATGTTGGCGAGCCCATTTCGCCCTACCTCTCGTTGCTCTTCTCTGCTGTTCCGCAGCTTCTTGACCTCGCAATCCGTTTTTCCCCAGCGCGGACGCCCAAGAGCAGAAATGCAGACAAGCCGTGGGTGCAGGCAGCTTTTGTTGCCCTCGCAGAATGCGCTGGATGCTCGCTCGAAGCGCCCGAATCTTGCACTCCGTCACGCTCCATCGTCGCACTTGAGGAATCTCTTCGTGTGCTAGCTTCTCACGATATGACTGTGAACGCGGGAATATTGAGAGACTTGTTCTGGTTTCACTCTGGACTGAGCTTTCCCCACAGAGAGCAGCGAATCGTCCATTGGCCACTTATTGCTGCCTTGACCGAGCTCGACCCTGACATTTTCCTTATCGACCCCAGCGTAAAAACGCCTGCTCCACGCTCAGAGGACAGGCCTAACGACCTAGCCAAATTCTTGTTCGACCAGATTACCGCCAACAAGCTGACAGGCCCCAATTCTGGAGTTCACGGCAAAATGCCTGTGGATGGTGTGGAGGCGTCCACCAAAACGGGACAGGGAGGCTTCACCAACGAAGCTATGATACAGGAGATCATAATTCCAATCATGTCGGCATTTGCCCGCAACCGGAACTTGCGCGGCTTTCTCGATCGATGGAGTCATCAACTAAGCAGTCCGGCACAGGTCTCCAGACCCACCATGAGCGAGCTTGGCCCATCCATCTGGAAACACGATGTTCTGATTTCAGCTTTGGTCAACGTTTTCGAGACATCCTTGACACCAGTGGCCATCAGCGATGTTCTACAGGAATATGTCCAGCATATCCAAGCTGAAGCCGAGTACAATGCCTCCAACGCGAAAGGAGCGCACGGCAATGATGTTGTCGTGCAGGCCGTGCTGCAGTCGATCAAATCAGACGAAAACATCGAGGCGCTCAAGCCACAGCTACAGTCACTCTGGAGTGCGTACTCGTCACGAGTCCTTTCTGAGGATCATACCCCAAGCACTAGTCTTGCAGTCACTTGGATGGTATTATGCCAACTTCTGACCCATCTCTGGCCATCCCATCTCCACGAATCCGCAAATCTCCAGGAACAACTTCTATATCCGCTCATTGACCAGGCAGCTAGCGACATCACATCTACACAAAAAGATGGGACGAGACGGCGCGTCGACTCGGCATCCCGCGCGGCCGCCCTGGGCTTCTTAGCTATCGCTTGCGACTATCTGCACTCTCTTCCCGGCAGTGAAGATCTACTCCGTAGAAAGCTGAAGAACGTTCTGAAGGCCATCTCACCTGCGCAGCTTGCGTACCATGACCTCATAAACACGACCGAGATCTTTTGTGCTGCATACATATCGCTTCTCAATGTCTTGGCCACTGATACATGTCAAGCGGCCGTCTCTGGCTTGCTTCTCACAATTTCTGGTTTAGAAGACGGAGTAAAGGAGTCGATCGCCGGGACTCTTTCTCATTCCGTCTTCGGAGAAGGTAGCACGTCTTTGCAAGCAGCCTTCACATCGGCCTGTCTGGAGGGCTTATCGAAAAATGATGATACTTTGCACAGCACTTCTGTCAGCTGCTTCCTGCAAGCAACGCCGCTTTCCATCGCCCGCGAGCAGAGAGAAGCCATTTTGGACAACCTTGTGACCACTCTACATTCACACACAGGACATGAGACGGCGTTGTTGAGCGTCATGGCTCACATCATGGAGGTTCCGAATGCAACCGCCGGAATATCTTCGAATGGTGCCGTCCTCTTCGACCTAGCTGAACGATTACACTTCGCCAACCTCGATTCGTCCTCGGCATTGGACAGTGTTCAGAGTCTAGCCAAATTAACACTCATACACGTCCTACCAAATAAGGATCAGGCCCAGAACAAGCGCTTTGTCGAAAAGTACGAGAGCAAGGTCAATTCTGCGATGAAGAAAAGTAGCGAATGCGTCCCTTTCACTCTTGCCATCTTGCGGGGCACATTTTTGGCATCTATCAAGGATGATGCTCTGATATCGACAGACTGCTATGTGGAATTGTTAGCCACTTGTCTCAAAGACCGGACAGTGCCAGCGATGTACATTTTGAATGCTTTTGACGAGATCCCGTTGCAAGTATTCCAGGATCATGCCAACGCCCTTGCAGCTACCCGGGCTTCGCTTCGAACATGGATTACCTCGAAGCTCCCTTTGGATCAAGGCTCAGATATCTTTGATGCGACATCGTTTGATGCATTGTCAACGGAGCTGTGGCCGCTTCTCTTTGGGACTATCGCCAAATACCAACTTTATCCGGATGCACAATGGCTCGTGCAGGCCGCGTCCAAGCTACTACGCGAAAACCTTTCGGCTTTACATAAGTCAGCCATCTTGAGCTCCACAAAGGAGGCTTTTCGGCCGCTCAGCTCGGCACAAAAGCTGCAGCTGATAGAGTCGTGTTTTCCGGCTGGCAGTGAAGATAATCCAGCCGCTATGTATCAACTGATCAATGCGCTCGTCTCTGTAATAGAAGACAAACAGGAAGCTGAAGCTAAGGTGAGGGAGCAACAGCTTGATCTTTTGCCAACACTGTGCTCTCTGCTGGGGCAAAGTCCAAATGAGGCGTCCTTCAACACTCTCCTCGACAGTATTACCACAATCATCCGCGACAAGCATTCATTTACCACGCAACACAGTGTCGAGTGTGTACTCACAGTACTTCTTCGGCTCGCTTCGCCAAATAGTCCTCGCCTCTCCACAAAGAACGCTCCCGCTATCTTCGCCCGTGTATGCGCTACGACTCGCTCGATTCTCTTACTCCACCGCGGACGCCTAGGGGGGCGATTTCATCTGCTTGTCCCACTCCTGCAGAACCTGCTCCTGTGCCTATTCATTCCCAATGGCAACCGTGGCTCCGCCCACCCGCTATGGCTCAGCTCGACTCCACCCAATCCCGGCCGACTTAGTCCTCAAAACGCGTCTCAATTCACGCGCCTACTCAGCACCCTCTGCTCTCCTACACAATCCTCAGTTCAACGCCTCCACCACTCTTCCCGTTCTCAGTCTTCAAAGGCGAAGAAAGACCTCAACGACCCCGTCAGAGCCGCGCGCGAGTATGCCTCACAGTTCGTCTATCCGTTGCTCAGCTCCTATTGCCGATTTCAGCTTTATGGGAGGCTAGAGCCGCAGGTAAGAGGAAAACTCATGGCTGGAATCTGGGACGTAGTTGGGGTGGGCAGTATGGACCGAGCAAGTCTGGACAGCATGTTCGCGGGGCTTGGAAAGAGCGAAAGGGATGTCTGGAAGGGTGTCTGGCGGGAATGGGAGCGTGTTCTAGGCAGGAAGAATATGGGGCGTGCAGACTGAAGATCCGGAATATATTTAGCGCATCTGGTGGACGCATTTTGACAGAGCGAGGCACGAGGCGCACGTTGCTTTCAATCGAGCGCTACGCAGCAATTTACAACGGCTCACATGTCATTCCAAGGTGTTGCAATTGCGAGAGATGTCGGCCCGAGCTTCTATCTCATCATTCATCGTTGCTTACGCCCAACTAGCCTCGTTTGGTTGAGTCGTGAGGTCATCTTGGCGCTATGCCTCATCACTCATGCAAGGTACAAAATTTGGCGATTGGCGTGTCGTGTAGAGAATCATTGCCTTACTGGTTCCCCCGCGTCGGATGGAGGGCGCTAATTTGCACGGTCAATGATGCCGCGGACGTCTACCAACTGACAACAACCCTTGATCGAATACGGGTTTTCGGGTGAGGACCAGATCGGATCTGAGATCTAGCTCTCTCCCCATGGGGGTGCGGGCTGGTGTTGCCTTCGCCAAACGATCAAAGTCTTGATGTCACTTTTATTGATATCATGTTTTTTGTTTGGCCGCCATTGAACTATATAAATGGATGCGTTTCACCGAAGCCCATCACCACTCGAATTGCTATCCTGAATCTCACAATCCATCGTCCAATTTCATCCAAGATGCACCTTGGACTCATTGCCGCTACGACGCTCCTTAGCCTCACCCAAGCGCAAACTCCTTCCCGCGCCCAGGGGCCCCCACCGCCACCAGTGCTCCTCAACGCCACGAAATCCGGTGTTATTCCCATCCTACCGACACCCTTCAATGGCATCGACACCCTTGAAGGTGCGATCATCAACCCTGGCCCCGTTAACCCTGGCTTCACTGGCCTCGGCGGAACCGCAACTGTGCAAACGAACCTCCCCGCCGCTACCTACATGGCCGAGCTCCCTGACAGCATGTTCGATCCGCTCGTTGGTACCGTTATTCGAGGCTCTATCATGGCAGTCGGAACCGCCAACGGCGTACAATTCAGCGTGAACTTGACCGGGCTGCCCGATCAGGCAACGTACGGCCCCTTCCCTTGGCACATCCATAACCTTCCCGTGCCCGCAGACGGAAACTGCACAAGCACACTCGGTCACTTGGACCCCACAAATCGCGGCGAGCTCTACATGTGCGACGCCTCTGCGCCCGAATCATGCCAGGTCGGCGACCTTGCTGGCAAACACGGTGGAAAGATCATGGCGGAGGGAGTCTTTCAGACAAGCTTTGTTGATCCCTTTCTGAGTACTGATCCGAGTAGTCCTGCTTTCTTTGGCGGTCTAGGCTTTGTTATCCACACTGGGAACACGACGAGGTTAACGTGCGCCAATTTTGAGACGATGAATGCAAACGGGACGATGGGTAATGGAACTACCGCGAACACGACTATGGGGCCTAGCCCAACGCCGACGGGCAGCAGCCCAGAGTTCACGGGTGCGGCGACGAAGATTGGTACTGGTGTTGCGGGTGTGATTGTTGTGGGTGTACTTGCGCTTGTGGTTTAAGAGTTTGCGTAAGAGATAATGGACTTTGTGTCTAGAATCGAAAGTTCTCCTTCTTGTTGGACAACTTTGATACAAACACAATAAGATTAACACTTTACTATCACAAGATCAGATGCGGAGGAGGAAAAGCTTGACTGAGATATGTAAGAAATCAATGAGGCCACTTCGCTCTTGCCATCCACCACGCTTCACGCACTCCCACAAACACTATGTACGTTGCCTTTAGCAAAGCCTAAAAGCTCTTTGCAACAGTAGAAGAGCTTAAAGCGCTCGAGGAGCGCTATTACTACGCTAAAAGCCTCATAATCCTTACTAAGATAAAGAAGCTAGTGCTTCTTAACTAGGCGCAGGCGAAAGCATAGGCAGAGAGCCTCTTCAACAATCCGTAGACTGAAGGGGAGGAGAAGACCAGAAACAAGCAGGGGAGGAAGCGGAAAACGTCACTTAGCTAGCAGACTAGCTAATCAACGAGTGCTGTTGTGTCGCGACGAGCCTTCACAGAACCAAAGACCGCCGGACTCGTTTTTAGAGCTTACCTTGTAGAAGAACACCACGTTGCCTCCAGATTGGGAAATCGAGCACATGACGGTAATCGCTCGTGGCACCCCCACGTTTTCGAGCGCCCAGTCGACAGGCAGAGACGAGTCACGGTACGACAACGCGGCAGCGCAGCCATGGTGCTGCTATCTCTGCCCTATAGACGGGAACTGCGAACACTGCCGATAAGGAATGGTTGGAAAACGCGGAGGTGGAATCCGAAGATATCAACGGTGTCAAATGATGGCGAAAGTGCAACAAGCCCCCTCGGCAAAACTTGCAAGTGGAATCGTGTAACAACAGCTTAGCATTGGGTCTTGTGGTCTGGTATCAGACTCCACGATCAAGTACGCACATGAGCTCAAACAGTGCGAATTCGGCAAATGTACTCTAGCTCGATACCGTCCAACTCAGCAGCAGCCCGCCTCTCTGCCGTTTATACATGAACGTTGAATCTCCTCCAAGATCGAAACATTTGGGCATGCTCCGCGTTCAAAAGTTCTTCGACGTCTCGGTAATCGGGCCCTTGCCATTCCCACCAGCCATGACTTCCTCATCGTAATTCGCTGCGTTGTCGCTATCGCTATCCCGGTACACGACTGAAATTTCCGTAATCTCATCACCTACTTCGAGCCATACGTCGCTCGTCGCGGGAATTGGGAAGAACTTGCAGAGGGCGTAATAGGATCCCGACGAGATGATGAACCCAGCAAAGAAGTTCAAGTCGTAAATATGCTTTGCGCCGATGGGAACCTCCTTTCCGATAGCTCCTGCAAAACCCACGACGTTGATAAGGATGCCGGCAATGTAGGCAGCATACCCCCTCCAGTGGAACCCGAATGTGTAGTAGTACGGCCCTGTCTTCTTGCCGGAGTACAGATCTTTGATTTGAAGATAGCCTTTCCTCACCCAGTAGTAATCGCAGATCATGACACCCGCGATGGAGGAGAGGAACACCGAGTAAGCGCTCAAGTATGTGGTGAAGCTGTTGGTGTCTTTCAGCAATTGCCAGGGACACATGACCAGGCCGACGAGGGCGCAAATGTATCCGCCGCGGCGGATGTTGATCCAGCGCGGCGCCAAAGCAGTCATATCCGTACCCGCAGAGACGGAATTGGCGGCGATGTTGGTACCGAGTTGGGCGAGAGTGAAGGCTGCCGCGATGACGAAAACTCCGAAGCGCTGGCCGTGGCCCTTGTCCTCGCCTAAGAATGACTCGAGAAGAACGAGTGGGTTCCAGATTGGGGGACCGCCGAAGATGACCGTAGACGAAGAAGACACGATGATACCGATGAAGCTGGTAACGGCAAATCCGAGTGGAATGGTGATGAGCTGAGACCATAGTGCATCCTTGGGTTTGCGGGCAAATCGCGCGAAGTCGGGGTCGTTCACGATGAGAGTGGCAAAGTTGGCGATCGCAGACATGATCCCACGGACCATCAGCCAGCCCAGTGCAGAGCCTTTCGCGGTACCTGGCTGCTTGACGATGGGTCCGATGCCCTTTGCGCGAACGATTGCCCAGATGAAGAAGGCAAACCCGGCCGTTGGTACAAAAAACGCCTTCACGGTGAAGAGATGGCGAATCTTATGCACGGGGAACCAAATCGCGGGTAAGCTGCCCAACCAGAATAAAAAGAAGCTCACGAAAGCAACAGTGTTTGTGCCTGAAGAGGGGATGCCGTTCGCAATGCCTCCGGGCCCGGTGGTGTCAGTATCGCGCCAACTGTTCCAAATACTACGGATCATGAGGTAGACGCATGTACCTCCGATCCAGGACTGCACGCCGTACCAGATACATGCCATGGCGGCACGGTTGAAGACGGGCCATAGGGCGCCCCATATGCCAAAGGAGGCACGGTTGACGACGGGGAAGGAGATGTGATAGGTAGCGCCGATGCGGCCGGTAAGGCAGACGAAGCATGCTGCGATGGAGTAGCCGAGCCAGACGCAGAGCCAACTCTGCCACCATGACAGGCCGTCGGCGATGTTGCTGGATGATATCATCCATGTGTTGATATTGAACGAGTCGGCAATCTAAATCCACTGGTTAGTTACGTGCAGTAGAAAGATCCGATCATGGGCCGCGAAGCCTGTCGAAAATGGTGTGGCGTTTTGGTGATGCGTACCCAGAAACCGACAAAATTCCATGCCCTACATTCATTAGCGACTATCCCAACAGATTCCAGATTGGATGGTGACTTACCCCCATTGTCTCCGTTCAGGTTCTACAGGCTTCAAGTCATAGTTGCTGTGTCGTCATCAATGATCAAGCCTTCGTCTGGGAAGGGGGGAACATACTAGAGCATAAGCTGGGCCGTCGTCAAGCCCGGCTCGCTCTCGACGGCGATTTTAGAGCTCCAATAGCCCACCTTGGAATTCTTGACCTTCTCCATAACGGGCCAGTTGAAAGGGGGAGAGTCGTCGCTGGAGTGGTGCACAGCAGAGGCTTTCAAGAAGCTTGTGCTACGACTGCTCGAAGCGAAGGAGCCGTATCTATAGTTATGATCCCCGCAACTGTTCTGCGCCGTGGTGACGTGTGGGGGCTGCCGCTCCGTGCTTGGGTCCGTGCGCCGTACCCATGCAGTGAGCCGCGATCCCGCTCTTCCTAGCAGCGGTTCGCCTTCGCCTCCGCCGTGGTCGGGGTCCAGTGTGGCCGCGAGGAATTGGAGCGACCGGGCTGGATGGGCCCGCCGCTCTCGGTTTGCAGAGCGCGATAAGCACTTTGTCGTGGTGGCAGGGCGAGATCTGCGTATGATCTTGCGATGATGTCACACTCGAGATACAATTGCGATGCGCGATCGATCCTCATGCCACTTGGCCAACATCTTATCCCCTGGGCACCCAACCCCCCATATATACATAATGCATGCCTTCTCACCACGGCGTACTAGAGGAGGTACGTCGGACCCACCCGACCACGGGTCCCAGTGCAACAGGCATACCGTCGTAAAGTGCATCTTTCCTTATCTCCAGACCCATCTGATGCAAGATGTGTGCTTGTTGGTCACTGCTAGGGTCCTATGAGTGGGTCTTGTGACGGGGAACAGCAACACGCAGCCTTATCAGAAAGACCAAGCCTCGGTGGCTGCTTGGAGCTGAGCACGAGGGCTGTTGGAGAGAAAACTGTGCAAGCATAAGCGCGGCAGCCGGCATCGCAACGGCCTGACGCCAAAACTTCGATCCTCTATCGGAGAGATACGGAGTCGGAGATTGAGGACCATGAGCGAGGGAGAGCTTTTGACTCGATAGGAATATGTCAAGTGCGCGCCGGTCCAGCTTTTGTATCCCAACAGAGATCTCTTATCTTGAACTCCAACTCGGTTAAGCGCAGCGCTAGGCTAGACCCAACCTGGTAGCGGTGATAAAAGTGTGGGGTAACGGCGCCCGCCAATCAGACCATGCACCAAGATTTGCTTATTCCATCCAATCACTAACGAACCACGCGAAAGACAGCCCGCATGCAGCCCGGTAGCATTCCAACTGCAAAAATGGCAATCTTCATCGGCAACTCCGGCCGCCATGGTAACAACTCCTCAAGCCTTGATGCACCATCAAGGCCTAGGCGCCGTCTCTGGACCGGTCCTCGACGCTCGGTATCAGGCCATATCGCTACTGACATGCTTTCTTTTGCAAAGGTCGGGTTGAGTCCCGACTAAAGGGTAACTTCACGGTATTGCGAGGCCAGCCAGAACACTAGACTCGCTTCGTCGAGGTCGTCTGGCATTCTGTACGCGATGCATTGCGGGTATTCACCAAAGCCAAGCACATCTGTCGAAAATCGTCCCACATGGTCCACCGGTTTAGACTGTCAGATCGATGAAGGCGGGACTCTCCGCCCTAGCATAGTCTTCGGGGAGATGTTCCCCTTTGTCGGTCTGGCGTTCGAGTAATATCACCAAATCATCTGATGAAAGCTTGGCGAGACTTGCCCACACCTCTCGTTGAGTTGACGTGAACATTAACGCTGTGCTATGCAATGTTTGCTATCAAGCGCATCTATTCACTTCGCGACGCGTCTCACTGTCCCCTCCACCGCCCCTTCCGCTTTGTCCTGTGTTTTCCTCAGTGCCTCTCCTAGAATATCCGCCGCGTCGAATGCTGCGTCGGAACGTTGTCCCAAATACTGCAGTGCTCTCACGCAATGACCGACCCTGAAGACCGCCTCTTCCTGACTGATGTTGCTACCCTCAAACGTCGTTGCGAAGTCCAGTAGTAGGACGCCGGCCATGGCAAAAGCGCGAACGAGTACGATCATCCACGGCTCTGTCAGGATCGCTTCCCGCGTCATGGCGAAGTGCAGGCTCTGGCTACCTGGCATACCATAGTCCTCGCGTGGACAGGCACACCTGGCGATGTCTGATAACACGCTGCAATTCAGCAGCTTGAAGTTCCAAATGAAACGAGAAGATATCCTGTCCTCTCGTTGCATTTCGCCGCTCAGCTCCGAGTCGTCGATGATCTCGATCAGATCCGCCAGCAGCAGCGTAGCAAGGTGCCAGTGGCTAGCCACGCAAATATACCACGATTTAACATGGGCGGGAAGTTGGTCGTGATTCTCTATGCAATCCTGGATGAATTGCGCGTATAGCTTCCGCCAGTGGTCACACAGTTCCAAACTCCGTTGTATCGCCTTCTCCATCTGGCCACCTTGCACGCGGCGCGACAAGAGTGTCTGAAGGCGTGTCACTTTGCGGAAGAGTAGAACTTTGACTGGAGCCGCTGAACATAAGAGCGAGGCCGCATCTTCATACGAGCATGGCCATCTTACCGTCCGGCACTGCCTGGATCCGCGTTGACGAGAGTATAGGTGTTCATCCCAAAGATCTTCGGCTGGAGCTGTCGGTCCCTTTGGAACAACCTCCCCTGGAATGTCCCTAACTGCCGGTAGGTCGCTGTCTTCCAATGATACTACCAACGGCCTCTTGTGCATCGCCGAAGATAGCGTGTCGAACATGATACCGAGCCAAAATAAGAGGTCGACAGTAGCGCGATCGTCCGGCTCGAGACAGCTTGAGGCGGGGCGTGATCGCCTCCAGCTCCGAGGCATCTTCTTAGGGCGCCCACAGAAGGCTCCTCTCATCGTCATGCGACACCGGAGGGAGTGCACTAGCCGCAAGCCTTGTTCAAGGTAGATGGATGGTCCGTCGTTGTCAATGGCTAAGTTCAGCTTAGACAGCAAATCTTCGCATTCGTCTACTCCTTGATCGTCAGTTTGTGTCGAAATCACGCTTGACGTAGAGCCAAGATCTTCTTTCGCGTCTGGAGATACCCTCACAGAGTGGTCGGACAAGCTTTGTTCTTGTACTTCTTCCTCATACCCATCAAGCGGCTTTTGTGTCAAGGAAAACACCAAAAGCGCTAGTACGACACGAAAGGATTCAATCTCAGCTGCATCTTTCAAGGCCATGCGAGCTTGGTGCCATGTCGATATTCGAAGGGCTTGATCAAAGCTTCGTCCCTGTTGTCTGGATGCTGATGTCCTGTTCCTGCTATCAGGCGCATTGCTGCGAAATGGGTACTTGGATGTACTATCTCGATTCGAATGGGCCTGGGTCGCGTACGACAATATCGACAAATTGACCACCTTTGAGGCTGCCCTGTCTTCTCGAGCCGACAGGCTTCTTCCCCGGACGGAAGATGCACGGTCCAATTTGAATACACGGTAGTACATGCGGTTCCAGTCTGGTCCAATGTCACCGGGAAGCGAGACGTCCGAATCGGAGACGTACGGACAAGTCCTCTCCGTCAGCCAGCATGAAAGATGATTCTCAAAACTGTCGTGATAGATTCTGAGCAATCCGTCGGCCAAGAGAGCATTGTTCGCCGAGGAGGCCAAGTCACTCGCTGCAAGACAGAGGATTGGACACGGCATCTCACTGGCCGGCAAGGTGCTTGAGGACCGCCGCCGTCTCCTTTTGCGTGGTATTCGCACTACTGTGCTATCGCCATTCGACGAGTTCGACGAACCTGTATCTCTGCACACCATCACTCCATTCTCGTATATGTCTGAGCCATTGCCGGACTCGGTTTCCAGAACTGCTTCCTGGGTCGTTTTCAACGCATTTGCAGGATAGGTAACTTCATTAGCCTGCTCGGTGGCAATATCGCTAAACGCCAAAACGTGAAGAGGAGTTGGGGGTGAAAGCGAAGGCTTAAAGTCGAAGGTTGGTGTTACACCGGAAAAGTCGCTAAAGATAAGCCCCGGTTCATTGGATTCGTGTTGTGGTACGAGTGTGGTCCCACTTGTTGTATCCGATAGATCGGCTTGCGGGGCTTCCTGTCCTTGCGGTCGTTGAACAGTCCCACATCGACTTTGTGAAAGACTGCGCTGGCTCCGCCGCTTCTTAGCGGGGCGCCCAGTGCTTAGTGGTGGTGTCGCTTGCGCTATTCGTTGCTCTCTCAGCCATTGGAAGGTGCATGTTTTCCCGGTTTTTTCACAGTTCGTACACCGCGCCAAACATCCGAACGAATCTAACAAGTCAGCCATGCGTAGCCACGCTAGTCTCGGCGGAACTCACCACTGTAATGAAAGGTGGTCGGACTGCCAGATGTACCATCAAGATCCAACAATGTGTCCTCTAGGATAGCAGCATCGCATGCCCGTTTCCCTTTCCGACATTGATCGCAGCATCGGTTTTGCTTCCGACTTGTTCTGGACGGCTTGGCAGCAACCGGGGGGGCAGTTGTCGGGGAAGTCCACGCATAGTCGAGGAACGATTGCGGTTGAACGTCGACGAAGTTCAAAGCCATGACTACGACTATGGATTCAATGACGGAATCAGGAAAGAAAATGATGTTCCGCGAAAGAGGCTACAAATGGGACGTCGGGAGCTACGGCTAACGTTGCCGCGCGCCCCGCACGTGTACGTCGTGAGCTAGCTCCACATCCGTTTTTGGGTTGCGGGGAAGGTTACTAACTTGTCAGACGCGGCATCACTCGACATACAGTCGCCGTACCTTTCTAGCACTCATGCTTGTTGAATTGCTGCTGAATATACTGAACCAAAGATGAGATGATTGGCGCCCAATAGAGGGCGTAACAAAACGCGACACGGGAAACAGTCGCCATTTCGTGCAACTTGGTGGGCTGTGCTACGCCGCATGCAGATACGGCGCAGCGGATCGTGCATCATCCGACACTGGACTTTCCTTGATTTCAAGGTTCTGAACTGCCATCCGCACGTTCGACCTTTGGAACGATGTTCCCACCGTTAATATTGCTGGATGGTACCACCCGTCAATCTTGACGCTTGTTGAAATCTCTCGGTCCGGTCTAGTCCCAAACGTACTATACTACGAGCTCAATGCAGGAACAATCAGCGGATGGCCACTTAACCCTAGGAGAGATCGGTTGCCGCGTGATCATAACAATGAGAGTACTGCAGTTCAGTCGCTTTGGCATTTCCATGAGACGGGCCTATAGCTTACTTCCTAGTGGGGAAATCCTCGCCTACCGATCCAGTGCTATTTCAGTGCACTGCCTAAGAGACAAATCATCTCTTCGCTACCGTTCTATAACGCAACGCGCAATTTCCAAGCGATAGGGCAATATCGCATTGTGTTAAGTAAGACGCAATCTAGTACGCGCAAGGGGTCAGCCTAGTATGTTATTCATAAGCTCCCCGTGATTGTTCGTCCCACGCTCGTACACATGTACACCAACGAAGACGCGACCAGCTTCTGTTGATTAGGTTTCCTGGGAACCCATCGCCAAAACCTCCGGCGAGCAAGTTTCCGAATCGCTGACTACATACACAGCTTCTTCCTCAGCCTTCGCTACCAACTCATCCGCCTGTTCCATCAAACTCGTCACAGCGTCTTCATAACCCTCTGCACTACTTGCTTTAATATATGGCTTTGTCACCAGCCTGCCCTGCTCTCGGCGATTGATGAAAATGGTGATCTTAAACTTGTTGAGCCTGCAATCCGAGGCTTTGCAGCAGCAGTATTGCGCTTCACACACGGAGGGCTCGCTTACGGCGATGAAGATGTCGCTTGGCATGACCGAGGGGCGGACTGTTCTGAAGAGGTTGGCGAGATTTGCTGAAGCAAAATCAGTGGCGGCGAAGTCATCAGGCTTGATGCCATACGTACGAATGAAGTTGTCCATGCTCTGACCGGGTATTGAGCCGGTCAGGGCGATTCGAAGTCGGTCTTCGACATATGCGTGTATTACGTCGGCCATTGTGCTTTGCGTGAGGTATTGGAGTTTGAGTGATGATTTGGAGCAGTACCCAGATTTTATGGTAGGATTAGCATTGTGAATGCTGCTGCCACGCACATAGCCTGAAGAGCCACGTAGGTGACGGTTGATGAATATTGAGCACCAAATATCCCAGCTGCTACGATAGATGGGTTTGTACTTGACAGACGTCGTTTTGCATTTCTTGTTGTTTGCGGCATGAATGCTGGTCCGCTTGAAGAGCGATAGCGAATACGCTAGTGTCGAGGGGTGAGACAGAGATCACGCCACTGTGTCATGATTTGTAGCTGTCAATTTACACTGGAAAAAGCCTGGAAGGCAACAATTACGACAGGGCGCTGTGAGTGTTGAAGGTCGATGCGTGGGAGTTCAACGCTACGGCACGCGGAAGGTGTAGCCGAGAGGCGCACGGTCCGCTCCGAGAGGAGGATTTTCTCCTACTTTCACAACTGACTGACGCAACACCTTAACGGCCACTCTAATGAACAGCACGTGCGCGTATGAGGCTTAGTGCAGGAATATATGGCTCGATAACAGCACGCCTGGGAGGGACACGAACTTCTCCCGCCACGTACTTTCGCCCCAAGATCGCGCCAGCCTCACGCGCCATGGATGTCTCCTCTTTGGCAGCTACCGAGGCTCGTACTGGATCTGTTCACCATGACACTCATGCCACGCCGCCTACATTTATCCAGAAAGAGCACTGGAGAATACAGAGCATGAGGAAAGGTGATCTGGAGACAGACTCGGCCATCGTGAACCTCAGCAATCGAGAAAACTTCAGCGACGAAGAGAAGAAGATATGGATACCCGCTGGCGTAATACCAGCATCAAGGATCGCAGCCGCATGCAAAGATTATGCCGGGGGGGAACCACTGCAAACACCACCTCAAAATGCGACATACTTCGAGCACCGAGACTTCCCAGGCTTGCAGGTCATACCGGGACTTTTGCCTCCAGAGACGCAAGTCTTGTTCACTTCGTGTCTCATGCATCGGGATCTAGCAAACCCGCAGCACAAGATCAATCTTCAGTCCGACTACCACATCTCGTATCCGCCGCTGCCTGCGTCTGATACCCAACGTCTTGACTCTTCATTTTTCTTGCGCGAACGTGCAGCCGCTAAGGATGCGCTGATACCAAAAGCACCCGAGAAGCATAAACCTCTTAACACCGAGCAAGCTCTCCACACCAAACTGCGCTGGCTCACACTAGGCGAACAATACGACTGGCCTACGCGCAGCTATGCGAAACACGCTACACCCTTCCCCTCCGACCTGGCGACCCTCGTAACTGGCCTCTTCCCACACATTCGTCCAGAGTCAGGAGTGGTACTGATGTACGGCGCTAAAGACTTTATGCCGGTCCATCGCGATGTCTCCGAGCAATGCCAACGTGCACTTGCTAGCTTTAGTGTGGGCTGCGATGGAATCTTCATCATTGGACGAGGAGCGGATGATGGCGAAGGTGAGAATGCTCCTAGGACAGTAGCTATCCGAGTGCGAAGTGGAGATTGCGTACATCTCGAAAGAGATGCACGTTGGGCGTGGCACGCAATGGCCAGGACGATACCCAGTACTTGTCCGGCGCATCTAGCCGACTGGCCTGTTGGTACACCCGGTGCGACAAAGGTCGAACAGAAAGCGTACAAGAAGTGGAAAGGTTGGATGAGCACGAAGCGCATCAATGTCAGTTGTCGCCAGGTGTGGGATTGAGCGCATGCGACTCGGTCTTGGCGCACTCATGACGAGATGCAACGAAGGATCAGTCGTCAACATGCGGATCACTGGGGCTGCGATCGGTCGCCTTGGGGACAGGCAATGCACGGGGTCTGACTTGGGGAGTGCGTCATATTTGGAGAGGAACACAAGGCGGTATCTGCGTTCATTGCGATAAGCATCGATTGCCGACCGAAGTGTCAAGGGCATTCACGCATTGTGCATTTGCATATTACTTATTTGAAGCCTGTTGATGTAACCCGGCTACGTGTGCTGGCTTACGTGCGTCAATGACGCGATACGGAGAAGTGTTATCTTAATTATTGTTACAACGCTCACCGCATGTGTCTGAGGGATCGGAAGCAGTGTTTGAGAAGTACCATTTATGATTCATTTTACAAACCTTATATCTAATGCCAGCTATGTAATGCAGTATTCCGGGGTATCAATGCTTAACGTAAGGAAAGGAAAGAGTGAACCGGGACATGTACAAGAAGAAGTTATGAGAGCATTGTAACAAAGAATAGGGTAGCGAAAGGATGTAAAAGCGGGGGTATCATACTAAAGAAATCATGAAACAAGAAGAAGGACTTTCGGCCGTCACTCATGACCTCGAAGAGACCATGGGCGGGAAAAGACAACGAGTGCATGAACACAAGTAAGAAGGCCTAACTCCTGCAGCCCGCAGAGATAAGACGAGAAACAAATGAGCAATACAGGAGCGAATAGATATTTGAAACAATATCATGGAGAGGGGAGACCATAGCGAAGGTGAGGTGACAGGCTAAGAACGCGAGCACCCACAGACGGGGCAAAAATCTGGCGTGAGACCAGAGTTGGAAGCTTTGCACTCGTTGCACTCCCAGTAGTCTTGGCAAGGAGTGCCAGATTGGGGAAGATAATTGAGGGGTACGCTGATACCCACGAGCGTTGCTATCCAGAGGTCTGATTGCAGAAGTCATGATGCACAGAATCGGTGTGGTGCGAGTGAGAGTAGTCGTGTAGATATTCCGGCCACTCCTGGCCTGGTCCCCTGCAGCAATTGTCCCTCACGTGCCCGCAAGGAGAAGGGCAGACATTGCTAAGCACAATCAAATTCCCTTGGTTGCACATACAACACACCCACATGTCATAGGGCACATAGGGCACAAGTTGTGGTTGGGGATCGGCCATGTTCACTTTGGAAGAGAGAGTCCTTTGGGTCGGATAACGGTATGGCTTTAGAGGTTTCCGTTGAAGGGTTTGTTGGTTGAACTTGTTGGACTGGCTTCTTGACTGGCAGATTTAGGAAGTTGTGCGTGTCAGTCGCAGAGGTGGTCGTGAGGGCGATTCTGAGAAGGGAGAGGTCGCGCGAAGGTGTCAATCCGACCGACTTGACTGAGTCCCACTTGCGGGTAGTCGAATAAACCTTTCGCCGCGATGCGCGGAGGGTAGGCGCGATAGCTGGTAGAAGAGAGGGTCTTTCAGGAGATGGCGTGTTGCTGTCGGAAGATGGAGAGGAGAAGCAATGCTTGGACAATTGGCACAATTGCAAACAGACGTGGACGATGCAAGCTTTCGGGATGGACTTGCAGAAGGTAGTGGTGAGGTATTGGCGGTTCTGAACTATTGATGAGAGTGGAGTTGAGGATCGGTGGTAACGATGGACCATAATGAGAGGAAATTGCGTTGAAAATATATAGATCAAAAGAAGGACGAAGGAAACGGTACTTCGCGTGCAAACTTGCCCTCATTGCAATGAAGGGCAAAATAGCGTTAATGCAAGTGCCCTGTTCCCTCTGGTCGTGAAGGAGCCCTTTTCGGCTCGCGCACGATGCCGCTCAACGCCGCACGCAGTTTCGAAAGCTCGGATTCGTTGTGCTCATCGACTGCCATAGCTGTCCCATGAAGCCCAATTTAGGACGCTGGATAGCGGAAGAAGAGGTGACGTTATGTGCCATGGCCATGTGATTTGGGAAGCGGCAGGCAAAATGTGGTGGCCAGCCCTATGCGACTGAATGGGATGCGAACGTTTGAAACGCGGTAAGCAAACCAAGCCTCACTTAGCATTGGACAATTGAGGGCGCCACAGGACCTGGTATGGCGGTGTAAAGAGGGCGCGCAGAGCCGTATCAAGAATGCTACGCGATCGCGTGGCCCATATTGGACATAGGGCGCTCCCTCGAGCCTACGGATGCCTTTCAGCAGCTAGCGACGCTTGTACGATGTTGGAATTAAAAGAGAAGGGCTCTTCCAAGAAAACGGAGGAATCAGCTTCGTTCGCCCTGGTCCTCGTCAGCGTACTCCCGTTGTTGTGGCGTGTCGCACGGGCGCTTGTGGGCAATGTCAACAACGGACGACATCGCCACGAGGGCCCTCATCTGAGTGAGATAATTTCTTCAGCCTCGGCGGACGTAACAAGTGCTCAGTAGCAGTGGCTCAGCGCGAAGTTCGGAAACGTTTCAGCCTGACGAGGTTGAGATGGCAGCCACGAGGCTGTGGCTTCTGCGCGAGCAGTCCGCATGTCAAGGCGTTGTGAGGTAAAAGCCAAGAAGGAAATATCGACGCGCCCCAAATTGCCTTGTGAGGTAACCAGCATGGGCATCGGCGTGTCCGCTCGCCAGCGTTGAATGGCGGTACGCTTGGCCTCGAGGGACACCGGGAACGGCGCGCAGGCCTGATTTCGCTGGGCAAAACTAAGTACGGGGGCGAACGACGCGTGATCATACTAACATGCGAGACGAAACAAATGGAGACAGTGCGGTAACGGTTTTCGGCACGACGTTGGAGGGTGATGGAAGAGGACATTGTACGCCCGGTGAGGCATCCGCTAGACTTAGAAGGGAAACTTTAGCTTAGTCGAAGGGCAACGAAAGCATGTGATCTGTGTGATGCAATCAAGCGGGAAAACAAGGTTGAAAAAAGGAAACTGAAGATGGCGGAGTTGATGTCTTCGCACCTTGATCGAGAACGGCTTGCAGTCTCGTCACTTGCTCTGCACGTGTCTATGGGAGTGGGTTGGTCTACACCAAGACGCTAGTGAGTGTTACATAAGCCGCCACGAGCTTCCATTGACTGAATTACAGCACTGCCCAAACTTCCTCTCCCCACTTTGACATCCCGCTCTACACCTCAGGCGTAGGTTACAGTCGCTCACAGATTGAACCGAGGTGTAGGTGAGTAGGCCCGACCTCTTTCAACTTATACAAAGCCCTGTTGGTCGGCCGTCATTCGCAAACGTGCATTTGCCCTATGAGTTGATTTGAGTGGTGCTGTCTTGTACGGTCTTTCCCTTTTACTCGACTAGAATCCCCAGTGATACTGGCTTTCTACATCCTCCAACGGAAGTCCATTCGCATGTGAGTCTGAGCGGAAGCTTCTCTCATGTCGCCCTTTTCAGTCAAGTTCGCAAAACCTCTAGCGGTCGTGGGATTGACCATGTTCTCATGAGTGCTCGCTCCTGCGCGAGTATGGGTTCGGCTTCTCAACGTTGCCTCGTCATCTTATCCCCAAAACCCCAGTTGTGGTCAGCAATCCCTCCCAGTCGCCATTGCGTGCAATCATACCAAGGCTCATATAAACAATGAAATTGTTACATCCGTGTACTCATACACTCTCTCGTCAGCTTCTTCCAGACCTTTACTCTTTGATAGTCTTGTCTATGGCATTGATATCGCGAACCTGGGTGTCAAGCACGCCATGCTTGACCTGCTGCGAGGCATTGCTTGTCGCCTTCCTTCCCTTCTCCATCAGCTCTACGGCCTGTTGGGACCCGTTTGATACAACCTCTTGGACTTTGATCGACGCTTTTCCTGCACCTTCGACCCCCTTCGCGTATGCCTCTTGGACTTGCTCCTTGCTCTGTCCGTATGCGCCTTCCATCTGCTCTTTACCGTACTCATATGCACCCCCAACCCGCTCTTTCCCATAGGTATAGGCATCTCCAATTGTGTCCTTGCCGTCCTCGTACACGCCCTTAGCCCGATTCGCGGCCATCTTCGCCAGCTCGTCCGGGCTGGGATATTTATGAAGCGAGTGCAAAATGAGGTAATACAGATTGATGATGGTGGCATGAAGGCGATCTTTCATGAGCATGGTGATGCCATGAGAGAAGAATCCCTTCATGACTTCGGCTCCCAGACCCTGGTACAAAGCACCGACGCCCTCGGTCTCGGCGATGCGCAATATGGTGCTGAAAACGGTCCGTTGCCTGGCGCGCGCGGTTCGAGTCTTGCTCGCGTCCTCTGCCCTGTCCGTCTCGGACGTCGGTCCGGACCGCTCGGAGGGTTTCTGCGAAGATACCTGGGCGCGCGTCTTTGCGAGTGAGAAGGGATACGTGATGGTAGAAGCGAGGGCCTTGCTTATGGCAGCTACGAGGAAGGTAACGCGCGCGCCGGGATCTGAACGTCGGTCTCTGGGGATCAGCAGCCGCAGGAGGAGCTTGTGGAACAAGAAGGTTATCGATGGGTTGACGGTGAGGATCAAGCTCGCCGAGTAGCCCGACCAGAAGCCCTGCAGGCCCTTTTCGTGTTGGATCTGCAGCGCAACGTCCTTCACGCTCAATTCGGGCGACGTCGAAGCAGTGGGATCGCGCGACGCGACCATAGCAGCAATTTGCATGCGCGTCACGACGTTCTGGACGGGCGAGGTGAAGAACTTGGAGAATGCGCCGGCGAGCATGCCGACGCCGATCTCATCCAGCGCCGACAGCCTGCTCGAGCCCAGGGCAGTCCGTCTCCTCTGGCCAATGTACGTGTATGCCAGGAAGAAGAGGAACGAGTCGCCTACGCCCTTGACCGTCTCGGGCAGCACGCCGTTGTAAAAGGCACCTATGCCGCCCTCTTCGTTGTATATCCTTTGCACAGCATCGCGAATGCCGTCGTACTCTCTGTGCGTGTCGGCGGCCGGGAACTGCTTCTGCACCTGGAGGCGCGTGATGACGATGTCGAGCGGGTAGGTGATGAGCTTGGAGACGGCGGTCCCAATCCCACCCGAGACGGCGTGGCCGAGGGCTGGCAGTGCAGGTCCTGTCGCATCGTGTTTCTGCTCCTGGACGGTTTTGTGGTAGAGCGTGAAGGCGTCCTACCCAGTGTTAGCGGCGAGGCTCGCCCTGCGCCCCAGTTTCGCGCTTACGAGCTGCGAGTTGTAGACGTACGCCATGTTATACGCTGGGCAATGGATCCACGTCTTGAAAAGGTACACAAGCTCGATCAAGTAGCCATGCGAAAGATGTCGCTATGGACCAGCCAGGAGCGGGGTCGGCTATGCTCATGTCGCGATACCTACGTCATTGGCCAAAGCGCGTCTTCTCCCCAGCCACCGTCGCTCCGGGGTAACTAGACGTAGACTCCCACATATCCCCGCGGTTTGAAGTGCCGTCTTTATGGGGTAGAGCAGCCGCTAACCAGGACAAACCCACAATCCAGCTCTTCACCGACAACATTCACCTTGGAGAAACATTTCCGATCCGTATAAGATGGCTCCCTCGCCCGCGTTGGTGGCGAGGACATTGGATATCTGGCTGGGTTTGTGCTGTAAACCATGGCTCAACACAATTTCTTCACATCGCCGTTGACTGCCTTCTTTATTACGCTTCTTGTTACCCTGGTCACTAGCACCCAAGGTTCGGACACCGTATGCCAACCATGGAGCGTCGACAGCAAACACCGTATCTTCGTCCTCAGCGACATCTCGAACGAACCCGACGATACAATGTCCTTCATCCGTCTTCTCACACATGCCGACATGTACCATGTGGAAGGCTTAGTAGCCATCACGTCCTTTTGGCTGCCCAACGCTACCCGTCCAGACCAGATCCAGCATCTCGTAAATGCATACGGCGAGGTTAGAGGAAACCTGCAGTCTCACAGCAACTCGACGTTTCCGACAGCCCAGGACCTGAGCTCCAAGATTGCAAGCGGTCCGATCGTGTACGGGATGGAAGCCCTCGAGCAGCTAGAGGCTGGCGGTAACCTGACGACGGGTGCCAATGCCCTTGTCGATGCTGTGGATGCCAGTGACGAGCCTCTGTATGTGCAGGTATGGGGCGGGTCCAATACGCTCGCCACAGCCCTCTGGCATGTCAACAAAACACGGACCGTCGACCAACTCGCCGCTTTCACTTCCAAAGTCCGCGTCTACTCGATATCAGATCAAGACGATGCCGGCCCATGGGCGCGCCAGCACTTTCCTGACATGCGCTGGATAGCCAGCAGGGACGGCTTCAACATGTATGCTCCATCAGCCTGGGGCGGTATCAGTGGCAAGCCAGGCTCCGTGGACACAGGCGGCCCCAACGACACCGTTGTGCAAAACGCATGGCTAGACGACAATGTCCGACTCGGACCAATGGGATCACTCTATCCACAGATCATATACATTATGGAAGGCGACTCGCCTGCGCTGCTATACAATTTCCAGAACGGCCTGGGAAACCCGGAGTATCCGAGTTGGGGGTCCTGGGGCGGCCGATATACTGCAAATCCAATGCACAGCTTCGCACAGTATGCTGATGCTGTGGATGCCGTCGTTGTTGACAACAAGACGTACTCATCGAACAGGGCTACGATCTGGCGATGGCGTGAGGCATTCCAGAATGAATTTGCGGCTCGCATGCAGTGGACGCTCGGCCCACGATCGGCGAACTCAGCCTCCACTCATCCACCCATAGTAGTTGTCAACGAAACTTGTGGATCCTCTCACCTCGAATACCAAGTAAGCGTCGGCGACACCATCACCCTGGATGCCTCGTCTTCGTACTCGGTTGACGCCAGCGCAAACCTCAACTTCACATGGTTTCAGTACCACGAACCATCGTCCTGGAGCAACACGCCAGCTGTCGTCCCGAGCATCAACTTTACCTATCCGGACGGAGGTGGTGGGCGAATAACACAATTCGACGTGCCGGAGCCATTGTCAGGCTCCTGCCTTGATCCAGCGAGCGTGGTCGGGAGTGGACAGTTCAAGGAGGCGAGCAAATGTCAGACATTGCATGTTATTGTCAGCGTCAAAGATGTAAATGCGAGGTATCCGATTGAGAGATACCGGAGAGTGCTACTGCACGTGCAGCCGTACGGCGAAGCGGAAAGTAGATGAAAGGGTTTTCCATTCCAACACAACGATGTAGCACTCTGAGCCGCGCATTATCCTTTTGAAAGCAACATTTACATACACTTCTATCCAGTGTCTGGCCAAATTACACTGTAATGCATTGGCGTTCTGGCGCACCCTCGTCGATCGAACTGCTGGTACCGCACCCCGATTTATTCGTGTTGACGTGTGGAAAGCCACCTCACCGGAAGCACGAACATTTCAATACTATTTACAAGGAGTCCGAGTATGAAGTTAAGAGTATGCGACCCTGGATGCAACGTTCCGCCATGCACAGTTCGTGGTCGAGACCATGTTCAAAGCCCCAGCCCCAGCCTCACTCTCATGACATCATTTCTCACCCGCTCACCGCAGCCCCCACCCACAGATCTCCGATCCCGTACCTGCCACATTCCACACGCAAAAAGTCCAGACCCTCAAGGCGCAGCAGAACATCCGTTGCAGCCTCCCGCCAAGCCCCATCTAAATGCACAAACACGTCGAAACACCTGTCAAGCTTCCAGACTGACGTCAATGGCGCCAGGGCATTGAGTCTCAGCTGCAGCACCCCGCCAAACGATCACAGCACCCCTGGCATGCACGCGTCGCGTGTTCGTGAGAGCTGCCGCTCAACGATCTAGACTTTGCAACGGGCGTGCTGTAACTGAGGTATGATGTCGTTGTAGGCTTGTACGCGCAAGGCAGATGTCCATCTTGGTTGTGCAGCTGTGGGAAGCGAGGGGATATGAGGAAGGGGTAGGGGTGAGCAAGAGGCGTGGAGTTCTAGACTTTGTATGGGGGTGTTGTTGTGGTGGGAACGCGGTTTTCGTGAAGTGAGCTGAGAGTTGAGGGATCCAGATGGCTTTGAGGCGACGGTATAAAGGTAACGAGGTCTCTTCTCTGTGTAGGTTGTATATCGACATTTACAGTTCCGCCTACTACCTCTTGGCCAACAGAAACAAATCATTCTCAGTTACTAATTCGAAGTACTTCCCAAACACACAAGCAGACCAACAATGAAAGTTTGTGCCACCTCCCACACGAGTCCTTCCGACGCAGTACCATCCACGAGTGTTCCTGCCCACACGCAATCCAAGACCAACATAGAGGAGAGGTCTCGGCTCAAAATCACCATGACCATCGAATCGAAATCCCACAAGAAAACAGTATACCGCGCGGTACGACGAGCAGACGGAGTCATCGTAGAAAAGCCGCGATATCAGCCCTCTCCTTCCATTGTTCTCCATCAAGCCAACAAACACACTCCCTCAAGTCAACTTCGAGACAAAAACCTTCCACAAGACATTGCGCAGGACTCCCGGCTGGAAAAACGAGTACCAATGAGTGAAGATCTGAGAGGCGTGGGTGGGGTGGAAAGCGAAGTGACCAGGCGTGGAAGAGATGAATCTAACGAAGTAGCTAGGAGAGGCAGAGGTGGTTACAATGATGTGTTTAGAAGGCGAGGAGGTGGGCATCATGCAATTCTTGGGTACCATTTACGAAAGAGCGATGTTGCGGATCCAATGCAGCACTTTCTCGAGGAATCCGGTCCATGGAGTACACTCCACACACGAGCTGCTGTCTTTGGCGATTTAGCGCCTTTCTAAACAGTCTGAACAGTTGCTTGTTATTTCTTCGAGACGAACCGAGTGCAATACCTTGAATGAAGTTGGCGAGGCCGTTAAGCGAAGAGGACATGTAGCCGCGATGATGTGAAGCGACGTAAACGGGAGCCCAAGACCTGCTTCGGGCTGTTCATATGGCTATTGCTTCCCTCGCTCGTTTGTATGGTAGTAGGTGCGTCCAGTGAATGGTCCATGATGTATCGAGACTTCATCGGGACGGTGACGCAAAGCACCAGACGACTCCCGAGTGAAGGCATATTAGGCGGTGATTGCTTGACTGAAGACATAAGGACTTCACCGTTGTTGCGCGCCTTCCCGGTTTCCCCACGGTCCCCCTATCCGCTCGTCCCGCTTGTTGGGGACCATTCGCCATCGCGGCCAGGCTGCCGCGAAGTAACCGCATCGGGCGACCCAGCTTGTAACCTCAACACATGCTCCTTCCGCGCAAACGCAACCCCGTACCACACCATGGACACGAATGAAGATTCTCCCAGCGCCTGCGTCGGCGGCAGAGCGCTACCGCCCATCTTCAAGCTGCCGGACGAGACTCTGCTCACCATCGCAGGGCTGCTTGCCGAGAACCGACATCTCGTGCAGCTATCTAGAGTGAACACCAAGTTCAGGCATGTCGCTCAAGAAGCGTTGGTCAAGCGCGCTATTCTTCCCCCCAACGGGATCGGAAAGCTGGTCAAGATGTATGTTGCAACCTCACTTCTGAGTCCTCTCGCTAATTGTACGTCTCGAGGCTGTGCGACCGTCCCGATCTTGCGGCCAAGATCAAGAGCGTGGACCTGGGCGACTACCAGTACGAAGCGACGCACCCAGAGCAGGAGAATCCAGGGCCAGGTCAGACCATCGACGAAGAGCAGCCGCATCTTCTCAAGAAATGTCGCATTTTGAACGACCTCACCAACGGCGACGCCCATTGGGCCGAGATTGTTGAAGCCATGACCAAACCCGCCAACGGAATCTGGACCATCGATCGGGACTTCTTCATCAACGTCCTCGTTGCCCTTTCTCCAAATTTGAAGCACCTGACCATGCGGCTACCGAAGACGCCAGATCGACACCCTTGGGATCAAGAGGACTTTAAGCTCTACGAACCATTTCCGAAAGCTGCCTCAAATCTACTTCGAAACCGCTTGCGGATCCTGGATATACAGGAGACGATTTCATGGAAGAGTCTGACGACGTACAACGTCAATCTCCGGAGTCTTTCGAGCCTGGTCCGACTGAGCCTGCCCATGGACGCGTTCGTCGACCCGAATGGACAACCGACAGACCCAGTCGAAGTGATCCCTCCTAAGCTGGAATGGCTCCAACTACGGCCATGCAATAAGTACATCCAGCCCTGGATCTCAGGGCTTCGTCAGGCTCGCAGCAACGCAGAGTTCCCGCATTGGCACCGCCTTGACCTCTTCTTCAACTCGTGCATCCGGACCACTCTTCTTCTGATTGACCAGGGATGTGGCTTGCTGAGCGCTTTCACTAGGGACGTTGCACTATTGAGCCAAAACGATTTGACCGTCGGATACTTCCATGGCTCCAACGAGCAGAACTCCGGCGACTTAGTCGAGGAACTAGATGCGCGTGCACACCTCTCGGACTTTGAGGCATGGTTGGCTGCTTCAAGGGAGCAAACATTCTCTGCCTCTGTCGCTCGTACCGAGAGTGGTGCTCCTCGGCGTAGAACGAGACTGGAAACTCGCTACTTCTTGAGAAACAGCAAGGGGTCAGTGAAGCGGCGGAAGATATCGAGATTCAATCCCCGAGTGTGTCTTGATGAGATCCCGCAATTGACTTTCACTACGAAGAAGAACATAAAGCTTAGGCCTCAATGCGCTCCAACAGTTGAAGTATGGGCAAGACTGAGTGCCTCATACAAAGAGTCAAAACTTACGATTGCTCATGCACCAATAGCACAAATTGCTTCGAGATCGCAAACCACGGTCCGGTCAACGTACGACTTCACCACTTTTGAACATTCATCCATACCGCCTAGAGTGGCTACATTCAACGCAAAGTTCAATGCCAGTGAATGGGTTGGGACGGAATTCTTTTTCCCTAACAGAAACTCGTCAGTGCGACGACAATCGCAGAGAACAAGCCGCAAAACTATGACACGACCAGCTATCAAATCGCGATCGTCATCGCCAAGGCCTCGACGATTGAAACAGGTCGTCTAGCCTGTGCTGGTACGAACGGGCAGCAAATCATGCAACTCAGAGGGCCATCATCTCGAGAAGATCCTGCCAAAGATTTCAGTCGATAGATATGTTAGCGTTGATGGAATTGTCCGTGCAAGTGTCATCACGTGTACGGTTCTTCCTGGGATTGGGGCGTCGGTGAGGTGGCCATGTGCACGTGTAGGATTCCGTAATCAATGCAGATATATAGGGTAGTTGCATGCATAGTCTCGGGAGGCAACGTGACGTGTGGGAAGTTTGCCTGGTCTACCTTTTCCATCAGGAAGGCACAATCAGTCCATTTCGACGCCTCAGACGGTAGATTACATGAAGTTGTCAAATCGTTCGTTGACCGCCAAGTTTCAACCGCCAACAACTCTCAACCCTTCCAAACTTTTGGTCCAGCACCCTGCCAATTCTTCAGCTCATCAAGCGGTTCGAATGGCAATTCCAAAGCATCGGGAAGCCAGATGCCTAGCCACCTTCAAATCAGTAATCCCTCCATAAAAGCTGCCGTGTATAGAACTTACCAGGATCTTTCGCATCAAATGCTCCAGGAAACTTGGTCATCGGTCCGGGATTACCTTGAATTCATCACATCAGCCTACAAGAAGTGGGATGCATGGGCACCGAATGTCTAGCACATACCTCCACCCACTCCCGTAATCTCAAGATGCGCGCAATTGGCGTACATTTGCGTCGACTTGTAGGTTGTCACGATATTGAGGTGTTCTACGCGCATGAGGTATTTGCCTGGAGGCGTGGTCTCTGGGATGGTAAAGTTCAACTATAGACAAAAGTCAGCGGAAACCGGATCGAAGCCGAGAGTATAGAACCTTATTCTTGGCGGCAGCCGCGCTGTAGTCCCAGTTCAGACCATCGGATGCTCCCACGGCCGCAATCTTGAACCAGTCGCCATCGCCCGTATATTCCGCTAGCTCTCCAGGTGCTCTGGATAGATAAGCTGTCGCGGGTCCGTCGTGGTACAGGTGGAAGTTGGGGTCGAACTGGATAGGATTTAGTAAGGTGAACACCAACCCCACTGCAGGGACAAAGAAGAGAAATCGAATAAAACTCACAGGGACTTTCGAGTTCGATTCGGGAAATTGCTTTTCTCCCGAGGCGCCGAAGACGATCGTGCTGCCCGCTGCGACTTTTAAGGTCTTGACCGGGAAGAGGGGTGTTGTGCCGTTTGGGCCACACATTGCGTCTTCGCCCGAGTAGTCAAAGACTGGAGCAAAATTGTCGGTCGGTCTTTGATGCTAGTAAGAACTTGGTGACTCCACGAGTCGTTGAAACACAAGGGTGACATACCGGACGTACTCCCATCGTTCTACCATGTTACCATCAACTTCTAGGAACGGAAACCCATCTGATTAAGATGATCAGCTTTGATGTTCGCCCATGTATAGAAGGAAGCATGGACGTACAGTGTGCGTTTGCTAGTCCAACGCCTTGCAAGAGCAGGATTGAGAGCACTGAAGCTCGACCGTTGAGTTGTCCAAGAGAAACCTTCATGTTGCTGTTGTTGTTCGATATTTTCACCTCTACGTACGTTCACGGACACGGCACATAGATCCTTAAGCACTTATATATAAACACACCATGACGCCTTCGACCTAAATAGCACTAGAGTGCGGGGATGCCCTGACTGCAGATGGCTGGGCCTACAATAATTGTAAGCTTTGGCCAATATATCCAGTATCGAAAGTTGCTTGCCTAAATGAGTGCATGGAGGTGTGGTGAGTCGGAGAACACGGAGAATCGACGAAATAGTAGACTGGGTTATACGGACGGCGTCGTCGCCTGGGACACTGTAGGGATAAGCATATTTAGCCATATTAGGGTGGTACACGCAAGATAAACATTCTATTCCGAAGCTACAATCAGACAACTCCCGGCAATTGCCTTGGAAGGTTCGGGAATTTTACAGTAAAAGCTTGCGGTTACAAGATTTGGGTGTGTTGGATTCTCGACAGCTAGCTAGTGTAATGAGCTTGACCACTGTACTTTGAACAAGGCAGATCTCCAAAATGGTTGTCTTTGACAAACTCACGGAGACAATACCGCCACTTCAACATTAGATCTTCCAAAGCCGCACTCGTGAATCTCCATCCGTAGTAGCCACATGACCAGTCTTCTTGAGGAATGAAACACCACCATCACGCCAAGCATGGTCATCATAACCAGGTGTCCACCAGTACTTCAAGTTGCTCTCAAAGTCATACATGTATCTCCCATAGCGATACGTCCATGACACCTTGCTCCCGTTATCTAACCAGGTCAAGTGTAGAGCATCCCTTACATAACTACTGTTCGCACTATTGGAAAAATCAATGTCCCAGGTCTGAACAAGTTGTGCCTCGGGGAATTTCCAAACCTGCATCCTGCCGCTATCGCCTGCTGCGAGGTACTTGCCATCGGGGCTCCATTCACAGGTTCCGATCCGACTTCTGAACGCGCCCAGCACTTTCGGTTCAGCGGTAAGGTTGGCAAGAGAGTAGACTCGGACGAAGCCTGTACCCAAAGTATTGAAGACGTGTTTGTCGTCGGGCGAGATCCTTGTGATCCAGTTTTGGGCGTTCGCTTTAGGAAACTGGATAATCTTCTCGCCAGTGGTGGTGTTCCAGAGGTCCGCGACCATGTCCAGCCAGCTGACAGAACTTAGATATCGACCGTCACTGCTGAAGCTCATGTCTGAGATGGCTGGAGGATTTTTCAGCTCCACGCTGGTGCGATTAGGGCTGCTCAAGTCGTAGATAGTGAACTTTGCCTTGGACGAAGTCACCAATCTTTTTCCTTGTAAAGCTTTCATGTCCCCCGGATAGCTAACCGGATCACCGGTTAGTTTCAAGTCCGAAGAAACGCGTCGTTGATGAATTGTCGAGCCGCCACCCGTAAAAATTTCGTATCCGCCTTGCGGAATTGAGCGGATTGCCAGTCCGACTTCGACGAACCCGGATGATAGACCGAAGGTGGAAATGGTAGTCTTAGAGTTTACATCGACAAAAGTTGCATGACTTCCATTGAACATGGCTAGGTACTTCTCGTCCTCGGTCAGCATGGCGTTGAAGGTATCGCTGGGGTCCGGAATGTTGAACTGGAATCGATAATCCTCGGAGCCCCACTTCTTGGGGTATCCTTCGGCCCATTTAGCAGGAGTATCGCCTTTCTTGAAGTCCGTTTTAAGTCGGGGGACGGATATCCCGTCTTCAGCAAGTGTTCGTGATGAAAGGGAGTGAGAGACGGCTGGGTGAAGTAGGCCCATAAAGGCGCCAAGAAAGATGCTAGCAACCATCCTGAGGCCTCAGTCGAGATTCAAGTTCACAGAAAACGTGGTAGCAAACGAAGGTTGAGGTTCTGAGTCTCAATGAGAAATCAATCTTTTATGCTCGCTATCGAAACATTGGACCCGCACTGTTTTAGCCACTATCTTACAGCTGGACCGTGAATTCTACCACTAATAGATGCGGAGCCTTCAGACACCAACCAATCTGGTTATAGAGATAAATTCTACCCCCACCTGCTAGGGGTCTCCGTGCAGTGCAACTGTTGGACGAGATTTGTAATCGGTGATCTATATATTTCGTGTGAGTCGGGCATTTGAGTTCAGCCTTAGCCTGTCTACACTCCTGCATACCGCATATTCAACCAGAGTCAAGTTTGAAAATGGCGATATTGCTGCGCAGCATTTGATTGCTGTGCGGAATTATCGAATACATCCGGCGCTGCCCCTCACTGATCACCTGTGCAGAGGTAAATTAGGCAACTTTCCCATGCACCTGAGACATAGCGAATCAGATTGACTGTAGAGATAGACTGCAAAACAGATGGGGTGGCGTTCGATCCGTGAAGTAAAGTTCGTTCAAACAGTGGTTTCCGTAGCTGTGGGTCAGGCGCGCTCAGCCAAGATGACGATTTGGTGCCTCTGGCTCCGGTCTCAATTTGACTATGGCATGTTTCTATTATGATCTGACCATTACATCAATTTTCCTAGGTTGCTGAGAGTGGCTCTTGTTGGATGCGAAGTCATCAACGTAATGATCAATACTGAGTCAACACGACAGTGCCGACGTGCAACGAGATATGAACCAGTGAAAATAGTCGGGCTATGATACCTCATTATTGGTGCCACAGTCGACTGTGACCCTATACAAACTGATAGACCAAGCAGATGTCCGAGGATATCCTCCTAGTCTCCGTTCTCGAACCACGACAAACGCCTGAAGAGAGACCCAGGCTACTGACCCCCAAACACCAGTTGGTGCAAGTGCCTAGCCCAAAGTTCGGCGACCATGTGTGGGAGAGGAATCTCTGCGCAATGGGGAAGGCTATGAGCATACCAAGCAGAGACCGGAATCAGACCAAGTGAGAGTCCTCGCTCTTGCTGAAAAAATGCCAAAATACAAGCTTTTGTACACACGAGATAGGAGACGACTCACTTACTCACCCTGCAATTGCGGAAAGATGTTCATTAAGAAATTTGCCCCGCGATCGCGCAACGTTCGCAGCAAGCGCACCAAGGCAAGCTTCCCAGCGTACAACGTCCAAGATTTGCAAGGTTGCGGATGTGACTATTAGCTCTACAATAGAGTGGCCAGAAAAAGATTTCTCAAATTGAATTTGCAGGGTGAAAGGAGAAGCGTCAACGAATTACACAGGTTCCATCGTGAAGACATATTCCAGAACGCCCAAAAGATGCATCGCTCATCCAACGCCCACTCATTAGGGTAATACCAAACAACCTGCCAACTAAAATGCCAACCCAAACCCGTTTTCATCAAAGGCCCCACCATCCCAGCCGAGCCCAGAACCTCCCATTACAGAACCCCATCCCATGTCCAGAGGAAGAAAACCCGACCATAGCGCGGTATCATCGGCGGCCACCCCAGAACCACCGGCCCCATTGATAGCAAAATCGCCTACGGCGCTCAGATCCGTCCAACCAAAGTCGCCCATTTGTTCCGTCATGGCGGGACTCTCGACGCTGCCTGCTTGCGAGGGTGATTGTATCGGGCCAGTGCCGGGCGTGGGTGGTGGGTGAGCGTAGCCGTTGCTGTCAACTGGATGCGATGCGACATGCGTGCCTGGATGGTGGAATGAAGCACGAGAGGACTTGTCTTTCCGCGGTACCTTGTCCCATAGTAGCTTTAGTAGTTGACTGTATCTGCTGCCGGGATGTTGCATTCCTGCGGCAGTTCCCACACTACTGCGCTGTAAACGATTGATCGTCTCATTGATCATCGCACGGATGGCGCGATCTTCGTCGCCGCTGATGACACCAGTGCAACGCGCTCGATAGAGGAAGACGCCAGCGTAGACGAGGTAGAGGTAGTAGCGCAGCGGCATGTAACGGAGGGACTTCTCGGGGTCGACAAAGTTGTTGGCAGTGGTCAGGATCGCCTTCGCTGCGTCGAGACCTTCGTAAATAAATCTCGCGTCTCCCACAGCGCCGACGTTATTGCCAAACACTCGCTGAGGATTTTGCATTGCAGGTCTCGGGTTTCCGTTCGTCTTGGACGCATTCGCGCCGTCTGCAGGGTTGTTGGCTGCAGGTAGCGCACGAAGAATGGTGGCTTGGAAGGCGAATGCGTTGATGTACAACCTCAGGTAGTCATATGACATGAGCAGGCAAGCTTTCAAGGGCGGAGAGCAGGTCAAAGTTCCCCAAACTAGGTGTGACGGTCGGATCAGCAAACCATAGTCAGAAGTGGGACTCGTACTTTCGTTGCTTACCACTTTTCCAGCCGTAGATGGCGGAACGGAAGTCATCGATAAACTTGATATAACTCCCACTCATGTGCGTTCTAAAGCTTGTCCCTGGATTCGAATAGAGGACGTCGTGTACATTGCTGAAGAGCTGCGTTAACTCTAAGTTGGCTAGAGAACATCAGCAAGCGTAGAGCAACATGCACGAATTCGACAAACCTTGAAAGATGCTAGCATAGTCCTCATCGTTCGGGCTTCTCGGTATCAGCGAAGGATAGTCCTCTCTCCTCAGCGTAGTAAGAGGGCCAGGGCCTCGTGACCAGAAAGCTTTCCCTATGCGTATACTGATGTGGCGATCCGAAACGTATGCTGCTGTCCAAAGAAGTCGTTTGCGGCTGTGGTTGGGATCCTTCCCGTGGTCCACGAACCTGAAAGAGTACTTGTCCAGGGCCAGAAAGTATGCGATGCGAAGGGCTATACCAACGTGCATCCAGCTCTCTTTATCTTCTTCGCCCTTGCCAACCTGGGAAGAGCCTCTCTGCGTATATGGAGCCCACTCCGCGAGAATCAACAGAGCTTCCACAGCCTCCACATCCGCTTGACCTCCAGCAGCCAGCGTCGAGACGAGGCTCTTCATGTGCTCCGAACATGCTTCGTGGATGTGAGAGTCTTCGACCAGGTCTTTGGAAGAGATGACTAGTATGGCAGTGAGGAGGTGAGGCTCCTTCTTCGCAGTCAGGGCTAAGCGCGTGGTGTCGAACGTCTCGGCTGGTGCCAGAGGATAGTAGGGCTGATAATTGTCCCTGTATCGAGCCAGAAGCTGACATAACGTCTGCACTGAAAGTCTTCCATTGTCCAACAAGGCATAAGAGAGAGTCGAGCTTTGGAGTGGTGGTGCTTGCGGGAGCGATGCCGCTGGCATAGACGGGGCCACTCCGGCTTGCCCATTCGCGCTTGAAGCATTCTCCTCGGAGCTCGATTCGGCGACCCTTGCCAGTATTCCCAACGCGTCGGATGGATTTTGCAGATTCGAGAAGGGCATGTCATCGGAGGTGGACGACTCGGACCGCGGCATATGCTCAGAGCTCGCACCCGGCGGTTGTGTCGTCTCGGTCCGGCCCCATGGCGAGGTTCCAACATTGCCGAGTGGGAAGCTGCCCTCTTCTGTTCCAAAGGATGACAATGGAGGTAGCCCGCCACTATCCAAGGTCTTGCGACGTACCCTTCTCCCACCGCGGTTGCTGCCGCCGAGTACACAGTCGAGGTTATCGCGTTTGCACCTCAGACATGGAATCGTGCCGTGCTGGTCCCTGGCACAAGCTTGTTAGTAGCACTTCCCAACGCGGGACGAATGGAGCGCATACAAAAGACACCGGCTCTTCCTCTTGCGACAGTGCAAGCATGCTTGGTGAGCTCTCTTGATCTTGGGCGGTTCTTCGCGGGCGTCGAGGATTTCGTGGGCACTGTGGGACTCGCGGGCTGGAGTGGCCTCAGGATGCGTTTGTGGGGCGGCAGGCGACTCCATTGCATCCGATCATGATGTCCAGACCTCGCTGGCGCGCGCTGGAGGTTGTGGTGGCTTTGTGGAAGGTTCGGGCTTCTACGACTAAGACCGTGTCCCGAGATTCCCGAACGCCGATGCGGTGGCTTCTCTGATGCGTCAATCGGCTGCAAGGACGTACAGTGTGCTCAAGCCGTCGTCTTCGTTGGTCACATTCGATGATTGTCTTGTTTTGACAGTGTAGAGCCTTGAACGTTGAACGAGGTGTGGGGACGGGATCGGCATTTGAGGCATTCGATCATTAGCCGACGTTGGCCGCTTGGTTCAACGTTGTGTGCGTGACGGTTCCGAGCTTCATCTTCACCAGTGGCTTTGTTTACATGAAATCCAAGCACTTCTTTGGCGCATCCCGAAAAGGCCGGCTATGTCGTGGTCCGGAGGAAGAATGAAGGCTGCAGGTAAAGTCGGGCAAGTATTGTGATGGTGCAATAGGCGGCAACTACAGCCATAGCCGTGTCCACGCTATCAAACACTGGGGGTTTTGGGTGCTCGGGATCCCGCACTGTCGTTTGCTCCAAGGGGTTTCCAACATTGAAGGTTAATAGGTGGCATGCTGCTGTGCAGCAGGGACGAAAATATCCTCTGTCGTATTCATAATTTGGAGGATTTCTTGGCGCTTTCGTCCCATTTGTGACGTGCGACAACAAGGGCTACCCACCTACACTATATCAACGCTACGTCATAGTATAATAACTCCTCTATATTGTGAGTCTAAATAGTAAAATAAGACTTTTCACTAATTAATATACCTTGCAGAGGCGTAGTGGTGGTGCTAGAAACCGGTAAAGAATTGATGGTTTTGGTCCTGCCTTAGTCCAGATTTAAGTGCGGAGCTTATGGCTCGGCCAGCTGCCCCATCAGTTCTAAAAGTTGGCCAAAGGTTCAACTACACTACCTCTAGCGCCTATGCAAGGGATAGCAATGCGTCAAAAGCTTCATGCTACTATACAGAATTATAGTGTTCCCAAATTCTACTACTATATTGAAGCGTTGTTGTGGCGCTGTGGGTAGCCCTTTTGAAAATGACAGATCCCACCAGGGTTTAGCGCAGATCTCTCCTCAGATCTGCCGCCCCCGCAAAACAACCCAATGTCCTTACACACCCACCACCCTCATGCTCCATACATCGGCGCTGCTCTTGTAAAGCATGTCCATCGCGCAGCCTTATCGCAGGCACGCGTTAAACCGTATGTCGACATCTGCATGTTCATCCGCAGCTTCCTCTTCTTGCCACTCTCACCGGCCCTAAGAAGAAGGTGGTCAAGATGCCGACACCAATAGGCTGCTACCGAAGTCGTTTATGCCCAGGCCCCGGACCAAGCATGTAGCGATGATCGCTAGGAAAGGATCCGCCCGCTGTTTCAAACAGCCACTCCGCATAAACCATCGCTGGTAGGGCAGCGCTGGACGAATCGCCACGCGTACAGTGCTCGCTACCCTTTGACCCTTTATATTAAACCACAGCAAGATACCACTATGATGGGAACAGCTTCCCCCAAGCGGCATTGCTCCGCGAGTGGCAGATTAAGTCGCGATTGGCAGGTGCTCAGGCGAGAAAACTCCCAGAGTACTACGTGCATAAATACTTGGGTAGTGCTCTAGCTTTCGTCCTCACCTTGGCCTCCTCCGCTCCGGTGCCCGTTCCAACATGAAGCTCCTCGCTGTTTCTTTGGCCTCATTGGCTCTGGCGTCTGCTGCTGCCGTGACGAAGAAGGCCAACTACGACAACTTCAAGGTTTACCGCGTGACGTTAGATGTCGGTGAAGACTCCAGCAAGCTCGGCTCAGTCGTCGAGAAGCTCCAACTTTCCACTTGGAAGGGCAAGGTCGAAACCAGCAAAGTCGTTGACGTTGTTGTGCCGCCTGCTAGCATCTTGCAGTTCGAGGCCGGTGTCAATGGTCTGAGCACGAGAGTCCTGTGAGTGACTTTGACCTGCTCAACGCGCTGTGATACACTCTCGTGGCCTTTACTGACCTTACACCCCAACTTCTAGCCACGAGAACCTTGGCGCTTCTATCGCAGACGAGGAGGCATTCGGTGTCTACGGCGGTGTCGCAGGTATTTATCCTCCATTGCCGAGTGAACCTACCCACAAGGCGCTAACCATAATCAGCCGCTGCCGCACCCAACGCCACCTGGTTCAACAGCTATCACAGCGTGACAGACCACTTTCAGTGGTTAAAAGACCTTGCTGCCGCCTACCCCAGCAATGCGGAGGTTTTCGTTGCTGGCAAGTCCCTCGAGGGGCGCGACATTCAGGGTATACACATCTGGGGAAGCGGCGGCAAGGGTTCCAAGAAGGGTATCGTATGGCACGGTACTGTGCATGCGCGAGAGTGGATCACCACTATGACGGTTGAATACGCGGCCTACCAGCTGCTCACATCGACTAATGCGGACACCAAGTCGTTCAAGGACAAATACGACTTTTACATCTTTCCCATCGTCAACCCTGACGGTTTCGCCTACACCCAGTCGACCGATCGCTTGTGGCGCAAAAACCGTCAGAAGGTCTCGACTTCCAGCTGTCTCGGAACCGACATCAACCGGAACTGGTGAGTTGCCCTGGGGTACACGTTGAAAGTCTGCTGCTCCTTCGCGTCTTCTACGCGCTTCTCGCATAGACTAAGACGTCGTCGCCGACTCCGGAATTATTCGAGCATTTGCTAACCTTACAAAGGCCGAACCACTGGGATCAGAGAGGCGGCGCTAGCACTTCCCCCTGCGCAGAAGACTACAAGGGTCTTGCTGCCGGTGATGCCGTGGAGAACAAGGTCCTCAAGGCTCAATTGGACGGCATCGCTGCCGGGAAGGGTGTCCAGCTGTACATGGACATTCATTCGTACTCGCAGCTCTGGATGTACCCATATGGCTACACTTGCACCGGTACGTAACCTTGGGAACAAAATTGCTTCGTAACCGTAACGCAGCACGGCCCCTATCCTAAGACAATAGGCACTGACACACTCGTGGATGGGCTTTGCTGACTTTGTGCCCCAAAGGTAACATACCCAACTCAGCAAGCTACGCGAGCCTTTCCAAGGGTGCTATTGCGGCGGTGAAAGCTGTGCATGGCACGACATACACACAAGGTCCCATCTGCAGCACTATCTACCAGGTATCGGGCAGCTCGGTTGATTACGCGGCCGAGAATGTAAAGGCCACCTACTCGATGACTGTGGAGCTTCGTGATACTGGCAACTATGGGTTTGTGCTGCCAGCAAACCAGATTTTGCCTAGTGCAGAAGAGGCTTGGGCTGGGCTTGCGTATCTGTTGAAGAACATGTAAAAGATGTGGAGATGATGAGGTCATAAGAGGAGGACCTGTTGTAGATTTGATCATGCAGATGTAGATAATGTATCAATGTGAAGAAACCGAGAAACGTGATCCAATGCCAGTGGAGAAACGTTCTACAGAAATGGTTCAGACCTCTTCTCCATCGATGACTGGCAACGAGAAACCCACTCGAGGCACACGGGAACCATCATAATGCCCTTCACAGGACAGCGTAACGCGATCGCAAGAGCGCGCGCAAGTGGTGTTTATCCGTGGACACAACACCATGACGTCAGCGATGCCCCACATTCAACCAATCATCTCGTGCCTCCATCGTCTCCGTGCAAACGTTCACTCACAACACCAACGCAACGCGCCAACAGCGACGATGTCATCAACCGATCTCTCAACCCTTCAGACTCCGCCCTCATGTACCGCAGACTTCTGCCTCATCCCACTCGGCACACCCACAGCCTCTGTCTCGAAGGAAGTGGCTGAGGTGCAGCGCCTACTAAAGAAGAGTGGGTTGAACTATTCTATGCACTCGGCGGGGACTACTGTGGGTATGTAGACCATCTCATCCTTTATTCTTTGCCCAACACACTTCATCGCATGACGCTTGATTTCTTAGAAGAGAAGAGGAAGATTTCAGGCATTAACGGCTGACCTTTCGGGTTGTAGACGGCTCATGGGACGATGTTATGAGGGTCATCGGCCAGTGCCATGCCATGTTGCATGCGAACGGGCTTGTGAGGATCCATAGCGATATCAGGGTAGGGACGAGGACGGATAAGAAGCAGGGGTTCAAGGATAAGGTTGATGCTGTGGAGAAGTTGTTGGGTGGTGACGGGGCGTGAGGGGAGGCGATGGAGCAGGAGAGAGGATGAGATGAGAAAGGGAAGCTTGCTTTAGTGGGGTCGGGTCGTGCCCCAGGTTACGGTAGCCTGTCTTCAAGCTGTGGATGCGTAGGTTGACGCGGATCCGTGTCATCCCAAGATGGCTTGGACGGAGTCAGGTTAAAATATAGCCCTCCCATTTCATGATCCCTCTTGATGCCAGAAGCAACGCCATCAGATGTATGAAAGCCGAGCGAAACCCTATCCCTAAAAGAAACCACGCGGAACGATCGAATCATGACGACCATCGACTATCGACTAATCACAAAGTATACCGTTCAACCGTGTAGCGTCTACACCGCAACCACCTCACGATCTACCAGATGCGAAACAAACCCGTCGCGTCAACAAAGACATGCTCCTGCAAGCGCGCTGGTTGATCTGCTTGCCAAAGTGAGTCAATCACCAGGTTTCCGCGCCCCTTTTCTGCGATTGGTTCGCCGTCTACTCGACGTGTGAACGGCCGGGGTCTGGGATGGACATGGCGGGGATGCGCGTGTGATGAGATTAAGGAGGTCATACTCGCCCTTGCTTCCATGGTTGCTACCTATCGGCGTGGTACAAAGCACGAGTAATCATCGCCATCATCTTGACAAACCCGGCTTCTATTGTTGTTGATGTTGTTGTTGGGAGTTGGAGTGCACGGACGACGAAAAACTCGAGGCTAGTCTGACAACCGAGCGAGCTGCATTCACGCATCGTCATCCTCCTGATCTCCGCCTCTCCGCAAACTCACCTCCCTCACGCCACTCACACCACTCTCGCCTGCCCATCGCCTTTCTTCTCGACCATCTCCGCTCGAGCGACTGCGCACACGTGATCCATTAATTCACCACCCCGCCCGGCCCACCGCATCAGCCCGTCTAGTCCGCCGACCTGATCCGTTCACGCGGCGTCGCCCAAGAATGCCCACGCGACAGCGTCACCCACACCAGACAGCCAGCCAGCCCATCGCTACAACCTTCAGCACTTCTTCACTCGCCGCCGCCCGCGCAGGCCCTCTGTCGCAATGGCGTTTAACTTCAACTGGTCGCCTCTGATCGCCGACACCTCTCGCGCGCGCGACATGCTCACAACCGCGCTGAATAAGTCGCCTAAGCCGCCCATCATCGTCGACGACATCATCGTAACGGAGCTGAACTTGGGCACTACACCACCCGAGCTGGAGATACTCGAGGTTGGGGACTTGGCTGAGGACCGCTTCAGAGGCATCTTCAAGATGACGTACACGGGCGATGCCTTTTTGACGCTCAAGACCAAAGTCCAGGCCAACCCGCTCAACACGTACCTGTCCACCAAGTCCGACTTCGCGTCGCCCCAGCCGCTGGCTGCCGCCTCAGGCCTCACGATACCACTACAAATCACACTGTCGGACATCCGGTTGTCCGGCTTCGTCATTCTAGTCTTCTCCAAGCAAAAGGGCGTGACGCTGGTCTTCCGAAACGATCCGCTCGAGTCGCTCAAGGTTTCCTCGACGTTCGACTCGATACCGTTCGTGCGAGACTACCTTCAAAAGGAGATTGAGGGCCAATTACGCGTTTTGTTCATGGACGATTTGCCCGCCATCATCCATCGCTTGTCGCTACGGCTATGCTCGCCCGAATTCCAAGAGCTTGAGTCTGAAACAGAAGAGCGATTGGATGGTTCAATAGAGACGACGGCACCCATCGATCCGCTATCAACACCTCCGCACGATGCCGTAGATGCCTTCGGCAACCCGATCGACGACTCGTCCATCTCCGCTCTGTCGCTCGACCCTTCCGAAATGCACACGTCCTTTTCGCAGAAAAACTTGATCCGTCTCGCTGCGCTGTCCGAATCCCAGCGCACTCTGTCCCTCTTTACACCTGGCATTCGCGACGCTGTCTTTCGAGCCTGGGCAAGCAACCCAGACCGACCCGATTCCGGCGCCACCACGCCTGCGCTTACACAGTCGAGTCTGTCTAGAATACAGTCTACATTCGGCAGCATCAGGTCGCAGGCTTCATCCGTCGCCTCGGGCAGCACAGGTCAAGACACACAGAGCTCGCGCCCCACCCTCATCTCCAACTACTCTGCGCCCGCAGGCTTGAGTCTTGGTACTGGCCGTGGACGCGGCCACCAGATGCGTAAGCGCAAGAAGCGCGTCGTCGACTTGCGTAAGAATGGAGACGGCGCCGAGTCTTCGGCCTTTTCTTCTACAGCAAATACCCCACTTGCCAGCACCAACGTGTCAGAAACTGCCAGCGTTATCCCCGAAGAACGGGAGAAGGAGGAAGAGCTCGCGACACCACCAAAGAGTCCTGTAAAGATAGGGCTGCGCTTCGAAGGCAGACACGGCAGTCTGGACGTGGGCGAGCCAAGCAGAGTCTCGGAGAAAACTGTCGATACGAGTGGTCTAACTGTAGACGCACCGCTGCTCTCCGACCCACCCAAGCTTCACAAGTCGAAACAAAAGGCACAGTTCCACTCCCACCTCGAAGCTCCAGAGCCGGAAAAGCGCTCCTCAAGCCGTCCTCCACTCACACACAGCCGTCTCCGCTCCACACAACAAGCCACCTCGCCGCTCCTCCGCTCTCTCTCCTTCGACCGCGTTTCTTCCCTCTCGGCAAATGCATCCACCAGGTTGCCGCTCCTTTCGCCTTCGTACGCTGAGAGCACGGCGAGTTCAGGTGGCATTCTTGAGCAAGCTTGGATGCTCAAGATGGCACATGAGATTGCTAAGAAGGTGCAAGAAGAGAAGGGGAGAGCCTCGCGCGACTCGAGTCCGCACGCCTCAGCGAGGTTGAAGAGGCTTTGGGCAGGTGGCGAGGACGAGATCGATGCGCCGCCCGCGTACGTCGCGTAGGGAGGGAATATATGATGAGTAATGTATTATGACGGCGCTTTTTGGTCGTCGAGATTTATTGGTATTAGTCTTGCGCTTTTCTTGCGTTGGTTTCTGGGTTGGTTTTGCGGTGGTGTATCAAAAGTTTAAGTCTTTTCTTGGGTTTAGCGATGTATGCGTTGGAGCGGCTGCTGTTCTCGCTATGCGTGTAATATCAGTGCATAGAGGTGTAGAGATGGAGTGTAGGAGTAGAAGACTGGACAAGGCAAGCGTTTCTCTAGACCTGTACAAGAGGAGTATCAGGGGGGAAGTGGAGATGTTGAATACCCGTTGGTCGTGTTGGATATTGGATAGATGGTGTTTGTAGGAGGTGAATTGATAATGTCTACCACAAGCTGCACGAGAGTGATGGTGGAAGGTGTGAGGTAATTCGCCCTCTAATCATTACTCACTAACAACGCCGAAGGGCTTCCCTCATCGCAGTGCATCTTCCTCACCGTCACTGTTTCCATAGATCTCCACTAGCTTGTCCCCCACTTCCCACGTCAAACACCTCCAGATAGCTCCCAAAACCCTCACCCGTCCAAATCTCCGCCAGAAGAGCCTTTTCGGCAACCGCATTCTCAGAATCGTAGCCATCCTTTGTTAGCATCAAGGCTGCCGTACAAAGGCTGCAAAGCCCTCCAGAGCGGTCTCCGTGCCTATTGTCCCGAAACAGGACATACAATCGTGCAAAACCTGACGCGGCTTGGATCCCGTGCCTAGCACTTCGATTGTATAGTTGTGGCTGACTTCCATATCGCGCTGGAAGTCGTCACTTGTCGTTTGCCCGCTTGTTGACGAGTTCTTCATCCATCGTCTGATCTCGGCGTTTAGTTGAACCGTTTCGACTGCAAATCCTGCTCTAGCTTCCAGACGCCCATTGTCCTGTGATAGACCTCATTTCTTTAGAGGCCTGCAGCGTCGTCCGGGTTAAGGCTAGGCTAGGATATCGGTTTCGGCTGCGAGACATGCGAGACCGCAGCTCGGAGGACGACTTCGCTGAGCATCGTAACTCCGGTCTGGGTCGCGATCTCTTTATCTATGCATAGGCCGGCACTTCTCATGTTTCCGAGTACTGTTTGATATATAGGGTTCTTGGTGGAGTCGTGTGCGATGGAGGTAGCGAGTTGGAACTGAGTAGCGATCGCCGAAGATGATAGCATGATACGAGCAACGCAGCACCATATGTGGAGAGGTTGAAGACGACGGCATGGTCCAAATTAGAGGCATGATGAAGAAAGAAAGAACCCACTTGGAAAGAAAACAAAGTGTCTTTATCACGGTAACACTCTCGACACATCATACCCATGATATATGAAAGTAGTTTTGGATTCATCGTATCGCCATGAGATAATACGTTTGCAGTGTAACTGAACTGCTATGCTTGAAACTCCTCTCCAAACCAAGTCGATGTCTAAAAGACAGTTAGAATAAGAACCCCAACGCTGTTGGTATAATGCAGTGGCCCCAATCTCAAATTCGCTCGCTGATCAAGTAATAACAAATGCGCCGCCCGGTCTAACCATAACCCACCCAAGACCAGGACACCATGCAGAGATAAAGGAAACCACTTCGATCAACCCAGATCGAAGTGCAGACGCAGAGACAGAGAGACAGGAACGATCTATGCGTAGAACGATGTCCCAACATGTCCGCGTTTCCGGTGCACAGCACTCCGTTTCTTCACCCGTCGTCGAGTGCAAGTCTCCTCATACACGTAGTCGTCTCCCTCTTTAGCTTCTTCCTCGACCGGCACGTCGCTGTACGTGCTAGGCGTCGCAGGCGCGGGGTACACAGGCGCTTCGGGAATGCTAGGCTGCTCAGGCGTAGTCGGCGTCTCAGGCGTCACAGGAGCAGGACCATACCCACCACCACCACCCGAAAGCTGCGCCAGCCTCTTAACATGACTCCAGTCATAACTATCCTCGCCCAAGCTCCAAGCCATCACACCGCCAACACCCAAATCCTCGACAATCTCAGTGTACTTGCGGTCGATGATATCGAGCGTGTCCCATGTCCAGAAGAGGTTGTTCTCAGCATCGAAGTAGTACTGTCCGCCCTCCTCCTCGTCAGGAGTCCCCTCTACGAGCGCCTTCTGCCACGAGCCAGCAATATCGGGCCCTTGGCAGCCAGTGCCGTAGGCAAATTGACAGGCGACGTTGCAGTGCTCGGCTGTGGTACCGCAGTTTCCGTATTGAGAACAGCAGCCACTTGCGCACTTGCCCTTTTCGGGACCGCAAGTCCCGTCGGTAGAGACGGTGAGGGTGGCGTTGGAGGCGGATATCATGTTACTCTTTTCGAAGGTAAAGGCGCCCGAATTGAGGGCGTCGGTGCCGTCGGGCTTCTCGGCAGGTACTATGGGACAGCCAAGGGCGTTGGTGCCGCAGTCACCTGCAGTGGTGAAGTACTTGGCATAGTATGCGAAGCCCAGGTTGAGCTTCTCAGCCGGGCAGCCGATGGAGGTGTAGTCCTTGATCGATTGGGTGGATCCAACGACCGAGGTGTGGTGGGCTGTTACCTTGTCGCGGCGGTTCATGAGGTCGTAGGACATGACGTTGACGAAGTCAACTGAAGGCCAAATTGCAGAACCCGTCTCTTCGGTGTATGCCAGCATGTCGCCAGTCTTTCCGGGGACAGCGATGGAAAGAACTTTTTCTTTGCCGATAGCCTTGCGGATCGCAGCGAGGAGTTTGGGAAAGCATTCAACTTCGTTGGCTTTTGCTGAGTTGGGTGTCTCTTTGTAGTCGGCACCGTTGCCGCCGGGATACTCCCAATCAATGTCTGCGTCTTGTCAGTAGATGCACATTGTATGAGTCGTGGCTGAACCCACCGACGCCATCAAGACCATTTGTGTCCACCATAGTCTTGACATCAGTCGCAAATTTGGCAATACCGGCGTCGCTCTTGACCGCTTCCGAAAATCCAGTGGTGTCACCCCATCCACCAATAGCAACCATTATCTTGGCTTCCGGGTACTCCGACTTGATGGTTTGGATGTCAACCTTGGGCTTGTAATTGACTGTGTCATTGGATTTGGCAAAGGCAAGGATCAAGTGGTCGATGCCAGCCCGATCCGCCGCGTTTGTCGGGCGTGAAGGATGCCACCTGCATGATGTGTTAGCCTGATAGCTGACGGGGAAATAGACATGAAACTTACTCGTCATAGTACATAACGAACCGAGCGCTTACCGTGGCCGCAAGGGCCAACGGCGCTACCAGTGTAGAGGCGAAATGCATGGTAGTCTAATCGATAGTATGCGAAATGCAATCGCCTTGTCGATAGTGTCGGAATTGCAGAGTTGAAGAGAATGGGCTTGCGTTGCAAGAATCGTCAAGAGATAGTTTCCTTTTAAAGTCGGCGTAAACGCGCGAACGAAGGTTCGTGAATAATGGAGATGCGCAAAGATGGCGCAGTAGAAGATATGCTAAGGTATCCAGTAGGCAAACAGTGAAACAGAAAGATTGTAGCAAGAGCAATCCTCAAAGGAAAGCAAAAGAAAGACAAGCGACGTTCACTGAACCAAAGCAGTGATGATGAGGGAAAGGCAGCCGCGGGAAAGAATACCTTTATACACCCTTCGGTGCATGCGTGGTTGTTCAGGGAGTAAGGGCTAGAGTGCCATACCGGGGTTCCAATCGTTTCCCGCTCAACATCGTATAACTAGCGGGTCAATGCTCGCCTTGCATTTCCTCCTTAAGCCTGTTGGGTTTGGGTCTGACATGCGAACTAGATCCGGTAGAGGAATGTACCCAACGCCTGCGAAGGGTTTCTGTGAAACGTTGTTCCTGGGGTGCGCCGATCTTACTGCAACTGCCCGTTGAATTCTGATAAAGGGCTATGCACCTTCATCAACGTAAGCATATTGTGTTTGTTTAGCCTATTGAAGTACAGTGCCGGGTTTGGATGCTGGTTAACAGCTGCCGTCTCGTTATTGCGCGAAGGCGGTATATGTGGCTTAGACTGGAGGAATGCAGGGCCGTTCGCGCAAAACCCCCTCAATCTTCATCAAATTGATGCGTCCACCAACATGAAGTGCAACACCGGCTGCAACCTCTTTAATGCTTTCGTTCCCATGACGAGAAGCCTCCCAATTGTGTTTGCAGTACGCAAGCTAGTGTTCGTCAGGATGTTTGCCGTGCGACAGATCTATGCAGCTGCGGTACGACGTCAACTGGGGTCACACCGTTCGGCACCCGAAAGCACCTACTTAAGCGAACGAAGCACTGGCCCGAAACTGCTGTGTGACCGACCACCGCTAGAAGCATCAGTTGTAGTTTGATATTAGGGTTACGTGCAAAGAATGGATAATTAGTACTTGACGATGACCGCAGTACATGAGAGAGCCTAGGCATGTCTGAGTTAAAGAGTGGAAGATATCAGGCTGGCGGCACTCGGTCAACTAACGTCACAACCTCTCGCCTTTTCTATCCGGTGTCCAAGCATCTCCACAACGTCACGAGAGCTGGAACCGGGCCGGGTCGTAAAAAGAGTCGATAAAGGCAATAGGCAGTACCCGCCGGGCGGACCCGTGAGTGATACGATACATCCACAAGGCTGAGGAACGAGGGGCCAAATGGTCGAAAGGTGAAACATGGGCCCGATATGTGAAGTGTCAACCGGGGTCTAAGCTATCGATATGGCCCCGGCACGTACTATGCGTTCCCCATGCGCCCTCTAGCCGAGGGTAAGCTGACCCATTCATGGCTGTGTCATAGGCACGGCGTCCGTGATAGGGAATTTTTTCGCTCGTTACTATCATGGCAGCTTTCGCTCTCGTAGACTCGCCATTCGAGGGAATACGCCGCGTCACATTAGCTCCCGAAGGTTTGTACACCTGGGCAGATTAATGCGCCAGGTGAATCGCGCCAGGACCGAACTAACCAAGAATGAAGGTAGCAAAGAAATTTGAGTGATGGTCCATCTAAGGCGGCGTGAGTGATGTATGTAAGTTCGTCGCCAAGTTCTGTCGTTCGGTCGCTTCTACTGTGGCCGCTGGGGGGAGCGGTCGGAGTCGCGTACTTCAGGTACGGAGCCCGTCGTAGATTGCTAAGATAGCGTAGGTCAAATGCTGATGAACTCCTTTGGAACGTGGCGGTGTTAAGGCTCGTGCATACTTGTCGTTTCGACATAAATCGTCTAGGGCGAGGGCTATTTGCGTTCGAGTTTCCGAGGATGCCAAGCTTGTGCTTGATCGGACCCCACAGTCTAGGTACATCATGACACGCCTCCGTCGTGGAAACAAACGCAATCAGAGATCCGCTGACTTTGCCTCATTTTGTGTTCTAGACGCTTGCACTCCCTCACGAGCCAAGCAGTTTACCGAAACGTGCTTACCTGAGCTTCCAAGGCCTGCAAACCTGCCGCACGCTGCCGAATGCGTAGAAAGCCCTCAACGGGGTCGCTCGTTCCCGTAGGAGCACGAAATTCGAGATGTCACAACACTCTCGTGTGAGCGCCGAAGCGGATGCGAAGAAGAGTGGTGATACGACGAAAGCGGGCGGGAAGAAAGAACACACCCGGAAGAAGGCGTGGAGACCAAAGACCAAGACTGGCTGCATCACTTGTAGGTGAGTAATAGCCGGTTTCCATCTCATATTATGTGTTAGGTGCCTTGCGTTTGGCACCTTGGAGGGGGGGGGGGGAGGTTGTCATGACGCCATAAGACGGCTGGCCTTACGGTCGGTACCTGTAGGGCGTCGACAGCAGATGCATATCACCGAATGACGTGCTTCGATTGGTGATGGATGCAGTAATCTACGACAAATGCATTTTGAACACACGAACGCGCAGAAGCAACCCCTAGCATGGCCAATTTTCACCTGTGTGTAGCGTTTGTATAAGCTGACGGTTCTCTAGAATCCGGCGAGTGAAATGTGACGAGACAAAGCCGAAGTGTGAGCGCTGCGCATCTACAGGGCGGAAATGCGATGGATACTCGAGCTCAGCGCCAACGGCGCAATCGACTATGGTTGCGTACACACCTCCACAGCTGCCGCTTCCTTCGATGCCTGGGCTGGATCTGAATTCGACACAGGAGCAAGAAGCGTTCCATTTCTTCAAGCACCATACGGCGAGCGAGGTGAGCAAGTCAAGCGTTTGTCACATGCCGTCGCTGACCGCTGCAGTTGTCTGGTTTCTTCGACTCGACCTTTTGGCAGATTGAGGTTCTCCAAGCGTCGCACACACTGCCCGCCATTCGACATGCCATAGTAGCCATGGCGGCCATGCATCGCAAGTTCATCGCTGGAAGGATGCCGGTGGTGCCTGATGAAGCTTCAGACAAGCAGCTGCAGTTTGCGTTACGGCAGTCGAATCGAGCGATTCAGGAGTTGCGAACAGCTCCGACCAGGAGATCCATATCGGATAGCATGGACATGATGACTGCATGCATCCTGTTCTACTGCCTGGCCTGCTTCCAAGGTCATCAGAAAGTGGCCCTAGACCAGCTTCGGCACGGCCTCAGGATATTGCACGAGGTCGACGGAAAATTGGGGAAGGGTGAAAATCTTGATCATCATCCCATAAGTCTCGCTACGTTGCGAGCCATGTTCGTCACCATGGATGTCCAGGCCAGAGGCATTATGAGCGACGAATGTCTAGCGACATGGGTGCCACATCCAATAAGGAGGTTCCTCAAGCCTCCTCCAAGTTTCAAGACATTTGCGCAGGCTCGGTACTATTTCGAGTCCGCTTTCATAGATTTGCTGGCCTTCCGACAGGAAGAAGACGTCAACCCGCCCACGTCGCCGGACCAGGCACACAGGGTCAGAGAACAGCATCGGGCGCATCAGCGTCAGATGCAACAAATGAGCGACCACCTGGACGAGTTTCTTGGTCAACTGTCCCATATCACGAGTCATGAGGATCGTGAATCGATACTGGGGATTCGGCTTTTCCGCGAGCAACTGAGGGTGTATATGAAAATCTTCAAAGGGTCTGACGAAGCAAAGTATGTGCGTGAGGTTGACTGGCACATCGACGAGCACGACATGGCCGTAATACTGGGCCTCGCGAGTGAGCTGCTGAACGCGCCGGCCGATTTGAGCATTCCAGCGGGAGCTGCGCCGGAGTACTATTATCCATACCCGGGTCCAGAGCTTGAGAGACTCTCCCAGATGGAGATTCCGGCGTACTCACGACCGGTCTTTTCATCTTGCTCAGGACTGCTGTCGGCCCTGTGGCTAGTCGCTTCACGAGCCAATAGCTCGGTCCTGAGGAGGAGAGCGATTGCCCTCATGCTGGACTATCCGCGGCGCGAGGGCGTCTGGGACAGCGTCGTCGCGGGTCGAGTCGCGTGGGAGAGCCTGGTGTTGGAAGAGACGGCTCTGGACGGGGAGCTGGGGGTTTGTCAAGGTCGGCGAGAAGCAAGATCAGAATACATTCCCGACGCCAACAAGGTCCGATGCATAGAGATACGATATGTGGCTGCGCGGGTCATGGAGGTCGAGTTCCAGAGCGTGAAGCAGTATGAGACGGGGCAGAGTGGGGCCAAGAAGCTGATTGCTTGGTGATGATATGGGGATGGTGTATGCGACATAGAAGGCGCACCGGTGCAAGTCATGGCTCCGAGGTTGACATGTTGGCAGGTCCAAGTCACGTGCCACGTGATGGGGAGTTCGATGCATCCGAGCTCCGACGGGCCGACCGCGTGTGGTTGCTAGGCCAGCTTGGGCCAATCACAGCGCGCCGAATCCCCAGCCCAGCCCAGCCTCCTCAGCTGAAAGAGGTCTGCAACGCACCATTATCGACATGTGCAGGAGGGATCCCGGATGGAATGGGCCAATGAAGAGACTCCACGAGTGAGGCAAGTGTGTGATGGGGTCGGCAAGTTCTAGGGACTCCCGGCGGAGTTTGGATGCTTTGCTGGTTTGCTGGCGATTCAGCAGCGGTCCGTGGACATCGCTATGCCAACGCGGGGGCTTACGGGTGGGACAGGTTCACGAGATGCCTCGGTGTGTGGATGCCGGGCGGAGCGAGACGGCCGGCGTACTGTACAGTGTCTGTTGGGGCGACATGAGACGGCCGGCGCGTGCTGGAGAATAGGGGCGCTGGGGAGCTTACGCCTTACCCGCATACGGCCTAGCGCTCAGCGTCTTGTTTACAAGTCCCAACCCCCCGATTTCTAAAACAGCTGACTTGCCGTTCCCCTCTTCCTCCCGCTCGTCCTCATTCTCTCACCGCTGCTCCGCTCCTGCATACCAATTGCACGTATTCACCTTGAATCGCGCATCACGCTGGCTTCTTAAAGCACCCCTCCTCACCCTTGATACTAAGGAGCGAAGCACCAGGAGCTCCAGGTAGCTTTGCCACCCAGCAAGCTGGATTACGAAGCGCGACTCCCGATACCTTTTAGTGTCTTCCCTTCCAGCTACCGAACCAGCAAAGACGCTGTCGAAGAGACTACAAAGGTCAAGGTAAGATTATGACCACATCGGAACCACGCCTGCTCACACACTACAGGTAGAAGCAGAGGCAAAGCTCCCACCCGTCAAGCCTGCTGAGCGCCGCGAGACCCACACCGAACAAGTACGCGTTTTTGAAGACCGCACCGCCCGCCGCCCACAGCCGCAATCGCAACCGCAGCTTCGCGAACAAGTCCGCATCCACGAAGAGCACCGCTACAACGAGCCCGAGCAGCACTCCCGCCGCGAACGCGTAGAAGTCCAGCACCGCGACCAGTAAGTGTCCAGCTTTGTTTTCCTCTCCTCGCCTCGCCTCGGCCTCGCCAGTGCCAGCCACCCAGCCCCCCTGAACATGGGCTGCAGGTCCATGCGCTGGTCTGTTGTCAGAGCGACACGCGCGACCCACTTTTCCCTTCTTTTCAGTTCCCTGCTCAAGCTGACCTTCTCCTTCCTCGCAGCTTTCAAGCATCCCGTCGCCCTCACGTCGAAAGCCACATCGACGTCAAGGACACCACCTACGACCACGAGTTCAACGCCGTCCACGGAACCACCCCCGACTACGGCACCACCCAGATTGACGTGTCAGAGCGTCAATTCCGCGAACGCACCCGTCCCATCGTCACCGCTGCCAACCTCAGCACCCACCCCAGCTACGAACAGGCCTCCGGCTACCGCAAGGAGACCTTTGACGCTAAGCACGACACCTTCCCCCGTCGCCGCGAGCTTGACACCGTCGACAGCCGCTACCCTTCCCGTGAACAGGTCCGAGTAGAGTCTACTCGTACCACAGTCGACGAACCCAAGAAGTTCAAACGTGATATGGGATATTACGACGAAGACGGCCAGTACCACTCTTTCCGTCACGGTATTTCCAAGGCAGCCCACAAGGTCGCCGATCACATCGTTCACCCCATTCACGGTCACCGCCACCACCACTCCGACTCCCACGCCCACACCGGATCCAAGCACGAAGACCGCCGCGAGGAGGTCATTGTCAAGGAGAAGTACACCACCTCTGCCCCTCCGTCGGTAGCTGCTCCTCTGTACCGCTCCTCTAGCACCACCCGCTCTTCGGCCCCTGCCCCGACCCCCGTCTACCGTCCCGCCGTCGGCTCCTCTGTTTCCCACACCAAGGTCACCGGTCCCCGCAAGATGTCTCCCCCTAACACCATCACCATCCCCTGCCACCATATCCGCATTGGCGATCTCCTGATCCTCCAGGGCCGCCCTTGCCAGGTCATCCGCATCACCACGTCGTCTCAGACTGGCCAGCACCGCTACCTCGGTGTGGACCTGTTCACCAAGCAGCTCCATGAGGAGTCCAGCTTCATCTCCAACCCGGCCCCGTCCGTCGTGGTTCAGAACATGCTCGGCCCTGTCTTCAAGCAGTACCGTGTTCTCGACATCCGCGAGGACGGCCGTGTTGTTGCCATGACCGAGACGGGTGACGTCAAGCAGGGTCTCCCGGTCCTTGACCAGAGCTCCCTACTCAACCGCCTGACCGATTCCTTTGACAATGGCCGTGGCAGCGTCCGCATCCTTGTCATCAACGACGATGGTCTTGAGATGGCTGTCGACTACAAGGTCGTCCACGGATCCAGATTGTAGATGCCTCATCAATCAACGGTAAGTCCTTCATCACATCCTTTCCTCGGGATCGAGCTAATGAGACAAGGTCGAAACATTCCGCATGTGTCACGAAAGCATCAAGGTGTTTGTTTCCGGTCGACCATACACTTCTAAATTGTGTCTATAATCCTTGCTTTGGTTACGTGGCTGGGCTCACCGCCATCTTCAGGTCATCATCGGCGTTTACCCGCTACTAGGTGTCTGCGGCAGGGTCACCAACTCGCATCCAATTTTATCTGGCGCTGGCATATAAGGTTCAGATGATTGGCAATGCGAAGCAATCTGTGGATAGTAATGGAGTCTTTGTTTAATATCTGCTCTTCGCCGTGATGTCCTGCTGTCTTTCCTTGCTTCCATATCGCGACCTTTTGTGGGGTATCTACTGTGTTTGTGTACAGCTCTTGACTTGGAACATGCTGTCCAGCTTCAACAGGGTACCCTCAGGTATCATACTTGTTGTTCAGGTTGCTCCGGGTATCCTTACTATATGAAGATATAGTTTTAGCGCTTTGATAGCTTCCACTTGAACCGAACTTGAAGCGGATTGCTGTCTACTTTTCGAAGCCTTTCTGGAATGGACACGTATCAGGTGTCGGGCTGCCGTTGCCTCGGTGGCGTATCTACTCATACTATAGTGTTCATTCAGACTTAAGACACTGTCTGACTCTTCTCAAGTAAGTGATGTTAGACTCTCGTCGTTTCTAATGGCTACACTCGCCGTCGACCACTTTTGGCATTGCTGGCTCTTCGTCCTAGGTAAGCCTTGGAGCAGATAAACAGTTATTGTTGAGACCCTTTTGGATGAGTTGCCAACATGCGCATCGGACGCTCACCATCATTCTACCGTGCTATGGTAAAACATGTACAAGCAATAGACAATATTGATTTTGGGCCCGTGCAGAAGCAACTCGGGCAGTGCTATGCAAATTATACACCGTACTATATCTCACAAGCTCCACGCCTACCACACCGATGTCTCTTAACCTATCCTATCGCAGCATTCACACACCAACAACCTATCCAACCCCCATCCTCAACCCAAGAAACATAATCTGCAAGCCCATTATGCCTTGACAGTCGACCTCTTCTGCTTCTTCTTACTATCCCTCTCCCTCTCCTTCTCAAGATACTTCCTCTGCTCATCAGCGCTCATCCTGCTCAACATAGCATCGCGCTTCTCGCGCTTCAACTTGTCACCGGCCAGCTTGCGCTCCTCGGCCTTCTCTTCGTCGTCTCCCTTGCGGATCCGCGCAATTTGCTCGTCGCGCGTGGCCTTGATGCGGCGGAGGGCTTCAGGGCGGAAGCGTGCGCTCGAGACGAGGAAGTCGGGGAGGCGGAGGAAGTACTGGAAGAGGGGGAGGGTGGAGTCGTAGGGCGTGCCGGGCGCATTGATCTTCATGGAGAGGTTGATGCGCTTGCGGGGGACGGTGTCGTCGAGCCTATTAATGTTAGTTGGCATGCGTTGGGAGAGGGAAAAGGACGTACTTCTTCGGCTGGTCCATGGGCTGGTCGGAGATGACGAGTGCCTCGAAGCTATCTCCAGCATCGTTGATGGCCTTGATGAGCTCTGGGGTCAGGATGGTATCGGTGACCTCGGCACTCTCGCTCATAACAGTGGTCCAGATGGGAAGCTTCGCATGGTCCTTGGTCGCTGTCAAGGACAGATCATAGCGTTCCTCGCGCAGGCGCTTCATGAGATCCTTGTGCACGACGCCAAAGACGAAGCCATCGTAGTTGCTGTTAGACACCTTCTTGGACTCGCCTTGGCCGAACCTGGGCGCAATGGCGGCCTCGCGCCCGTCAAAGGCGTACGAGGTAGCTTCCAGGCGCTCGACTGGGGCAGGCATGCTCTCAAAGAACAGGCTAATCATCTGCTCGCCGAACTGCATGAGCGGGTTGTATCGCTTGGCAAGGGTGAGCTTGAAGTCGATAAAAGCGACGTTCTGGCGGCCCGTGGCATACGTTGCGAACGAGTCCGCCGTCTTCTCGCGGAGCATGTTGGCCGGGTCCGCGGCCTCCTTCCTCGCCTTTTCAGACGCCTGCGTGAGCCCCGAAGCGCCCACGTCGTCGACCGAAGCCTGCGGGCGGAGGTAACCGACCTGGGCAAACTCTTGCTGCAACACGGGCGCATGCGACTTCATCCAGTGCATGGCCCTGCTGCGGTTTCGGCGCGTGCCCCAGAGATGCACGGCCACGATGACGAGGATGAAAGGCAGCACGTAGAGCTCAAGCTTGAAGTCGTTGACAGTGACGCGCTCCCACACACGGTACCATTTCGTGTAGGCAACCTGGCCGACGGTCGAGGTCGGAGAAGTGAAGGGCGCCGAGGCGGTCGAGAAAGACGAGAGGACCGGCGAGGGATCAGGAGCTCGCGCGTAATCGGCAAAATCTACAATGGCTGTTAGTGGTGCTCGCTGTATTCTGAAGCTCTCGAGCTCTGCTACCCAGATCCCGGTGTGCGGGTCGAGGGGGGTTAGAGGCGCCACCGTGGACATACCGTCATCGCCGGGGGAGGCAGAATGCACAGGCTTCTGAGCGCCAAAAAGACCCTTCACAAAGTCGGCCATGATGTCTTGTCAAGTCAATGGCTGTGTCGTGTGTTGTGGGGAGTGATGCCGTGCAGTAGTGTTGGAGGAGCGCACGCTGACGTTTTGGGAGAAAGCTAGGCCTAATTGGACTTGTGGGATGCGCATGGCCCCCGGATCTGGACCTCGGGCCCGTCCAGCAATCGCCATTGACTTCTGAGTTTGCATTGGTTGGATGCTGGGAGTTAGGTTGGTCGAGTGTAATCGGCACAGGCAATCAAGCAGGCGAACAATTGGAATGCAGCAGTTGTGTTGGACGCAGCAACACGGTCTACGCGCAGCATAACGGTGGGCGGGCACAGAAGCTTCACTAACATGGCGAGTCGACGCGCTCACAGTATCATGGCAAGATCCGGCTCATTTTCATATGCAGAATGGATGAACTATCGACATAAGGAATCTTGGAATCTTGCAAGTGCTGTCTCGATTGCTGACTGTTTGTACATTGATCGATTGTCCTCCCATGCTGCCTCGGACTGCTCGTAGCCCATCGGACTAGGTACTTAGTTCTTTCCGAACCACGTCTTGTGCCCCTGCAAAGGTTAGAGTGATGTTGTCTGCATGTGAATGGGCACGCGTACCAGAACCAGACGGCCCATCATGTACAAGCTGCAGCCAAGGCTGGTGAAGAGCATGGTCTTGTAGGCGGGAATCATCCACCTGCCGCGGGCCTGCAAGTTACGTTAGCTGGCTCTCCCCGCCCATGTGGCCTCGTCGTTGGCATCGTCGCATCGTGTCGGTCCTGCGGTCGTGGTGCTCGCGACGCTTCCCAGCTCTCCCAAGCTCTCCTCAAGTTGCACGCACCTTCTCCCACAGCCTCACGCCATCGTGCTGCTGGAACTTCTTCTGGTAATCGGGGACGCGGTTCTCGCGGTAGACCCAGCTGCTGCCGTCAGTGCGAGCTACGAGTGCGACGAGGGCCAAAGGCCACGGCGGGGGCTGGGGAGCTGCAGCAGTCGCGCAGAGCTGCAGAGCTGACGTACCCTGCCATTTTGAGGAGCGTGAAGGTGATGCGGTTGGTGTGCGGGGGGCAATTGGGGGTCGGGGGTGCTGGTGGTGTCGGTTGGGGTGAGCGCTGGGTATCGAACGATCCGAGAAGGCGCTGCCGAGACCTTAGTCAGCCCCAAATCTGTGAAGCTCTCCACCGCACAAGACATGTCGCGTCGCTGCTGCCAATGACTTGATTGTCGCTTTCTCTTTGCTCGTTTCATGCCACCGGCCTTGGACAGGCTTCTCGCCAGCCCGTCTGCGTTGAGACTCGTCCGATCGCTCATCCACGCCCCCGAGTGGCCCGCGACGTCGTCCGCCAGATGCTGCCGCCGCAACGCGCCGCGACGCGCCTACCACGCCGGCGAGCGGTCGACACCGGTGGGCAAGTGGCCGCGCTGGAGGGACAAGTCCAGCCCGAAGACATACAATGTGCATGGTGCCGCAGGTGACGCCGCACATGGGCTGAAAGACACGGCGCAACTGGCCCACGAGCTCCAGCGTCAAGAACGGCTGTACGGGCTGGCCGGCATACGAAATGTCTGGGACGACAACCACACGCTGCGTCTGCCTACTGAAGACACGCCCGATGCTGAGTGTTTATGGGGCACCTTCCTCAGACACCCCGACCTCGTCTTCCCGGTCCTGAGCCACGCCGCCTATCTGCATCGCAACACAGGCGCCGTATACCCGCACCTGTATGAGCTATGCATGGGGCACTGGCTTGCCCAGGAGAAGCATGTTGCCAATGCTCTGGAGTACCATCATCAGATGCTGCGAAAATTCAAGCTTCAGGAGCTGCCACTGCGTCATCTGGCGCGTATCGGGAGGCAAAGGTTTCCGCCCAAGGCTTACGACGTCCTCTTGGAGATATACGAGACCAGCAACGAGAGGAACGTGTACGACGAGGTCGTCCCGGTTCTCCTGGCGCGGGGCAGCGTCACCTTGGTCAAGCAGTGGCACGCACTGTGCATTCGACGAGGCGACCTACCCTCTGCCAACGTGGCGTCGCATCCCCTCATCCGCGCCCTCGGTGCCGAGTCCATACGTCTCTCGGATGCAGAGATGAAGATCATTGCCACTGTCGCTGGCGCCGGGCCGGGTCAAGTGTCCAAGATGAACGAGCAGCTGTTGCGCCGCCTCCTGGGCCGCGACATGGCCCCGGTCCGCTTCGACGACACGACGTGCGCGAGAATGTTTGCGACCAGGGCTTTCACACCCGAGGCTGTCATCAAAGGTATTGCCATGGTGGGCGTCAACGAAATCGGTCCCCTGGCGGTGCGCGCCATGGCAGCCCGTGCTGACCCCATCTCTGACCTGCCCAAGCGGTTCGAGCAGCTGAGGAGCCTAGGCATTGCTCTCCAAGGCTGCGTGTTTTCGTTGGCGCTCGACAAGCTTGCCACGGAGAAGCAATGGCTCGTGGTGCGTAGCATGCTGGAAAGCGACCAACACCCTGACGTCTACGATGATCGGAAGCTGCAGAAGGAGTTGCTCGACTACTACCTACAGCAACAGGACTGGATCCAGGCCCACCGTACTCTTGCTATCCTCAGTCTCTTCTACAACGACGCGAGCACCGAGTCGTGGAACTTGCTGCTGCAAGCGCATGCCAGGTCCTTCAATCCGCGCCGTATAGAGCAGACGCTGCAGCTCATGCGAGAAAATTATGTGATGCTAGCACCGGAATCGATCCTGGCTATCAAAGGCTGCCTCCGCCTTCGGCAACGCGGGCACAAACCTGGCCGTTCATCTCATGGCAAGTTCGACGACCTACGCTTCGTCGAGCGTATTTTCATGGGCATCCTCGAAAGCGGTATGGCCCAGCTTCCACCAACCATGTGGCGAGAGATCCTCAAGCGATTGGGTATGCTTGGTCGCTTTCGAGAGCTTCGGCGGTTGATCTTCTGGCTCGTGTGTTGGTACGCCCCACGCAACGGCACGACCTTTGCCAATCTCCCTAAACCCAGCACGTTGGACACAGCTACCGAGCGACTGCGCGCCGCTTTTCCAAATGCCCATGACAAGGCCTACTTCCGATACCCCCCTCACCTTTCGCAGGCAGACCGCGTTGATCACCCCATCCGACAACTGATCCCGCAGTCCTTCCAACAAGGTCTCGTTGTGTGGGGCTTCCGCGCCGGACTTCTTCCCAATGCCCCATTGGAGCAGTCGATGCTCCCACCAACCCTCGCAAAGCGACACTACCGCTCGAAACTTCTCACCAACAACGTCTTGGACCGTCTGGACTGGAGCGTTGGGCTTCGCATGCTTGTTCAACTCCGAGATATGGGACTGCACGTCCATTCCCACATTGTAGTCAAAGCGGTGCAGATGATGATGATCAACCTTTTTGGTCGAGGGCGGTCGTTCAAGAAGGAGAACAGAATGATGGCGGCGTCCAACACTATCCCCTACACAGAGTACGTTCGTGAGGTGAACAGGATATGGGGACGTCCGCTGTTGAGAGAACCAAGCCTATATGGAACGTCGAGGATGCACGGTTTGATGTGGCATCCGAGGTTCCAGCGGCAGGTTCATCGTAGGACGTTTCTTCCGCTTGGTGAGATTGTGCCCTCTTGGCAGGCTCATGACAACATGGATGATGATGGTGTGCCTGCGACGGTCTTACAAGAGACACTGACCGAAGGCGTGACTGCGCAAGAGGGGAAGAGCCATTTCGCTTTGAAGGAAAAGGGGCTTCCACCGTTCACTAGAGCACAACATACTGCAAGTCGCCGTTTGCCAAAAGACGATACTGAAGCAGTAAAGGACGAGAGAAGAAAGAAGACTTTTGCACTGAGCACGGCGACAACTACTGATGGACAAGCTACCTCTGCCATAGGGGAACTTGAACGCGCCGCCGAGGCATCGTTTGGACGCCGCAGGCCGCTTGCGAAGAGGACGGTGGTCGTTCCTTCATCGGAAGATATGAATCCAGGTATGAAGACATCGGATCAAGGCTTTTCTACAAACCAAATGGTGGCGGCTTCAGCAGTGGACAGAAAGAAGTGAATGCGTGTATATGTAGGAAACTGCCATGTGCATTTACCTCAGCAATGTAGGGATTTGTCGTCTAGTGGTGCAATAGCTCAGCAGCATACAAATGTCTATGGACGGCATTGAGATGGCTGATAAAATTTTCATCTCAACCTCGGTCAGCCACAATGATTGTATATAAATTTAACGACCTGCCTTTGGAATCTTTTACTTTATATACTCACCGCCACAGTGCCACTAAACCGGAACAAGCGTTCTCTTTGATTCTTGGGTCCGGCTTTGTCTTCTAAATCCGCAAGACATGATTACATGAAATCTTGCCGTTCCGACCAAAGTAGACATGGAGCTTCATATGTTGGGTTGTTTGCCTCCCCTAAACCCGCACCCCGTCGATATCTGTTCGAACGCTTCCACGCTTAACCCGAGCTGATAGAACATTCGTGACTTCGAATGTCAATACCATCGCGATTCACAATGTCGTGGCCTATGCTCCAATACCTTAGAAGCCGAGACCCTCTAGCTGCGTTTTACAGTCGATGTAAGCCTCACCAGTCGGCGAAAGCTCGTCGGTATCGACGACAAGAGACATGTGATCGACCATGATAGCATATGGCCAATCCTCGCGCTTGGAGCGCAGTACGGACGCAAGTCGGCGCAGGACACGATATCACGAAGCCTCCGACCTCGGGTTCGGGGGTGTCTGCGCGAAGTCGTTCAGAAATTTTCCGTATGTGGCTTCCATTGGCAACGATGGGCGGTGAAAGCCCTACATTAAAGAAATAGCGCTCCTCGATTCCCGTCCAGAAGTAAGACGAGGAGGTGAGGAAAGGGCCGAGCGGTTCGGCGTTCCTCGACAATGCCGGGGCGGAGCTAGATGGCGACAGTGGGCGCTTCGCAAGTGGTAGCTCGCTGTGAGACGCACTTAGTGTTCCTAGTGGAGTGGAGGGAGGGAGCTCTCGATTACAAGTAGATCTTGGTTTGATGAAAAGAAGCGGTGTGGAGTAGTGGATATGTGGATGTGGAAGCGCTGAGTAGACTACGTCATGCTAGCACACTAAGATCTATCGCTGAAGATGTTCATACTGGCGGATTGATACCGGTTGTCGCGATGTGAGCATGTGATCGGAATAAAAATCTTAGCAGCGGGCGAAGTTAGTGAACAAGAGGTTTACCTTGGTTATTCACCCTTTCTGGCACCCTGTAGCGATACTAAGATATTGGCGACAGCACTGCGCGCGTGTGCAAGCCACTCACCCCATATTCATACCGATGGCATGCTAACAGAAGTGCCCGGTCCTGTGAAGTGAGGCCGTGATGAGCTTGGCTGATATAGAGATAAGGGTTCGAAAGAAGGGATGCTCTACTAAGCAGTGGCTGCCTGACCAGGCGTCGGAAAGGTTCTAGCCCATAAGAGCAATAGCGAGGCGAGCTGAACAGCCGCGTCGAGAGATGGTAACCCACGCCCGATGGTAGTGGGGAGTGGTCGTGCGGCAGAGACGACGTCGGTAAGACTTCTGCTCAAGTCACGATGAGAAATTTCGCTCTCTTTGCCTAGGATGCAGGGTAGCACATCAACTACAGGAACATGTCGAATCCTCGTATGTGCGCTCCTATTCTAGTCTTTGATTCTTTTGGAGTGCTCCAGACTGCCACCCGCGCGATCGGACAGATGCAGGGTCTTGGTGGCGCAAAATGTCACGGATTCATGATAGAGTTCTTACATCAGTACGAGCGAATGCGGATACTGGGAAGCGCGATAATCGATAAAGAAATGACCTCCTATGGATTACGCGTAGACTGGGGGGGCTGTTCGCATAAGCTGGATCTAGCGAACGGGTGGGTGGTGTGGTGGCCTCGTAAGTACGGCGGCGCTCATCGCCGTGTCACGCTCTACCATACCAAGGAGCCCCAACTCGAGCGTTCTCGGAGGCGGTCAAGAAATTCCAACGCTTGGATCCGAGCAGCTGTGGCCAGGGAGCCAGGTTTTGCGTTCCAAGCCGAAGCTAGGAGCGAGATGTTGAAATCATATGGCAATCTGCCATGGCAAATGCCTCGTTGTGCTCCCATCTGATCAGCTTTTGGTGGCTAGTCGCAACGGATATGCTGAGTGGTGTATTGAGTGAAGTGAAACATGGGCCGCGTGGTACAGACGGCTGCGCCTGGCGAACAAAGCTGCACACAATGGAACGCGTCGCGCTGGACGGGGCAGGGTTGCTCACCATCAGTCATTCGACAAGCGAGGTGTGGATGGCAAATGGGCGAGAACGGGCAAGATGGCAGCGAGTGAGGCTGGCAAGGCTGGGAAGCACAGCGCAGGACAGCCATGGTGGCTGCCCCGCTACTTAGTAGCCCTCCTAGGTGGTACCCTACAATGCCGACACGACCATCTCCGAATCCGACTCTGCGTCTGATCTTTCTCCAGCGCGCGCACATTCACTACTAATTACCTACACTCCACCCGCGACAGCCTCGGACTCTGCGAGGATCGCCTGGCTGCATCAGCGGCCGTCTCTCCTGCGGCGTCCCCACTAATGTCAGGCAGGGGATGGTGCAGCTGGCCTGCAGCCCTGGCTTGCCGAATGACCACCCGCCGCACACCCTCAGACTATCTATCATGCGTCTCACGGCCCTGTCATCCCCCACCATCGCCCTACAAGTCGTGCCCTTTTGGCCCACTCTGGACTAAGCTTTCCGCCGACTTCCGCTAATGTAGGTGTGCTGCAGATTCGATGCAGGTTGCGCAAGAGCCGCCCATCTTTCCCCCTCGTCTATATAACACTGCATCTATCCTTCCCTATATGCATCTGATATCCGCTGTACTTGCGGGGGGATGTCAGATAAAGGTTTCCTTGTGCCTCTCCATTTCTCCCTTGCCACTCCATCTTCATCAGGCAAACACCTACAGGCACCCACCCCCATCTTGTCTCATATATGATTCACACGCCCTCCACCGATTTTCCTTCCGCTGCGCCTCAGTGATAGAAACACGCGGCTCTTCAGAGGCCGTATGCAAGAGTCACGTATATAAGGCCTCCCCGCGTGCACTTTTCTTCCACCTTGGTCCACCCACTGGCCAAGCTACATAATCCGCCAGTCGTTGCTACCATTCTCTCTTCGACAAGCTTCCACTTGCTGCTTCCTCGGACATCGACCGGCCACGGGCCGGATAAGCGCCTCCGAGCTGGCAACATTACCGTCATCAAGGTCGAACAGAGTAGCAAGCCGTCGCTATTCATCCGGCGTTCGTCTTATCTACAATCCGCAAAGGATATCATAACAGCTATGCCGTCGTACCTACGCAACTCCATCAACTCTCGCTCCTACTCGTTCCCACCATGCATCGATAGCATCGAATTCCCCTCATCGACCGAGGCCGACCTTCCGGATATCGATGAAGAACCCTTTGCCCACTTCCTTACGCCGGTGTACGAAGAGGACGACCCATACGACGTCCTCTCACTGAGTGCAGGCATTGTCGTGCCCGATGGACCTCGGACTTCCAAGGCGTCCAAGTTCAAGTCGAACGTTGCGGACAAGTGGGCTCGCTATGTCAAGTCAAACCATACCGATCTCCACGGGCAATACCACGGCGCTCAGCCAGACGACGACAACGAGTCGTTCATGCAGCTCGACGATGCTCGCCTAGACGACCAACCACATTCGGTAATCCAGCTCACTACCAACTCGCCGCCTAGAATCACCGTCACGGAGCCTACCCGGGGTCGCGCTCAAGAACTCCTCTCACGCAAGGTACGCACCCGCCGCCGGTTGTCACGCACACTCTCAGGTCATCGCCACTCGTGGAGGGAGCCCAGCCCAGACCTGTTCACCGTCGACGAGTCGGAAGAGGACGAGCTGCCCGTACTGCGACGCTCAAAGACGAAGAAGACCAAGGATGGCGTAGAGCGCCGGAGGTCGTCGAGGTCGAGGTCGCGAGTGCGGGGTGATGTGGCAGAGAGGTCGAGGTTGTAGAAGAGGCGGATATCCATGGATACAAGATTTCTACACAGCATCGGACTATTAGATGGCGGAGTTTGGGTTTCGGAACTTTTGCATTGGGCCGGCGTTTGGCGTTTTGCTTCCATACTTTGTCGCATTTACTGGTGTTGTACTTTCTGTTGTACTTTCTGTTGCTCCGCATCGCATACTTCGCATTGATTGGTGTTCCAGTCACATTCACTACGGGTATCTCGAAGGACGCATTGGGCGGCGTTAGGGTGTGAGCATATACACATTGCATCGGTACATATGGTGGAGAAAGCATGGCAAATTGATAGATGACCTGAGGGCACAAACAAATTGAAGCATGTCGTCCACCTCACATCCCCCCCCCTCACACTTTACTCGCCCATGCAAGCCTTGAATATCACACCATTACTCGCTATATCCACTACTCACAGAAATAACCACGCCAACCAAGGCATCTTCCCGCTTTTGCTACAACTATACCTAGCCAGTCCCACATCCTCGTCTACACTGAGCCGCTAACCTAGCCTACATTCTGTAGCGGAGCATTCTCTGCATCGTGACCTCACCTTGCAGCATGCCAACCCCGCCATTAGCTACCCCTCCACTCGCCCCGAATAATTTCCACCGCGCTTGCCGCACTGCAAAGCAGATTATGCACCTCGCCGGGAATCTTGCCATCTGAGCTGCCTTGGCGCGCCGAAACGGCCGTGTGGGTTAGGTGAAGGGAGTGCTGATCGTGCGATTGCGTGTCGATCTTTTCCTAATGCCAACCACGCCTTTTTGCGCGAACTCCTTATACGGCTGGAATATGATCTGCGTAACTGCGTGAGAAGTATCCATCTACGATATGGTATTGATATCGGCGGCTTATCGCCCGAAGCTTGAGGCGGGGTATACTGGAATGGAGCGGCACCAAAGGTTGTTTCGAAACACTGTTACTGTTTTGGCAGGCGGGACGATCCATCTTCCGGGATGATCTCCGCCTTTGCTGGTGCACTTGGTTGGACCCTGAAATCGTTGATCTCTGACATGCGTCGGTGAGCAGGTTGGTTTATATGTCGATCGAACGACATATCACCTCTGCAGGTATATCCGTGGACTGGGTAGACGATCTTTCTGTTGCTGCCAAGCTGCTGTCCGTGGACGGGGGGAGCTGATGGCTGCTCTGCGCGACGTATCATCGGGAGGTTGCGGAACTCGGTCACGTTAGGTGTCCTACCATTCGGCCCGATCGCCTCGTTCTACAATATCTGGTGGATGCATGGGGAAGGCCAAGCGAGGATGGTCGGGATCTGCTTCAATGGTTTAGCGGGGTACTGTGTTGGAGGGTATATGTGGCCAATAGATATGCGTGAAAGGGCAGCATGCTCTGTTTATTGATTGCGCAAGGGGTAGGCTGCGTATATCAGCGTATGTGGAGAGTTGCCACTTGTTCCGGAGATGTGCCACGCGAGGGGAAGGGTTCGACGAGGTAGTAGGGACGTAAGATCTGCAGGATGTACATCTTCCTTATCCGACATCCGAAAGCATGCCGGCGTTGGGCATGCGACTATCAGTCTTGCATCGCAACTCGGGGTACGGAGTAGATCGCGGTTGCAGGATATTAGGCTTCTGCGCAAGACACCAGGTGTTGAGAGGCGTCTAGATGAACTTCGCCCAGTGTCACGCCCCGAATTCTGAGGGCATAGGTACGCACGGAATGCGAGACGCAGTAGAATTCCATCAGGAACTGTGGGACCGCAACCACCTTTGCGACGGTGACTCGAAATCCCATTCATCCTCTGGGAGGATTTATCTTCCATCACCCACGTCCTTTCGAAAAATCGCTCCTCCTATCTCTCTTACCCCCGATCTTCCCTCCCATCCTGCCAACTCGTACAATTCACGCACCTCTTCGCCTTCTCACTAATATACTTCCTGCAAAACTTGCACTTGATCTGCTTCTTCACAATATTGTCATCCGTCCCCCTAGAATACACGCTCGCGATTACCCACAAGCTCACGGCTATGATAAAAAACCGCACGATCTTGTCGATGAAGGAGCCGTATGCGAATACTACGGCGCCGTCGCTAAGCGCCTGGTCCTTGGTGTTGTAGCCCGTCGAGATGGACGTGTTGTAGTTGGGCCCGTGTTTCATGGTTGCGAACTTCTCGTCGAGGTTCCGCGAGAGGAAGGGCAGAAGGGAGATGAGGGGGAGGATGATGTCGGTCACGAGGGAGTTGGCGCATGCGGTGAAGGAGGCGGCTAGTCTGGCATGCTGTGAGTGTGAAGACGGTAATTCGGCAGACAAATGCATACATGAGCCCAACCGCCACTTCCAGCACATTGTCTCGAAGTGCAAAGTTGGTGAAGCTGCCCCAGGCAAACGCTGTGCGTGCGCGCACGCCTTGTTCCGCATCCCGTAAGTACTGCTGTGTGTTTTCGTCAAGACGCGGCATGAAGGGCGCGAGTCGTGAGTACTGGTGATGGTGGATACGGCTGTGAAGGCGCGTGTTTCGCGACTCGCCCTTCGGTAGTAGTGGACGCTGTTGATTGAAGGCTGCGTGTTGTGGATAGTGGTGGTGGACGCGTTTGGACCCTCGAAGCGCACGTCATAGCCTTGAACTGGCTAACCAATCATAAAGCGGCAAACCAAGCCCGATAGAGCAGTGTTAACACTCAAGCTATATTTTCCTATGCTTCCACATGATCTCTACAAAGCCACCCACAGCTTCAATCTCATACAGCGATCTTCTTTTCTAATCGACCATCGACTAATCACGTCAACATCATCATGTCAGCACCGTCCCCCCTCCCAACCTACCTCTACAAAATTCTTCCGGCGGCCCCACCATCGCCCCTTCCTGAGCGACTACCCCTCTCCGACCTTGACAAGAACGACGGCTACATCCATCTCTCAACATCGGAACAAGTTCCCTCTACCGCAGACAAGTACTTCGCGGAAGACACTGAGCTCTATCTGCTCAAGATCAAGTACGAGGTTCTTGCTGCGGGGTCGGATGGAGCTAGCAAGGCGGAGATCAAGTGGGAGGAAGTTGGAAGAGGCTGTTTTGCGCATTTCTATGGCGGGGATCTGGGGAAGGGGAACGTGGCAGAAGTATTGAGGACCGAGAAGAAGGGAACATGGGCGGAGACTTTGAGTTTAGAGTGGTAGGGGTCGTACGGACGGAACGAGGATTTTTCCGGGAACCTCAATATAGATGAATGTGGGACGTATATCCGACAGGGTCACGATTTTCGTCATATATCTTCTTCAACACCAAGTTGAACCTTCAGGTCTGAATCCCACTCACCTCACCATGCACTTCCTCCTCCCCACCCTCCTCTTCTCAGCCGCGCTCGCCACACCCATCACACCACCCACCCCGCGCGCCGCAAAGCCAGTCTACTGGCTCCTAACCGGCGACTCGACAACAGCACCCAAGGGCGGCTGGGGTGACGCTTTCCTTGCCACTACAGTCGCGCCGGGATCTTCAGGCCACAACTATGGACATAGCGGCGCAACGACCAAGTCGTTCCGCGCCGGTGGAGATTGGGGAAGTGTAATCAAAGATATTGGGACGTACAAGGAGCGGTACGATGTTTATGCCACAATTCAGGTAAGTGTTTTGGAGGTTGTCAAAGTGGTGGGGAATTGATTGGGTATGTGATGTTAACACAGACAGTTCGGCCACAACGACCAAAAAGCAACCTCCGGCGTAACGATCGCCCAATTCAAAACCAACCTCCTCGCCTTCGCAAAAGAAGCGACCGCCGCGGGCGCAACACCCATCATCCTTTCCTCGCTCACGCGTCGCAATTTTGGGTCCTCAGGGAAAGTAAACGAGGATCTCGCCGACGTGACAGCCGCTGCTATATCTGTTGCGCAAGACAATAATCTCAAGTGGGTTGATTTGAACAAGGCGAGCATGGCGTATGTGAATAAAATTAGCAAGACAGCAGCAAGCAAGTACAACCTCGCGTCGAACGATTGGACGCATGTGAACGAATGGGGAGGCGTGGTGTTCGCGCGGGTGGTGAGCGATTTGCTTGTGGAGAAGTATCCGGTGCTGAAAGACGTGGCAGTTGCCAACGCAACGTTGAGCGCGTCGATTAAGGCGGGGAACCCCGCGTGAGCTGTTACCAAAATCAATGCAATGCGGGATATAGGCGTTCAAACTAATTCATCTCGTCCACTCAGCCCACATTATATATCGTTTTCTCCCCGGCTGTCAACGTCAACCGCATTCTCCTTGGAATCTATCCATATCCTTCCCCATCGTACCCACCACCCCCCCACCTTTTCATCTGTCCACTCTGTCCTTGACCCTGACTTTGCCCTTGTACTTGTCCACCAAACGCACTCGTCTGACTAGAATTCGGCGTCCCATGCCCACCCTGCTGACTTCCGGCATACTGCGAGCTATTCGCGTACTGACTACTTTGAAACGACGTCTTTGACGGTGACTGCGACGCCTGGGCATAGGGTACGTAACCCGATTCTTGACTTGGCGGCTGCGAAGTGAAAGCGTTGTATTGTGAGGGTGGCGGTGGCGGCGATTGGTACTGATATTGAGGTGATGTGTTATGCTGCTGCGGCGGTGGAGAGATGTTGTATTGCTGAGATGACGGAGGGGCATTGTACATAGGCGGCGAATTGTATGTTGACTGCGACGAAGCAATATACGAGTTCCGCGGTGCCGGTGCATTATGTGCTTGCTGGTGCGACGGCTGTGTGTATGATGGAACTGATTGTGGAGGTGCATAGCTCTGCCGGTGCGGATGCTGCTCTTGATATTGCCCGCTCGAACCTGGGTTAAGTGGAGGCCGTGCAGGGGCATGCGTACTGTATGTTTGCGACACCTGTTCCTGGCTTCCTGTCCTTGGCGGCAGTTGAGGAGGATTGCCGGTCTGAGGACCACTGGAGTATTGCCTCGCAGGGGTTCGGGTTGTATGTTGGCCAGATGGCAGCTGCTGATAGCTGCCCGGAACTGGTTTCCTTGATGGGGAGTGCGAGGGAGAGGAATGAAGTGGAATCCGCTGGGGAAGTTGCTGAAGAGGATGCTGAATAGAATACCGAGGAGCTTGCTGAGGAGCTTGATGAGGAGCTTGATGAGGAGCTTGATGAGGAGCTTGCTGAGGAGCTTGATGAGGAGCTTGCTGAGGAGCTTGATGAGGAGCTTGGTGAGGAGCTTGATAAGGAGCTTGCTGAGGAGCTTGATAAGGAGCTTGGTGAGGAGCTTGCTGAGGAGCTTGGTGAGGAGCTTGCTGAGGAGCTTGTTGAGGAGCTTGCTGAGAGGGATACTGGATAGATTGTTGGGAAGGATGACGAGGAGGTTGCGGAGGAGGTTGCGGAGGAGGTTGCTGATGAGGTTGCTGATGATGTTGCTGTTGAGATTGCTGAGGGGATTGCTGATGGGGTCTACTCGAGGTACCAGGATAAGCTGAATAGGGCGCTGTGGATGTCGGCGGATCATTCTGTTCCGGGTAACCTCCGCCTTGCTGGTCAATCTCCCGATAGGCTTGAAACGACTGTCTAGGCGGATTGGAGAATTGCTGCTGGTACTGTGGTTGGGAACCGTTCGGTCCATTTCCATTGGGAGGATTGAACTGCTGAAAACTCGTTCGTGGGGTCATCTGCGGTGGTGGAGCAGGCCTAAGACTCGTCGGCAGACCGCCTCGCTTCACGGTCCGGAAGCGTTTGATACTTGGGTTGCGCCTGACCCGCGCCATGGCTTCGTCGAGTAGCTTCTGGATCTTCGCCTCTTCGGAGAGTTCATCTTCTAGTCGAAGATCGAGCACACTGCCAGTGCCCACAGACTCTGCATCACCTTCCCATTCATCCTCCTCTTCTTCCTCATCTTCGTCGTCTTCGTCCTCATCTTCCTCATCCTCATCGTCTTCTATCGATTCGTCATTCTCGTCATCGGAATTGTAGCCATCTGCTTGCTCGGCCTTCAGTGCGTCGATTGCAGTGCCGAGGGTTGGATGTTTGGCGTACACATTCGCTCCGGACTTAAGTAACAATTCTACACTGATAGTTTGCCGATGGGCACAAGCCTCAACTAGTGCTTCGTCAAGCAGCTGCTCCGGCGGGCCCATCTTCAAGAACTTCTCCAGAATGCTCTTGTTACCTCTCATGGCTGCCGCCGATATAGCACTCAAGTATTTGCCTCCTTGAATGCGAAAGTCTGCCCCACAGTCGAGAAGCTTGGAAACGACATGTACCCGGTCAAAGTAGGCGGCAGCGACGAGGGCGGTGTTGTACTTCCCACCGGTAACGTTGACGTTCACTGCGAGGTTCAACAGGATATCGACGCAATCCATATCGATAGCTCTGATCGTAGCGGCTTGTAGACAGGTTCCAAACTTTCCTCCTTTCGCATGTACACTCGCGCCTGCATCTATGAGCACTTGCAGAACAACGTTGTTGTTGACGGAAGCAGCAGCTGCTGCAGCGTTTCCAAGAAGACCTCCCTGCACCGAGGCTACGGCACCGTGGTCGAGAAGAGTTTGAACCACCATGTAATTCCATGGTTTTTGCGCAGCCGCCAGCAAGGCGTAGCCATGCTCTCCACCTTCCAAGTCTACTTCAGCGCCATTCTCCAATAGGTATTCGACGACATCGTTCGCGCCAGCCGCGGCCGCTGCATGTAATGGGTAACCGTGACGACCATTTGCGGGTCGCACGTTAATAAGCGCCCCATGTTCGACAAGCTTGCGTACGATATCTATATCGCCCGCGAAGCAAGCTGCCTGGAGCGGTGTCCCGTAAGTCCCAGAGATGAACTTTACACCGACTGCGTCCGCTCCAGCCTCCAGGAGTATCTGAACGGTGTCCAGATCAGGAAGGCTAGCAGCGGCTTGTAGAGGTGTACCACTCAGGCCTCCGATAGCGTTTACATCGGCACCAGCCTTCAATAGGATCTGACAGCAGTCTTCATCCCCGTTTTTGGCGGCAGCATGGAGCGCAGTGCCGAATGTTGAGGAAGAGATATGGACGTCAGCCCCACGAGATAAGAGGAACTCTAGGCCTTCCGTGTCGCCCGCATCTGCACAATTGATGAGTGCGGTGGTGCCGTCATCGCAGGCGGCATTCACATCGGCACCGTGGTCCAGAATGGCTTCGAGATCTTCCTTGGCGAGCGTGCCACCGGCTGTAGAGATAACCGGGGCGTTTCTTTCACCGCCTCTGACATTGACGTTGACGTTATATTCGAGAAGAATCTTCAAAGCATCGCTGTCTCCCTCCTCCACCGCTCCGACAATGGCATATCCGTACTTTCCTCCATATGCATTCACATCTGCTCCACATTTGAGGAGAAGTCGTATCGTAGCGTCGTCGCTTGTACCTTGTAGAGCATGGCCATACTTGCCAATCGGTTCGGTGTTGACCAGAGCTCCGTGGTCGATTAGCAACTGCACGTTGTCTGCATCGCCTGACCATGCCGCAGCTTGGAGAGGGTTCCCATACTCTCCTCCACGTTTGTTGACATCGGCGCCTTTCTCGATGAGTGCTTTCATGATCTCTGTAGTGCCATCGTATGCGCAGGCTGTCAAGGCGCAGCCGTAGACTGGACCTTCGGCGTTCGGCGACGCCCCGAAGTCGAGAAGAAGCCTGACGGTCGATTCGTGCTCGTGATCAGCGCTGAGGAACAGAGCTTCGTTGAGCACTTCTTGCGAAATGCCTCTTGAAAATAGCAGCTTCAACACTTCGTCTCTTCCATAATCGGCCGCCAGCATGAACGCCTTCTGGTGCCGCAGAGTAGGTGTTTTCTCCAGGATGGTTTTTACGACAGCTGCTTTGCCATTCTGCGAAGCCGCCACCAGTGCTTGCTCCAAGACTGTAATACGTGCCTCTTTCTGGACTAAGATCTCCACAACACCGAGATGGCCGTACGTCGCCGCGCATGTCAATGATGATCCATATGTCTTCATGGGTTTACTCGGACTCCATCCTTTGGAAAGTAACAGCTTTACGATCTCGGTGTGCCCCCGTCGACTGGCGGCACCGAGCGCGCTGCCGTACCAATAGTCTTGCTCAGGGTCGATATCTGCACCATGATGGAGTAGCAAGCGGACCGCTTCCTCATTACCATTCCACGCCGCGATATTGAGCGCTCTCAGAGCGGAACCTCCGACGAGATTGACGTCAGCTTTGCGATCAACAAGCAGCCGAATAACAGGCATATGATTATTTTCGCAAGCAACGTATCTGGGATTAAAATTCAAAGTTTAGCGGCTTTCTTGAGTGGGGGGCGCCATGTAGAGAAACTCACAGTGCGCTCCCTGATTCTGCAGAGTTGGTGTTTATGTTCGCATCTCTGTCAAGCAGACACTCGACAATATCAACATGACCCCGCTGGGCTGCGGCGTACAATGCAGTGACGTTTTCTTCGTTCGCAACGAAGTCTATGTCTGCACCGACACCGAGCAAGGTTTCGACGATTTCGTAATTACCCACCGCACAAGCACAAAATAGTGGCTGTGAGCCGTATGAATCTTCTTTGTGGATATCATCGGTCCAGCCGTGACCCAGTACTGGTAAGGTCGATTAGCCAAATGTTAGCAGCAACACGGGTAAACTTACAATGATCTACCAAAGCTGGAAATTCGGCGATAGCTGCACAATGAAGGGGCGAGACATTAGTCTGATTTGGGAGCACATGCATGGAATCATTAACACTCCACCAGTCCTGTCGTGCAGGCGAGTCCTCTTTCCAGAAGAGATGGTGCGTTCTAAATTCGTCGATGACATCGACGGGGGCGAGCTTCGCGTGTTCAAGCCAGTACTCCACTGGATACATTAAAGTATCATCTTTGTCGAATTCATGCTCCCCTTCGTCCTTGTCCGCTTCTGTTGGTGCAAGCTCAGTCTCTGGTGGGTCTTCATCGTCGTCACCGTCATCGTCATGCTGCTCCTCGTGTTCGCCGTTGGCCGATTGTGGGTAATCTGAAGCGAATGGGAGCTCGTTGTCCAGCTCGCCAGCCTGGTTTTCTTCCTCCTCTTCAGCGCGCTTAGCCGCCTCGGCTGCCTCATACATCTCCGTGACAGAATATACATATTCGAGGCATCGAAGCGCGATGATGCCATGCTGCACATCCTTTCGTTCGGCGTCTAGAGCGAGTTCCTCTTTAGCGAACTGCGACAGATGCTCTTGCGCTGATACGTCAATCCATTCGACCGCCATGCTGTCTTCATCGTATTCGTTTCCACGGAGCGTAACAAAAGCGCCGCATCGAATGAGATGCCCTCTCAGCTGTTCCAGATCTTCTCGGTCTTCTTCGGGAAGATCTGCCATGATTGCAAGCTCTCGCAAGGTTGGTGCACGCTGTGCGAGGATCAGACAGCGAAGGATTTCTTTTGTATACTCGATACCTTCGGCCGTCGGGCTGAGGACGCGCTTCCGAACATGCTCGAACATTTCAGTCAGTCCAAAAGGGAACGATTCAAGAAGAGCGCGGATCTCGGAATGTTTGTGCGTGCCCGAACTTCGAGCATTCTTGAGCTCTTGGATGACTAGGCTGACATATATGTAGTTGTCTTCCGCGCGGGAGTGAATGTGCCGTTTGACAAAGTAGGTCAACGGGGCTGATAGCTCGAGATCGTCCACACGGACAGAGATGGTTGCTCGCAACGCATCACTCACGTGTTCAGCGTTCTCTGAATCGTCAATATTGATCTCGTGAGCTCTATTTCTCAAGCACTTTTCGATGTCAGGGCGGCCGGATCTGCTTAGAAGCATCCATTTGATGGGGGAGACGTCGACGTCCTCATCCAACGATGTACCCGTGCCTGGAATCTCCTTCATGTGCTCGAGAAATTGGGTGAGGGAGTCTTTGGAGAGCTGATCGATACCATAAATGACTAGGTATATGTGGCCGCCCAAGACATCCTTTGCCATCGACTGTAGCACATCCCACAACACTGGAATCTTGTTGAGCGCCTCCGAATCATAGTCTTGCTTGCTTGCGCTCTTGCTCTTCTTCGAATCGGTGAGCAGGTGAACAGCCAAGTCCTGATTGGCATCGATGATTTGGCGGACCAACAACTTCAGCATGCTTCGCAGTGACCGTCGGTTTTCGTCAGACCCATCACAGAAAAACGAGGCCACGATAGAGTTCGGCTCCTTTATCTTGTTCAGGCTTCCAATGACGGAAGATGCAATCGACCCTTGTCCGGTTCCCGCTTTACCATGAACCCATATCAGTCGCGACGCGTCTTGCTCTCTCCACTGCTTGAAGCTTTGGATATCCACAACCCATGAAGGCTCATCCTCTACGGGTCCTGTGTAGGACCCTTTAGTTGTTGCTATCAAATCAGAAAAGCCTCTACCCAAGATATCGATCAGTGAGTGATAAGTGCGATCGTTGATGAGAGCTTGCCGGACAGTGTTCTGACGAGACTTCACTATGCCGGCGGCTTTTGATGCGGTCGCTTTGATCTCGTTCGACACAGAGACAAAGTTTCCATCTTTAGGGCCCGAGTATTTGTTGAGTTTGAAATGGTCAGAAGCTAGTTGCAGGCTCTCTACACCTGGATAGGTGGCCGACTCTTTGTCGACAACAAGCTCCTGGGCTTTGAAAGGCAGCTTTTTGATAAGCACTGCAGCGATATCGCTCTTTTCTGACTCAAAAAAACAGAAGACGCGGATTTGCGCATCGTTTGTGAGTCTCACGAACTCGTCCAACATACGGATCAGCACCTCAGAGTCCTTCTCCAGCAATTTCAAGAGACTGGAAGAGACGCCCATGCCGATGGTCTCGGCCATCTCGGCCAGAACCATGGCCTTGGACTGCGTTTTAGTGCCATGGAAAGGAGTGCCTAAGAAGATGCAACCGGCGACGGACGGAAAGATGCTTGGGAAGTCATTTTGCCTTAGTCTGGACGTTAGAAGTGCTCTTTCGAGAACAATGCCACCGAGACAGTGACTAATGAAGATGATGGGCGTTTTGTTGTTGTCCTGAAGTCCTATTAGCGCCGCACCCGCTGGCGCGCCCGTCATGATTTGCACTCACACCGCGGAGCCGCTCGAGTTGATAAAGTAGCTGATCAGCCACATTTTCCAGGCGCTGGTCCACAGCGCCTTTGCCGAACCACTGCGATTGGAATTGAAAGACACTGATGCGAGCGTTTGGTACCTTGCGAGCCAGCATGTTGCTGTCGCGAAGCCAATGGACCTTGTCGCGTACCCATGTCCATTCTGGGTTAGCTCCCAGGCCCGGTATTGCAACAATGCTACAAATGTCAGATGAGGTTGCGATAAGCTTCGTGCATTGATCGACATACTCTAGAGTGGTTTTGCTCGACGATTTCGACGATGAGGGCTCATCCGCATTTGGATAGAGGACTTGTAAACCGAGATTGACGTGCTGTAGCAGACGGGTGAGCAGGACGATCTATTGGCTCTACCGCGCATGTAGTATTACTTACGACTGGGTCGAGCTTCGAGTACTTGGTTGCCTTCGTGGGCTTCGGCGCTGCCATCTTATGGTCAGTCTTAATGACGACGAACCGTAGAGTAAGAGGCGACCACGCTGGAGAGACGGCATGTTGAGGCAAAAAGACGCGCAAGGTTGACGGCACTCATCGTGATCCGAGAGCGCTGGCCCCTTTTCGTTCATGGCGAAACGGGCTTCGGGGGCCAGAAGGGATGAATCAGCAGGTGGCCAAGAATAGACTATCCGCAAAGGGATTAGTGGGGGCCGCCAAGTGTCACCGCCCGCGCGTATTCGTATCACCCGTCTCGTCTCCAGCTAGGCACGTATATTCCATAGCCTCTGTATCGCCGCCGTCCAACGTATCATCGCGCGGACGAGCCAGACCTGCCGTGCTTCAGCAAATGACGAAGATGTCCGAATACACAGTTGTGAGTTGCCCGCTACAAGCAGCTGGTCGTGCTAACGCGAACCGCAGAAAGAGGACGTGTCGGAGGATCTGTTGCCTCCTCCATTCCGTACGGATGTGTTTGAATCAGGCGCAAATGAGGGTTTCAAAACTCCGCTTGTGCCTGCAACTTACCGAACCAAGCGTCATATGGTGCGTCTCGTTAGCGAAGACATTTGCGCATTCATCAACAGCGATTTGGACGTCGACCGACTAAACGATATCCATCGGTGGCTGTGGTTAGCGGGTCTGCCCTCTGCGCCACGACCCCTTCACTATCAAGCCATGAAGAAAAGAGATATTGTCGTGGCCGAGCAGCTAGATCTTCACCTCGTCTGGTCACCAGCTCGCATCTTCATTAAGCCCGTCCCGAAGTACCTGCTGTCAGCCGACTTCTGGCGAGCAAACATTTGCCCCCATCCGGAGCTATACAAGACAGCTTTCGGCCTTCTGACAACATATGTCGCGCTAATAGAAAGAGAGGTTGACTACAACCTCGCCGTCAACAACGGCCTTTTGCCCAAAGAGGTCACATGGTTGGCCTGGCTGGTGTTTGCTGAAGAGGTGATGCTGGCATCCGAACGTTCGAAGGCCTACCTGGACCCAGCTTTCACATCGCAACATCAGTCTTTTGAACGACAGATCTCGGTCAATCCCCGTTTCTACTACGGAGAGCTGCGCGTGGGACGGTTGAACTGGATCTACCGCGTTGCTCGTCGTCAACCTCGCGGATACTTCTCCGGCTGCACGACATATGGCGCGTTCGTGCGCGATAACGTAAATTCGTTCATCGCACTGTTTGCCTATGCAACCATCGTGCTATCTGCTATGCAGGTCGGACTCGCTACACCATGGCTTGTCGATGACTACGCATTCGGCATGGCGTCATACGTCTTCGCCATCTTCGCAATCCTCGCTCCTCTATCCGCGATAGCGGCGCTTTTCGGAATACTCGGCATTCTCTTCACTCTTAATCTTTTGAGGACAGTTAAAATCCGAACCAAGAGGAGGAATCAGGGTGCCGGGGTTTGACAAACAAAGTTTTGACTGCTACTATCTAGCTTTTAAAAAATCGGGTGGATACCGAGGAACATATGAGGTCAGTTGCAGTATTAGCGCAGGGCGAGGGGTACACGCATTCGGATTACGATTTTTCATCACCATCCGACAAACTTCAAGGTTGGTGGTATTACCCGATTGTCCACACTCGCGATGAGGGAAGCCAATTTGGGAGCGAAGGACCTGCTTGAGATTCCCCTCTCGATCTTCGACCTTATTGGGCGCATGTTCATACTTGAATCAAGGCACTCCCAGTCTTGCGATTTGTTTCCCCAAAAGATTGGTCTTCCACCTGGCCCTAGCTAGGCTACTATATGCCCCGAGGCCGTAGGATCACCATCCCCATTTTCTCCTCCGAACCAAGGCCACCACCACTAGTACATGCAGCTTTACCCCGTACCTACCATGATTACGCAAAGCACAATGCAAATAATCTCACCGGACGGGCTCTCACATTTACGCGGACTAGTGGAAGTCCTCTTTTCGAGTACGACAGGCACGTTGCGTAGCCTCTCCGAACTCTGTTTTTGCTTCCCATGATCAGTCGGCGAGCGCTGAAAACACTGCATTGTCCCCGGGTAGAACGCCAACGTAGAAATTTCAGTGTCGATTTGGTTTACCCTACGATCGCTGTTCTCTATGCAAACTCCCGGATCGCCAAGCTTTTAGGGGAACGAGGATCAGCAATGGCAAATCCCTGGAGTTTTGCCTTCGTGGATCTTCCTGCGGAGATTTGCATCAACATCTACGAGCACATCATACAATCCTAATCACTTCTCCCAAACCCTACGACCGCGCGCCATGGCCTCATCCTGGCCAACAAGTCCATCTACTATGAGTTCGAGGACAATTGGGTCAGGTACAGCAATGACACTATCACCGAAGACTTCCAAAATGCGTGGCCCTGTGAAGACCTGTCTGTGATGTTCTTCTCGATTACGCTATCTCCCTATGTTGCCGCACAATCTGTCCAGAATTAGCAGCAGGGTATTACAAAGCTTTCGACAACGTCCTTCATAAGTTACCTAGGACCTGACCATTTCCCGGTGATTGTCGCAGATTTCCGCGATCAATAAAGTACCCCATCTGATAATATAGCGTATTCGTCTCCGGTCATATGAATCTTGAGCACGCTTCGGGAAGATTCGATGTTTTACTCGCCACCGCAGATCTCCCTCCAGCCACATAGCGCAAACTTTCGGGTTGGGTCAGCAACGCGTACTGGGGTCATTTCTACTTACTAGTACAACGATCCTTAGCTTTTGGCCTTGAGACGCCTCATCGGTTAGGTAGATCAACGACGATCATGACTCTATTCTCCACCTTGTGAACGCGCACATTCTGTATCTTGCCGTACGTAGGATGACACGTCCTGACGCACATGCAGCGTCGATTGTTCGAGCTTTCCGAGATCACCAGTCGTGGTATGGGGCCGGATCACGTCAAAGTACGCCTGGGATGGGTTGATTATGTCTTAAAATATACGTACACCCCGCTAGCAAAATCCTTGTCAAGAACAATGCTACTCGGCGCGTGAATGTGGGATTCCAAGTTGGGCAACATGGGCAACTTTCATGTCATTCAAATAGCCCGAGAACGTCAAAGAACATGCACTGAGTCTACATGGCAGTCGTACAAATAGATCAACCGGAACGTTGTGTTCATTACTCAGCCCGTTCCCCAGGAGTGCGGCTTTACCCGCTGCACAAAAGCGTCACTTACCTAAAGAAGATCTCGCTATATCGATTGTTATGCGAGACTATTGACTTTGCGCTTACTCAACAAAGATGCTCGGGCTGTGATTAATGCTGATCGTCAGCAACACGACGACGTGGTACAAAAGTATGGTGCCTGATAAACGGAAACACATGGACCTACTAGGTATTGCCACTGCGACAAGAACTGCGCCTTAAAATTTGTTCACCTCGTCACGAGTATACCCAATGTTACGTAGATACATGTGCGACGGCGCGCATTGTTCGCACCGCTTAATTACATGAGCATCCCCGCATTCGAAGCCTCGTGCACTTTGTCGCGTACATTGCCATGTTTGCACTGCACTCGGCCGTGCTTTCGTTCAAGCTTATTGGATTACGACAATATGGAAACGATACGTCAGCGATCATGCGATCATTTAAATTTAAAGAGAGCTTTTTTAGAAACTTGTGGGGCCTTACGTCGTAGCGTGGTGGGCAGTTTGGAAGAAACCAATAAAACATATGAAGATCACAGCTGCGGTTCGAACGAGGCTACCAAAGCTGACTAGCATCGCGAAACTTGGCTGGAGAAGGGAAGAGATAGTTATTCGTATGCTGATACATCTTTGAAGTTGGGCGCCGCTTTTCGGTATAAAGTGCTCGTTGAATGCCGTTGAAAGGTGACTCCCATCGCATTGCAGCTCTACAAAAACATACCCTTTTACCTACTCAAGACTTCTTCAGAAAACTTTCGCTCATCAAGATGAAGCTCTCCATCGTTCTCTCCACAGTAGCAGCCGGTATTGCACTCGCGGCCCCTGTCTCCGACATCGAGAAACGCGCCGACACTGCCGTCTACCTGTGCAACGATCGCGGCTTCAAGGGGTACTGCGTTCACATTGTATCTCCAAGCGGTACTTGTGTTCCGCTTGCATCCGATCTCAACGACAAAGTCAGCGCTGCTGGTCCTGACCCGGGTAGCTTCTGCTACTTCTTCGTGTAAGCCCAAAGCACAGAAAGATCGTTTCCGAGGCTGGCTAACATTGGAATAGCAACCCGAACTGCGACACGAATGGCGACTTCTTCCACGTTGGAAACCCTGGATATAGTGACTTATCGGTCACGCCCGTGAATGGGCCAACAGGTAGCACGAGGAACTTTGAGGACAAGTTGAGCAGCTATAGATGTACTGCTGACTAAACATAAGATAGCGATCGCCTGGTGCTTGCTGGCGGATGGGAAATTGTTGCTACCACGATCAAGATGAATTACGAAAATTGATCAGCGTGTCTTTCAGCGTTCGCTTCCTCTTGCTCTCGTGTCATCTGCGATACCATAACGTGAACGCCGCGCCAACTCCTGTAGATGCAGCAATACCCACTGCTCGTGTCGTCGGGATACCAGCGATTTTCGAGATCATCCCAGCACCACCTGCTACGACGCCCACAAAAGTCACATCATTCTGCATCGGCAGGCTTCGCCTCCCAATCCAAGTTTCCATCAGGGAGTTCACTTTGCCCGGTTCCCTATGCGAATTTGGAGTGAAAGTGGTTTGTGTCGTGACGCCATCTCTAGTGAAGCTCTCCTTGATTATTGTCCCGTCCCTTTTGGCACGCATGCGCATGTACTCATCCGTTAGCTTATGTAGTGACAGCGTTTCGTTGTTTGTCGATAGACTCAAATTATACACGCAACCGCCGCTCTCGACCACGACAAAGTAGGAATCTTCTTCATAAGGATTCAGCGCTGCAAAAACTACCCAGCCGTTCCTGTTTGACAGGTGGTTTGAGCTTGCCAGTGTGTTGTACGCATGTCGTAGGTTCCAATTGCGTTGACCGTTCGACCAAAGCACGATCCATGCACCCTTAATCCCGAGTGCGACATGAACCGGTGAATGTCGATCTTTCCCTTTTTCTAGAATCGACTGCAAGTCTTTTGGGAGGGCGTGCGATATCCATGATGTACCGCAACGGGCGAAGTAGCCTCCCTTGGGTCCAATGGTGACTGATACATCCCTAATCTTTTCGACATCGGTACCGCAGTGATCACAGATCCAGTCGTGGAGCTTGGCATATGCGTCGCGAGACTTAACGACTAGACCGGGAGGTTAGTGCTGGTTCAACGATGGACTTGTTGCACCTACAGGCATCGACTTCCGACGCCTTGACCACTAATGAACATGGTCAGTGACCGGATGCCAAGATTAGGAAGTCGATCTTGCTCACTGTAGCCATCGTTGTACGAATGAACGGTCCGTCCGGCTCCATCTTCGTCATCGCCACCAATCAAGAACCCGGTCGTATGCTTGAAGGCAACCCACAACGCATCGTCAATTCCTACATTCGACCAATCGCTGAGGTTTGACCGCACGCTACACAGTACCTTTAGCCTTTGTTTCGTTGCAATCCAAGATACTGGTGAGACTCACAACCTCCATTTTCCTTCGCATCGCACAAAATGCCAATTTTGTGGTCCAAATGCGAAATGCACGTCTGACTTTTGCAACGTACGCGCTGACTTGGACTCTACATCTCCGCTATCCGGTGTGATAGGCGACTCTTCGTCCCCAGATTTCCCTTCGTCCCTAGGTTTCCCTTCATCCCTAGACTTCTCTTCATCGCTAGACTTCTCTTCATCGTTAGACATGGTTACCAAGATCTAGAAAAGTGTGAAGCGAGGATCCGGTGCCAACGGGTTGTTTGTCGTGTGTTGTAGTGTTACGTGACGTGCAATCATTAGGTTGCCACTACGTCATAGCTGCACCTGTCGGTGGGGGCCAAGATGCGCATGATGGCAGCCTCGAATCAACCGCGACAAATCTCTCCGTCAGGATTTAGAGGGGTCTTGCTTCCATGGTAGACTCGGTCGAGTTCAACGTGGAGAAGGTAGTCGCGCTTGCAGGTCAATGCACTAGAAACGAAATAGCATGGACCATGGCCAGAACTTGGAGTAGTCGGAGCCATCAACTCAACAGATACTTCACCTATGTTGCATGCGGGCATCCTTTTTCTGCGCCGCGCCTTCAACACTCTAGCCACTCACTCATCAGCTTCTACCCCGCACATCCTGCAATGGTCGTTGCGCATTTACTGGTAGCCAATCCTTACGCATCGCCAGGCGTCTCATGACCGACACCGTACATTAATTCCTGCAGCAAAGTTTCCGCACAAAACGCACGATGACGCCAGGAACAGCTCACAGCTTGTTTGTCTGCGTTGAATGTTTGTTTTAAAGGCCAACGGGTCAATTCAACGCGAACGATACCAAGCCATCAAGCGCCCGTCCCACAGGCAGCAAAACAAGCTTTGGGGTTTGTCAGTGGTCCCTAACATGATGGCGCCAATCGATATCGCAATGTTAGAAAACCTCCAAACAACCTAAAATCCTTGATCTAAACGTGGAATAGCGCAACTACGCACCTTCTCCTTCGCCGCGCATTAGTTTCTGTCGACGGCCGCCGCAAAAGGAGGAAGAACTGGACCAAGATTCGCATCGGCATCGTCGTCGGGGTGATTGCCTTCCTGTTCCTACTCACGGTAGCCACGTATTTATGGTACAAACGTCGAAATACCGACAAAAGGATCAATGTCAGAGCTTGGGCTGGATGGAACCATTTGAAGTTCTGGCGCGGAACGCAACCACAGCACAACTCGGATACGGGGGCAAAGAATGAGCCAACGAAGGAGAGAATTCAGGCGGTTGATTTAGAGCCAAGCAAGGTACCCGATGATCGTTACAATGCGGCGGTGCAGGCTGGTATGAAATCAGTTACACATGTCTGAGCAGTAATTAGCACCCCATTCTTAGCGAGGCAGCCGCTAGGGGGCATGTAGCCTAGTTCGACCGCCAGAAAGTAGCCCGCAGCATTTCGACTCATATCGACTCAACTCACAGCATTCGATCCCAATTTGGTCGGTCCAAATACAAAAGGGCCTGCCGGGCTCGAACTATTGCTTTCGTCGTTGTATGCTTTCGCTTTTGCACTCTCCGAACCCGGCAATCATCAATCGCACCAGTATGAGCGAACATCTAGACAACCACGCTCTCGTCATCGGCGCATCCGGTCTCATTGGCTGGTCCGCCGTCAATCAGCTTCTACAACCATATCCAGCACCGTCCCCATTTGCCAAAGTCACTGCGCTCGTGAACAGACCCCTAGAATTTGATGACGCTTTCTGGCCCCAGCACTCATCCGGGCAGCCTCAGCTGTCGCTTACCTCCGGCGTCAATCTGCTTTGCGATGATGAAGAGTTCGAAGGAATTTTGAAGGAGAAGGTGCCGGACGTTGACTCAATCAGTCATGTGTACTACTTCGGTAAGTGGACTGCGGAGCAATGTGATATTAACCCAGAACTGATTTCAAGAAGCATTCAAAGAAGTCAAAGACACAGAAAAGGAAGTCGAGATCAATGTGGGTATGATGCGACGCGTCGTTCGCGTAGTGAAGAAGCTCTCACCCTCGTTCAAATTCTTGGTCTACCCCGGTGGTACAAGGGTGAGCTTACCTCCGACCACATTCAACAGCTATGGTTAATGGAGGCAGGGCTACGGTATTTACCGTCCAGAAGGCATATTCAGCGCACCTTTAGTCGAAGAGCTGGCCGACCAACTTCCTCCAGATTACGCCAAAACAGTCTCCTATCCCCACTATCGCGCCATGCTCGCCAAAGAAGCGGCGGGCGAGCCGTGGACATGGTGCGAGCTGTGTCCAGACGCTATCGTCGGCTTCACACCGAATGGATCAGGATATTCACTAGCAGGCTACTGGGCTGTATATCTCTACGCGTACAAGCTCGTTCACGGCGAAGGCGCCGAGGTCCCTTTCCCAGGCGTGCAAGCTGGGTACGATGCCATGTACTCCGAAACGGATGCGACAACGCTAGCTCGAGCAGGCATCTTTGCATCGCTGCATCCCGAGCAGTTCCGAGAAAAGATATTTAATGTTGCCGACAGTGCGACTCCAAGCACCATGCGCGAGCGCTGGCCGCAGATCGCAAGCTGGTTCGGCCTGAAGGGAATCCCGCCCCCGCATTCAGCGAGCGTCAGCGATCCTAAACCAAGCGACTTCATCAAAGAGCATCGAGAAAGGCTGATGGAGGCTGGGGTCAAGGGTGTGGATATTTGGAACGCTGGACAGCTGGACAGCTATGGATATTGGCTGACTTTTGACCGGCAGTTGAGTCTGAAGCGATTGAGAGACGCTGGATTCGACGAAGAGCGAGGACCGCAGGAGGGGTGGTGGGAGGCATTCGAATTATTCAAGAAGGCGGGGATGATTCGATGAAGTGATTATGGCGTTAATATTGTTGATTTGATATTCTACAGCTAAGCATACTTTTCGACGTTCCCCCAACCCATCCCATCTCCCTCCCACTATGACGGCACCGTCACAGTCCAATCCGTTCCAATAACAACCATCTTCGGGCTCCCTTCCGCCATAAACTTCAGCTCATCCTCATGAATCGCCTTCGCAGCATCTGGCGCCCTCAATACCCTATTGAAAGTAGAAGCATGCGTCTCATCCCGGAAGGTAAGCACAGCCATCGAGTCCCAATCCATAGGTGCCGAAATCGCGACGAGAGTCTTATTACCGCCGTAATAGTAGCGCGTGTGTGAAAGTGGCCATGTGTCACCAGCGATGGATTGTGCGAGCGGGACGTGCGTGTTTTCGTAGTGGTCTTTGTATTGCGCGTGGGTAAGGTTGGTAGCGCGGATGCCGAAGATGAGGATGTTGAAGAGCATGGTTTGATTCGTGGAGGGTGTGAGGAATTGAAGCAGTGAAAGCTTGGTTTGCGTAGGGTGATGAGACTGGAACTGAGATTTTGAACGGAGAAGCTGCTTTAATAGTAGTTAGGGGGCATACTGGGGCTGGACATACATGGCGTTCACGCTACACTTGTACGGATACGGTCATCTCGCTTCGCTACACGTCTCGCCATACATGCCCAATGCGGTTAAAGCTCCAGAACTTTAGCAGGCTAACACGTTTATCAGCTAGAACCAACATCTTACTCAATTCATGGCCAAATTTGTAGCTATCACGATTAAGAGTGACCTGTGAGGACATTGTATACTCGCCGTAGAATAGGGGCAATGCGTCTCTCCTCTCTAAGCCTTGTTTTGCGGCATAGTTTCCTCAGATCCAGTCACGTCGCTCATTGACACAGGCCTAATCCTTCTCATTTAATTTCCACCATCTCTTGATATAGCAATTTGAACAACTTCTACTAAGTAAATTGAGTCGCTAGCGAGTCTATGGCAAGGACCGAGGCACCAGATACTGTATCCAGTCACAAAACGTTTCAGTTGCTGAGCCACCTCAAAAAGCGTGTAATCTCTCTAATGTGCAGCGCAATCCTCCGAGGCGGGAGAAAGAATAGGGAAACTCCGTGGACCATCAGGAATGAGTCCCGGCTACAAAGCCTAGAGAAGTTGTTCGCGAAAGGCGGTGGCGTCATCTGTCACATCCGATGGCAGTAACAAAAAGGTCGAAACAATGCTTCGTTCTGCGACTTTGGTTGATTATTCCTCGCAATTGAAATATTGGGTGCGTGTTTGGTATTTCTTTGCGCATGCTCTGCTCTTCGGTCCGATCTGATCTTTTGCAGAAGGGTCGAGTACGTATTTAGCGACGTCGAGATATTCATATGCGTAGTAGAATGCTGGCATCATATGCGTAATAGAGTGCTGGCACGATGTTCACCAATTATCATTCAATAAACACTGCGATGATAGTCAGTTTCTCTACAAATGCGAATATGTATGTATCTTGTGTAAGTCTAAGTGGAAGGTACACATTTGGCTGCATGCTTGCTTTGCGCAGGTGTCCTAGATCACGTTTCTTTGTCACTGCAAGATGGTATGCAAAAGGAGAAGACGGCATATTGAAAGATTTTGTTCACTAAGCGCTTAACATAATAGTCATGACTCCGCAATTACTTCTTTCGCAGCTCACATCTTGGTCGGGTGTCTTCAGCTCATATCAACTCCTCTACCAGGGACAAGACGCGAACCTAATAACCCGACACTGTGGACGTCAACACTGTGGTTGCTGGATAGATAGGCGAGGGGAATTCTTGAACCGCCGACGAAGTGAGCGGAACAAAGGAGTTTGTGTGCGTCGCATTCGCCGGACCTGACGAGGTGAGGTTGGCGGTGACCACCTCTTCGCCAGTTGCAATGTCATAGTGGTACAGCGTGCGATTGAAGTAGGCTAATGCAGCAATAGCTAGTGTATTCTCGTCAGCTTAAGATTCTTCAAACAGACTCGACAAACGAGCAGCATGGGATATGGGAAAAGGGTACCCAAGTGAAACATCACTCACGTTGGTAGTACGGAATCTCATGCCCGGACTCGTAGATACGCGCGAAACTGAAGTTGCCGTATTGGCGCACTTCGCCGTACTCGGTACCATCGACGACCATGGCGTCGTATCCCGCAGCACGGAACTCTTCACTGTACGCATAGTTGACTGCGAGACTGATGGCTTGGCCTCCAAACCAATTACCTGGGTCTATTAGCGCGATTTTGGGAGAGGACCAAGATCGAAGGCTTACAGATGTAGTCGGCATCGCCGTATGCGAGACTGATGCGCACATCCTGGTTCAGAAGATACTCCAGGTCGAGTCTGTAATTCGGGTAGATGAAGTCTCCAGAATTCTGGAACTGGTAGTAAATGCCATTGTTTCCCGAGTAGTTGAGGGTAACACCAAGCGCCTGCTGTACCTCTGGCAGGTTGAGATAATCGGGATACAGGCTTCCTGGAGTCGGGTCTGCGGTAGGATGACGGATATCATAAGTACCGCGTCCAGAGTAAAAGTAGTACGGAGATTCGACGTTGTCTCGGCACATGTCGGCGGCCTCGTTGCAAACCTGCAAATTGCCTGGAGTCAATTCGGCCTGGGTGATGGGAGCATCTGCGTGGTAGTAGGTAGTGTTGCCTTCGGCAGAGGCCCGACAGAGGGCAATCTGGTAGAGACAGCCGTTGAGCATGTTATTTGCAAACTTGGCGTACGAATAGACTGTATCGTTGTATGCCTTGATGCCGTAGGTATTGTTAACAGCGAACTCGGGGTATGATTCAGCTTGTACGGTCTCGTCGATGATACCGTTGATTATACCGAGAGAGTTGAAGTTGAGCGGGTATCCGGGCATGCTTCCATTCTGAATCTTTAGGTTTTGCTTGTAGAAGTAGCTGTAGAAAGCAGGCCCGTAATGGCCACCATACGACTCGGTAAACAGGTTGAAATCCCTCGCTGGGCTTAAGGCTCCGAGTTTCGCATCGAACTTGGGAATAGTAGCGAGCAGCGCTTGGAACACATGCCAAGTTGCCACAGCGGCAAGGTCAGTGGTGTCGATCGTGCCAATGTTGAGCGGGTCCAGAAGAGGGTATCGACCGGTTGCAGGCCATTCAGTGGAGTTGTAGTGAAAGTCTTCAGACCACGAGTTGAAGCTGCCAACACCTTGCTTCTGGTAACTAAAGCCTGTGCCGACGGGTTGGGAGATGTACAACATGTTGGAAATGTTGTTCCAGCTGTACGGGTTGTAAACCGTTGTCAGATTCTCGTCAATACTGCAAGGTCCATTTTCTTCGAAGAGCCCGATCAAAGAATCAGAACCTGGTCCACCATTGAGCCAGAGCGTAAAGGGGTCTTTGGCAGGATCGTTGCGCGATTCGAAAAACCAATAGAATACGTGGACCTGTATTGCTTAGACTCACCTGGTATGGGCGTAGGAACTGGTACTCACGTTTGGAGCGAGGTCTACATATCCCGAATAGCTGTCTACACCTGGGGTGGTCTCGCAAATACCAGGGTTCTTGTACCTGATGGTAACATTGTTCGGGGCCGTAGCGGTCTTGTAGTCGTTGATTTCCTTTGGCAAGTACACATGCTCAGCTCGCTTGCTCCATTGCTTCTTGGAGACAGCATTGACATGCAGCGTCAAAGAAGAGAGCGCCAATAGAGGTGTGGCCAGCGACTTGGCGAACATGGTGATAAGTTGGGACGCCGGTGAAGGGTGGGAGAGAGGTCAGAATGAAACGACATCACAGGCATATTTAAACAGGCGACCGTCGCTCGACTCCTAGAGTGGTATCACTATCTCAAGCTTCAGCGGCGTCGTCGGTCGAAGCTTGGTTCGCTGATCGACTAGGGTCTGCTCCTGCCTCATGTAGACTAGACGCTCTTCCCGTTCTCTCCACAAGTGCTGATTCCGCGTAACAGCGTCATCACCTAGCTACATGCAGCAGTTCAATATGCTAGATTCGTGTTGCGGTCGAGGGCATGACGCAATTGCGGATAAATTGATAGGAAAAGCCCCTTCGATAGAGTTTCAAGCTTCGCTGGTGGAGCCCCAAGCTTTGTCCGCAAGGCTTCAAGCTTTCCCGAGACGCGATGCTAGCTGAAGCCGACAAAGCTTGTTGCACGAGAAGCTTCCCGATGCCTTGGCAATTGGCTTGGGTCAGAGTAAGAGGCAGCGATTTTTCAGTCAGAGGGGTGGCGGATGTTGCCATTGCATATCTTGTGCTCTATATGTAAGCACGGGAATAAAGTCCACGAGTACGAACATCGTTACTCGGAACAGGTGCCATTGGCCGAAACTCAAGCTACCGCCAGATATCGAATGCAAGCGACCACTTTGAGAGAACGATCCCACATCTCAGTGCTAACGGCATGCAGGCAAAAGGCAGCAGCACGCGATGCGTCCATGTCCTTGTCATCAACCGCGCCTACTTCGCACCTTGCTCCTTCTCCCACCTCACAACGTCAAACACAATTCGTTTAACACTCTCGTAGACATCCGTCCACTGCGTTCCAAACGCCGCATTCGATTTAGACAAATCAATTTTGCACAGCTTCTCCTTCGCCGCCACGACACCGGCATCTTCGGGCAAATCCGGCAGCCTGTCAGCAAGCTCTGGATGCTCCTTGCGCAAGCGTGCCGCAATAGCCCTCAGGTTTAGAGGTTCGGCACGAGTCACGAGGTAGCGCTGGTTGCCGGTGACCTTGTTGCGGTCGAGGGAGAGGATGTGTCTGTTGGCGACGTCGTCGGTGTCGCTGGGATGGCTTGTTAACACTTGTTTTTGCTAATGAAAAGGCGGGCGAGTGCTGTTGACTTACACGACAAAAGGAAAGCCTCCATCGACGGCTGCTGCGGTCTTGCTGACCAGAAGCGCGTTGGCGGTCTGTGGAATACCCCCAGGTCCACCTCCGCTAGGATTGTAGGTTACTTGGGGACTGCGTCCTGTGATGGAAGATGGAAGTAACATGACAACGTCGAAGCCTATGCTATGCCCATTCTGCTGCACCCACGCCCATGTCTTCTTCTCAGCATCTGTCTTGGCATATGGGTACGCATAGATAAAAGGTCCCTCCTTCGCTTGTTCGAAAGTCGTTGAGTTCCACGACTCTTCACTGATTACCAGGTCCGACTGGGCTAACTCCGGTAATCCCAACGTCTGCAGAATAGTCCCGCAGATGACGACTCGCTTTACGCTTCCGCTTTTCTTTGCGGCTTCGAGGACGTGTCGGTCGATATCCCATGTAGGCTTTATCATTTCCTCGACCCAGTTGTCGGTGGCTATGGGGGTGGCAATGTGGACGATTGCTGTGGAAGATGCAGCTGCGGTGTCGAAGGCGCCTGGGGTGGTCATGTCGGGGATGATAGTAAAGGAGAGACGCTTGTTGGCGACTTCATCTGGGTACTTTTTTTCGAGTAGCGGGATATAAGTGGCTTTGCGGAGAATGGCGTTGACGGTGTGGGAGGTGGTGGTGAGGAGTTGGTCAAGAGTCACAGCGCCGACATTGCCGGTTGCGCCGGTCAGAAGGATGCTTTCTTGGGCCATGATGAGAGGTTGCGGGTGTTGTGCCGTTGGAATGGATCAAACGGGCAGTATTCCGGTCCTCTTTATACTCTCCAACCCCACACGCTGGTAATTCTTTCGGTGTCTTCGCCTGTCCGAACTTGGTAAGCCGGTACAATATGTACCGGTATGAATTTTCCAACCTTTGGACACTAAATATGTAATCGTGAGGAAGCATGCCAACCTAACAGTGGTTGACCGAATGGCCGAGCATAGTTGCCCTCCACAATGTTTACTAAGCGTGATTAGTTAGGGTACGGCATGCTGGAGGTGGGGCACTTTGTGCCACCAACGTCCAATTGGAGGTGACTTTGGTGCCATGCATTGCAACCAAAGGGGAAGACCGCAAACACAATAACATCGTATTTAGCTAAGTGGAAATTCGTGATCAGATCGTGCGAGCGGCGAACGACGTTGTTGGGGTTGATTAGCTTTAGTTGTGTTGGACGAGCCTCAGCTTGGCAGTAACAAATGCGTCGTAATAGCAAGAGGGTCCACTATGAGATAATACGTGCTGAGAGCTTGTTGGACAGAATTTTGCGGACTCTGAGCTTGTACCACCCGCTACTTTTGGCGAGATCTTCTCCTGGTGATGGTCTCCGTGAATTTAGCGTGAAATGGAATGTGGCTACGTTAGTGCTGTGCTGATCAGTAATTGGGTCAAGTGGGCGAAGGTGAGCTGGGCACGGACTAGTCAACTCGATACGAAAACTGGGAGACCTAGCGGTCATGATGTAGCAATGTTGTTCGATAGCTAGTAAACCTTAGTCTTCGAGCACATTTCCCACTCTTTCCCACCTTTACTCACCCTGTACCCGACTACCCGGTTCGCGTCCACCTCCTTTCCCCCGTCACTTATGTTTACCTATACTGGGGTAGACTATACCGCGGGGTTTCTCGCATGACGATAACAGTCACCGACCTCATTTCCCAAGTGTCATGAAAAGGCGATCTCCAATATCGCCCAACCCCGGCTTAATCATTCCCTTGTCATCAACCTCCTTATCACATCCACCTACCCAGACCTCCACTCCCTCGGCCCATTCCTCACACGCCTGCCTCAAGCCCTCCTCAGTCGCCAATACGGCGCAAACAATGATCCTCTTGACCCCCCAGTCCTTCAGCGAGTCAATGGCCGCGCAAGCCGTAGCCCCCGTCGCAATGACCGGGTCTACGATGATGGCGAGCTCTGCCGGCCCGCCTGCGTTGGGGTTGGTTGGCGTCGGCCCGTGGTACGGCAAATTGTTGTAGTATTCCACGGGCTGCAGTGTCGACTTTTCGCGGTAGAGGCCGAGGTGGTGGACTGCGACGGGGGAAGGGAGCAGCGAGGTCAGCGCTGGGACCATGGAGAGTCCTGAGCGGAGAATGGGGACGAGAGAGATGGATGAGGGGGCCGGGGAGGTGGTGCTGGTCGTGTAGTCGTAGCCGAGCGGGGACTTGTCCTATAGAAATATATTAGTCGGTTTATGAGACGGGCATAGCATGAGTTGTATCGATGCTGTGCATGGTAGGAGAGCGGCGTATAGCGGGGTACATGACAATTGCGGGGAGGTCTATCATCCGGACCTCTGGAAGCCATGGAAGTCGACTCGATTTGGGATACGAACGTACCGTGCCGATATCCTTCGTCTTCAGACCCGAGGCAAGCGCCTCGTATCCAACCATGAGGGCAATCTCGTGCACCAGCGTCTGCACATCGCGCGAGCTCGTGCCCACGGAGCGCAGCAGCGAGAGCTTGGCCTTTAGACACGGATGTGTAGAGACGTGGGCGTTGTTGGGTAAAGTCGACATGATTGTGATATGGGGGAGTCACACTCAGAGTGCGTCGGAGAGTGCGATATAGCCGGTTGAGTAGGGAATTAGGGAACGGGGAGGGCTCATCGGTGGGGCCGTTGAGGCTCCATGTTCATGCAGGGCGATGCGGCGCTGTGATAAGAGCTCTCGGCTAAGTTTGGTTTGCGGAGCTGTCACTGCAGCAGCTAGTGCCTGGCACGGGTTCTTGCATGGTGTATGCCTGCTTGCATGGCCTATGGCCGTTCGTTATCGCTGGACTGTGATCGTGTGAAGGTGTTGGAGATGACCAACCGATGGAACTGCAGCGCAGCGTCGTCGGCGTTCAGACGACTGCACAGAGGACAAGCACGACCGGGCATCCCCTGCGCCGATCCGACAGCAACGACAGGGGTTCTTCCACCCTGCCAGCATATTTTGCTTGTTACACCATGGATAGCCCAGCTCATCACACGGCGAGGCGCCTTATGCGGCGCCGTCCAAGCTCCCTACGCTCCTCCATGCGTCCACAAACGCCCGATATATAGCGGTTCGTCGCGCTGTGCGTGCTCGTTCCCGCTGGTGTTGCGCAGAGCGCTAGATGGACACCATGGCGAACAGCGATGACGGATCCCGCAGTCGCCGCAGCTCGCACTTCAACCAGCAGCGCTCCTCGTTGCGCTCCGAACCTTCCGTCCGAACTCCTTCGAGACCACAGTCAGGACCCGACCCACACGCGAGACCGCTGTCGCGCACCCCGAGCTCGCAATTGCTGCATGGAGTCGACGACTTTACGCTGCTCGATGCCAGCGACGTTCCACCTGCGCCCAAATTCGCGCCCGAGCCGGCCAGTCCATCGCCGTCGCAGCAGCCACTAGACGAAGAGCAAGCACCGTGGCCCTCCGTCCCGCGCATACCACAACGAAAAGGCAGTCTCGACAAGGGGAAGAGGAAGAGCGGCGGGAGCGGGACTGCAAGTCGCCATGGCAGTCGGGCTAGCATTGCGCGTACCGGGTCGAGAGGGAGGAATATAGACGAGCTGCTCATGCCGGACGCGTGGGGGAATCACACCGAGGTGAGCGGCCCGCCGGCTGTCCAGAACCCCTACGAACGCTCGCGATATCACCACCACACTCTCGAGGAGGAACGCACAGAATCCCGCGGCTCAAGATGGCAGCGCTCGCGCTCCTCGCACCAGAACAGTATGCTCGGAGGGAGAGGTACACCAGCCACAGACTTCGATGTTACCGCTTTGCCCGACATCGCAGATGACCGCTACCGTCGCGAGGAGGGAACCTCATGTTCGCCTGTCATAACAGAGCTCTACGCAATCTCCTATCTCATCCTCTTTTCTATCCTCGGCACGCTGGCACGTCTCGGGCTCCAATGGCTGACGCTGTATCCCGGCGCGCCGCTTACCTTCTCGGAGCTCTGGGCCAACGTAGGCGGGACATTCGTCATGGGCTTCCTATCCGAGGACCGGCGCCTCTTCCGCGAGGAATGGGGACACCACCGCGCTATCACACCACAGCGGACCGCTCGTAAAGGTGGTGAACTCGCTTCAGCAGACCACGACCCGGCCGCCAGAGCGCAACACGCCAAAGTCAAGAAGACAATCCCACTCTACATTGGCCTAGCCACGGGCTTCTGCGGCTCCTTCACCAGCTTCTCAAGCTTCATGCGCGACACCTTCCTAGCCTTCCTCAACGACCTCCCCGACCCCGTCCCAAATAACCCCCAAATCGCCCGAAATGGAGGCTACTCCTTCATGGCGGGTCTGGCCGTCATCATACTCACCCTCGCAAGCTGCTACGCCGCCCTAAAAGCAGGCGCCCACCTCGCCCTCTTCCTCGATCCCGTCACGCCTACCCTCCCCTTCCACTTCACGCGCCGCTTCCTCGACCCCTTCGTCGTCTTCCTCGCCTGGAGTGCCTGGCTCGGCGCAGTGTTCATGGCCATCTGGCCTCCGGACCGGCCCACCGGCCCCTCCAGCAAAGGCCCCTGGGCAAACGAAACATGGCGCGGACAAGCCGTTTTCGCCTGCGTCTTTGCACCGTTTGGCTGCCTCATCCGCTTCTACGCCTCCCTCTTTCTGAACCCACTCACAGCGTCCTTCCCCCTGGGAACCTTCTCAGTGAACATCTTCGGCACCGCCGTGCTGGCCATGGCGTACGATATCCAACATGTCGCTATTGGGTCCGCCGGGGTAGGCGGAGGACGCGTTGGGTGTCAGGTTTTGCAAGGGTTGATGGACGGGCTCTGTGGCGCGTTGACGACGGTGAGCACGTGGGTCGCAGAGCTTGAGGGGCTGAAGAGGGGACATGCGTATGTCTATGGGGTGGTGAGTGTAGGGGTGGGGACGGCGATTTGTGTAGGGGTCATGGGGAGCGTGAGGTGGAGTGTTGGGTGGATGGGGGTTGCTTGTATTATATAGCGGCTGGTGTGTGCGATTATTGTTTTATTTGGATTGGGTGCGGATGGGTTGGATGGATGCGATGTATGCAATTCGGTGTATGGGTATGTATATTATGTATAGCTAGCTATGTATGGAGGACAACTGGATGGGAAAAAAGGGTATTTGTGAAGATGGGCTTGGGACTGTACAGGTAGATTGAGGCTTCAAGGACGAAGATTGAATATCTGATATGTGGTATCGGACGCGGGGTCATTGTGTACTGTTTGATGAGAAACTATCAAGCAATAATTGGAGAGCATTTGTTCCTCAACATAACACTGTCGTTGAGCCCCAAAAGTCCTGCAACATGATTCGTCCAGCGAAAGAGCCTTGACCGTACACATTCTCCTTCGTACACTTCTATTCTTTCACTCTACCAAGCGATCAAGGGGGTATACAAATACGCTTTCTATCCGCAATGCGCCGAAGGCTCCACTCCACGCTGTAACGAGCGACCAAAGCCAAAAGCTCAGCAAGCGACATGGAAATGCAAGGACGCAGACTCCAACTGTATGTTCGCCCAACCCCGTATAGCAATGCTCCGCTAGCTTCGCTTGCACATGAACAAACGCAAAAGCATCCGACTGGCTAATCAGCTACCCGGATAAGACTCACGAATGCCGGAACCCTATACCCATCTCCACAAAGAAATAATGCCAAAGCCAGCAGGCCACCCTACTCTCTACAAGGCACGCCAGACCTTTAACGCGCCTTAGTAGCAATAAAGTACTCGACACTTTCCCCCGCCCAGCTCACACTGTTAGTGCCCGAGTCATAGCGCTCCTCGTCGAAAATATTAGCAATGCTATTTTCATTCCTCACTCCCTGTTTGCCAGCGCCGCCGCCAAAGCTCTCCAAACTGACAACCTTGCAACCCTCTTTCAGGTCCAGAAACTTGTCGAGAAGAGCGCCATTCAACTTCTGCGGAAAGACTTTGTTATTGACCAACACAATGTCCGCGCGCCGGAGCAGCGCATCTACGATTGGACTTTCCAAGAAGTCGCCGTGTAGAAGGGTGACAGGCCCTAGAGAGATATTCCAGAGTCGAGATCGGGCGCGCAACTCGTTAGCTTGGTCATTCGCAAAGGAGGCAGGCGTGTCCATGATTTCAATGCCCCAGCTTTCAGCGCCGGTCTGCAGCGCGGACTGCAAGACGACATTGCCGACGCCGGAGCCGAGATCGACGAAGACATGTTGCGAATTTAGGCCTGTCTGCTGGAAGATTGAATGTACGAATCCTGGCAGGAGCTCTCCGTACGTCGTCTTTTTGTCCTTGACACGGCGCAGAAGGTGGGCGTGCGGCGAGACGGTCCGTTGGTAGACTTGTGCTAATATGCGCTTGACGAGACTTAGCGGGATTGCGTGGATGCCATCTAGCACACCCGCGATGGTTCCGTTGTCGAGGTTGTGCTTGATGGTTTGGTTGAACTTGGCGATTGTTGTTCTGAAGTCTTCGGGCGAGTTCTTCGTGACGGCGCGTTTGAGAAGTCGCACGATGCCGTCTGCTTCGGACGAGAGCTCTGCGCCCAGTTCCGGTGGGAGGTAGTGCTGGATGATTTCTTCTATGGAGAAGTACAAGTCGTCGAGCGGGTTGAAGTTGGTGGTATCGTGTGGCGTGGCCGTTTCGAAGCGCTCCGGGCGTGCCTGGCTCGGGTACTGGAGCTCCACGACCATGTTTCCATCGTCGCTGCCCGTAAAAGCGGGCTTGAAGTCCTTGGCCCAGTCTCCTCGTGACATTCTCACACCGTGTATCAGCCTTGCCTCCTTGACCTGACGTCCGCCTTCCGCATCCGCAGCCCCATTCTCCAGTTTCGTTGCGCTCGACTCGTCTATCCGTATGCGCCTCTTGTGGTCTGGCTCCAGACAGCGGTTGAATCCCATAGGCTCAATGCTACTGCTCGTCTTCTGCCTCTTCCTCACGCTCAACAGGGTATCATCCCCATCGCTCGACTCGTCGCTGCTCGCCCACTGCGGGGTACTCGGGGTGACTTTGCGCTTGCGCTGTTGGACGCGCGAGACGGATAGCGACTTGCGCGCGGGTTCCCGCGACTGCGCATGCGCCGAAGACGTCGAGGTGCGCACCTTGGTGGAAGGGGTGAGGTTGAACCGGCTAGTCGGCGGCGCGGCTCGAGCGCTGTCGTTCCGAGCGCCTGTTGCGCTTGTGCTGGCGGTAGGCGTCTTCTTGACGGGCACGGAGACGGTCCGCGTCTTGATCTTGGGCGGCTTAACGGTGAACATGCTGGGGGTGGAGATGCCGGAAAGATGGCCGTCTCTGCTCGTGTGAGCGGGAGTGTGCGCGCATCTGCGGTGAGAGGGCAGCGGCGCGATAGAAGCACGAAGGGAGCGTGGGGATGCGATGGGAGGGGTGCAGAGGGTATGAGGGAGGGAGGGAGGGACAGCAGGCTGCCGTCAGTCAGCTTTTCGAGAAGGAGCGGGAAGACGCGCAAGGCGCCAGTCGTGACCTTGGGCGTGGGTTTCCCGGACGCTGCAGCCAATTCGCCGCCACTGCACGACCGGGCAGGGTTGTCTTGCTGAAGCGAGCCGCGCACTCTGCACCATCGCTTGGTGCCGACGCCACCGCCACTCACCCGTCACGAGCGCACTTCATCTTACTTACGATCGGCAATTCTCGAATGCTCCACATTCAATCCGCTATTCAGTGGTCCGAGAGAGAGCATTACTCGGCGCTGTCGCTAAGGAGCGGCAGTCTCCGTGTCTACAGTACATGCAGCAAGCGATGCACCATTGAACCGCATAGACTTCGGAAGAGTACCTGCTTCGGGACTTCGCCTTCGTACGACGACACTCTTCAAGGACAAGCTAGGCTCGCCTCTCAGTCTCAGAACTATCTCGTTCCGTCAAGAACACTGGTCTATGTTCGCCTCGAAACCCACAGGAAACCGCTCCCTTCCTCCAGCAGACTCTGGAACGTAGACGGCGACGCTGTTTTTATGACAAGGAAACACACCATAGCCGTCATGCGCAATGGTAATCCTTCCCAGGGATCCTCCCAAGATATCGGTCCATACTTCTCCAGCGTGCTGTGTGCCAACATTCATCCTCTTCTGATATTGAAGCGAACCACCTCGCAGCTTGCTAAACCCCTCACTTAGACTAGACCATCGCCGCATCCAACTCGGTCTTATGGTTGGAGAATGGTCTTGATGTGGTCCCGCTCCTTTCTGAGCCCAACTCATGACAACAGCCATCCCAGCAGCTTGAGGCCCGTGACTCTCTGACCGACCTCTACGTACCCAACCGATGCAGTTCGCTTCTTGGAAATAATCTTGCTGCTCGCCGTACGCATAGAGGTTTCTTGCAAGGACCAAATCTGCAAGCTTCCCATCGCAAGTGGGAGGTGATGCGAACGGCTCGGAGATCCCGAACATATCGCCGTAGAACACGCATGGGTATCCCGCTTCTCGGAACAGGATCAGCGCGTACGCAAGAGACGTGAAGCTGGAGTTTATGGGACTGTCCATGACTTGTCCTTTTCTGCTTGATATTAGCAGATGTAGGGAAGGCGTGCCAGGAGCTTACTGTGTGTCGTGGTTCATCACCAGGGTAACTGTATTGTTGGGTCTCGCCTTGACAAGTGTTCTGTCGAAGACGGTCCGGAGATCGGGAGTCTTGGACCAGGAGAGACGTGCAAGGTTGTAAAGGAGTGGAGCGTCGTAGAGGTGTAGATCCGAGGGAGAGTCTTTGAGGTAGTCTGTAAGAACCTCGACGTCGCCATTCCAGTACTCTCCGACAACGAAAATCTCGCGGCTGACATTTCCACGAATATGCTTGATCCAATCGCTCGAGAAGCGTTGCGAGAAATGCTGCATCGCATCGAGCCTGAATCCGGCAAGTCCCAAATGCTCAGTAACCCAAACACCCCAATTCTTGACATCTTCCCGCAACTCCTTATTCGTGTAGTCCAGGTTGTTGAACATCAAATAATCCCCGTTTCCCCACTCCCTAGAGACGTCGGTTGCCCAGCACTTTTCGCCATCCGTGATCTTATATATCGAATGCTTTTGCGCCCGATCATCCCAATCAGCAGCATTGAACATCCGCCAGTCATAACATATAGTACTATAGTTCCCTTCTCTTCCCGCAAAGTGATATTGCAGCCATACCTCCACCTCCTTGGGGTGACACAAAGCTTTCGTCCGATTATTTTGGTCAACTTCGACCGCATGAACGGTCTCCTTCGCATCGCCTCCACACCGATGGTTCAGCACAGCATCAAAATACAAGTCCACGTTCAAATCTTTCGCCTTTGCTGCAAGGGCCATCAGATCTTCCTTTTGGCCCCACTTCGTAGCACGAGAACCCCGTTGTTCGAACTCTCCAAGATCGTACAGGTCGTATACGTCATAGCCGTTGCCGGTGGAGTTACCGGCTTTGCAGGCCGGTGGGAGCCATAGTGCGTTTAACCCTAGAGATTTGAGTGTGGGTAGGATGCGGAGCAGGCGCTGGTAATGTTGCTGGTCGCATGGAAGGTTCCACTCGAAAGCTTGGAAAATTGTGGGATTGTCGTGCATCTTCGAAAATCAGTGTTTGGAGATAGAGCCAACTTCGATGGACCCTTATCGACTTAGAGCATATAAGGTTCATCGGGTACATGCAGAGTTGTGGATACTATCGTTGAAACCGTTGAGAGGCAAGCACTTACCACGACGTGGTTTATACACTAGTGCTCAATCAGGTCTAGCTTCGGGCTCCCCAGGCATCTGAAATTTAAGGTCGATCTTGTCACCTTCACATATATTCCATCATTGATCTCTTCTTGGTACTAAGAATTTTCCCGTCGTAATTAAATAGGTTGCTATGATGCTACTCGGTGACTATGCTCATCATTCAATCATGCTGAAGAATTTGACGGGGCGTCGGCTTATTTATCGATTAATCTCACATAGTGTAGAATACAGTGTTGTTCGGCTGTACTGGGACACGTATTACCTAGACACCCGGCATCTTCTAGTCAGTCATCAGGTACCATTCTGGGAGAAATTACCTGTAAGCAGAAAACTAAGAAGTCCTATGTAGACACGTGCCAATTGGGGACTAGCGTAGAGGTATGCATTGAGACATCGCAGACGTTGCACCGAGTTATTGCACGTTGAAGTTACAAGCAAAGTTGACACACATGGAAGTCTTCGCAGTAGTATTCTAGGCTTGAGATTAAACTTTTGCAATATCTCATGGGCACGACACCTCCCAGAGATTCAGTACCGATCGTTCGGGCCTTCCCACAGTCTCCATATGTAAACAGTCATGCGACCCAGCTTCTTACCAGCTACCACTATTGGCTCATCTGCATCGAGAAATGCTGGCTAATTCGAGAAGAAGTGACTGGACAGGCACCTAGGTGGAAGCTCACTCGCAGGGAGGACGAACATCAAGACGAGCCATCCGATACTCAAAGTAGCGGTAAGATGGTACTGTAAGACCACCCGATGACTTCGACTCATAGCTACCTAATAGGGATGTGGAGGTACCTATAAGAACGTGGCAGATCCTCAAGCAGTGTTCTTTCCTTGCATCATCTTCCAATTTGGCAACCTTGAAAGTCATCAGCAGACACGAGCCATCCACTCCACATACAATCTCAGCGACACATATTCTTCTACCATGCATTTCTCCAACATCATCCTCAGCCTTACCGTCGCAGCCTCAGCGGCCGACATCCGCATGAGATTCGAAGCAGACTGCAAAGGCGGATTTGCAGTATGCAGCAACATCGGACCCAGCGTACACGAATCCCTGCTCCTCTCCCCCTTTCCTATTCCTACCTTCAACGCACTGACACCCAATTCAGATCTGCTGTGACGGCGTCCGCAGCGACCTAAAAGGCTCCCCTTCCGCCGGCTTCGTCAACATGCCGCCCAACTCCCTTATCGTTGCCTGGCAGAGCACAAATAACAAGTTCAACCCCTGTGGTGTTGAGAAAACCCGGGAACAGCTGCGCGGTGATAACGGGTGTCTTCGTCCTGGTGGGAGTGCGACATACTCTGGTGCAAGCTGGCAGCAGGGCAGAAAGAGGAGCCTTGCTGGTGTGGATGGTGTGCAGCAGTGTGTGGGGTCGCAGAAGCCAGATGTTTTGGTGCTGGACAACGGAGCGAAGTACCAACTTGATGGTATGGATGATGGCCTGTTCAATGAGTTGTACGCGCATGCCTTGAATGGGACTGCGATGGAGGATATCTCAGATGCTTTCGTGGCGTATGAAGCAGCAGTCTGAGGGCAAAGGGTTCCACAAGCGGCTTGAGGAGAAGTTCGGGAGTATTCTTCACGCTAACCGTAGCACAGTGCAGGAAAGCAGACATCTTCAAATTCTTATCATGCCCTCCAGGTCAAAATCCTAATGTCTCGTGTGGCCGACAGTTGCTGAAAGATACCAAAGGGGAAGAGCTTTGCGGTTGTGTTTTCACGGGCAGCTTTGACTAGTTATTACTATTCCCATCAAACTTGGCCACCTCCTCGAAAGCCCCAAATCTTCACCACTTTACTCCCCATCCCTCCAATCTCCAGGCTCCCCCCCTCTTCTTCCTCACCACTCCCCTTCACAATTGGACTCCCCGCCCTCTGCACCGCCTCTTCGCCCTCAACATCCACGCGCGCAAGCGCATACCAGGAGTGCTCCACGATCCTATCAGCTTTCCGGTTTGAAGAGACTTCGGGCTTTTACCTTTACCGAGGCGTATAGGATGTACGGTTGTAGATGTGAGAGAGAGGGCGAAGTGTACCGAGATGCCGATAATGTCTTCGATGAGCTCGAGATTATTAGTCATGGCTTCGATGGCAACGTCGAAGAGCTGGGAGGTGGAGCCCAGGAACCAGATGCAGAGCCTCACTTAGTCCAACCACACGAGAGGTCCCAAAGGTCAACAAAAATGGCAAAAACATACAACAGCGGGTATTCGCTAGTAGTCACCCACCTAACTACTAATCCGCCGGTACAATGCTTAAGTACAGCTGAGCGAACGGGAAGCTCTGAGTCTATTGTCCTATGGTCGTATGTATTGGTTACCGTGAGTTGTTGTGTATCTAAAGAACAATGCTGCCTCAATCGACAGTAAAGTCCGAGCGCACAGCATCCTCACAACACGATGTTTATCCATGGATTCTAGGTGATATATAGAATGATGGGAAGTAAATGAGAACTGAGTTGTTTATTGTAACTACGCAATCCAGCCAGCTTATATATAGTCATGTGAGCGGGGGCGGCAGCTTTCTACAAGGGTGCCTAGTACGTGGTATCATTTCTCCAACTCCACCACCCAATACCCTAGCCCTCATGTTATCACCCACAACGTCCTTCCTTCCTCGCTTTCTCTCCCTCGTGTTCTCACCAATTCCTCTTGCTGTTACTTCTGTTGCTCAAGCCCACGATTCCTCGCTTTACGTGCCTGCTCCGCTACAAGCAAGGGTTGCTGTCCTCGTGGCCCGCGTGAACAACTCAGGTCCCTCAACTTAATCTCGTCACTGTGCTGCTCCCGCTTCTCGATCAAAGCCATCTGCACTTCTCCGAGTTTCCGCTTGTTCCACTTCGGAGCCAGCCACCTATCCACCGCAGACTCGGATATAGACGGTACTGGCGCTCGTTCTATTGCAAGGAGCTGACCAGAGGCAGATTAGATGCGGGAATAGGCAGTGACAATGTTTGGCCGTACGTTTCAGCACTTTAAACTGCGACGTGGATCAGGAGGTTGCTTTGGTGTGAGTGGTAGGGACGGCTACGGTTTGTCGTCGTACTGGGGATTGTCAAATGATACTTTTGCGGATGGGGTGCTGTGTTTCTGGTTTGAGGGTGAGGTCCGCTTCGTGTGCTCCGACGGAATTCTACCCAAGTTGTACGAGGAGTCATGCATTTCACATGTGTGCGTGTGGGTTGTGAGGACGCCATCTGGGAGTGTTCACAGCTGGGAGGAAACCGGGGGGTGGGTAATGGAGGTATCAGCTATGGTGGAAGGAAGAACAGGAAGTATAGGCCTTTGTGGTGGTTGAATATTCACTGGTGCTGCGCGTTAGCATATGTCACATCACTACGGTTGTAACTTCACGCGAAGCCGCATCCATTGCGATGGGAGTATTGAAAGATATATGTACTTTATATTTCGCAGGTGTTATCCACCACTCAAACGTACGAAGAACCAGTCAAGCACTCTCTCCGCATTCACAGTCTGCAAGTCTTCCCCCCACACTCCGTCATGGTATGCACATAGCGCAATTTCCCATTCTCGAGTCTAAACTCGTGTGAATCCGCCGCCATCATCTACAAGTCGTCAGCCACCTTGTTCAATGTATAAAAGCAGATGCAAGACTCACCATGTGCTCCCACACACAAAAGATACTCACACTCCCCATCTCCACATCAATCACATACCTCCGATGCGTATTCGGCGCTTGACTGTGGTTGCTCGGAATCCCCGGCTTACAACTGTCATCGGGACTGCCCTTGCCCGTATACGCACTGCCCTCCAGTCGCACGCACGGCGTTCCCCATGGTACGAGTTCGGACGCATGCGCATCGTTCCACATACTCATGTACGCATCACCCGCTGCCTGAATGACCTCCCTCTTGTCCCTCTTCCCCTCAGGAATCACATGCCACGTCTCGTTCTTCACATACTCGAGCGTCTTTGTCGCGTTGAAGAGCCACGAACCAGTCGTCGACGCGATGGTGTCGATGGAGTTCACTTTTCCCGCCGCGTCGTGCCGGATTTGGGTACCGATTACATATGGGCCTGAGGCGGACACGAGCTCGGTATAAGTAGCGCAGGCTACCAGGTCGGTGTTTGTGCGGCGGTGGTCGAGCTTGAGGGGTTTGTGGATGACGCCGGTCGTGTGTGGGATGATTTTGTTGTTTTCGGTGTAGGTCCAATTGCTCGCTAGGACGCTTTGGAGGGGCTCAATGGATCCCGCGGTTTGTGCTGCGATGTAGGCATCCGCTGCTTTGAGGAGAAGTGCGCGGTCGCACTCGGCTTGTGGAAGGGGAGTTGCGGAGACTAGAGCGCAGAGGCTGAAGAGACACACCTTGCTAATTGGCGACATCTTGGATGAACTCGATAGGGATCGAAGTGGTTTCGAAATAAAGAGAAAACATCCCGACCTGATATAACGAATTCCAAGACATTTCTCGATAATGGATCGCTCCCGGGGAAGGTATAGAGTAAGTGCCGGAATTGGGTTTAATTGGGCAGGGTTCTCAATGGGCTGAGCAAGGCGGCAAAATGTGCTCCCCACATCAAGCTGCAATAACGCCAGATTTGTCCTCCTTGGTATGCGGAGAAGTGTAAGAGCGTTGGGAGGTCTTGACGTATCGCGCAGCCATTGATATGGACGTCTTAGCCTAGATGTAGGTAGAGTATAGCGGATCCTAGAAACCAACCCAGTTCTCGGCGCCTTTTGCGAGACCTAGTCATTCCTCCGTAGTTGAGTCTTCAACCGTAGTCACCTCTCGATCAAGGCTACGGTCCCGAATCCAGACACCTTGTCTCTCACGTCGCCATCCAAGACCTCTCGTTTGCAGCAGTTCCAGATACTCCTCCACCTCGATCTCGATCCGCGGATGCCCACAATCCTGACTAACGAACCGGCTCCCATCTGCAAAGTCGAACGTCCCTAGGAATCCCGCGATAGCCCGATAGCTACCATTCCATTCTAACCACAAGTCCGGCGGTTGCGCTCTCCCCATTCTCTTCGGTGTAGTGAGAAGAGTGTTTTCCGGCCCAGGTGAGATTTGAAATTGAACGTCTTCGAGCGTGCGGATCTTCTGGAGGGCGCGGATTATCGCGGAGATATTCGTGCTGAAGGGAAACACGCCGACGAACGAAAAAGAACGAATGTTGCAGCAGCTGTCGGCTTCTTTTGCGAGTCGGAGAAGTGTAAGGTATAGTATTTTCGGTGATTGCTTAAGATGATATTCGTACGTGCTATAAGCAGTAATTGAAGACCCTTCATTGTATCCAAGATGCGTCCAAGGTCGTCGATGGATAAGCGCCGAGTTCCACGGTCGGCAGGTGGGGCTCAGGTGCTCAATAGCTTTTACTTCATCCTGTGCAAGCTCGATATAATGCATCTTCATATCGAAAGCCCAGACATCCGAGCTCAGCATCTGGGCGTCTACCAGACCAGCAAGCGTAGTCGGGGGCGCGGCTACAACCACGCGCGTCGGATCCAAATGGGAGAAGACCTGGGACCAAATCTCAGCCACGGCTTTCGTCAGATGGGCATCCGCTGTCATGACATGTCGCAGCTCGTACTCCTTGTCGGTATGAATGACGACGCTCTTGATATGATGCTTGAGCGCGTACTCTCCCACAAACTTGGAAAAGTCTGCCAAGTCCTTTCGAGGAAGATGCGGAAACCACATAATATGCTCCACGCTCTTCAGAAACTCGTCGCCATCTTCAATCCGACACAAATTGATGAGCAGATCATCAAATGCCTCATCGTAAGCGAAAGTCGAGCTGCTTTTGAACTTGCTCCGCATGCGCTGGTAGACCTGGAATTCGTGGTTACTCAGTTTTGTCAATTGCGATTGCATGTTGTCTAAGATTCGCGCGTCGATGGGCACCCATTGCGGGTTTTTGTCCAGAGGTAACCGAGCGTAGCGGAATAGGACGGGCAATGCGATCTTCCTTACGCGCCATGACACTCGCGAGAGATTCTTGAGGGGCGTTTCGTCCGCATGCGTTAGGTCTAAGGATGGCTCATGGGAAAATTTGGTGATTGAGGGAGGCGCGGTGTCGAGGTGGGATGCGATTTGGATGAGTAGTTCGTTTGGAAGGGTATCCATCTCTCAGGTGTGAGTGTGGCGCTAGTGATCTGAGTGCACAAGAAATATGCGAATTCGAGAGTCCGGAGCGATGTGTGTTTGAGACTAAAGCGTGAAGTGTGAACGATGCGGTGTCGTGTTGTAGGGGTTGTGATGGTGTGAAAGAGCTAAGCACCGGGATGTCGTCACTCCGGTAGTCAGACTAGGTAATGATTGGATGCAGAGCTTCTATACGCTACATAATGCTGTGAACGCGCTTCGCATTCAGTATGCTGTGAAAATGCTCATGGGAAGCGGTTTTCATGCCCTTTACAACGGCCTGATCAGAAACCAGACCTCACAGCTCCCTCCAGCCACGCCACCCCCGCCACAACTCCATCTACGATTTTCACGCGATTGCCCTGCTCCTTCCCCAACTCCTCCACACAAGCCTCCCTCACCATCTCGTCCATTCCAGACATGCCCGCGCATCCCAAGCAAATCGCGCCCACACTGCCCTTCTTCAGCAGCCTCTTGACGGCATCCTTCATGCGCTTCCGCACCTCGTCCGCGGGCGCATCGTGTAGATCCGTAGCAGTCAAACCCGTCGTCTCCACGCCGGCGAACCGCTTGCTAGCCTCTGACCCCGTTCCCAGAAAGTCCACCACCGCTTCCGATAGGATCTGCTCCCACACCTTGCCCGTGCTGACGATGCCAAACTTCTCGTCGGGATGTATGATTTGCAGACTGGTGCTCACGCTCGCCTCGAAGATGCCGGTGACGGGCTTACGGCCGCCGTTGACTGATTCGCCCTTCAGTATCGATACGAGAGGGTGCTTGGAGTAGCATGCGACGAGGTAGCCATCGTGTTGGTCAAGGATCTTTTCTAATGCGGGTAGGCAGTGCTTGACGCTCTCGACGGCATCGTCTTCGTTGTTGATGCTTTTCGGGCCCGTTGGCGCGGTAAAGTACTCGTGGGCGGTCTGCCGACTGTTGTTAGTTGCTGCGAAGTTGCTGTGAGTGGTGCTGATGGACATCTTTGAATTGAAGCGAGTCGACCAGCGGCTTAAGCGCGTCGGTCATGGACCGCGTCGAGTTTGGTTGGATGATGAGTATGGAGCGCATCTTGCTGTATCTTGAGCTTGTGCCGTGTCGATACTCGCCCATTGGTGTTGTGTAGAGTACTCCCACGCTGTCAAGCGCCATCATGTCACGCGGTGGCATTGAGTTTTGCATTGCCCCTCCCACGGAGGCTATGACGTCAGCTGGCCAGGGGTAGCTTGACGGCAACAGCTCCAACGCTAGCTCGTTGTATACATCAACATTGGACCCTGCCTCTCACCTCAATCAATAGCTGTGACAAGTCGAGTGACCGGTTTGCTATTCTGGAAGACAGTCATGTTCGTGGCGCAGCATTAGTCATCACTCTTTGCAGCTACACGGTGAAGCGGGCTTTGCAAAGATAGTCTCACAAAGATGGCTAGTATCCTGAGATCGCAAAGAGGCTTGTTTATGGGAAATGCATTATGCTATCTACAGGCTCGCCTATCGGGGAGCGCGCTCACTGCTTTCCACTAAATGCTGTGGTTCTTCAAACGCCGTCGCAGGGTATTATACCGGGGATATTGAAAGGGTAATGCGTCAAAAGGGAGAGCTTCGCGGCGTTAGACTCCACAGGTACCGTCGTGGCCGAATGCAACGTACCGGGTCATGTTATCGTCAAAGAGGGAGATCGCATTCTCTCTAGCGGAAGCAGTTGAAGCGGCCGCAGGTAAAGCGGAAGGGGGCGCGACGCGGGCCATGCTTGTCGACGACGACACCGCCACCTGGAATTGTTAATACTTGCTTGCAAGAGAGTTGAGGAATGGTTGCTCACCAGCGTGACGGCCGCCAAAGTGTTTAGTCCACATGAGACCCATGGTGATCGCTTCTTGTTGTTGAGGGTGGTGGGTTTGTGAGGAGACTCCGGGGTAAGTTGGATGGTAAGTTGGTGCAGAGACGAATGTCGAGCTTTGTTGGGCGGGATTGGCGGCGAGGAGACGGTGAGCTTATATAGAGATGGTTTGAGCTTGAGTGTTTTAGAGGAAGAAGCATAAGTTGGCTGGGACCATGACGAAAGCCCAGGTGCCAAGCGACTCCGTATCCCTGTTTGTCCCATTCAAAGGACATGCACCGCCACAGTCTGTGGCGTCTAACTACAGGTTTCCGCCCCTGGCGGTTGGAGCGCGTGGAGGCGCATCCAATTGCACAGTGACGATATCCTCCAGGAATGTAGGGAGTTTGCCAGTGGGGTGGCGATTGCGTGGCTAACGTGGCCGTCCGTCAAAGGCGGCGAGTATGGACGATGATGGATGTCAGTTGACAATCCGTGACGAGAATTCTTCAGTAGATATCAAGTCGGCCTGGGAGCGTCACTAGGAACGAAGGCATCTCACTTTGCCAAATGGCGCAGCATAAGGTCTGGGACGTGATGTTGGGAAACCCTGTGGGTGGAGTTGCCCTTGTCGTCGCCGTACCGTGCAGCCAGCAACGGACGAGGATAGGTAACAAGTGAAGTGAGATTCTATGCGCCATTGGTCCCCAATCCAGCATCCAGCCTTAACTATTTATACAATTGACCAAGCATTCAAGATGTTCTCTGACCTTGAGGCGAGGCCACCCATCATATACCACGTTCGAGACGCCGAGCATCCGTCGCAGACGCTCGAGGGGAAGTCCATCAAGTTCCATGCAGAGCGCTCGACGCCAAAATCCGTCCCATCGAGGACCATGCTCCCTTTATCGTCCGATGGCACCGCCAGACTGCGCCATGGCGGCATTCTGTTCCTGGAACCTGTCGCCCAACCGTTGCGAACCCTTCATTTGCTTGTCGACGCATCGCATGACGCAGCTCTCTTCGCGGGAGCTGAGGGACTTGCTCTCGAAGCTGTTGACGCAGTCGTTGAAACACCGCTGGACGAGGTTGGAGTACATCTGACGCCGTGTGTTAGCATCTCGGGGAGGAAGGCAGCGGCGCTTGTGTGTGTCCGGAGCTAGCGGGGCTCCTCACGTTCATGAATTCCTTCATCTGCTTCTTCTCCATGCGGTTCTGCAGCTCGCGCTGCTCGGTGGCTGAGAGACTGGAGCGCGATTAGCAGGACTCTGACCGCGGGCTTCATCGACGTACGAGTCCATATTTGATGGTAGAGAGGGTGGTTTGGAGCTGGGGCAATGGTTGTACTAGAGGGCGCGATGGGGTGGCAGGGCGGTGATGCTGGGTTGGATGCAGACGGGAGGTGTTGCACTCGGAGCTTCCCCAGGCCCAAATTTTTGGGAGGAGCTAGGGCCATGCCGCGGTCCGTTCCTCGCAGCGCCACAGCTGGTACAAGTAGCTGGGGACAGGACTATGAGACGGTAACTACAAGGAGGTCCGCAAGAGCTCCAGCGACATGCCCGTCATCCAGCGCAGCCTGCATGCGTCTGCTCGACGACTGCGTGCTCCATGTCTCGATGCGCACCCGTCGTGCCCTGGCCCGGACCGTTGACAAAGAGGCTGGCCAGGCCCGCCGAGGACACTGCTCGCTGGGAGCCCTGGAGCACGCTTGGGCCAGCGTCTACCAGACGGTGGGATCGCAGCCAGAGGCCGCCGCCTCGTCTGTCTGCTTTCGCTCGTGGTGGTGCTGACGGCCGCAAAAGGAGTGGAGTCAAGCGTGCTGCTCCCCGCCAAGGGGAATCTCTTTATCTGCCCTCGACAACAGGTGGACGGCAAGGCGCCCGTCTACAGACATAGCATTGCAGCACACTACGTCAACCTGCCGCAGAACTCGGTTCGCCGTCTGGCATGACAGGCGGCCCAGGTTCCTTGATAATCGACAGCCACACGTCGCCAAGCGCCGTCGTCAGAGTCCAACGCCGCCTGTGACTTGCTCACCTACGCTGCGATCGCTGCCCTTCTGGTGTCTCTGACCCTGCATGCGTTGACGTCCCCTCGAGCCACACCTCCACGCCGCCGTACCGCCATTAGCCCGTCCGCGCTGTGGCAGTTGTCTCTTATTACCCGCCGTGTCTGCCTCTGCCTCTGCCTCTGCACCCCGTCGCGTTGCCCTCCTTCGGGAAGCCCGCTAGCTCCAGCGAACGCCAACCCAACCCCGACAACGCACCACACCGCAGCGCACCCATACTGCGCACAGCGATACTCCACCGACCCCACCCCGCCGCCAGAGCGCTCCGCTCTACTCTGCTCCGCTCTGCACTGCTCTGCTCTGCTCTGCTCGTCCGCCGCCTCGCGCGACCTCCACTGCCGCCTGCCAGGTCCGGGCCCAGCTGGCGCTCAACGCGACTCCGCGATCCCGCGACACGCTGCGAACGCCAGCTATAGACTCCCGCTCGAGCGTCGCCCACGTCGCCGCGCGTGCCCGTCATGCCCGCCCCTGCGCACAATGCCCACCACGGCCCCCTCTCGACGCCCCGCGTGCGGAATGGGGAGCCTCAGCCCGCCCCGGTCCAGTCCTCGGAGCCCGCGTCGGCGAAACGCGACCTGACTTCGTGGTGGAAGCAGTTCAGCAAGCGCAACGTCAAAAAGGAAGACGAAAAAGGTACGACCAGTCCACTTTGCATCACATGCGCGTCGCGCTTCGCCGACAGCCTCGTCGCCGCGCCGTCGTGACCAGCCTCAGCCTCGCCGGGGAGCCTCAGCACGCGCCTGCAGCCTCCCAGCCCTTGTTTGCTTTCTACAGTCGCTGACAGCCTCGTGGCACCAGAATCCGAAGCGGTGCGCGGCATCTTTGGCGTGCCCCTCATTACTAGCATACCCTACGCCAACGTTGCCATATCGCTCTTCAACGAGAGCGGCGAGAGCTACATATACGGCTATGTGCCCATCGTGGTCGCAAAATGCGGTGTATTCTTAAAAGAGAAAGGTGAGTCCTGCAGCACCTGCCTGACGGCACCCGGACAGGGCACTAACCCTCTGCAGCGACCGACGTCGAGGGCATTTTCCGCCTGGCGGGCTCGGAGAAAAGAATCAAAGAACTCAAGATGCAGTTTGACACTCCACCACGCTGGGGCAAGGGCCTGGACTGGTCTGGCTATACTGTGCACGACGCTGCCAACATTCTTCGACGTTATTTCAACCAGCTCCCAGAGCCCATTATTCCTTTACAATACTACGACAGGTTTCGAAATCCTCTGCGCGGTCATCAGGCCGAAGCCGTGGGCCAAATCGAGGGCCAGTCCGCGTCAGTGGGTGGGTTCGACCCTGACGCTGCCGTCAGGGTGTACCAGCAACACATCAAAGAGCTGCCCTCGCTCAACAGGCAGCTACTTCTCTACATCCTAGATCTACTCGCAGTCTTCGCGGCCAAGGCCGATGTAAATAAGATGACCACGTCGAATCTTGCTGCCATCTTCCAGCCGGGCATACTATCGCATCCGCAGCACGATATGTCTCCGCAAGACTACCGGCTGAGCCAAGATGTCCTCATCTTTTTGATCGACAACCAGGACCACTTCCTCATTGGAATGGAAGGAACTGCGGTTGACGAAGGCACTGTCAAGCACATCGAGAGTGGACCCTCGACCCCACAAGCTCGCACCCCTACTACTCCTGTCCGAAACAAATCTGGTCTCGGTCGCTCTGCTTCCACCTCATCTAGTGCTGGAGCGGAAAGCTTGCGCAAGTTTGGAGTCGTACGGCGAAATGTCTCTACATCTTCGAAGCACTCGCGTCACTCAGGCGCGGTGCCCAGCCCTACGACTCCTGCATTTACCTCAAGTTCCGGTGTCCACAGGAGCAACACACTGCCGTCCAAAAGATCTCCTGCTCTTCCGGCATCACGATATCCGAGGGAGAGAGGCTCTGATCCTTCCACGCCAGTTGCAGTAGAGGAAACGAAGACTCTGCTACCGGCTTCCACGCCTGAAGTCCCGACCCCGACCGCCATCGCGGATGTTCCTGCTAAGAAATTGGAGCAGCCCCCGACAAATACAACACTAGAACCAACTCTTGCCCAACGGGCCCAGACCTTTCCTGTCGAGAAGCTGGACGTTGTCAAGCGAGAGCACCAAGAGCCTCCTACTCATATAAATATCTCCGGGCCGGCTATCACTACACCTGGACTGTCGATGCCTGGGGCGTTCTTGGCAACACCAGCGGCCACGCCTGTTGCCGAGATCTCCGCAGCCCCTGCGCCTGTGCAAGCAGCACAGGCATTGGCGCCACCTCCGGCCCACCAGCCGCAACGCAATCCCCAGGGTACGCCCAAGCACGACAAGTCCGAGTTCATGGAAGGTGACATCGACTCTGAAGAACTCACACCAGCAGTGCGGACGTTTACACAGATTCTCTCCAAAGTGTCTCCATCAAACGATGACAAGCAACCAGGACGCAAGCCGAACAAGCTTCAAAAGAAGCGGGTAGCAAGTGCCAATCCTAGCGCCCATAGTTCAACTCTTTCCTTGACAGGAGCTCAGACTGGCTACGAAGGGCCTCCTTCCCCTCTGCCTCCACCTGTCATACCCCACTCACATCCGACCGGCGCAAACGAGACACCGCATGCCTACAATGCCGACACCGTATCTTCGAGAAATTCGGGAGTAACGCTGAAGCCAAGCATGTCTCCATCGGCGTCCTTCAGATCTCATTCTACTGCAACGGAGTATTCCGAGGCTGAAGGAGCTGATGATCCGTCCAGAGAAGAGAAACGGAAATTCTGGAAGAGCCACAAGCGCGATGGGAGCAGGGCGACACCCACAGCGAGCCAAACCGACCTTCATGGATCCGTACCTGGTGGAGACAAGAGCATGAGCTCCTTTGGAAGTAGTTCCGGCTGGGGAGGGGGAGGCCGTAGAAGCCTTCAACACGACTCTCATCAGGGCTCTGATGTATCTGTGCCGTACGGTGCAGAAAGCAAAGAGCATGGCGAGAAGAAAAGTCCCTTTGACTGGTTCCAGAAGAAGCGACAGGAACATAAGGATCGCTCGGACAAGAAAAACAGAACCAAAAGCCCTCCGGGAAGCACATCAGACATGATGTCACCGCCTGGTATGATGAGGCCAAAGGACGATCTTGCTGTGAGAGGACGATCGATGGACGTTCCGAGGCCAACGGCGAGTCAAGATTCCAGCGATGTCACGCCCACAGGAACAAGCCCCGATCCGCTGGCGATGACCTCGCCCCTTCCCAAGGCCAGTGTCCAACCTGCCGCCGCTTCCGCATCTTCTACTGCTGGCACGCAACCTCTCACCGGTTCGCAGCCTGCTTCCAGTGTGCAACCTAATTTCAGTGCGCAGCCTCCTGCTGATACGCAATCTCCTGCTGGTACGCAACCTCCTGCTGGTACGCAACCTCCTGCTGGAACGCAGCCTCCTGCTGGAGCACAACCTACTATTGGTATACAACCTTCTGCTGGTACGCAGCCTACCGCCGGTACGCAAAACACTGCCGTGCCCGCGTCGTTGAGCACAAATACCCAACCCGCTGCCAAGCCGGTTCTCAGCATGCTCGACGTTGGCGGGCCTCCCCAACCGCCCAACAATGCTCAATTATGAGGCGACACTGCGTTTCAAAGTCCTTGTTTGTATGTCATGAAGATCGGATATGTGGTGTTCTGGTGTTGGGAGTTTGCGGGGACCCTCGACAAAGTCTGTTGTCCGGGCGCTTGGTCGGATTACTTCTGGTCGAGGTTTTCAGACCACGGCTTCTTTGGTATCTTGAGTATGTATGATGGAAGATGGAAGGTGGCCTTGTGTTAAGCTCGGCGGGGCAGGCCGACTGCGGAGGTTCTTTTCTTGCATATAGCGAGCGAGTTGGGGTATATGTGTTGGATGGGTAGGGCCGTGGTAAAGGTCGTAATATAATCTCATATCTACTATTGTATAATGGATGCTGCGAAGATTTCAGTCTTAAGGCTTCTACTGCGTTCCTTATACACTATGCGTTTTCACAGTAGAATTGCCTCGGTCTGTTTTGTCTTCCTCTTGCCCGGCCAAATTTGGCCGTGGTGGCGAGAAGCATGATTGAAGATAGACTAGTGATGGTCCGCTCTCCGCCCTATCGAGACGCGGGTGCACACGCCAGAGATACCATGCGAAACGCCTCTGCGGGATTGCCATGAGAGATACATGTTTCTCGCTCATCACGACACCGAATGCCGTCTCCCAAGCACGAACCCACAAAAGCAATGGAAGCTCTGAAGAACCATTACTACTAGCACTGGAAAATGGGTCGACGATCCGCTTGCTGGACAGCTTGGCTATAAATAACTTATGGAACGAGCTCAACGATGTCTTGAAGGCTGCACCAATCAGAAGTAAGGTGGTGAGACCACTTGTATTACTTCGGCCTGCTGGGATGCTAGTGTGCGCGGATGCGTCTGGGCAAGTGGGGTCGTGGCCTGGTGGGAGTCGGGAAGGGGTGATTGGTGGGATAGGGGTATGAGAAGGGCTCGTGTTGATGACGGTGGGATGGGTTGGAAAGCCTCTTGGAGGGGGTTTGCGAGGTTGCAGAAGGATGGCTTCGAGTGTGTGTGAGGTGACAGGAGGTGGTTGGACTTGGAACTGGTTTCATGAGGCTCTTCAGACATTGGCAATAGCCGGATCACAGTCACACAGCAGCCAAAACACCGCAAAAAGAGCTTGCTGCTGAAACCCCTGCACTCGCCAACGCGCCAAAGCTACCGCAGCGACTCCACAAATGACGTTTCTCAACAAGGGTATCGGCCCAGCCTCCGTCGCTAAAGACTTGCGACAAGGATGCCGCATATAAGACCAAGGGTGCGTTCAAGTTTCATATCGTGAACGACGTTGGAATCATGTCATTGCATAGCAAGCAGAGCGAGAGTTACGCAGAAACGAAATGAGGTCGGCCATTGCGATTGGAATTGGGGATTAATGCTGCGGATTAAGACGTCAAAGGAGGAAGCTCTGGACGTTGAGGCAGGATGGCTGGAGAGGATGCCGTAAGTTTTCCTCCGAGGCAAGTGGGTTGTGAACGGTCGGGTCTCGGCTAGCCAAACTTAGTGGCTCACTAAATATTGGACGACGCGGCTATGGGGTCTTTGCTCGTGTTTGGGAGCCGAGCGAGTGCCATGCGTAGCTTGCTTTTAGGTGCTCTGATCCCTCTCGCCACCGATTGTAGATCATACCGGAGACATTCGCTGCCTTTTTCTTAATTTTCCGTCCTCAACTCTTCTTTCCGAGGCGCCTTTGACACGTTCGTTCGTTTGTTCGGCCAATCTGTTTCTGTACCAACGCGAAGTGCTTACTTTGCGGTGTTGCTTCCGTCTGTCGTTAGTCGAACCAGCCACCCGCTGCTTAGAACCTTTGTGTAAGCCCCCCGGCCTCTCGTCCGATCACCTTTTCCAGCTGGCACGACGCACCGCCGCCGCCGTGTCTGGGTCTGGAGGGCTCAGCTCCTCAGGCCTAGACACGTCGTCTTCTGGCTTACGCCGCTCGTAGACGTCAACCATCGTAAATGCCACAGGACTAACGAATCTTGCAGTTCGCAGTTTCCCTTGCTGGACATTATCCATAACCACACCTTCGCTCCCAAACCAGACCAGCCTTACACAAAAACCAGAATGCGCTCGTTCCACCAGCTCGCCTTGCTGGCCCTGCCTTTGCTAGGCCACGTCGCCTGCGAGGAAATCGCCTCGCCGACCCAGGAGCGTTCCGAAAAGAACGTGCAGGCCTTCTACTCCAACGCGAACGAGGCGTTCCAGGACTTGCTCAATGCCCTGCCTGAAGAATCGCTGCATGCGGCCCTGAACAGCCTGGGCCACTTCCGTGACGGCATCTTCGAGTCGGATCGCCACGGCGTCGAGCGCGTACACCAGGAAAACCCCCCGCTCGCTACCAAGCTCATCGTAGCTGCGGTGCAGGACTTGAAGATGAAGAGGCAGAACACGCCTTCGAACGGCACGACGACGGCCCAAGACCCGCCGGAGAGCACGGAAGCCTCGCCGCCCAGCAGCCCCGCTGTTGTGGTACCGGTTCCCATCGCGACTACGACCGACGACGCGGGCCGTACTACCGTCGTCTCCAGTTCCATCCTCAGCGAGCCCACCGCCTCTGTGGCCGTAACCACAACACGCGTAAATGACGAGGGCTCCACTGTCGTCGCGACCGAGACGCAACCCGCCGTCATCTTCTCCACGACTGATTCCGCCGGCCGCGGCACCGTCGTCACGTCCGCTGTCGCATTCGCACCGACGTCGGGCCAGGTGCTTACTCGCACCAACGAGCAGGGGTCGACCATCTTGACTACATACACGCCGGATGGAGGCAAGGTTAGCAGCATCTTGTTGATCACTACAACAGGTGCGGATGGACAGCCGAGTGTTGTTACGAGCTACACGTTTGTGGATCCCGCGGCGGCGGCCACGGGGACGGGCACGAACAACGAGGACCCTACCAACACGGCGAAGCCAGGACTGCAGAGCGGCGCTGCCGTAAAGCATCGTGCGGTGGATGCCGCCATGTACGGTGGTGCGCTTGGTGGTGTGCTCGCGTTCTTCGTGTAACGCGGGTACCCGCATCTCAGCACCTCAAGAAGAGGAGAAAGAAATAATACAAGAAACATCAACAGAGCAACACGATTGTTGTACAGAAAAGGGAAAGGGAACACAACCAAAATAATGCCGTCACGAATCTCCTACATCGCTCCACCAGGGATGCCATTCCTTTACCACCACCCGGCTTATCGGTTTCCGGTTGGTGGGTAATTCGCATGTGTACATCATCGTAGGGATATCCTCTTTGAGTGCACTTTAACTGTCCTTTTATACATTAGCGCTGCATCGGGTTGGGTCGTTTTGGGATCTGCTTTTCTGCATGCATATAGAGCCTTAGAGGCTTGGAACTATCCTTATCTGTTATACCCCAGGTTTCACAGTCCGTCATGGTGGGTCGGATGGTATGGGATGGCACTGAATAGGACAGAATGAGATGGATAGCCAGATAGGTGAGCGGATCTGGGCTGGGAATGAGAATGAAATTGGAAGACCGCCAGCATATAGCAGATGAGGTGATCAGAATGAAGACATATTGAACTTCGCTACTACCGTTGGCTGTCGCATAAGCTCGCTCCTGTGATCTATGTGTTTACGGATGAGAGGGCAGTGTCTACGAGGACTTTGAATGGGTGCTGCGATAAAGTCAAACTCCAGCTTTGACTTCAAGCTATTGCGGTACTTCTTGTGACTTGCTCATGTGGTCTTCTCGTGTAGTGGTGAAGAGTGAGTTACGATCCAAAGGATTACAGTACACCCAAGAGCATATAAGGCTCTATCAGTCGTGGACTCGTGTGATCATAGCCCTTCACACGGCCCCGCATCGTCGAAGGATGCCGTCCGCGCCTGAAGACGTAACGCCCTATAGGACCTACCACGGAGACGACTTGGATAGCACCAGGATACAAAGCCCGGTGTAAAATTCTTGTGGGGCAGTGTGAGGTCGAGGTGGAGGACTCCAATGAGCTGTTCAGCAATAGAGAAAGTGTAGAGTGGACTCTAGGATGGGGGCCGATGGCTTGGGAAGGAACTCCTGTCCACCCACGGTTACAGGAGCTTCGTCCGACTTCACATCTCTATATGCTCCGAGACCATCCCGGTTTCCCTTCCCTTCCCCTAAGCTTCAACTACCCACGAAGTTTAGCCGTTACGCGATGCTAAGCGAGCACGTGAGCCGTTAGCGTTTTTAGCGTGCTTGGCAACCACTGCGTATAAAAAGGCGCCCTCGCCGTGCCCATTGCAAAACCTTAGCTCTCTTTGCCTTTTGGCTTAGATCAAGTGTAGTATCTGTTCTTTTCAGTTTAATCTCTGAAACGAGTCTACGGACTCATTCAAGATTATTCCTATTTTTGTCCTCTGGCCTCCTCTCCCTGGGCTTGCTCACAGTTGAGGCCACAGTGTCGCTGGTATTGCACTATCTCCAGCTGACGCGACCCTTTTTTCATCGAGTTCCACAGCATTGCTGAGCACTCGAGGAAGAAACACCCACCCCCACCCCCCTCTCCTCCCTCTTTCGGCGCACCCCCAAATTGGACGTGGTGCTGTCCACATCTTCGGTCCCTCGTGTGGCTGGTATTGCGCTAGCTGAAGCGGTCTATCGGGGCATCAAGCTGACACGAACTTTACCGGGTTCCTGAAAAAATACAACAAAGAGTACGTGCAGGTAGTCTGCCATAAGTTCGATTCCTGCGCTTTTGTCTGACACGCGGCAGGCAACGATTGGCTGAAGTCAAAAAATAAGGTGGAACCAATACACCTCGCGCCGTCATGTCTATCTCTTTTGATCAGAATCCTGAATGCCACGGCACGGCAGTTGCTGAAGTGGACCCGAGCCCGGATATGCTCTCTGAGTCGCTACGATCGCATGCCTTGCGAAGGCACACATGAAGACGCGCGGAACAGCGGTCCCAGGTGCGTTGCAAAACGTACGTCCACGCACTTTTGAGTCCGAGACGACAGGAGTCGAGACCTTTCTGGAGGAGCTTTACAGACATAAGCCCGCCACTGCCGCCTTCCTCTATACGACCTGGTAGATGCAACTGATGTCGCCGCTCCGAGGCCGCCTATATCGTATTCCCAGCCTCGAGCTTATCCTTCCCACCGGAAGCTGAAGACATCAAAAGGCAGTTGAGCCTGAATGCGCCTGCGTGAAGACGAGTATGGCTCAAAAGTACGAGGCTTCGATGTACGGCCAGACAGCTCCCGCGCTCACGCCTGTTTCACAATACGCTCACCGCTTCAGCCTCGGACTCTACCTCGTGCGCCAATGTCATTCCCATCGTCAGTTGCTACACCCTCGAGAACAAGCGTTCTATCTCTAGTCCTGTTATCGCGACGGTTCACCCACTCGGAACCTAGGCTTGTTGCGCTACCTGGGCATCGAAGCCGCGAAGATAGATACATTTAGTCCGAACAACATCCATGCGTCACTCACGCGCTTCGTGTTAGTGTCGTGGAGCTGAGCCCGCTATACATCGAGTTACGTTAGGAATGGAAATCAAGGTGGTGGTGTTGTACGGGCCATCCTCGTACATGAACACATCAGACTGCTTTTGGATTAGTCCGAGAGGCACAGCGGCGCGTAATCTTGGGAGAAAAAATGCGGTTGGGTCAGTTTGGGTTCGCCATGTCACTCTTGTGCACAGTCGAGAATAGAGCTTCGCTCACCGTCCACAGACAATGTGTGCGCGGCATTGGGCCCACATCTCGCGTGTATAGTATTGCCAGGCTCAATTTTCCGTATTGATCAACTCTATAGATGGTCTAGCAGCAATAGTACTATAACAAAGTCGGAAAACCCGAAAACGTTCCTGTAGACTCGTTTCAAAAATTAACATCTATTGCATAAAAATGGGAAGGTGCCCCGCCCCGGCACACCAGCACCAGCCACTGCGCAGAAACCTACCAGCGGCTCACAACGCACCGCACCTACACAACCGACTGCCAAACGCCTTAGGCCAAGCACCGATGCTTCACGATGAATCCTTTCAACCCTGCAGCGAGAAGAACAACTACCGCTACACCAAACGCAACTACAAGGCATGCATGTTGTTCTTCTTCCTCAAGTGGCCGGCAAAAGCCAACCAGCTCAATGAAAAAGTGTGGGTCGCGTCAGCTGGAGATAGTGCAATACCAGCGACACTGTGGCCTCAACTATGGGCAAGCCCAGGGAGAGGAGGCCAGGGTGAAAATAGGGATTATCGTAATGACTTCGTAAAGTCGTTTTAGCGATTTAAACTGTGCGGCTGTTAGTCGAATCCAACGAAGAGCTGAGAGAATGGCTTACCTAAAAAGAACAGATATTACACTTGATCTAAGCCAAAGTGTATTGACTGCAGTTATATTTGTTGCCATGTGTAGCACACAGGCTCAGTGCAGAGGGCTGAGGTTCGCGGAAAGAAATTTTCGTTCCTTATCTTCCAAATACATAAATCAAATATGGAGAAATATTCGATACCACCTCACGAACGATACCTCGTAACGTAGAATTTGATTTGTGAGATATGGTCTCCGGTTATTGACCTTGAATTGGTGTGTTTGCGGACCCGCCACAGCTTGAAAATAAATCCTTGAATAGTGTTCGGCAGCATATAGCGAGGTGTTCTCCCATGTCAATGTTTGCCAGAGAATGCTAAAGCCACAACTACAAAATCTGTAGTTGTACTTCTCTTACCCCTCGGTTTCCCTCGCCATGTAGGGAAGGATGATACGAACTTCCATTGCGTTCGCAAATAAGGCGTAGTTCATAGCGGTACGGTTGGCGCAGGGACTCAGCGATGCGGGCAGACAGGTTACATTGTAATATAATCCCAAATGTGCCAAGCGAAAACCAAACGGAAATGGAGGACTCAAGCTCTAACGGGTCTGTGAAATGCCAATCTACGTGCGCAATCCCGAATCATATTCGATCCATCGGCAGATGATACGAAGTCATTCGCAGCCTTCTCAACCTTGTCTAGTTGACGGTATGCCGCTAGATCAATCTTGTATAAGGATCCTGCGTCGTTCAAACGAAAATATCTGTCGCTAAGGTTCTCCTCTTCGATATCGCTGGCGCGCTCTCCCCCTTCAATCTGTCCATTCTCCATCTCTTCCAAGAAGTCAACGTGCTTGGCCTCTGTATCGGTCATTTGATCCATGGCTTGCTTCATGAACGCGAAGAGTGTTCTGGGTGGAGATTTGTATGGTGGCTTGCCTGTTCCGATACTCACGATTGCCTCGAAGTTTCGATCAGGGTATTCCTGCCGGGCTTCTTTGTATACTTCTCGAATCGGGTTGTTGCTGGTCAAACCGCCATCAAAGTAACACTTTTGCCCGACTTCTATGTGTTCGAAGTAGACTGGGGCTGCCGAGGTGGCGCGGCAAGCCTCCCATACTTTACCCGACCATGCCCGAGGTTTGGTTGCGCTATTGCAGTCGTAAGTTCGAAGTAGCTCGCATTTTCCCGCGTTGCCTTCGGCGTTATCTTGAACGGCGCATAGAATACTGCATATTTTAGATCTGGAGAACCCCTAGGAGCTAAAAAGACAACTTACGTGCGAGCCTTTTGCGGAGTGGGATCCAGTTTGTTTAGCATCGGTGCTTCTTCTGGTGGAATACTACCTGAGCCAAGATTTTCCTTCTCTTGTGTACTGATTCGGGTATGGAGGATATCTTTGATCGCAGCTTTCAACTTATCCCCAGAGTACCATGGATTCCCGAGGGGAGCGTCCCAAACATACATCTTCAGAGGAATTCGCCATTCACTGAATATTTTCGAAGACATGCTTCTGTATGCATCCCTACACGAGACTAAATCCATACGCTAGTAGATATAAGTGTTGTAATAAAACGGTCGAATGCTATACATACTAGGCGACCGAGCATAATAGCGAGCAGTCTATTCAAGATTTGTTAGTAAAGCTGAATATTTTCACAGGGATGGTTGAACCTACCCTCCTGTGCTTGTGCCGCAGATGAAGTCAAAGTAATCACATGGTCTCAAAGCATCCGATTTGTCAGCGCAGTCGATCTTTCGAACCTGCTCCATGATAGCTTGTAGGACTATGACTGCAAACAATCCTTTTACTCCACCACCATCTGCCAAATTAGCTAATGCTACATAGTGAATCATGCGTACTGACCAAGGGACAAGATTCGTAATCCTTCACCGCTTGACTTCGGCTTCGCCGCTGTAGATGAAGCCGATGGGACACTGGGTAAAGGATTCCTTGGTGGAGAAATTGTCGAAGGAGATGCAAGAAGTGGCTCACGATCGAATCTTTCCACCGCTTCTCTCAGTACACTAACGACCTTGGTGCAATTGCCGGTTGCACCTTCAAATTGACACATTGTAGTATGGTTTCCGTTCAAGCCTTCTTCATGTACCCAGCTCCAATTCAATATTGCCATCGGTTTATCCACAACATACCGGAAGGATCCCTGGAACGCGTTAATATAACAAAGCTATGATTAGCCCACGTAGGATGACATTAGACACAAGCTTACCAGGTCGCTAGATCGAGTCATCGTCCTTTCTGTCTCCCAAAAGCAGGCGCTCACCAATCGCTCACCTCCTAAGGCTGCAAATTGATGACTAATCATAAGTAATTCGAATATCTTCGTACTTGGTACATCATGTGCCTGCATTTGCATTAGGAGTCTTTTAAAGCTTGTTCCCACTTCGATCGAGGCTGGATCAAACCCTCGATACTGATCTGTCCCAAGGAATAGGAAGCTCCTCATGAGCTTGTTCAACCGTTGGTACCGCTCTCGCCTAGTGGTTTCGGGATGAGATAACAGGAAAGCCTATGTATCTTAGAAGGAGACCTGCTTTGTGTATATTTACTTCTCTACCTGTTTTGCAATGACGCCACCAATGCTATGACCGACGAAGATGATGGGCAGATCCTGCTCCTTAGACTATAAAAATTAGACATTTACAACAAATTGCACAGATACAGACAAGACTCACTTCCGGAAGGATATCCACCAGATCCCCTAGAAGATCGTTCGCGGCCAAAGAAGGTACAATGCCACGATAATCGTTCGCGGCCAAAGAAGGTACAATACCACGATATCCGAAACTGTAAACACTGGCCCTAGGAATCTTTTCCGGTATCGCATCTTTGAGCCAGAAGTATTCGGATTTGGGATGTCGCCAGGAGCGTTTCCAGGAGCCCGTTGGACCGTGTATGGCAACAATGCTTATTTCGACGCATCAGTTTCCAGATGTTCCTAAGCTTAAGGGAGCCATACATGACTTTGGCATTGTCAGGTACTACGATCGGGTGTAAGCCAGTGCGTTCAGCCTGGCTCTCGTTGCTTTCGCTGCTCTCACTCTCATCGATGCGTTGGCGAGCAAGCACTAAGGGGGCAATTCCAGCTGCCCCCTCCATGGCTTGCTTAGCTTAGGTATATATTCCCAAACTAGAGTGTAGATTGTTGTGGGCGTCGCAGCGGGCAAGTAAAAATCAGCACGAAGGCGTGGAGGCCAAATTCGCGTTTAATGTGGGAAAGAAAAAGGAACTTTAAGAGTAGGCTTTTTCTTGATAAGGTTCTGCGCTCAGGATTGGTGTAGAGTACATGTGCACTTTATAACTTCTGCGGTCGAAGTTTGATTTCTCTACCTGCATGCGCCTTTACACAAGCGATTGTCTATTAATAATTCTCGGTGCATGTGGCTATCTCCTAATTATAGGCATGTGTGTCTGTCTTTACTCATGGTTGGGTACTCGTCATGAACACTTTACCACGTCCGCGTCTACTTTACTTATTATTAGCACTAGTTGCATGACTTTCCGCTCTCGATTTTCAGCTGAAATTGTCCACTGGAGCTGTACACCTTTCCTACCTCCTGGTTGGTTACTGATTATGCAGGACGAAGCCATTGTCTCAGCCTTGCCATTGCCAATTTCTTGCGTAGGCGCAATGCGGGTGGGAAGGGGTAACTTTGGCCAACCACAGGAATGGCTGCACCATTCAAAGCCTCTGATTTCTAATTCTCTGTAATCTTAGCCGCCGAGCAGCTAGAACTGTCGAGTGCGGTTAAAGTATGGCTTTGGTCTTTTCATACCACCTTCTCTTCACGTTCACACTCCGGATTTAATACTTGAGCACCCACGCTCAATTGGCAAGGTGCTAAGCTATGTCAATCTTTCTTATTCACAGATTTACGGCTGACACACTTCTGCCTGCGAGCTACGTACGCGCACGAGACTAGTCAGTTAATATGTATTATAAGTTACATTTTGATCTTTCTTCGAGATCGCAGGTTCTATAGCAGTTGATAATTGAAGGCTACACATCTATTAATCATGGGATGGCCATGTTCTTTCCGAAAGGTGCCCCGCCCCGGCACACCAGCACCAGCCACTGCGCAGAACCCTACAAGCGGATCATGTTGTGATGTACGCGCAGGCCACTCTCAGTTGTGAAGGACCGTCCACAGCCTGGGGCAAGGCAAGGGTATAGATCTGCCTGGGGGCGCATCTCTCCGTGCCACCGGATTTGCGATTGCCAGTGGTGTAATCGCAGCGATGAAGATTGCGAAATTTGCACTGTTCCGAGCTCGAGCTGCCGCGGGAGGTTTGTGATGTAAAGATGGTGGAGTAGAGCAGAGTGTTCGAGGCCTTGATATAAGAAGGCTGCCGGCGCTGCTTGAGGCGGGGTAAGAGGTGAGGGAAATGGGTTTGGGTGGGTAAAAGTTCCATTGCAACTGCTGGCTGGGCGACTGTCCTTGAGATGCACACAAGTGAGGTTGTAGAAGTGAGGTTGTAGCGTGGGTGTAATTGCAATGCTTTCGATGCAAGGCATGTCCTGGGATGGGCCTGGGATGGGCCTGGGATGGGCCTGGGATGAGCCTGGGTTGGGCCTGGAATCGGTCTGAGACTAAATGAGCGCTTGTCATAGGCTTCAAATGGTGTCGCCCGAGAGTCGTCAGCTTCAATGTCGATTTTGTCGGACTGTGCTCCGTGTCCCGCCGCCTGGGTCATGATGTCCTTGATCTGAGGTGCCTGTAGGCCGTTGATGGCCGCGCGATGATGGCCCAGGTAGTGGTACTCTAGCTCTCCATTCTCCTGCCTGGGTCATGATGTCCTTGGCCTGCACGCCTTGTAATTGCGTTTGGTGTAGCGGTAGTTGTTCTCTCGCTGCAGGGTCGAAAGGATTCATCGTGAAGCATCGGTGCTTAGCCTAGGGCGTTTCGCAGTCGGCTGTGTAGGTGCGGTGCGTTGTGAGCCGCTGGTAGGTTTCTGCGCAGTGGCTGGTGCTGGTGTGCCGGGGCGGGGCACCTTCCCATTTCATGCAATAGATGCTAATCTCTGAAATGAGTCTACGGACTCATTCAAGATTATTCCTATTTTTGCACCTCGGTCTCCTCTCCCTGGGCTTGCTCAAAGTTGAGACCAGAGTGTCGCTGGTATTGCACTATCTCTAGCTGCCGCAACTCACGCTTTTTCATTGAGCTGGATGGCTTTTGCCGGTCGCTTGAGGAAGAAGAACAACAACATGCACGCCTTGTAGTTGCGTTTAGTGTAGCGGTGCGCGGGTTTGGCGGGTTTGGCGGATTTGGCGGATTTGGCGGGTTTGGCGGGTTTGGGCATGTCTCAGGCCCTTAATGCCCTTCATCATGGTGCTGGTGCTTCTGCATCTCACTCGGCGTCGGCGTTATGTTTTTCCCGGGTCGTCGATCCCTTGACTGCACCAACATTGAACACCTGCTCTGTGAAACGCCTCAGCGGGTAACTCGCTATTTGGTACGGCCCACAAGCTACCGAGACGCTTGCTGTAGAACCAGATGGAGACTGCAGTTCAGTCAGCATCCCAGCGCCATACCGGGCTGTGGACTTTGTTTCAGCCAGCCCTTCTTGGCAGCCTTGTGCCTCCGTCCCCGTAATCACACATATCATTGCGAAGCTCTCACGGGCTCGCCATGCCAAATACAACAGTCCCGCCGCCAGGCTAGCTTCCTCAACGTGCCAGCTTCGATGCTCGCGAACTTCAAGACGCAACTTGTCTCGGCGCAACAGTGGTTGTCCAGCCAAGTCCAACTTTCGCAAGGCTACCAAGGAGCCGTTGAGCGCGAAAGAGCGCGTCAAACTGCTCTACACGTCCTAAATACCGCGGAGCGGGCATGTCTCAGCCTCGACTACCTGCATTCAGCGGCGGATTGCTTCGTGGGATCCCTTCAGACAGTCCGACGGTCCCTCATTGCAGTCTTAGACCAAAGCGATCCATGCCACGATGACTTTGAGGACTTGCATCTTCTCGGCCGAGTCCACGAACAGCTAGGAGAATATTCTCGGGCCTACGATTGCTACACCAGGGCACACGCACTCATGCCGCCCAACCATCACGCCCACGCACGTATCGTCCGCGACCTAGCTCATTTCTTGTCCGAGACCCGTCACAATCTCGATCTCGCGGAACGAATTTGTGAGGCTGCAATATCAGCTAGTCCAGAGGGCAACAAAGCTATAATTTCCGGGACAGACTCAGCCTCAAGGCCCCTTGTGGAAGACGTGGAAATCCTCAGCCTCACATTGTGCCTGAAATCGCGCTTTGCAGAAGCCTTGGTCTATGTGAACAAGGCAAGAGGACTCTATATTCGTGATAACCAGCCGTCGATATCCGCCAGACTCGCCTTGTGCTGGGCTCTTGCAGCTGCAGGTCTCCAAGACAGAGAGAAAGCAGAAACAGAATTCCTCCGCGCTGTGATACTAAGCGCTCTGAGTCTAGGGAACTGGCACTTGCAAACATTGCGCGTGCTGCATGCTTATGCATCGGCTCTGTGGAACTGGGGTAGGAACGCAGACGCTGCTTCTCTATTCACAGAATGCTACATCGGCCGCTACTACAGGCTAGGACCTCACCATCCAATCACCGAGGAATCGTACTCGATGTTCAAGCGGTGCACACTGTCACAGTACCAAGGCGATATCGTACGAATATTCCGAGCTTGTTCCACGTATGCGGATCTCCGCACCATCGCTTACGAGCACATGGAGCTATGGACGATTGCAGACACCCTCGGCTCACTTGAGGGTAACCCCCTGAAGTTTGCCGAGAAGTTGATTGGGTACCTTCTAGAGCACCCGAGTATTCGTCTGATGCAACAAACCCGCCTCGAAAGCGCAGCGAAGAAGATGATAAGGTTCGGGAGAGCAATGGCGGCTTGCGAATCGAGTCTGGGAAAACACACAGAGGCTGCTAGTAGACTCAAGTTGCTACTGCAAAGTCCTGGTGCCATTCGGATCAACAACACGATGATGTTACAATGCAAACTAGACACTGCAATTTACCTTTCCCTGGCATCAAAGCGAGGCGCAAAAGATCCAAAGGTCCAAGAACTGAGCCAGTTTGTTTTCTACGAGGCGGAGACGCTGTTGGAAAGCTACGGAGAAGGGCGCGATTCGTTGGCTTTTGCTCTTCGAAAACGCCTTGCGCAGTACAAATTGACACATTTCGAATGGGGTAATTTACCGGACCTCGATGCCTCGCCCTTCAGATTACTCGAAATTGTCGGGCATGGCAACTCTTCCGCAAGCGTCACTAGCGTTTCCATGAACGGGATTCTCTATGCACAAAAACTCACCATTCTGAAGGGCACATATGCTAGACAGTTGAGAACTCAAGCCAAACAGGAAGTCGATATTCTGAGGCGTCTGGATCACCCTCACGTCGTCCACGTGTACTGTACCTTCGAAGAGAAGCACTCCTTTGCCATGGTCATGCAACCCTTGGCTTCCGGAGACTTAGAGGCTTTCCTCTCTCAAAGGGCAACCCCACTGGAACTTTCACCCCTGATGGAAAGGTGGTTGGGCTGCTTAGTGCTTACTTTGTCGTTTATCCATGACCACGGGGTAAAGCACCGCGACATCAAACCAAAGAACATCCTCGTCAACGAGGGACATATTTTATTCACGGATTTTGGCTCCAGCCGTGACTGCTCTCTGGAGACGGGCATGTCCACGGACGGCCCAGCATACGGACACACCAAAATCTATAGCGCTCCCGAAGTAATAGCAGCGGAGAAAAGGAACGCGTCTGCTGATATCTTCTCGCTCGGATGTGTTTTCACCGAGATGATAACAGTGTCGTGTGGTAGATCTCTTGGTTGCTACGATCGCTTCCGGGGCAGCAAGGACTACCGAAGAACACCGTACCATCAAAGCCTTGGTCTAGTGGAGGCTTGGTTCTTAGACGAATCAGAAATGCCGGCGTGGGGTTCGAAGATGTATACTGCCTTCGTCAAGCAGATGTTAGCACCTTATCCGGATTCTCGCCCAACGGCGCATGAGACGGCTATGGCTATCCGATCCCACTTCGCATCCGAGGGACTTTCTACCGAGACCTTCTGTCGTCATTGCTTTCGGTATGGTCTGGCCGAGATCTAGCCGTGTTGTTTGCGGCGCATTGAATGGGATTAGACAAACTATCAGTCATGCGTTATACTGAGCCCTCACAATATCCGAGCAGAGCGCTAGGCTCGCACACTTCGCCTTTCTTCTAAAGCGGACGATTTCATCTGTTGATAGTGTGTGGCAAAACACTAGCCTGGCCAAGCTCGTGAATTGCATTGACTGTAGAATGCTCGGATAAGGATCAAGTGTTGCGAGATTCCGAGCTCGGAGGCATGGGTGGTTAGGAACAAGTAGGGGCTACCACAACGCCGACAAGGCTCGATAGGGTGATTGCGCAGACAGTCAGTGCCCAGTTGTTTTGAGGTTGCTAGGCCAACAACGTGCCGTTTGCGCCAAAGCGCCTAGGTGGTAGGAGTCTGTCAGATATCATGTCTCGGAAACGGAAAGGTGGTTAAGTAGATACCCCCGCCACACCTATTGTCTAATTTCCTACAATGTTTTCTGTACAATGAAAAACTCGTCCTCGTGTAATGCAGCCTTTAAAGAATAGGAAGGACGTTGAGTAGAATATTAGAGACTAATCTATTTCCGCACGTAATATGACTTGACTTGTGCCTATAGAAGGACATTAAATGCTTCCCGTCCTAGAGAGTTTGTCTTATACTAAGTGTAGCATCTTTCTTTTCGGTTAAATCTCTAGAAATGCGTCAACGAATTTATTCAAGATTGTTCCTGTTCTTGCACCTCGGTCTCCTCCCTAGGCTTACCCATAGTTAAGGCCACAGTGTTGCTGGTATTGCAATACCTCCAGCTGACGCGACCTTACCTCTTTTCATTGAGCTACTCAGCGTTGCTGAACACCCGAGGAAGATACTGGCGAACGCATTGAGCATAGCTAAAAAGTTAGAGTTGATGCTGGTGCTGGTGCTGGTGCTGGTGCTACTTCCCCTTTGCGTTCCTAACAACTACACCTTCCTTGCCCAGGAATGATCATATTCTTTCCGAAAGGAAAGAATATGACCATTTCATTGCAATAGATGCTTGTCGCGGAACAACTCCCGTGACGCACCAAAACATAGATACTTTGAATTTACAGCAATAGAAAAGCCGCACATGCCTTAAATACTATAAGTTAATTCTTAGGCTGCATGTAAAAACCTTTTCCAAGGCTCCTCCTATACACATAAAGAAAAGTTACGCTCGTGCCTTCTTGCCTGATTTAGACACGATCGTTCTTTGTAGCAAAACTCGTTGTTCGCCGCAAGGCCACATTGAGCACATATTGCTATCAGAACCTATACATTGCCTTTACCAAAGCTAGACTAACTAACAGCATCGCTAAAACGCTATAGTCACTAGTGGGGATGCAGGTGGCGATTATTTTATGCGCGATCACGAACCAGTCGGTACCTCTAATCATAACTCTCCAATTAGAGCGACCATCAATTTTCACTGACATAGCTTGGAACGTCTCGACAATGCACTGTACTATAACATACGCGATACCCTTTTGCGACTAGGGATGATGATCACGTGCTAGACTACGATTACAGTAGGTGAGCCTCCAGCGCCGACACCTTGGCAGGACCGTACCCACAACAACCGAGAGCCTAACATTTAGACATTTCGAAGCCATGCGAAGAATCTTATAAACATGCGCAGCTACGCTGTTCTCCTTTCTGCGCATACTTTTCAATCCGACGTTCACGATGACGGAACTTGACGAGTAGGCTAGGTTCTTTCACGTGTGTACACTGCGACATATAGTATTAAGAGGACACAGGGTAAAGTTGCGACCAGTTATATTGTCTCTGAAGATATCTGATATTGTGGAGTCCCCTTGTCCTAATAAATAATAGCGACAGGCGTTTTGTATTCCATCTTGCACTTCCTGAAGCCAGTTCTCCTTTAAATTTGATGTAGAATTGTTCTCATCGTCCTTAAGAGGAGGGTGGTGTGTCGCAGGCTGTATCACCGCAGGGTTTAGAGTCGTTTGCTTCCTTGTAATCCTTCACGCAGGTTGTGGGGTTGGCGCAGGTGCGTGTCACTACATTTCGGGATTTGATGTGACCACATGAGAAGAACGTTGTAGTTAATTCACACATCCTAAGAAGGTTGGCACTAAGCAAATAGGGCTTTTCTAGCTGCTTTTGAACTTACCTTGCTGCTGTAGCTTTGGTATCCTGTTACAAGTGCAAAAGGCCAGCGCCGGAGTTGATAACGACCTCATTCTTATATGTTGCCCCGCTTTGCCAATACATCAGCACTAGCCATATGTGGTGGCATAACGTGACAAAAGATGACTAATGTTCTAGCCGCAGTCTTAGCGACGTTCAGTTTCGTTGACCCACTGCTCAAGCGAGACGTGACCAGCAACGATGGCTCTCAAACTATTTATTCCGCCTTGCATCCACGACCCGCCTCACCAGAATCATTTTCCGCCTCCTTATAAGCCACTGCGGATTGAGATACAAGGACCACTTGAGACTATACAGAAGCTTCTTCCTGACGTAGCCTGGCACCCGCTAAAGCCTTTTCCGCAGCCAGCAGGCCAGACCCTTGCGAGCCTTACACACCAAGCGTTGTATAGAGATAATAATGATATCTCTTCTGAAGGCGATCTGCATGTACGGCATGAGTACTTAGCATGGGCAATGGACGGAAGAATACCGCTAGAGTAGGTGTATATTGCTAAGACACGCTATATGGTATTAGTTAACTAACATTTGTTGCTTTAGTTATATTGACTACTACGGAGTTACCTTTGACTACCTCGTCCCGGCCGATGATCCAAACCCAGAAGTGCTAGCCGTTAGCATCATCGAAGTAGATAATGATAGAGGCGCGTTCGCAAATAAGCACCTTTCGTTCTTTGTAGATTCGACAGAATACACAGGAAAGAAGGTCCTTGCTGTACCGAGGTGTTGTCAAGTCAAGAAAGGCACGACAGATCGTCGGAGAATAAATAGCCTAGTAGCTGAGAGGTGTAACGATATCCAGAGATAGTTGTACACTCCTCGCTATCCACGGCTTTACCGTCGGCACGGGGGGCACGGCAGCACACGACGGGGACCCAGAAAAGGCATGACCGGCCATCGCGATGGGACGGCGGGCACGGAAGAAAGGCATAACAAGGGCGGACGCAACGATGGCGAGCACAATGATGAGGCAGCAGCAATGAAGGCGAGGACAACACGACAGCAGGCACGATCGGCAGGAATGTACTTCGCAAGGTGCCAGCCTATTACTTCTAGTTACTGTAAGTACATGGTAATGGAGGTTCATCGTTCATTCGAAATCTTTCCATCAAGGAAGCCGCTCAGGTCGACGCTTGTGATTCGCGTTGGCAGGGTCGCCTCGCGTCGATAGCGTCGCGTCTGTATGGATGGTAAGACTGGAGTGGAGGTGGTTGTGACATGTGTGGAGGAACCCAGTAAAAGTCGTCTTGCGAGTTCTTCGCTCTGCATCTTCGCCTGCGTTGTTCGGTTTCGTGTACGCTCCCTGCCCCGCCCCACCAGCCAACGCGTTCCACAACAAACGACATTCCATCGCCGTCTATTGCTTCGTAGTCAACCGTTGATCTCGCCCGCGGTCTGCGTTGGTCCGACATCGGCGCATCCTGCCGGCGCAACCTGCGAACTCCGAACGTCGATGAGTCTACCTCTACGTTGCCACCAAGGTCTCTAGCCAAACTGCGTGTAGTCCTACGTTAACGCCCTACATCGAGCGGCGAAGATACGGACGGCGGAGCTACTGGCTACGCGTACAACACTTTTGCCTTCGTAACACCGTGGTGCTGCGATCGAGCTCCGACAAGTATTTCCACACGCGTTAGGATGTAAGCTTGTGCTAACAAACAAGAGCTTTCTCCGACTTATGTTTTACCTCCTCTTCATCCTACGAGACTATTAAACTAGATGGTCGAGACAATCGAGAGACTCACGTTCAAAACGTATACCTGGACAAAGCACAGCTTCATTAAGAGCGAATATGCGCAGTCTGAGAGACCAAAAGATATTAACGGCAATCTAATTGTCTGGAAATGGGGTGCTCAACGTCTCTAAAACGAAGCCACGGCCCTAAAACTCGTTGCGAGAACCACAACAATCCCAGTACCTAGAGTTCTCTCCTGTAAGCTGTAAGGAGGATGAGCGAGGTGTCACGCGCCTTGAAATGGAACGAAAGCACGGTATCGTCTGCAAAGATATCGGGAAAGAGTGCCGGATCACGCCTAGACAGGATGGTCACTCTCAATCCGGACCATGCTCAGAATGCGATAAGATTGCTTTCAAAAAAGTTAACGACTTCATTAAGACAGTATTCTTACCCCAACTAAGGAGTATAACATCTTCTAAAACCGGACTAAACGGCTTCGTTATTCCACCACCGCGCATTAAGCAGTACGACTAGAGGGATGTTTAGAAGCCAAAATTAGCGCTAATAGGGGTGGACTATATCTTCGGCTATTATGACTTATCTAGGTCGAATATATTGCTGCATCCCAAGACGTTAGAAGTAGAGTGTATCGTTGACTAGGAGTCCGCGGGCTTCTTCCCTGCAGAGTTAGAGCAATTTCTATGGCGTCTTGACCACAAGAAGTATGTACAAATATTACGTGATGTGGCTAAGATTGAGGAGGAAATCTTACTCATCACATAGAGGGCTTTCTAAACTATGATGTGTATAAAAAATGAATTCTTAAAGTTCAAAGCCTGGTAACGAGGGTGTGCCGTAATCATGTTGAAAAACGTTGGCTCAAGGCCTGTGAACGAGGCGTAATCATGTTAAATGATATACGGTCAAGAAAGCTCCACAGCTCCCATTATCCATAGTACTTGTGACATCCGTAATTCTCATTGTCGCACTTGTTAAACTGGCTCTTCTTGGTTCAGAGAGGGGTAGTGTCTACTTCCTCGTTAGCTCTGTTGGCCTCGCATGTCCATAAACGAAAGTGCATGCAAATGCATCATATCCAGGACGACAAAGAATCCGATAGGTTAGTGGATTGGTCCATGTCGGAACGTGAACATAATTGGCGTGTGGCGATTCCTTCATCCCCCTCCCCTGCGCGAGAGTTTCTTAGTCGCACGTCCCCACAACGCACTTTCGCATCTCCCGCTCGCTCGCAAATCCCAGTACGCTATCATGCTATTCGACGATCCATTCATCAAAACTAGCGAAGATATCCAGATTAGCATCCTTTTTGCGTATAATAAACACGCTGAGGACAGGCGCCTGCCACTGCGAACACTCGAATGCACCTTAAAGTTCTGCGAAATGGCGTATAACTCCTTAAGCACGCCACAGAATTCGTCCGCACTCGAGGCTCGTACAACATTTGTACCATAGCGACATCAACAAGGTTATCATTAGCCCCAGAATAAAACGGACTCACGGTTGATTCTGGATTCAAATATGGCCACGAACTTTCAATTAACGAGCCGCAATTGCTGCCTCTAAAAACCTGTCCAATACAAGCTTGATTTGCGGAACAAACACCTCTACCGCCCAACGGAATATGCTCGCTAGCGCCGCCACAAACTCGTCAGCATGGCGATGGAGCGTAGTCCTCCATGCTCCTAGGCAGGTCATGTGATATTTGAGGATATTGTTCTCGTCCACCACCCAGTAATGTACCCATAGTTCCTTTATAGGACCCTCGGTCGTGACGCTGAAGACGATGCGCGGTGCGCCATTTCCAGGATCCTGCTCCCCTAAGGATCTTAGGAGCCGAATAGCACATGTCCCGCCTCCAGCAGCCTGATTCTGTGCCCCAATAAGGTTGCCGCTCGTCGCCAGTCCCTTGTTTTCAATAAGAAGGAAGGGAAAGCGCATATCGCCTTGTGTAACGTGCGGGTCGCTAAAAACAGTTCTGCCAGCTTGCCAGTACTCAAGCAGGTCCGCATGGGTGCGATCAAAGGCCTCTCGGGAGATCCCAACAGTTATATCCGGCTCCGGCGTCGTGATTGTGCCGTCTAGCTCACTAGTAGACGACTCACTCGGCTCGGTAGACGCGGGTGGCACAGCGTAGTTGCAAGGGCTGCAGTCAGGGCGCACGCGTACACCATTGGAATTGAACGAGTCCTGCGTGGACTCAAACGACGCGTCTCCTCGGCGCTTCGCAGCTATAGGATTCAAGGACATAGGTAGCCAGGGCAAGGAGAGGAAGGGGGTCGGAGCGGGTGGTTTAAGCGAGCTGCACCAGAGCTTGTCACTGCAGTTGGCGCTCAGAACGCGGCGCCAGTATGGAAGTCTGGCGAGCTTCTCTACAACATCACCAAAGAGGTGTGTCCGGTATTCAGGCTCAGAGCCCGGTTTCCCCGCCAACTCGCGGCACTCGTCCCGGTATATAGCGGCCAGTTCCTTTGCCGTGGCGTTACTCCCCTCAGTGTGCTCATGTGCGCTACCAGTTGGGACGTGGGTGTGGGGGGCGGAGGGAGGAGTCGGCGGAGGTGGATTGAAGATGTCGCGTAGTTCATGAGGGAGGAGCGCTTCAATGTCGGGCGAGAGATCATGAATAACGTCGATGAGAATGTTGGCGGGCTTTAGCACGGTGTTGCGGTATTGTGGACTCTTCTTTGTGGGGCTGCTAGAGCGCGAGCGCTGTCGCCTCTCCTTCATGTCTCGTAGTCTCGAGCTGTCCGACATGATGCCCGGCACCTCTACCTCAGCACCGTCCGTGGAGATGGAATCACAGGATGCGCTGCGGCGGCGATTCGCGGCAACTTTGTACGCCCAGTTGTCGATGAAGTTGGCGCGCTCTTCCCACTGTGTATGCGCTCGCTGCAGCGGGCGCTTGCAGCTATAGCCATAGCCGGTCTCAGGCGCAGAGCTGTGCGGCGAGGCGCAGCGACGACGTTTACGCAATTCGTGGCCCTCGCAATTCGCACTCTTCATAGTCGTGGGTGGATAGGAACAGGTGGGGGCTACCACAATGCCGACAAGGCTCGACGGGGTGGTTGCGCGGACAGTCAGTGCGCAGTTGTTTTGAGGTTGCTAGGCCAACAACGCGCCTTTTGCGCTAAAGCGCCTAGGAGGCTATCAGATCAGTAGATACCACCGCCACACCTGTTGTCCGATTTCCCAGAATGTTTTCTGTGAAATGAAAACACGTCCTCATGTGATACAGCTTTTGGAGAATGGCAAGGACGTTGAGTAGAACATCAGAGACTGATCTGTTTCCGTACGTGAAATCACGTGACTTGTGCCCGTGTAGGTCACTCACCCCCCGCGCACCACCCTTGCCTGCGCTCTTACTGACCCATCTTCGGATCGCACTATCTCCAGCTGACACGAACCTACTTTTTTCACCGAGTTGCTTGGCTTTTGCATCCACTTGAGCAAGAAACTGGCGCGCGTTGCGGACAAGACGATCTCGAGAGGGAGGGTTTTGGAGCAAAGTGCTGCAGTTGTACGCTTCTGTCGTTCGGGGCGAAGAGCTGTTACGAAGGCACGTTGTCGGGCACAGGGGAGCACACAATTGACTGGTGATGCACTTGCAATGACCTCTGTTGATACCCTCTCACTGTTCGTGTGCGTGGAGCTCTTAGAGCGTGGCAGATGTGCGCAATGAGACGGAGACGACCGTATCGTGAACTGCAGGGAGACGCGAATAAATAGTCACACACACATTCCGAGCCAGCAGGCCACTGCTGCGGCGGGCGTCTTGTATTTGTGTAGACTGCCCACCAGCTCACCAAGCACTCGTGTGACGTCGAGCCTGCGCTCAAATTTTGCTCCAGGCTGCGAGCAGACAATCGCGCACCTTTCGACCGCAACCTCGCACCCCACAACACCAATTCCACCACACAGCATACATAATGGCAGGCCAGGCTGGTATGATCGACGCCGCCATCTTCGAGGGCCTTCAGACCAAGATTGATGAGGATTCGGCCGTCCGCGATGTGAGGCGCTTGTGAAGCATCCACGTGACAACGTACTGACAGCGCGATAGGAGCTCAAGGACATAATTCAGGCACTGGAGAAAAGCAGTGCGCTGGCCGAAACCCTCAACAAACATCGCTGACGCGCTCCAGACCGCAACATATCCTTCGCACTCTCCCGGGCGCATTCGACGACAGTCGCAGACCGTGAGTCCCGCCTCTGCCACACCCAAACGCGAAGGCTTACCGCAGCACAGTTCCCAGCGTCCTCAAGTCCGCAGACGAGCCTATTCGCAATGCTATTGAGACAATTTCCAAGATCTCGCAGACAGCGTCCAAGCAGCCGTACTACAAGTTCAATCAAATGTGGACCCGTCAGGTGCAGGATGCGGTATGTTCAATTGCGCCCTGTGAAGTACGCCATGACTCATTTCAATACAGGTCTTCGGCATATTACTCTGGGCCTGGCTCGGGGGCAAAGACTACAACGGAGGCGAGGTGAAGTGCGGGCGCCTCTTGACCATCGAAGAGCTAGGCGAGGTGCTGAAGGGTATGCCGGCTTCCCACCTCACCTGAACATGCGCTGACACGCTGCAGTACCGGTCAACCTCAAGGACAAGGATGAGTTTCACCTCACGATCGAAGAGTACCTCATTGCACTTACCACGCTCGTCGAAGAGCTGGTACGTTTACTCCGATTCCCTGCATCACACACCTGGCAGTCACTAACGTCAAAGGCAGACTCGTCTCGCGCGCAACGCCGTCACTCTTGGTGATTACGAGCGCCCGCTGCTCATCAACCAGTTCGTCAAAGACGTACATGCCGGCTTCCAGATCCTAAACCTGAAGAATGACATCTTGCGGAGGAAAAGCGATGGGCTAAAGTACAGGGTCAAGGATGTGGAGGATGTTGTCTACGACCTGTCGCTGAGAAACCTAGTACCTAAAAAGGCGGAGTAGCAAGTATGTGGGTGAGACGTGAAGGTCCTTTTCTACGGCCTCTTTTCGAAAACCTTAGTTCCCGATTAATATTATTTGGCTTAGATCAAGTGTGGTAGTGAAGAAAATTACCTCGCTGGGCCTAGCGTTGTTCGGAACTCGATGGAGCCATGGGCGCAATGTTCATATTGAAATACAAAGCCAGCGTCAATAAAGACTACCACCAGAAGAACGACCCATAAACTTGCTGCCATCTGACCTGAATCTGACCGCTGTTGTTACCAACGTAATTATACCCGCCATTTTGAGCACCGCGGCGCACGGACCGCCAAACTTTTGACGTGAACTCGCGACGTCGGACGCGAGAGCTGTCCGAAGCCAGAACACCACGATCCCACACCTCGACCGGCGACGCCACACACTCTTTTCTTCGCCATAACCCTGTCTGGTGGAATCAATTGAACATAGAGCGCCATCTCTCCCTCCAACATGACGACCGTAATCAACTCCCAAACGAAGCCGCGAACGCCAATGAACCCGATCGACATACTGCACAACGACACGGCAAAGCTCTACACGCACATACATCCGGTGCTAGTCCTATCAGCGTATGCGTACCAGTTCAGCGCCATTGTTGCAGATCCGGTGCCCGCACTCACCAGCGCGCTCGTGCCGCTCTCCATACTACAAATCGCATACGTCGCGATATGTCTGCCTCCGACAGGCAGCAGTGGGAACTTGACTATACAACAAGAGAAGAGAAAACCGGGGGAGAAGAAGAAGCCTGCGCCCGGTAAGGTGGAGGTTGGCATCAACGTGAAGATTATTGTGCGTATTTGTTCCCCTCCACAGACCATCGTTGTCTTTTCAACTACTGTGATCCATACTTACCAGCATTACAGCCCGCTTTTCTCTCCCTCCTTCTCTCATTCCTCGTCGCAACGCCTCTACTCACCGCAACCCTCGTCCTCTTCGGCGCACCCATAACAACGCACCACACGCACACTTTGCTTTGCGGCGCTCACATCGCGCTGCTCTCGACTGTCCCGCTCGTATACGTTCACGGTGTTGATGGGGAGACATGGAGGGAGATTGTGGCCATGTTGCTGCCGATTGATGAGGTATATGGCGGGTTGATTGGAACGGTTGTGGGCGCTTGGGCTGGGGCTGTGCCTATCCCGCTGGATTGGTGAGTACGCTCATGGAGCGAGCAGATGCTTCGAAGTATGCTAATGCAGGCAGGGACCGCGAGTGGCAAAAGTGGCCGGTGACGATTGTTACGGGGGCGTATATCGGTTATGTGGTGGGGAAGTTGGTTGGAGGCACGTTGCTGAAAGGCAAGAGGGTTCTGCTTGAGTAGGAAGATACATACAGGGTTGGAAGCCGTTCCTTTCTGTAAGATACCCACTGAACTACGCAATACGTGTTGGGCGCTCTCGTAGGCGCGGGTCGTCAGCAAGATGAGAATTTGAGCGACATGGTGCATGTGTTCACGAACTGCTTCTACTTGCGAACCGCGTCAGCCTAACCACGATATTCTCCTACTTTCTTGTGGGTCGCTCTCGTAAGCCGGAGGGAAGGCATTTCCATACAGCAATTGAGCTGCGGTTCTTCATCCGACCTGTTCCCGAACACGCTCAACCAGAGATCAGTTTGTTGTAAAGTTCGGATTTATCGTGAGATTCTCTATAGTCACGGACAGTCACGCTCTTCGCCCCGCCACTGGATGGTCTCGCCATTGCGCCTCACCCTACACAATGAGCAAGATGTGCGGCCCTATCTTCTCCCATCTTCGCACATGGCGGCTTGTTTCCATGCCGTTTCCAACCACCCTCTAGGACATTAACAAAGACGCGACAATGCCGAAACTTCGGTATGCTCGTAGATGTCTGGCATGGATATAGAAGATCTTCGTGGTATCGCCAAGCACACGTACCTGCCGGATTGCATGCCGGCTACAGTAACAGCATTTTTACATCCGATCCACATCTGCTTGGCCCAGTCTACGTCCGAGATTTCGGCTGTGGGCCCCGTTTCCATGTCTGCTTAAACCTTTTGGGCTTGAAACCAGCTGATTGTGGTGGTCGCAAATGTGAGTCGGACGACGGAGCTATTCCGCAGCGCGGGGCCCCGCTCCCGTCATGATGTCTCTTGACGCGTAGCTTGCACGAAACATCGAAATCAACGGATATAAATGTAGAACACCATCGCCGTTACTGGGTCTTTACTGGCAGTCCCGTCTTCCTTCATTAATCTTCAACGCAGTGTTTTCTAACGGTCCTTAAGCCGGTTTTCTTTTCAGCCATTTTCTCCCACTACCCGTCGAACATGGCTCGAAGAACCCCCGTCCTCATCGTAGGATCCGGTTCCGCAGGCATCTTCGCCGCAGCATGGCTCGCCCGCTACCAGATCCCCTTCACACTCCTCGAAAAGCGGCCCGGGCCCATGGAGGTCGGTCAAGCAGACGGTGTCCAGTGCCGCACGGTAGAAATCTACGAATCGTTCGGCCTTTCTGAGGAAGTGCTCCGCGAAGCTTACCATATCTTGGAAGTGTGCTTTTGGGGTGAGGGAGATAACGATGGCATCGAGAGAAAGAGTAGGGCGATGGATACTCAGAATGGACTTAGTCACATGCCGCATGTCATCTTGAACCAAGCGAGGATGAATGGGTTGATGTTGGGGGAATTGGAGAGGTTGAAGAGGGGTGGTGATTTGGAGTATGGGTGGGAGGTTAAGAGTTTGGAAGTGGATGCGACGAAGGTTGATGATCCTGAAGCGTACTGTTGTAGAGTTGTTGCGGAGAAGGAGGGGAAGGAGGAAGTTTTCGAGGCGAAGTACGTTCTGGTAAGGTTGGTTCATCTTATGGTAGTCAACGAGAGCTAACTCCAAAGGGTTGCGACGGCGCCCATAGCACCATCCGCAGATCTCTCGGCTTCACTATGGTAGGTGACACCACCGACACCGTCTGGGGCGTCATGGACATCTACCCTCAAACGAACTTCCCCGACATCCGTCGCAAATGCACAATCCACTCCGCCTCGGGCAATATCCTGATAATCCCACGCGAAGGCGGATCTCTCGTGCGGTTCTACATACAGCTCCCACCAGGCTCGCGCGCCAAAGACGTCAACCTCATAGATTTGCAAGATACGGCACGCAGGATCTTTGCGCCTTACAGGATGGATTTTGCGGACACGTATTGGTGGTCTGCGTACAGTATCGGCCAACGTCTCGCTGATCACTTCCACAAGGACTACCGAGTCTTCCTGACCGGCGACGCGTGCCACACGCATTCCCCGAAAGCAGGCCAGGGCATGAACGTCTCCCTTCAAGACGGGTACAACCTTGGCTGGAAACTTTCATCCGTCCTCCTTGGTCTATCGCCCCCATCCATCCTTCAAACTTACGTTACGGAGCGCAGCAAAACCGCCGCCGACCTTATTGCCTTCGACCGTGTTTTCTCGCAGAAGTTCTCGTCCAAGGAAGAGGCACCTGGCGCTTTTGCGAAGTACTTTGTCGAGAGTGGGCGGTATACGGCAGGGTTTACGGCGCAGTATGTGGATAGTCTGGTTACGGATGAGAAGGGGAGTAGACAAGAATTGGCGGGGGCATGTACGGTGGGAATGCGGTTTCCTAGCGCACAGGTGGTCAGGTTTTGTGATTGCAAGGCTGTACAGCTACAGGGGGTGTTGCGCAGTGACGGAAGATGGAGAGTGGTAGTGTTTGCGGGGGATATTAATGAGCTTGAGCACAGGAGGAGGTTAGAGAAGGTAAGTTCGCGCAACTCGGAATTCGTCCCCAACGAGAAACTCATGCGAGATAGCTTGCGACATGTCTCGAACCGCTCGTTCGGCGGTTTACGCCAGCAGGGCACGATATTGATCGCTTAATCGAGCCCATTGTGGTGCTGAGAAGCAAGTTTGTAGAAGTTGAGCAGGAGGATTTACCCGATTACTTCTGGCCCGTGACGGGCAAGTGGCGTATCAGAGGTCCGTCCCCTTCTTTATAGTCTCTCCTCACATGTCACTCATCTGTAACAGATCTTCATAAAGTCTACATCGACGACGAGCACTACAACGCTGGCCACGGCCATGCATACGAGAAGTATGAGATTGATCCCAATGTCGGCGCTGTAGTCATTGTACGGCCAGATCAACGTAAGTGCTGACTTTCGTTGTGCTTGTGCGGTAATGATGGTGCTGACGGTTCTAGATATCTCGAAGGTTACTACGCTTGAGGACTTCGATGGTATTGCGGGGTTCTTCGAGACATGTTTGATCGAAAAAGGCGATGGACAGTGAACGACGTTGTAAAGGGCATGTGGAGTCTTGAGACCCTGCGGAGAGAATAACAAGACCGTCTTGAGGTGGAGGGAAGAGCCTGCGTAACTACCGGGCGATGGCTCCAAGATTCGGTGCTGACCAAGGTAAGATGGGAGAAACCGAGGTTCTCGCACCAAAATCAGAATCGCTTTGCAAATCGGGACCGCAAACTGCATTGGATGTGATTCGAGACAAGAGGCACTGACACTCCTGTGGATAAGCTTTGCATAGTGTGACTTGATACCCCAACATTGGGCCATTAAATTACATACAGAATTACAAAAGATTGATAGATAAGAAGTAAGTCAGTACCATCACTGCCACGGAACACCACCAAAGCACCCCTGTCAACCCCAAGATCCTAAACACTCTTAACCTTCTTGCCCTTGGGGACCCTTACCAGCCAATATAGGAACACAGCCGCCGCAGTATTGAACGCAACGTAGACCCAAAGCAGGCCAAAATCCCTCCACCTAGTGTCCCAATCCACACCGATTTGCTGCAAGAATACATCCGTGCTGTCCAGCTGGCAGAAGTGACATTGGCCCATCGCCTGCGAATCGCGAAGATATCCACCCATCGTCGTCATATAAGGTTCCAGATATTCTCCGCAAGTCTGGTTAGCTGGAGCGTTGAATGTCTGGAATTCAATGTCTGCGCAGTACGCGGGGGCTTTTCCGAGTGTTGCCGACATGAGACTAGAGACAAGATAGGTGAAAGGATTGGCGCGGTACATGAAGATCCAGAAACGGGGGAGGTCGTTGGGTCCGGCTAGGATACCACAGAACGCGTAAAGCATGATGCTAATGAGCAATGCATACGCGGAGGCTATCTGGTCGCTATCGACGCCCGCGATTAGCATGTGGGCTAGCGAGCTGGCGAAAAGAAAAGTGACCCAGATGAGGAGCAGAGTGTGGAAGCCGCGAATGTGGACCGAGTCAGTGATCTCTGCGTTGCGGTAAAGTCCTACTGGGTAATACCAGACCAGGAAAGAGAAAATGGCCACAACCTAAGTCATAGGTTAGTATCAGAACTGCCGTAGAAGAACATAAGTGACTTACCGAGTTCCAGAACATTTCGATCACAATGTTCGAGAGCACAAAGGCTTGCCATGCGTACGTTTTGGATTGTCGCTCGCGGGCCTCATATAGAGTCCTCTGTACGACGAACATGGGAATGATCTGGAAAAGGAGCTGGATGACGACGAAGATGAAGATGAATACACCGAACATCTGGTTCTGGAGTCCTTGCTGCGTATTGACGCTATCGAAGAACGAGAAGCCAATGATCATAGAACATCCTACGGTAAGAGCCGCTTTGGAATAGATATACGACGGCGTTCTCCAGTATTGTTGTGCACACCGAATGGAAACTAACCTGAGCTGAGTGGTGAACGGTGCTGCGAAGGTTTGGTGGCTCTCATTCGAGTTTTCAGGTGGAGTTTGTACGCTGGGCTGCTGCCGCATTTTAGTGAGCTCTGTGCGAACGGCGTGGTGTTCCGGACTGGCTTTCCAAGTGGCAGGCCAGTCGATCTCAGTGTGAGAGCCAGGCGCCGCTCCTATCACCTCGAGCATGTATTCCGCTGGGTTGACCCCCGGCTCGCAAGGCGGGCCTCCGTTGCGAATGAAGTAATCCACAAGTGTCTTGGAGCCATGGCCAATCTCACCAAAGTAGACCGTTTTCCCACCCGGGGCCAAGAGCAGTAGCCGATCAAAGCGTTGGAATAAGAGCGATGAAGGCTGATGGATCGTACAAAGAATCGCTTGCCCGTTTCGTGTGAGCTTCTGCATCAAGTTGCAAATCGTCCATGAGGTTTGGGAGTCCAGGCCAGAAGTAGGCTCGTCGAGAAAGAGAAGTAATTTCGGCCTGGCTGCGAGCTCAACCCCAATTGTCAAACGCTTGCGTTCTACACATGGTCAGTTCGCTGATCTCAAGTACGTCATCGGTCGGATGTATACGTACGCTCCACATTCAAACCAGAACCGGGCACACCTACGATGGCATCCGCGTAATCTTCCATTTCCAGAAGACGAATGACCTCGTCAACATATGCCAGCTTTTCTTCTCGCGTGTACTCCGGGGGCTGTCGCAACATGGCGCTGAATTCCAAGCTCTCCCGGACAGTAGAGATCGAGAGATGAATATCTTGCTGCATGACATAGCCAGTCTTGCGTTGGAATGACTGGTCGCGCTCATGGCCATCTACGAACATGCTTCCGCTTACAACGCCAGTGGTAGTTCGGCTTGCGAGGGCATCGAGAAGGGTGGTCTTGCCAGCACCGGAAACTCCCTGTAAAGCATCAATACGAAGTACACTCCACCTATAGTCGAGGACTTACCATCAGAGCTGTAAGAGTCCCAGGCTTGATCCAGCCGTCGACCGAATCCAGAATCTTGCGCGGTTTGCCCTTGATCTGAACCTCGTAACATACATCTTCCCAATGAAAGATAGAGGCGTGCTGCTGGACCTTGAACTCCGATTCGTCGTTGTCGGAATGGTTTTCGGCTATTACGGCTGGCGTATCCCCGGTCTCTTCGTCCATTCTGAGTTGCTTCGCTTTAGCATTGTGCATCTTGGATCTCCGAAACACTAGAACCTCGCCTTTCGAGCGCGCTGAAGCTACAAGCTCCGTTGTGACTAGGTAACAAAGGAGCAGAACTATTGTGAGAGCGATTATGACTCCAAAGTCACGCCAGCGGTTGCCATACTCATAGCCGTAAGCGCTCGAAACGAATGCGGTCCCACTCACTGCTCCGGACCCAGCTACGGACCCCTGGACCGCACAAGCACGCTGGTCCGCAGCAATGTTTTCGTAAGACGGTCCAGACGGTATAAACTGCGCGCATGGAAAATCTCGACCATGGAACTCATTGACCATCACAGCCTCAAAGCCGTATGCGACCGGATTGATCCACCTGACCCAACTCGCCCAGCTGTAGCTGTTAGCCTAAGTTGTTTTTAGTAAGGATTATATGCACTTGCCTCAACATGTATCGGACCGGAATCACGAACCCAGTATACAACACCAAAAACATGAGTATCAGTGAGCTAGGTGCTAGCGCCTGATCGATCGACTTGGTCAACGAGGCGAACCATCTAAAGAACATACTCATCGACAACAATATGGAGAAGGCTATGAGCAAGAAGAAGAAGAATGGACCGGCCTCCCGACGAAGGTCGGACATGAAGTATAAAGTCGAGTTGACGATGATCGAGTTTGAGAGTTTGTATGGCAGTTCCATGATCATGGAGGCAAAGGCTTCAGCACTTGGGCGATAGAGCGCGTAACGATTGTGCTAGAGTTAATGTCAGTATTGGTTTCGGTAGTCCTGAGGTTCAGGTACGAGGGTATCATCTGCAAAGCTTATCCAGAGGGATCTCAGCACGTAGTGTTTCACACCAGAGCCCGCAGATGTCTTGATTTTGCGACGCACATTGTACCCCTCTTTAGGGGTAAGTTTGGTTTAGCTCACCTTCTCGACAATTGTTCGTTTCGCGTACAGTGCCATGATCTCTAGCATGCTGCCAAAGGCGTTGAGTAAAACCTACAACATTCAGTATCGTAATTGTATGGTGAATAGGATGTACTTACTACCATGAAGATGACTGCGCCGCGCGAGAAGAACGACTCTGTGCTCTTAGGTAGGTTGTAAAAGATACTGGCAATGATGAGAGCCTCGATGAAGTTCATGATGATCATGCTTAGTGGGACACTCGGGTCACTCTTGAGCATTTGATACTCTCGCCACATACACAAGCGAATCTGTCTCCAAAATGAAAGAGTATACGGTGATTTCTCGCGTTGCTTTGCAGACTTTTCCAGTTTCCGTGAAAGAGCAAACTCATCGAGATGGATTCCGTCAAGGGGGTGGTCCTGATCGAATCGATCGATTTGTTGAAGTAGTTGCTGCCTTTCAGAAGACTCTTTCCAGCATCGAGCAAAGTCGTCAGGGGTTCGTGGTGTGGTGTTCTCGCACCCAGATTTGATTCTGCGCTCTGAAGGGGAACTCATAGAGGTGAGGAAGTCGGGGTCGGTTTGAGATGGTGGGCACTCGAAACCAAGGCGTTCAAAGTAGGCGCGAGCCTCGTGCGTTGGACCAAAGTAAATCTGGCGACCTTCATACAAGACGATGACTTTGTCAAAGAGCTGTTTAGAGTCAGTGCTGGGCTAATGCGATGACACGGAGAGCTTCTCACATTGTATGCCGCCTGAGGTGCTTGATATATTGCAACACAAGCTGAGGCTCCAAACACATCACATTGCGTACGCAACGTCCTGCAGAACTCAACCGCATTGGCAGAATCCAAGCCTCGTGTTGAGTTATCCCAGCACTGCAGTGGCGCATAGCTGAGTACCGCCTCGGCGATCGTGACTCTTTTACGCTCACCACCGCTGACTCCTCGAACGAAATCGTCTCCGACCTTGGTGTTGATGGTATGGCTGATGCCAAACATAGCCATGACCACCTGCAGCACAAGTCAGCGTTCTGTACAGGGGAGTAACATTGCGGAGGCCTTACATCGCGCAGATGCTCCGCGTAGCGTTCTCGAGATTCGCCTCCTGGGATATGACGAGGAGAGCGTGCCATAGCAGCGAAGTACAGGGTGTCTCCGACACTCAATTGGGGAAAATGTGCGTCCACCTCGGCCGTATAAATCACTTCTCCTTTGAATACCGTCTTCATCTTGTCGGCCGTGATGCCTCGGTAGTTCAGATAGGTCTCCGGCCCAACTTTGAATCCGTGAGTCTCGCCCGCGACAGTCTTGAGAAAGGTTGAGCATCCGGAGCTTAAGAAACGTTAGACAAGAAGCAAAGATCCAAGTGAAAGCCATACCCAGGAGGACCGAGTACACAAAGCTGCTCCCCAGGAAGGACGAGCCCATCCAGGTTGCGCAGGATGTCTATCTTTTGCTCGCCTTTGCCGAATAGCGCTAGCAATTTCAAAAGCTTATTGCCAACTGTGGATTGGAAATCCGTCGGTGCACCTTTTCCCCATACACTTAGGTTCTTGAAGGCAACGCCAGAGACGCGTGCCTGTGCCTCGCCACTGCCACTGCCGTAGCGCAGGTTGTAGAAAGCGTGAGCCCAGTCTTTCGCGTTAAATTGATGGCTGTTTGGATCCAGGGTACCACCCTGAGCGGCCTTGAATGGAGATTCATGATGTAGTTTCTCGGACTGACTTGTAAACTTGCGCGCAAGCTCCACGATCGCCTGGTCACCGCGCTGGTCCATCGTCGCGTCGCTCTTTATGTCGAGCGCCGAGCTGGCACCGGACCCATCCATCGTCGGGGATGCTGTTAAATAGGCAAGCAGGAGGCCTGGTATGACGGAAAAGACAACGATAATGAGCTTGTAAAAGTTAGGTGCTACACAACAATAGCGTAACCGCAGGACGGAGCTATATAACCTTTTTCGCCCACTGGAGACTTCATGATGAGTGTTCAAGACTCCACTTTTGTGAGGAGTTCAGTTCGCACTTTCGGTGCGCTGGGCATGTTCAGCCTCCAGAGGGCCGGAATCAACGCCCAGCTCGTGTCATCTGCCAAGAGCATGGCCTTTCTCACCGCGCTGGGCTAGCCAGTCAGAGGATAGTTCTCGTGAATTTTGGGGGCCGTGCTGCGACATTGGCTTGGTATGCTGGCGTGCATCGGCTTGTGAGTAGGGATGGACCGGGTGAGCTTACAAACAAGCTTAACATACGTAACTTACCGAATATTTGCAAGCGCCTAACTTCGCTACAGTAAGTAAGTTACTTGGCAATAAAGATCCTTCCTAATTGGAAATGTTGAACGCCCAAACGAAGAGGAGAATTGCTTATAAATCTCTTTCTCAAGGGGGAAGACCCTTACAATACATGTAATTTACAATATATTCGCACTTACAGTATATTTACAAGGCTTGGTTAACTTACATGTAAGTAGCCAACCCTAGTTGTGAGTGCGGGCGCGGTCGTCGGGTTGCGCGGAACCCGCGGGTGTTCCAAAAGGATGCGGCCGCGTGTGCACTCGGATTGCAAGGACATTCGCTTGAGCAAAAAACACCGGCCCTTAGGTTTGCAGCCGCCATTCCCGCAGCGGAAGCAATTTACGAATCTCCGAGACGCCGTACGGATCGCAATGAAACTGGCTGTACGCAATCCATTCTCGGCCTCTCTTTCATTCCGCTGACCTCTCCATGTAGTGCGTGAGATGTAAACACAAGAAAGTCGGTCGTGAATTCTTCTTGGTAGACGTTTCTCATTCCACGTACAGATCAAATGCGACAAAGGTGAACCGACATGCCATCAATGTAATACTGCGAAAACCGATTGTCGATATGTCGAGCGGCGGAAAAGACCGCGCTTGGTACCCGACAAAGCCGCTGCACAGCACCTGAGTCAGAGGCTAGAATCTCTGGAGAAGCAACTCGTCGCGGAGCAGAACGGCTTTCTGCTCTCGCCATCGCAGACGTCTGTGAGGGAATCTTTGATAAACACCGCGCCTCTAGGTGGATCGCCTAACAATGCTCTGGTGCAAGAGAATGGTCGAGAATGTGAGTCAACGTGGGCTACTTTTTTTTCGAAGAAAACAAAGCTTCCAGCATATTGACAATCACAGCTTGGATCTATCGGATGGCGACCGATGCAAGAAGAGGATTCCTCAAGGCAAACCCTGCATCTCCTGCACACACCGACAAGGCTATGTCGGCATTAGACGAAGCTCTCGATGACTTGGGCAAATTCAAGGTCCAAGTCGTCGAAGGAAACCCAAGCACCACCAGTCTCAAAATATCGTCTGCGGAATCTAGAGAGTGCATCGATGCATTCCTTTCTCTGTTCCGCGCCATGTTTATGGTCGAAATCTTTGGGAAGAATGGATTCCCAGAAGTCGACATCCTCTACACTTTCCCCGATCTCGTCAGCTCTCCGTTCGTAACTTTCGAGCCTGGAATACACGTCTTGTACTATAACGCAGTTTTCTACGGCCTTCATCAGCTGCGTGGTACTAACGATGTGCGTACTCAGGCAGCGTATCGCAAGGTGCTTGATTCGGTGCCTGCTTGGCTTGCTTCCCCGTCCGAGCAGGACTTGGACGGCTGGACTGCAGCATTGACCGCCTGGACTGCCATCGTCCACTTCGATTACCAGCTTTCTTGGCGATTCCACTGCAAGTCGTGTCACTTCATCAAGAAAAGAGGCCTTGATGTTCTAGATGCCGTCCCCGCCGCCACTCGCGAAGAAGAGATGCAACGGAATGAGCTGCGTCCGCTGTACTGGCATGCATTGTGGTGCGATATGTTCTTTCGTCTCTTCTACGGAAAGCCAAGGGTCATGGACTACTGGCCAGACAAGGTAAAGCCGCTGGATATTTTCGCAACGGGCAACGTACGACCAAAAGCCTCGCAGGTTATGCTTGTCGCCGTATTCATGCAGTCCACGGTTATGACGGCGGAGATTATGCAACTCATTGATACCGCATCATCCGAGGCAAGCGAGGGTGTGCTTGCTCATAAAGTCGAACAATTCTGTTGCGCGACTGAGGAACTTGTTGAGGATTGGAACTTGGTAAGCACGTTTTCAGGCCTTTGTGGAGCAACTTCTGCTCTGAAACGAGGATATGAGTGTCGCAACTAATTTGAGTCGAGTGTAGGAAGTTCAACTTCACTGTGAAGCGACACCAACTTCCACGCGTCATGTTATGGCAGACTACCTGATGAGTTTGTTCTCTGTTATAGTCGGGGTCAAACGACTTACGCGACGTCCCAACCAAGAGCACCCTGTCGACCAAACCACACTGCGCGCCGCTCGAAAGGTGGTTAGCGTTGTCCTTGAACACGCCGCGCCTTTCCTCACGGACCAAACTCACCGATTTGTCTCTATACAGTAAGGACTTCTATACAATTCATCTCCATTCGGCAGCTATACTGATGTCTTGCCAGGTTTATAAGTTTCTATCCCTTCTGCGCAGTCTTTTCGCTCTACGAGTATATCCTCGTGTGCACTGACCCCGAAGACTGCGAAGGCGACCTACGAGCGCTCGAGACCCTCGGATCCGTCATGACACAGGCATCTTCACTACGGACTGACTTTGCATCTATGGCTAAAACGATTAACGCGCTCAACAAGGTCTCTAGGACTTTTCAAGACGATCGATTGAAAAACACGCCTACAACAGCACGACTGTTGTCAAATCCAGATCAGCAATCAAATGGATTTAACCCGCCAGCGTCAACCCTCAGCGAATTCCAGCCCCCACTAAGCGATACATCGCAACATGCGGCAGCTGAAATATCTACCTTCCCTGAATTCACGGGAGATGGATATCTCGAGGCGCTTGATTTTGTTCGGTCTTTAGAAACCGACCTTTTGGAGGGGAACTGGCATGAGGAACTGTGGAACATTGACAGTGGAACGAACTCTACGTGATGGATTGCGGGTCCGATATGCATGAAGGATACTTGTATCGACCTTTGATCGAAGTACCAGGATTGGATTGAAAGTCTCAAAGAGACTGACGCCCAAAAAGCGAACGCCTCCCTCATCACAACCTAGAGCAATCTACTTTCCTCCTCATATCCCGCCTCCTCGCTATCCTGATCTTCCACATCGCCATTTGGCCCTTTGCCCCACCGATTTCCCTCTCCCCCACCTGCCAGCAAATCTGCGAGCAAATCTCTAAGCCCGGGGTCCAACTTCTTTCTTTACAAGTCAGCCGACCATTAATATCTATGTCCTCCCTCTCTCTTCCCAAACACCTCCGTACCCAACAGTCAATGCTCTCGCCCAATCTCCCTCCTCCCTCCCCTCACCCCTTGACCCCCGCGCGACAGAAACGTGACTCACCGCTCGGTCCAAAATCGTCGTAGCTTTGATACCTCCACTGTGCCAGGGTTGATCACGGACGTACTCGCCGTGCGAGTTCTGGCGCATGGGCATCGGTGGGATTGCGGAGGTGGTGTGCGCGGTGGGATTATTTTTCGCGGCGCGTCGCGCGGCGCGGCCTTTTCTCCGTTCCGTGTAGAGGTGGGTGAGACACATTGTGGTTTGTGGAGTGTTTTAGCCGGGATGGGATCCGAGTGTTTGAGCAGGACGTGGAAGGTTTGCGGAAGTAGGCGAGACAATGCGAACCGAAGGAGATGCGGCGTTGAAGTAAAGGATGGGCAAAAAGCGTGTTTCGATGGTTGACGGAATTGGAGCTCGCGTTGAAAACTCGCGTCGACTCAAGGTGGAAAGAAAGCGGAACAATGGTTATATTCGATGGGTGTTGATGTTTTGTAATTTGTTGCTGTCGTACAAAAGCTTTGGAATGCTTGTCCTAGATATCGGACCCACCAGATCGCACAGATGTAGCACACGCTCAACCCAGCCTCCGGTACAAATGCAATTGGAATCGCATATCCTCTAGTTCAATCGGATACTTCAGCTCTTCATCCAGCCTGAACCACCGACTCTCATCTTCCTTCACCTTTTCCCATTGCAACTCCACGCCTCGATCTTCTCTCAGCAATGTATGGTCTAACAGCCACTGCATCGGATATTTCTTCTCAGAACCGCCCAGGGTCACAGTTGAGTAGCTTCCTGGGCTATCGACTACCAAAAGAAAGGCGCCGGGTTGAAGAGATGAGGCGAGATTTCGGAGAAATTGCTGTGTGAGTGAGAGGGAAGTCGCGTATAGTTCGTTTAGTGTGAACATGAGGGTGACGAGATTCGTGTTCTGCAGGAGCGGTGCAAAGGCGGAGAAAGGCGCGTTCAAGATGTCGAGTTGGTGGGAGGAGACGTCCAAGCACGCGGGCTCGAGCAGCGCGGGGTTCGCGGCTTGCGCCGCAGCGGACGCGTACTTCGAAAGCGGCGGCTTGCTCACGATCTGATGTTGCAACTTCTCGATAACGTTCTCCCAGGCTGCAACATCGATAGACGCGACGCTGATCTTCCTCGTAAGCTCTTCCCCCACAGTCGTATCCAATCTCTTCAGGAAGCCGCCGAGAGCCACGATCTCAGCGCCTGCACCCCCACCTAAACAGACGACGTTCCATCTTGAATCTTCTGCTCCTTCATCCCTCTTAGTAAACGGCTGCAGCTCCTCTACTAGGCTTTCAAACACTTGCAGGTACCCCAGCGCTCTACTCGGACTCCACCTCGCCGCATACGCTTCCAGATACTCTTCCTTCCCAAATGCGGTCTCAAACTCCCTGTTATACAGATGACCTTTGACTTCCTGCAGTAGAGGGTTTATGTCAGATGCAAAGCGTTCTGAGAAGCTGTTCTTGAAAATGTTCAGTAGAAGCTGCTGGACCTCGAGTGGGATCGCTGTTGCAGATTTTTGCTGTATTTTGTACTCTCTCTCTCTTATCGATCTCTGGGTGGGCTGTTTGTAGGCTTTCGCTGCTTTGGTCTTCTCTTTGGGCTTCGGAGCGGCTCTGTGTGGTGCCATGGTCGATGCGATGCGATGGGTTGTGGTTTGGGCTCATCGCCTGTGAAGATGGAAAATAATCGATTTGATACGGAGCGATTTGAGGATCCGGGCTTGCGGTCCCACTGCGCTAAGAGAAAAGGAAGCTTAGTGCGGGCTAGACATTCCACATTATCGAATTAATGTTCAAGTGAACCGGCGCCTTTCATTCCATTGTATTACTCCGGGGACAACCATTGTCTTCTGGCACCCTGTACACATTTCACACACGTTCACATCATCCTGATGTTCCTCGTACTAGGCATGTGGCAGCTTCGAACCCCACGTTACCAAAAGAAAACTGCAGGACCACGTCTCCCACGCATCCTCCCCGAATTGCCGCTCCATTTACGTTGTGACCTATACATATCTATCTCTTTGCGTGTTCCTCTAACGGTGCGACGCTTGGGCAACGCTACCGACCGAACGAACGAGTATCGACACGTAGATTGATACGCTGAATCCGGTCCTTGCTCCGTTTCAAGCGGACTTCTTATGATCTTCGGCCAATTGCTTGGTGAACGGTTTGAAGCTCAAAGAAACACGATCCTGTAGCGCAAAATTTCAGCATCTTCCCAGCTCTAGCGGCGTATTTTATGCAAACGGAATACTCACCAGTAAGCCTTGAGGAAACAGCCATACAGCCAAGCGAGCCAAAGTCGCAGCGCCCCCGATCCATATCCTTCCGGTGGTCTTCTTCTCCACATAACGCAACACGTCCTGGGCGAAATCTTCCGGCTTGACACCAAACGGAATTTCCGGTGGTTCCTCCGCGATGATGTTCTTGATGGCCTGATAGTACGAATCCTTGGGAAGCTCTACGGTCGGCATGTTGGACAGGAACTTTGTCGCGATGCCTCCCGTAACGAGTACGATTACGCGGACGTCGAGAGGAGCCAGCTCTAGACGCCAAATGTCGCTTGCTTGAATTAGGGACGCCTTGGTGGCAGCGTACATGCCTTGACGAGAGTACATGTTAGCTGGAGCTTCTGTCTGCCCGATCTTCTGCGAACATACTGTTGAACGGTATTGGCGACAAGCCGCCCACCGATGAGTTGTTGACGATGCAGCCCTTGGCTTCGATCAGCATAGGGCTGAACACCTGAACCATCTCAAGGGCTCCGAAGAAGTTGGTGTCGAACAGTTCCCTAGCTTTAGGTATGGACGTATCGAGGGCGGGCATGGTCATTCCCGAACCAGCGTTGTTGATTAGGACGTCGAGCTTTCCACCCGTTTCATCTCGCACGATCTTTGCGACCACGGCGATGGAGTCTGAAGAGGCGACATCGAGCGCGAGCACTGTGACATTGGAAGCAGTGTGCAATGTTTGCGGCACTTTGGAAGGCGCACGCGCTGTCGCGAAGACGTGGTAACCTTTATTGCTGAAGGCTTCGGCGAAAGCGGCGCCTACTCCACCTTCAGAACAACCCGTGATTAGACATGTTTTCGTAGTGATCACCATGTCGGACCGTTGCTTTGATCAAGTCTGAGACTGAGATATGGACTTATTAGCGAAGACTGTATGAAAGAAGCGAAGAGGTTCAAAGAGGGTTATCGACCAAGGTGATAGGAAAAACGGGGAGACGGAGCTTTTCAATCTTTCATCAACTCGTTGAGGAGTCTGATTTTGGTCCATGAAGCTGTCTGCTCCATGTTTTGGCGCTACCTACGAATGGTCGGGATTCTTGCAGCCAAACCGAAATCGTAAGCCCAAAGGACATGGGAGGTTGTGCTGCTGGGGTTGTAAGCAGATGATTGGCTGCTATCTCCGACAACGCCTATGATTGGTCCGCAACTCCGCAGTTCTATTCTTCGGGGCTGGTGTCAATGCCCTTCGTCTCACAGTAGACCCGCTCGTTATCTTGCTTTTATGACGCATGTTGTACCCAGCCTTGGGTTCGGGGAAGCTGACCACTACCAATTTCACCACAACATACCATCTCCATCCTTCAGGTTCGATATCGTGTATTGAGTTCGTCCGATCGTTCCGACTGGTACCAAGGCCGAAGTTCAAGGTACACCATGCCGGTTCGTCGAGCAAAGTCTTGCTACAGCTGCCGCATTGCCAAAGTACGATGCTCCCTGTCGTCTCCATGCTCCCGATGCGCGAAGCGACACCTCGAATGCAGTTATGCGCCTGCTCATCCTCGCCGTTCGGAGAAACGCTCCACTGAAGGCTTTCGACCTTTGCAGCCTGCGGTAGAATCACCTACCGTCACAAGACCCTTTGATGCAGTGCGTGGATTTGGTGCGGCGAGAGCTCGTGATAGCTATGCGACGGCTGAAAATACGAGCGCTGGAGCTAGCGAATCTCCTTCCAAAGTCTCTACGATCGCCACAGACAGTGAAACGGTCATGTTGACAGTGGCTGGGAGCCAACTGCCAGATCTGACTGGATGCTCGGAATGTGCACCATACTCGTTCAATTGGCCGGGAGCGCTCCAATTGCCAGATCTGTCGCCTTTTTCAGACTTTGAACAGCAGCATTTCGATTCCCCGGTAACGTTCGACCTGCCCAGTTCCTTCAATTCGATGGAGCCGCTGGATTGTCCTCCAATCGCTAGTGCGACTGCGTCGCTGAGGGCGACCATGGAGCCTTGGACAGCAATTGTCGCATCAAGCACCAAGGCTCTCGGACCACAGCTGTCACAGCGAGCGAGATCACTCCAACAAGGCTCTCTGACAGCCAAGATGATTCTCAGTCGACTTACCGATTACACACGCAAGATGGCTGATGGCAAACAATTGCCACCGTTCATATTTCCCCCTTGCTTCCTTGGTCGGGATGAACAATGTCCATCCGATTCACCCCACCAATGCCTCCAGGAAAAACTGGCCATATGTGTCAACCTCACCCAAATGTTTTACTCTCGCTTGCCTGGGAGTCATAGTTTTGTGTGGCAGCAGATATGCACCCATATACGACAGATGCGTATGGAGGTAATTCCAATTTGATTCGGCTTGTCTTCCATCTCTGGGTACTGATGGTCATTAGTTCGAAGCGTACGATGAGCAAGGGATGCTAGAAGCTGTGCAAGTGGTTGTTGTTTACGGGATGCTGTGCTCCCAATGCACCGAGTCTGTGTCGGTGGACGACGCTACCAACTTGGTTGCAACGATCGAGGTATGTGCTTCCATTCAAACAGGTAAACTGCCGTCAGGATCATTGACTGTTACTAGACTTTTGGTAGAGTGCTATATGGCTTGTGCCCGTGGGGGTTTGAAGTAGATCAAGTTCGCTTTTTGCGTAGCAGGTGGACTGTCGTAGAAAGTTTGAGGAGGCATGTCAAACCCATTGGACGCTTCTTCCTCCACTTCGCAGTCAGTCAAAGCTTATGTCAAGCACTAACATCACACAGAATCGGCGCTCTCCTCTACTTAATTGACCTGCTGCTCAACTCCAGTGCACGGTCTCCTTCCAAGGGGCATTGCGATGAGTTCTTCGACATGCCCTTGCCTTGCGTTCGCGAACTCTGGCAACCGATATCCGACAGAGAGTGGAACCAGCGATACCAAGAGGATTTTGCCGCTAAGAGACTAAAGGGAGGCTGTAACCTATCTTTGAGGAATCTGTTGCGGCTGAGGCAACCTTCAATAGTATGTTTACCTACGGCTGCGACGCACGACTTAGCGGAGGAATTTGCTGAATGGTGTGAGAGAGCCGATGACTTATCGATGCTACTTTGGATGTCCCTCATGGTTGAGGGTGACGGAAGAGCCGGTACTTTAGGAAATCCTTGAGATGCAGCGATTTTAGGTATTCTGTCGAACCTGGACAGGATGGTGACGGATGTTCAAGGGTGAGGGGAAGAACGTGTGGAGCGTCCATAATTACGGAGCCATCACGACGATCCGGAGTGGGCTAATACTCCTCACGGCATCGGAAACATTTCCGATCGGAACGTCTTGACTCAACACCACATGTCATCCCTCCTCCCCACGTCCACATCTTTTCAACCCCATATCCTCCAAAATGCGTCTCTCCTACATCCCAAATGACGCCACATATTCCAATCCAGACGATCAAGCCATCATCGACCGTGTAAAGCAGCGCCGTGGCTCCGCCGGCCTACTCGAGCTTGACCGTGCTCTCCTGCATGCACCACCAGTTGCAGATGGATGGTAAGCAAGCACTGAACCCTACAAACATCGAAGATAGTAATTTAACTGTTGACTGTTCCGTCTTTTGACTTACATACAGGAACTCCTTCCTAGGCTCGATCCGCAGCCGCACATCCCTCTCGACCTCCATCCGCGAAACAGCAATATGCCGTGTGGCCGTACTTAACAAAGCCTGGTACGAATGGGACCAGCACGCACCTCTCCTTCGTGCTGCTGCTGGAATAATTGAAGATGACGTCTTCGCTGTGCTGAACACCCCACCACGTGCTACTGATGGGAAGGTGGTTGATGAGCAGCACAGCGCGGTATTGGCGTATACGGATGCTATGACGCTCGACGTGACTGTTCCCGAGGATGTGTTTGAGAGGTTGAAGAAATGCTTTGGTGAGAAGGAGGTTGTGGAGATTACGGCGACGGTGGCGGCGTATAACTGTGTGAGTAGGTTTTTGGTTGCTCTTGATGTGGGAGAGAAGAATGGGCAAGGAGGACCAGAAGAGGAACAGCAGGCAAGGTAGCAGGATCAACCTTAGAATGTGAAAGAGTTTTTAATTTGAGATGGGTAGCTGTATGCTACGAGCCTCTCCTGGCCACCTCATACCTAGGTCGGTTCAGAATGTATGGCTATACGCCTCATTCAAGCTAATCGGCCCTGTGACCACCATGCCACCCACTTTACTTGCATTGCCCGACGAGCTACAGCCCAAAACAGTAATGTTCTGAATTACAACATCCGTCGCATACCCAAAGCTACCCGTCATCACAAACTTGCCGTTGTCGTAGGTGAAGTTGATTTCGGACGTAGCGTCCTGAACGATACGATCGCCTTCATCGAGATACAACGAGCCTATAGCTTGGTTTGTCGCGTTCGTCGCAACGATGAGGACGAAGTCCTGCTTGCGGAGCTCCGTGGTGGTGTTTGCTGAAGAGGCGCGCAGTGGGACGATGGAACCGCCGCGGATATGTAGAGGGATGGAAGTGAATGGAATGTCGGTCAAATTGATAAAGGAGCCTGTTCCTTGGATTTCCTCGTGCGTCCAGAAGTCGTAGAAGACCTCATTAGGCAGGTAGATGCTAACACCAGTGCTGTTCTCCTCAGTTACCGGACTGACGAGAATATCGTCACCAAAGAAGAACTGGTGCTCAATCGCAAAGGTATTCTCGTCTTCCGGGTAGTGGAAGAAGAGCGGGTTTAGCATCGGTAGACCGGTGGCACTTTGGCGATGAAGATGTGTGTAGATGTAATCGAGCAAGCGATACCTAGCCCCGTAGGCAGTCTTAGCGGCATCAGCGACGGTAGGCCAGATGTAGAACTCTTGTTGAATCGCACCGATCTCGGCGTGATTACGCGAGAAGGGATAGAAAGCACCAAGTGTAGCCCATCGCGCGCAGAGCGTCTCCGTAGTGTTGCCGCCAAAGCCGCAGATATCGGCACCGACCATTGGAACTTGGAACAGGGCGGCGAATTCGAGGATCTGGGCAATGCTGGCGCGGTAGTGGTCCCAGAGAGAGAGGTTGTCACCTAGCCACTTGCCGACATGGGCACCTGCACCGGCGAACTATTTAAAGATTAGCTTATTGCGGCAAATACAGCGTGAGAGCAGATTTACCGTAGACCGAGTAATGATCAGAGGACGCCTTTCGGGCCTTCTCGCGAGCATAGCATTGCGCGAAGCAATCGACATCATGGAACCGTACAGATTATGCGTGTCGTATTGATATGTGCCATCGTAGTTTTGCACATTCGTTGCAACAGTCTTGTTGCTGATCGAACCAGCATTATTACTAATTTCGTACTGCGGGTTGATAAGATCTCGACCAGGCAGGCCAATCCATGAGCCAGTTCCATTTGACTGTCGGGACTGAAGGGAGCGACGATTCAACGCGGACTGAGGCTGGAAGCCTGATGGAAACCCGGGAATTGGGCGACCAGAGTTGTTGCGAACAGGTGGTGGTGGGGGAGGGTTGCCAGCCTCCTCTGCGAAACCCGTGGGGTCGGAGCAAGGCCAATCGCAGAAATTGGCAGCTTCGTTCATGTCAATCCACAGCGCATCAATGTCGACACCCGTATCCGCGTCAAAGAACCTCAGGAATTCAGTGTCCCAGTACTGTTGGGCAGAGGGGTGGAACCAATCAGGGAACACGGTGGGTCCTGGCCAAACGACACCGGTGTTGAGAGAGCCATTAGCGTCCTTGAGGAAGACGTCAAGGTCAACACCATGATTGAAGGGCTCGTTGTCTACTTTAGCTACAGCGGGATCCACCATGACAACGTAGTGTTGCTGGTGTGCATGCAGGTGGTCAATGAGTTGGCGCCACAATGTAAGTGGAAATCGTTCTGGGTCATTCGTGAAGACTTGTCGGAGATACATGTAGTCGATGTCGGTCCACATAGTCTAAGAGGCTGTTAGTGACTATTCCATAGGACACAACAGAGTAGGGCTCACCTCGAGCGGGATGCCCGCTGCCGAATAATTGGCGACAACTTCTGCGACCATGAAGACGTCGCGGTATCCATACTTGCACTGGTGGAAGCCGAGACCCCAATATGGCTGCATGACGGGCTTTCCAGCGACCTCGGAGTATTGTACGCTGACATCTTTTGGGCTCGGCCCCGCAAGGAAGTACAGATCGATGACGCCGCCGAGAGCGTTGTACTCGAGGTATTGTCCATCAGAGTTGTCGATCTTGATATCCATTCCGCTCGAGCTAAGTAGAAAGACACCGTGGGTGCCAGATGCACCACGGTGATCAAAATAGATGGGATGGTGACCATACAAATTCGACCCAGTAGGCACGCCATATGAGTCTCGGTTCCATAGCTGTGGACAGGTTAGATCGCTATTGGTGATGCTCTTCGTATAGAACGCTTACCGTCCTGGTATAGTTGGTCGTGTTTAGCTGGAAGGGGTCTGTGTGCTCGCCCAATCCATACAGATGAGGCGACTCTGGTAGCCGGGTGCGCAGCCGAAGATATTGTGTCTCAAAGATGAAGCTTGCAGCTGAAGTATCAAACAAGGTCTCGTTCGTCGCCTTCCGCACCACTTTGAAAGAAAATGGATTTTCAGTCCAGGAGAAAGCGAGCGCTGAGTCCGAAGGCTCAGCACTGTCGCTTGATGGTCGCGGAAAGACTGATTCTGGGACCTGATAGACCTGTTCTTCGGCATCGAAGATCTTTACATGCAATCGGCTCTCTACTCAATAGTCAGTCGCACGGTTTACAAACAATTCATCCGGATTGTCCCTTGAGATCAACGCCTACCTGTTTGATATTCGACCTCCAGTCGGAGGTCAACCAAATCTTGTCCATAAAGATTACACGCGGGCCCGGCCAGTGTCAGATCAGCCGTGAGCTTCGACCCACCATCAACCACGTTACTCGCTGCATACCCAGGGCATGTATCGCTGGAGCCTTGACGAGGAACGATGGCGCTGCTCAGGACAGGTGCTGCTAGCCCCAGAAGGACTGGTGCTCGGTAGAGTCTCATCGTGAACTCTCTTCGTAGACGGGAGGATTCGTAGAGTGCTGTCCGTAGAATAGATTCATCAGGCTGCACTTTATACCTCTTGCCGTGTTGCGCTTGCAAGGCGCGGTGTCCATCGTCCCGCGTGCATGATGCAATGCCCCATTTTGCAACTCTCCATTTTGCGTGCAGCGCCGCGCTCCTCGACCAGTCAGCACGCAGCGGATAGTGGTGTGATTAGTGGGGACCCCGCAAAGTGTTCCTCGGCCCTGGCGATCGGGTGAATCGTACGTAGAGGCGATGCACGGATGCAGAAGGTGCGTAGCGATCATGCGCTAGAATTGGAGCTTGCTGCTATGTCGGACCGACATAAAGAAGTTCACGATGCCAAGATGCTGCGATGGTGACGCTTCTTAGACGGATTCAAAGGATTACCTGCGCGTGCCCATGTAATGGGCAGGACTTCTTGGTCCTCCAAGGTGTCAGAGTGGAGTCCGCCTGCAGCGGGACAACATAGTATGATGCTCTAGGGTCCGGCGTATCTACGCACTCAGCTTAGCATCCGTTAGTCCACCGACTGCCTACTAGCTACAGCGCGTACAAATGGGCCATGATGGCGACGCAGGCGTTCTCCGGTGTCAGAGCTGGCGGCACTGAGTCGATAGAGTTGAAGTTTGTGGTGCACGAAGCCACACGTGCCGTCAGACATGGAGCTAGCCCGATCCATCCGCTAGCGCTCAAGTGAACTTGAGAATTCGCGACAAGCTCCAGGCGTCCACCACCAAACATCACTACAACAGCTGCCTCAACCACATCATGCTCTGCGCAATCTCCGGTGAAGCGCCCCAGGCACCCGTAGCCTCGCGCAAAAGTGGAAATGTCTTCGAGAAGCGATTAATCGAGGCTCACATCGCCGAACACCACACGGATCCCGTTACAGGCGAGGACCTCTCAGTCGACGACCTCATCGAGCTCAAGTCGCCCCGAATCGTCACTCCTCGGCCCCCGAACCTCACCTCGATACCCTCGCTCTTGACCGCGTTCCAAAACGAGTGGGATTCAATTGTCTTGGAGACCTTCACCCTCAAGCAGCAACTGGCGCAAACGAGGCAGGAGCTCAGCACCGCGTTGTACCAGAATGACGCCGCAACACGTGTTATCGCAAGGCTGACGCGTGAGCGAGACGAGGCGCGAGAGGCGCTATCGAATGTGACCATCAGTGGTGGTGGTGCGGCTGCAAACGGGGATGCGATGCAGGTCGACGGCCAGGCACTGCCAGAAGAGCTCGTTGCCAAAGTTGACGAGACACAACAACAGTATGGGCCCTTACCCGGTCTAACAATAGAAGCCTCAACTAACTTTGCGCAGGCTGTTCGCGACGCGCCGCAAGCGACCCGTCCCCGCCGGCTGGGCCTCAGGCGACGACATCTCCGCTTTCGAACCCATATCCTCGAGCGAGCCTCTCTACCCCGGCAGCACTGGAGTGTCCATCGATGAATCTGGCGATCTTGCTTTGTTCGGCGGCACAGACGGTGTTGCGGGCGTCTTCTCTATATCACAGCAAAAGGTGGTCAGTGTGTTGAAGTGCGACACTCCAGTGACTGCCACGGCGTGGTGGGGCTCCAAAGCCATTGTCGCAACGTCAGCTGGCACGGTCAAGGTGTTTGAGAACGGAGATGAGATTGCGCAGATGGGATCGCACGCTGGAGCTGTCACTTCCATCTCGCTCCACCCGAGCGGCTCGATCCTAGCCTCTGCCGGAGCAGACAAGCGCTTCATATTCTACGACCTCACCACCTTCAGGTCGGTCTCACAGGTCTATACCGAGGCCGAGATCACCTGCTGCGACTTCCACGTGGACGGACTGCTCTTCTTCACCGGCGGTCTTGACGGCAACATCCGCATCTTCGATGTCAAGACAGGAGCATCTATGGCTGTCTTGGAATCGGGTGGGCCTGTCCGCGGTCTTTCTTTCTCGGAGAACGGAACGTGGTTCGCCGTGGCAGAGAAGGGTTCGACTACTGTCTCGGTGTGGGATCTGCGGAAACAAGCACCCATCAAGGTGCTTGACGTTGGCAGCCCAGTCGATAGCGTCAGCTGGGACTACACGGGTCAATTCCTAGCAGCAGCCGGATCGAGAAGCGTGTCTGTTCAGCAGTACACCAAAGCATCCAAGAGCTGGTCAGAGCCGGTGCGGAAAGCGGTGCCTGCGAGGGCCATTGCCTGGGGAGCAAATGCTTCGTCCTTGGTCGCGTTGACTCCCGATGGTGGACTTAGCATTCTTGGCGCCTCATGAGCCTTTGCGGAGGTTACGAAGCCAACTCTTCACTATGTACTGAAAGATTAAGCCGGGCGGGCCATCTGAGGCGGGGGGGGCGCTCCAAAAGTTGGTAGGCCATTGGCGCCACTTGGGTATTTGCGGGTTTGAAGGTCAGGTCAGGGTTGGGTGAACACGATAATGGCTGGTCGCCGCTGAAGATTTCGCGCTGTGCGCAGCATGTAACATAGATTGCCCTGTTCGTCAAGTTGTGCCACCAAAGGAAACTTTACAGGCGCACCATCACGTTTCTTTTGACACACGATTGAGGCTTGGCGCGTGCTCTGCTAAAAGGCAGCAACAACCTCTTGCAACTGAATGAACTGGACAAGGCGACGAGAAGTGTTTTATGTTGAGTGTAGGCATCAGGCGTGGTGAGGATCTTTGAAAGTGACATGTAGTGGTGAAGTCGGGACCAGGCGTGGTGGTTCCGAAGCTCGGTTTGCGGCTCAAGACACCATCCTTGCCACTGCAGCGACGACACTCCACGCAGGCGCTCCGATCCTCCTTCTCTCCACTCACTCCACGACACCCCTCATACACCTCCCGCCCGCCGGCACGCGACGACACACAGAGCATGGACGGCGACCTGCCCTTTGGTTACACGCATAGAGAGAAGGTTAGTTGGTCTACGCTCGTGGATCGAAGCGTTGGCCCACGCAATGTGGGTGCGAACCAGGGCTAACTGACTACCGCAGCGCTCGCATGCACAAATGGAACTGGAGGGCTCCTCGTCGCCGACTTGGGGCGCCTTCAACCACTTCTCCGCTTCTCGCGAGCCGTCCGCCAACGCCTCGCATTCCCATCGCTCCGGCTTGCACCTCCCACGATTAGACAACATGCCCTCCGCAGTGCCGCATCGATATCCAGGCGATGGAATGGACTATCGCAGGCCCGTCTCATCGGCCAATGTCATCGACCTCACCGACGAAGATGCGGGGCCGTCTGCAGCGCCACATGGTGGCCAGCGAGAATACGGGCGACCACCACGGCCGCCACGCTTTGGCAGAGATATTATGCGCGATGTAATAGATCTAGACGCCGAAGACTCGAGAAGAACAGCGGCAGCGCCATCTTCGCCCGAGATCGAGATCATCTCGTCTCGTCGCTTGGACCCGCCGAGACGGAACGAGTTGCCAGGTTTTGGCCGATACTCTGTGGATGCAGATGACGTGGAGTTCGTGAGCGAGAACCCGTTACCAGACGCGTTTCGAAGGTCACAAAGCAGCCTCCACGCGATGCACGCATTGCTTTCCGACATGAGCAGGACCGCTCCAGTGCCCCGACTGCAAGAGCAGGTCCGCAGGGCCGAACGTCAGCGACTGGCTACCATGAACCGGGTCATGGCAAACATTGCACGTCGCGACCCTACTGTGCCTCCCCGAGCACGACGCGGACATATCCACGTGGGGTTCATGCAACCGAATTTTGACTACGGGGCGGCAGCCTTCGACCTGGGATTGCATGCAGACATGGAGGATGAACCACCCGCACGCCCGCCCACTTACGAAGCGCCCGTAAAAGCCCCGGAAGGGTTTACGAGGAGTCCGCAAGAGGAGGACGACCTGCTGTGCCCAAATTGCGGGGACGAGTTGTGCTGCGGCGAGTCTGAGTTGAAGAAGCAGGTGTGGATTGTTAAGCACTGCGGTCACGTACGTTGACATCTTAGTCTCTTGTTTCTATGACTTAATTACTAATCATCGTCTAGGTATACTGTGGCGAATGCACGGTAAACCGTTCGATCAAGAAGAGCGCGAAAGGAAAAGAAAAGCAACCCACGGCCCGAACGAAGCCATTCAAAGAATGTGTCGTGGAGGGCTGTCAAAAGAAGGTTTCGAACAAGAGCCACATGTTCCAGGTCTTTTTGTGACCGCGTTTCCTCCACTGCAGAAATCCAGGAGATTTTCATTTCCTTTGTCATGGGGATCGATTGGGTGGTTCTTTCCGCGATACCCACATGCATGTCTCTTGCATCTTTTTACGGCCCTCTGGAGTTGTTTCGGGTGCCTCCTTCTCTCTTACTCTTGCATTTGCACGACCGGATCTGTTGCCTTGCATAGTCTCTGGTATTTAATCGAATCCAGTTGCGGCTTCTTCACAGAACACTCGAGAGGCACTTTCTCGGACCAGTCGTTTGCCGGCCTTGTCATCAGCGCTCTGCCTTTACAGATCAGGAGGTCAGCCGTTGAATAATTGGGACGCACGACGGCGTAATTTTTGGTGTTCATTCGACGGAGATACGACATGATGAACTTGTATAGTTAGAAATATGTCAACATATATAAAACACAGTGGTCGATATGGTTATGGGCAGCTAAAATGGAGTTCACCAGTGAGCATTTCAACGCACTCTTCCAATAAGATACAGCCCACCACATGGCCATAATCGAGGGCAAAGTACCTGGATGAGATCATCGTTCGGTGTTAAGCGGTATTAGCACCTGCAGCCCTCGCCAAGCTCCCCTGCTCCCAAAAATCTCACTCGGCCTCGGTTGAGCTCAACACCACCAATCCCCGAAGCTCTACCGCCCACGCTTACGCCCACGGCTCGCCCTTGGTACTTTTCCTCCCACCCCCCTTCCCCGTCCCAGAAGTTTCACAAACCATACCGTCAAAGTTGCAATCCTCACGCGCGCGCTGAGCTCGAAGCGCACCAACACCGCCAAGATGCCACCATCGCCCAACACCCTTGACGAGATCAACGTCGCCTACCTCAAGCGACAGTATTTAATAAGCTACAATGCTATTTCGGCGGCACTGTGGTTTGGTGTTTTGGGCAGAGTGGCCATGTTTGCGTACCATGGGAGTTTGTACAAGGGAGGGTGGTTGAGTGCGGGTGCGAACGAGGGGGTTTATGAGGCGAGCGAGAGGTATACGCGGTTGACGCAGACGGTGGCGCTTCTAGAGGTCGCGCATAGTTTGTTTGGTATACTCCCCCTTCACCCCCCTGGAATTGAGAAGTGGAACGCTATGGGGGATGAGCAAAGTGGTAAAAATTTGGGCTGACCTTGCACTTATAGGCATCGTGAGAGCACCGCTCTTGACAACCCTCATGCAAGTCACAAGCCGCTTCTTCCTTACCTGGGTCATCGCATACAACTTCCCACAAACGACCAAGGACTCGCCGGCTTATAGCGCCATGCTGCTCGCCTGGAGCGTCACCGAAGTGATACGGTATTCATACTTTGTGTTCGTGCTGGGTGGAAAGGGTGTTCCTAAGTTGTGGACGTGGCTACGGTATGCATTGAATCCCTCCCTACCTTTTCCGACCCTGCACTCGAGGATCAATCGTCGAAACTTTTGCAGTGCTGACATACTACTAGATACAACACCTTCCTCGTACTCTACCCCCTAGGCGTCGTCAGCGAAACATGGCTCATTTACTCGGCTATTGGGCCTGCGTCGAAGATGGATGCACGATATGAGTACGTGATGTGGGGTTTGCTGTCGTTGTATGTTCCGGGATTTTATATGCTGTATACCTATATGTTGAAGCAGAGGCGGAAGATCATGAGGGCGGGTGTTCCCGCTGAAAAGAAGCAGAAATAGATGGCAAGAAGCTGCGCGCAAGAGACATTTGGGCACTAAAGATACGGTGTCGGTGCTGGGCGCTTTCTATGGCACAAGGTGGACAACTCATATGGGGTCGGGGATGAAGTGGGAAGCAGCGTATTGCAGTCTATTCGGGAATTGAACGGATATGTTTACAGGAGGAAAGCAATTTTTTTTTTGGATACTTTAATAACACCCCTTACAAGCTGGTACCGTAGATGTTCGATAACTATTCGCACAGGGAGCGTTGTATTGACTTCTTGCAGGGGTCTCTCTACCACTTCTTCTTCTAGCTAGTGTCCCTGCCTGTCACGGCTGTTTTTGGCCATATTGAGGTCAAATAGAACGTAGCTCGATGAGCTTTGTCAACTTTATACTCCAACCGGTAGGATGAGCGAAACAGGACATACATCGTAAAGCTTAGAGCAGGTAATTAGAGTAGCAGCCGTGTTACTTAATACTACATTTGCGAAATGCACAACGTTTATTACCGACTAATATTAACTTCTTCTTAAATTATTATGCTACATTGCAATACATACGATATCCTTTACCATAATGCCAAAGCCCACACCCCAACAGCAAACGAGCCACTCACAGCCAATTACAGCCTCAACACCTCCGCCACACCAGTAGCTTCAAGAGGAGCACTCCTAGGAGCTACGACTTGTGAAATTGCCACTCGCGCCTGTAGACTTAGGCGCCACGGTATCTACGCTCGAAGCGCTATCCATACCTGCTACTAATATAGTACTCAGCGCTTCTAACAAGTCGTAGTACAGCTCGTATTTAACAGTTGAACGTACTATTAGAAGCGCTAATAGTGCTTCCCTTGGTGGTGATGATGGTAATTGAAGAACTTTGCTGTAAAGGAGTTGGTGGGGTAGCTAGGTCTGGGTGTGTAGACGTAGTTGGTGGATTGGGCACATCAGATACATCGGATATTAGCTTGGGATGATTCGACTGTATCGTTGTAGATTCAGGTGAGTCGGCAAGTCAGGTACATTGGAAATTTAGTGTAGGAGGATCAGGCAGTAGCGACGTCGACGCAGGCGGATCTGGCATTGGTTCTTCGGTCGAGACGGGTGGAACAATATTGGTACATTGCTAATCAACGATATGGTCAGGAGTTACCGCTGTTTGCTCTATTAGAGGTAAGTCTAAATGCTTTGAAGATTGAAGGATAGTAGCGGGCACGCATACATTCGCGCAACCATCATCTAAAAATGAAAATTCCGGCTTGATACTAGCTTAGTTTGGTATTACCAGCAAGTCTCTATGTCTATCGCAGAACTTCGTCACCTCTTGAACAAAGCTATCAATCACCCCGTCCGGTAATTGCATATTCAAGGCGACGGAGCCACGGAGTTGCATCCAAAATCCAGCTTGCAACATCTCGAGCCAAAACAGCTTCTTCAGACTCATGTCCTCATCTGTGGAAATATCGTCTTTGCATGTGATATCATCCGGTCTTAGGCCAACCTTGGTTGCGTGGACACACATTAAAGAGCCAAGGCCAGTCACACACATTCGTGTACCTTTCAAAGCCTTATTCAACGCAACGCGCAGTTCGTCGCCTTTCCGGTTGAGCTTCACGGCAGCCTCTGCTGTATACACCTCTGAAGCGCCTGTCCAGCCAGCATTAAGCATCAGTGCGTTGTTTTGGAACGTTCCTGAGTGCGCTAGAGACGACGCGGCTCGGGGATCGTACACATTGAGAATATCTGCCCGTCCGCCGAAAGCTCCGAATGGCATGCCGCCCCCAAGATATTTACCCAATGCGACAAGATCCGGCTTGAGACCCAAAACGCCTTTCAGGCCGGCGGGTCCAAGACGAGAAGTCATTACTTCGTCAAGTATAAAGAGAGCGCCGTGCTGCAAGGTATTAGCTAGAGTAAAACCACAGTTGTCGACATAGCTTGAGTACCTCACTCGTCAACCTCCTCGCAGCGTCCAAAAATTCTGGTTTGCCCGGAATGGCACCGGCCGAGCCTTGCATTGCCTCCAGAATCACGGCTGCGATATCACCATGCTCAATGAACGCATCCCTGAGCCCCGCGACATCGTTGTATTGACAGAGAATCCAGTCGGAAGGGTCAACATTGTTTTCTGCGATGCCGTTGGAAAATGACAGCACGGAGCCATGATAGCCACCGCGAAACACGATTACCTTGCGGCGTCCAGTGAATCGTCTTGCAGCCGCAAGAGCGTGAATATTTGCTTCTGTGCCGGAATTTGAAAAGCGGAGTAGGTCCAGGCCGAACCTTTCGCAGAGTAGTGACGCGTATCGTTGTTCATACTTGGTTGTTCCACCAAGGTTGGTGCCGATATGGTAGATTGCCTGGGTCAAAGCTTCCTGTAAAACCGGGTGTGAATGGCCATAGAGGCCGGCAGTTAGATCGGAAACAAAGTCGTGATACCTATAATCACTTTCGTTACATGTTGCTCATTCATGGGACGCGTTGGAACGTACTGGTTTCCATCTTCGTCCCAGATCTTGTACCCATCCCCGCGCGCGACAAATATCGGAAAAGGAGCAGTGAACAGTGCCGTCCTCGTGTTACCGCCAGGAAGACTCAAAAGAGCACTAGCATGCAGCTCTTGGGATCTGGGATGCGAGTCTACGAATCTAGCGATCGCTGCATCGAGTATGGATTGCATGGTGAGATTAGGTTGGCTTCGTGAGTTCACTATTACCGAAAAATGTGTTACTTGATTATATAGACATTGCTAACATGAATAGCATATTGTGATCAATGGCACTACGATGTGAGTACGCCGCACTAGCCCATTGCTAGTCTTTAAAACGGCATGGGCCGTTAGTGGGACAATGGTGGGAAGTGTGATCGGAGATCTTCTGACATGCGGCTCGGATAGGTCCGATTTTGAAGTACCTAGTACCGAAATGAAATCCGCACCCTAACGGTAAGTTCCACGTTGCAGTGCACTTGTTGGGATTTGCATTGGCCGAGCTTCTCCAAAGGTTTCTCTATACAAGAAGAGACAGCCATAGGCAGAGTCGAACTTAAATTGAAACATCACAAAATGCCACCTTTCACACGTCAAGTCGTCGTCACGGATAAGGCACCCGGACCTTGGCCTTCGCTATCTCAAGCGACTGTCTATAATGGAATAGTTTACCTCTCAGGCTCTTTGGGCACAGATCCTCTGACGAAGGATTTTGTCGAAGGCACAATTGCCGATCGAACGGTAAGTAGATCCAATTCCTGGAACTCTTGTAGCCGGGGAAGGAAGGAAGTTGATGGTTGACGTTTCTACACAGACCCAGGCTCTCAAGAATCTGGAACAAATCCTCATTGCAGCGGGCTCGAGCAAAGACAAGATCCTGAGAACAATGGTGTATGTTACGAGCTTGGACGATATTCCTAAAATGAACGAGGCGTACTCGGCTTTCTTTTCAGACCCAAAACCCGTAAGTTGGTCAAAAGATGGTTTGAAAATGGGCAGCTAAATATAACTATTCAGGCCAGGGCATGTGTCTGCGTTGCTGCGCTTGCAAGAGGAACTGATGTGGAAATTACTGCGGAAGCTGCGTTATAATGAGCTGAAGTTGCTTGCACGTATAATGCGACTCCTGCGTCTCGATCTCTTGATTCATTATGAAATCATCCCCGCCAACAGCTCTTCAACAGAGGGACAGATCCCAATCTCAGACATAGACGTCATATAGCCTAAGAATTGATCATGACCATGTGAAGAGAGAACGGGCATTGTTGCATCCGTGAGTATCGTTTCAGAATCAGCCAGCATAGACTGCGTTGCCGATGAGATCATGTCAAACGCATCTCGATAGGGTTTGACCGCACTCCACCGCTCTGCCATGACAGCCAAAACGATGAGACAACTGGTACAGGTGGACGAGACTTTGTCTTGTCTGTAGGAGAGTCTCACATCTACGCTCGACCAGAGGCAGTGCAAGAAGGTGACACCACCAAGGAATAGCACATGCAGGGCGCCCCAGGTGTCATTCAATCTTTGCGTGAGGTACAAATGCCGGTATGTAACACAGATGGATTGCGCAGCGTTTGCGCAATCCAGGTAGACTGAGGGCGCAGTCGTGAAACCTGTGGGATGTGGAACCAGTTGATAGCGATAGACCAGCAGAATCGAGTGCCAGTGCATGAGCTGAAACCATTCGAGCGAGCTGAAAGCATTTTTGTGTGTCCTATTAATCTCGAGCTGCTTTGGCGATGCGGCGAGCCATTGGTCAAGCTCGAGGCGGAAACCAGCGGCAAACAGAGGTTCGGAGGGCGGCTCACGACCAGTCTGTGGATACATGACAGATTGCATTCGAGCCAGAAGTTGCCGAAGCCGAATCGTATGTATTGCTGCAGAGACGGTGCTTGGAAGATCCATCTGAGAAGCTCTCGGTTCGCCCAGCAGACCAGTAGGGGTTATCTGTTCATCGTTCATATCCAAAGGTAGCTGTATGTCTCATTAGCTGACGGTCTCACTAGAAGACGCAGTCAAGCTCACATCTACGTCAATGTCGCAGTCCGCAATCCCGACAGGACGGCCGAGTGTGAGCGCTGCTGCTCGATCAAGGTTGTAGGAGCACCAGAATACTCTCCTACGAATCTGTGTCTTCAGTACATCCGATTCGGTCTTGGACCAGGCGATCTTGCGGTGAAGTCCAAGCTCGATGCATTGTCGGAGCGCTAAACCAGACAGAGTCCAGACGGAAACGCCGATTGGTGAGCGAATGGAGTACATTGCCGATGCTAAAATTGCTTGTATCGACTGTAAAGAATTTTGGCACATGACATGCTCAAAGAGCTGTTCCGCCGACGCTTATAGTGCTTCTGGGAGAGATTCACTTGCGATAGGGGTTGCCAAAGATCCTACTGATGCGACTACATAGACGAAGAACAAGCAAATTGGATCTGGAGACTCATCTTCGGCAATTGATCTGAAGACCCTGTCCTCCCACTCTAGATAGGTGGGGCGATGCAGGAATGGGAACTGGGGATGGATCTGCTCAAAGTACGAAGTCGTGAGTCTTGTGACAAAGGTTCGATCGGGAAGAGGGATGGCTGCTGCACGAGGACGTGTGTGCATCGCTGGCTCAGTCACGCCACTCATGCTTAGACCTGGTGCTTGGTGTTTCCAGGCTCGTAATGTGGCCGAGAAGAGCTTGCTGAACGAGTAGGCCGATGATGCCCCAAAGTAATGGGGTTCGCCGCCAGGCTGCAAACAGAGCAGCTCAACCTTGGAGTATTCATCATTAGTAGTTTCTGATCCACCCCGAGCTCTGCAACAAGGAATAATGTAATTAGTGATCAATAATTGTTAGGATTTTCATGGAAGCACGAACTGTGAAGCGATTGCCGAGTCACTAGATGTTGAGTCGACGTCATTTCCGCGGGTTGTGCTTGTAATAGCATCTATGTCGATTCCAGGTTTCACCTGCCGTAGAGTATTTTCAAGAAAGGCGACGTGTTGCTCTAGCGACGCATTGTGAGTCTCTAGTGACTCGAGATAGCCGCGAGGATGTCTTCGCTTGGTCGCCGGATCTGTGCTGACACAGACTGTATGCTCTCAATGTCTGTCCCAGCATGGCTGTGGCCAACTGACCTCTGTTTGCACGAAGGCAATTGTTGCAGGCAGGAGTCTGGCCATCACACTACGAAAAGGTCAGACCCTTTGGGGCAGATTGAAGCGCGTACAACATACCTTCTGCTTCTTTTGCTGGCATGCTTCGCACGCATGAGATACCCTCGGTCGTTTGGTGCCGGCGCCCGGACTTGGTGTCTCGGTCGCGGATGGTGGAGAATCAGACATCCTGCGTTTCAACACCGCAAACAAAGGTTCGGAAGAGTCCGCATGGACTTCAGCCTCGAGCTAGCTTTCTAATGATTCACACCCTGGCGAGAAGAAATGGAAGATGCCTAGTAGATAGGCATCTTCCTGAGCAGTGTCTTATCTGACCGTTATCAACCGTTTTGTGGTATGTCAGCTCCGAAACCCCGCAAATGAGGACAATTATGGGTCTAGCGGCCGCCAGCAACCTAGCTTCTTCTCCTATCGCGAGCCGTCAGGATGAACAATCCCGCGATAGCAGCAATGGATCTATCCGATAACCGTGCCTTCTTGTTGTATTCTTGCGGGTCATTCCGTACGCGTACCAATTATCTAAACGTGAATTTGATGGCGCAGAGATGCAGAGATGCAGAGATGCAGACTAGCAAAGTACACACAAGATACCAACGCGTTCAAGCAACACTAGCACGCTTCTTATAGACTCTTGCAATTCCGAGTCTCTGAGCTGTCATCGCGAAGGCTTCTTTCCGGTTTCGCTCCACCGCTCGTCTCATTCGCAAATATGTCTACACTAGAGTTTGACACAATCGACAAGAAGGGCGCGCCCACTAGCGCCGAGCCTGCGCCCGATGATTTCTCACAGGGCGAGATAGTGGACATTGGAACAGGGCAGACAAGTGCTTTTGACGCCGAGCTTGACCATCTTCTGCAAAGCTATGTTCCAGAGAACGAGGTCGAGAAGAGAGTCCGGCGCAAGGCTGACTTATATCTCCTGCCAATGCTCTGGATCATGTGTGTGGCATGCTACATTGACAGGAGCAACATTGTAAGCAACACTCCTTTTGCCGTCAAGTAAGGAAACTTGCTAAAGAGCTTATCAGGGCAATGCAAACGCAGCCGGCATGAGTAAAGATCTGGGTATGGACCCGAGCCAGTACTCCATGCTCATCACCATCTTCTTCATTGCATATTGCTGTTGGGAAGTCCCATCAAACTTGATCCTCACCAGGGTCCGGCCCAGCATATATTTGCCAGCTCTAACGGTGGTAAGTGAACAGCTCCACTGAATCAAGCAACTCTGATACTGATCGTTTTGCAAGATTTGGGGTGCCGTCGTTACTGCAATGAGCACAGTAAAGTCATACCAGCAATTATTGGTCTGCCGCTTCTTCTTGGGCATTATCGAAGCCGGCTACTTCCCGGGAGTTCTCTATGTATTCACATGCTGGTACAAAAGTAATGAACTTGGTCAGTCACTCTCCTTCATAGAGGGGTCTGTCGCTAAAGCCTAAAAGGCAAACGATGGTGCTTCTTCTATACAGCACTCTGCACTTCTGGAGCTGCATCAGGCCTGATCGCCGGAGCCGTAGTCTCGGGTCTCGAGAGTCGTAATGGACGGAGAGGATGGCGCTGGTTGTTCATGCTTGAAGGCATCGCCACAATTTGCGTCGGATTGATTGCATTCTTCGTTCTGCTCGATTTTCCCACGACCAAAAGCAATCGACTCACCAAAGAAGAACGGCAGATGGCTATTGTCCGCATCATGCACGACAAAGCGCAAGTCGCACGGCCCAAGCGAAGGCTCACAGCGTTCGAATCAGTTAAGGCAGCGCTTATCGACGTTCGCTGCTATGTCTTCATCGTATTATTCCAGCTGCAGAATGCCGCCACGACGATTTCATACTTCATTCCGACCGTGGTCGGCAGTATGGGGTATTCTGGCACAATGCTTCAGTGGATGTCGGTACCAATCTGTAAGCTGTCTCATAGTCTTGAAACCAATGGTTGGAAAGCGACTGACTTGATATGATAGGGGCTACCGGCATAGTCTTCCTTGCCATCATTCCGAGCTTGAGCGATCGCGTTGGCAATCGTCAATGGTTCGTTGTCGGAGGTCTCTCTTTGGGATTCGTTAGCGCAATCGTATGTCTCTCGTCACAACATGACGTCGTCCGCTACGTCTTTCTCTGCTTTTACATCGCCGGACTTTACACAGTACTACCTTTGATCCTCGCGTGGGTTTCCGAGACAATGAAGCATCCAGCTGAGAAGCGAGCGGTGGTCATCGCATTCATCAACTGCATGGGCAGCATTTCGTCTATATACGGAGGATATCTTTGGCCGAGTACCGATGCACCAAAGTACACGAAGGGCTTTGCTACAGTTTCTACCTTTCTTGGCGTGGGTACCATCCTTGCATGCTCTCTTCCGCTCATCTTCCGATACCTACCAATGTATCAGACCAAAGCTATGCGGGAGATTGAGGCAGAAGAGTAAGCGCAATGATCTGTCTTTCGAAATTTCACCAGAGCGCTTGGAAAACGGATCTGTGACACTTACGGAGCTTGTCATGTATTTGGGAGGTAGTCAGTAGCCAAAAGAGCAAGGCAACATAGCGGGAAAGATATAGCGCGAAATTGTAGAGCGGAACATCGTAGCTTCTGTTCATAAAACTGTGAATTTACGTTCTACATTGTCCTTTTGTGTTTGTGCTAATACTTTCCAGGGCTGCCACGCGATTGATGGCGTGTCATTACTCACTAGTAACCTAGAGCTACCTTCAATTTCAGTGCCCACTTTGAATTGAAGATTAATTGCATGACATGACTATATTCTGTGCCGTTTGCGTAGCAGTGATTGATTAGTTGATTTTTGTTGCATGTAGATACGGTGCTCGCAAGCAATGTTTCAGGAAGGTTCTCGGGCAATTTGACTTTCACGGCGAAGCATGCGGGAATGTTGGTTGATTCCACCACGTTGTACGTTGATTGGTTCAAATGATATTCACTGGCGACACTGGCTTGTCTTTCAAGTAAAGCTCAGATACGTTGACCAAGCATTCATGATACGCATTTTTCCAAGCGACATCTGTGAAGGATCCCATATGAGGCTGAACGATGCATCTCTCGTTCGCTCGAAAGAAGGGACTACTTCAGTGTCAGCAATGGCAAAAACCTAGTAGCTTCAAATACATACTTGATGTTAGGCTCGTCGTCGAAAACATCTAGTCCTGCTCTCTCGATCTTACCGGCCCACAACGCTTTTATAAGCGCCTTCTCATCCACAATTGGACCTCGTCCAGTGTTGACCAAGAATACTCCATCCTTCATGCTCGATATCTCTGCTTCGCCAATCATGCCTCTCGTCTCATCAGTGAGGGGACAATTGATGCAAACAACGTCTGATCCTTTGAGCAGATCTTGGAAGGAAACATATCGGACATTGAGCGAGGTTTCCTCTTCCTCTTTGAGTTGTGTGCGATTGAAGTACTGGACCTTCATTCCAAAAGCCTGCGCTTTTCTACCGACGTGCTGTACAGAGTGTCCTTTAGTCATAGTTGTTGATGGATGGGACAAAGCTTACCTTTCCAATATTTCCCATTCCTATAATTCCAAGCAAAAGTCCGTTCGGATCTTTGGGTGGCACCTTTGGATCATTTTTCCATGCACCACTTCTCACATTCCTCTCATATCTCGAGAAATCTCGCAGAGTGTTAAGAATGAGCATGATGGTGATGTCTGCAGTGGGTTCTGCGACGGCGTAAAGCGTGTTCGTGACGTAAATTTCGTTCTTGGTGAACCATCCAAGATCGAACTCGCTGTATCCAGCATTGACGCATGCCACTATCTTCAGTGTAGGCAGGAGTGCGCCAAATAAGCCACTATCAAATTTCTCGTAAGCGCCATTTTTCATGCCGATGATGGCACCAAAGAAGGGACCATGGGTTTTGGCAGCAGCAGCGACCTTGTCACAAGTGCCTGGACGGTCGGTGGGTTGGATGGTCTAGCAATTGTCAAACTTGCGGTTCTCAAAACTCTGATATCAAACTTACATGCACTTCGAATAATGTTTCGAACTCTTCGAGAACTGCTGGGTCGCTCCAGGAGAGAGGCCCAAACGAAAGCACTCTAGGTTTTGCACTTGGCTCTCGCGCTGCCGTCATTTTGTAATGTCTTCGAAATTGTCTAGAAAGATACTATCAAGTGTATTGTCAAGAGTGCGAAGAGTTTTTGAGTTCAATTCAATGCTTACTTAGCGTTACCCCCGTTTCCCTAGGGAGTGTTTTGCGAGAATAGGTCAGCTTTCCGATACGGATCTAGTTCCGAAATAACTTTAGGCTGATCCGGAGTGCATCCGAGCATGTCTCTACCATCGGGATGTTCCTAGCCTATCTCGGTAGATTCGGACCGAGTCGGGTCAAGCCGACATTATGCAGGACTACGCCCATGACTGGGCAACGTAATCCAATTGATTCTCCTGACTGCTGCGGAAACCTTCAAGGTCATGGGAAAGAATGGCATTGGATCAATTTATTATTTACCCAACCATCACCAGTATTGACGTGGTACTGTCTCCTTCAACCATATCGCAAAATTACGGGCTCCTGGAATATCGACAATTGCTACTACTAGCAAAGTTTCAAAAATGTCTTCCGGTACTCTTACTGAGACTTCTTCGGAGCAGCCCACCACCCTGCGGCTCGAAATTAAACCAAAAGAATCACTCATAAACGACCTTTGGGTGATCCCAACGTTCGAGAACAAGTTTGCAGAGCGACAATGGGCCAAGGAGCACATGGCCGCTGCTTTCCGCGTGTTTGCGAAACTCGGATATTCTGATGGTGCAGGCGGTCATATCAGTCTCCGTGATCCTGTGCGACCGGATTGTTTCTGGATCAGTGAGTTGCATGCAACCGAACACTGGATTCTGCTGATTGAAGCGTTGACCCATACTCTGTGCACTTTGGTTTGATTAAAGCCAGCGATCTCATTCTTGTCAATGAAGAGGGCGAAGCGTTGACGGAGACACCCTTTAAGGTAAATCGCGCAGGGTTCATGATTCACGCTGCGTTACATAAGGCGAGGCCTGATGTGCATGCAGCGTGCCATACTCACACGCCTTACGGACGGGCGTGGTCCTCGTTTGGAAAACCGATTGAGATGCTGAACCAGGACTCGTGCTACTTTCACGATGATCTATCGGTTTATGAAGGGTTTGGTGGCATTGTGCTTGCAAAGGAAGAAGGCGAGCGGATTGCGCAGGCGTTAGGCCCAAAGAACAGAAGTATCATCTTGCAAAACCATGGGTAAGTCGGTTGATGAATCCAGGCATTACAGAGTAGAAGGCTTACATTGCCATCACACAGCAATCTTACCTGCGGAGGCACAGTAGACGAGGCAGCCGGATTGTTCATCGCTCTTGAGAGAGTCTGTCAATCACAGATACTGGCGGATTCGGCAGCGGCGAATGGTCTGAAGAAAACCTTCATTGGCGAAGAAGAAGCCTCATACACGAAGAAACATGGAGGTACTCCTGCAGTCTTATTCACTCAGTTCAAACCTGAGTACGACATGATTCTCAAAGAGACCGGAGGTGACTTTCTACAGTAGATAGTTATGAAATAGGTCAATGTGAAAATTGAAAGGATTCGAATAGCAGATTCAGACTACTTCATGCATGTGTTGAGAAGCCTCATTGTAGCTGCTGACGCTGGATTGGAGTTTAAACAGATCTTATTGTGGGTTGACGCTACTTTACGAGCACATCTTGCAGCGACTCTCAGAATGGCGGTATTAACGCGTAAACTCTTATTTAACCACTCGGTTTTCCCTTTCGAGCATGTTTCACATGAGAATATACGTGCAAAGCCGAGTGGATCTTGGTGCACTATTACGGCATCCTTTTCTGGTCGAAATATCTAGAATCCAACGACGTCGCTGTGCACTTGACCTACCGATCTCGAATCATTTTACAACCGGCACAGGATACCACTCGACCCAATGACAGCAAGATGCGAGCGCGAAATCTCACTCAATGTCCTGCATCCCGCTAGCGCCATCGCCACCCGAAGTTCTGCTTCCAGTGTCCTTACTGCCCACTCAACTCCCGCCTGACCGTCGTGCTATATCAAAGTAAGCGAAGATATACTAGGGTATGTTTGTGTAATTCACAGAGAGTCCCCATAACGGTATCCGACCCAGGAAGCAAATATCAGCTCCTAGCAGATTATTAAAATTCAAGAATTATCTTTCGGTTGAATACGGGGCAACGCACCGAGAGCAATGGCCTTGAATATATCCGTTCCACGACGGATGCCACCATCTATCCCGATCTTGATACGGCCTTTGGCGGCCGCTGCGCAGTCTGGTAGTGCATCTATCGTGGCAGGAACGCCGTCAAGCTGTCTGCCACCGTGATTGGATACAATTACTCCGTCTAACCCGTACCGTATTGCTAAGAGAACATCTTCAGGGGTATAAACTAGGTCCAGGGGTTATTATTTGCATTGTCAAGAGTATAGAAGAGCTGCATACTTCCTTTGAGCCAAACTTCTAGCTTAGTGTTTTCCTTAATCCAAGGGATCATCGACTCCCAGTTATTAGAGGCATCTCTCAGGTTATGATGATGGCTTGTGACCGGCTTTCCGGCTCCGTCTTCCAGGTTTGGAAACGACAATCCTTCCGGCAATGTGAAATTATTGCGTCGCTCGTTCAAACGGCCTCCTAGGACTGGAGCATCGACAGTAATGAATAGAGCCCTATACTTAGCGGCTGTCGAGGTATGATTATTTTGCAAGACAAAAGATAGAAAGTAGGGCGTGTCAGCTCACCTTCAGCACGCTTGACCCACCGTAACACAGTGTCACGATCTTTGAGAATGCTAAGCTGGAAAGCATATGGATTCCCGGCGCCTTGACCAATGACATCTTCTAAGGAGACGGTCGAATAGGTCGACAAAGCCATCGGAATACCTGTTACGGCTGCGGCGCGAGAAGTCGCTTTCTCCCCTTCCGGATGCGCTATACAGTGCTGATGTAGTCGTCAGCATAAATGGGCAAACAAGTCTGCCATTCTCACCATAGCTGCAGGCGCAAAGCCGAACGGCAGCGATATCTGGGTATATGATCAGAATGAGAATCCTTTGTTCGGAAGCCCCTTATCTCGTACCTTCTGACCGAATATCTCGGTTGTGGTATCGATGTCAGCAACATTCGACAGTATTCGAGGACGAATTTTGAAGCGGTTGTATGCATCCTCGTTATCGCGGAGACTTTCTTGGATATCAGATGCTTTGTTTGGCCATCGAATGGGGTTACACGTACGTTATCATATCCATAGCTCCGTGGTTGAAGTATTCTAGCCGCACTCAGCGATCAGACTCTTTGGGGTTCTCTGGTGTTCATTCGAATGCGGCCTACCCATGTTCACTTTACTCAACTTTGCAGACGCGGAAGCCTTCAGATCTGCAACCGTACATAGTACGTCGGATCTGGTGTTGGCCTTCATCGTGGGCAATGTTGAGATGAAGCTTGCCAGAAGTTGATGTATAGGTTTGAGACTAGGATTCAAAATTCCGTATTTCCCGACGCTTTTAGACCTTGGACTATGAGATTTACAATTTTTCCAAGAGGTTTCCCCGAGAGTTTACGTAACTTATTGCTGCGGTGGAGGTTCGGCTCATCCCGAAGGCGGCTTGAAGTAGCTTCGGCGTTCGCGTCGGACCTTGGAATGAACCCCAGCAAAGGGAATTTGTGGACTGTAGTGAATCTAACGGCATCTAACGGAATCCAATATTAATTCTGTAAAACAGTCTAATATCTCATAAAGTGCACATGGTTACGAATTGATCTATAGCCCAAATTTATCACTTTGCTGAATCATTACCACCGTTCGTCGAATTACAATGTCGAGGGCTGTTTCTGTAGCATCAATGTCACAACCTGAACTCTACTACGTCGGCGCAACGCCATATGTACCTGGCAGCCACCTACCGGTAGTTGTTTATCGTGGAGCAATAGCACACTGTGAAACTGAAGATGCGATGAAAGAAGCGCTCGAAGCGAATGGTGGATGGAAGAAAGGTGTAAGTCAAACACAAACACTAAGAGTTGAATTTAATCTCCTAAATACGATTGCTCACATGTGAAGGGAGCTTGGAACTCGTTCTTCAAAGCGCATTTCCACCCAAACATTCACGGTAAGATGTATCGGGTAGCTCCTGAGAAACATTGAATAACTTTTCTTCTAGAATGCTACGGGTACAAACACTCTTATTGCTGGAGAGATTCTTGAACGGTCTAATGAGATAATATAGCGTGATCGAAGGAAGTTCGGAGCTGTCTCTGGGACGCGGACCACTCGACGACGCTTCAAATGGTATGCTACTCAAGCTCAGCCGTGGAGACGTCGCGGTCATTCCAGCGGGAATATCTCATTGTTCCTCAACGGCCTCTCCGGGTTATAGATTCGTTGTTGTGTTTCCGGTAGTAAGAATCACTGTTTGATACATGAATATGTAATTAACGACGTACTGACGCGCGAGATAGGGCGAGCCGCACTGGATCAGCCAGTGGTGTGACGAAGAACCAGAGATGACAGCGGATTACAAGAAGCAGTGTCTTCGGGTTCCTCTGCCCAGCCATGATCCAATCTACGGTAGGGGAGGATTTCTCATTCAGACATGGCAGAATGCAATTGCTGCAGCGACTTAAGGGCTTACAACTGAGAATATATTGGCTGAATGAAGCTACCAATGGCAAGCTCTCTGCAATTTGCGCATTCGTGTTTCAATTGATCAACAGAAGCGCTGTGACAAATCGTGCGACAACTGAACTGTCGTTACAAATACCGCGGTCACATCCTTGTGTCCCATAGTAAACAACTACATGAATACCACTCTAGTACCATGCCGCATCATCGATAAGGGCGCCCGATTGATGATTAGACATGCCTCATCAGTAATGAGGGCAATATCAACCACGGCGGTTTAGCACTACTAACAAGGCAAAGAGCATTAATAGTAGGGCAAAAAGCATTGATGATTGGGTGAATGGCTTAAAAACGGCGGGTTGGCACTATCAATCGTAGGCCAATGTTCCGTAGTGTACCCCATTGCCATGTTGTGTGCCAGGAGTTCTTCTCGTCAAATTTCGGAACTAGGTAATCAGCGGTGCATAGCACGGTAGCTTATCGGGTGATCTCTTATCGTACCAGCGGCCCAGCCCGGGGCCTTTCATGGCTAATGGTTCGTTCCGACTTGGGCCTTGGCATAGGTCCCGCACTAGTGCAACCTAGGTACGTTCCGCACCGGTACATTCATACGGCGCGTTCCGAGAGGTTATGGATTCGGATCAAAGCAACTATCGTGAAATCGCCTGATCGTCTCGATCCTGCACCAACTCAAAGCTGATTTCCGTATCAATTCACCATAATGCAAGTGGAAAGTACCTATCCGCCCGAAACAGTTACTCTGCGGACCCTGTGTCATATTGAACGAATGCCGTAATAAGTACCTCTCGAGCAGCAGTCGTAATCCTGGGGCAAACCACAAGATGGCGACTTCCCACAAAAGCACGCCGAAGCCCAAAACGGCCCCCGTCGACCATGCCCGACCAATCAAAGCCATCTGCATCGGTGCTGGCATGTCCGGCATCCTGTGCGGCATTCGATTTCCCCAAAGAATACCGAATTTGGACCTGACCATCTACGACAAGAATGACGAAGTGGGTGGCGTTTGGTACGAGAACAAATACCCTGGGGTGACTTGTGATGTGCCTTCACATTGCTTCCAATATACTTTTGCCAACAACCCAAACTGGTCAGAATTCTTCTCGCCGGGAAAAGGTATGTTTCATCTCTCGCATTGGGTACATTTTGGAGTTGATCAAAACAGAGATCGGTCAGTATTTCCGCGACGTTGCAGAGAAGTATGACGTGAAACAATACATCAAATTCCGCCACGTTTTCAAGTCCGCCAGGTGGATAGAAGAGGAGTCGCAGTGGGAAGTAACCCTGCTAAGATTAAGTGACCAGTTGGTAAGTAGCCAGCGTTTCATTTTAGTTTCCCCTGCTGACTCTCTTCAGGAATTCACAGACCGATGCGATCTCTTCATCAAAGCGACTGGAAATCTCAACAAATGGGCTTGGCCAAAACTTCCCGGGCTGCAAAACTTCCAAGGCGACTTGATACATCCCGCCAATTGGAACGAAGACTATGATCCCACCGATAAACGTGTGGCAGTTATAGGCTACGGTGCGACTGCCGTGCAGTTGGTTCCTGCCATCCTTCCCCAAGTCAAGTACATGGATCACTACGTCAGAGGGCAAGCGTGGATTTCACCAGCTGGGTACGTTGCAGCAGATCCTAGAAAGGCCAACAACCCAGATTTGCACAATTGTAATAGTATATGTTCTGCTTCATGTGTGCAATGCTGATGGTCGCCAGTTTCGCATCCCTTGGAGGAGAGACAGGGGTACCTCCGTAGGCCTGAGACATATACCCAATACCGACATGCCATCGAGAACTATGTCAACTCTTTCCAGCTCATTCACTGGCCGGGCTCAGATATGAATGTCGCTTTCTCCAAGGCCACGGAAGAGTCCATGGCACGCCGACTAGCTAAGAAACCCGAGATATTTGGACATCTCCGACCAACATATCCAGTTGCGTGTCGTCGCGTTTCTCCAGGACCTCGTTATCTCGAAAGCTTGGTCGATGACAAAGTCCACTTCATCCCCAAGGGTGTGAAGGAAGTCACAAAGACAGGCATCATTGATGATGATGGAACCTTCCGCGAAGTTGACTCGATTATTTGCGCAACTGGATTCGATACGTAAGCTTTCCCTTCGTCGATAGAGGCGCACCGCTAATTCATGCATATAGTTCACTGCGGTTAGATGAGACTCCAATCTACGGCAAGGATGGTGTGTCGCTTGATGAGCTCTGGGCAGAGGAACCAGGGGCGTACATGTCGATGTGCCCTCCTCGAATGCCCAACATGTTTCTCTTCGTGGGGCCCAATGGCGCTCCAGGGGCTGGTAGCACCATTCACATGTCTGAATGTGTTTGTGAATATATGATCAAGTGCATTCAGAAACTTCAGCGAGAGAACTTGAGATGGATGCAGCCAAAGTCGGACCCACCTTCTTCCTCTAGCCTCTGTTTACTGACTTCTGGATTAGAGATACGGCCGTCCAGGCTTTTATGAAGCAAGTCGATCGATACTTCGAAAAGACAACATTTGCGTTCACTGTACGGTATGCTCTAAAACTTTATAGCGCAGCAACTTACAACGATAGTGCAATAATTGGGCTAAACGCACGTCTAGCGGGCGAATGCTCGGATATTGGCCCGGATCCGCCATCCACCAGCGAGCAACTCTTGCTCACCCACGTTTCGAGGACTTCGAGTACTCTTCGTTCGATGGTGAGAATGAGCTTGATATTCTGTGGTGGTTGGGTAATGGCATGGTTGAGGCACAACTGCTGAACACGAGCACGACCGGTTATCTTGACACGGTTGACATACCGCCCGTTCCAAGGTCTCGCTTGCTTCCACTAACTCCGCCAACGCCCTCAGAGGACTTTCAGGAAGATGTTTCTGTAAATATTGTGGAGAAATGTATTGAAGTCAGTACAGTCGAGCTTAGTTTATAAATTTGGATAACATCTATCAAGGTATGACAGGGATTAGGTACGCAGCAGAAAATTTCCAATCAACTGAGGTGCTCTCTTGTTTTGAACGTGAGTATGATAGTTGCGCTACACTTGCGGAATTGTCATTCCCGATTTTCACATTAGGAACGTTCAAGATCAACACTAACGGCAGCGACGAAAGAGGTTGGGAAGAGGCGCTAAAGAGAACGGTATAAGTCTGCGGTGCGGGTTTGCAATTAACATTGAAAGGGTAAAGAGAAAGCTGAAGATAGACAAATTTGTTCCAATTAGAACTTAGCCTACCTACTAACATGTTGCAGTAAATACTAAGCGTATATACTAAGTACTTATGCTGATCTTCGTTTTTGGCCATATCCAGGTCAAGTAGGACGTAGCTCGATGAGCTTCGCCAGCTTTATACTCCAACCGGTAGGATGAGCGGAACAGGACAAACAGCATGAAACTTAGAGCAGGAAACCAAAGTAGCAGCCGTGTCACTTAATACCACGTTTGCGAAATGCACAACATTTGTTACCGACTAATATTGACTTCTTCACAAATTTATGCTACATTGCATTACATCCAATATCCTCTACCCTAATGCCAAAGCCCACGCTACAACAGCAAACGAGCCGCTCAAAGACCATTCCAGTCTCAACGCCTCCGCCGCACCAGTAGCTTCAAGCGGAGCACTCCCAGTAGACGTTGCGCTACCTGTCATACTACCATTTGTGAAGTTGCCATCCGCACCTGTAGCCGTAGGCGCTACGATACCTTCGCTCGAAGCGCCATCCGTACCTGCTACCAGGACAGTACTTCCGTCCGTGTCGGTAGTCAAGACATAGGCAGTGCCCGCCGCGGTTACGGTGCCACCAGCCGTTAGCGTCGAGCTCTCGATGACAAATTGAGTGAGGGAGTTGGCAGTCAAGGTTGTACCATCGAGAGTAACAGTTGACGGCGCGTCAGTAGATGTCGGGTCGGCAGGACTGAGTGCGATAGTAGATTCGCCGACAACGAGTTGTGAGCCGCTGGGTGCGAGATTAAGTGTCGTACCATCGACTATGATAGCGCTTCCTGGGAATAAAGTCTGCGTGCCGACGACGATAGGACTGGAGCGTGCGGCTGTGATGGTTCTATCGCCTACAGTGATGACAACGGCGGCAGCTGTTGGTTGTACGGGAACCGCGGGAGGCAGGTTGACGGTTGATGTACCGTCGACCACGACTTGGGCGCCTTGGGGATCGAGGACGAGCTCCGTACCTTCAGTAACGGTGATCTGGCCGTTATGAAGAGTGGTTGTGAAGCCTCCTACTGTGATGGCGCTGCCGGGCTGGAGAGTTTGTGTTCCGATCACCACGACAGTGCCTGAGGCCTGGGGTACGGCGACAGGGGTTTTGTTTGGATTCTGCGGGTTTGCGGTATTCTGCGGTTGGGGAAAGACGGCCGGGATGAGTGTCAAGACTGGGGGATCTGGTGGGTTACTTGGTAAATTGGGGTTTGACGGATTGTTGGTAGTCTGCTGAGTTGGGTGGTTGAGCGTGATCACTAGCGGATTCCTATTACTCGGGTTCGTAGGATTCTGGATCACAGTGTCCGCATTGATTGGTATCGGGTTGGTGATGATGGTAGTTGGAGGAACTTGCTGTGGAGGGTTTGGTCGAGTAGTTGTCTCCGCATGTGCAGACGCAGGTGGCGGAATTGGCACATCAGGTACATTGATAGTTGGCTTGGGAGGATCTGGCTGTACGGTTGTAGATGCAAGTAGACTCGGGACGTCAGGTATATTGGGAGTTGGTTCAGTAGGATTGAGCGGTACCGATGCCGAAATAGGCGGATCTAACACGGGCTCTTCGGTTGAGACGGGTAGATCAGGAATTGGTACGTTGTTAGTCGAGGATATGGGGTCATTGGTTGTAGCTGGTGGATTATTTATGGTTGGACTCTGTCCGGGATCCGCTGTGGGTGTCGGATCCGCCGTCGTAGGCACCAACACCTGGCCTTGCTTGAGCGTCTTGGGCGGATCATAAAAGCCACCGTTGTAGTCGGCACTGCACCTGTTCCACTCTTTCTGAAGCTGGTTGACCTTTGTTGGAATAGCCAAAAATGGGTGACAAGGATCGCCGGCCTGAGACCCAGAAGGTTGATCGGAAAACCAGTAGTAGCCAAAGATGCTGGAGCAGTTTTGAGCCACGTCCGAGTATGTCAACGCTTGAGTGATAGGCTCTGGCGCTTCATGAACGGTCATGCTCACAACCGATCCGTCAAACTCTCGTGTGAATGACTTTATACACGTTGCCGTATCTGTCCGGGGCAAGACGCTGCTGATATCGGTGGGATCGAAGGCTAGAGTGGTGTTGTAGATAGGCGTGCCGACTTGTCCGCACCTATCCCTCGCTCCAACTGACGTGAAACCGATGTAGATACTAGGGGAGATGAAGGTAAAGCCAGTGTCATCCACATACGAGCCAGCTCCACCTGAGTCCAGCGCCCTTGCCACTGCGGTTTGATTGGGAAGTAGACCGGTGACGCTTGGAGTCGCCGTTTCAGAGGCTATGGGCCAAAAGTAGAGGTCGACAGTTCTGGCGGTGAGAAAGCATTGGCCACAGCAGGGTGGGATTGCGGAGATGGCTTTAGGCGGGGGAACAGTATAGGTATACGTTCCAGTTGAATATGACTGTGTGACAACGACCGTACTGCGTTATGTGACGGTTAGCAGTATAATAAAACGTAGGGGAGTAACTCGCGATTGGATGGCTACACCCGTGAAGATATTTGTTAGGCTTTGCCACATAGAAGTGGGCAAAATGTCCACACACATCTTGGCCGGCCCAAAAGGTGTCGTGATTTCATGTGGAAGACGTAGGATGACACTTACTATTACTGTTAGCTGTTCTCCTTCTCAATCTTCATCACTAGAGAACATACCCTCAGATTGCCAGTTCCGAAGCTTCCCTGAAACCACGTTCGCGTGGACGTGGTGATCTCTATGATGCTGGCATCCAAGTAACTGGTCAAAGAGCTTGACCACACCACGTTGCAATACTCTGCGAGGCATTTACTAATGGTATTAATGTCAGTAGAGCTACCTCGAGGCTGAGATAGAAGGCGTGGTATGTAGCAGAATGCTGGCGCGGTGCTGCTATACGAAGATACACAATCTTTGCCACAGTGCTACTTACTCTCTCAAGAAATAATAAGAGTCGTCCCGCCCTTGTGCATGTGCCATTGCGCACTTCGTTGTAAAACTCAGCATTTCCACCGGAAAGTCGGCAGCGTACGTGGCTGGGCAGAAACCAGGAGGATTTCCAAATTTATTAGAAGTAGTACTCGTGATGCTCAAGGAGTGAGAGCCGCTGGTGGGCGTGGCTTTGGTTGATGTTGGTGAGGGCGTTTGGGAAGCACCGGTAGAATTTGAGAACGCTACGACGAGTCAGTACATGAGAGAGGTAAAAGATATTGACAGATCATCTCGGGGCAAGTTCTTGAACTAGAAACATTCGCGTGGGAGGGGGGTGGAATAAGACAATGCGTGTATAGACTGTTTCTCAAGATTTGCCAGTTCTGGTTTGCGAGCTCATCTCCTCGCGAAAGGAAAGAACCGAGCGTCACGTACCTTGCCTCGGGACAACCCCTTGCTGTGGAATCAGATGAGCATGACCAACTGCCAATAGCCCAGCCAATACAATGCATATCAGCCGACACTTTTGAAAATCAAACGACATGGTAACAACTCGATCGCAATGCTAAGCTCGAGGACTCCGGTCAGCAGAGCACACGGTCGACACGCAGTATTAAAGGCGGATTAGGGATCCGTCCGCGTCGGGTGTCCCGAGCGTTGGAGGCGGCTTAGATCCGACCAGCTGACACCTCCTTTGAGGTGTCGATTAGCCCGCGTTACTCAAGGCTGGATAGTATATAAAGGGTGGGGCTGAGTCTAGCAGGACCCGTCACCAAACGTCAAACATGGCACAATTTGGCGCTGCGGCTGAGCACACATGTGTACAGTATCAACAATCTCGTCCTAGTCCCATGTACAACGATAATCTTGGGTGTTCCTGCCCCCAACCGCTTGCCGCCTCGCCCGTCCCTGGCTAGCGTTGTGTACACAGAAACTTGCGCCCGGCTTGGCCATCCACAAGTCTCGTAATTATTTGGTTGAACCCCTTCACCTCGGCCGCGCTACTCACCAGCCTCTCATCGCTGGCTGAACTGCGGATTATACGCCTATTAACGCCCGTGGGCAGCTGGAAGGTTGATAGCAGGGGTCTGGGGGCCAATGCGGTATGCAACGACATCTTTTAGCAGCCCATCGAGCCTTGCGCATCCGTTCGCACGCTTTCATCTTCGCCCTTTACATGCATCGGTAGTGAGCTTCTTTGGTATGCGGGGCCTCGGGTGCAGAGCCGCGGTGTTCTTTTGGACATTGCTTTCGGTGATTACGGCGCTGGAGTTGACGGGCGAGGACCCAACACAAGCCTCACGTCTATTGCCTAAAAGCTGGAGAAGAGATGGAGCACACGCTCTCGAGCTGCGCCAAGCAAACGACACCATTGCGGCCCCAATAATCGCCAGGTATGAATGGTTCAACACCGTGCGAGAAAGCTTGAGCTAAACCACATCCCCAGTGTGTCTCAATACTGGGAAGGGAACGATGGACCATGGTCCTCGTTCGCCATCCAAATCGGCAACAGGCCGCAAAATGTCCGAGTCCTCCCGTCGACAGCATCAACGTCGACGTGGGCTGTCTACGACGAAGGGTGTCCCTCCGATGCACCCAGCAATTGCGCGGATAGTCGTGGGGGGACCTTCAATCCGAACAACTCTCTGACGCGGGTGCCTAATTCAATCTTCCAGCTTGGAGTGGAAGAGAACCTTGACTTTTCGGTTTTTGGGGACTTTGGCTTCGACACGGTGACCCTGGGGTGGCAAGGTTCTGGGGAACCGTCAGTAGAGCACTCCATCGTTGCTGGTATTGCCGACACAACATTCACATGGCTGGGTGTGCTTGGTCTGAATCCCCGGCCGACGAACTTCTCGACCTTCCCAAACAGCCCGCAAGTGAGCTTTCTTCAATCATTGAGGAACCAAAACAACATTCCCAGTCTGTCATGGGCATATACGGCGGGTGCACAATATCGTGAGTACCAATGTCATCCTCTCTTTCATAATACACTCTAATTTAGTACAGGACTGAACAAGGTTTACGGGTCCCTCGTCTTAGGCGGATACGATTCCGCACGTTTTTCAAAGCCATCCAATACATCGCCAAATCTAAGCTTTCCCTTCTATGCCGACATCGCTCGCGATCTTCTAGTGGGCATAACTTCTATCACCGCAGACAAAACCATCTCATCCACGTCCTCAACAACCCTCTCGGAAGACGGCATATTCGCTATGCTCGACTCGACTATCCCATACTTCTACCTTCCCCAATCCGTATGCGAAGCCTTCGAATCTGCATTCGGTCTGAAGTGGAACACCACCAGCGAACTATACACCCTCAGCGACACCCAACATGCAGCCCTTGTGAAGCTTAACCCAAGCGTAACCTTTATGCTTGCGCCAGATATCCCCGCAACAGCCGCCGACCAGTCCATCGCCATCACCCTTCCATTCTCTGCGTTCGATCTTAATGTCTCCTGGCCATACGCCGAATTATCAACCGCCTACTTTCCCCTCAAACGCGCAGTAAATGAAACGCAATACACCCTCGGCCGCGCTTTCTTCCAAGAAGCATATGTCGTTGCCGATTATGAGCGCCAGAATTTCTCCGTCTGGCCATGTAAATGGGACTCAAACACCAACAACGCGAAAGTCGTTCCCATACTATCCAAAGACGCATCCGCCAACGGCACAAACTCAACTTACGCACCCGGCTTCAACACTTCTGACCCCACACAGAACGGTCTTTCTACCGGCGCAATAACTGGCATCGCTATCGGCGCCGCCCTCGGTATCATTGGTATCACAATAGCATTGTGGTACTTTCTCGTCAAGAAGCCGCAGTCCCAAGAACGTGCATCCCACGAACTCGAAGCACGCGAGGCTACGGGCGAATTGGGTCCAGACGGGCTTCCCGTATACTACCTCAATAAAATCGGCAAAGTGGAACTGGATTCGAGTACGCGCCACGAACTTCAGAACCGTGAGTCTGAATCTGGGATTCTGGAGGCGCCAAGTGAGTGGCCAAAGTTTGAGATGGACGGTACCGGGACGCCGACAGAGATAGACGCCGGAGGGAAGGGAGGGTCGGAGAGAAGGGTACATGAGATGGATGCCAGGCCTGTGGTGGGAAAATTAGACTCGTGGATGAGGATGGAGAGCAGGACGTCTGGGACGTCTGGGAAGCCTGAGACAGGGAGCGCAGGGAGAGCAGTGGGGCCGGAAGTTACTTCATAGAACATCAACAGGGTAGATAGAAGAGATAGAGAACAGGAAGGCATGATCTACATGACTAAAGCTATTATTTGATAGCACGGTGTTTCCGGCCCGATCCCCCAACGTGAATCTAAGCCCACATGGCGTCGGCGGCACCTTCCTTCATCATCCAAACGTTCACTCACGTTGCGGTACGAAGCTTCTTTCCTCATGTTAGCTTAGACATTGATACCCTAAATGAAGTCGATACGACTGACAATTGCAAGTTGCTAATCTATTACTCGAGCATCATGAAACAGCAGGAGTACACACTCGATGAGTTCGTCCTTGACACGGCAAATACTGTGACCCGAAAACGCAAAAGTCAACAAGATGAGCTCAAGCGGTCGGGATCGAGGCTCAAGCACGAGAACTGCACAGAACGAGAAGAATTGATTCTGAACCTGGAAAATCCGGAAGATGTTATTTCGGCAGACTACAGGCATTCCAGGGAATTCTAGGATGGCCTCGAGCAAGCCAAACGGCGCCTCCTCATATACACAAGGCGCATTTTAAAGATCGACAGGGACGCAGAGAAGGTAGCGAAAACCATGGATGACATGGTTAACCTCGGCCGCATCAAAGCCAGCATCTTAGAAGCACGCAACAGGGTCGCCATTGGCTGGGTCGCTTTCGCTTTCGCCTTTACCCTGTTGAGCTTCGCCGCGAGTCTCATGGCTTTACCCGTCACGTGCAAGTCAATCGTTTCGTGGACCATCAGCACAGTCACAGCGGCGCGGATGATTTTAGAATTCCCTTGTGAGATCTCGTTCCCTCGCTGCAAGATAAATCCGGACGGAACACAGTAGAATCTGTACACATTCAAGTTCCTAAGCCACACTTCACACATGGTGGTTGACAGTACATGAGCAGTCTATTCTTGTGCCTAAGCGGAATGGAAACAAAGCCACAGTTTGCTTTAATCTCGTATTGTGTCGACCTGTACTTCAACATCAATGCGACCAGTAGCAAGCATACGTGGGGAAGAATTGATACTTATGAAATGATCCATTATCTCAGATTCGACCTGAGCTGTACACACACATTACTATACACTGCACACGCTAACATCGCCTACAACAGCTCAACAAGCCCCGTATCACCCATTACACCCTCTCCGTGTTCTCCAGCACACCCTCCCTAGGCTGCCCTTGCTCCGCCTTACTCCAGCTCCTCGCACCAGGCCCCATGTGCAACTTGTCCGTATCCACCAAGCCCTCCTTCCTGAGGCTCTCCGAGTCCCACTTGCTGCTCGTGATCGGGTTGACATGCAACACGTACATAGTGTCAATCTCCTCCAAGCTCCTTCCCTTGGTCTCAATCATGAGGAAGTAGACAACGAAGAACAGCGCAAAGCTGCATCCGCCGAACACCAGGCCGTAGAAGTAGTCGATTTTTTCGGTGATCATCGTGCTGAAGAAGGAGATAAGGAAGTTGAAGAGCCAGTTGGATGCGGTTGCGATGGCCATGCAGATAGCGCGGTAGCGCGCAGGGTACAGTTCTCCAACGATGGCCCAGACGAGGGGACCCCAGGTGGTCGCGAAAGCGGCGATGAAAAGACAAGTGAATACGATCATGATGTTTCCTGCTTGGGGGGTCGATTGCGGGTCCTCGCGGTTGAGTTGGAAGTGGCCGACGAAGGCGTAGATGAAGAGACAAACACCCATCCATAAGGCACCACCCATCATCGCCTTTCTCCTTCCGACGTTTTCGACGATCCAGAGACCGGCAATGGTGGCGACGACGTTGACAGTTCCGAGGATGATAGAGGTGACGTAGCTGTTCTCGAGGCCTGTGGCGGAGAAAATCGTCGTTCCGTAGTAGAAGAAGTAGTTGGCACCCGTGAGCTGTTGGCCGGCTTGAAGAATCATTCCTAGGGCGATACGGTACATCATGCGTGGGCCTGTGAAGGCTTCGTACCATGGGTGTTCGCCACCGGCGGACTCGGCTTCGAGCTTTTCTTGGATTTCGGCGATCTCAGCATCGATGAGCAGAGAGTGTTCGTCGACACCGTTGAGGCGAGCCATGTTACGACGGGCCTCCTCAACACGACCCTTGCGGTATGCGAATCGCGGGGACTCCGGGAGCAAGAGAATGGTGGTTCCAAGCAAGATAGCCCACAACGCTGAAAGGCCGTTAGGGATACGCCACTGAGCGCTGTTGGTGTAGTTTTTAGGGTTCGAGGTGCCAAAGTTGACCATGTAGGCAGTCCAGATACCGAGTGTGATCATGAGCTGGTACGATGCCACGGTAGCACCGCGGATGCGCTTGGGAATCGATTCGGACTGGTACATGGGGACGACGGTGGAAAGAGCGCCGATGCCGAGACCAGCAGTGAAGCGGCCCATGGCAAATTGAACCCATACGTTCGTGCTGGTGATTTCGATGACTACACCGATGATGTAGAAAAACGCGGAACCGGAGATAGTAAGGCGACGGCCAACAGTGTCGGCCAGAGGCGCAGAGACTAAGCATCCAAGAAGGGTACCGATACTAAGAGCATGTTAGAATGTATTCAGAATATAGCTGATGAAAGTGACTTACGCGAGAAGACCGACGATAGTTCCTTGTCGGACGGGAGAAAATTTGCCGTCCTCTCCAAACCGGTCGATGAAGTCGGTCATGGCAAGGAAGCCAGAGATCTGACCGCTCTCATAACCGAACATAAACCCTCCGATACTAGCAACTGCTCCCAAGGTAATGGCGAGGAGAGATATCCTGCCTTCGGGCTGGAGATCCACCGGCGACGGCAGGGTGCTCGAGTCGCCTCTCGGAGGCGTCTGCGCTGGTGTCGTGCTATTGGGCGTGCCCTTTTCATTTACCTCCTTGGAGGCATTCTTCTTCTGGAAGAACTTCATGTTGACGATACTGAATATGTTTCGAAGCTAACTGTGAAGCTAAAGCTGGAGAAAGAAGAGAAGGGCGCGGGCGAAAACATATATAAGGGGAAAGGGGAGAATATGGGGAATAGCGCAATGTGCAAAGAGCGTGGTACCACGGGACATGTTCTAGGTTTTGTTGAAGGCCACCTTGGTCATCAACGGCGTGAGCACGCCCGGACCATGGCAGGCGCTACTGTCCGTCCTTCTGGTAAGAAGATATAGTGGGTCCCAATTTTCACATCAGCCTCACGCTCAACGTCCGTAGAATCGCTCGCGTCGGTGCCCCGAACATATCGAATGTGCCCCATGGGCCATAGATTGGGGACTACGTACTCGCGGGGTGCGACACACACTTTCTGGAGACCCCCGGGCAGACGTTTCTCCCCAAAACACAAAATCTCGAATAAACGATAGCGGTGGTCTGATGTCCACCGGTACGCCTTCCGGCCGAGGCCGACCGAGAAAGTGACGTCTGGTCGCAGAATTCGTCAGTGCGGGTCGAAGACCCGAGCAGTAATGCAAACATCCGGTGCAGGCGGTCAAATCTCGGTGCTGGTATCTGCGAAAAATGCGATGGTGCTATCGGCAGGAATTTTCTGACGTCGCAGGAAAAGAGGAGCGCGGGTGGAGCAACGTGGTGATAACCTTTTGATCTGATCCTGACCGCATGGTTTTTGGCGGCGCGCTAGCAGGGCGCCTTCCGCAGGGCCACTTCCGTACCTATTCCGATTGGTAGATCCGTTGAAGATCGTGCAGTTCGTCTATTTACGATCTAATTACTATTCTGGTGGTGTGGTGGCGTGCCTCGGCCGGAGGGCCTCGTTACCACGCGTTGCCATGTATTCAGAGCGCATCCAGAAGCGTCTTAAAATGCATCGTATCATCGAACGACTTATGTTCTTCCCTATGCTACGCAACCTATCCGAGTCGAGTTGGGACGACCACTGGGAATACCCGCTCAACGCCCCCGCCCCCCGCAACAACCTGCCTGCGCGCAGCATCCTTCATCACCCTCTTGAGCCTCTATGTTGTCCGCTCACTGCTACACGCCCACCACGCTACACTGCTAAGGTCATCCAGCCCACTTTTGTTGCTCCGACGCTGCTAGCAGCTACATAGCATCACACTCACTTCCTGGACACAGCTCTCCGCCTCTTCCCGACACCACACTCCCCTCGTCTCCACATTCAATTGACACCCTAAGGGATGGAGCGGATAGAACGAGGACGGCACATACGATAGTAGTCAGCACAGGCTAAGCAACAGTGCTGATAGACAATCACAATCACGGCATTCGAAGTCGGTGAAACGAAATATGGTGTCAGCCTGTTCACCGCACGCAGGGGGTTCGACGCGGTTTCATTTCATTTTTTCTATCGAACCAGCTCGCGCTTCTTTGATCGTCACACATGATTGTTTTCACTCACCCTTCCTACTCTTCCGATGGGCATACGAACGCGCCACGCTCAGCTCAGTTCGATATGTGCCGCCGCGATGACTAGAAGATGTTAGGACCATCGACTGCCTCGCGTCCGCAGGCCCCAACTATTCGTAGCTTTCCAAGTTCTAGCTGCGATTTCGCACTCCTCACTCATCGTCGAGCGCTCAGCCACTCATTTGCTTCAGTCCATTGTTTTTTCTCCGACTCTTTCATTGTATCGCCCGAGTTCTTTATTCCGTCATACACCGCATCCCACAGTGTGAAAGCTATGTCCAGATCCTCGATCAGATTGGTTGACTGTGGGAAGTACCGCGTCGCTGCCATCTCCCTGACTTTTGCTTTGACCTCGGCCGAGGTAGGATCGGCATCCGTATATAACTCGTCGAGGTAGGACTTCACCGCGATACTCAGGGCGCTGTTGTTTGATAGAAGGAAGGGCAGTCTACGTTGATTAGCGATGTCCCGAGAAACGGCTTCCGGGTACATACTTGATTGCAATCTCCGACAAATTGGAAGTATCGCGGTTCGCGAAAGCGCCCATGAACAGGTGCGTCGCGGCCACTTCGACTAGATCACGCAAAGTCTGCCGGACTAGGTTGATGATAGAGCTGTATCCGAGGAGATGTTGGCTGAGCGGCCCAGTAAACCCAACAGCAGCATGACGAAGGCTCTGGAGACCGGCTACTCTCGAAACAAGAAGGTTGCATTGCTTGTCCGCCTCTGATCGTGGGTCAGTACCAATTTCATTGGACAGCTGTAGTATTGAGACTCACGTTCGCCACGCATTGGAGCACCATTGTATGGGAACATGCCGAGATCCCAGTTGAGGACACCGAGACGGATCAGCTCTACTGCAACGACAGCACCCTCTTCCAACTCGGGTTTGCCATTGAGAGCAGCAATAGTTGTCACTAGCACCTTGCCCCATTGCGTAAGGTTGTGATTTGCATCCACGTAGTCTCTTAACGCGAGGAACCGCCAGATGGAGTTGAAGAGTATCTCATCAGTCGTATTCAAAGGCTGCAGAACGTTAGTTGTAGCCACAACCGCTCATCGTGCAAACTTGCTTTGTTGATGTCCTTTTTCGAGACAGACTTTGAGACAAAGTCGGCGTTCTGCAGAGCCAACACTGCTGACCCCAAGTGTCCGCAGGGCTATTAAGTTAGCATACGCAAAAAGGCATAGGATGGGTCGTACTACCTGGTATTTTGAAATGACATCTTTGAATGTTGCTTCTTTCACGTTCCAGGTGTCCACACTCTTGCGAAACTCTGGGAGCCCCTTCATGCTGACGGTGGTACTCTGATCGACCTGGAACCAGCACTTCAGAGCTATGTCTTTATGCTGATACCAATTGTGGAGCGAAGAAGAGAGTAGGTTGATGGCTGTGGTGCGTAGTGGAGTCAGCTTCGTGCTAACAAGGGCCTGATATTCGAGAGAGTCTCCTCCATCCATTGGCGGCGCTTCAACGATCTCGCTGGTGGCACGCCATGTGAGAATTCGCGAATTGATGAGTCCCCTAGACATGTAAAATAGCACTTCGTCTGGCAACCGCTGCCCTACAAACTCATGTGGATCGTTTGGGAGCTGGCCCGAGACCAGGGGTTCGACCTTGCCCTCAACTGTAAGAACCGGGTGGTGCCTTACTGCGAGACGAGCCCTGCGGTAGCGGTCTACATAGTTGGTTTGTTTGAATCGCGGATCTTCCTGTCCGTTTAGCACTACCGAAATACCAGACCTCCCTTGGCTCATGACCATCTCAATGGCCTGGTTTAGCCTGGACTGCTTGTGCCGGCTGGATGCTTCGATGCTCGGCAGCGTGGGCAGGAAGTGTGTTCCGGCGAGGATGCACGCGTCCACGAACACCTCGTCGGCGATGTCAACGCCCGAGACAGTTTTGCGCAGGTCGGCGACGCACTTTCCGCGCTTGATCCACTTGAACAAATCGCTTTCAAGGTCCCAAGACGTGATGATCTGGTTGCAGTCGAAGAGGAGGACCTCGGAAGACCCCGAGATGGCCTGAACGTCATTACGTTTCTCAAGATATGCCAGCTACTCTAGTCAGCGAAGCATCCCGCAGCGGAAGCCAAAGTCCACCCACCTGAGCCCATGCACTGTATGGTGCTACCATGAACGGGAGCTTGTTCTCGACTAGAATGGCCTGGAGCCCGCGAAAGAGATCCTCTGGAGTGACGTAGGCTGCGCATTGTCAGTGCCTGTGCCATTGTGAAAGTATCCCTATCTTACTTGACTCGCCGAACTGGCGCACCGCCTTCTCCGCATGGTGGCCGTCGTACAAGTGCCAGGCCGCTGCATTGGTTCCCGCGCCTTGCCGCCGCTGTTGAAACAGATTGTCCTGCTTTGCAATGTCGAGACCGCTGAAAACAAAGAAGGGTGTGATGTCGAAAGCCTTGAACTTCTTGAGATCATCTCCGATGTGTGAGTTGAAGCCCAGAGGGAGGCCGCCGAGCGCAGGGACAAGCGGTTCCTTGTTGCTGATATGGTCGAGGATGCGTTGGCGCAGGTAGTCAGCGGCCTCAATGCCAACGCGCGTGCCCCTCAGTTCCTCTAGCTGCGACGATTCCACCAGGTTGTTCCAGCTCTCGAAATCGCGAATCATGGTTGGATCTGGGACGGAGGGAATGGCAGGAAGCGATGGTGTTTGGCCAGTACAAAGCCGTGGGTCGGGTTGCGCGCAACGGGTCGGCGAGCCTGAAGTAATACGGAAGCGGTCGAGAGAGGGAGGAGTGAGGGTTGTTGCGTCGTGGTGAATTGGAGCTCTCACGTCGAGCTTCCAGCCTGGCGCGTGTGTTTGGGGGCTAGCCGTTATGAGCATAGTCAGGTACACAGTCACGTGGCGGGGTCAACCCATCACTCAACTTGACCTCTGGCGATACAGGTACCACTTACTTTAATTAAGCATTTACTATTGTGGAGATTTCTCTATCTAGCATTATGTGCTGCATGGACACTATTGTTTACTCCTACATAGCCTTACGCATGCTCTAGTGGGCCCATCATAAGATGTTTGAGCCGCTTATCTCCACACGCAGTCCATGCATTGCTCTCTCACTTCTACACATCGATCTGATCTTTTATGTTCCCCCATCTCGTGATAACTAAAAGCTACATCCTCGATCTTGGTTGTCTCCAACTGCGAGCTACTCTATCGGCCGTACCGATTAATCACCGCCAACGTATTTCCGCACCTCGCGCCCATCAACCGACATATCAAAGTGAGATACTTTGCAACCCACATCTCGTGCAAGTTTCCTCGCCTATCATACTTCATACAATTCACTCGGTTCCGTAGAACCTTTGACTGGATCGCGTCCAGGTGGCAAAACTCCTATCAACAAAACGATCCATATACCCCAGCATACGACATCGAACCGCCATGCCTCACTCCACCGACAGCGCGGGTATTCCCGTAATCGACATCTCGAGCCCCTCCCCCGACGTCGCCCAGCAAGTCCTCGACGCAGCCTCGACGCACGGCTTCCTCTTCATCAAGAACGATGGCGTGACCATTCCACCAGAGGACATCAGCGATATGTTTCAATTAGTACAAACCCCATAACCGGCTCCCCAAAACCCCCATCACTGACATTCGCAGTCCCGCGAATTCTTTGCCCAGCCCCGAGAAGCAAAATCTGACTTCGCCATCCACTCCGAAAAAGCAGGCGGTATAAATCGCGGCTGGGTATCGATGCAAGGCGAATCGCTCGATCCGTCGGGACAAAAGGTAGAATCCATCACCAATGCCCCAAACCTAATTTCCAGTTCTCTTTTTACCGCCATCCCAACGTGGAATCCACATCAGGCTAATACTCCCCCCAGCAAGGCGACCCAAAAGAAGCGTTCAACATCTCCCCACCGCACCCAACCCTCCAACCGCTCCCACCACCCCTCTCCGCCCCCTCCCCCTTGATATCCCGCTTCCAAATCTCGTGCCACACACTCTGCCGCAACATCCTCACCCTGTAAGCAAATCCGGGGTACAGGCACCATATTCAATACGCAAGCTAATGGTGCCACCACTTCTAGTCTCGGCACTGCGCTGCAAATCCCCGCTGCAGAAGGCGGGAGCACCTGGTTCACATCACGCCACGACCAGTCCCTCGGCCCTTCTGGCACCATCTTCCGCCTCCTCTACTACCCCAAGACCTCATCATCCACCGAGAATGCCGATGCGACATCAATACGTGCAGGCGCCCACTCCGACTACGGCAGCCTCACGCTGCTCTTCCGTCTCCCCGGCCAACCTGGTCTGGAAGTCCTCTCGCAGGACGGCTCATGGGCCGCTGTACCCGTAAATCCTTCGCCGGACACTCTTGCTGAGCCGCCCATACTAGTTAATATCGGGGACTTGTTGTCCTTCTGGACGAATGGCATGTTAAAGAGTACTGTGCATAGAGTTACGTTTAGTGGTGGAGAGGAGAGGTATAGCATGGCGTACTTTTGTCATCCGCTTGATGACGCTTTGCTCGAGGCTGTCCCGAGTGGGGTCATCAAGGAGTTCGGAGATGATGGAGTGGAGGAGTTGAAGAGTCAGAGGGCTAGATTGGGGCTTGATGCGGAGAAGGTGGGGGAGGTGTTGACTGCGAAGCAGCATCTTGATCGGAGGTTGAAAATTACTTATGGACTGAAAGATTGATATGGGCGGTTTTCCAATGTACCGCTTAATTTGTGAAACGCCTCGCTATGCTTCCCGAACGCCGTGTGCTATGCATCGCATCTTGCTGAATCCAAAAGAAAACTACACGTCTCTGACCTCATCCAACAAACACATCGCCCACAAATCATCCTCCATATACATCGCCTCCCACATCTCATGTTTCTCGGCATAACGACCCCATTCACCCTCTTCTCTTCCTTGTAGTTCTCCCCCCAATGCTCCCGAGTCCCTCCTCCCCCGCCTTGTCCTTGACAACCCCAATTCCCTCCAGCACATTGAGCCCCCCTCCTACCCTCCCCCCCATCGCAAGAATCATTCTCTCTCTCGCCTTCTGTGCACCCGGCGAATCCCAGCCCAACTCCTGACTCGGCTGCGGGAACTCTAATGGCCTCCTCGCCGGCTCCACACCCTCCTCTTCTCTCTCCTCGCCCACTTCCGGTCCAGCGTAAGAGATCGAGCTCTGGTTCGACAAAGGGTTGTCAGCGGTAGATTGATTCGAGCGACTGGATTGTGCGCGGCCGAGGGGTTTGCGCCTTCTGCGTCCTGGTTCGGCGTCTTTGTCGGCAATGGTAGATGTTCTACGGTTGGCGAGGAGCCTGGACATTATGTCTGAGTAGTCTGTTGGTTGGGGTTTGGAATGTTCATGGATCGTTGGGGTATCGTCTTCGTCGGGTGCGACGGAGCTGCCGGCTGGGATAACGGAATCCGGCGAGGGTTCTCTTGCAATTCGTGTTTTGCGCTGGACTGGTGCAGGTTTGACGGAAGTTTCTATTGAAATTGCCTCAGTTGAATTGTGTTTCGTATTTCGGCTAGATGAACTGTTTGATGAGGTAGACGGGCGACGCGGCGAATTCACGCTAGGATTGATGTCTTGCAAAGGCAGTGATCCTGCACCATCGAATGCTCCAGGAAACTGGGCATCTTGTTCCGGGTTAGAATCGTCGGGATTAGTAGACGTCGTAGTAGAGTCAGGTGTCGGCGGGCCAGAGACTGATAGCTCAAGCGTGCCATGTCGCCGAAGACCCCCCCGAGGCTTCGACAGATGTCTGTTGCCCAGAGGTTTCTTTTGTATGAGCTTCAAGCTTTCTTCTTCAGAGAGTGCAGCAGTAGGGACCTCGTTGAAAGAGCCTCGAGGCTTCCCTACCTGCGGTTGTGGCACTACGGGGCTGAGTAAGTGCTTATCGTAGGGTTGGACTTGGCTGCTTTGTATGCACTCCCAAAGCCATGCGGCGTGGACAGCTGGGATGCCTTTTTCGGTGGCAAATTTAAGCTTCTGCGGATTGGGTTTTCGACTACTGCAAATCATGATCGACGATTTCAACGACAGCATTTCGTCATACGTAGCTCCTACGCAACGTTAGCTGTGACAGACATTGCTGCAACTAGAGTTGACCGTACCAAAAAGTGCGATAGCTTTTGTGACATGCAAAAGCTCGATGCCAGTGAAGCCGGTAATGTTGATGATCAAGCCATTGAAACCTGAGACGTCAGCGTTCCGAAAATCCCTCGCGGAATGCACAAATCACGCACCACTAATGCTGAGATTATCGAAAGGTCTGCAGAGAACAGAGTCTGTGGGGTCCACTAGGAGTTTGCCGTGGAGACAGCGCTCAACCCACCAGTTGGTCACTAGAGTTAGGTTTCCGGCGCCTTCCGGGAGCGTGGCGAGGTCAACTGCGGTGTCATGTGGAACCACCAGGTAACCCCGCGCAATGTCATGCGGGGTGAAGTTGTTGAGGTCTGTCGGTTCGCGAATTACAATTGCCCCGTTGCCGTCTAGATGCTCTCGAAGGATGGTCGTCTATGCTTGTCAGCGGCCGCTCGATGGTAAGTAAGCGAACTACACACTTTGCTTTGATCAAAGCCGACCGGATACACTAGGGACCCTGCGAATATCCCGTCAAACTCGTCTGCGAAGGGGCCTCGATTACGAGATCCGGTGTCTTCTAGTGGCAGCACCACATCGCATGTCAGCTCGGTGTCTGCCGTCGCGATCGCATGCGATGGCTGAACTACTTGCTGAGCGAGAGTAGACTCAGTCCAGTCATCAGCTTCGTCCTGCTTCCGCTCCAACCCTCCAGACGTTATACCAGCCCAAAGTGCCTCGCTCTGACTGCCTAGGCGGGAGCTTGCCGAGCGTCGCAACTTTCGGCGCAGCACGTTTACTGCTTCAGCGGGCCCTGTCTCGCGTGCTCGCTTGCCTGCAATGGGCGGAGTGCTTCGACGGCGTTCCCAAGCCCCCTTTCCGCGTTCTTCCACGGGGATGGACGGGTGATAGTATTGTTCGTCGAGCGCTAGCCCGCGTTCTCTGCTTTCCTCGAACCACTCCCATGTGACTATCTTCATGTGCCAATTGACAGCGTGTTCGTACTTCTTGCCAGATGGTGTGGCGGCGATTAAGTGGGTGACGCTCTTGGTCAAGTCGCCGTGGTATTCCGCGCCGTTCTGCGAGACCGTGTCCTGGATGTACTTTCGCTGCTCCGCTACCCGTTGTCAGCAAGGTGCTATCTCTGAGCGGTACCATGTCCGTACGGTTGTCGAAGCCCGTCAAGCAGATCTTCAGCCCGTAAAAGGCTGGCAGCCGGTACTGCTGCTCGAGGGCAGCCACGTCCACGTCACCGCCTTTTATCCACTCTGTGCGCATCGCCTCCAGCCATGCCGGCAGCAGCACCCGGACATCCTCGCGTGACTTTGCGACGTAGCGGTACTTTGCGCTGCTCGTGTTTCCGACGATGAGATGCGTCACGTCCGAAGTCAGGTCGAGTTTGATGGTCGCGCCCATCTGCGCGCCAACGGTGCCGAGCTCTGTCTGCACTCGTTGTTAGCGTAGTCCTCTGGGTGCTGGTGGGAGACGTACGCGTTGCTCGGGGGGTATCGACGTGCAGCACAGGATGGCCCCAGCCAGGGGCAGCTGGCTTGTTCCTGAGTATTGTGAGCTGAGGAGGGCCATGGTCGAGTGGGATTGCTGCAGCTCACCGTATCCGCCATGGGCCATTTCCGTCGTCGTTGCGATTGATGCATGCGGAGTCGCGTGCTGCTGCCAAAGTCGCGTAGCCAGGTAGCCAGGGCGTCGGGACGCGTTGCGGGGGGGAAGATCACGTGGTTTCTTCCAGCTTACTCAGTACCACCTTCCTTCAGCCTTCCAAATGGCAGCCACGCCCAGCCCAAACCACAACAGACGATCTGCCCGCCGCGCCCCGTCCCACGCACTCGCCACAGCGTGCCTGTCGATTGCCCGCTATGGTGCTAATTTTGTTTTTTCTTTTTTTTCTTTCTACATGACGCACTCGTCGATTGCAGTCGTCATGCGCATTTACCATGGCACTTCTTTCACTCGACCACAGGCACAGGCATGTTCCGAAGACAGGGGGCCTAGCAGCAGGCCAAAACGCCGGCTTCTCGCCGAGTCTTTTGCGGTCGATGCCCCCCTCTGTGGCTTTTCCCCACGGATGAGAGCAAGGCCGAATGCAGAAGGACCCCGGCCTCCGATCTACGCAATCGGGCGCCATGGACTCTGCTCCTCTACTCCACCCCAGTCAGGCATCGGCACGAGGGAAATAACAATGCGCGCTTAGCCTGGGATACGGGGGTCAGGCCTCTCTTGCAGTCTCAAAAACCGGAAAGTAGTCACGACGAGATGAGGGCTGCACGGCCACGCTCAGCTGCCCGGCTTCTTTGCACTGCACCGTGGTGTTGCGAGTGCACGAGTGAACATCTCATGTCGGCCGATGCTCGCCGCTGCCCGGCGTGGCTCGGTCGTGTGCGTCAGCGGCATCTCACGCACTGTACGGCGTTCCTCCATGTCCAGACGCTGCTCTTCTTACATGCTTGGTAAAGTAGGCTGCTGGGGGACATGTACCCGCAGCCTCTCACAGGTTTACCTTTTGTACCGAGTAATCCGGGGCTCGGGTGCTAGACCGCTTGGGGCCAAAGCCCACGATGCCATGAAATGGTCGAGCATGCAGACGTGACGTATGAGCGCCGGCGCTTCCTCCTCGTATAGCACCGTTCTCATGCTTAGAAAACAGCGACGTCCGCGGTCTCCCTGCACACACCAAATTCCCACCGCGTCCAGCCTGCTCCGAGCTTTGTTTCTCCTGTCCAACATGCTGCACCATCAGCGCACTGCCCTTCTCGGATAGCTCGCCCTATCGCCTTGCCGCCAATCCTTACCCCCGCCTCCAAGAGATCTCATACGCGTCATCTGCCCTGCCCCCATCGACGACGGCACCACTAAACGTGCCTGGTTCCCGCGCCGCACGTCAACGGCCCAGCGTCGCGTCTTCTTTAAGTCGGCGGCCCCCTGTTCGAGCTCATCCTGACACAGCGAGAATTATCGGCCAGCACATCACTCATCATCCAGGGTCTTCCCGCACGCATCCGCGTCCGCTTGACGCAGCCACCACCCCACTGGCTATATCGACCGTGACATGACAACTGAGCATTTGACAACCCAGTGCCCGCAGCTGCCTCGCCAATCTCATACCGAGTGTAAGTCCCTGTTTCATTCATTCTCCTCTTTGTTCCCGCAAGGAGCGTTTGGCTGCAACCCCTTCCCAAAGCAACTCCAACATGGACATAGCCATGTCACCCTAGCCAGGAAGTCCTTTGTACACCTCGCATGACTCTCAGGAGTTACACAAGGCCATTTCTTGTCCACCTTTACAATTCCCACTCCTCTATATCAGACACTCTGTGCTCTTGCATGTCCTACCCATCGCTCCTGCCGCACCCTTTTGCACTTGCCGTTTGCTTACGCATTCGCCATGTCAGAGTATCGACAAGTCTATTCCGATCGCGGCCGTCTATCCTATATTCCCGAACACCTCCACGATCCTACGCGCCGTCGTGGTTTGTACCAAGGACGAGGTCGCCGGCCCCACCGCATTCACATCGCCCGCGCCCCTCCTGATCCAATCCTCTGCAGACGCCAGACGAGCAGCACCAAATCCTACATTGTAGAAAAGCTGGCGACCCCTCGAGAGAACGCGAAACGTTTTCTTCGTTCATTCATCGATAGCCACTCGGCACCACCCCAAACCGACGACATCACCACCCCGCGATCCTCGACGAGTAGCACCAGAACATCCGCCTCGCCCCCAGAAAGCAGGAGGTGGTCGTGGGCAACTAGCGAGATGAGGTCGAGCCCAAGGAATTCTATCGGCGCGGTCAGCGCATTGAGCGTCCCACGCCCCGGGCTGACCGAAAGTCATCGCTCGACAGCGAGGTCAGCGAAAAGCATGGTCCATAGTGTACGGTCGGTGACGGAGGAGAAGCCACTAGCCTCTGGCAATGGAATCAACGTTGGCATCTCGCTCACCGAGCCGGTTCTCTTTCTGCAAGGTTTCGAGCACGCGGAACACTCCGACCGCAGTACCGCCATGCTTCGAGGGACCCTGAACCTGCGGGTAACAAAAGCAACAAAAATCAAAGCTATTACCCTGAAGTTCCGCGGGAAGTCAACGACTAAGTGGCCTGAAGGTAAGTCTAGCGCTTTTCGAAACGTCGTGCCATGCTAATGTTGCACCCAGGTATACCTCCGAAAAAAGTGGAATTCGAAGAAACCGATACAATCATGAGCCACACGTGGCCATTCTTCAATGCCCAATTCCCTACTGCGGAGAGTACAACCGGTGCGGATCACATTGAACTCAACGGCTCAGCAAACGCCCCACCATCGAAAGGCTTGTTTAGCAGCTCACCGAATACCTCATCCACGAACCTGAGCACAAGAGAAGCCAAGCGTTTATCCATCGCGGTTAATCAGTCCCGGAGTTTCGGAAAGGGCGATTCGCCAAGCGGTGGTCCTACCGTGGCACAAAAGGGGTACCGCTCGTTCAACCCCGGCGATTACAAGTACAACTTTGAACTTCCGTTAGACAGCCGGCTACCCGAAACTATCGACGTAGAGCTTGGTTCTGTCAAATATGAGCTGGAAGCGACAATCGAGCGCGCCGGTGCCTTTCGCGCCAACCTCATTGGGATGAAAGAGGTCATCCTTATTCGCGCTCCATCGGAAGGGTCATTGGAGCAGGTTGAGCCCATCGCTATCAGCCGAAGCTGGGAAGACCAGTTGCATTACGACATTGTCATATCAGGCAAATCGTTTCCGCTCGGTGCTCAGGTACCCATCGCTTTTAAGCTTACGCCACTCGCAAAAGTACAGTGCCACCGGATCAAAGTGTTTGTCACGGAGAATGTCGAGTACTTTTGCTCGAACAAGCGCGTGCATCGCATGGAGCCTGTGCGAAAGGTGCAGCTGTTCGAAAAGCGTGCGGACGGGCCAGCCACGAGTACATTTCCCGGAAGCTCGATGAGGGTCACTTCAGGAGGAGGGGTTGCTTACGACCAAAGAGCCGCTGCGGCCAGAGGTGAACACGTCCCCGTTGCGGATCCCACCAATCTTTTGGGCGACCTTAGCAGCGGTGAAATCAACGTGGGGCCTACGGAGATGGAGTTCAATGTTCAACTTCCGAGTTGCACCAGCATGAAGGAAAAGGACAGGTCGGCCAGGTTGCACTTTGACACGACGTACCAAAACATACAGGTGCACCACTGGATCAAGATTGTTATGCGGTTGTCGAAACCGGATACGACTGACCCAACGAAAAGACGACATTTCGAGATCTCCATCGACTCACCTTTCCACATCCTGTCGTGCCAAGCTACTCAAGCCAATACAGCGCTACCGGCATACTCGTCCCCGGAGCCGACCAATTCCGTCGCACAAATGCCGGAGTGCGGGTGTCCTGGCGCTCCTACCCGACGTACGTCGCCCACAAGCTTCGTGCCTACGCTTAGTGCGCTCGGCCGCTCGAGGGTGGACTCGAGTTCAGATTCAAATATACCCAGTCCGGACGTAGCACGCCCACAGGCAGCTCATATTGGAGGACCGGCCGAGCCGCAAGCAGCTCGACCTATGCATCTTCTGCGCGCACCTTCTTTCAATCCTCCCCCCTTTTCAGAGGAGGAGCCTCCACCACCTCTAGAAACTCCACCTCCGCTTTACGAAAGCATTGCTTCCCCTACGAGCGGGTTAGCAGACTACTTCAGCAGATTGTCCGCTTACGACGACAACGACAACGACAGCGAAGGCGAATCAAATTCGGACAGCAGTCATGGACGCGTCGAGATACCCCTAACCCCTGGAAGTCGGGTGCATAGTAGGAGTCTCGACGAACGGCGAACCTGGTTGCCGGTGGGGAATTAATGATCAGACTTATCTGAGACACACGTAACGACGACATGATGGAATGTGAATAAGAGGTTAGGATCCGGGCGCTGTCCTGGAGGACTGAGGCGCACCAGTATATTGCTTGTTTTGGCGTTCATTTGGGGCGTCAGAAAGATTCATTGCGTCGGGCGTTTGCATCTGGGGTGTCCTGGTGCGCTTCGTGCTTTTGTCTAGGCGCATCCAGGAATTTGGGTTTTGGGTAACTGTCTGCGACTTGCTGGCGCTACGGGGTTGTATCTAGGGTGTTGCAGAGCGGTGTACATGAAAAGCACACATACTACATCTATTCGTCGTGTTGCCCAAGTTCCGCCGATGTCGCCTCCGCTTCCCGTAGGTCAGACCAGTCTACAGCGAGGACAACATGCACCGGACCAGCAGTGAATGCACCGAGCTGAGTCATACGGATGCCCCCCACCCCCACACTCGCCGGAAAGCTGGCCCCTTATTTGCTGACAAGGCGTGAATGGTTGTCTGGCTGCAGTTTGCATGCATTTATCCGTCATGTGATGCAGCCTCCCACTGCAGCACGCAGAGTATGCACAAAGTCAGCGAGTGTCAGCCAATGTACAGTGAGCTGTCTCATGCTCCCCACGCGGTAGTCTTGGTGAACGTGCGGCACCGCATTTTGTAGCGCAGGGCACGTGGGTCGGACTACAGCTTCCGGCGAGGAGCCGAGCGTTGAGATGCAGTAGCGGTAGCGATGGTGTGCTTTTGTGCTGCCGGACTCGTGGAGGGCTCTCCGTTGAACGTGGTACTATATATTGTACAAAGGCCCGTGGGAGCACTCTCTTAAGTGCTCCTCGAAAGGCCTGCTCGTCTGATAACAAGTCCGTATGAACAAGCGACACGGAGCATGGGGCGTGGAGGGTAAAAGTTCGCGGCCTCTGGGCGCATCGCGGAAGGCTGACGCGATTGGCTGAGTGCGGAGCCGTGTGCGAGGCGACGTCAGGCCAAGGCGATGTTTCTTCGAGCCAAGCAGCCCAGCACGATAATGCCTGCACTAGTATTAAACACCCCCAGCTTCCTGCCCTCTTGCCCTCGTCCTCGAATCTGCGCAACTCCTGCGCTGCCATACGTCTTCAGCGCCCTTCCCCGAGCACCCAAGAGCCGAGCCTTGCCACGCGCATTGGGCCGCAACGGAGCGCGAAACGGTACACTACATGTAAGTGAAGCATTCCAGGGTCCAGGAGCAAAGCGGATGTGAGCTTTTCGGTCCCAAGCTTTGCGACCTCTGCGCCGCGACGAGCGGAAGAGCTGCCCAGGCTTTGTAAGCTTTCTGCCAAAGTTTCCCTTGGGGCTGCTTGATCTGCTTGGAGATCGCTTGTCTTCCTCTCAAACGATTCACTAACCACGCTGTCTGTTTGTAGATTGCGCCTTCCGCTCTTTTCGCACCACCACGTTCGATCGCAAACGCCAAAAGCCTCTGTGCAGCTTCGGGAGCGGCGACTGGGCGCATCTCCTCCATACATGCATTCAGACTCGATCGATTTCGCACCACCAGGCCGCGCCGCCGCCATTCTTCCTACATAACCGCCCACACACTCGCTGCGATCCACTCCCTACTACCGGCTGATACCATACATCGCCACTGGCCCTGCGATACGAGTGCGTCCACTCCGCCTACTTCGCCCGCCGCCATCACTTGCCCAACTGCCGGCTGCAATATACACGATATATAAACACCTACGAGAGATTCAACAACGTCAAAATGGCGTGGGAACATCTCTCCGTTACGAAGCCGCATCTGGTGTACCTCATCCTGGGCGGCTTCACGACGCTTTTTATGCTGTGCTCGTCACTCATCAAGGAGCGTCTGTACATTGGCGAAGCGACAGTCGCGACCATATGCGGCATCATCTTCGGTCCGCACGGAGCCAATCTGATAGACCCGGGGACGTGGGGAAATGTTGACCTGATCACGCTCGAGTTCTCGCGCATCGTCCTCGTCGTACAATGTTTCGCTGTCGGAGTCGAACTGCCCAAGTCGTACATGGAAAAGCACTGGAGATCCGTCACCCTGCTATTGGTGCCCGTCATGACCTTTGGCTGGCTGATCACGAGCTTATTCATCTGGGGCCTTTTCAAGAGCCATGTCAATTGGCTCGACAGTCTGTGCATCGCCGCCTGTGTCACCGCGACGGACCCTGTCCTGGCCTCTTCCGTGGTCGGAAAGGGCAAATTTGCGAAGCGGGTGCCCAAGCATCTTCGAGATTTGCTCTCGGCCGAGTCCGGCTGCAACGACGGCATGGCTTTCCCATTCGTCTACCTGGCCATTTACCTGATTCGCTACCGACCGGACGCGGACAAAGTCGCGTACCACTGGTTTCTTTACACGGTCATGTACGAGTGTTTGTTCGGTGCGATCTACGGAGTTGCTGTTGGCTACGCCGCCCGCCGCGCCGTTCGGTACGCTCACGAAAAGGACTTGATCGATCGAGAGAGCTTCCTCGTGTTTTACTTCGTTTTGGCACTGTTCTGTGCTGGTTCTGGCTCCTTGCTCGGACTGGACGACCTGCTGGTGGGCTTCGCGTGCGGCGTGGGCTTTTCCAATGATGGCTGGTTTCTCGAAAAGACGGAAGAATCGCACGTTTCCAACGTCATCGATCTGTTGATCAATTTGGCGTTTTTCGTTTACTTTGGCACCATCATCCCGTGGAGTCAGTTCAATTCGGATGTCATCGGATTGGTGCCCTGGAAGCTGGTTGTGCTGGGCCTGCTTGTCCTCTTCTTCCGTCGCATTCCCATCATGCTCGCGCTCAAGCCCATAATACCGGACATCAAGACATGGCGTGAAGCCTCGTTCGCAGGACATTTCGGTCCTATCGGAGTCGGTGGCATTTTTGTGGCTATCTTGGCGAGAGCTGAATTAGAAACGGAGGAGACAACGCCATTGGCTGTGCTCCCCGAGGAGGGTTTTGAGCATCTCAACATCATCGAGATGATTTGGCCAATCACTTGTTTCCTGGTCATCGTCAGCATCCTAGTGCACGGAAGTTCAATCGCCGTCTTCACTCTGGGAAAGCACATCAACACACTTACGCTCACTTTGTCGTACACGCAGGCTACCGAGGACGGGCCGAACTGGATGGATCGTCTCCCGCGTATTCAGTCCAGGTCAAAGTCGTCCATGTCCTTGGGTCGACGTCCTTCCGAATCCTCGTTCAACGAGAAGGATGAGAAAAGTGGACCCAACGGTTTACCCTCGGTTGGACTACGAGGGCAGTTTCTACGCCGTCAGAAGGAGGAAGACGACACCCGCGACTCCTCTGCGCGTCGAAGACGATGGGATGCAGGGCGCGGTCCTGGTGGACCAATCTCCCAATCGGCCATCGCGCCTAACAGGAATCAACGCGACACATACGAAGAGGCTACGTCACCGCTGCAGGACTCCGATACCCTCGCAGTACCGAGCGATGAATCGCCCGAGGGATCGTCCAAAGGAAAGGGCAGGCGCAGGTTATCTGAAGAGGAGATCTACCAAGAGGGTGACCAAACGGTGATTGAGGATGAAGAAGGCAACGTATTGGGCGTTCGTCAGAGTCGTAGAGGAGAGTCCGAACAGGAACGGAAGAGGCTTGACAACGAAGAAGCAGCTCGTCTAGGTATAGAAAAGGACGTGGAGTATGGCGTTGCTCAGACCGAGCACGGCGGAGCAGCTGAGGAGGCCCCTGGAAAAGCAGTCGAGGCTATCAAAGAGGGCATGGAGCACCCCGGCAAGAATTGGCGTAAACGAATGGGTAGCTTCTCCGGATGGCATCACCACAACGACCTGGGAGGACCTGCTGAACCACCAAAGGCATACAAGCCGGCGCCCAAGCGCGGTCCTGCGCTGGCTTACCAGTTCGGTAACACCATCATTGTCGAAGACGAAGATGGTGAGGTGATCAAGAAGTACGACATACCTGCTACCAAACGGCAAGATCGCCCCGGTATGGACCGCAAGGGTTCGGTAGCTGAAACTGGCGGACGTGCTCTGCAGAGTCTCCGCAAAATGGGCACGTACATGGGCATGCCGGCTCACCAAGATGAGGGCGAAGCTTCTACCACTGAAGTCGGCGCGACAACAGACAGCAAGAAGAAGAAACCCTTGTTGGACGAAGACGACGACCGCATTCGCTTTACGGTTACTGCAGGCGGACGCAGGATGAGCAAGGTCGAGTTTATCCAACAAATGTCGAAGCTCGACCCCAAAGCTCGTGCCAAGTTTCTTCAAGACAGCGACGTCCCTGAACCCATCAAGCGAGAAGCGAGACTGGATGCGAAGGATGACAAGGACGAGAAAGAAGCGTCCCGTCGCCGCGCCGCATCCCATCCTGACGTTCCGTCCGTTGTCGGCGGGGAGGGTCAAGCCGAGATTCATAGGATGGAGTCGCCAAACGCCAACGACGAGGATAGGAAGCGCGGGCCCGAAGGGCTCACCTTGGTCGATAGCGACGACGAAGATATTCCATTCCACTCCGTACGCAAAGACCTGGCCAAATTCTCGATGGGCAGCAGCACGGGCGCCGAAACAGCCGCCCAGCGCCGGCGTCGTCTTGCTAGCCAAGAGCCCACTGTGCCGGAGGAACAAGGCACCGACAACGATGGCGATGTCGATGTCGAGGAAACCGCCGCCGAACGCCGCCGCCGCTTAGCCGCGCTCCAGGGCTCTTCATCCTCTCCCGCCAGCAAAACCAGGCGCGCCACTTCCCCGCCCAGGACTCCCCCCACCGCCAGCGTTGACGCACACCCCAAATCACGCATGGATGAAGGCGAGACAGCCGCTGAGCGTAAACGTCGTCTCGGCGCGCTAGGCATGGGCGACGACGATTCTCCCGCGTCCGACTCGGAGGATGAAGAAGCGGGTGATCCGCTCGAGACGGGCCGCGGTACGTACCAGTACTCGCCGTCGGGACAGCGCAAGGGCGAGTCGAGCGAGCAGCACCAGAAGAGTCTTACGCCGCCACGCGCGCCGGGAATCCGGTTTGCGGAACAGCCGAGGATTCCGACCAAGGACGAGAGACTTGCGGCTGATGAGAAGGAGGAGAAAGAGAAGCCGAAGGGGTTGGCTAAGTTGAGGTGGAAGAAGTAAGCGGGATACTTTCCGGCCGCTGTTGGGTCTGGGGTTGTGTTTCGAGGTTTTGAGTAATCTTGTTTTTGGCCATGCGTGTGATATCTGCATCGCGGCTTCTGACGTTCGGGTGGCTTATAGAATGAGCTTGTGTGCTGCTTTAGCGTGCATAAAGTGCGAGATGGATAGCGTGTACGGAGTGTGTGGTAGACGAGATCGATGGGCGCATGTTCGACTATCTCTCTTCCCCTTTTTTTTGTTTGGCATGTTGCGCATTACATCTGGAGGCGTACACGGTGGGTTCACACATACAGAGCTGCAGTATCTGCACATCTCTTAATTCTTAGTGTTACATCATCTCGCTACGACTGCCATTTCTTCTTGTCCTGTGAAATTTCATCGGTGATGTGGTCTTATTGTCGTCTCGGTGCAGATTGATCTGCTTGTGAACAGATCGTGTGGTGGGATGTGAGAGATTAGGTCATTGGGGGTGCGAGTGGGAACGGGTAGGTGGATGTTCTTGCGTAGTGACTGCCGACGCAATGACTCCCTATTGGCTTGCGATGGCTCTAAGAGGAAAGTGCATGACATGGAAGAGGGACAACCCCGAAAGAAGTAACAGTCAGTCATGTAATTGCCTTTGGAGTTCCCAATCCACCAATCTAGTAAGAATTGTACAAGAAATAAAGTCGGGTTTCCTCCTTACTTCGAGGGCTTCACCGAACAACCTACCCAGGCCCTTCAGGTTCAGTCGAAAACTCCAATCGACCCTTTGAAGGAAACGTGCAGGAACACCGTGTACCAGTTACGAAGCCCGATCACGAAAGAGCAGGCAACAAATTAATCCACCCCGTCAGCACCCAACTAGCCCCATACACACAATCCCCATGCGCAACATTCTTAAACATATCCACCCAACTCGCCTTCATCAAATCGATACCGCCGGGCCCGCCACAGTCCTCGCAAAGATCCACAACCGTACCCGTCGTCGTCGCTCCATCGGGCCCCGTAACGTTGAGGATGGCGCCGCAGTACTGCAGGATATCCGTGTACTTGTTGCCGCTGATGACGGGCGGGTGGAACATGAACTTCTTGTCGCCCCTGGAGTCGGATTTGCTGAGTTGCGGGTCCGTGTCTCGGTAGGGTCTGTTTCCGCAGGCGCCGATGTGCCCTTGGATGTCCTCGCCGAGCCAGTAGGCGCGGAAAGGGGAGAGTCGGACTGCGGGAAGGGTTAGTTTGTGGGGTTGAAGGGTGGACAAGGGGATTGGGGGATGGAGACGTACCGTCTTTGGCTGTTTCGCCGACCTTGGGGCCTTGGGGGAAGTAGGGGTTGGGTTTGCCTGTGCCGCCGGGGATAGTGGGAGGTATGGTAGAGGGGTGGGCAGAGGGCACTGGGGGAGGTGCGACGTATGTTGGCGCAGGTTTAGCAGGAGCAACCGGTGGTGGTGGCGGTGGTGGTGCTGCCTGTAGTGGCTTAGGTTTCGCCGGCTCAATAATAGTGATACTGGTGGACTCGGCCGCGGGAGCAGGTGGCGGCGGAGTATAAGACGGCGGAAGCTCAGCCGGGAACGCAGAAACATGTTCCGCGTAACTATTTTTGGTCAACTGAGCGGCTTCTTCAGGGCTGTAGGGTGTGGCGCCCGCGGGGAGGGGTCCGTTGGGCGTTACGACCTTCATGAGGGTGGTGAGCTCGATGGCGGTTTTGGTGTCCATGTTATAGGCGCGCTTGTGGTGGAGGTAGGCGTGTTCATGTTGGAAGTGGACTGCGGCCGCGAGGGCGGAGAAGAGAAGGACGGGGATGGCGGTGTTCTTCATCTTGATAGTATTGGTAGTCGTTCTGCAGTGTAGCTTGTCTTTTGTTGCTGGGGACTGGCGAGTATGAAGGTAATGTTGAATAAAGGTACGGGTTTATACTCAGAGAAGAACGGTACGAGTTTGTACTCAGAGAATAACGGTACGAGTTTATACTCAGAGAATAAAGGTACAAACTTACACTCAGAGAAGAACGGTGCGAGCTTATACTCAGAGAAAAACGGTACGAGATTTTACTCAGAGAATGAATGATCGAGTCAACGAGGATGGACTCTGATTTTCGAACGGGCCTGAATGAATGACTGGCCGTAAGAGACGAAAGAGTGGAAATCGCGCTGCAATTGAACGAAAGACAGACTGTGCGGCGAGCCGTAGCGGCGATCATGGAGGTGAGGTGAAGTGCTGTTAAGTACTTGCCTTTGTCCATGATGTGAGATGCGGGAAGGATTCTCGTTTCGTTTTACCCTCTGGGCTGGGGTGTTGGATGGTCTACCTTACCGAGCTTCCTCACTGCAAGCTGGTAAATGAACTGTAGAAATGGAATAAGAAAATGTAGACTGTGTTTGAGGGCGTATCACAGGACGTAGCGATGTCCTTCCCCAGGGCCGTTGCTCCGCAGCAACGACCCTACGCTCACCAGTATAATCGTGCATGGTTCGATTGTCACTCTCGTGCGTGAGTCTTTGCCGGCCAAATCGCGGATTTGTGGTGGTGCTGTTGCTTTAGGTAGTGCTATGCTTCCGCATAAGCGCCATGTTGTCGAAAATGCCCGAGGGCAAAATCGAGATAGGGCACGGCAAGTTGTCTAGGCTTTAATGAGCAAGCGCATATCATTCTGGCATACATCGGGCCAGCTTTGGTGGTAACCGAAGAGCGTGTAAGAGTTGAACAAAGATGTTACTCTATGGTGCCAGATGGCGTTCGCCGAGTCGCGATCCTCTGAAGCTGTCGATGAAGCTGCGCGCTGCGGGGACGTAAGGCCCAGTCGCTGACATTGCCCATAGCGCCAGATTAACGCATTATATGTACAGGGCGTGAGTTAGGTTGGACGATGCCTGTGAGCATTGTTGTGTGTCGTGGGAGAGGATCGGACGCCTCACAAGTGAGCGTGCGCTTTCTGGGCGGAGGACGTCGTCGGTGCGGCCGAGGCATGAAGCCCTGAGGATGGCTGGGGCGGCGCAAATCGATGAGGACGCCTGCTCGCCCACAGCAGAGAGGGAAGCTGCATGTCACATGTGGTGATTGTAGTACCGCGCGTTGAGACCAGGACTGAGTCGGGTGGACGCGCCTGGCCTTCGTGTCGTGGAGCAGAACTCGAGGGCTCGAAGCCGACGCGCACGGGAGAAGGATGAGAAGCAGTTCAGGGCCCAGCTCGATTGGCAGCAGACAAGCAATGAGGGTATTCAAACAGCGATGACTACGTACACGAATGACTACGAAGCCTCGACAGTCACCGCAGCAGCCTCACCTCCCTTCACCACCACCCCTCACCACCACAAGCACACTCTTCCTCAACCCATCGCCAGCGGCAACGGCGTCAATGAAAAGGACCAGCAAAAATTACCCTTGTGAGAGCCCCGAAGGACCCTCAAACCCCCACCGCTCCCCGCTGTGCAATGGAGGCGATGAAGGCTGACTCCTCGATTCTTGAGCAGAGTTGTCCATGGAAGGTAAGTATGTCGGGGGAATCATGCCCGCCCGCGTTGCTATGATCTCGCGGGTGTGGACCGTGCGCGTGACATAAGCACTTGGCGTGTGTGTATGTAAGCTTGGAGCTAAGCGAGCCTGTGGTCGGTCGTGCTCCCTGATTCGACGGGTGTCTTCACTATGGAAGGGCGACGGTCAAACTGCCTCACCTTGGGGTACAAGGTGGTACACTCTATCCTAAGGGCTATCCGTGGGTACCGGTTCGCAGGAAATGTCGCCGTGTGCAAGCAGCGTCATGAGAGAGAGCAGCATCTAAGATTGGCATGTCTGCACCACTTTCCGTCACTGGCATGACCCACGGAAGAGTATTAGTCCACCTCCAGATGCCTCATCGATCCATTCACATGCACTTCTCCCCATCTACATATCCCCGCGGCAACTCAGAGATCACGACGAATGGCATGGCAGTGAGAGGAAAACATCATTCAGTCTCCTGCAGAATCTCCGAGTTCAACTCAGTACATACTACATGTCCTCCAAGCCTCCCAGTTCCACTCCGCTCCACTCCGCTCCACTCGACTCCAGCCAGCTGAAAACAAACACATTACAGCAAAGTACCTCTACACAGCTACACGGTAGCCTACATATCCAAAACTGCAAAAAGGCCAATCACAGACTCTCAAAGTCTGACCACAAAACACTAAACACCGTTCTTTTCCTGAAAGGCAAAAACCCACCGATGCGAAGGTCATAAATCGTACAAGGGTCGTAATGCAAGAACGCTAGCAGACGAAGAGAAGCTGGAAGCTGAAACCAAGGAGATACTACTCTGTGTGTGGCGTGGTGGTAGTTGACGTGTAACAAAAGAAAGGGTATGTACAGGGTACAGGGATGGTGGTGTGGCGAGTACACTCGAAGTGGTCGGTGAGAAGAACCGGCAACGTGGCTTTCTCGCAGCGCGCGGTTGTTCATGTTGTTGCACCGCTCATGCTTTGAGCAAGGGTTGCTGCGCGGTGGGCTTCGTAGCTTGGGCGTTCCCTGCGTCGGCAGCTTTCTGGAGCAGACGCTGGTGCTCGGCCTCTTTCCTCTTGACCAGCAAGCTCTTGAATGCGCCCAACCACTTGGCCAGTGTGTTTTCGTCGGGCGCGGAGAAGCGGAAATTTTTCTCCTCGGAGATGACCTGCATGCAGTGTTCTTTGCTTCTTGACGCCGGGTCGATATCCACTGCGTCGATGATGCTTTCGAAAGGTATGATGAGGTGCGCAGAGTACTCGTTATCGCTCTTGTAGAGCCCGAGGGCTTTGGGACGCAGCACCACCCAGACCTTCTTCCACTGTCGCACTCCGCCTTTGGACTTTAAGACGTAGAGCCACCCGTGGTAGATGACGCGCTCTTCGTCGGGTGTCGCCCCAACATTGTTCTGCTCGCTAGCGTCTGGAATCTGTGTTGATGTGCGCGGGAGGGACGTCGAACTCTGGAATGCTGCCTGTAACGGGCCGCCCGTGTCTGAGAAATCAGAAAAGGAGCCGCAATCGTTGCCCGAGTACTGCAATCCATGCGACGGCTTCTGCATTGCGCTGTGCATGTGCTCGGGAGCGATGGAGCTCGAAGGGCGCAGCTCGACCTCGGAAGAACTCGACCCAATGTTGTCGCGCTTCGTCCTGTCGAAGCCCGTAAAGGTCTTGGTTCCGGTCGGGCTGAGGAGGACCATGTCCTCCTCACCCTCGTCTATGCGCGCCTCGGCGCGGATCAGATCAACCCAGTCCTGGGCGTCCTTGTCGGTGGTTGCGCCGAGGTGCCAGTTGCGGGCGGGCGAGAAGATGCCAAAGACGTGCTCCATCTTCTTCTTGGCGTCCTTCTGGCGCGCCACGGCCGTGATGTCGGAGAGTGTGATTTGGTGGCGGAGCTTGGTCTCGCTCTTGTCGCGGTAGACGGAGAGGAGGTTCGGGCGGAGGACAATGTACACGGGCTTCCATTGCTACGATTGACGTTAGAGTGTGTGGAAGCGACCGAAGCATGCTCCTGACCTTGGTCTTGCGCGTGCGCTTCACCACGTTGCCCGACTTGATGACGCGGTCAAACTCGAAGCTGCCGTTCTCGTTCACGGGCGACATGACGTGGGCGTTGGCGCTGCTCTTGAGGGTGTCGAGCTTCATGCCCAGCGGGCGGATGGGGATCGGCATCGCGGGTGAAGGCTGCTTGTCCGCCATGGTCGCGCCCATGGTCGGGAATGGTGCATCAAATAGAGGTTAGTGGACGGCGGTGGAAGTAATGCTCATGAAGGCTGTTGCGTTGGACGTGGGGGACGGGCTCGGGGGGGAGGGGGTATGATGGAGGGCTGGCCGAGATATGCGGTGTTGTTGTGGGTAATTAATAAATGTATAGCGGAGGTGCTATGGGGGAGATCATGGGCGAATGCAGCAGGCGAGCGGCAGGGGCCATGCATGGAACGCCCGCGGCACCATCATCGAGGCGCCTGCGGCCGTCAGTAACAGAGATACCGTAGAGGAAACGGTGTCTAGGGCGCAAGGTGTAGCGTCGAGGGCCGCGTCCACTCCATGTCCATCACGCGCGCGCTGGCCCATGACGCGTCGGGGACGGGGTCCAGATCTGATCGGCCGCCGTTGGGGCGCTGACGTCTGTCGCACTCACTATGAGTGAGCCGTTAGTCGAGTGGTGGGGGGGTTTCGCCCGCGTTTCTGTTCCTCCAAAATCTTCATTTCGCATCCAACCAAGACACGCCCGCCCACATAAATGCCGCCTGTCCGCCGCCCTTTCATGTCTTCTATTTAGATACGCCCTGCGACCCGCGAGACGCCCCGACCCGGTGAAACACGCGACTGCAACCCTACACCCTGAACACGACCGCACTCGGACCCGCCAGCGCCATGCCTGTCGTCGCCCCCGAAAAGCTCGTTGCGCTGCAGCAGGCGGCTGAAGGCGTCAGAAACGTAGCCCAAACCTCGCACCCGTCGCCCTTGTGCACAGACTGACCGCGCGCAGATCTGCATTCTGGCCCATGTCGACCACGGCAAGACCTCCCTCACCGACGCCCTCATCGCAACCAATGGCATCATCTCGCCCAAGCTGGCCGGCAAGATCAGATACCTAGACTCGCGACCCGACGAACAGCTGCGCGGCATCACCATGGAGTCATCCGCCATCTCCCTCCACTTTGCCCTCCTGCGGCGGTCCGCCCCAGACGCGCAGCCCGAACACAAAGAGTTTTTGATAAACCTAATAGACTCGCCCGGACACATCGACTTCAGCTACGAGGTCTCGACCGCCTCGCGGTTGTGCGACGGCGCAGTGGTGCTTGTAGACGCCGTCGAAGGCGTGTGTAGTCAGACCGTCACAGTGCTCCGCCAGACCTGGATCGAGAAACTGAAACCCCTGCTCGTCATTAACAAAATGGACAGACTGATCACAGAACTGAAAATGAGCCCTGGCGAAGCATACACACATCTGAGCAAGCTGCTCGAGCAGGTAAACGCCGTCATGGGCAGCTTCTACCAAGGAGAGCGCATGGAGGACGATCTCCGATGGCGCGAGAAGATGGAGGAGAGACTAACTGCCGCTGCTGAAGAAAAGGCCAACTCGACCTCGTCCTCCGTACTGGAAAACGGCGATGGCATCGACACCACAAGCACTCCTGCCGAGTACGAAGAAAAGGACGACGAGGACATTTACTTTGCTCCCGAGAAGAACAACGTCATCTTTAGCAGCGCCATCGATGGCTGGGCGTTTACTGTAAGACAGTTCGCTGCCCTCTATGAGCGGAAGCTGGGCATCAAGCGCTCTGTGCTTGAAAAGGTGCTGTGGGGCGACTTCTACCTTGATCCCAAGTCGAAGCGACTCCTGGGGACCAAACATCTCAAGGGCCGCCATCTGAAGCCCATGTTTGTCCAACTAGTTCTCGACAACATATGGGCCGTCTACGAGGCGACGACTGGAGGTAACAATGGGAAGGGGTGCGTGGATTTCCTTTCCGTCTGTCTTTGCGCTGTACATACTCTATCTAGTATACTCATTTATGTCGCAACAGAGATCCCACCATGGTTGAAAAGATTACAAAGTCTCTCAACCTGACTATCCCATCCCACATCCTCCGATCCCGCGATCCGCGGGCGCTCCTTACCACCCTTTTCGCGGCATGGCTTCCGCTGTCTACCGCTCTCCTAGTATCTGTCACCGAGTACCTCCCCTCTCCGACCAAAGCCCAGGCTGCACGGATACCCGAGATTCTCGACAACTCTCCGGGTGCTGATCATATCGCTCCGGAAGTCCGAAATGCCATGACGAACTTCAAGACCTCGGCCGACGCGCCTGTCGTGGCTTATGTCAGCAAGATGGTCGCCGTCCCAGAGAGTGAATTGCCAGAGAACAAACGTCGAGGTGGGGCGATGAGTGCCGAGGAAGCGCGGGAGCTTTCGCGAAAGAAGCGCGCAGAGATCGCACGGCAACAGGCTGCAGCGGGCGGGAGTCCGGATGTTGGAGGGTTGACCTCAGCACTTGGCTCGGCGGCGATCGGGGAGACGGAGACACCGGAAGAGACGGATGACACGAAGCTCGAGGCGGAGCATCTCATCGGCTTTGCCCGCATCTACTCGGGCACGCTCAGTGTTGGCGACGAGGTGTACGTGCTAGGTCCAAAGTTCACGCCGGCGAATCCGCATGCTGCGCCTGAACCGCACAAGGTCAAGATTACGGCGCTATATCTGATGATGGGACGCGCGCTGGAACCGCTAACCTCAGTGCCTGCTGGTGTCGTTTTTGGCATAGGTGGGCTCGCAGGTCATGTGCTGAAGTCGGGAACATTATGCTCCCAACTCCCTGGCTCAGTCAACCTGGCGGGTATTACCATGGGCACGCACCCAATCGTTCGTGTTGCATTAGAACCGGAGAACCCTTACGATCTCGACAAGATGATCAACGGCTTGAAATTATTGGTTCAGAGTGATCCGTGTGCAGAGTACGAAGTCCTACCCAGTGGCGAGCACGTCATCCTCACAGCCGGCGAATTACATCTAGAGCGGTGTCTCAAGGATCTGAGGGAGCGCTTTGCTCAATGCGAGATTCAAGCCGGTGAGGCAATCGTGCCGTATCGCGAGTCCATCGTTGCTGCTGCTGAGATGAACCCCCCCAAGGATCCGAACCTACCTAGAGGAACAGTGGTTGGTGTTACGGCGAGCGGTATGATGACAGTGCGTCTGCGAGTTCGCCCGCTACCAGAGAGCGTTGTGGACTTTCTCAGCAGGAATTCTGCGGCCATCAAGAGACTTTATTCAGAAAAGAGTGCCGAAGAGCAGCGGCAACGGATAGTGGACGAGGGTGCTGTCGAGCAAGATGGCATGGAAGAAGCAGAGCAGCTGGACACTGGCCTCGCCCTGAGTTTGTCTGAATTCAAGAAGCAGCTCCAGGATGCGTTCAAAGAGGTCAAGGGCCAACGCGAGGTGTGGGCCGATGTCATTGAGAAGATCACCGCTTTTGGGCCGCGTAGGATAGGTCCGAACATCCTAGTGGATGCTACAAGCGGTGGCATCTGCGGGAAAGCGCAAGTCTTCCATTCATGCTCATATAATCAACGTAGCTAACACATGTCACAGCCTCCGCGAATCCGGGGACCCAGAGCTCGAAACCGTCGAGCAAGCCAAAGTCGCCCACGCCCTAACCCCCCGCTCCTTCGCTGACAAGATCATCTACGCCTTCCAACTAGCAACTGCTCAAGGCCCATTGTGCGCTGAGCCAGTTCAAGGCATCGCCGTCTTCCTCGAAGACGTCAGCATCTCCATCCCTGCCACCGAGGATTCTGTCCCAGATCGCATGGGCCGTCTAACCGGCGAGGTCATCAAAGCTGTCCGCAGCAGCATCCACCAAGGCTTCCTCGACTGGTCGCCCCGCATAAACCTCGCAATGTACACGTGCGAAATCCAAGCCTCGACCGACGTACTCGGGCGCGTCTACGCGGTGCTAACGCGCCGTCGTGGCACTATCCTCTCCGAAACCTTATCCAGCACGTCCTCTGCGTCTACCACGGGTTCCCAAACATTCACTATTTCAGCGCTGCTGCCTGTCGCGGAGTCATTCGGTTTCAGCGATGAGATCCGGAAGAGGAGCTCAGGGAGCGCGAGTCCGCAGTTGCGATTTGCGGGCTTCAGAGCCCTGGAGGAGGATCCGTATTGGGTGCCTACTACCGAGGATGAGTTGGAGGATTTGGGCGAGTTGGCGGATAAGGAGAATGTGGCGAGGAGGTATGTGGATGGGGTTAGGAGGAGGAAGGGGTTGGTTGTTCAGGAGGTGCTTGTTCGGGATGCGGAGAAGCAGAAGACGCTTAAGCGGTAGGGGAGGAGGAATGATGGCAATTGGGGGGTTTAGACAGACGTGTAGATGGAACATGCGTTCAGCAAAAGCTTAGAAAGGACTATTTAGACATGACACCCAATTCTTTTTATGCATTATATTAGTTCTTCTATATTTACTATCGTAACTTCAAGTTAGTGATATTTTTTCAAGGTACTGCTACTATGCTAACCTACATTTACTTTAACCTACCTTACCTAGCTGTCTCTACTATGTCTGATATTATGTAGAAAAAGTAGAGACAGCTATCATGTTCCTTGGTACTATAGAGCAGAGAGCTGTATACATACATGGCGCCGGGAGGCTAGCAACATGGTACAGCAATTTCCCAACCATAGACATCTGATCTTCACATCGTTTTCAGCTCCTTTTCGATCTTGGCCCAGGCTGGCGGAAGCAGAGTTGCAGTCAGCCAGTAGTTATCGAGGTGATCTTTGCCCAACACAACGATGATATTCCTAGTCGTTGCGCTCTCTCGCATCGATTGCGCGTGGTGGAACGCTATGGTTCCGGGCGGATTGCTCCTCGACTGTCCGGTCTCGCCGGCACGCACAAGCGCGGGGCTAAAATCGGCCGTTTGGAAAAACTTGGCCCGCGTCCAGTTGGTAAAAGGCATCAGCAGGGCGTCGGAGTCGCAGTACAGCATGGTGGACGGATCGCCGCCAGATCCATACTCTTGTCGTACCTCGCGCAGATAGGCTAGCACTTGAGGCTCTGTCGACTGCTCCATCAGATGACGCCGGTTCTCTAGGGCAATATGCCCCAGTGGCCCGGTTGAGACATCGGACGATATGAATGTGAAGCCTGCTACGGACATGTTCTGGATGTAAACACCGGACGCCTGAGCCAGTGATGATAGTCGAAATCGCGCATTGACCGGGTGAAGCGCCGCTACGGGCCGGGGATATGGCAGAGCGGAAGCCACGGCGCGCAGTGTCCATGCCGTTAGCACGTCGCCCTCGCTAATAAAAGGCTTCTCCGCCTTATCGTCGAGAGCGACCAGGTCGCCCTGAGCCTGAAGTCGCAACTTGGCTACTACCTTTGCTGGCAAAAAGATGGTTCGCGTCTCAACGACGCGGTTCCGCAGTAAATCTCCCGCAAATCGCAGCCCAAACATGGCCATGGCCCATCCCTTCAGCCGCTTCTGTCCCAGATGGTACTCTTCTTTCTCCACAGGCGCATCTACGGCTGCAGATATCACGTCTTCCCGTGCACCAAGCACAGGCGGCACTTCCGACTCCCGCCCAGCTAGGACGAGAGACCAACCGTGGAGGAGGGCCTGCTGGCCCATGACATCCATGAGTGTGTGTGGCCATGTGAGCGACACGAGCGTTGCGTTGTTGAAGGATGTGATAAAGAGCGATAGCTGGGGCGTGTCTGAGTAGACGAAGTCGTCTATCGTCTCTGGCGCATTTTCTGGAGCCATAAAGGCCCGAAAGGCTTGGGGTCCTGTCTGAATGGATGGGCCCTCAGTGGCTTTAGGGAGGCTTTTTGCCTCTGGATGCTCTTCAATGTCCATGGCCATGGATTGATGAGCGTAGGAAACTGCAGGACGTTCCGCTGTGAAGGGCCGCGGCACGTGAATCTCCAATGCGCCATTTTCCTGAAGATCAGAAGTTAGTAGATGTTGATCGGAATGGTTGAATGCACGATATAATGAGAATCTTACATTCAACCTTATCCGACCACCAATCTTCCTCCAATCTCCAATCTCTAGCAATTTTGATAGCGAGGCGTGGAGATGGTCCGCATCGAGTACATCGTTGAAGCACAGTGTCCATGCAACGACGATGGTCCGGAACGTCTTGGTATCGTCGAGCATGTGCACGGGATATACATCGTCGCTTTCGATTCGCGGTGGTAGAGCTCGTGCGGGAGAAGCTCCGAGTAAACGCCGTAATGCCTCCATCCTATCGAGACTGAGAGACCTCTTAGTGATGATGCAAGTACAGGCTTAGAGACTTGCGAGTTGGACATCTGCTAGCTAGTATATATATGCATAGGACGGTTATATACTTTACAACCCTAGTTCCAATAGCACATGAATGCCAGTGAAACAGGGGTTCGCTTAACTAAATCATCTTAGCGTTGCGAGTAAATGAGAGAACGGGTGAAAATAAGCGAGGCGGCAAGATTACAAGTACAAGTTCTGCAACAGGGAACGGCCCGACCAAAGAAGGTTTGGCCGGGCAGACGCATTGACTACGATATAGAGCTAACCACGAATATGAGATAGCTGTGGAAAGGGACTAGCTATGATAGGAAATGAATGTTTGAGAATGTATCCAACTACACGGCCTTTTGGTCGGTTGTATGTATACGCTTAATCTGAAATTGTACAGCTATAGAGTCAAGCTCCAGCTTTCGACTTGAGACTATTGCGGTGTTTTGTATCCCATTGATCACTATTGTGACTGGCTTCTGATATATCAGTCAGGATTTCTGCGAGTTGGCGTTACGAGGGGTAAAAGTCTGCTTGGAAAAGTATGCGAGGCGGTGCCAGAGCCCATTGCTTTGGATAAGTGTTGTGGTCTTCTAACGGCGCGCGCACTGCAGAAATGATGTCTAGATTGTACCCGCGAACCCCTACTACGAAAGAACGAGGAATAAACACGGCAGCCATTTGAGGTGATCCAATGAGTCAATCTACAGGTTGAGCGAGGTCAAGCTGTCATCTCGGAGAAAACCAAAGGAACTGTTCACAATGCCTCCCCATCTCATTGCGTCAGTGACATATCCGCACCAATACTACTGTCGTCCCCGTCCTAATTATACCAACTATGTACCAACTCTGGGCCCCTTCTCCTCCCTTTCGCCCCCTTCTTCACCCAAGTATATTCGCCTCTCCCTACGCCTCCATCCACGTCATCCCACTCATCGTCATCATCATGCGGCCTCCTATTGCCACCAACACGATGTCGTCGTCCACCACCATACCACGGTCCCTCCTCGACCTCAGCCCAACTCTGCTTTAACCGCCTCGTATGTTCATACAGCACCTCCATCTCGCTGTGACTCAACTCTACCTTGACAAGTATGTAGTCGATATCCTGCGAATCAAATTCCCATGGCAAACCATAGTAGGCCAAGGTTTCGGGGAGAATGCGAGCGCGATTGATGCGCATGTAGCTTGGTACATTGGGTTTGTAGCCAGGCTGGTAACCGTAGGGTTTAACGAACTCCGGTGTTCTGCCATAATGGTTGAGGGGTAGATGTCGCGGTGGGCGTGGGCGAGCGGACCTATTCTCGACGTGGACGCGGGCCGCAAGGGGTGGTGGACCGTGAGATGGTAAGCGCTCCTTGGGACCTCCCAGCCGTAGCTCGTCGAGCTCGTCCTCGAGCGCATATTCTTCGGGTATTACTCGGGTGCGGTGTGTATATGGGTTCAAGTTTGTGCGTTGGCGTCTATGATATTCTGGTATGGTGTGATCAGTGGGAAAGCTTATGTCGTGTGTCTCGTTCCATGGCCAATTATCTAGTTTGGGAGTTGCGTATTCCGCTTCGTCGGCGATTGACTTGTAGTCGAGAGTCGTAGAAGAATCCGAATATCTTTTTGTGGCGTGCTTGCGCTTCCCCGTTAGGATCCGGTAGGAAGCACTGAAACGATCGCGAAGCTCATCACCATTGTAGGCGACGAAGGTTATTGTACCCAAAACCATCGCCGTAAGAGGGATGGCTATTTCCCAGAACAGTGCTTGTGTGTTGTTCATATCTCGTATGTCGGATGTGTTCATGCCGAGGAATGATGTGACGAAGGACAGGGGAAGAAAGATGATGGTGACCACGGTGAAGACAAGGATTGCCTTGCCATGATCTTCTTCGTTGATCTCGGCACTCTGCTTGGTGCTTTCTATCAAGGGACCGCATCGCTGGATTTGCTCAGCGTAATCCTCTTGTGTTGAGGCAAGATTCTCAAGGCAGGATTCCAGCACGAGGCGTTCGCGAGGAAAGAGAGCGCGGCGCGAAGGGATATCAGTGGGATAGGTTTCGTCGTTCAGAACGCTCAAGTAGTTCTCGACCAGCCTCGTTTGCCAGTTGTTCACTTCTGATAGGATGTGTAGCTCCTCTTTGAGAAGGTTGATTGAGCGGAGTAAACGTTTTCCGGGGCGATGGTTGACTTGAAATTGCTTTTCCGTATCAGTGGCCGCAGTATGCTACCGAGTGTGGAAGACTTACAAGGGTAGAAAGATAATCTCTATACAGATCTGCCACTGTCTTGCCCTTATCCAAGGGCTGGACGATAAGCCTTCTCATGAACCAGGTACTTATGTACTGTGGCCCTAAGGACATCCTCTTCCAGTAATCGTTAGGATTCGAGGAGCTAGCCATACGGCATAAGTCCACGCGCGCCTTTGACAAAGGCCTTCTGACATCATCGCTGAAACGCTCGAGTGCGATGACTATTCTATTCCAGTTGTTCGGGAACTTTTCGCCACGTTTGTCTTTCTCCAGTATGTTGAAACCCTCCTCTGTGAAGTGCAAGCTTCGCTCTACAGCCAAGTAGAAAACAATGAGGCGATGAAGCGTCTCAAGAAGCTTCTCCGGAAACGTGTATAAGTCTGACTTGTGCCCATCCTCTTTCCTCACGCCGTCAACAACTTCTTTGAGCTGGTCGAGAATACTGCGAGCTGCGAGAGTTCCTTGTTCTAGTATAAGCACAGCTTTCGCAAGTCCAAGTTCGATGATGCCTTGGTCATCATTACGAATCCAGTCTTTCAATCTGTCGGTCTCTAGTAGTGGAGTCAACTTAGCATCGTGCGGTTCGCCGGCGCTGCGTGAGATTCGACTGATGTGGCCACGCAGATGCTCCAAAGCATCGTTGGGATCGTTAAAGGGCGTTCTCCATTTGCATCGTTTGCATTTCCGGAGAGACTGAACAAGCCTACCATCCGATTCAGGAAGTGCAATGGAGGGCTTTGAAGCATCTAGACCTGAAAATGGGGGGGACGGTATACGTATTCGCCAAGAACGTTTTCCGGTCAGGGGTCCCTTCCAGACAGGGTCGAGATATTCTTGGAAGTCAGGCGCGCAAGGCTCAGTGTTACTTAACCTCTCAGTGGCGTCCAAGAGCTTTGACATTGCACCCCATACTTTACGAAGCATCGTAGTATGATCGACATCCGAGACGAATAGCTTCAACGTCTCGTGCACGATGCTAACAAAGCTCTTGATCTCCTCCTCTAGTCCGATGCGCTTTGACTTGATGATAGACTGATGGAATGTTTCGTACAATGGAGCAGCTTTAGAGGAAGACATACCGCCCACTTCGAATAAGGCATTTGCTAGAATGTCCTTCGAGGTCTTAGTTGAAAGGGAGTCGTAATATTTTGTCGATGTAAACGTCTCATCGACAGGCCCCAATGTTTCGTAGGATGGTAGGCACTCTGTCTTCATCTTTCTTTCGACCAAATCAAGGCAGTGAAGCGAGCGGTTTGTAGTAGCCGTGGTTACTCCCAGTAAACTTTCACCGTCCTTGGATGTATTCGGCCAATCGAAGAAGGGCGGTACCGAATTATCTGGGAACCCCAGCGGTTGTATCTGTTGGATTTCTTGCGGTGGACTCTCGTTCATGTCTTCCTTTATTTTCTCGTCAACGACCGAAAGATCGATGAACAAATTCTTTTGCTGGAGAAGACGAGGCCAATTGTGAGGTCCAATCTTCCTATCAACTCCGTCTGGGGGTTTCCAGGCTACTTGTAAGCCTGCGTCAGACCGATTACCTGGTAGCATCCTCAGCTCCCTGAGTCTTTGTTCAACCTCAAAGTATGATCGGATTTCCTGCAGCTTGAAGAGCAGCACGCGCCCACCCAAATCAGTAAGCCTAACGGCTGTCAGTGTATTGTCTTCAACACTGCTGGTGAGGTATTTGAGCTCTTCTTCTTGGACTTCGATTGATTTGACAAACTCGGAAGACAGCGGACGATATCCAGCGGTAACAACAATATTGGAATTGATGTTCAGCATCCAAATAGATGGTATATGGATCAGATTGTCGTTGTGTGCATTTCCAATTTTTCGAAAGGCTTGTTCATCGTCTCTATCTCGCACCGGTTCGTAAGGATATTTAGGATAGTATGACTGCATTAAAGTCCTCGGAGGATGAAGGCGGTCCGACTGGGCAGCTGTAGCTCTCAGAGGTCTTCGAACGTCAAAATGCGGGATGCAAGAGAATATGACGGAGGAAGGCTCAGTTTTACTGGCATCGTCGCCGCGTAGAACAGTTCCTGGCTCGATAAACATTCCGGTTTGAAACGTCTTCAGACTATCTTTCTCAATCTTCATTAAAGTCTTCATGATGACTTCCCGAAGCCGGTCGGATAAACTGGGTACGCTCAAGCATGTAGACTACCAGCGTCAGTGCAATCTTTCGAAGTGAACATCCATCGACTTACCTTGAACTGTGCCCAATCCAACAGCTCAGCATGAACGTGATACCAGCGGATACCAATACTGGAAGAATAAATGGAATTTTCAGGGCCCGGTAGTGTATGCACTTGGACTGCGGTTCTGTCATCGGCAGTTACAGTAAGTGCTTTGGTGATGTTGAGACTGTTCACATTCATCCCGTGGCCATCGAATGGTTTATTCGAGATGTCGCTGCTGCCCTCTGACACTTTTCCTGCACTTGAATGAACTCCGACCCATCTCGTGTCTACAGCGAATGAAAGGTCATTCCCAGCCTGGTCGTTTGGCGTTAGGGCGTTGCGTACAAGGTTAGAGACCGGTGAAGGCTCGCTTCCCTCTTCCTTCTCTTCATCTGTTAACTCTTCCTCTTCATTTTCGTCTTCATCTTCGTCTTCATCTTCGTCTTCTTCTTCTTCATTCGCAGACTCTTCTCGATCGCTCGGTCGTGCTCGTGGCGGAGGAGGTGGTGGTTGCATCGCGTCAATGTTGGCCCACTCGTCTTCTGAGGAATTGGATTCATCATTCGCAAACCCTACCCCCCTGTCTCTCGAATCATGAAAGCGGCTCGATTTTGCTTGTGCATCGGCATTGCCGGCAGACCAGAAAGCAATTCGAATGTGTGCTTCTGGGACGATCACAACGTCCCACAAGCTCGGTAATACAACATCGTACCCACGAGAGGTAGCCACCTTCACGTCCAATTCTTCATTGCGGATGTGTTCGAGATGCTCACCACCGCCCCTGCGCGTGTAAATTTCCTCGAGAAAATGCTTGAATTGCTAAAATGGAAAATGAGCATTCACATCGCCATTATGGAAAAAACAAGTATAGCGATACTCACCTTCCATTCTCTCCCAAGCTTGTATGGCAGAACGTATTGGTTATGTGCATGATCGCGAACATAGAGTCGAGCAGCTATACCGAGGCCTGATGCGGCGTTGGGATCGCTCGCTATTGCGCTTTCTGTTCCTGATAGATGTTTTATGCCTGGGTCAGACATGCAGGGCAAGCAAGCAACGCCGAGCTCTGTAAAACGACTGGATCAGATGAAGAAGAGAAGGACATGTCGGCCCTCCGAAACGCGTCGAGAAAAGAGTCATGTAAGCGCGGATCGTCAGCTCTCAGCCAGCTGCAGATCCTGGCCCCTGCGCGGGGGCGGCTCTTAGGTCACCTGCCACTCCCACTCGACTCCGAGAATTCCATGAGATGCAAGACAGCTAGTATCTAATCCATGATGAGATATCTTACAGCTGACATTGATCGGCATGCGATCTTCAAGAAAGTCGAGGTGTCGGGCGTCAACGGCACGTGATCGAAGTGGCTGTGCGATTCCCAAAATTAATTAGCGTGCGCGACAGCATTTCTGGACACATTATTGGCCACGATGTCTGAAGAAGTCAACACTCCGTACATTCACATTGACATTTCAAGCTACATTCAGCCCTCAAGAGGTGCTTGAGAGGCTGCGCAAACATAGCGAGCATAGCTAGCCGTTCGGATTAGGGTACCTGAATATGTAATTTCACGCCCGTAGGGACCATTTGCCCAATGATCTTGCGCTAGATCCTATCCCAAAATCCGCTATAGCGCCTTATTGGGATAGATAGAGTTTCCACTATACATTTGTATGCAGAGTTGAGCCCGGTTCCATAGCTGTTTGGGTACGCCGCACTCCATCGCGCACTGAAGACACAGCGCAATCCACAGTGAAGAAAGTTATTCCATTTACTACAGTTCATCCTCAGTGACTACTGCACAGATCTAATGCCCAAGTCAATCAGAGCCCCAGTACCTCGTAGCTCCACACCCCAACCCGACTTCTAGCAACCTCTCATAGAGAGCATTCTTGGCTGCCCATCAGGCGAGTTGTAGTAGGAGAGGATCGAGTAAGGAGCCACGACGAACACGATCGTATGTGGTCAGAAGAGCATTCCTGAGCATTCACGGTGGAGAATCGTAGAGTAGCGCTTGGGTCGGATCGGTTCGGTTCGCGAGAGGATACGAGGACTCGATAGACAGAGTAGGAACTCAGTTACTATGCCTCAAATAGCTCTACAGCTTGTTAGTTGAGCTTCCTCGATGGGCGAGGTAGCTGGCGCACTTACTATAATAGGAGCGGAGTCGTCAGCATCTCTTGTGCGCGAAGATTGGTCGTATTGTACTGTACGGCGAGCTGGAATGGTAGTAGGCGATATTCTCCGAAGAGGTTCGATTCCTCTTTTGTGTGCCGTCCCTCAATCGAATACAACGTCGCGTTGGTCCAATCTCGCACTTGGTAAAGCTCGGCGGAGATGATATTGACCTCCGTTCCCCATGGTCTGAAGAGAGTGCCATCCAATGAGCGCTGTACATCTCGACAGCTCCAGCACGCACGATGCATGAACTCGACCGGAGATTCCGCGACGTCTAGTGGTCTCTGACTTGTACTCTGCCGCAAACTCCCCGAAGAAGCTAGCAGCTGTATGATCCTGGTCTCCATTCCAGTGCAAGCCAGCCCACAAGAAGGGTCGTTTGGAAACCGACCTCGGTAGTGATTGTGACGTATGGGGGCTGCAGAGCATACAATATAAGGATATTGAAGGCCTTGCTCATATCGTTACGTGGCAACATCGATGGAACGCCGCTCCATGATCGATTTCCGAGACCTCCGTACGATTCAAAGTGTAGTCGAGTGTAGCTTTCGTGCCACGAGCATGCGACGATCGAGGACGTTTCGGACACTGACGGCGTCAGTCTGATGGAGAGGTAGCGGCCGTTGATGATCCTAGCTATTGGTGAGTGCTCATAGATTGAGGAGAGAGTCGACCAATAGATCAAAGTTCTTTCTGCAAGAACAGCGCATGCTGCCGGAGAATTCAGCGCTACGAAGTGCGACCTTTCTGGAAGGTCATCATTCCACAGTTCTGTCACTCAACGTCCTGCGACATCTTTGTTACTTCCACGGGAGGAAGGAACAAAGTGTGGAGTCGTGCGTGCGTGCGATGCCGCCCCTGCTGCGCAGCCTGCTTCGACGACAAGCCCGTTGACGGCGCGTTCGTTCCAATCGCGGTCTGATGAGTGCCGCCAATCACCAAACTGATGCGTATGACGGTCCGCGTTGACGTCTTCGAAAGATTCGTGGTGCTTCTGCTTGGTTCGCTGAGATCCGCGTGTTTCGTGAGGCAGCGACGCGTTGGAGGGCCTTGCTGAGGTGGTGATGAGATAGTAGGTGTTCGAATGGGTCAAAGTTGAGTGCAAAGATAGCAGACTCGGGGATGTTTGATGACCAAAGGAATATAGTGGTAAAGAGGTCGAGTTGAAAAGCGAGAAGGCTGCGGCGAGGGGGCGTTTGAGGAACTATGCCGGGGTATGGTTGGGCTGCCGAGCCCGCAGTCATCAATTACTACGCCATAAAAAATCTCCTCGGGATCAGCCATAGACTCAAGACACCGACCAATAAGCGATGTTATTCTTTTCTACGGAAATTACTCGTGTACTCTTTAAGCGCCCGGTCTTGCTCCTCAGTCTCACATCGTAAAGGCGATCAACATCTCCAGCCATGAGTTCCGTCGCACAAGATACTCCTCTCAAAACCCCAGACATCGGGAAAGCCTTTTGTGTGAGGGGGGTGCGCAGTTGCCACGAACAACCCCGTAGCACGGTGTCTGATAGGCGCATTCAGTCCGCATGTTGTAGATCGAAAATGGGTCTTCCGCCATAGGTCCCTCGATGTACCGCTGCAACATGGACGTACCCGCAAAGCCGGCACGGGGATTCTGGCCTTGACTTGGTCCTTTGGCGACCTGGATCGAGACAAGCGCAGTCGTGAACGAAGTCGATGCTTGGGACGTGTCGCTGGGCATTTCACTCGATCGCGGCGTTGCCGGAGTATTGGACGAAGACGAAGACACTCCGTTCAAGGATTTTCTCAACGTAATCCGGGCCGCAATGATAGTGGGTTGTAGCACGTTGTTTGGTGCCGTGTTTGCCGTCGATAAGCCCGAGGAGGCTCAGTGTTTTCCATGGATAGATAAATTTGACGATCCAATCCATGGATCCATTATCCATGGAGTGCTGGATATCCATAGATTTTGTATAGTGGATCGGCTATACCTAGATAGGCCTTACATAAAGCTTATATTAAGGGCAATATTAAAGGCTCCGGAGGGGTCCTTCCTAATCGGGTAATCGGTAATACTTTGGGCTTGGTGTTGAGGTTTGGCAAATCACTATAAACGTTCTAGGGTTACCCACTGGGGTTAAATTCAATTGCAAACTACGTAGTACTATCCTAGGTCCTCTTATACGCTGAGAATAGTGATAGAGAACCCTCGTCGTCGCCCTCGTCGCCCTTATTACCCTCTAGTTGGCCAGCATCGCCGTTATCTATCTAGTTGAGCTGCATCCCTCCCTTTCTAATTTAAATTAGGCCTAATCGATCCTATAATAAGAGGCACTTATAAGCTTTAATTACGTTATCTTTTAATCAATTTCAACGCTTCGTAATAAGTACTCCGGCTAAACTAAATATCCTCTCCGGTTCGGCACTTATGGCGGGGATTAATAGAATATTAATAGCTATATAGGATAACCTAGGCCATCGTTCAACTATATAACTACTTAGCTAGTATTTAATTAGATTAGTTATAAAGGGCACTAGCTTCTCTATAAGATACTCCGCGAGCTCGTCCTTGCTACCTAAGCTATTATCACTCTAGCTATCTTAAAACGCGCGCATTGCGTAGATCTAGTAGTTAGTAATTAACTAGGTAGCTATAGGCTATAATCTCTCTAAGCCTTATAAGAGTAAGGGTAGCTTCTTATAATTAGCCTTCTAAAGCTTCTCTACCTACTTCTATGCCCGGGTGTTCTAACTCTAGTAGTAATTCCCCTATTAACGCTAGATATACTATATCTTTAACTAAGGATTAAGTATTAACGCCGCTGTGTATACAGGTGAATCGTTAAGCTTCTTATAGTAGTTATTAGCCTTTTCCTAAGCTCTTTAAATTATACTAGCTATAACGTCGTCGCCCCTCGCGGCGTACAAAGCTTAGGTCGTCTTATAGTAGCTAAGAATAAATTTTATTAATAGAAAGGTATAGCTAATATTAATAAAGAGCCCCTGCCTACTATAAGGGTTACTTTATAGTTAAAGGGTAACGTTAGCTAATAGGGTAAGTAGCTATTTATAAGAAATAAAGACAGCCTAATCATTAACACTTAGAGGGTGTTAAAGAACCCCTTAAGTAAGCTAGCTATAGTCTTTAACTAGCCTCCTCTTCTCGCGTAGTCCTTTAGTATTAATAAATTAATTAATAGCGTCTATTAATTTAAGAAACTAAATAATTATATTAAAGGTAGAGTTCTACTAGGTAGTATTACTAAGTATCAACTTCTTAATCTACGGCTTAATACCTAATACCCATCTCTTAACCTAAAGAGTCCTTTATAGTTCTTTAAACCGGTATATCCTTTAGGGTAAAGTAATAATCTATTATATAATATTACGTAGTTATCTAATAGCTCTAAGAGATCTCTATTACTTTATATAATTAATAGGATTAAAAGTTTATAATAGTTTAATTTTAATCTAATCTAGATCCTTACTAAATAACAACGCGCGCGTAATAAGATTATAGTTATAGTCTATACACCGGGTACGCCGCTATAATAGGTTAAAAGAGCGTCCTTTTAATAGGTAATAAGCCTATATAGCCTCTATAGCGGTGTCGTTATTAGTAGTGTTATCGGTAATAAAATATCTAAGGTTATCCTTAAAGCTATATATCTGAATAGCCTCTAGAATTAACTCTATAATATTAACCCTAGTGTGAGACTTAACTAGGGGTAATAAGGTAATTAGAATTAATTAAAACTAGTTATTTAAATCTATAAAATAAGCTACTACGCTATTTATAGCCTTCTTATTAGGGGAGGTCTATAGATTAAAGGCTATATAGATTCGTAATTAGGCTAATATAATAGCGGCGATAATAGTTAATCTCTAGCGGTAGAACTCCTATACTACCTATCTATAGATAGTGTTATTAGCTAGGATTAATTTATTATACTTTATTCGTAGATTTAAGTAATAGAGCAAGTCCCTAAACGCTAGGTTATCTACCTTATAGAAGGGGATATAGTTCTTAATTACCTAGCGCACTAATAATTAATAAAATACCTTAATATTAAACGTAGTAGAGAGATAACTAATTACCTAGGCATTCTTTAGGTTCGTCGGGTCGAGGCTAAGCCGATTAATAACACCTTTACCTTTTAGATTAATATTAAAGATCTCTAGATACGATCTATAGAGATGTAATTGTATAGAGCTAGTACCGTACTTAGTCTTATATATAAAGTAGCTATATAGCTTAAGAGCGCAGAGCCGGCAGAGCTAGAACTCTTTATTACTCTCTCTCTACTCTAAGGGAACCCTATACCTCCATATTATAGACTTCTTAAAGTAGTATAGAGTGAGGGGCACTACAAGCCCCGGCTGGAGCTTATTCTAATCAACCCAGGTATAATTAAAATCCAGAGACCTAGAAGCCAGCCCACCTACTACTACTCTCTATAAATCTTAATTTGTACGCTGGAGCTCCGTCAGGCAAAGTACTTATAAGGATTCTAGCTTACTAACCTTAGAGTCCTCCGCCAAAAGCTCTACCTTAGTAAGATCTCGAGATGGCTCTAGTTAATAGGATAGCGGCACTGAGCCCTAGGAGGACTTATAGAGGCTTAATTCTTAGAGCCTTACACGCTTCTAGGACCCCTCTTAATCAATTTGCTATCTCTTTTTGCCCCTCCCCGTAGTGCCCGGCGGCGGCAGTGTAGTTAACGGGCCCTCACTCAGCTCAGTAAGGGTTAAACGTTTACTCCTTAGGTCGGGCATCGTAATTCGAGGGGATATCAAGTATATTAAGAGAGTTGATGGGTATGGTATACGGTGTACGTATCTACATCACTCAGTAAGGTTGGTAGGTTGATATTGCAATATTATTGTGTGACAGCTCGCTACCACTATACACCTCCCCAACGTTGACCACCTGCATGAGCCTTACCTCTTTAGGCTACGCTACTGCCTATTCAGGTAAGGCGCCGTAAATCCATGGATATCCATCAATCCATGGATTCAAATCTATGGATTAGATATCTATCCATGGAAAACACTGAGGAGGCTCTGCAATACGATTAGTAGCATAACCAATGGGCAGCCAAAGAGGTCAGCCTTACCGCCCTGTATTCTGAGCAGCCCCACCACCAGTAAATACATTCTCAGACATTTTAGACGTTGTTCAGGCGGACCTGTGGAAACAGCGAAGCCGAAAGGTGAGGTGTGTTGAAACAGTCATGTTGTCGGTTTGGTATGATCTATTATAGATTTTGCGTTGCCTAGAGCTCCACACAGAGCGGGGCGAGCCTTTGCATTGAAGCATACAGGTCACTGAATCAATTTTCTTCGAACGTGTGACAGTGATACCTGTGGTATGTACGTGGCTGGGATGGGCATCTTGGAAAGGCACTGCACCGATCTAATGACATATTTCGCGACGACAGAGCATTTTCATAAACAGCGAGAATCCCGAATGCAAGGTTGTGGGACCACGTTGGGATCGCGGATGCGGAGGGTTACCCGCGCGCGCAAGGAGCTCGACCAGCTGAGTCTGTGATTAGTGCTTCGGCCCGTTTGGGAACCAACGCGGAATAATCCTTCGAAGTTGCTGCTTCGTACCTTTGGTCTTATTCCGCTAAGCCCTGTAACAGATCGTCGTTGGGACACCCAGCTGACCTCTTGCACAAGGGCTGTTTGAGCATCTTGGGCGTCCCAAAGGGTCCGAAATAATGATCATCTCTGCTCAACAAGGTACCTTCGGCCCTCGGCCGTGCAGAAGCTCGTTGGAAGTGGTTCCATTGTAATGTCTAGCATTGCCCAAGTCACGGCCACGTTAGTGCTGACCGAGTGGCGGAGATGTTGGTACTGGAGAAATTACAGGACGCTTTCTCGTCGTCTCGGTTACTTATCTCGCTCGGCTTACCGACAGTCTCGGACCCACGGCTGGATATTGCCTACTGGATACGAGCTTCGCTTAGGCATAGTAGGCAAAGGGGGCGGTGAACACAAGCCCCTATCTAGCGAATCGTGACGGAGTGCACCCACTCCTAGTTGAGGGCGCCCACCCACACTTTTGAGCCGAGCAATCCGAACGGTTTTTTTTGAGTTCGCTCCATCGTGCAAGAGTGTATATATTTACTCCGATAAACTAAAACGTCATCTCCGCAAGCAGGTGATAAGCGAGTATCGTTGCTGTTGGATACAGGTGTCACGCCGGAGTACTGTTTTCAAAACCAAACACGCAAAATGCGAATGAAAGTTACACACAATATTACGCTGAGGAGGACAGGGGTCGAGTTCCAAAGACGTGTCGCCCAGGGGCTAAAGGTGTGGCAGAAGGTACCGCGCCGGTGATGACAGTCCGGCCATCTTGTTTCCAGCCGACGAGCATGATCCCAAGGCGGGCAAAGCTCTGATGGACATACACGAATGGATTTGGTAGGCCATGGGTACGGACGATTCTGACACCCGTCAGCGAGTCATCGAGGCGCGGACGTCAAGCCACCAACCTCAGCCAACGAAGAATTGTAGCAGCGAATATCTGGCGGGACTCTGGAAGGATGGCAACCGCTGGGTCGTTGAAGATGTCTTAGCGTGCTGGCTTTGCCAGCGGATACACAAGCGATGGACTGCAAGCGTGCCAGTAGGGCGGCATAGCGCCGATCAGAGCTAATCAGGAAAGGTGTCTCATGAGTGAGAAGCAAAATCAGTCCAGGCACACCCACAATCTGCACTTCGACCGTACTAGTGACTAGCTCTGGGTGGTGTACTACCCTCAATATCAAATGGAAATTGGCTGAATACCACGGACTGCGCATGAGCCAATGTGTGGTAACAGATCGCAGCTGTAATTAGATAAACGCACATTAGCTAACAGCGGTGAGACTATCCTAGGAAGAAGTTGCCACTTAGACGAAGATATGCCGGCGTCACTTGTTCGAGGTTTCCAAACGAGGAATAGGTCGGATCGACCTGCCACGGTAGCAGACCCTCGTGTTCGTGGGGGCTGGAGCCGAAAATCCTATGCAGAAACGCAGGCGGAAGCGTGCGGGTTAATTCCCCATTCGTCGTGCCATACAAATCAGTGATTAGGCAGGGGCGTGTCCAGCACCCTACAGACGGCACATGCGTTTGTAGCATAGGCCATTGATTCTAGAAGATACCATGACAGAGTTGACACGGATTCAATCTTTCAAACGGCCCAACACTCATCCTAGTCCCGGGGGCCGTCCCAATGAGACATGTAGGCTGGTGGCCTGTGCAGGACTGGGGGTTGGCGCCACGAGGTTGCGTTGCCACGTGGGCAGCTGGCCTCTGAGTGAGTGCTTAGGGCTGGCGCTCGGGGGGCGTTCCTGGTGGCGCAGAACGGCATCGAAGACGTCAGAAGGCAGTCAAGCTCGTCAAAAGCAACGAGATTTTGCTGCTTCAGCGCACAGATACTACTATCAATATAGCGATTACCCCTGATACTTGCATGTTGGTGTTTCTGAAGGTGGTACAGAACTTCTCCTTGACTGCCCTGCGCCCTTTTTTCGTCCCCACGCGCTGGTTGCCAAGCTCTTTGGGTGGGGAGTCATCGGTCCACACCAAACCTGGATTGTTCGTGCGCTTCTCGTACATCTGGGCGAACCTAGGTGACGCATGGGACCGAATCGGTGTCGTCAACAAGATTGGCGCGGGCGCTAACTTACGATGCGCTAAGTGTGATTATCCCTACTAGCTTCAGCACGTTCACCTTTCTAGATGTTTCATAGATGTACCACACCGCGCTTCGCAATACACACAAGTTCTAGGGCCCCACATATCTCGACAAAGATCCAGTCTGACAGCTGTGCCGCTATCTAGCGTGACAGCCAAGCAAGCAGACAGCGCCTGGCAAGCGACCGGGGAACCGGGGAACCGGGTTCGCGACGAGGGGCAGCCGGGTCGCGTGCGACCGCCTGTGATGGCTACCGGCGAGGTTTCGGCGGCGGCGGCGAGAAGCGCAAGGTGCCCCCTAGACGCTCGAGGAAACGTACAAGACAGGGGGCCAGCAATTTAGCCACCTTCGCTCATTACAACGGGTAGTATGTGTTTCTGTCATCACCTGTAAAAGGAAAACTATTCGATAAGACGTCGCAACTCAAGGCCCCAGCAGGAATTAGGCGAAGTTTCCGCTTAGTGTTCGTGGTCATGGTCATGGTCATGGTCATGGTCCTCCTCCCTGTCCCACGGATGGCCTTCCCCCACCCCCTCCCAAGGATCACCGCCCTCCCAACTCATGAAAGTATAGTGCCCTTTCACGTCGCCTTCCAACTCCCCACACCTCCTCGCCTCCCAACTCCCCCTCCCCGCAACAATCTCCCACCCCCTCCTCGCTTTCCCACCCCATTCCCTCGCCCTCTCCTCTATGCCAAACGCACTCCACGTATACGCCAGAATCTCTTGGTACATGGGTAGTTCAACAAGCAAGCCCTCTTCTTCCATGAGAGAGATGAGTTCGGGCAGGAGACCGAGGAGTTGAGGGAGAGCATCTGTGCCGCTGGGTAGTGCGGCTTTGATTTCGGATATCTTCTGGAGGCGGGAGTTGGAGGCAGCTATGGTGGTTTGGTTGGAGGTACAGAGGGAGCAGGTACAGGGGAAACCCCAGTGGGCTTCTAGGGCTATACGGCGCTCGTCGTGGGGCAGCTGAGAGAAGCCGTCTGAGTGATAATGTCAGCAAGTGGTTGGGAACGAACATTTGTGCCTTCGAATATGACGCGGTTTTCTGTTCACCATGTAACGAACAAATGGAGCATCTAAGCGAAGTGATGGCAAGAGACGTGAAGGCTATCCTTCCAGTTCCACCTTCTCTTGCCAACTTTCGCCATGCGAGAGCGGAGGAACCATCTTTCTGAGGTGACCACAAAATAGACTTACAGCTGAACGTGAGTTCATCTCCGGTTTGGATATTGCGCAGGGCAAAGACGTCGAAGGTGAGCGTATAGTCGTTGAAGCGGTAGTATGCATTCGGCCGACATGCGTGGTTGATTCTCTGTATCAAAGTCAGCGCGTTGCTCAACCCACCGAGATCACGTGATCCGACTTTCTTTTGGAGGGAGGATTCCCAACTTCGGCTCTAAACGAAACGAAAACCTGCAGTCACTTACAGCAACCTCAGGCACAACCACCAAATGCCCCACCCCATCCCAAACCTTTACCCTCACCGCATTAATACCCACCAGATCCCCGATCAACTCCTCCTGCACATCTCCCACATCCCGCTCTCCACCCCTACCCCCCGTACTCAACCCCATAACCAAGTCTCTGCTCTTCTCCGGCAATTGCTCAACCGCCGTCCTCAACAGCAAGTTCTTCCGCGCCCGACTCGGCGTCGCAAGCACCTCTTTACTCACAAACAGCACAGGCGCTTTCAAAATGATCGTATCACCTGCCGCAATCGATCGCGTGGCGAATAAACCCTGCCCCTTATCCTTTGCTTCTTTCATTTCCCATGGCGGGTTGAGGTTAGACGTGTCGTCGAAGTAGGGCGAGAATACTTCGGCTGTCAATTCTGCGGCGGTTTCGGGCGTGGTGACGAGGCTGAGGCCTCTTCCGCTGTTAAATGCGGCGTTGGTGTAGACGCAGAAGTCACGGTGGACACCAAGATGAGCGTCCCCTTCGGGTGATGGGAGGACAGCTTTGATGCAGGTTGGGTTGTGTGTCCAGGGGAAGGTGTTGGATGTGGCGCCGTCCTGGACTACGGGACATGTCGTCGGAGGTGGGTTGATGAATGCATCCTGGATTGCTGGGCTGGAGCCGGTTTGGAAAAGGGCGGCTGCACGTGTGGCTAGGAGCAGTACTGGTAACAGGCGATATTGCGGCCGACACGACGATGTTGGAGACATAATGAAAGACAGGGAGAAAGGCCGTCAGATCCTACATCAGTCGGGAGCTGGTACGGAGACTGAGGTTTGAAGATGGACAGATTTAACGTCTGCACTAAAGCCACGTTTCGTGGATCGTGAATGGATTAGGATCATGCTGTCCTGATGTGCCTTGGCAGTGCGTATATTAGGCGTCGGTGGTACGGCGGCATACATGTGTGAGGTTTAGATGAACCAACTTCGGCTACCGGTAGATATGGACAACCCTGCTTGGCCCTTTTAGGTTAGCCCCTAAAGGTATATTCCCCTCTTCGTTATCGGTGGACACATCTGAGATGTATTGAGATTCGAGAAGGAGTTTAATTTAAAAAAAAAAAGTTTCGTGAAAATTTAGAAGATCCGATCTAAAAGATCACCAGCTCAAGTTGTTGTCAACGAGCATCAACACCCTGACTCCGCGCTCATGAGTACGTACACAATAAGTTCAAAAATGGCTCCACTCTAGCCATGCATTAAAGCATTAGTTCCTTGAGTGGAAAGGGTTCATCGCCTTGAGTTCCCTCTTCGCATTCGTTGACTTTGGCAATGTATCCGTGCAATCGGTCAACCCAGTCGTTCCCGAGCTGCCAAACAGCGACATCTTCAACATAGCATCCGCAAACTTCCCATTCCATTTGCCCGCATTATCCACGAAGCCACTGAACTCCTTACCGACCCCCTTGTACTTGGCCAGCTTGATGTCGGAAGGGAAGACCACAACGCCCTTCGGGGGCTTGAGAGTCTCTGCGTAGTACTTCACATCCCAAATGCCTGGTGTGGAGTCTTGCGGTAGCCCGACCTGGCCGGTTTTGGTGTCGAAGTTGAATTGGTTGGAGGTGGAGTGGGCGCCAAGGAGGGCGGCGAGGTCCCTATCGTCGAAGCCCTTGTCCGTGAAGAGTTGGGATAGGGATGCGGGATCAGCATTGACATCAGGGAGGAGGCCATTAGGAGCGGCTATTGTTGAGTCTTTACGGCCGACATATGTCTTTACGCGGGGACCACCAGGGCATGTGACGACGGCATGGTTTCCAGCGAAGACTAGAAAGTTGTTAGTCAAAGAGATCGTGCCGCGAGAACGAAAGGATAGACTTACCAATCATGTCAGCAACGCCAACCCTGTTTGCGACGGCAAGTGTTTTGAGGTCCGTGGCAATCTGTGCAAGACCCTTGTTCTCACTGCGACCGAGCTCCTCGGCATTGAGAGCTAGACTACCGTCACAACCACCTTTCGCGCCTTGGGCCTTGTTCCATGCTGTGTAGTGTCAGCTATGGGTTCATATGTGACTTCAAATATTGCGTACCTCCGCAGTCATGAAAGATCAAACGAATTGCAGCACGAGCATCCGGATTACATTGTCCGCCACTCAGGAATTTTGCTGTCAACTGCTTGGAAATAGACGTCCACACAGCAGGACACTTGCCACTTCCGCCTCCACTTCCGCTTCCACTTCCACTTCCGCTTCCACTTCCGCTTCCGCTAGTATTCCCGTCATCGCCATTCTTACGTGCAAATAGGCTGGTGACAATGGAAGCGTCGGGAAATGATAGGGCGCTGGCCGTAGATGCAAGGAGGGCAAGAGTGAAGAAGTGCATTGTGAAATGATCTCGTCAAGATCTTGATAGAAATCTGGAAGTGGAGTTGGCTGAACGAGAAGAGCTTTAGATGAGGACTTGTGCCACCTTTTATGTTCTATCCTGTAGTGTGCAGTTTATTTCCGCGAACCATGCTGCATTGCCACTGTGCAGATAGTACGATAGCTTCAAGAGCTGAGCGTCTAGACAGCATGTGTGCAGTAGGAGAAGCCATGGCTTGATCACGTTGGACCTTGGACAACTGTTCGAGCCACGACTTGGGCAAGGCGTGCGGGCTCGGCAGAAGACGAGTGGGTTTAGCAGAAGACGAAGTTTGTCGAAGTACGGGGTAAGGAGACTATTCCGAAGGTCTAGAAAGTATGGTGGTCGGCGACGATACTGATGGTTTTAAGCGAGTTTGGCCTAGCCTGACACGGTCTATTTGCGTTCCGACCCAAAGGCGAATAGAGCCAAGGGAGTGTATGCTCTTGGTTCCAGAACAATCTGACTAAGAAACAATAGACATTCCCTCTGGACTCCGATTGGTCCGCCTTGACCAGCCTCTTGCGGCCGTCAAAATTGTATCTTACGAGAGCTCACGATGAGGCGCATGTTCGATAGAGACGTGCAGAAACATGTAAGGAATAGCCTTCAGGTCGGCGCAATGTGCTGGCTGAGCTCAGGCAGCCGTCGCGAACCTAGACTGCCACGCAGTCGAGATGACGGGCCACGATTGGTACATCAACCTTCGTGGATCAAATGTCAGACTACACGTGTCGCTGACAGAGGCTTGCACTTCTTCAGGACCGTCAGCAGTCGACGACCCAAAGTGTAGGTAGTGGACGCCGCCATCGAGACGGTCTGAAGTATGAGGCATAGAAGCTTCGCGTGGTGATGCCATGGTGATCCATTTTCCTGAACTAGCGTGGGACCAGATGCTGGGCGGCGTTCCAAACCGCGAGCAAACGGAGTACGGCGCATCCGGTCCCAGATTGCGTCTGGCGTGGAGCCCTTTCAGAATACGCGAGGTCGAGACGAAGACCAACTGTAGACTAGCGAACCAAGCGGTGGCGGAGCGGTAGCGGCGTGGGGCTGCAACGCCGGATTGGGACACACGAAGGTCCAGAGCTTAACAACGACCATCGGACTATTGGACGGGAATAATGAAGCTCAACATCAAGCTTTGATCTACCGTATAGACGACTTGATGTGTCTTGATAATTCTTGATGTTTCTTAATATACCTCAAGCTTCTGCACGTCGGAAGATTGGCGATTGGCATGAAGCAAGACACGTAGACCTCGTATTGCGGATGCATGATAGCAGTGCATCTGCAGCCATCTCGATAGCGAGAAGCTGAAGTGACACCAACTGCTTCGGATGTTGCGAAATGGGGCGGCCGTGCTTTGGGGCAATAGGCATCGTGGCCCCTCTGGATAGGCTTTGCTGACTCGGTACCCAGCCTTTAGCTATCGCGCGATAGGAGTGGTCCGTAGGCAGCTATTCGAGACAATGAGGATAGCTAAACCCCGAATAGGATCCGAGTCTAGCGTAGTCCCCACAAGGCTTGTTGTACGGCGCAAGCTCCGGCTTTCAAGCCGTGGCGCAACGTATAGGGTCGTACGAGAACCTGGTAGAGCGGTGATAAACTGTGGCGGCGACGGCCCAGGCTGTCGGACCTGCAGCGTTCCGCAACCCCATTGGTTGTTAAGTCGCTGTGAATGGTATCGAAGGTACCTTTCCCTTCATGCTCTTGGCATTGTCTGCCCTGGGGGTTTAGTCGTCGGGCCTCCGAGCGGCCACTGCACATGATGTGGTTTACTAATCGACTGGTGAATCGGCGACGTATGTTTGTGAGAAATACGCTGGCGAGCTGCCCCAACGCAATACCCTCCGCCACTACTTCTCCGTATGGAGTCGACCCGTGAAGAGCTAGACGCGTGTGAAATGGTGCTGATCCGCTGACCTCCCCGGATTGCCTCTTTGGGGTTGATCACGATAATTGCTTCCCGCGCTACAGGATGCCACATCACAGTCTCGATTGCTCCGCCAATATGTTGCCCAGGCCCTCTTTCAGCGCGTTTGCCATGCCGGTTTCCGCGGGTTTCCTGCTCTCTCGGCCGACGAAGACGTGGACGAACTCGCCCACCGCCTTGACCTCGTCCTGTCCTTGTTCAAAAACGGCGATTTCGTAGGTGACTGAGCTCTTCCCAAGCTTGTTCACTCTCAGGGCCAGATCAACTACGGCGGGGAACTCGAGGGGGGCGAAGTAGTCGCAGTGTGAGTGAACGACTAGGCCGATGTGGGGCGAGGTGGGCGGGTGGAGCGAGCAGTGCTGGATGAGGTATGTGTTGACCACGGAGTCGAAGCTGGGATGTGTCAGCACCTACACATGTATGTATTGGAAAGGAATGGGACTCACAGGTAGTAGTATACGGAGTTGTTGAGGTGATGGTACATGTCGTTGTCGCTCCTGCCATGCCCGTCAGTGCTGTCGAAGTGGGAGGGCGCTGAGCGGCGCATCTACCATCTCGTCCTGTACTCGAGTTGGAACTTGTAGTCGCCTCGTCGTCGTGCCTTCAGCGCTGCCAATGCCATGTTCTTTAGGAATGCTATCGCGATACGATGTCGAAAAAGGTGCGCGTCGATGAGCTGGCTGGATTCGGCTAAACGCGTGCCTCGGTTCGGCGCGCCGTGATCAAGGCCTACGCGCATCGCCGTCTGTCACTATTTTTCCGACCCCTCCCCCCCCAACCCGCCGACGCCGTGCCCCGCCACCACATTGGCTCCTTCTCCGCGCATCCTCGCCTACCTCGCGAGCAAAGGGCGCCTGCCCACGTCAGCGAAGCCCACAATGTCCCTCGTCGTCTCCCCCCCGCGCGACAAGTACCCTCCGCTCCCCGACGATAAATTTCCCTTCAAAGAACCCCCACCCGTCGTCATCACTCCCTGCGATCCCTGGCCGCCGCCCTACTATCTCGAGGACAACCTGCGCAAGGTCAAGCCGTACCACTTCACATACAACACCTTCTGCAAAGAGCGATGGCGAGGGCGCGAAATTTTGGATATCTTTGCGAGCGAGTTCCGGGACCGCCCCGCCGCGTACTATGAACAGGCGATAGTAGAGGGGAGGGTTGTGGTGAACGGGAAGCCGGTGCCCTCGACCAAGACGATAGTGAAAAATGGGGACGTCATATCGCATACGCTGCATAGACACGAGCCTCCGTCGACAGCGCAGCCGATTGGCATAGTCCACGAGGACGACAACCTGATCGTCATCAACAAGCCCGCCGGGCTGCCTGTACATCCCGCCGGACGCTACAACTTCAACTCCATAATCGAGATCATGCGGGCAGACAGGGGCTATAGCTGGAATCCGCTGCCTTGCAATCGGCTGGACAGACTCACGAGCGGCATCATGTTCATCGGCAAGCACAGACAGGCAGCCGAGGACATGAGCGCCCAAATACGGGGGCGGACAGTTAAGAAGGAGTACGTTACGCGCGTTGTCGGCGAGTTCCCCGAGGGCGAGGTAGTCTGCGAGCAGCCCATCCTCCAGATCAGCCCAAAACTCGGCCTCAACCGCGTACGCGCAAACGGCAAAGAGGCTCGGACCGTCTTCAAGCGCATGGCCTACTATCCTCCAAAAGAAGCTCCCAACCCCCCACAAAGCGGCGACCACCCAGAAGGCATGGCCTGGAAACATCTCCACGGCTACTCCATCGTCCGCTGCTTCCCCATAACAGGCCGCACTCACCAACTCCGCGTCCACCTCCAATACCTCGGCCACCCCATCACCAACGACCCCATCTACGCCAACCAGCGCGTCTTCGGGCCCTCGCTCGGCAAAGGCCATTCGGAAACAGAAAATGACGAGGACATCCTGACGCGGTTGGGACGTATGGGCAAGGAAGACATTGCGGATGCGGTGGCCTACCACGACGAGATGGTAGATCTGTATAACAAGCGCAAGGCGGAGAAGATGACGGGCGAGACGTGTGATATTTGTGATACCCCGCTGTATAGCGACCCCGGTGTGCATGAGTTGGGCATTTATCTGCATGCGAGGCGATACAGGTGTGAGGATGGGAAGTGGGATTATGAGACGGGATTGCCTGAGTGGGCGTTGCCGCCGCCGGGGTATGAGGGGGCTACCGAGGCGACGCCGGAGTCGGACCCTCTTGCTGTTGACCTGAAAAAGTTGGGCTTAGAGGACGACGAGAGCAATGCGACTGGAAAGGCTGATGCTGTGCCGAAAAGCGCGGCTCACACTGGTCCGGATATTGCATCAAACGAGCCAGAAGCCGTCAGTGCGGTGGCTTGATGTGCACCGCCATTAGTCGACGCCTTGTACTCATAGAGGGTAAGACAAATGCCTATCCTCACAATCCGGATAACATCCGTTTCAGACACCCCGGGTGTATTACATGCGGTGATACATCAGACCATCCTCCGACATTTTACACCTGCAACTCAACCACCTTACCCCCACCTTCTCCACTCCTCAACAACGCCTCAAGCACCTGCAAATCCTTCAACGCCTGCTCCCCACTCTGCGCCTCGTTCCTCTTTCCACTCTGCAATGCCTCTCCCCACGCATTGATCTCCTGCTTCACCCCGTTCCCCTCATCCGGAAACTCCTTCACCTCCTCCTTTCCATCAACAGTCGTCACGACCTTTCCAAACGTGCGCACCACACTGCCCTTCTCACACGCAACCGCGTACTCGGACCCCTTCAACGTGGTTCCAAAGCTCATACTCAGCGTCCCTGAAACGCCAGAGCTTAGTTGTACCGTGGCATCAACCGTATCCACGGGTGGTAAATGTTCCTGCAACTGACACGTAAACGCGGCCAACTTCTCCATCTTCTCCCTACCCCCCTCAAGCATCAGCCGCGTGGCAGCAATAAAATGTACGCCGCCGTCCAGCAAGAAACCTCCCTGGTACTCGGGCTTCTTGCGCCACGCCGTCTCGAAGTACTTCCCGCCCGGCATGACCATGTTCTGTATCTTTGTGCGGAAACTTAGGATGCGGCCGAGGCTGCTGATTTGCGACGCAGCGTGCAGGAAGGATTCCATGAAGCGGAAGTTCTCGGCGACGCTGAAGGTGGGGCCGGAGCTGGGGACGTTGGATGAGATCCAGGAGAGGAGCTCGCTGGCGGTAGCGACGTCTTTTGCGATGGGCTTTTCCGCTATGACGTGTTTGCCTGCCGACAGGGCTTTCTTGATGTAGTCTGGCTGGACGAGGATGGGCAACCTAGTACACGAAACCGTTAGCATACGCTCCAGATATCTCGACCTTCCGAAAGGGTTGCTTCCAGGGCCAGCACATACGCAATAATCACACCCTTGATATCCTCCCTCTTCAGCAGATCCGCATACGTCTTGCCCTCTGAATCCTCACTGTACAAATCGACACCACTAACATTTGCAGCGAGCGCTTCCACTGACTTGCGGCTACGCGAGTAGATTGCTGCGAGGTTGAGAGTCGATGTTGCGCTGATGGCGGGGAGGTGCTCTTCTTTGGCGAAGATGCCGCTGCCGATGAGGGCGATGGATGTCATGCTTGTCGATGAATTGGTTCAATTGCAGGAGACGTAGAGTAATAATCGAGACGGAAGGTATGCAATGGGTAGATGGTCTATTGAAATTTGGGTGGTAATGGCTAGACTTTTCTAAGCTCTGGTGGGGAAATCTGGTGGGGTAAATATTGGCAGGTACGGTACACAGTGACGAAATCGGGCGCGAGGAGGGGTCGCCACCTCAGGGGTAGAAAGCCAACCGCGTCCTCGGAGCCGTCGAAAATGTACCACCGGTAGCAATCACGATCTACCTAACCCTTCGCGAACAGTGTCTTTAGGCAGATATCAGGACATAATGATGCTCATCTGCGGAGGAGCGCGCCTCAAAACCCTTCTAGAGGGCGGTTTGGACGGCGCGAGGTGGGGGTGGAGCAAGTGACAGATGCGGGGTGTGAATGACGGCATCGGTGTGGAATTTATGAAGAGCATGTACCTATGTGAAGATGGATTGTATAGTTGCAGTGGTGTTTTCCTTGTAGGGAAGTGCTGATTTCTAGGAAATATGCCGCTCGCATTGGTAGCCTCAAGACGGCGGACGGTTTACCCAAACAAGGAATACCGATCACTGGATACGAGGTTCCCCACCGCAGAATGAGATAGGACGGGAAAGGAGAAGGATTGTTCACTTGTTTAATTTTATCAGAACTAACCACCCTGCGCCTCCTTCGTGACCAATGTCCTACAAGAACCTGGAAGCAATGCTTTTGCCAGGAACGTCGCAATGCCTGTATGCGATGAGCCGCTGACCTTACCATCATAGTCAACCCCGCCATCCGCATGAAAACGAGCGAGTTTTCACTACAAGACCAAGACCGTCACTTTTGAGCCTTCTTCCTCCTCTCCGTCACTACGACGAAAACAAACGCGACGAGCATACCAAAGGCTCCTAGCGCGACGGAGAACCAGTACGCAGCCCTAAGTCCCACAAGTCTAACCGCAGTCGTTTTTGGGCTCATGTCGAGCAGCGGAGGGGGACGATCATGAACACCCATCTTCATCGACTCGTGGTGAAGAACGTATCTGTGCACGGTCCCAGCAAAGCCCAAACCACACGATATGCTGTAATTGACCATAGTACTAACAAGGCTTGCGGCTATACCCTGTTTCTCTTTGGGAAGCGCGGACGACATGAGAATGTTTGCGGCCGGGTAGCTCAGATTCATCGCCCCGGGCATGATGAGCACGGAGATGAAGGTCTGGGCCCAGTATGTCTGATGAAGTGGCATGGTGGCGAGGAGGAGGGAGCCGAGCATAAAGAAGGTCATCGCGATGAGCATGACGTAGCTCACTCCGACGCGCTTTATGAGCCAGACGGTCGAGAAGGCGAAGAGTACGCCGGTGATGGCTACCGGCGACGTTTCGGCAGCTGTGAGAAGCGCCGAATGTCCCCGTAGATGCTCGAGGAAGAGGTAGAGGTAGTATGCCCATATGCCGTGCGACGCCCAGCCAACCCCTATGCAGGTAAGGGCGAATATGGCGTCAATGCCGAGGCCGCGGATGGGAACGAGTGGGTAGTCCGTTGCATAAAGCTCGACCAGAATGAACATGACCATGAATATGATCCCGATGCCGAGGAGAGTACCGCTGTAGGGATTCGCCCAAGTCACCAATGGAGCTTGATTCAGGGCAAAATTGATGAGCACAAGGCCAGATACGCCTGTGAGGGTACCCCACCAATCAAATATCTGGCGTTGAGGTCGCTCCTCTTTCCCCAATGGTGGATGAATGAGGTCGTCAGGGAGTATTACCACGGCGAGACCCATAACAAGAAAGCACACGATGGAGAGGATCCAGAAGCACCACGGCCACCAAGCCAGGTCAGCGAGGAGTGCGCTGAAAACAGCCCCAGCGGTTGCGCCTAGTGGTCCGCACGCGCCGAAGCACGCGAATCCGATCATTCGTTTGTGTCCGACGGGGAGAGTGCAACCAATCAAAGCGATGGCATTCGGTACGAGAAGTGCGGGTCCTGGGTGTGGTTAGGATGCTGCAATTGTAGGGCAGCAGCAGAACTCACCTATGCCTTGAAAGGCACGGCATATGCTGAAGAAGATGTCACTCGATGTGTATGAGAAACCAGTAATCAACGACCATGCGCTAAACCAGATCCACCCGATGATGTACATGCGCTTGTGGCCGTACATATCTCCTAACCTGCCTGTGTATTGTCAGTGCTGGTGTGGAGTTGGGTAGCAGTAGGCCGGTTTCACGGATCCGTTGCTTCCTCTTTTGAAAGCCACATGCGTTGGATAGCCTACATGACTTGTAGGCATGAGGGTTGGTGCATCCATCGTGGAGTATGTCTCGCTCCGTGGCGGCCAGCATGTTTGCTGAAGTGTTGTGTCGGGCGACGTACCTGCAGGGAGGATGAAAGTACCAACGGTCATGCTGAAGGATGCCGAGAACCAGCTCAGCCTTCCGTAGTCCTCGATATGGAAGTAGTCTGCAAGCACCAGGACTGGTGCAACTGTTTGATTCAAAGCGCTCAGCGAAAGAAACTGGGAAATGCATGTGATGAATATGAAAGCGGCTTGTCTCGTCCTAGTCATGGAAGGCTGTTCTGGTAATATTACATCGACGTCGAATGCGTTGGAGCTTGGCAGAATGATATCTTGTTGCTGCTTCTCCTCGTCCGTTTTTGAAGTGTGCTCCTGTGGTGTTATGGATCGACCAGTGATGGAAGACTGGTCGGATTCAACTGATGGAGCCCCGGTGGAAGTCAACGATGCCCTCCAGGACATGGTTTGTCTTTCCAAGGGTAATGTAAAAGTAGAAGAGAAGTCGTTGACCACAGAGCTGTCAGTATCTGGGTTCATGTTGATAGGGAGATAAGGCCATGTACTTCACTAAACGGCGGATCCCGGAAGCGGCCATCAGGATATTCTATAAGAACCAGGGAGCCAAGACATGATCTGCTTGGACGTGATGTCAGACCGCGGCCATGTTCTCTAGATGACTGGTTGGGAACTGGCCCAATGCATGCCCGGAACGACTCCTGTAAGACTACCTCGAACGATGAGGCGTAGGGAGGATACGGGATCGCGCATGGGTAAACCCAGTAGTTTCTGCAACCCGATATCCGTTGCAGGTTGGCAAAGAAGTTGACTATCACTCGCAAAACGTGGGGGGCCTTCCGTACTGGATTGCGGGAGGCCTTCCGTACTGGATTGCGGCGGAGAGCCGAGGGCGCTGCTTGAGACGGTTGGGGGAGCGATGCAACGTCAGCACCTCAACAGGCAGTAATTCTCACTGGAAGAAGAGGATGGTCCATAAGGATGTCCAGGACCTTCATCTGTGTATTCGTTAGTTAGGTAGAGATCGACGTGAGTATCTATTACGTAGCGAAGGTATGCGGACCTTGGACGGCGAGTGCTTTCGTTAGCCTAAGCAGCGCTAGGACTTCTTCCGGAGCTGTAGAGGTGTTGTCCAAAGCTTGGTATCGGACCGACCCGGCTTCGTGAACCTGGAAGTGCTCGGGTTCCTTTCCGCGGTCAGATCCGAATGTGCCTGCGCTGACATGCAGAAGCTAGCAGGTTCAAACTTCTTCGAGGAGCTGTACTTGTCTTCGTCAATCTAATGCAGCCATATGCAGGCTTTCCCGTCTGAGCGCGCGCAGAAGTAGCTACCAGTTCCTTCTATTCGCTGTGTATGCTGAATAGATTTAGCCTGATCAGTGTGATGCAGCTGAGGCAGAGAGTGGTGCAGGTGGAGATAAGCGCCCGGGTACGGATCTCGAACGGAGACACGGTACGTTCCGTAGATCAGACCATAGAGAGTAGAACTAAATGCGTTCAGGTACTCCAACGCGGTGGTGGCTTTGCGGGAATGCGTTGTTTCGCTCACCAGATGCAGTTGATAAGCACAGACCATGAGGCTTCGGCACCCCTCTGCAATGCGCTTAGGTCCGTAAGTGGCGTAGAGTGTGCCCTACCAGATACACCGTAATTCAACCATGGAAGAGGCCCTATGTTTTCGACGGAAGGGGGTTCAGCGTTTGCTATCATAGAGCTACAGCTTGGAGGTTGTTAAAGAGGAGCTGGTCGCTGCCTTCGGGGCCCGGCTGTCTTCGATAAGCAGTCTCCTACTTTTCAACAAAATTGTTGTGCCGCGAGGTGATGTCTCAGCCATTCCCAGGTAGTTATGGACTGCAGCTCAGCTTGCGTGCCCAGGCCGCGTGGCATGCAAAGAGGGGCACAATGAACGCAAGGTCGGCGTATCGCAGCTTCTGGTCCCGACGTGCCTCGGACGCCAGCACGGCGGACAGGTAGCGCGACATGACAGTGTAACAGAGTTGAGCGACAGGCGTCAGGTACCGTCGGGGAAGCTGAGGTGAGGTGGGTAGAAGTTGGCAACGGTTGCGCCTAGCTTAGGCAAGACAAGGCCCCCCGGCGTTGATCTCTCCGCAGATATCACACAGACCCTCGCTTGTCAGCGCCCTTTCCCCTTGTGACTACAACTGCGTGATGCAAAGGACGAAAATAATTAAATCATGTACCTTCTTATTACCGTCAGCACGACTACAGCGATGCGCAACGCCACTACACTCGCACTTCCTTGTCAACGCTCTATTACCATACTGGGCCACTGTTCTACGCCGCCTTGACTGTCTCGTCTCGCACTGGCTCTTGGCCAATCCGCTGGCTTCCCCACTGACCGCGACGGCCCATTCGTTACGGGATCACCCGAGCTGATCCATGGTTGGCCGTCGCTACTCCACGATTTGGAACTGTCCCAACGAGTTGAACAGGATAGGAGAAGTTCACTCCTCACTATCTCTAGCGTTACCGTGCTGATGTCGCTAGTTCCCAAGTATGACCAATTTGCAAAATTCGGATCTCCACAACTCCTCGGGAATATTTGATACACTCAGAGTCAGCGATTCCAATCGGTGAGCCGGTACTTGCTAACATCTAGTCGATCCAGCGTCACCGAATCTGCCATATCATACAGTCATGCATTGCTAATATCTCTCCGCCTTCTGAAAGTCGAACCACTAACCCTTCTCGCATATCCTCGCACAATGGTATATCAACACCACCTCCGACGTAAGTTGATATACGTTGAATAAATCTCAACAAACTTGACGTGTGTGCTATGTACTTTCAAGGCGCTCACACTAGAAGCGGCTGCGATGTCCTTCACATCAGTCAGTCGTCGGAACCAGACAGCCCTATCGCAGCGACAGGGTTACGACCATTCTAAAATTCGCGAGTTCTTTGAAACCTAGGCTCTTGTTGAGTAGTGCTCATCCCACGATTGTTTTGGTCGTTCTTCATCTCCTCTGGGGGCACAGTGCGGAAAGGAAGCGCATTGATGTACTTCTCATGCCGACACCTTGGCCTTTGGCGTCCTTTGAAAACTAGGAATTATACCAGAATCATTTCCAAGGCCAAGACTACTTCGATTTGCATTCCAGCGTTCGACATTGGTAAGTTTGGATCACATGTCGACGTTTCGGGTCGCGGATCTAGCCAATAGGAACGATTTCCGACCATACCTCGACCCCTCCTTTCAAAGGCTCTACGTTTCCTTCTTCAGCATTATTCCCGCTGTCAGCGCTAATGCGGGTGATGCACAGGCAATAGAGAAGGGTTGGGAGCAGACATACCGTTGTAGATCTGGAAGCCTTAAGTAGCATACCATTTGCGTCCAAAATCTTCTTATTGCGTTGATAATAACTAGCGATCTATCTAGCGCAATTTCTTTGGACAAGGCCCTTTCTCCCCAAAGACTAGTCCGTTGTTTTTAAACATGTCTACTCTGGAAGTGTCAAGCTTGTTTAGCATCAAGGGGATGGTGTTTGTGGTTACGGGTGGAGGCTCAGGTGTGTGCCAGATCCATATACCAAACCATGTCGTTCTTAATGATTTCGCAGGTATCGGAGCAATGTTCGCAAACACATTAGATGTCAACGGCGCAGCAAAAGTCTACATACTCGGTCGCCGAATGGACAAGCTACAGGAGGTTGCTTCGGCCGCAGTTTGTAGCCCACCTTCAACCGGGATTCCCCCATACTAATTGGCTTCCTTCAGTCAAACAAATCCATCGTCCCAATCCAATGCGACATCACCTCAAATGACTCTCTCGCAGCCGCGGCCGCTCAAGTGGAAAGAGAAGTTGGCTTCGTCAATGCCGTAGTCGCAAACTCCGGCGCCACGGGACCAAATCTATACGGTCTCCCCAAAGACCGCAAACCCACACTAGATGAAGTGCAGAAGTATCTCTGGGACACAACGAGGGATCAATTCAACGAAGCTTTCGAAGTAAACACCACAGCCTGCTTCTACACATTTGTCGCATTCATGAAACTTCTCGCGAAGGGCAACGAAAGCAGTGTCAGCAAGGGTGTCAAGAGCCAACTTATTGTCACAAGCAGTATCGGTTCTTTTGCAAGGAAACCGGGAATGGGTTTTGCATACGCCGCGTCCAAGGCAGCGACGAATTTGATGATGAAGCAGTTGACGACCATGCTGGCGGAGTGGAGACTCGACATTCGAGCGAATGTGTTTTGTCCGGGTATATACCCTAGCGACATGAGTGCTGGGTTTATCGGTAAGAAGGATTTAACGCAGGAAGGTACTGTTGATCCGGATATTTGCCCGGCTACAAGAACAGGGACTCCGGAGGATGCGGGAGGGACCTTGCTGTATATGGTCAGCCGAGCGGGAGCGTATTGCAGTAAGTTTGAGATCACTCACTTCGTGCTCGCATGCTGATTTAAGCTCAGATGGAAATGTCATCATGTCAGACGGCGGACGCCACGCAATTGTACCAGGAATGTACTAGCAGAACGTACTAGCTGTAGTTTAATGGTATAAGCTATAAGCACTCGCGTGTAGTCATCTGATAGCGGACCGTTTCGAATTGGTGTCTTGCTCTCAAGATCATCCTCGGGATTCTTCACTGATAGTCTGTATTTGGTAAATCACCCGGGTAAGCTAAGAAGGGTGGTGCGCTTGGCTCGTAACGAACGTTTACCGCCGACACAATGCAGGAAGACTCGTGCGTTGAGCAAAACTCAACTTAGTCGATATTCGACAACAATTTCTGACAGCCAATTCAATTTGCCCCACGATGCAAACGGTTCATCGGAGAAATTACTATTGAATTCCAAATATGTTAGTACACATCAGCGCTTAGAATTGTGATGAGCATAACAACCCCGCCCGCGAAGTAAACGCCATTTTTGTATATCATCTCAACACCCTCGTACTCAAGCCTTTACATCCGGCCTATCCTTCTCTCGTCCGGTTAACGTCACTGCCACCTTGTTGCCCATCAACGAGTCGATATCTGGAATAAACAAACTGCAGATGATACCAAGACCACCGAATGCAAGAGAAGTCAAGAAGACCGTCTTATACGCATCATTATATGCCCACCGATAGGCGTCAGCACCGGCAACAAGAACTTCCGGTGTGAGACCCTGCACGGCATCGAGCATCGTTTGTGCGCCGCCAGCAGCTACTGCAGCCATGTAGTCTGCAACCGACGTTGCGGGCAGTCCAGCTGCAATAACTTTGGCAGGAACCTGTGTGCTTAGTGTTTCTGTTACACGTGCTGTGAGCACTACTGAGTAGACGGTTGAGGCAACGGTAGAGATCGCGGAGCGAGCTGAGCCGGCGATACCCGCTGCGGTACCAATTTCTTCCTGGTCTCGGATCGCGATTGTGCAGATGGGGAATACGAGTGCTTCGTTCCAGCCGATGAATGTAGTCGCAAGGAACACGAAGGCCATCGCCATACCGGGCGTGTCAGGGTCGCACAGCGCTCCGAGACCGAGGAAAAGGGTGCCGAGTGTGATGACGCAGCAACACTGGATCTTCCAGTGGCCAAAGTTCTGGAGGTGTAGTCAGTATGTGAATTCACATTGGGACAATCAGGTCACTAACCTTTGCAACAGCTCCGCCGATAATTTCTCCGAACGTGATGCCTATTCCAACAAGACATGAGACAATACCCGCCCATTCGATGCGTCCTCTAGCGTACACGTTGGCGGTCATCTGGGGCCAGATGATGGCTTGCGAGTAGTAGACTGAAGCACCGATTGACAAACTCAACATGGAAGCGACCCATCCTCGGTTCTGGAAGAGATGCATAGGAATAAGCGGCTCCTTCAGATCCATGTACGTCTCGTAGAAGAAGAGTGCAACGAGGCACACGAAGCCAATGACGAGGGGCGCAATAACCCTTGCGTCCGTCCAAGGGTGCAGTGAACCTCCGGACGAGAGACCAAGAATGAATAGCACAAGACCTGCGGAGTACAGGAGAAGGCCACCGTAGTCGAAGTTCTTAATCCATGACATGACGGTATCTTTGCCGTGTTTCTGGTGAAAAGTTGGTGGAAAATAAAATACGGCGTATAGAAGAGCCGTAATACCGTTCAGAATGATGAGCAGATAGTATACCCACCGCCATCCCGCGGTTGTGTGCACGATGAACGCTGTTGAGATCGCCGCTCCAAAGCCAGCCGTTGGGAACGAAAAGATGAAGATGAGCGCATTGAAGAGGAACCGGTATTTTACAGGCACAAGCTCTCCGATCACAAAGGCGTAGGAGTAACCGGTACATGCCGAGAGACCGATGAGGACTTGTCCGCCGATGACGACCGGGACGGTCTTCGCTGTGCCCGCTACGATGCCTCCAAGAGCTCCGATGAGAGTTCCAATGATGAAGAACCATCGGCGGCCGAAGATATCGGAAAGTCTCCCGACAAGTGTGAGGCCAATTGCGAGACCTAAGGTGTAGACGAGGGAGAGCCAGATGACACTACCGTCCGTGGACTCGAGTTTGACCGCGATTTGGCTTATGACTGGCGCTACAAGTGCAAATCCACCAGTTGATGCCTGATCATCTGATTAGCATGTGCATCGTGAAATTAACAAGATAAAGAGTACTTACCATGAGATTGAAGCCAACGGCAACGGTCGTCCCGAGGAAGAACGGTGAATAGAAGTACCCTTTTGGCAACTCAGCAGATTCACCGACGAAACCATGCTCGCCAACAGCCTTGCTGTCGTGAGAGCTGGGTGCTTGCTCGACATGCTCCATAGTGTTCTTCTCTGTGATAGAATCCATGGTAAGGGAGGCTCGATGCCAAACAATGAGGAGGGCTTGAGAGAGATGATCGAGGCCCAAAATCTGGGGTAGTGGGTCCTCCTTATAAATCTCCGGACTGCTGGGATGAACAGACAATGCGATTTGATGACATGGACTTTACGCGAGCCCAGCTAACCCTCCAATACCATGGTCATGGAGATGATAACCGTCTAGATTGCTCCTTTCAGCCAGATGCGGTACCCATCACCCGGTCACAATGCGTCGTCAGCCAGAAGACAAAAGCTTATCAACACTACCAGGCCATTTTGATACAGGCGCCCGGTGGTGCATGTCTCGCTCTGGGGAGGTGCCGCATCTAGAGTGCATTGGATGCCCTCCTTCACATAGCGATCGTGTCCGGACCACGAGGCCGCGTGGGGCTACCCCAGGCTTCTCCGCGAAACGCACGTACTCGCTAATGTCTGGGGCTGACAGCGCGATACTGGTGTTGACTTAGCGGGTGTGATAATAGCTGGGATGGCGTGTTGTGCTGGAAAATGTATTTCCGGACATCGAGGGGGGAATGGACAATTGACGCTAGCGAAAGGCCTGTTGAGATTCGATGAGGGTATCGTGTGCCATAGTCAGACGACAGGAAATGCCTCCAAATCGCACCAAAGATCGTGTAAGCGGTGTGCTGAAAGAAAGAGCACTCCACGTATTGTAATCGTTTGGCTGTCCCATATCCGCGCTAACCTAACGTGGGGCCGGTAGTATATATCCGCTCTTGCACAACTACCCCGGGCACAACATCATCCAGACCCATCTTCCTGCATTGAGTCTGCGGATCATTGCCGCAGTTCTGGTCCTCGGCACGTGCACTGGCGTTGTGTTCTCATGTCATACCCATGATCCAAAATTATAGAAAATAACCCAATCGCTCCCGCCGCCTCGACAAATACATCTATATCATGTCTTCCATACCCACGAGAGAGTTAGGCAAGAATGGGCCCAAGGTCTCTGCCCTGGGCTTTGGTGCCATGGGTCTGAGTCAGTCGTATGGCGCAGTTGGCGACAATGAAGCCAGATTCGCAGTTCTCGACCGAGCGTTAGAACTAGGGACTACATTTTGGGACACGTCGGATGTTTGTAAGCGCACTCACCCTTTCTGTTTCTCGCACGATGTACCCTGTTGACAATTAATAGACGCGGACAACGAAGACCTCTTGCGGCTATGGTTCGAGCGTACTGGTAAACGTGAGCAGATATTTCTCGCCTCCAAATTCGGCGTCACGATAGGTGAAGATGGCAAACCAGCATTTAGGAGTGATGGAGACTATGTGCGACAAGCGTGTGAGAAGAGTTTGAAGAGAATGGGTGTCGATAAGATCGATCTTTATTACTGCCATCGCGTCGACAAGAAGACGCCGATAGAACAGACCGTCAGCGTGTTGGCAGAACTGCAAAAGTGAGCATCTATCCACCCGATACCTCCATCGTATATTCAATGCTAACGTTAGGAAAGAGAAGGCAAAATCGGTTCCATAGGGCTTAGTGAAGTCTCCGCTGCAACGATTAGGCGCGCTCACGCAACTCATCCCATCTCCGCCGTTCAGATCGAATACAGTCCTTTCGCTCTCGACATTGAATCCCCCAAAATCGACGTTCTACGCACATGCCGCGAGCTCGGAATCACAGTTGTGGCGTACAGCCCACTCGGTCGAGGGTTTCTCACCGGCCAGATCAGAAGCCCCGACGACTTTGAAGCCGGTGACTTTAGGAAGCATGCGCCACGGTACAGCAAAGACAACTTTCCCAAGAACTTGAAGCTGGTAGACAACTTGCAAGACTTTGCAAAGAAGAAAGGGTGTACCAGTGGACAGTTAAGTTTGGCGTGGTTGCTCGCTCAAGGAGAAGATATCATCCCCATCCCGTAAGTATCAGCATCCTTTATTATCGATGCCTTTACTAACAACTTCACAGCGGAACAAAGAAGATCAAATATCTCGAAGAAAACGCCGGAGCCGTTAAGGTCAAACTTTCGCCCAAAGAGGCCCAGCAAATACGCGAGCAGATCGAAAAGGTGGAAGTGGCTGGTGAACGATACCCTCCAGCGTTCCAAGCATATTCTTTTGCAGATACGCCTGAGCTGTAGAAATAGATGCGCGACCAAGTTACCACATTTTTAATGTCAGATCTCACGCAATCACGATTGCAGCATCTTCGAACAACGCGCGCTGTGGGACTTGTTGGATGTCTATGAGTCTATTTCGGTTTCACGACGTCTCCTATAACCGTATTATCATACCCCAACATAACATGAATCGGTGCCTTAATGAAGTGAGCCTCGTCAGGGGCAATTGCGGCTACAAAGTCCTCGTCTGTCACAATGCTCTCCCAGGTCTCGAGATCCTTCACCCAAACCTCCGCAATGCCATCATATTCGGGGACTGGAATCTTGAAATTTGCCGCGGAGTCTTTCAGACGGGGCGATGTGTGAAACTGCAACCACAATTAGCATCTAGAACAGAGGTGAGCTTAGAGTCTGGAGTGAGGAAAGATGTACTTGGTTGTATCGCACCACCTTGTCCACAAACTTCTTGTTCTCGAGCGCGAGTTTGACGTGGTTTCCTCTCCAATAGTCGTGAAAGAATTCGTCGGTGACTTCGTCTTTTTTCTTGAGGCAGAGCTGAACTCTCAGCAAAGGGATGTCTTTCGGTTCGCCCATGATCGTTTGGGTGGAGAGCACTGCGATTGTTGGTGTAGTTGTGTTCGAAGTATGTGTTTGAGCTTATACTGTGCGGTGCTTAATTTGTATACAAGTAGGTAGAGCTCTCAAGGCAAGTGATCATGCCCGCGTCTACAAAAGCTTCGTATATGCGGACTGGAGAACTATATCCGAGGCAGAAAAAACAGGTCTCTTCCGACGCGTCATATTACCCCGCAACGGACGATCACGTTGACTTTATGGCTGTGTATAGCTTCTTCGCTGCCTGTGAATATACACCTGCTTACGTATGCTTCGTTCTCAGGTACAGTCGCGGAGAAAATGGTACTTTATTCGGCTGACTAGATGATACCTCTCTCGTAGAAGACCTTCGGTATATCCACCAATTTACATCTGACATACTCACAAACATTCTTCCCCAAAATATCGTACGTGCTACTCGAATTCGCGCCCCTGTCCAAGTGATCTCGCAGTAAGAAATGTACCGCATACAGCGCCGGAATCTCAAACCGGTCAATACTCCTCCCCTTGTCTTCTTCCTCTAGCAACTCTCGTAGCTTGCCGACCGAAAGCAGCGAACGTAGCCAGTTCCATTCATCCGCATTTCGTACGAACAGTCCGAGATTGCAGTCCGATGATTTATCACCAGAGCGGCCGTGAACAATGTGTCCCAGGGGTGCTTGTACTGTTTCTCCCCATGTATCTAGCGGGAGTGTCGATACAGTGTCGTAGGTCTCCTGTCGGCGTGGGTATACTTTGGTGTTCTTTGGAGGCGGAATCGGTATTGTCCGACCGTCGAACGTGTGTACTTCGTGGTTAATCTTGTCTTGTGGGAACAACGCCACCCAGTATTCGAAGAATGGCTTTCCGATGCTCTGTCGAAGATCCATCGCTGGCGTACCACCCGGGTAACCTTGCAGACAGTTCTCGATGCACCACTTTCCAAAGCTGGGCGTATCAGGGGCAACACCCTTGTGCGTACCTGCGGACATCAAGTCCGCGTTCCTGCTCTGTGCAAATATTCGCAGATCGACTGTTGCGCTAGCTTGGTTCTTTGGGTTGACTGGAATGGAACCGGTGACATTGAACGTCAGTGTTTGGAATTCCTTGCGATAGTCGCCCATAGACTCAAGTGTTTGACGCTTGACGAGCTCGACCTTCTCCGTGATATCCAGACCTGTCAAGAAAAAGTGCACTTCAGCTTGCCAACCGCCTCGTGCAGTGACTCCAATCTTCGTGGTGGGTGGAGGTGGTAAGCCAACTACTCCAGTCACACGAACTCTATTCGGTGCCTCTTCGATGAGCTTGATGCCATCGAAACGTGCTGTTACGTCGGAGTTGTAATAAAGGGGGCCTTGAATCTCGTACAAAAGCTGTGCAGTGATAGTCCCGACATTAACTACACCTCCAGCGCTCTCTTCTTTGGTCAACACGAACTCGCCGTTCGCTTCGATCTCGCCAATCGGAAACCCCAGATTGGTGCAATTGTTTGCAAAAAGGAGTTCCTTTTTGAAGCCTGTGTAGTATCCGCCAGTGACGTAGGCGCTGCACTCCAGCAAGTGTCCAGCCACAAGGGCATATGCAAGCTCCGTGAAGTCTTCCCTTCCCCAGTTGTGGTACCACATCGCGGCGCCCACAACAGGCGCAGCGTCTGCGACCCTCCCGCAGATCACAATGTCGGCACCATGTCGTAGAGCTTCCGCAATTCCCACGCCTCCAAGATAGGCTTGTGCGCAAACCGGATCCTGTCCCCATTGATCCATTGGCGTGTCTGAGGGCAGAGAAGGAAATTTGTCCCCGCTCTTGAGCATCTTCTTGAATTGCTCAGTGACATCGTCGCCCGTCACCCACGAAACTTTCAGATCGGTGCCATAATCTTTAACCAATTGTTGCACGATCTTCGCGAGTGCTTCCGGGTCGCACGATCCGGCATTTACAGCGACTTTCTGGTTGTTTTTCGCGATGTCCTTGATGGCTGGCTTAAGCATTGAGACGAAGCTCAGCTCAAAAGCGGTTTGCTCAGCATCTGATGCTCGTGATGCGCGCTGATCGCCACGGAAAGTCATACTGATTTCCGAGATCCAGTCGCCGAATAGCACTGGAAGTCCGTTAGCTCCCGCGAGATATCTCTCATATAACTCTGCTCACCATGAATGCTCGGATCTTTCGCAAGATCCTGCATTGCTCGAAAGCGATCAAATACACCGCCAGACACTCCAGCTATCCGCAAGACCCTCTTCTGGTCGCCATTCGTGGATACGTCGGCAGGCATTATTTCTACCGCTTAATAAGAGCCCTGACGTAGAAGAATTACTACTCAGAACGATGTAGATGGTCAAGCACAGTCGCTAATCGATTTTGACGTGTCGAAAGTATCGGCGACGTTCAGTTGACCTCCACGCGACGCGCTTTCCCAGGGCGCGTGCCATGCTCCATCGCACATGCCAACGTCGCGGCACTCATCTGCAGGTATTCAGGTGCCCATACAGCCTGTACACTGGATGAAGCAAGCCGCAGTGGGAACAAAAAGGGATAGGCAATAGCGTCGAACTAAGCTCCTTGCTAGCGCGGCCTGGCAGTCATTATCCGGACCCACCCCCGCATGCACGACCCACCTTTCTCCACACTACAACGCCCTAGTCAGTGCATGCATGTTTCCGATGCATGCACGTTCGGAGCTCATCAAGAACCAAGATGGGATTAAACGAATCATCGTGCGTGGAAGGTCATCCTAGGAAACCTTCTTCCGGAGGGACATGTTGAGTGTCTACAAGCTGTTGCGAGGATTGCTGGAGGGGTTATATCGTGTGTCTATCACAAGCGGACTTTTTGAGAAGGAGAGAGTTGAGCAATTGCTTACGAGTTGAACATGGCCATCTTGAATTGGGACTCGTTGCCGTTGGCGCACCTTGGGCCTTCCGTGGCGGCAGTGGTAGTCTTGGGAAGCTTCGTGGGTCAAACCACCACACAGCTCAGGGACTCACTAACAAGCTCATAGCTTTCGATCTATTGTTCTGTAGTAGTGATATATCGACTATACTTTCACCCTCTCGCGAAGTTTCCGGGGCCGTTTTGGTCCCGAGTGACACCGGTAGGCCATCCTAACAGCAAGAAATATGACCATACTCATACATTGTAGATCCCAGCAGTATGGAGTCTCCTACGAGGCCGCATCCCTTTCTACATGAAGGCATGTCACGACAAATATGGACCGGTTGTCCGCGTATCACCCAACGAGCTCTGCTTCGACGACGAGTCCGCTTGGAAAGACATCTACGGTTCGCGACCGGGGCACAAAAACTTTCACAAGGATCCCATCCATGTTGGATCAATTGCAGCCATGCATGGAGCTTCGACAATTACAATGGCCAACGACGTAGATCATGCTCGGCAACGAAGAGCGCTGTCTCACGCCTTTTCCACAAAGGCGCTGCTAGAACAGGAGTACATTGTGACCAACTACGTCAACGTGTTCTCGCAAAAGATGCAAGAGTTTGCGAGAGGAGATGGAATTGTTGACGTAACGGATTGGTTCGCGTACACCACTTTTGATGTCATTGGCGACATGGCGCTCGGTGAGCCATTTGGCTGCCTACACAGCGGTATGTTTTACGCTCCCATCGTCTCATACAAATCTGACACAGTGACAGAGGACTTTCGTTTCTGGGTTCCCCTGATCAGCGAATCTATCAAGGCTGGAGCAATTGAACAAGCGACCCGCCGCATGGCCGAAACAGGTAGCCCGCTCCAACGCTTCCTCCAATGGTGCATTCCCGCACGCGTAGGCAAGACCAGACAGCAACATCTCGACTACAGCAGAGAGAAAATTCTTAAGCGTATGGAACAAACGCAAAGCGAACACCGCGACTTCCTCTACTACGTCATGAAACAGCAAGATAAGGGTGATCTCAACCTTGGCGAAGTTATCGTGAACGGCGCGTTGTTCATCATTGCTGGGACGGAAACAACTGCCGGTTTCCTCACGGGTCTCTTCAACCTCATCACAAGAGCGGAGAACCGACACGTTCTCGATCGGTTGACCAAGGAGATCCGCGACAACTTCTCGAGTGACAAAGACCTCACATACGAAGCCCTAAACAAACTCCCCTACTTCACCGCCGTAATTGAAGAGGGCCTCCGCATGTTTCCATCCGCCCCCATCGGCTTCGTACGTACCGTGCCTGCCGGCGGCGACACTGTTTCCGGACACTTCGTCCCAGAAGGCACCACAGTATCCGTATGCATGTGGGCCTCGACCCATTCCGAGCGCAACTTCTCTGAGCCCTACAAATTCAAGCCTGAACGCTGGTTCGACCGCGAAAACAGCACTGACAAGCTTGGTGCTAGCAACGCCTTCTCGTTAGGCCCGCGGGGCTGCATTGGACGGAATTTGAGCTACATGGAGATGAGGTTGATTGTGGGTAAGCTACTGTGGCATAACGATGTCGAGATGCATGGGAAGAATGAGGTGTGGAATCCGAAGAACGAGTATGAGAACATGGTGGTGTACAATAACTGGATCAAGCCGGGGTTAAAGTTGAAGTTGACGCCGAGAAAGCATTAAGGGAAAGAATCGATATTTGAATTTATTCAGTTGCTCTGGCATATGCCTCTGGTACTCTGTGCTTCTCCACTTAATGTTCGCTCTGGATTCTGGTGATAGTTCGGAGATTCATAAACTTTGAAGTATCCAGGAAAGGCTACGCAACCCATATTTAAGAGGGGCTATTAGTTGCAAGTCACGTTCAGTTCGATAGCGCCACTCTGGATGCATTTTCTTGTTAAGTCGGGCGGAAGATCGTTAGTACCGTGAAGTGCGATCAAGACACGGTTGTTGATTTGTAGATTGATGGCAGCAAGACGGTCGAAGTCGATTTGGCCAGGTTTGGGTCCTGCGGCCCTGTAGTCACCGCGTACGCTCCGTTCGTCTGGTTTGATCATAATATCCAACACTCGGATTCTAGAGCATCGAAACTACTCAATTTTGCATTTTAATTAAGTACAGCAGTTCAACGATCATACGCCTCCAGAATCTCGTCAAAGTATTGCTTCGTTCTTTCCTTCAAATCCGGATGCGTAGCAACCCATCCCTTATCCTGAACAATGCCTTCCACGATCTGACTAGCCACATCTTCTGGCGCAAGCCTCCTCGCAGCCCTCTTCTTAACCTCCACCTTCAACGGCTCGCCAAACCGCTCCGGCCTACTCCTCTCACTTTGCATAATCTCCGTCTGCGTACCGGCAATAACAACGGTCGACACGCCGACACCGTACTCAGCGGCTTCGGGTCGAAGGGCGGCGCCGAGCGCGTGCACAGCCGCTTTGGCGGAAGTGTAGGGACCATGAAGTGTGACCCAGTTCGGCACCATCCCGGCTTGCGAGCCGTTGATGACGATGTGACCGGACTTGCGAGACACCATATCCGGGTAGAACTCCTGAATACAATAGGTAGTTCCAAACAGCACGACGCCGTACACCCAATCCCAGTCCGATTCGCGATGCTCATGATATGGTCCACTTGTCGTCACGCCAGAGTTGCACACCAAGATGTCAACCTGCAGTCCAGCTTTTGTTATTTCCGCTTTGAGGTTGCGGACGGCGGTGCGATCGGAGACGTCACAGACTATGTCGAGGACTTTAACGTTGGGACTTGCTTCGCGGATCTTATTGGCGCCGGCGCTGAGGCGATCTTTTGAGGTAGAGGAGACAATGATGTTGACGCCCTGGGAGGCTAATTGAAGGGCGAGGGCAAGGCCGATTCCGGTTCCACCGCCGGTGATGAGGGCGGTTTTATTGTTGAGGTCTTTCATAATGGAAAAGTTGTTTTGATTTGATCAAGTAATGCTTTAGGCCGGCTGCAGTTCAGTGCTGGTCTCGATGGGTAGGAGTGAATTAGATTATCTTGCGGCAGTGAGCAAGTAAGCTCTCTTTTGGCCAACAAGAATATCATCTCTACTGACAGACCCATCAGGCAATGTACAGGCAGGGAAATATTCAACCGCCGACGCGTCAAGCAGCAACCCGCGTCAGGACGTTTGGTGAAAGGGGCAAGTGGGGTTGCGACACGTGAATGGCGGGGTATCTACGTAGCTTCCAACCCCTACGGCTATACCCTCAATCTCCGATGTCATTCGGGATAGTATACCCGATTTTCCTCCTTCATCCAACCACGCCTAGTCAGCGGGATAAAACAATGAGGCATGATGATGGCGCGTCGCAATGCCGACCTGACGCGCACCGAGCCACCGTGAACCAATTCCTTACCCACCTACAGCTCGCCAGCGTCTCACCATAACATCGAAATCGCCATGTCGGACAAAATAACAGGCCCTGGAATGCTCTGGGTACAAGGCGCCATCTCCAAAGCACCCAACAACCCTCTTACCGAAGAGCAATTCCTCCGCTGGTACGACGAGGATCACATCCCCGAAATCGTAGAAACATCGGGAATCAACAATGCTCTTCGCTGCTTGCATGTCGACAAAACCTCTCCCAATGGCACACCCGATTGCTCGAGGCCGTTTTTAGCCTTCTACCCAATGCCTGATTTGGCCTTCACGCAGGGCGCCGAGTTCAAGAAGATCAAGGTGAAGAGCGAGCTTCTGCCTGGAACGGGCATTTGTTATGATATGGCAGACTTAGATGTTGGGTACTATGCGTATGTAGGGAAGACGGGGAGTGGAAAAGAAGGTAAGTGAGAAGTGAGCTCGGAGATGGTTCGACTGGCGTTGCTAATGGGGCGTAGGTTCGGCGAAATACTTCCTTGTTTCTGCGATTGAGCCTGCCGATGATGCGAGTGAAGATGAAGTGAACAAATTCTTCGATCAGGTAGGAACTCACGCGAGCTTGCATGGGGCAAAAGCTGACATAACTCTAGCAAGCCGCCACCATATCAAAAGTAGAAAACTACCAACGCTCACTGCGCTTTCGACTCCTGTACGCAAGAACCAACGCACAATCGAGAGCTCTGAAGGGACTCCCGACGACAGACGAGCCGGCTCCCGAGCCACCAACATGGATGGCAATCCACACGTTCTCCACAGAGCCTTCGTCGGATGTTAGGAGCACGCTGAAGAGCGACTCGCACGACGTGTTGAAGCATGCGAAGCAGAACCAGATAAACGCTTACAAACTAGACAAAACGCAAGGACACGGGAAATTCTTCGAAGACGCTGACTCTGGAGCGCTCTAAAGTGTGTGTTAAGCAATGTACTCAATAATATGAAACCTACCATAATCACATGCATCCATCAATACTCGATCGCGTGCATATGCCAGCAAACGTCCATCCTGACCGACTTTTTCGACAGCTTCGAAAATAAAAAACTTCATCCCTGCTCTCCCCACGCCCTTCTCCAAGTCCCACTAGCGCCGTCTAGCTGCCGACCCACATCGATCACCCCGCACCCGCGTCGCCCAGCCATGCTGTCACCGAAATGCCTCACAGCCGCCGGGGGAGTTGAACATCCAGGCACGTCAATCTCCGGCCGCTACACCAGCCACACATGACTTATTTCACGAAGTCGTCCCGAATGGTGCTGCAAAACGCGGCGCAAAGGGGAAAAGCATATCCCGGAACAGGCGAATGTATATCTCCAAACGGGCCTGCGATGAATATGCATGCTACCTAACCTTGACCCACGCTCTCTGCATGCTTTTGTTTTGAAGCTTCTGCGGCATATTCTAGTCTGGATTTCTCTTCGCGAAAATACCTCGCCGGAAACCTCCGGATCCATACAGCATCCTGCTCCGCAGCCACCAGACACTCACGAGAGCTTCACCTGACCACCGTTGGTCCAGCCTCGGCCCACCGCACCATCGGCCCACCGCACGTGATCCCAGTCATAGCCATCTCAAGCCATACAAAAACCTTTTCGAGGCCCTCAATCTTTGCCCCCCGCAAACAACTGAGGCATACCTTTCAATTACAATTTCAACTGCAATAATTTGCAATCATGCCTCCAGTTAGTCAATTCCCACCCGCACGCGTCTTTCTCAAAGGCAGCATGTCCACCACCACCACAGCAGCAAGCACGCCGCGTCGAACCTCATTGACGCTGAATTCGGCGCCTAGATACACAACCACGTCTTCAACCACGTCGCTATCAGCGTCGCAGACTGCGATAAGGCGTGTGAGTGGTACAATAAAGTGTTTGGGTTCAAGAGGATCCGGTGAGTCATTCCACAAAACCCATTCAACCACTCCCTGAACGACCAATTCTTTATTCGTGGGTTGTCGAGATTTGAAGGACATAAGGATGAGTTTCTAATGGCAATTGGCAGCAACGACCGCATGACCCTCAAATCAGAGACCCCCGACGCCCCCCTATTCAAAATCTACCCTAGCAACCTGCAGAAAGCCAAAATTGCCTGGATGAGCTGTGGGAATAGCGTTGGATTTGAGGTTTTTGAGTTCATTGATCCGCCGCATCAGCCTAGCGCTGAGTTTGAGTATAACCGTAGGTGGAGCCCTTTCCTTATCCTCTCTCTGCCTTCCTCGCTATTAGGCATGCAGATCGCTGATTCTCAACTTGTGTAGGGGCCGGTTTCTTCCACATAGCCGTGACATCGCCCGATCCAGAAGAAACTTTGAAGTTGGCAGTAGCGGAGGGCGGAAAGCAGCTCGGCGAGACGGTGGCGATGGGGCCGGTGGAAACGGCGCTTTATTTGAGTGATCCGTGGGGGAATGTGATCGAGGTTTTGACTTGTAGCTATGAGTCGTTGCTGGCTAATGTGGGGTGAGAAGAAGAGAATTTTGTAGAGAAAGAATGATAATGTTGAAAGCACCTGTGACCTGCGTTACGAATTTGTGAGTGATATCGTCTGGTCGCTGAACCGAGCTGGGCTTCCCGGGGCTTTCTATACAATGTCCAGTTCTCCTGCTTTGGGCGTGATACTTACCACGTGGAGATCATATGCTGAAAGAGAGACTCGAGCACACTTTCTTAGCAGCGCGCAGATCTCTTTTAGCAAGACAAGAATGACAAATCGCCTTCCAGAGGGCAGGGTTTGGGTCAAAGAATATAGACGTATATTGTTGACATTCCTGAAGCTACTTCAAGCAAACTGTACCAATTGTCGCTTCGTCAGCTCACCCTTCTTCATCCGCTCGACCATGCCATTCACATCATCCAAGCTTCTATGTATCTCCACCTCTGGCCTGACATTATGCTTCGCCGTAAAGTCAATCGCCTTCTTCATCCTCGACGGGATCCCCGTACTGTCGCCCTTGATCCTATACGTTCCTCGCGCAATATCCAACGCGTCGAAAGTAACGCCATTCTTCGGCAGCCCAACCACCATGATGATGCCACCAAGTTTGACTAGTTTCGGCGCGCTTTGGTAGGCCGCGTCTGCGGCGCTGAATACCGCGACGGCGTCTGCACCCTTGTTGGGTCCGCGGTCCATGAAGGCCTTGGCTTCCTCTGCATAGTTGGGGTTCGTGCGCGAGTTGTAGGTTACGTCTGCGCCTTGGGCTTTGACCATGGAGAGGATCTCGTCGTTGACGTCGATGCCGATTACCTTGAAGCCCATGGCTTTGGCGTATTGGCAGGCGAGCTGGCCGAGGCCGCCGCAGCCGATGATGGTGAGCCACTCGCCGGGCTTGAGTTCGCAGGAGTCGATGCAGTGGAAGGCTGGAATGGTCAGTCAAAGTATCAAATGTGACTCGTCGTATTTGGTGTGTTCGCACCTGTTATGCCTCCACAGAACATTGGCGCGGACGTCTCAGCTGGCAGATTCTCAGGCAAAACAATGCAGCTGCTCACGTCCACATTCGCATACTCGGCAAACAGTCCCGGCTCGTTGAAGCCATGCACGCGACTCTCCCGCGTCAAACAGTGGTTATTGTGTACCGCGCATCCCTCACACTCATCGCAGTAGTTGACAATGTATGTAAAGCCCACCGCGTCGCCGACGTTGAAGCCGCGGTTCTTGGCAGAGGGATGTATCTCAGCGATATAGCCAGCGCCTTCGTGGCCTATTGTTACCGGCTCCGTGTGAGGCATGGCCATGGACATGAGGTCCGAGTGGCATAGCGAGGCGGATGCGAGTTTAATGAGGAACTGGCCAGGGCCTGGCGTGGGTTTTGCGACTTCATTGACGACGACCTTTTGCTGGGCCTGGGGGTGTTAGTTGAGAGAGCGTGATTTGTGCATGGGGAGCTGACCGGGTCCCACTGTGCTGCTTTCATACTGGGTGATGTGCAGCTCTAGTCGAGCAATGATTGCTGGACGTTCTGAGTACTATGATGAGCGCGAGAGGCACCGGAAGCCTCTCGATATGACGCATCTTCATCGAGGACATCACGGGATCCTTGGGTCGGTCGTGATGCTCTGGGAGTGCATTTCCGTGAGGACAGCGATGGAGAAGCTGAGCACGACGCGCCACCCTCGTCTAGCGCGAACCCGTCTTCCCCGCACTACACAGTAGTCACCCCACCCTCTCCACCATCTGCCTGTACGAACTTCCGAACATGCTGTTGCGAGCGGACGAAATTTGCGGCCTTGAGCGCAGGACACGTCCCGTAGTCGTCGCGGAAAAGCGTCGCCGGTTGCGAGACCCCGCCTCTTCGCCGCTTCACGTCGACGCGCAGGCTTAGTGTAGGTATCGAGGTCAGGAGTTCAGATAGCAGTAGGTATTTTTGCGCGTCAGGACGCGTTTTTTCTTCAGTTCACGTCAATTGCGCCTTCTTTGTCCTCACATATTCATTCCATTGTATTCTGAAGCTCTGCCTGCACGCTGAATCCGCGCCCTCGTACCCTCTCCAATCCGCCGCAATGCCAGTCGACTACGGCCTCAAGGGCAAAGTCATCGCCCTCACCGGCGCCGCCTCGGGCATCGGTCTAGAAACAGCTCTCCTCTTCGCAAGACAAGGTGCCTACCTCTCCATCGCCGATGTGAACGCCGACGCCCTGGCCGAAAAGACTGCCGAGATTGAAAAGGTTAGCACAGGAAAGGTGCTCTCTACAACGGTCGATGTGCGCAAAGACGACCAAGTAAACGCGTGGATAGCCAAGACTGTCGAAACCTTTGGCAAACTTGATGGCGCTGTTAACATGGCTGGTGTGATCCCCAAGGTCATCAACAAAGAGCGCGTGGAGGATCTCAACAACGAGGACTGGCATTTCGTCATAGACGTGAATCTTCATGGTATCATGCACTGCATGAGGGCACAGCTGCAGAATATGAACAACAAGGGGAGCTTGGTCAACGCAGCGTCCATATGCGGCTTGATTGGGTTTCCGAAGAACGCGGCATATACGGCATCGAAACATGCGGTCATCGGACTGAGCAGGACAGCGGCGAAGGAGGTGGGGGATCGCGAGATCCGTGTTAATTGCATAGCGCCGGGCCTGATTGACGGGCCGATGCAACAGAAGAGCGTGGCAAGCCGCGGCGGCGAGATGGTGTGGAAGCAGCAGATAGAAAGACGGGGCACACCGCTGGAAGTAGGGTGTTTGATTGCATGGCTGCTCTCCGACGACACACAGTACATTACAGGAACGGTGCAGGTCATTGATGGCGGATGGTTATGTTAGATGTATGAGAATTGTTTGTATCCAGCTCACTTCCGTCAACACCTCGATTGACCCTCTCGCATGCCACCCACGCCTCACAATACACAGACAGCTTCTTCCTCGACGTACCACCAAGATGGCAGCACACCAATGAAAAAGCAAAGGTAGCAAGCAAAAATTTCGCCGGAGACGACCCACTAGGGGAGATCAAGTCACGACCAGTCCGGCAAAGTGCAATGCCGCCGATCGTAACTAACCGAGTGCCTTCATGAGCGCGACGGTTCCAACAAGGTAAGTATGAAGAGAAAAGAAGAAAACAGGAAGGAGCCCGCGAGCGAGGGGTCTTTATATAGGCAGCGAGTGAGGGTCTGTGCGGAGCGTCACGTGAGGTCACGTGTGGACGGGAGCCTGCTGTGAAGGCGGGAGATTGCCGGAAATTGCGGTCGAAGATCATAGAAGGTCACGGGCGGTGGTTGCCTGGCAAGGTGAGGTCATGGGTGAAGGTGGGGACGCTGTTTGTTGGGTGTTCTGTGGTGAGAGAGGTCGAAGAGGGCGGGGGTACATTCACTGCAAAGGTCTTGGCAAGGAATGCTGTAAGGAAAACACAATAACCGCAGCAAGCGGGTTGCCAGCCGATGGATCTAAATGTAGAGTCAGAGGAGTAGCTAATGCTAGGGCCTGTCCAGCTCTTCGCCATCTTTCTATACAATATCGCTCAACATGTACCGGGCCCACTAAAGTGAGACGGCAAGCACACAACATTTCAACTCGAAATCTCCATCTTCATGTTCGCCATGGGAGGGAAATTTCAGCCAAACATTCAGCAAACTTTCACGCCGCTCTACCATCGGCGTGTGATGATAAGCAGACTGATCTTCTGTCGAAATTGACAAGTCGACGACATTCCCAACGTCGGAGGTTTTCTTAGCCGACAAGATCTGAGGCATCCCGCACAGGCGCAGCCGCGTTCCAAGCCAAAAGCACCCACTTGCTCCGCCACACGCGCACAAATTCTTCCCAAAGCAGCGGCGACACGGGCAGATCAGCATGTCGGCCCAGCATTGCGACGCAATAGCTGTTACGCCAAGTCCGTAGAGTGATCGACTGCGCGTACGCGTACTGAACGCCTCCATCCACTCGCAACCGCCCAATCTTTCCACTGTTTTCTACACACCACGTTCCTCTGTCTACCTTCGTTCAACAAATTACTTTAATCGCACATTCACGATCGCTTAGTCTCGACATGTACTTCCGATCGATAATCTACGCCGCGGCGCTGTGCGCCGCCGTCGCAAAGGCGGATTTCATGGTCTACACCGAACCTCCAATCCCCACCTCCGCAATCCCCTCCTTCGCCGATGCAGCAGAGGTACGCTACCCCCCGAATTCTCCAAATCCTCAACTGACCCTCCCCTCAGGCCGGCGCATGGACAACATCCGTCCTCCTCAACGCGCGCATCGGCTACGCTGCGTTCACCAAATCCGCCGGCAGCACCTACGATTCCTCCAAGTCCTCCGCCGCCTCGGAAATCAAAGCCTTCGCCTCGTCGGCCGCAAACTTTAGCATCCCTGCCGTCGTCACCGACGACTCGGAAACAACCACATTTTTCTCGAAGCCGGACTGGTATACCGCGCTGCCGACGGGAGCGAGGGCGTTCAAGGAGAGCCAGGTTGCGGATCAGTTCAGCATCGTGAAGGGTGTCATTGAGAGGAGGCAGAGTACGTCGGCGGAGTCGACGGGCGCGGCGCCTGTAGCGACGCCCAGGGCGGGGTTGGGCGTGGGGTTTGGGGCTATGGCCGCGGTGGCGGCGGGTGTGTTTTTGTGATGGATGGTGTTTCTGGAAGAGCATAGCATGGGTTCGGCGCACTGGTTGCTACAGGTTATGGCATAAAGCCGTCGCTGGCTGACGCTGGCAGGAAATGGACGACCGGGTACAGTCGCAGCATTGACTGCCCATTTGGCGCTACCATCTACATGATTCGGCAGGTCCATATATAATGAATAGAGACATCACAACAAGGCGGGCAATGGAAAAAAGCATTGGTTCCCTCACGGTCGTGTTACTCGTGTATGGTTGACTAGGCTCGGGAGTCAGGGTAATGACGAATTTTATGCTGTCAATCGACGCCATCAACCCGGCCATGGCACCGTGGTGTGAGCAAGAGCGCATAGTCGTCGATGTCAAGGAATATTCTTACGAAATGTTCTCGCGAGATGAATTAAAGCTAAGTAACAAAATCTTTATGTGTAGTACCTCGTGCAGCTCGGAGCTCACGGCAACAACCCAATTGCCAAACCCAATGAGCCCTCAGTCCAAGGCCCAAAGTCAAAGCTAGGTATAAGTCAAGCATGCTAGAGCCCGCTCCCACGCATGTTATTCTAGCAAGTCACCTCCAATTGTACATATCACGCAATTGAGCGTCTACTACTTTGCTGTGTGACATGATAGTCACGATGAGTACCCCAACTCTATAGTTGCTTCTTGAAGAGTCCAGGGAACACAAGCAGTCCGCCTATGAGCAGTCCGAGCACCATCAGAAAATGTTAGAATAATTGGAAGAAGTCTCAGATTGAGACCGGGTGTCGCGATGAAGCGCTTAGAATATCCTCTGTCTGATCGGGCCAATGCGCCAAGTGCTACTCGACAACATACCCCAAATCTAGTTAAAAGATATAGTACTTAGATATGTTTTGCTTGTGTTATCCCCAGCTCTTATTTATAAGGGCAAATTCACGTCTCTTGTGAGCATTAGTCAGGTGTTCATAACCACCATAGGGGGAGATTTGTATATTGGGGGGTTTTTTTTTGAAAAGGATCCAAATAATTGTAGTTGGGAGGACTCATGTATCTATTGTGTCATGAGCTGAGTCAATACTCTTACGTTTTTGCCAATGTCCAGGGCACAATTTGGAAGTCGTTCACAGTCTTTCGCGCCAATCAGATTTTGTTTCATTTTCAGCCTTAGATTCACATCAGTGGAAAGTTATACTTAAAAAAGAGGTCCGATTGGGAACAGCGCGGAAGTCATGCACGAGTAGGTAGAAGCTGGATGAAATGGCGTCAGCATCGTATTGGCTTGGTCGCCTAGGCACTCTCACATTGGTGGCTGTTGACTCCGTAATCATGTGTAAACCTCGTTAACGAATATAAGCTTCTTCATCATGCGTAACCATCTACAAACAACCGCCTTATTGCAAGCTGAGAAAATGGAGCTGTGGATCTTGGTACAGATAGATGGGTATATTAACGCTAGCTCGATCCTCTCAGCAAATGTTCCACTAAAGCATAGCGGGATCATATAATCAAGCGACATTTGCTGCTCTACGATATACGACATGTCGATAACGAAACCGGGATCTTCTCCATCCGTATCTTCGAATACATGGATGCAAACGGCATATCCATACTTCGAACTCGCAAGGTTAGACCGCCCAGTGGGAATTCCCATCATCGTCTTTCCCTACTTCTACGGGTTCTTCTTCGCCCTCCTGACGGAAGAACCTTCGATACCCAAACCTTCATACATCTTCCCAGTTCGATTACCGCTATTACTCCTGTCTGGATCCATTCTGCGCGCCGTAGGATGTGCCTGGAATGACATCGTCGACGCCGACGTTGATCGCCGTGTGAAAAGGACGCGGTCTCGTCCAATCGCTAGAGGTGCTATATCTATTCGACAAGCTTCCACTTTCACCGTCTTTCTTTGGTGCGCCTGGATCTTGACGGTTACACCCTTCATTCCCGAACCCCAGCGTTTGGGCATATACACAGTTCCGCTGATATCAATGGTCACGGCATATCCGTATGCGAAACGCGTCACCTCTTACGCCCAAGTCTGGCTGGGACTCACTCTTGGGTGGGGAGTACTACTTGGAGCTGCGATGGCAGATTTCGACGTCTTGGAGCGACTTGTCGTCTTGCGTGGCGGGTCCGTCGGACTGACGATCGATTCGCGCACCCAAGGGGCTCTGGCGCTTTATGCGGCATACATCGTCTGGAGTGTCATCTACGATACAATCTACGCCTTCCAAGACGTCAAGGGCGATAAAGAAGTAGGGGTAAATAGCATGGCATTGCGACTTGGCAATTACGCGAAGCCCGTGCTGGGGTGTCTTGCTTTGCTGGAAGTTGTCTTGCTTGCTTGCGTTGGCGGACATATGTTAGAAGCTCAGCGGGCAGGAAAGAAGGGGTTATTTTCCGTATCTCGAGCGGTATGGCCTTATACCTACTGCGCGCTTCTCCCGAGTGGTCTCATCCACTCGATTATGCTCGTCAAGGTCGACTTAGCGTCCCCGAAGAGCTGCGCATATTGGTTTAAGTTTACGTCTATAGCTATTGGCTTCAGTATGGCTTTAGGTTTTGTGCTTCAGTATGTGGTGTGGGTCTGTATCATAGACGTCGGGTATTATTCCTTTGTAAAGACAGGATAGACGGAGTGGCAAGTTCGTTGCGTGATGAGGGTACAGGGACCAGATAGCCCAATACATGGTAGAAGGGCTGGTTGAAAGGAATGAGACCTAAATGACCCGAAAGCTTTCGAAGCACGCCATCCACCTCACTTCTTTAATACAGTCTCAAACAGCGTTCTAGCTCCTGGTACATACTCCTTGAACCTCAATGTTGCAACCAGCTCAAACCCAGCCGAGTCGAGAAGCTCCTCGAATTGAGCATCAGTTCAATCGAGCGAAGCCATTACGCCCATCATGATCATGTCCAGCGTGGCTGGGTACATCGCCACGTTGCGGTTGATCAGTGCGTTCTCGTCAATCAACAAGATGGACATGACCTCGCGGACGTTCTCGAGAATCTTCTTGGCCTGCTCATCATGCCAGTCGTAGAGTACATTTCGAAGATAGTACGCTTTCGCGTTGTGTATGGTCAGGGGTTGTGTTTGGAAGAAATCATGACCAATGGCTTCAATGCCACTGGGGGAATTATGAGCGGAAGCCACAACCTGTGCCAAATCTTCCAAAAGGAGCTTTACCGGTGGATTGGGAAACTTCGCTTGGAATCTGACGAGGTCGTGGCCGACGTTGCCACCAATGTCGACTAGGAGAAGACTCGAAGAATTTGCATTCGAGATTGAGAGCTTTTCCTCCACCAGGTAATAACAAACCACTCTGGACCGCGTCTATGGCGGGCGATCGCCATCGTGGTCTGAGTGTTAAACGCGGCCTGGACTTTGGGCCTCTGGCTCAGCCAGTCGAAATAATGAGAGGTAGACTGGTACGTATGCTAGTATAAGCCATCGTTCGCATCCGCAGGGTTGCGATAGCCCTTTCCTCAAAATACTCCGGGAGGTGTGCGACAGGGGTGAGTTGGGAGGCGCTAAGGGGCACGATCAGCAACATAGGAGCTTCTTTCATCTATGAATCACAAGAAATCAATTCTTGTGATTGCCGGCACGCACATGTGAATGACTGCTTCTCTAAGCGGTGAACCGATGGTCCATATGTTCGCGACTGGTTTCGCAAGGTAAGTTTGATGTCCTACCTCTTCAAAGATGCCCATGCCTACTAGCATCCTCATGATGCGCACTTGAACTGTTAGCTCGCCTTGGGTTCCACCGAGCATGCTAACATATGCTCCTTGAGAACTCACCAACGAGCAAAACGTCTGCCCCGAAGCCAAAGCCAACTGGTCAGCAGCGATGGGACCTCCAGCCTTAGTGCCAAGGTCGAGCAATTTCATGTAGAGACACTCTGAAAGCCCTAAATACTTCTCTAGTACGTGGTCGTAGGTAGTAGAGAAATGTGATGTAGAAGGAAGGTTAGGCAGCGAGACCGCTCGTAAGCAGACAGCACAAATTTCAAGCATGAACCGAACAGCGGCCTCTAATTGGTTTTCAGCTGCCATCTTTGCTTTTTCACATGCGCTCATGAGGGCTTCCCTCTCCTCGTTGCTGATGCTTGAGAGCGGAGCATCTGATAGTCCGAGTAGTCGTCTTGTCAACTTAGTAGTCGCCATTCCATCAACAGTACTGGAGATTGTATGAGGATGATGAGTATCGTAGATGAATTGTGACTTCCGTTCTACATTGTGGTGCTACTGTGCCTCTTGCGCCCTCTCGGAACCGGAGACACTGATATTTCCACTGTGGCACAGTTGTCTCGCTGCATTCGAGGTCGGCCCAACTATGAGGCATAGTTCTATGAAATGTAGTCGCATCGCTGACACTAGCTTTGGTTGTGATTGAGGGCGTTGTCAGACGCTCGACATAATAGACCGGCAAAATGCACATCAAGGGTGGTCGTCACGTCGCCCCGTGGTGGACATCTTACTATCTCGTGACTGCGCCGTAGTGTGAACGGCAGAGCCAAGCCCGCGAAAGCGTTAACTTGCTCTGTCTCGCGTAAGCTTGTCTCGGTGTCTGAACAATTTTCACTTTGTACAACACGGTTCGGACGAATCGAACGAAGCGGGATATCTTAGAAGCAAGGTCACCAACTTCGCAAGTTCATCCAGCCTACCAGCCTTAAGAACCGTCGCGGCGACCTTCCACTTCGGGCGACTACCGAGCATTAATTACGCCGAATTTCAGGCGAGGACCATTGCGGTGAGCTCTTCGTGATTCGCCACAACTCGGGTCGATGACTGTGATCCAGAGTCTTGAGGTCAGAGCATCCCAAATTGTCGCCCTTTCCGTCCTGTGCGGCATGCCGGTGAATGATTGTATCGAGCAAGCCATACGGTATAGCCATAACAAAGAAGTTCTATGTTTAGCTGTGTAAGGCGAATGCAACAAAGTTGGATATCAGTGTGACGCCATCGGCTCATTACTAATCGTGACTACCAACCACCAGCGCACAAGAGTTTTCTTCGCATCGAGCGTTGCCTTCGCCAGTATGCTTCCGACTCGACTTTCGCGACTCCAGTGTTTTGCGTCTAGATTAGTCTGTCGCTTGTGGAAATTTCCCACACAGTCGCTGAAATCCCACGTTCCCATCCGCTCCGCCCGTCCGCCTTTGTTCCATGGTTCTCGCACACGCCAGCACATTGCTCAAACGCCCTAAAATTGCCACGTAATCCCGTCTTGGCGACAACACAGAATCAAATTCTGCAGCACGATATCCCGCCTCAGTGCTGTCCTTCTCCGCTTTCAGCCCTTTGGTGATGTAGGCACCGTGCCTGCATCCCCTCGTTCCGATTCCGGATGCGCCGTCCAACGAACATGAATTGCTGCATGGTTCAGCCCTGTGTTAGTCCATAGGAGGCATGGTACCTGCAGATCACCCGGGATATCACAATGAAAATCGTTGATTGGCTGGTCCCTGATTATCCACCGAAAGTCTCTCAGCCCAAAGCTGACGGCGTTGACCCACTTCAGACTTTTCTCCAAGCACACGGAACTGGCAACTGTCCCGGTAAGTGTGCCCGACCGCCGGATCTGATGCGTGTACTCGGTGAGGATGATGTATGAATGCGCGTACAGTCATGTCTTACTGCGTTTGCTCGACAATGTGCACAACGTAGTCTCGCGCGTCCACGAATAATGAAAGAGAATAATAAGCGTTGGATCAAGGCAGCATGGAAAGTCTTGGATGCAAGATGACGTGTGGATGCTCTACGGTTGATCAACGGCCAGTCTGTTGGCAAGACTTGCAGACTTGATTCCAGGCCCTTCGACTGGTAGACTTCTGACTACCAGCCGCCGTTACATCCAGTCACACGAGGCCTTGCAAGAAACACTCTTGACGTGCAAATTACCGAGAAATGCCCAGCCTGTGGGCCACGAGGCACGGGAGGACTGCCGCTGATAACTAGCCGTGGCCCGATGGATATCCTGCGGGCTACAGGTAACGGTCTTCCGTGGTTGCAGATTTTGCGTAATATGGCTTTGCGATCGATCTCTCATTCGTAGACGCCACCGATCTAGCAGGGTTTCGACCTCATGGCTGATGCCCCGGCAGGCCACGCGGTTCCCAACAGAAAGAAGTTTCATTCAAAATATGGGGGGGTTGGGTGTTCCCTGTAGGCTTCCGAGGAGTGCTTGCGTACTTGTGGTATATAAGAGGTCAGAGATGGAAGGGTGAGTGCGGCAACGCAAATCGACACTCTTTTCGATACCTCTTTCGACACTCCTTTCGAACCCGGTGTTCCAATACTTTCCTTACCTCGCGACTGGTCTAGACGCACATTTTTTCGAACACTCAACGAAGAACCACTATCATTATACACCTCCAGCAATACCTCATCAGGTCACCACTCGTCCAACCTTTCAAAATGGTTCAACAAAGCATCCTATCACTTCTTCTTCTTCCCGCTCTTGCGCTGTGCGCCCCTCATGCTAGACATGCCAGCCAGCACGCACCCGCCGCGGTAGTTGCACGTTCATCGACCCCATCCTATACCGAACCCGGCCTAGTCTACTTCAAGAACTCCTGTGACTACGCTGTGTCCATCGAGGAGTTTGCCGGGCCTGGCTGTGACTGCGCGGACAGCACCGAAGTCAAATCCGGCTCCTCCTGGAACGACACTCTCAAGACTTGTGACAGCGGCAATCGCGTCCTCAAGGTCTACAAGGAGGGCGAGACTGCGCCTATGCAATTCGAGTATGGCATCGTCTCTTCCTACCTCTGGTACGATATGAGCTTCATCAACTGCGTCAAAGACAGCTACGATTTCAGTGCTTGCGCTGGCGCTGGCGCAGGAGACAGCGCGAGCGCTGGGTGGGCCATGAGCAGTGAGAAGGAATGCGAGGCCTACAGCTGCACTGGTGGAGAGGAGTGCTGCACCCAAGGGTACTGCGACCCCTATGCAACGGGAATGTCTATCCAGCCCAACACTGGATGCGGCGCGGATCAGGGTTATACGGACCCCAGCGCGATGGGCATCACTATTGAGCTTTGCGCTTCCAGTGATAGCTCAGAGGCTGAGTCGCAGTAGAGACAAGTTCTCAGGTGCCCCAGGACACGACTTATGAATACATGATCGCATCGAATAAAAATCATTCGTTCCACCCCAAAATTGTTCATTCTAGTGACGTGAAGCATCGACGCCGTCCAGATTTTCCCTCCATGGTGTATGTGGCAAGATACGGAGTGCATTTCAGCGGGAAGTGATATGTGGTACAGCCTATCGTATCTCGGTTTCAACACCTGTAGCACACAAACAAGGATACGAGAATCTCTACCGCTCGTACGGGTTCTTGAATGCATGCTGGTCCAAACTTAGCCAATGAAATGGGCAGCGCAGCACTGATCGACAGTGCACCACAGTCCTGTCCGAACACCAACTCTCGACGCGCGATAGGATCTGGTGCCATTGTGAGCTGTCGGGGGCCATTTGGTTTCGTAAAACAAGTTGACATTTCCAGTACCATTAGCGCGGCCACGTAGGTGCATTCGCACACCAACGATGTCCTTCGACCGCGGTACCCTCGCAGCAGAAGGCCACTGAAAACCTGCGCAGGCGCATCTTCAAGCAGTGCGCCGCGAGTCCACGTATTTCTGTCACATTGCGCGCTTGCGCATGAAAGCCATCGAAGCGTGGCACCACCCATCCCGATCGCGATGCCGTCGCGGGAACGAGAGCGCTCGAGTGGGACCGGCGCAACCCGAAGTCCGTCATGTGAAACCGTACGAAAGCTTCTCAACCTCTGTATGAGCTCTAGAATGTTTGGACAGCTTGCTGGCCTTGTGCGACACGGCTGGAAGACCAACGATACGGTTCGAGACAGCATAACCCGTGCGACCCGCCTCCTAAGGTTGGCGCGGTTTTGAGTTGCGTGCAGGTTCCAGTCGTTCCGCAGCGGGTCTGCACATCTCTCTCCACCAGCGCAACATCAGCAGGGACAGCCCGAGGTCTAAACAGCGGACTTGATCGTGGAGAACTGGAGCGGTAGGGAAGTATTGTGGGCTCTTGCAACGAGGACCCGCACGTGGAAGTGACACGCCGCAACCACGCGACTCGCCAAAGAAGAAGGTCGCAAACCCAACATCATATCCTCTCAACACGGACCGCGTGGAACCTCTCTTTGACCCGCCACGCGTTCCCCCCATCGCGATTATCGCGTCTTATCGCATCAACGGTTGCTAACATGCATAGCCCACCATCGTCATGCAGGCACATGTGGATGCGCGTCGAGGTGCAGAGCCGCACAGCCACCAACAACACACCCGCCCTCCACCTCACCTCTACATCTCCGTGCAGCCAATTTCCCCTGAACCACACAGACCCCCGCTCGCAGCATCCCCGACTCTGAATCCCCCAAATAGCAGGGATGAGCGTTTAACTATCCCGAAACTGACAGACCCAAGCCTTTCTGGGCTCGTCTTACCCGCTACGCCGCACCAAACTCATCACCAGCCCCAGCCAACCGCACGTCGTTTCAAAACCATCCAACGAGCGCACTCGCGCCAGCTGGACCCCCGGCTGTCGTGATTTAAAACAGGGGCCTTGGCCTTTCCTTTTTTAATCCCGAAGCCCTGCAGCATGACTGGGCCTGCGAGTCGGGAGTCGGGCGCTACGATGGATTACGGGGTGCCTGGGCCGCCGGGTTAATATAAGATGGGGGCGAGGCGGCGCGGCGTAGGACGCCTTCATCTTACGGTGATATCCCCTCTTGATCGCTCGCTCGCGCTCTTGCCTCTCGTTCCTCTCTTCGTGATACCCGCTTCCTTCTCGTCGCTCGACACCCACACTCATTTGGCGTTGACGAGGCTGGACCGGATACCGACGTCGCTCATTACCAGCCGCAAAACATCTCAATAACGACATATCATACATAACAGCACTACGCTCCTTTGTTGATCCCGACGAATTCGCATCGCTCATATACGTCAAGATGGTCCAGTCAAAGAACATCCTCTCGCTCCTCGTCCTGCCGGTTCTGGCACTGAGCAAGCCGTCGCTCCACCAGCGTCATGCCCACCACCACCAGGCGCGCGCCGTCACCACGGTCCTTACGACCGAGTACGTCGCTACGACTACCGTTACATACGGCCACGTCCCCAGCAATGAGCCCAAGGTCGAAGTGGACGAGGTCAAGGCCAATGTCAACGCTGAAGATGGGGAGGTCCAGAATGACCATCGCGCGAAGGCCACCGTGATCGTAACCCCTGTGCCGGTTGCTCCCACGCTCGTACCTGAGCCTGAGGAAGCCGGGCTGCCCGAGGAGCCGCCTATCCAGGCACCCACTACGTCGTCTTCGTCCGCCGTGGCCAAGCCTACCGACACCAAGCCGGCCCCCTCCTCCGGCGGTGGCCACCCAAGCGCGACCGGCGGCCAATTCGCCATCAAGAACAACTGCAAGTACGACCTCACTATGACGATCGACAGGACCTTGTGCGGACCCATCGAGAGCGACATTGCCATCGGCGCCGGCGAGACCTGGTACGGCGACATCACCGCCTGCAACGACGCCAACCCTTCGTACAAGATCTACAAGGAGGGGTCAAAACTGCCTCTGCAGCTCGAGGCTGGTTTCAAGCCCGACCAAAAGACCCTCTGGTACAACATCAGCCCCAAGGACTGCGTCAACGACATGTACGGCGCAGGCATCGACAACTGCCCCGGTGGTCCCTGGTTCCTCGAGGCCAAATCTACGGCTTCGAACCCTGGTGCTTGCCAGACATTCCAGTGCCACGATGCTACGTCTTGCTGCACCAGCTCTCTGGGCGCGTACTGCGATGCCTGGGCTACGGCTGCGAAGGCGCTCGGCGGACTGGAGCCCGTTGGAGGATGCTTGGGCTCAATCAGCGAGATCGGTCTCGTTGCCCAGCTTTGCTAAGCGATGTTGTCGGAGTACATTGGAGACTCTCGATCTTGTTCAATTGTTCCTTTACCGTTTTGGTAGGGGATATCGAGAGTACATTTGAACATTTGTTAAAACGTATACCTCTTTGTGTTTATTGTAGTTCCTTAGCCGAGATAACCCAAAGCGCCATGGATGTTTTAAATGTTATTGATAGTCGAATTTCACGTCACCTCTACGATCGTTTGCGCTGCTTCATTCGCCATGACTTCATGCTGATGGTCGATCTCAAAACCGGCCTCGAATGGTACTTATCGTCGATTAATTCTCATCAGTCTCGTACAACGAACTGAGTTATCGAGTTCTTTGCGATTTCGGTTGCAAATAGTAATTGGGTCCAAAAGACCGATAGGGTGAGGCCAAGTGCTTGCGCAAATTATGCGATGTTACTAGGCTGCAATCAGTCTGATCTCCCGAGCGGGAGATGAATGCCAGGGCTTGATCCTGTGGACAAAGGCTACATGACCGTAAACGCAATGACTAAAGGAAAATGAATCTAATAGGGGGTATCTTGGTGGTCGTGATATCATGAAGCCGCGCGGGTCGCGTTCTCGGCGCGCCCACTGGGTGCCGTGCATCCAAAGGCCGTCAACGCCCTGTACACACATCGGTATCTCCCTCACCTCACAATCCCGCGCGCTTTGCCGGCGCTACCGAGTCACACATCAGCGTCCTCTGCAGCCTCCTGCTTCCGAATTTGGTCTTCAAGCCTCTTTTTCTCCGCTTGCTTGAGCCGCATCATAGTGACTTCCTCCAGGCTCGGCGTCTTGGGCGAAAAGGAGAACTTCGGGGTCCCCGGTATGCCTCCGTGCCCCCCGAATGAAGCGCGGAAAGTCTTGTTTGGCGTCGCGACAGGTGTCGACGGTGCTGAGAAGGTAGCGTTCAAGGGCGACTTAATCTCGGGCTCTTTGCTGGCCCAGTTCACGGACTCGAGCGATGGCCAGTCTGTTTTCCCGTCTACTGCGGCGGCATGTGCGTGATCGAGACGCGTATAGACGATGAACACGGTTGCAGTCGTCTTCTTATGCTTCTCGCCGGGTATGCGAAGCTTTTTGTCCTTGCCCATGACCATGCTGTCAATTGCGCCGTATTTGGCGAACATACTCGAAACTTTGTCTTTGTCCCACGCGGCTTGATCACCCTCACGTAGAAATCGCACCTTGACTGTACGATCGATCTCGGCCGTCTGACCTGGCGCGGGCGCTTGTGGTCTCGTCTCCGCCTCAGGGCTAGGCTCCATGAAGCTGGCCTCCTCTTCTTGTCGCTGTCTCTCAAGCTTCTCCTGATGCTCCTTGCGCCGTCTCTTCCCGTCCTCAGCCAATCTCTGTATATCCATTTCGCGCTTTTCCGCCTCGCCCATCTCCTGTGGCCGCTTCCTCTTCAGATTAGAAAAGCCTTCGCTCTCGCGCCTTTCGAGATCTTCCTTCATTTTACGCCGTTTGCCGTCCAGTAGCTCATCCTGGAGTGTTTTCTCCCTCTTCCGCTGCCTTTGTCGGTCATATTCGATCTTTAGTTTTGCGTCGAGTAGTATGTCGCGTGCTATCCCTAGCCGGATGAACTTGTTGGCAGCCTCCGCATCGTCGGGGTTCCTGTCGGGGTGGACCTTGACCGAAGCTTTGCGGTAGGCGCTTTTGATCACCGAATCCTCGGCATCGAATGTGGTGAGGCCCAGTAGCGCGTAGAAGTCCTCCGTGGCCGTCTTCGCGATTTCTTCGAGATCTTTGAAGTCGCCCATCGCGGCGTTATATCAGGGATCGAGGACCTCCTGGATATGTTTTACAGCGAAGGGGTCGGGGCTCACTGTATCCGATAACACGCAGCGAGCGTTCGAGAGAGTGGAGGTCGTATAGGTCGTAGAGATGAGAGTTGGAACTGGAAGTACATTTGCAGGCTGCAGCAGTCACTGGATCGGCCACTAGCTCCTTGGCTGTCGGAATCATTCTTCGGAAGGCGTCCGCGTACCTGCAGCTAACATTTTCCCCACCAACGCCAGGGGAGCTTCTAAGACCAGAGCAAAGCTCTTACAGGAGGTCTCGATATCTAATGTCACAGAGTATAGCTCGTCCATTCATACGATTTACGAAGCAATTCGTGCCCCAACCTCACACCGTCAATCGCGCAATCATGACCTCTTCACCACCAGAGCGGCAGAAAGTAGTAGAGGGTATATTTGGTATGTTACGAAGATCTTCTGGAAGCCAGCTGGCGGTTCCATACATGGAATCCCAGCCTGCCCAAGCAACAATCGTACCTCCCTCCTCGATATCTAACGACCCACGCAGCCATCAGCAAACCTCAATGGGCGTCCTCCGCTGGCGTCCTCCGCGACCTTCAAACCCACTTCGCGACCTCCCCGCTCTTCGCCCCGTGGCTCACTCACACAAAGCGCAATTTGATCATGTCCCAAGCGCGAGCCAAACACATCAAGAACCTCAAAGTCAAAGCCGGACACGGCGGCACGCTCGATCCCCTCGCCACAGGTGTCATGGTTGTAGGCGTGGGTAAAGGCACAAAATGTCTCCAGCGCTTCCTCGAATGCACGAAGACCTACGAATGCGTAGTGTTGTTTGGAGCAGCGACGGACAGCTATGATGCTGTGGGTAAGATCGTTAGTAAAGCGCCGTACGCACATGTGACGAGGGAGTTGGTGGAAAGTAAGCTTGATGGCTTTCGCGGGAAGATTATGCAGAAGCCGAGCATTTTCTCCGCGCTCAAGGTGGACGGCAAGAAGATGTATGAATATGCGAGGGAGGGCGGCGATATACCCGAAGTGGCTGCGCGGCCGGTGGAGGTGCGTGAGATGGAGTTGATTGAGTGGCTGGAACCGGGAACACATGAGTTTACTTGGCCAAAAGAGGAGCTCGATGGTACGCAAATGGAGGGCGCGGAGAAGCTGTTGGGGATACGGAAAGAGGATGCAGATGTGGAGGCGCGGAGAAACAAGCACAAGAACAGGAAACGGTCGCGATCTCCAGAGGAGACCTCGCAGACGAAGAAGGTCAAGACGGAGGAGGAGCGCACGTCCGCAGAAGAAGACGCAAAACCAACAATCGATCAAGAAGACCACGTCACAGATGCAGAATCCCACCCAAGAGAGCCTACCACAGCCGACGAGCCCGCTATGTCCGGCGGACTACCCGCAGAAGACACTCAAGAAATCACACCCGCCGAACCCATCGAACCCGCAAAAGACAACTCAGAGCCCGCCCCCCAACCTCCCGCAGCCCGCATTCGCATGACCGTAACATCCGGCTTCTACGTCCGCTCCCTTTGCCACGACCTCGGTCTCGCCTGCGACTCTCTCGGCCTCATGTCCTCACTCATCCGCTCGCGCCAAGGCGATTACGAGCTCGGGAAGAACGTACTCGAGTGGAGCGACTTGGAAGCTGGTCCGGAGACGTGGGAGCCCAAGATACGAAAGGAGCTGGAAGAGTTTATGGAGAAGGAGGGATGGGAGGCTGACGAGGTTGAAGACGAGGAGACGTGGGAGGCGAGGGAGAAGGATGTGAAGGAGGAGAGGAGGGATGGGGACAGGGAGAGGAGTTACCAAGGTGGAAGGAGGGGAGGAGGGAACGGGAAGGGTGGCAAGGGGTGGCATCAGAAGAAATGATGGGATGTGGTAGTGTGGTGGTGTGCCGAGTGGGCTTGAAACACTGCAAGATGAGATACCCAGTGTAATGTAAAGATACAAAGTTCAATAGTAACATCCTACTGTCACTGTCCTGTGGGGTATGTGGATCCGCCCAAATTCTATAATATCTCCCAACGCCATCCCATGCTTAACAAAAACAGTCCAAAACCATGAAATGCAATACGTCTAAGGCGACAGTGGAGCCAAATGACTCAAGGTCCAGCTATACTTCCGCTCCTCCGACTCCTCACACTCCTGATACTATCTCTCCTCTCATGAAAGCTCTCCCGATTGAATATCGGCGATAGTATCGGCTCCGCACCCTGCGCGTCCAAGCTCTCATCCTCCTTACTATCCTCCCTGTTGATAAAGATGAACGAGAGCACCACCACCACAGCACCAACCCAATACATGGGTCCGCTGTACTGCTTATCCAATACCATCTGTCCGATAAGCGACAGCGGAATGGTCAGGCTAAGACCAACGGTGACAATGAGCGGGCTAGTCAGCAACATGGAGTAGGCCCAGCAGAAGTCGGATACAAGGGAAGAAGCGGAGTTGACGAGAACGATGATGAGAATCTTGCGGGTGGGTGGGAGCTCGAATGTCTCTATTCCGGTCCAGTGGAGGATAAGGAAGCCCGGCCAGAGGAGCAACACGTTTGCTGTGCCTACTAAGCCGAAGAATAGCGGCATGTTCACTTTGCTTTCATCGCCAATGCGCTTCTTCATGAAGACAGCGTAGAAGCCGTACAGCACGGCGCTCACAAAGGCCATTGTGTCGCCGATCGCGAGCTCGCGGGGCTCCTTGTGTGGGAAGGAACCACGATTTTCGTCGGTGGAGCCAGATACGTCGACGGAGGAAATGAGAACAACGCCGACAAGGGAGGCGCACACGCCGGCGAATTTGCGGAGAGTGAAGCGCTCGACGCGCATAATGGTGCCAGAAAGAAGGGTCCAAATGGACGAGGTAGACGCGAGGATCGTAGACGAGGCGACGGTCGTGTACTCAAGGCAAGCGGCGGCAAAGTAGTTTGCCAGAAACCATAGTATACAGAATTCCAGAGACAGCTTCATCGTGTCCCACAAAGTTAGCCCATCGTCCTCCTCCTTGAGCGCTTCGTCTATTTCCTGGCTTTCGCCCATTTCGTCACCGAGCAAGAGGGAGGTCTGGCCTGAGCTGCGGTCACGGCTGGACTTCGAGGACGGGGAAGAGTTGGAGCCGGACTCATGGTCGCGGAGAAGTTTGTAGCGGCCGACGCGGCGCTGGAGGAGGTCGCGGATCCGGGCGAGGAGGGGTTGTTGGTTGATCGAGTTTTGGCGGTCGTCCCACGCGTGTTTGATAAACATAGGCAGGAGGGGTATCATGAAGAAGGTGGTGTTCACGTAGGTTACGAAATAGGGTTTGGAGAAGGAGTCGTCGGCGAAGATGGTCTATTCAGCGTTGTCAGTCCGCGTTTCTTTGGCACCTGCCTTTCCTGTGACTTGAAAGTGGTAGGATACTGATTCAGGTTACATACGCTTGCTAGGAAGTTCGACGCCGTCCACAGGAATACCGTGGCCAGCAACAGTAATATCCCGATCGCATGTCTCCATCGACCGCGCGGCTTCTTGCCCTCGCTCCACACACTGACCACACTCGCCGGTGATCGTATGGGGCTCCCGACTTCTCCGCTATATCTCCCTGATGCGTCCTCGCTGTTCCGGGGAGAGAAAGCCGCAGCTAAAAGAGGGGATGGCGGCGCCATGATCTGGTCGCGCGGGGGTGGAAGGCCCGCCTAGGGAGATTGTCGCGGAACTGTGGAAGGAATGTATTTCAGCGGTCGAGGAGCATTTGAAAGAGCGGTGCCCATTAATGTGGCCTGCGAGAGTGCAAGGAGAGCGAAGGTCAAAGGCTGGGGGACACGGCGCAGTTGTCGAGCGTGACCAGATAATGTTGGAGCGGAGCGCGAACGGAGCGCGAGCGTTTCGGCGTTCAAACGGCTGCGTCAGGCTCGTGGCGGTGCTAGTGGCGCTCAACCGTCAGCAGCTCGGATCACGGCCCAAGGCTACTGTGGAATGGTCACGCGCATGGGTAGAATCCCGGATGGAAAGGCAAGTAGGCAAATATACAGGCAGCTATGTAATCGCTCCATCCTAGGACAGAAGAATAGGCAGGAAAGATGCACCTTCACCAAGGTATCCGACGCCAGACACCAGACTCCACTCCAAGGAACAGCAGTTGTATGCTCTATGCACTCCCAAATCAGCACGCGCATCCGCCCTCGTTGCCCTTGAGATCTATCGGAATCGTCTCGGGAAAGTCGGAGTTGAACTCGCCGACCTCCTCTTGGGCAAGTGCTTGTCGCGCGATGACTGCGAGATGGTACGTTAGAAACCGGTTAAGACGGGTGTTCGTGAACCTTACCTTCAAAAGCTTGTTCGACATTGATGGCTTCCTTTGCGCTGGTCTCAAAGTAGGGAATGCCACCTTTCGACTGGCAGTAAGTCATGGCGCGCTTCTGCGAGATCTAACACACTGTTAGTTTTGGTACACTTGTAGATATAAAGTACTCACCATCCTCTTGCTCTCCTCTACATCAATCTTGTTACCGATGACAACGAAGGGGAAGCTCTCGGGGTCCATAGGGCTGGCTTGCACCAGAAACTCGTCTCGCCAGCTGTCTAGCGTATCAAAACTCTTCGAGTTGTTCACATCGTATACGAGCACGCAGCAGTCGGCGCCACGGTAGAAGGCTACGCCAAGCGATTGGAATCGCTCCTGGCCAGCGGTATCCCACAACTACTCTTATCAGCCCTGTTCCATTTACCCTATCTGTTGTACCCACCTGCATCGTCACCAACCGATCGTCTACGAGGACTTCTTTCGTAAGGAAGTCGGCGCCAATGGTCGCTTTGTAGCTCGCGCTGAATTTTTTGTTGACCTGCGCAAAGGTCAGTCATCATGGAGGAACAATCGTGACTTAGGTCGAGTTATCGTACATATTGGTTCATCAAGCTCGTCTTGCCAACCCCGCTGTCGCCGAGGATAATGACCTGCCCTCGGTTAGCACCGGCCAATATATATCTCTCGAAGCTCATATACCTTCAGCAGGACCTTCTTTCGGGAAGCCATAGTGTTGCGGGTGTCGTGCGGTACGGAAGCAGGGTGCGATACGATCGATCGTGAAGCGGAGCTTGGTCGTTGCTCCCGGGCAAGGTTTCCTAGGCAGGCTACAGCGTAGAGGTAGGCAGCAGGCTTGAGCCGAGGACGCGGCTGGAGAGTGCGGAGAAGAGCGGGAAGGAGGTTTGAGAAAATGGGGTGTTCAAAGTGACGAGGTCAGGATGCAGCTCGTAGGTGCCAGCCATCGGCCGTCATCCATAGATGTTGATGTCAACGGCCGCTCCCTATCATTGCCAAGACGCTAGCATAGAGCTTCAGGGAGTGGGCGTGACCGCAGGTGATCGCCAACTTCAACCAAGCTTCTGTCTCGACCAACCTGATTATGTTCTTTTCCAAATTCTCGGCTATACCTCTACGGGAGCGCTCACCAGGGTGTGGTGGCTAACGATGATGACCATCATGTCAATCACGACCTAAATTTCGTCCTTCACTGGCAAACACATTCATCTCAGATGTTCAAACCAACCATCTGAAATCGCCACGGTGACCAGATTGTAGAGGAAGCTATTTGCTGCAACAGTACGCTTCATTGACTGATGGTTACTTGTCTATGACCATGGTTGTAGTAACCATGGTCATAGTGGCTGTGACCCCGTTTTCTTTTTCTCCAACTTTTCGTCCAAGTTATGAGAACTACTTATGGTACCTCAAGTCATCGTTCATATAAACAAGAGATGCTCTTTCTGGATGATAGTCCCAAACACCCTCTTCGTGTCACAATGGTTCTTGCGCCACACCCCGTCTAGACACATGTCTCTTGCTATCGCTTCTGGCGACGGCCACCGCATTCGCCAAATCTACAATTCCAGGCTCCATCAAGCTTGACGAAGACGACGGTATTGTTCGATGTGGTATTAAATACAAACTCTTTGAATACGCCGCAACCGGTGCTACGATCGAAAATGTTCGTAACTCTAGCATCTGCAAGACTACCCCCAACGTCGATCAGATATCCGGATATGTTTCGGTCAGCCTGAGTGCAAACTTGTGGTTCTGCTATGTGTCATTGAACAAAAGACTATTTGTTTACCCACAACACCTAGGTTCTTCGAAGACGGCAGAGTCTAACGACTGCTCTGCTTGTTGCGATTCTTGGTGGGGGCCCAGGAAGTGACCTTAAACACCTCGCTATGAATGCGGATGGTTCTTACAACTTCGAGAACGGTTCAGGCGCTTCTCCGTTCAACAGTACCCTCATTTTGAACAGTTACGCTGATATGATCTACATAGATCTGCCCGTTCGCGCGGGCTTTCTTACGGTTCAGAGCTGACCAACTCGACAAAAGCCTCAGCTCCGCACATGTGGACACTACTGCAAGCTTTCTACGTGGCCTTTCCTCGGTACGAGTCTTGCGAGTTCGGTATTTTCACGAGTCCTTATGGCGGCCACTTCGAACCAGCTTTTGCAAAACATATGCTTGACCATAATTAGGCCAGAGTGGGCGAAAGCATCAACGCCATTGCGCTCGCTATTTTACAGGGTGCGTTTGATCTGCAAATCTAGAAGCCCTCCTATGTCGAATGTTCGTATGCCGTACGAGGATGCACATCAGGTACAAGAACAATGCGAAAGCGAAATGCCTTCCCGATCTAGAGAGGTGCACATCAACCAGTACTGGTGAAGACTGCACCTTAGCGGACGAAGATTGTAGCGAATGCTAAAAATACATTTAGGGAGCCCAAAACCAACTGCGATATCTACAACATCGATGAATATCGAGACCAGAAGGCTTTGTACTTTGGGAGTTCTGAAGAGTACACTAAGCTATCTTCTGTCTTTGATCTTCTCGGAGCAAAAAGCAAGAACGAACCAGCTTCTCCTGCTGTTGATAGACAGTCCCAAGACCCAAGTGACAGCAAGTACTCTGGAATCGCTTTACAAAGTGCACCATCGCTGACTAGTATAGTCCCACGACCTACTCTTCCCCAACACAGTGTGCTTGTTTCTGTGGGCGTCACTACGCTGTTGTGGGTTGGTGATGCCGACTGAGTCTGCATTTGTAATGGAGACTGACAGATATAGAGCCTGAACATACGCTTCAGGTAGTCCTTCAGAACGTTTAGCAGCAGCCGACCTCCCTTACGTAGCTAAGTCATAGCCGCTTTCCTTGAATATTACTCCTCGAGTGGCTATAGTAGAATGAATTCAGCGCTTGCTTCTTTTCTCACTACTATAGAAACGCTACTTCATTGAGATATCTTCAAGCGGTGAAATTACAATAGACCAGTTTTCACTTCCGGGTAGTCTTCTTCACCTTCGAGGGCAGTTCCTCCGGAGACTGTAACGAGCGACGTCACAGGGCAGTGTCCACACATCCCACGGAACAAAACCCAAGTACCACCCTCCCCTCCCACCCCCATTGCGCTCCCAATCCCACTCCCACTCCCATTGAGCTCCCTGACTAACACCATGAACCCGCAGAATCCATCCCCCGCCTACCGCCTCACAGAGGCAGAAGCCAGCGAGCACCTCGACTGGCACGGCCAGAACCCGGTAAAAGGTTTCCAACTTTACATAACGACTAGCATCACGTGCGTGGACCTGGATACACGCGCGAATATACTCAACGAGCTGGACAGTATTGGCTGGCCTCTCCACCTCCGCTCAGCTTCCACCGCCGGCAAGAAACTCATTGCTGGCTCGCCTTGGGCGAGGGAAGACGAGTCTCCGCTGCTCCTCCTCTGCAATCTGTTCCGGTTGCCCTTGGCGGTGGTCGCGAACGCGTTCTTCGAGGGACGGACGGTGCTAGAGGTAGACGAGAAGCTGCGTGAGCTTACGCGCTTAGGTGAGTGTCCCATCCCGTGACTTCTACATTGCCCAGGAAAGCGCCAATGCAAAGGACACTGGCTCCCCTGTGAATCAGCTAGCTATACTGACAACGCCTAGATCCACCAACCGGCTACGAAACCGCCACTCCGGTCACTTCTTCCTCCCTCACTTCCCCTCCAGCCAACTTCGACCCCACTGTCAAAACCCCCACTACCTTCCTCCAACAACAGCGTTCCTTAGCAATCGAATCCCTCGAGCGCGCTCATGCCGACCGCTCTACCCGAACCAAACTCAAAAACGCGCTCAACAAGCGCGGCTGGCCCACGCGCTTCACCACCGATGCCAACCTCAACGCTCCCCCGGAGGACCTAAATGGAAGAATATGGGCACCTGAGGACTCCCAGGCGCTTGTTGTGTTTCGAAATGTTGCGGAAAAGGTTCCTTATACGGTGCTGGCGGAGAAGTTCTTTGTGGGGAGGACAGAGGGTGCGATTCGGGGTCATTATCAGAATCTAGTGAAGGCGGGGAAGGCGGAGAGGATGAGAGATGGGGCATGATTGGCTACGAGTGTCAATATGGTGATGGACGATTAAGATGGTGAAGAGTTGATGGTGGGTTCTTGGGCTTTAGAGCGAGTTTTGATACCCATGAGCCACACAGACACGCGTAGCTCATGGCAGGCATTGCGGGACGTACCGATGTGCAGCTGTTAACACGGAAGAGATTCCTGATTTAGTTCGGTTCAAGAAAGCTTATCTGAATTCTGGCACTTCAGTTCGCGTTCACCGCGCAAAGGTGCAGTCACAATAGCGAAGGAGTTGGTCAGTATATAGCACTCAACAATTTTCTGAGCGGTAGCTGTCCGTACGTCGATGTCAGCTAGTCGGATCAATTCGCGTAGCGAATTTCAGCCCATCAGTGCGAACTAGCAATTACATCTGTTCGCCCAAGTTCGATATAGTCCTTGATAAGAGTGGTGAAAGCTCCCATATAACGTCACATGAACTAAGATTTTGCAGCAGGCCCACTCCCATCCTCAATGCCCCTGATACTGTAGTACGATTACCACGACTCAAACAAACACGACCCTACCAACACGGCGCCCCACCATGATCAACATATCAACCCAAACTGCCCTAGCAGACGAAAACCCGGAGTCGCTCCACCAACATCTCATCGCGCTCTTCGACGTCGAAACCAACACCTCCTGACCCCTCGCGCCCAGCTCCTTAACTCGCTTTGCTTCATAGTCCGCAGCAAATACGGCCGTAAACTCCCATCCACGAGTCTAATGTCATCATGGAGTGTGAGAAGGAACACTCGCATATAGATGTCGTCCGCAGAGACAAGGTGAACTCCTTAGGGTAGTGAGGACGGCGAAACTCGAGTATTGAGAAAGCCGGTGTCCAATACGGGCGAAAACCGAAAAGCCAACGCAGCTACAGATGGTCCGTGTAAGAAGGCTAATGCCGAAGTAGATATGCAAGACGCTGATCTCATTGGTTGACGACTGCGGAGAAATTAGATGCTGTTGAGAAGACAGGTGGCGCAGTTTTGCTGTCGGACTGTGTTGATGGGGAGGCCGGACAGACGGGAATTGTGGGCGAGAAGTAAGGCGTGGGCATTATAGCAAGCGATGAGCGCGATGGTGCTAATCGTCTTAAGAAACGCTTGTATTGGTGTTTTGCGCCTTGTTCGCTGCGTCGTGGTCGTTAACGTGTCACTTAGTGGAAGTTGGGTTGGTGTCAATGAAAGACCTAATCTCTTCTAGAGTCAACACCTGTAGAGCATCCTGTCCCTTTTCTGCAACCAATCTTCGTCATGCATAATATGCGGTATTAGTGCGACCTCATTCAGACCCACGCTTATATCTTAATTGTGCGGTCCAAACTTCATGAATAGAGGAGATCTTTGAACGCGGCATAACCGTGTCTTCGAAAGGACGAGTCTTCGAGGGGACTCAATCTAGAGCAGATGTACCCGTCACGTCGATATCATAAATATGACTATCCATCATACCAATCTTATCAAGTTTTGGGAACGAGGAATTGTGCTCCCATGCTTCGCTCAATGACAACCTTTTGCCACAACTCGCTTTCTTCCAGCTTCCTCGACAGCTCGTCCGCATTTTGCTCTTTCGTACCGTTCGCATCAATCTGTAACTATCAGTATCTCACGCTGTTCGTCCAAAGTGTTTGATACGTACATCTATCAATTTGCCTGCCTGCCGGTACACTTCCTCCACAGGCCAAGTTTCCAATTCATACTCCGCGAATCGTCTCTCAAACTTGTATGTACTGTCATTGCTGTCCCGCGCCCGGGCAACATATCTCGCTTTTGCATTCTCCTTAGTGACTCTAAATGATAGTACAACATCCGGCTTCAGATTCGTCATCGCGCTGTCACTGCTTGCAGCAAGGGGTAGCTCGTTCTGAAATGGCCACGGGTCGAACGACTCCAGTTGCTCCATGCATCTCGGGTAGCCATCAACAAGGATTCCCCTGAGCTCCGGCTCTCGGTTGAGAGCGTCTTTGAACGCTCGGCAGATAAATCTATTCAAGTCCTCGGAGCTGAGAAAGCCCTGGTTGTCGAGCTTAGTCTGGATTTGGACTGCGAGTGGTGTGCCGCTATTGTTCCGCATCCAAACGCGTAAGCTGTCGCCGACGGAGTAATGCGTTAGGTGATGTATTTTGGCAAGATGCGCGGAGAGCGTTCCTTTTCCAGCGCCCGGTGCCCCTGCGTCTGTTAGGATGGAGCCGACCGGAGGGATAGTATAGATATAAGTGAAACTCGGGAACACACCAAGAACAAATATGATCGCGAAGCTACGACGACTGGACGTGGCGGCACTTTCCATGGTGCTTGGCTGCATGTAACGCTGTGTGGTCGTTGAGTGTTTTCGAGACCCAAGCGTAGGCTCGGTTGTGGTGAATGCAGCCTGATATATTGTTCTGGTACGATCGAAGTGCAGGTGCGCACGATTGGCGATTGGTGTTTGCTTGCCAAACGTGAAACAGATCACTATCACGTTTGTGTTGAGTGGTCCTGCCAGGATGCGGACAGTCTGACTAATGAAGCATTGGCCATGTTCAGGCAAACACCCCAACGATATAAAGCTTCCGAATTCGACTGCTGCGTTTCAGCGACACATCCTTGACGGTACTAATCCACCTCGACATGGCTATCATCTCTTGGCTGGTCAATTTACTGGCCACCCCACATCTCATCATCCTTGCGTGCAGCTTTCTTGCATACATCGCATTCGCGAACCTTTTCAAACCGGACTTCAGCCTCGTGCCTCCGCAAAACGACCCAGACGCCCCTGTCTCCGTGAACTACTTTCCATCTCGGAAATGTAATTACACATGCGGCTTCTGTTTCCACACAGACACGTCTTCATTCGTCCTTCCTATCAATGAAGCCAAACGCGGACTCCGGCTGTTGGAAGAGGCCGGCATGCGCAAACTTAACATCGCTGGAGGAGAGCCTTTCCTCTATCCCCAACTCCTGACCGAACTACTGCAATATTGCAAGGAAGAGTTAGGGGTTGAAAGTATCAGCATCGTAAGCAACGGCAGCAAGATCAGGGAGAAATGGATGCGAGAGAACTCCAAGTGGCTAGATATCCTAGCGGTATCCTGCGATTCATTCAATCCAGAAACAAACAAACGAATCGGTCGTGGCGACGATGGTGGAAACGTTGTTCGGCTGTTCCGCATCGCGGACTGGTGCAGACAGTACGGAGTCAAATTCAAGCTGAATACTGTAGTCAATACCCACAATTGGGACGAAAACATGGCCGCCAATATTGAGAAGCTAGCCCCATTCAGATGGAAAGTGTTCCAGTGCCTTATAGTGGCTGGCGAGAACGACGACGAAACGAGGAAGCGAGACGCAAGAAACTTCCTTGTAAGCAACGAACAGTGGCAGACGTTCTGCGACCGACACAAACATCTCTCGTGCTACGTCCCAGAGGACAACAACTCGATGGCGAGCAGCTACCTACTTCTCGATGAATACATGTGCTTCTTAGACAAGGGCGAAGGCATGATGACAAAGAGCGAGTCGATCCTCAAGGTTGGTGTCAAGGAGGCTATGAAGCAGGTTGTCTGGGATAAGTGCTCGTTCGTCGAACGGGGTGGAATATATGACTGGGGTCGCTCCGATATGGTGCAGAGTAGTTGCGGAAGCAACAGCAGGGAAGAGCTGCAGTGGTAATCAAATTTCCCGACGGTGTCTTTTTTTTTCTGGTCATCAAAGACCATGCCAACACCTTTTCAGCATAGACCGGTAACGAATCAATGATGACGGCCTTGTCCAAGGGATTTACATGGGTGTACCATAATCAATGAGGCGCGAAATATGGGCCGCATGAGTAGTGGAGTAGTACCAGAAACGCGACCATTATCGGACTCTGTAATGTCTTCGTGAATGGTCAGAAGGAGCAAGTTGACTTCCGAGTTTTGACAAAGGCGTCCAGATGAAGGCATCGATATAACGCCTAGCTTGATAGAGGCTAGTGCTACAACGTGGCACGTGCAAACCTTAACTCCCAACCATTCTCCTCAGCTTTCATATGTTCCTGACCAATAATTCAACAACCGCATCGCATGGATGGCACGGCCACTTCTTCGACGCGTGAATAGATGAACTCAGAGTAATGAGGGCCCACGCCGCAATGAGGACACCATGGCGTTTTTAACTTCCATGCCGCCTTCTGGAAGCCACGGTCCCTGCTGTGCCGCATGCACACCCGATTTCAAATGTGAGATTCATTATACTCGGATTTTACCTGGTTGGTGGGACTGACGTGCCTTTTTAGTGCCTCCACTTTATCTCCAACGCTCGTGTATGAGCAATACGAGAAGCATAACGGGTCAATCGCTCCGGCATCCGCCAACACCACACAGCCAGGCATCAACACTAGATCTAGATGGCGAACTGTTCCCCAAGGGGCTGCGCCTTACCGTATACGGATGTTCGGTCAAACCCAGACAATGGTTCGCTCAGCAAAGTGTAGAGCATGCCACCCAGCTACATTCACATTTACCCGGTCCGCTTGACCGCAGGGCTGGAAGTCTGGAGAATCCTAGCACTGCTGTTTGACTTCCCCAGAAAACACATATACCGTTCTCACGATGAACAATCTATTTGAATCGAGCTGAAAGCTGTCCCATGTGCGCTGTGTGCTCCGCTTGCATTTACTTATATGCTTCAGTTGATGGGACGGGAGCTGCAAAATTTGCTCTGGTCTTGTTCCCCATCTTCTCGAATTGGTAAAGAGACTCAACATGGTCGTCAAGGTTCATGGTCCGAGAAGAGATGATGTGGAGATTACGCCGCCCGTGGAACCTCACCTTGCGAGGGTTGACTGGAAGTCTGATCCTGGGTTGAGGAAGCTTTACTTTTGGGCTTTCATCATCTGTATTGCTTCGGCAACTACAGGTTACGATGCGTATGTAACCAGAGGAACTGATCGTCGAGCAAGCTAACAATGACAGGTCCATGCTCAACAACCTGCGGATGCTCGACCCTTTCAAGCACTACTTCGGGAACCCACAAGGTTCTCTCCTTGGCCTCCTCACCGCTCTCTATTCTATCGGCGCCATTGTCTCGCTTCCAGTCACACCATTCATAGCGGATCACTTTGGTCGCAAGGCTGCCATCGCACTTGGAGGTGTGGTCATGGTGGTGGGGGCGAGTGTTCAAGGTGCTGCAAGGAATCTCACGTACTTCATGGTTGGTCGCTTCATGATGGGTAAGCACCCTATAATGTGGCGGAGATCTCGTAACACCTGCTAATTGAAATCTTGACGTACAGGTTTCGGAAACTCTCTGGCGCAACTGTCGTCCCCGCTGCTCCTCACCGAGCTATGCCATCCCCAGCACAGAGGTCGAGTGACTGCGGTCTACAACTGTCTATGGAATGTTGGAGCTATCGCTTGCACATGGCTCACATTCGGAACCAAAAGGTTCGAGAATGACTGGTCCTGGCGAGTCCCAGCACTAAGCCAGGCCTTTCCTTCGATCATTCAACTGATCTTCATCTTTTTCATTCCAGAGTCGCCGCGCTGGCTTATCGCGAAAGGTCGCAACGAAGAAGCTCTCAACATTCTCGGGAAGTACCATGCAAATGGCGATCTCACCCACCCTACAGTTCAGTACGAATTCCACGAGATCAAGGAAACGCTCCGCATCGAATTCCAGTACCAAAACAGCTCCTCCTACCTTGACTTCTTTCGCACCAGAGGTAACAGGTATCGGCTGTTGCTGCTCGCGTCCCTTGGGCTCTTCTCGCAGTGGTCCGGAAATGGTTTAATTAGCTACTACGCAACAGATGTTTACGACAGTATTGGTATCACCGACAAAGACATGCAGCTCTGTCTTAGTGGTGGTCTCACGATGATGTCGCTCATCGTCTCCGTAACCTGCGCTCTACTCGTCGACCGATTTGGCCGCCGTCCTCTGTTCATTGCAGCTACAGCATCCATGTGCGTTTGTTTCGTGATGTGGACTATTGCATCGTCGCAACAGGAGCGCAGGCACAGCGTGCCCGCCGGTCGGGCTGTCATCGCGATGATATGGGTCTACTCGTTCGCGTATGCGCTGGCATGGACTGGTCTGCTAGTCGCTTACACAGTGGAGATCTTACCATTCAAGATAAGAGCAAAGGGACTCATGGTCATGAATGTCTTCATCCAGGTGGCATTGGCAGTCAATCAATGGGTCAACCCCTTCGGCTTCCAACACTTGAAGCCGACGTGGAAGTTCTACTCTATCTACGCAGTAAGCACCTACAGGACCTCATAGTCCATCATGAAGCACGTACTAACCATCATAGATATGGGTCTTCCTAGAACTTATCTTCGTCTGCGTCTTCTACATCGAAACGCGGGGGCCTACCCTCGAAGAAGTTGCCAAGATTTTTGACGGCGACCAAGTGGAACTTGCGAACGATTCCGTCGATCCATTCGATGAATTCCAGGCTACGACGTCAGGGTTCGAGAAGCAACCCATGCGCTCGGTTCGTTACGAGCATATCAAGCTCGACGACCTTAGGCAATAGATCTTTTCCGTTGCTTATGAGGCGTTTGGCTCTCTACAGATCTGCTAGCTCTATAATGTGTAATGGGTAATCGGGAAGACAGGACAGAGCGGCATTGCAGGTGTTTCTGGTCGATTAGAGAATTGGCTCTGGCATGAGTAGGGGATCGGCACTGGCTCGGGTACTGGTTGGTATCGTTTATGTACGGTTCGTTCAGTACGTGTTTTAGCATTCTCAATGTACTTGTAAGTAATTTTTACATGCGGATATTTAGCCTGACCAAACAAAGCTGGGATGTGCTACACTCACATGTTACTGGCAGGCATACGCACCTCGGTGATGATTTCCGCGAATTCCGTCGGGATCATCCGCCTCGTAATAGCCCAGAATGGGACAATGGTGCCTGTACGAGTGTACGTGTGGTGCCACAGCACACGGTAACCGCGCATGTACAATGCGGTGCACCTCCCACATGCACATAAGATACAGTAGCTCCCTTAGAGTACGCGACTAACCAACCAGAGGGGTTCACTAGACTTCTCTTTGGCCCTACTGGATGCTGTAGTGCGGTGGTGGACCCCGTGAGCTTCGTGAGCTGCGTGAGCTTCGTGAGCTTCGTGAACTTGGTGAACTTTATGGCCTTGCTACGACTCACCTTCCAGGAAAACAGGCCACCGGGCTTAGTTATTGCTGGAACTTGGGCCTTATTCAAATCTTACTGTCCATTTGAGACGTGAACTACAGAGAGTACCCCCAATTCCGATGACCAATCCTTGGCCTCGATGACTTATCAACAGAATGGCGCGCTGGAGCCTGGAAGTAGTATCGTGATTGGTTATGCTACGAAATATCGCATGTTTGGGGGCCGAAAGTTCGGTCGCGAGGTGGATATCATATCTACGGAAATATGCTTGATAGGCTGAGCAGCTTCGGTTAACAGCTACCCCTCACCTGAGCTGTCAACCAAGCTGTCGGTTTATCATTTCTGACGGAGCCCATTGCGCGGATTTGAACGTACTGTAGAGGATCATTTCGGTGGCACCGATACTGATGTAGGAATGGGAGGTGTATAAAGTCTCGTCCATTCGTCCACGACTCCCTCCTCTTCACAACCCCCACCCCACACTTAACAGACCATGTCTTCTCACCCGCGACGCGCCCTCATCGCCATTACCTCTGCCCATGCCTCCCTTTTCGAAGGTGGCGGCCACACCACCGGCGTCTTCATCGGCGAAGCACTACACCCCTGGAACGTGCTCAAAGCCGCCGGCTTTGAAGTAGACATCGCGTCCGAAAAGGGTGTCTGGACTGAAGACTGGCTGAGTTTGCAGGATGGATTTTTGACGGAGGAACAGCGTCAACAATATGATGATAAGAACAGTGAGTTTCGGAAGGAGTTGGATGCAGGGAAGAAGGCTGGGGATTTGGATGGGAGTACATATGGCGTATTCTTTGCGAGTGCGGGACATGCGGCTTTGATCGATTATCCGCATGCTAAGGAGCTGAAGGGGCTTGCGTCGAAGATTTGGGAGAGTGGTGGGATCGTGTCTACGGTGTAAGTCCCCTACCACCGATCGGGTCCCCACCCTCCAAAGTTACACCTAACATACCCCACCAAGCTGCCACGGCCCAGCTATCTTCCCTGGAATCATCGACTCTAAAACCGGGAAATCCATCATTGCCGGTAAGAAAATCACAGGCTTCACCACGCAGGCAGAGGACGAAATGGGTATTACGGCTGCGCTCAGGAGCTGGAAGGAGCCCTTGGTTGATGAGCATGCTAAAGCTTTAGGGGCTGAATGTGAGTGTCAGTTTTCTATATGTGTGAGGGAATGGAGATAGGAGGGTGATGACGTGGATCGGTGCTGACGCTGGATTTTGCCTAGATGTGCGTTCTGAAGGTGTCTGGGACGACTTCAATGTTGTAGATGGGAGGATTATTACTGGGCAGAACCCGCAGAGTGCGACGAGTACTGCAAAGGAGGTTGTTAAGGCGTTCGAGGGGTTGTGAAGGGATTCTCGTGGCGGAGATGGTGAGAGCTAGTCTGTGAATTGACCAGATATAGCGACCCCTGGGTTATTGCTTTTATGATATTTCCTCGAGTCGATGGTTGCGTTGTGACATGTTTGCCTTGAAGACGTAGCAACTAAACAATCTGTATCATCTATGACATCCCACCCCACTCTCTCCACCACTCATAAACAGCAATCCCACCGGCAGTCTGCACATTCAAACTCCTCGTCACACCCACCGTCCGAATCTCCACACATCGATCCACAGCCGCAAGCACTTCGCTCGAGATTCCACCCCTCTCACTCCCCAAAACAAGTACACACTTCTTCGGCAGCATACCAAGACCCTTTTCACTCTGTTCACCTTCTCCTAATACCCCACTCCTATCTGTCTGCTCGATACCCACCACCTCATACCCCTGCCGTTTCAACGACGTGATGAATTCTGGGACCGCAGCAACCTTGAGCTCATGGATTGGTAAGTGCTTTTCGGACGTGACACTGGTGGCTTTGAAATCTTTATGGGCTGTTTTTCGGATGTCGTCGATGTAGAGAGATTCTAGGCCGAAGGATTCCGAGATACGGGATAGACCGCCTAGATTGGTGGGATTGTCTATCAATGAAGCGATGAGGATAACGGACGTGGGCCGCTTCTGCTGGGCGCTGGGAGGCCCGGACGTAGGGAGCAGCGACGCCATGTCGAATCCAGACTTTGTCTGAAAGAATGCTGGGTTAGCATTTGGAGCTTTAGCGGTGGCCAAATCTTGAGGCTTGTCGTCTGGTTCCGCAGAACCTGCAATGTCAGGCTGATGCATTGAGTGTCCAAGTGGTACACGGGCGTCCGGGATGGCCACCCCTGCTGAGAGGGTGCTGTCATCGCGGTAAAGTTCGACGAAGTCTTCGTGTGCGACACGCTCAAGCTCAGGTGTCTCGATGCTAAGATATCGACCCTGGAAGATTTTTGTAATCGTGAAATCTCTGACTATGTCCAACTTAAGTGCTCGAATCGTGGAAGGCGGAGCGACAAATCTTTCCAAGCTACGAACATGATCGTTCAAAGCGGAAAAGGCAGGATTGCCTGTGATACTTGTCCAGTTTCTCCGGCAAGATAGTTCGAAGAGGGAAGGAAACGACCAATGTGCCTCGTGTCGAACCTGAACCTTGGAGCTAGCCGAGAGCGGAATGAGTCGAATCATCATTTTGAGCGCAAACTCCTCTGAGTCCTTGAAAGGAGCGCAGAGAGAACTAAGTCTGATAAGACTTGCAATGTGGGCCGGACTATTCTCGTCTAGCTTGTCCAGATCGTTGAAGATGCGATCCGTCTTGCTCGGGAAGCGGAAGTAGATACGTGCTACCATCCATTCCAGCAAGTAGCGGAAGCGAGGCCATTGTTCGGGAATCAAAGCGTGCATAAAGCCGTCCAGGTAAGTCTCAGCGTTTTCCTCGTTGACGCATGACTCAGTCAAGAGCAGCATTATTTGTAATTGCAATACGTTTTTCCATTTGCTGATGATTGGTATTGGTACTTTCTGAGTCTGCCAGGGCTCCAGCAACCGATCCATGAGCTTTTGCGCTACATCGATTTGACTGTCAGGAATGCGATTTAAGATGTCGATAATGGCAGCAAACCCGATCCATTCGCGCTGGCCATAATACGCAGCGTAGCCTCGCTCTGGGAAATACCGTCGAAGTTTCTGAGCGGCAGCAACTTCGAAGAGAAATTCTTTCTGGGGCGCTGGGGGACTGTTTATGAGCTGAAGTAGCGTAGAGCTTAACGCAGGTATGTTGATAATGTTTGGGCTAGAGAAGCTTGCTCTTCGCACGGACGTTGCGAGTACGGACAGGACATACGGTCTTCCTTGCGCTAGTTTCTCGAAGTGAAAAAGTGCATTGGAGAGTAAAGTTGCCATACTGTCTTCATAGAAAATGCCGTCGAATTGTTCGTGATCCTGTGCGCAAGCATGTGCGCAAGCTGGATGGAAGATAAGCGGTGTAAGACTAGCCACGACTGCTCGAGGGAAGTCTTGTCGCTCGGCCTCTTGCCACAATGAGTCCAGTGCCAGGAATAGCGCTCCCGGGAGGAGTGAGCTTTGCTCGTACTTGTTCAAAATTTTGGTTAGGTCACTGCATGCCGATGCAAACCCGGCATCTTGTACGTATTTGTACCGAGACGCTTCCAGTCGTTCGTTGAATTCTGACAACGACGTTGGGCTGTCATGTGATCCACTTGCGTCTTCTAAGCCGTCCGGTTCGCTATGTTTTGATCCACCCAATTCTCTCTTCAGAAGCAAATAAGCTGAATGCTCTTGTGGAGGCAACAAGTCAGGGCTGACGGAGTCGCAGAGTTCTGCAAAAAATGTGCTGCAGAGGTCGGTACCAATTTCCGGGAGAGCAGGTAGACGCGATACTTGGAGCATGAGTCTGAATTCGGCTGGACCTAAGGCAAGGGGCCTGGTCTTGAGGCCTTGAAGCAATCCTTCGATGATATACAACACTGATGGTGAAAAGATCCTGCCCTCGGTATCGAGAATAAAACCCAACACCTTCCCAAGCGTCTCTCTCCGGTCCGCATCTTTATGTATGTCTATCACAAACGTGGCAATCAAACTGGCAATGGCTGCACCGTGGGTACAGCAAGTGTCGAGCCGCGTTGACGTCAGGGAAGTCGTCAACAGACTTCCCTGCGTTGCCCACGGAAGGAATCCTTCAACGAGGAACATCGTATGCGCGGAAATCGAGCCTCGGTGCTTAGTGACATGGTCAAGATACCAATTTCCGACCAGCTTGCGGATACCATCTTGAACCTTGGGATTGAGAGCGGCCGATAACAAGGCTGTAGACCATGCGGGAGAAATGAGTGAAGCCGGGCCCAGTAAAGAAGAAAGGTCGCGTAGACAAGCTTGGACCTGGTTTGCATATCGATCCAGAACAATGATTTCAAACAAGGTTGAGTACCTGTTGTATTGAGTAACGAAGTCTAGCCTTCTATCCGGGTCCAATACCATTTGCGATAGGTTGATCGGATGTTGGGGAAGAAGCAACGAAGCTCGAAGTATACCGAGACAGTATTTTCGTTGATCGGCAAAGCCAGAAACCAGTCCATTGCGAAGGGCCGACCAGTAAAAGGACGAGTGGAGGGCTTTGATCTCCATATTGTTCGTGCTTGCGTGCAATATCCATTGGAACCAAGTCCGGAATGCTTTCGCAGCGTTGCTTGAGAAGTAGTGTGAAGGTAGCAGTTCAAACTTCTCGAACAGCGCATCGTCGCATATTTGAGGGCTCAGTATAGGAGTGCCTGGATTGGAGCGGACGTCTAGCCAATCTGCAGGTAGCTCTCCATCATCGAGAACGATCACAGGCGATTTGGTCAGTAAGTCGAGGAGAGCGGACAGGGTGTCGTGAGCATGCTCGTCCATAACATCGTTGCCAATGCAGCTGATCAGAAGTTTGAGCAAGTCAGGAGTAACGTAGTGGTAGCGGTCAGATGGCAGCCAGTATGAGCACCTTAGGAAACGTAGATATGAACGGAACTTGTGGAGCAGCTCCTGTTGTGCCGACCGCACTCCTCGTTCAATGTCTTCTAGATCATCGGTTGGGTGGAGGTGCTCTCTGGTCGTGGTCAAGAAACCCGTGAGGTTGCCGAAGACAACGCCCGCGAGCTGCGTGTTGCTGAGGCAGATATCAGCGAGCACGTATTGGTACTCTGAATCATCAATCTCTCTGGGTATGCAATCAAGTACGAATTGTTGGAGTCGGTCATACGACGATGCGACCTGACAGCTGTTAGTCGTGGACTGTAGCTTGCAAGGGTTGTCTAATACCATGTGAAGAACGGTATGCCGTGCTCTAAGAAATCATGTGGTCATCTACACTATGCGATGCTGGCCAGTACTTACTCTTTCGTCCAATGAGAACGGCGGGAGAAGGCGGACGCATAATTTCAACGCATCGAGGTCGACGTGACTGGTTCCGACTCGCTCAAGCTCCGCCCAGCTGTGATCAAACGCAGCCGCCTTAGCGCCCTCGTCAACGAAACGCAGAATAGCTTCCATGCCGTCTGGTGAAGGAGTTGCAGCCAAAAGGGCGGCCATATCGTCCAGATGCACCGCGCCAACGCCTGTGTGACGTTCGGAAGGGTCTCCGGAATGTGCCCAGCAACGGTTGCTGGGAATGCTCGGAAGCGCTTCGCAAAGGTGATCCGCAATGCCCTCTTTTGCTCCTCCCAACAATCGGTCGTGTACACGTCGCTCTCGCTGCTCTTAAGCTCTCGATGTTCCGTCGTCTCAATTTCTCTGTGCGGGCCTTGGCAGGTGACGTAGCGACGAATCGGCTCGGGTCTGTGCCTTCCTAGCAACGCTGTTGACATTTGGCCTCTTCGGGAATAGCGCAGCCTGTGCGCAACACGCCTTCCAGACAATAACGTCCATGTACCGTTTTCGTGTCATCCGATCGCAACAAGCCAGAGAGCATCTTTTTTCGCTGTTGGAAGACATCATGGACCCGCGCATATATTCCAGCTTACACCTATCAACCGCGTCTGCACCCTCCCTGCGCGCCAGCGAACCCATGGCTTTCATGGCGGCACCAGCGATGAACGACGACCCCGGCAACGTCAAGGTCGTGGTGCGCTGCAGAGCTTTCCTCCCAAGAGGTATGTGCTGGACGTCCGCATGATGTCGTTGCGCAACTAATTCAAGATAGAGCTAGCAAAGGGCACGCAATGTCTCATTCGGATGGACCCGGCGACTAATAAGACCACGCTGCACGCACCGCCGGATGACTCCACAGATAGCTACGCACGCAAAGCATACGACGACAAGGAATTCGTATTCGACAAGTCCTTCTGGTCCCATGACGAAGCCGATCCTCACTACGCACACCAGGAAGATGTCTACCGGTCGTTTGGCGAGGAGTTCCTCGACCACAACTTCAACGGGTACCACACCTGCATTTTTGCGTACGGCCAGACAGGTTCGGGAAAGAGTTATACCATGATGGGAGGTCCGGACAATCCTGGACTCATCCCGCGGACGTGCGAGGAGTTGTTCGATCGCATCCGCAACGAGCCCACACCGAACACCACCTACCACGTACAGGTCTCATATTTTGAAGTGTACAATGAGCATGTGCGAGATCTACTCGTACCACGCACGGTGCCGCCCATGTACCTGAAGATTCGGGAATCTCCCAAGGACGGTGTGTATGTGCAAGGGCTGGTGGAGACTGAGGTGAAGAGTTACGTGGATGTGGAGCGGTTGATGAAAGTGGGAGACATGGTATGCCTTGACGACTCTTTTCTCGTATAACTTTATGCTAACTGAAATTAGAGCCGGACAACAGCATCCACAAAGATGAACGACACATCATCACGATCGCATGCCGTCTTCACAATACGCCTCAAGCAAATCACTCACTCCCTCGCCTCAGACGAGACTATCGAGCGAACCGCCCGCATGCGTCTCGTCGATCTTGCGGGCTCCGAGCGTGCGAAGTCTACCGAGGCAACTGGCCAACGCTTGAAAGAAGGTGGTCAAATCAACAAATCCTTAACAACCCTTGGGCGTGTCATTGCGGCACTGGCGGACCCTCGTCGACTCAATCCGAAGGGGAGACGGCCGAAAGAGGTGGTACCATTCCGAGACTCGGTGTTGACGTGGCTGCTGAAGGACAGTCTCGGCGGCAACAGTAAGACGGCAATGGTGGCCTGTATCGCGCCTGCGGACTACGATGAGACGCTGTCCACTCTCCGATACGCTGATCAGGCGAAGCGCATTCGGACCCGTGCTTCAGTCAACCAGGACTGCATGTCGGCAGCGCAACGTGACGCAGAGCTTCAAGAGATGGCTGAACAGATTCGCTCGCTGCAGGTCAGTGTGAACGCTGCCAGTCAGCGAAAGAGGGAAGAGGCGACCGAGCTGGAGGAGTACCAACGACAGGTTGCCATGATGCACCGCCTCATGGAAGAGAACCGACAAGTCTCCGATTGCAAGATCAAAGCTCTCACTGCTGAGGTGGAGGAGATACGACCAGTCAACGTAGCGCTCCGGTCAGAAATCGAAGCTCTCCGCCGTCATCTGTCGCTCGCGCTGGGAGAGCTAAAGAACCCCATTGTTCTGCCACCGCCGCAGCCTGCTTCGCCTGAAGTGGAGCACAATGGCTTCATCAAGGTCCACAAACGCGGGTTGGACATGGGCGAGGATGGTAAAGAGAACTCCATGCTTGCCCATTCTGATGATGAGATGAGTGATGATGACTCTGATTCAGGGTACGACGAGGGCGACCACGATGAGCTTGCGCAGGAGCTCCATAGCGAAGCGCAAGATTTCCTGAAGGATCTCGGCATGTTCAAGAAGAAGGTCGGTAGCGATGTGGAGCGGTTTGGCATGAGGCACGCTTTGAGTGAGCTGCTTGGAAACTAAGATCGTTTTTGGGAATATGTACCGTTGGACAGGTGTTGGCCGAGCATACGGTGGATCGAGAAAGGGCTTCAAAGATCGCTAGGACTTAGGAACGGGGTCGGATTACGACAGCATTGAGCGACGGCGTTTTGTTTTGGCTAGGTCTGCTGGATGTTTCTTTTAGTGGTATATAGTTGCTAGTCCCAATTGAAATATCCCCAATGACTGAAAGAGAGAACGTTGCTTTCAGTGGTAGTGTTCCGACTTGTTAGGCATCTTCCGACGATTGTGCACGGACCCCATGGATGACCTCAAGCTTCAAGCTCGCGGCCGCAGCTCCCCCGACACGTCGTCCATGACACCCCGCGTCGCATGACATGTCGAAGCCCACGGCGAACTGGGAGAAGCTCGGCGACAAGTTTTACCGCAAAATCCAGCTCTACACGGCCGTTTTCGACCAGGATCTCGAGCTTGAGAACTACCACGTTGTAGGGGCTCCGTACAGCGGCGCTGCAGGTACGATCCTGGCGCGCCTTCGGTTCATGGCAGGGGCTGACTGATTCGGTGCAGCAATATACCGCGATGAGACCAAGATCGTTGCCTACCGGGGAGCGCAGGCATCGAAGGCCAGCATCGACATTTACAGCTGCTCTGGGAAACTGATACGGGCCATCAATGTACGAATCCCCGCACGAAGGGCGCATACTGGCTGCCTGCAAATGGACAGTTGGCGAGACTGACGTGTACAGTGGGACAAAGGCACAATCAAAGCGCTCGGCTGGTCTGAGGACGAGAAGCTGCTCGTCGTGACCGAAGAGGGCACGGTGCGGTGCTATTATGACCTCCAAGGCGACTTTGTGCCCTTCTCGCTCGGCCACGGCGCGGAAGAACACCTCGTCCAATCGTGCAGGTTCTATGGCTCCGGCTTCGTCGCCCTCCTCGGAAACAACAACCTCATCTCCGTTACCTCGTACACCGAACCTCGCCCCAAGCTGCTTGCCATACCCCCTTCCGAACCAATAATATCCTGGTCCATCATACCACCCGCATACTCTCTCTCGCGGTCCGTCGAAGTCATTCTGGCTATTGGAAAGACGTTGTACGTAGTGGATGCGACAGAGGCGGAGGACCGGAGCTTCGATGCGGGGCCTTTTAGGCATATCAGCGTCAGCCCGCGGGGCGAATTTCTGGCATTCTATACCGACGATGGGAAGGTGTGGGTGGTCAGTGGGGACTGGAGCGACAAGCTGAGCGAGTACGATAGCAAGGTCAAGACAGTGCCCAAGGACATGCAGTGGTGCGGCAGCAATGCGGTTGCGCTGGCTTGGGAAGACGAAGTTCACCTCATCGGCCCTCGGAGTGCCGCAACCAAGTTCTACTACGACGCCTGGATACATCTGCTACCCGACGTTGATGGCTTGCGTCTTCTCACGAACGATGTGTGCGAATATCTCCAGAAAGTTCCAGACGAGACTGCCGAAGTCTTCAGATTAGGCTCTGACTCGCCCGCAGCAAATCTGCTGGAAGCTTCCTCGTTACTTGACCAGAAGTCGCCAAAAGCGGACGATTTAATACAGCTCATCCGCCCTTCTCTTGCCGAAGCAGTGGACACTTGCATCAAAGCTGCAGCCCACGAATTCAACATCCACTGGCAGAAGGCACTCCTACGCGCAGCCTCTTACGGAAAGTCGGTGTTAGACCTTTACTCCAGCGATGACTTTGTCGACACTTGCGACACTCTTCGAGTCCTTAACGCAGTCCGTTTCTACGAAATTGGTGCGTCCGTGTCATAATCATGTTGCAGAGATTATACTAATTAAGTTCAGGTCTCCCACTTAGCTATGATCAATACCGGCGCCTCACTCCGGAAAAGCTCGTAGAGCGCCTGACTAACCGTAACGAGTACCTACTCGCGCTGCGTGTTGCATCCTACCTTCAGCTACCCACCTCGCAGATCCATGGACACTGGGCACAGCAAAAAGTCCGCGTTTCAACTGATACCGAGGAAGACATCTGCGCTCTCATCGTCAAGAAACTCCACGGCAAAATGGGCATTTCGTTTGAGGATATAGCGCATGCAGCATACGACGAAGGACGCGTACGCCTGGCTACAGAGCTACTGAACTACGAGCCCAGGGCAGGCAAGCAAGTTCCTTTGCTCCTCAACATGAAAGAAGACAACATCGCTCTCGACAAAGCCCTAGAGTCCGGCGATACGGACCTTGTATACCACGTGCTTCTACATCTTCGCAAAAAGCTACCATTAGCGAGCTTCTTCCGCGTGATTAATAGCCGCCCGGTCGCAACCGCACTTATAGAATCCTCGGCCCAGGACCAGGACCGCGAGCTACTCAAAGACCTATACTACCAAGATGACCGCCGCCTCGATGGCTCAAACTTGCTTCTCACAGAAGCCCTCGCCCAACCTTCACTACTCAACTCGTTTGACAAGCTAAAAGTAGCATCGAAGTATCTATCCGATTCGCGTGATCCGGCCGCCCAGTTCCAGCGCCAGGCCTTGGATGACGCAGCAAAACTTCTTCGCTTCCAAGAGCAGTTTGAGAAGGATCTAGGACTTCGAGATAATGCGCCCATCGCGAGTACCACTTCCTCCTTCATTGGCCTCAGCACCCACCAAACTATATTCGAGCTCATCCGCCAAGGCCACAACAAGCGCGCGCAAAAAGTCCAATCCGAATTCAAGATAACCGACAAGACATTCACATGGCTCAAGCTCCGCGCCCTCGTCAACGCACGGCACTGGAACGAGCTCGAGGAGATCAGCAAGCAGAAAAAGAGTCCGATTGGTTGGGAGCCCTTCTTCAATGAAGTGCTTTCTGCTGGTAACTCGCGGGTAGCGTCGGTTTTCGTGCCGAAATGTACAAATCTTGGGGTTCCGGAGAGGGTGGAGATGTGGATCAAGTGTGGGCTATTGGTCAAGGCAGGGGAGGAGGCTTTCAAGGCCAAGGATAGGGCATTGTTGGAGGAGATTAGAGGGAAGGCGAGTGGGAGTGCGGCCGTCGAGGTGGAGAGATTGGTTGGTATGTTGCCGGCTGCGAAGCGGTGATGAGTCGACATTTCAGAAATGTACGCCGCGTGCTATAGTAATATTGACCGAGTTAAAATATGCATTGTTCGCGCCCTCTACCATCGACATGATACGATCGTTCACGGTAGGTAAGATGCCGTCTGGCTGTAGCGCATGAGAGAGCTTACTTGCGGGAGTGCGGATGTCCTCATCGATTGTGTGCTCATCATACGGGTTGATATTGTCACACAAGTGCTCTTGCAGAGCGTTGGGGGACGGGTGGCGCCATTTATGCAGTAGAATCGAGTTGGTGCGGTTGAGTTCAGACTGGGCCGGCGTAGCTGGGTCGGTGTCGTTGCGCTATCATCGGTACCGAAGACGAAGGGACATCATAAGCAGCATGCAAACTCACTAAACGCGAGAGCCAAAAGGTTTACCTTGAAAAGGTTGCTAGATTGCCCATCCGTCCTCGTAGTTTGTGGTGCGCGGGCTAACCAAAACTATCCGTTGCCACCAATCTCATTGATCCACCACCAGGAAGGACCATGACCAGTCCGCAAATGCTCACTCCTCTATCTTGATGGAACCGGAAGCCTTGTTATCCGTTCTTGTGGAGCACACCATCAGTCTTAGCACTGACCTTCTCCGTCAAGTCCAGAACGACGTTCGGGTTCCACTGGAGCTTTGCCTCTAAGATCGTTGTGAATCGTCCAGTTCTCGATGAACCACAGGCGCCATCTTGCGAGCTTGATCATCCAGGAAATCGACGACAAGGATGTTGAGCTTGTTGCGATCGATGTCCGGACCGCAGGCGGAGCGGATGACGAAGGCGATGTTGACTAAACACACATCGTTAGTTGGTACGTACACGGAGCGCACGATGTCACCAGGCTATAGCCAGCTTTTAGAGAGAACGTACATGTGAGCGGAGGAACTACTGAGGATTCCTCTCAGGCGCACACATTTCCTAGCATAGAGTGAACATGAATCCTCAGTCAAATACACACTCCAACAAGCACACAAGTGTAAAGCAGTGACATAAAGATACACGCTATAAAGAGAATTTCACTAAGTCGTTCGCTAAAGCTACAGTTTCGCCTTCACCCAATCTTTTACAACCTTCACACTTCCTGTGCCAGCATCCCCCTTGTACCCCAGCAAAACCTCCAGCACCATCTCGATATGCGCCGCGTTCGGCGTGATCACCGTGTTCACCTTTCCGCCCTTGCCTCCGAACCCCTTGGTAAACCTCTTCGAGAACTCCTCGATGCCGTCGAGTAAGATCTCATTACCACCGGCCCAGATCAGCACTTCGTCGACTACATTCGCGGTGCCTTCCCACCACGACGCAGGCGCGGTGACGGGCTCGCTGTAAAAGTCGCCTGCGAAGGGCGAATCGCTGCCTAAGAAGGCGGACGACCAGCGTATGAGTGGCCGTCTGTCGAAACAATCTTTCTCGGCGTTTTCCTCAAACTTGGGAGTATGGGTGTTGAACGAGGCCCAGGGTGAGAGGAGTAGTGCAGCGTGTAGCTTAGTCGCGAGGTGCAGGGCGTGGATCTCGGGATGGGGATGCGCCAGATGCGAGATGAGTCCGAGGGCGAGATTTCCGCCTGCAGAGTCACCGCCCAGGCTTATATCGGAGGGACTGCGCCCAGTCTTCTCGATCAGGTAACGCAGAGATTCGACAGCTTGCCGTAACTGCGTGGGGTATATTTGCTCGGGGGCAAGATCATATGCGAGGAAGAGTACGGCGGTGTCGGAACCCTGCGCAATAAGGCTATCCTTGATGTCGGTGAGGAGCTTGAAGTGGCCGTGTGTGACGGGCGTAACATAGCCGCCGCCTGTGCCCACTATCAGCCTCAAGCTCAGTACTGGATCTGGCTGCTCGACATACCATGGAAGTACAGTATGACCTTCTGCGCCGTGCTGCTCCCGATCCAATGCGCCTGTGTGCCGCTCGCCAGCGTGACGCTCTCGGGCGTAATGTTATTGTCCTGAGCCCACTTGAGATATATGGGTGTCGTGGTGCCATTCATGTAGCGCTCCTGGGCTGTGTCGAGGTTACCCAACTGCACACGCATCATGCTGAATATGACGTCTTTGAAGTAGGTGGGCGCGCCCGTCGAGCCTTTGAACGGGGAGACCCATAGTCGTGCGGAGGCTGCGAGCACTGTGGGTGCAGGTTAGCAACGGGGGGGAGCTGGGAGCTTGGTGGTGAGGGACGACGGACTCGCTTTTAGCGTCGTCGACGCTATGCCGAGCTTGTTGACGTTCTGGTCCGCCATGTCTGTAGATTGTGTCGTGGTGAGGGACAGAGAGGAATAAATTGGTGAGAGGTATAGGGGACTGTTTCCATGCGCTCACCTCCGCATCAGTCGGGATCCCATCGAACTAGTCGTCTGGAGCCGGTCGCGATGGATGGCCTGGAATAGCTTTCCCGAGGCTCTCGCGGGACAGAACAAGCCGGCCCTAAGCTCAATCACTCCAACAGCAAAACATTCACGAATACCCTTCGCACTAGATTTGTACAAACGAATTTGAATCATATGTAACAAAGTCTAGAAGGTAGCTCAAGGCACAGAAACAAGGCTCCATCGCGATAGTTTGGTTCAAAAAGGGCCCTGTTTGCTGTTGGGGTGGTGATGAGGTCCGCAACCTCGCCAAAGCGGCGCACCAGCACCCCAGACGCAACCCCGCCCGCACCCCGGCACAGTCAGCATCCCACAATGCACCTCATGACTCGCGCCTGATGATCCTGGTCGCTTCACGACTCCAGCACAGCTTCAGACGCGCCGGATACGACAAGCTCCAGATTGGCTCCAATACCATGGCGGTGGAGGCCTCAGACCTCGCAAGCCCGGGAGGATCAATTGGCCCAGCCTCAGCATCCGACACCAGCGCCCAGCAGCCTCAATCCAAGCGTCGCCGCACCGCCGCCGGCGCCGCAGCATCAACATCCGGCGCAGCTTCAGCCCGCGGCGTCGCGAACCTCACCCCCGAACAACTCGCCCGCAAGCGTGCCAACGACCGCGAAGCCCAACGCGCCATCCGCGAGCGCACCAAGACGCAGATCGACTCGCTGAATCGGCGCATCCATGAACTCGAGAGCCAGCAGCCGTACCATGACTTGCAGATTGTTGTGAGGGAGAAGGATGCGGTGCTTGCTGAGAATACGGACATTAGGAAGAGGTTGGAGAGTGTGATGGGCATCCTGGGCCCGATTATCAGGGGGGCGAGTGGGCTGAATGGTGAGCGAGTGTGGGGATTGGAGAAGGGTGGGAGGGGATGCTGATGATCGTTGTGTAGAATTGGCTGCTGCTGCTGCCCGCGAACCATCTGTGCCTGGCCCGCTGCCAACACTTCAGCCTACCGACCCTCGGGCCTTCCATTCGACACTCGGTGAGATTGCTGCTTCGCCGCAAAATGGCGTACTTACTCCAAGCGGTACGTGCATAGTTCCTGGAAGTGATGGCGTACAATCTGCGTTGAGTCGCAAGGAAACACGACCCTCGATTCAAGACGACGAGTACTGAAACCTCCCCGGATGAGCTTTGCTGACACGGATTTCACCGACAGGCACCGAACCAGGCCGACCGTGGCCTCTCCCAAGCGAGGCCTCCAACAATGTTCGACGCTGGGCAGACGAAAGCCCACACTACCCTCAAGAAAGGCCTCCTCGCGTCACACCCGAGCTGCCCCTTGACGAGAGAATGGGTGTAGACTTTCTGTTGGAGAACAATGGCCAGCGACGATACGTGGACCCAGAGTCGCGTTCGCCCCGGGGACAAGCCACTATCACTACCAACGGCATCGGACAGTACGTAGATCCCGGGTACATGCCGACCACGTGGTTCAGAGCGCTGCGTCGCATTATGGGAGACGTAGCAGCTTCCTTCCGAGACGCCAGGTACTGACACCCCTAAGAGTGGACTTCACTGACTATGTACTCCAACTTTAGACACGCCCCGCTCATGTGCCCTCAACTCACACTACCGCGCAACACGGCGAGTACTTGCCCCCTCGACGCCGTTCTTCTCGACTTCCTAGCCGAACGCCAGACTCGCGCCGCAGCAGGCGATCCCATAGCATCAGTCGTCGGTCCGCAGTATCCAAACCTCACGTCATTCATGCGCCCGGACCGCTCTGTAGAGGCACATCCGCTTTCGAAGCTCCTCACAGACATCCTACGCACATTCCCAGACATCTGTGGTCTTCCTGAGCAGATTGCCATTGTCTACATCATGTTTCTCATCATGCGCTGGCAGATCGAGCCGACACGAGAGAACTACGAGAGACTACCAGATTGGGTGACGCCGCGGGCTTCGCAGTTATTTGTGCCACATCCAGTATGGATTGACCATGTGCCTTGGTAAGTTTCCTCTTCATCGTTTCAGTTTTTGTGTAGCCTTCGATTTCTCGATCCGGGTAACCCAGTTTCCGATCCAGACGATCCCAGACGGACGCGTTGGATGGAACTTCAAAGGCGATTAGTATACGGCGATACAACGCTTCATGAGCTCGCTGTTCCGTCCAACGCGTCCACCCATCTGCAAATTGCTCCAACTGACCCCTTCCAGGCCCCGCCTCCGCGACCGCCTCATAGACTCCTGCGACCCCTTCCTGAGCTTCGACGCCTTCTTCATCCCCTTCACAACAACCGTCTCCCTGAACTGGCCCTACGACCCAAACGACTGCCTGCTGCCTGCCTCAAAAGTCCACCTAGCCAGCTCCACCACTTCGTCCGTCCCGGCCTCAAGTCCCTATTCCACGGCCGTCAATGCCGGTTCACCCGCCCCACCGCTCACACCGCAGCCTACTGTCGGTACGCCGGGTAGTATCACAATCAGCAAAGATGATGATCAGTTTCTCATCAACCCGGCGTTTGAGAGTCACCTCCGGAATCTGAGCAACTGGAGCTTGGGACCAAGTTTCAGAGCTGCTTTTCCGAATCTCAGTCATGCAGTCCGTATCAAAGAAGGTCGGTAGAGCTATTTGTAGATGTATGCCGCTACCGGCCGGAGGGATGCGGGGGGGTTTTATGGAAGATTATCGTTGGTATGATTATGTGTGGATTTGTTTTCTTTGCCATAATGGCTTAACTTCAAACAGTACGGTATCCTTTCCTTGCCTATTCTTTCTAATGAGCATTTGCCTGGCCTGCTGATCGTTGGTGGTTGGCGGTTCGCGGCGTTCACCTGATCCACCGGGGTCGTGGCGCGCGAAAGGCGGGCGTTCTTATCTCCATGTATAGTTACGAAGGAAGGCATGAATTAGTAGCCCGTCATGAGGCTCGTTATACCATCATCATTTACAAATCGCTTTCTGGGCGCGCTTGTTTGGTCTCGTCCGTCGTGAGCTGTAGCTTGTCGCTCTTTCACCTGGGCGTACGAAGCATTGTGATGGAGGCAAGACTGATGAAATTAGAAGAGGGGTCGCAGATACCTCTCTTGTCCCTATCAGCCCAGGAGAAAGCCAGCTCTGTCCAGGGCGTAGACTCTGGTCTATTCTTAAGCTGAGGCGGGAAATTCAGAAAGAATTCCGGTCCATGGTCGCCTAGGACATCCCGCTCTTGCTATCCTCGTCCTCTACCTCGACCTCTCGCTCTCGCTCTTGCAGGTGGCCTGCCCCTGTCCCTGCTCGTACCCCTCCCTCTACTCGCACCGTTCGCACCGCCACCACCTCTACCTCTACTCGCACTGGTTGTACTGCCACCACCTCTGCTTCTGTTCGCACTGTTTGCACTGCTACTCCTTCTGCCTCTACTAGCACTGTTCGCACTGCCACCCCCTCTGCCTCTGCTCGCACCATTCGCGGCACCTCCCCCTCTTCCTCTGGCGGCGCCACCGCCCCCACGCCCTCTATTCCCCCTAGGATTAGTTCCACCGCGGGCCACGTTTCCTCTGCCGCCACCCCTTCCTTTGGCAATATTTCTTGTACTTCCACCGATCGCGTTCTCAGGTTCCTCCGATCCCCTCCCACCCCACCGATGCCATTCAAACGCCTCCTCGAGCCCCGCCCTGTCGTCCAGCCCTCCGCTCAAGACCTGTCCTTGAAGTTCGCTCAAGTAGCTTTCCGGAACCTGATCAAATCGCGAGCCATTGTGCTGTCCAAAGTCGAAAACGTAGTCTCTCGGATGCCTCGCATGGATGCCACCATTAATTGCGAGGGCAAGCCGAGAAGGTCGACTTGTTGCGGGGCCGCTTTGCTCGACTTGTTGGAGTACTTCTGGACAGTGATACTCGATCACGGCTCGGAGTTCTCCGTTCCTGCGCTTCAGCCATTTGCGGTGTCCGGCCAAAAACTTGATATAGCTGGGGTCCTCCTCGAGTATTTCTGCAAAGGGGCGGCGCTTGTGTTTGCCGAAATTGAATATCCATCTTTCTGGGTCGATCGTTCCACTGTCGGTGCCCAGATATCTCTCAAGGGGAAATTGCTGGATATCTTCTTCCACCTCTTCATCTTCATCCTCATCCTCATCGACTTCTCCGCCGTCTTCGTGGTTGAAGTCGAACCGTATGACCTCGTCCGCTTTGAATGTGATGCGAGAAAACTGGGGTGGCACAATTACAAGATCATTGGCGAGTTCAGCTCCGGGTGCTGGATCGGGCTTGAACTGTAATCCGAGGGGTGGTGTGTCGTCAACCGGGCCTGTCGTGCATAAGTATCCAGCCCATCCATTGCTCACCCCCCGCATCCCACTCACTTTCAGCCTCGAATCTGACCGCACTTCGTCGCTTTGCGGGAAGAGAAGGTGCCTCGTCCACACGTGCATCCCCTTCCCATTCGTCCTCAATCTCGCCGTCCTCCGCACTGTCAGAGTCCCCGTATGACCCCCGCCATGATGCTCCTAGACCATCTGCATCAGCTCTTCCTGTTCTCGCGCGTTTCGACCGTGAGGCATGATCCCTCTCGTCTGCCTGACCGTAGCCGCGACCCCGCTTCCTCGAGTCTGCAGACGGCCCCTCTCCGTTGAGTCGGTAGTGCACAGTGATGTCCATATCGTCTTCATCCTCGTCCTCGTCCAGGTCAATAGAGTCGTCTGAGGAAATGTATAGAGTCTCCCGGCTTGAGTGCGCATGTTGCTGTGGTGGTTGTGGATTCCGACCTCGTGGGAAGTCGGGCCGGGTCTGCTGCTGGAAGCGATTCTGGGGCGGACGTGTGGACTTTGGCGCGGGGCGAGAGGGCGCGCCGCGTCGGGCTCGCTGTCCTCGAGGCATAGTGCTTCCGAATGTTGACTGCCTCAATTTTGAGTGATAGTGGCCGAGTATGCCAAAAATAGTCAATTGGGGTTTGGCGAGCAATGTCGTGGAGCAAGGGGGAGCTACGGCGGGCCGTTACGCGGATTTTCAAAACTTGGTGCGTCACCAAGGCACGGACCAGGCGTTCGCGTCAACACGCTGTCACATGCCTTAGGCCCTACACGTCTCTTTCGACCCTGCAAGAAGTCATGGCTCCTATCCAACTATACATGGATGTTGATGTGGCTACAGATTTCCACCAGAAACTACGTTGCGAACATATGTGCACACTAACGGAAACGCCAACACCTCCTGCACACCCGGCGCACACCTGGCTTGCCCAGCAGCATTCTCATCGTTGATACACGTAGCCGCCAGCGGCTATGTCGAGATACCGAAAAAGTTGCATCACCCTAACCCACACGCTAAACGTCATCAACGACCCTACGACTGCCTCAAAACTATTCACCTCATCTTCATCATCGAGGTCGATTATTGGACATGAGCTCGAAAATGTCGCGTCAGTCGACGGCTTAGAGCCAACTTCCCAACCTCGCCATTCAGGTTCTCGTCATTGCTGAGGTCCTCGTCGGCCGCGGTCGCTAACATATCAGGGTCTTGAACAGTCTCCTTTTCCTCAAACATCTTCTTGTGCTCGGCTTTGGGCGTTGCAGACTCCCACGAATCCGTCGGAATTCTCCGTCATTCCGTCATCGATCAGCTGCCCGATCAAGCGACCAACGTACCCCGGTGGCACCTCCGTGATCTTCTTGCCGGCGTATTTGATTTTGGACGGGAAGGTCCAGCCGTTTGACGCAACGCGAGGACGTCGCTCGTCTTCCTTCTCAAGATTCCAGACTCCGCTGATTCCATCTTGATCTGTGCCTGAGCCTCCCCAACCGCCCTTATTTCGGGATGTACGGGCGCTGTACGCAGGCCGTTCACCGTAGCTGGGGGAGGACTGGGCAAAGTCGCGATCCAATTCCTCATGCTATCTTTAGGTGAACTGGACAGCTTGTAGAGATCTTGTGGACTTTCCGAGCGAGTCGGCGATAGCTCTGGGTAATGGAGCGCGATTGACTCTTGCCAGCGGTCGAGTCGCACTTCTGCGGCGAGCCACATAACGAAATCCTTCGGACACTTAGACAACTTCTTGCCAACATGCTCTTTTGCCCTTCCAGACAATGAGGGGGTCTTGTAGTTGCGATCGGAAGCATTGGGCGATCGAGAAGCATTGGCCGGTTGAGGGGTACTTGGTTGAGAAGATTTGGCAGCACGTTTACCGCGTTTTTTGGACCGTCGGACGGCAGCAGGCGATGGATTTGGTTCGGCTGTAGGCTTCAATTTGTCCTTGAGTAGCTCATTGAGCAACTCAAAAACTTGTGTGACCTCATTCAGAGATTTCTCCGTAGTTACGTTGAAGGTGAACTGAAACTTGCTGAGTCCAGAGGAACTATCGTTGGCCAGGGCTGTCAGGACGGAAGACGGGACAACGGTCGTCGGCTTCGAGTCGGACACAGGCTCGCGCTTGATGTGTACTGGCTGCGTAGGCGAGGAAGAAACGATTACATCCGCCACCGGGAGCTTGACGCGTTTTGTCGGCAATTGGGATGGTGAGTTTTCGTCTGATGGTGCATTGCGCTTCGTAACGCGTTTGGCACCTTGGGATTTCCTGGAAGAATGAGTGAACGAAGCCTTTACTGCTCATGTGCTGACGTACATGGAAGCCATGGCTTGCGTAGAGGATGAATGGGGGGGATAGACTTGGCAAAGAGTAGAGAGAGCAGACGAGAGTGACAAATCTAAACCAGTTGGTCGAGTTTCGCCTCTCGACGCGTCTTTCGAAGCTCGGATGCGGTGTCTTGTGTGACATGTCGTGGCACGGTAAGCTCGAACGCGATAGAGGGTTTTAAGTGGTCGGATATCTCTCAACTCCGAAAAAGTGACGAGACCACTGCTCGCGTGTTCACGTGCTCTTGCCTGCATACTTTCAATCATTACGCTCAGTGCATCGCACAGGCTTTAGGTACGGAACGCCTTCGGTCGAAAAGTGTGAATCTCTATTAGTTACGGCGCTGGTTCATACCAAAGTGTAATAACAATAAATTTCAGCAGTTCGGTAAGGAGCTTGACTCTTAGCTGCGCACGTTCAAATGGTTAACAATTATGTTGCATTATACATTTCAGTATATACAAGCAAGTTGTGGATGGTCGGTAACCGTCGAACATGCGGGGTTGCCGAACATTCTTCAACGTGCACTATGATCACCATGCGCATTTCTGCTGCAGTATTAGGGCTTGCAGTCATCAGTAACTCACTAGCCCCGAATCTCGTGCATCGGGATGGTAAAGTCGAGAAGTCGACACAAGAAACAAAAGCAGCACAACTCGACACAGAGGACTTGTGGGCAGAGCGCATTGAGCCAGTTCTCATCTCGCCCACTCTAGCACCCGCACCGCCGAAAAGGGGTTAATCGAAGAGTAAACCAAAAGGAGCACTCCCAAAAGGGAAAGCAACGAAATCGACGCAGACAAGAGAGATACGGCGAAACCGACTCCGACCAAATGAACTCCAACGAAATAAACTTCGACAAATGCGAATCCATCGGCAAAGGCAACTCCGTCAGGGAAGCATTATCCCGGTCAGGTACCACCAGGTCCGAAGGTCGCAAAACTTCCTCTCGCGAAACCTGACAAGGCAGTACTGGTCGTATCCAATCCTCCATCATGCGCCATTACTTTCGAAGTCCCTAAGAAAGGACGAAAAAAGGAAGCCGGTCGCCACAGCACTCAAAGCGAAATCCCTAGTTTGGCCCCTTATCGCCAGCGACAAATCTTCGAGCTAGAGCATTGTGATATTATAGATTTAATTCGAGAGATTTACAATTTAGAAAGCTGCTATTTAGTCACCAACAACGAGTAATTCGTCCCTGGCTCAAAATCCCACAAATGATCTAGCCTCTCAGCGCGTACATCCCATCGCAAGTTCAACAGTGGTCTATCACATATCAGGTTCTTCCGATCGTTCTGCCGATGATCCCAGATCACGGACAAACCCACAGGATCCTCGTAACATGTTATAGTTTGAAAGATAGGTGCCACGGAATTGTATGTATTGGAATATAGCTTTGGAACAGCAACCTTTGTGGCTTTACCGATGTAGAACAAGCTCCATATATCTTTCTTTAGAAACTGTGTAACACGCGCCCATTGAACAAGTTCTAAAAAGTTGAACAGTTCCCTCGGCCGTAGGGAACATACGCCTGCTCTGGCGGTATTCTCGTCGCAGCGCGTCAGGCTCCATATCTGATAGCAGGCTCTGGTTACACGAAGGCGCTCGGTTTGCGTTAAATTTGAGGGATGTGCATCGTTTCCTGCGTAGATTACTATTAGATGAAAGGCACAAGATATTATGTAACATGATAGAAGAGGGCTGGTTTTGAAACGAAGATTATGAGAAGGCAAAGAAGGAGCTTGAAAACTTGAATGAAGAAATCCGGCCCGGACACGAAAAGTGTTGACCATGAAACACGAGCTTTCCAGACGAGTTCATTTTTAGACCGCGAAGAAGTCGAATGAGAGAAGCAAACATAGAGTATTATTGAATCAGCCTTTCAACAATTTGATATCATACATGGATAATACCGAACAAAAGAGCTCATCGGTGGGCGCTCTCCAGCATGAAAACACCCCAGAGCGCTTCACCCTGAAGCCTGGTAGTCCAACTGGACCCCACTATTTCCATGGTATGCCCGCATCCACTATATTAAAGACTTAGATGTTTGACTGCAGCTCACGGGCTCCTGCGCATCTTGTCTAGAACTTCTGTAACTCTGGCAAAATCAAGCTCCTTCAGCGTCTCCGTCTGTAACCTTTGCATCGTCTTCTTTCCCTCCGGGGTGTACATCATCTGATGGAACCTACACTGTCAGTCATTTCTTGGTCATTTAATGAAAGGCGGCGAACTCACCCGATTATCTCCCAGTCCATCAGAAAGCACCCGTGGCTTTCTTTACCTTTGATAGCCACCGCATCGACATACGTCAAGGCCGCCTGCTCTGGAGTTCGTGCGTATAGCTTATGCATCAGTTTCACCATGACTTTCTGAATTGCCGCTGCACTTCTATTTAGTGATGTTCCGCTGGTGAATCCGGGCTCCACAGCATTGATAATGACATCTTCTACTGCGACGAGCTCGCTAAGAGTGAAGACTAGCATCAGCACCAGTGTTTTGGAGACACAATATCGCTCGCCGGCCAATGTCATGCCTTTCCAGCCCGGGTTGGCTGGATCGTCGAAGGAGGGGATGAGTGGAACGGCGTTGCGATTCGTAAATTTGGAGTGAAGCCCGAGGCCGGACCCAACGATTGTCAGTCGTCCAGGAGAAGTGCTTCTGCTTTTCAGCAGAGGCAGCAAGAGGATGGCGAGTAGTGCGGTCGAGAGATAGTTGACCTGGAAAACTTCTTCGTGGCCGGTTGATTTGTTGACGATCGAATCATTCAGCGTGATGCCTGCGTTGAGGATGGCGATATCTAGACGAGGGAGAGCTGCGCATTTCCCGACAAAGTCTTGGATTGAGTTGTAAGAGAGCATGTCCAAGGCCCAGACGTCGATTTTGATCGCTGGAAAGTCTTTTCGAAGCGGCAGGGCAGCAGCAGCTCCCTTCTCGGTAGAGCGCACGGCCATGACCAAATGCGAAAGGCCGAGGCCAAGAAGAACGCGTGCGGATGCGAGGCCAATGCCAGTATTGCTGCCAGTGATGATTGCAGTCTGGCCGACTAGTGAGATAGGTGAAGGGGGAGATTTTGGTTTGGCAGAGGCTCCCTTGACGAGCATTTTGAACATCGAGTCCTCACATGGTGGAAGGTTGATTGATGTCATGGTGGGCGTGTCGCAAACAAAGGTTGACTGGGAATGGAAGATGGAAGATGGAAGATGGGACTTCGTTGGCTACTTATTAAATGTTTCGACAAAGGCACTGAGCAAGCTGCGGACGAAAAGCTGACGGGAGGTAAGAAGAAGGGTTCCGACGGGTCACTGTGGTCAATATGTAAGCCCAATTCAGCTTAGCCATTTCCTGATAAGGACATTACTGTGGTCGTGTCCGTGCGCGACTAGTGGCAATCAACGCAGGAAGGCCGAAGTGGGAACCGCAAAGCCTCTCTCTTCGTCCGAAATACGATTCTGCGTGATCATGCCGGCGTCGTCCGCATCCCTCCACGGCGACCGTTCATTCTCACCTCTCAGGCGAGCTCAGGCTGCGGCTCAGTCACTCTGCAAGCTACCGAAGGTAGCCTATTCCTGCTGTCGCAATTCAACGAGTCAATTTTGAACCAATCCCAATCAAGAACTATAGCCATCTCGAGCTATGCCAAACCAGTTCGAATTCATCCTTGAGGATGGTCCTGCGAAGCCCAAAGGCGCTGTCAGGTCGCTCATCCGAAGCCGCAGCATGCTTGGCAAGAACAAAATCGATGGGTCGCGTAGGTCTATACGACAGAAGAAGAGGGTGGCGGCGACCTCGAATCAGGTGACGTCTCGTGTCATGATACCACGACCTCCTCCAGTGGATCTTGAGCTTGTCCGGCTTGCAAGCGATACAGGGCCGCGTGCCCAGGAATTGCTGTATAAGCGTACGTGTACTTAGCCAAGGCCACACCACGTTCAAGGGAGGACGCTAATCTGCACAGTGATGACCAGCAATGCAGCCCATTTCAGCATATCGCCCCTCGAGCTCTGTGTTGACTTCGATTTTGTCCAGAATGCCGAATTTGGTCGTCTCTTCTATGACAGTACCTTCCTTAGCGCTGCCCTCTTCACAAGCTCCGCGATCAACGATCTTGCCACATCCTCTAGGCGACAGCCTAGCGGAGAAACATTGTTCTATCTACGCCGGACTTTGTCGACCCTTCACGGCAAGCTAGACCGAAAAGACGCCCACCGCGCCAACTCAACTATACTGGTTATCATAACACTTGCGCTTCTATCTATCGTTTTTGGCGACTTGGAAGCTGCTAGCGCGCATATAGCTGGCCTGCATCGAGTCGTGGAGCTTTGTGGTGGGTTGAAGTTCTTAAGGCAAAAGGCCAAATTGCATTATAAGATTGAGCGGTAAGTCAGCCCTTCGAGCATGTACAAGGTGGATTCTGAATGGGAACAGCCTCGATCTCTCGTGGACTCTAAGTTCGGGAGGTCGCCCCTATTTCTCTCCCGATCTTATAGCCTGGGATCGTACATTCAAATCTCGACCGCTCCTTTCCACATCGTCGATGAAATTCCAAACCGGCGATGGACTCGGTGACGGAAGGCTTGCGATCGTCTACGAAGATTTACAGTACCTTACCGTAACGATAAACGCGAATGTGCACGAGCACACTCGGTGGAAGGGTGATTGTTTCCAGAAGATTCTCAGCTCAATTCAAACGCGACTTTTGCGCCTAATGAAAGAGCTAAAAGAACCAATTCAGGAGTTTGTCTGTCTCTCGATGCTGGCTTGCTTGACGACCTCGTTCAAGATTCCTGGGAGAATTATCACGTACTCCTATCTAGCGGACCGGTTTCGGGAGTCTTGTTTGGCGATTATCGCGAAGCCGTTGGTGCGTGAGATGGAGGCGCTTGAGCTTTGGGGTCTGATGATAGGCGCGATCTCTGTTTTTGACATCGAGGAAGAGATATGGCTCGTCAGAAGAGGCGGTACAGTAGTGAGAGGGAAAGATATGGAGTGGCATGATGTTCAACAAAGGTTGCAAAGTGTCATGTGGATCGACTGCATACACGATAAAGCGGGCAAGAAAGTATTTGAAAGGATATCCAGGACAGCAACACAGCAGCCGGAAACGACTATAGTCTGACCTGATAGAGTGTTGGCAGATCTCAGTTCTACAATACATTCGCCAACCACAATTCCTAAGGTCGGGGTACAGAGTCTTACGCTGCGAAGCTTAACCAGAGGACTCTCTACAAGCTTTGACGTTTACTGGACTCCCCGATATCTTGCTTTCGCGCCACACACGATACCGCGGCCTTCCACCACCATGCCCAGGATTCGAAGTCTTAATCTTCGATAGCCATCGCTTGACGCGGAGCCTGTAGCCGATTAGCAGAAGCGAGGCCCAGCTCAATCACCAATTCTGAGACCGAGGGGTGGAAGCCGGCTCGATGTCGTAGTACAGCACGATCTGCGCCATGAGCAAGTTGATGAGACGATGGCCATAATCGACCGACATTAGACTTGCATTAGTGGAACCACTCTTTCGAGTCATCAAGATATCGATGGTTTCAAGACTTACCAGACGAACTTGCTATTTTAAAGGCTAGTTAGCTTTCGTTCGTCGCTTAGAATTACTACTGAGCGGCGTCCACTCCATCGTCAAACTCCTTGACGAAGCGGTTCTAACGTGAAGGCGTCACTACTAGGGTAGGCATCCTCGTTGTGGTGAGCCCCGTAGATGCCCACTCCGATATTCGTACGATACGGAGACTGTTCGCCTTCCGAAGCTTCACACCCTCTTTAGCGACTACGATTGTGCTGACACCATATGCAAACCTCCATAGTCTCAAAGGTTCCGTCAACACGCGGTTTATCTTGAGCAGCTTTGCGACTTTAGCTTGGGACTAGCGGGTATCGATTGGCGAAGTTGACTTAAGCGGCGGCCTCTTCGTGTAGCTGGTGCTGTAGGTCCTGGCTGTTGGGAGCGTGGGCCAATTCGATTAGTTAGTCCGCCATGGCGATGCTCAGTACTTGGGCGGTCGCCCAATTGTTGATAGACAGCAGCTTCATGGTATGACTACCATTGCAATATAGATCAGCAGACTTGTCTCTAAAATTTCAACATATTGTATAGTTCCGACAAGAGCAACAAAGTTTTCAAGACATCGACAATTGATTTCATACGATGTTTAAATTGTTACTGAGATTCACATTCTCCGTGTGAGACGCATCAGCCGCGACATGAGCTTTCGCAACAAGCGGTGTTGCTCTTCCGAGTCCGAGTTGCACCTCCGCAGTTGCTGCACAGATCAAGTTTGGGCGCCTGTCAAACTTGGGAGCTGACATCAGTAAGAAATAAGATGATTATCTCATTTGTAGAAGTTGAAAGTAACATGTGGGCTCCCCCCGGCCTACCCCTGTTCACGTCTTTAGGATCCAAAATCACCAATTAGCTCATCATAGATCATGTTTCTGAATGGCATTGACCACACAGCTTAGGTGCGCACCGAATAATGGGTTTCCATTGCGATTTGAACCCTTCAAACATTACTCTCCACAAATGTGCATCAAATTAAATCCCCCATCAACCCCTCTTATTCACCACAGAAAACGGCAACCTGCGATGCATCCGCTGTCGAATCTCCACAAAGTCCTCTTCATTCTCTGCCGAGATAATCCCATGTCGAATGAAGAAGTCGAGCATAACAACAGCAGAATTTGTCTTGAACTCCGCAGCTGCGAGAGCCTTCTTAACGTCTTCAACGCTCATCAAGTAGAACTCCTTCACCTCGTCATCACCAGGCCTCGGAACCAAATCCTCGCTAATCTCGATATCATACACGTAGATAGCATCCGGTTTCACTAAGCCGCTTTCGCCGCTTTCATTTTGACCACTCGTGCTCATGTAGGTTAATACGCCGCAAGGGCGCACATTGCGGCGAAGTAGGTCTGCGGGCATGGAAGCTTCCTCTTCCGCTTCGTGGATGATGGTCTCGAAGGGCGATTCGTCCGCTTTCACACCGCCAGCAACGGTCGTATCCAGCTTGTCCGGATAAGTCTTCAAATGCGGACTCCTGCGCGGCACCCAAATTTTCAGTCCCGCAGTCGTTCGCGTGTAAGCAGTGAGATGAGCGCCACAGCCGACAAAGCCAAACAGCGGTCGTGTGAAACGCTCAATCTTGACGGGGTACTTTGCACTTAGTACGAGAGAAAGTTCGCTATGCTGTCCGTGTACAACCTTGAATAGGTCCTGATCGATAACGGCGGCGACTACCTTCGCGAAGGCTGCATCGCATACGGTTGACGTGTCTTTGCCTTCTGAGGCATCCTGGAGGTCGACTCTGCGCGTTTCGTGGTCGACCTTGAAGTCGGAAGTCCATGGTATCTTTTCTACGACGGCAGGGAGCATGTAGCCGTGGGGTCGGGCATCGTGGGGTAGAAATAGTTTGTAGTAAGAGCTTGCAGCATTGTCCTTGTATGTGAAGCTGTGAACGTAAGTGTGGGACTGACATGGCTGCAATCGAATTCAGCATACTTGTCGCAGGACTGTATGAGCTGCAGATTCGATCGTAGGGGAGCCATGACTCTATGATTCGAGGTTGGGGTGAGTGTGGTGGCTCAGGTATGGAGCGGGGTAAAATCCGAAACCAGCGGATAGGAGAGCCCCAACGTTTGAAATTGTTTTTAAAGTGGAAACCAAGGCCTCTAAGCTAGAAATCACATGGTCCGCTTCGCTCCTCGAGCACTATCGCGCAAATTTATGCTCGGTACGTCGCGTTCATCAAACGATTTCGTAGATGTTGTTTGAGAAGGATGATAAGTCTGCTTTAACCGGTGTTTCTCGATATTCCTAGTGCCGCTTTCAAGATTTAAGTCGCGATTTGCTCTCTTGGGTTCACGAGACCATAATGGCTTGACGGTAGGAATGCATGCGCAAATGATTCCCAGGTTCACTTCGACGATAGACCTATGGCAGGTACTTGGAATCAGCAACAAGTTCTAAAGTGTCAAGTTAGTGCAGCCAAATAGCTGCAAGCAATCGTGCGACATGGTATCCAGGGCCGCCAAAGGATGTTGTGGATGGAAGAGTGTTGAGGTGCTTACCAAATAAGTGGGTCCACAGTAGTAACTAGAATCAGTCAGTGTCTTTCCTAAAAGCTTCGAGATATTTCGGAAAACCAACATGTAAAGTCCATTCTATTAGCGTTGACGTTCTTCCCCAGGTAGGTGATCCGGATGATACTAGATATCAAAGTGCTTTTCCACGTCAGAAGACACCTCGGGAAACAAAGCCATGACGATCGACGGGGGGACAGTACTTACATAGAGCCAACACCAAACAGCCCGCAAAGCATGAGCTTCTCTCGGTTGGGTTTCGTCAACGACCACAGAACAGGCATCGGAACAATCAAAAGCATCAAATCCCCCAACGCAATCATAATGGCGGACACCATTTCGAAGGCCTCCAAGTGTACATCCGTCCGAAGGTGTTGTACCACAGGCACAATGATAAAAGTTACGGCGCTGAGGGTGACATAAATAAAGACGAAGTACCATGCTCGTCTGAAAAAAACAAGCACGAATGTGAAAATTGTTCGGTAGAACAAAAGGATTGAGACTTTGAGCACAGCGTGGGTAAGGTTGTAGGTAAATTGGACGGCGAATAAGACCTATAGGGAATGATGTTGAGGGTAGGCCAAGATTGTCGTAACAGTGGCAGGCTTACTTGGAGAAATTCCGCAATCTGCGCTGATGTTCTTTGCTGGACGAATTTCAGCAGGTGTTGTCCGATCCCAAGCTTTGCAGCTGCATGATGGTTAGGTTGCACACAAAGTATCTTCTTGCAAGCCATACCAAGTAGCGCTTCGATCGAAAGTCCAGCAGCGAGAATCTAAGAGTTGTTCAGCATGCAAGGCTTCTGTTTGCACGTCATACCCACCCATGACAGAACCATCAGATAATCCTCTGTGTGAAAGGCAATTGCTCTCAACTTCTTCGTAATGAAGCGTAGAACAACAATGACCAAAGACAGAAAAGAGAAGACCGCAGAAATGATAATGAGTACATGTCCATAGTCTTCGTCGTAGTGAGCAAGCTGATCCGCCACATTGGCCCACGACACTTGAGACATAGGATTTGATTCCATGATTTAATTCACAGTCACAATTTGATAGCAGACTTTCTGAAGAGGGACGGGTAAGGCAAAGGACAGGTAGAAGAATTAGAATTCTTATGATTGGGAATGAGTGTATCGAACACAGAGACCTTCTAGTTCCCGACACTGTAGCATCGGGTAGTACAGGATTTGTTGAGGGAGGTCAGCCTATCGCGCAGCGTAGTGAGGTGTGCGGCTAATTTAGTACTTGCCGACATACATTGTAGCCTTGCGAAATACGTCATTTAGCCCCATGACTGCCATACCGGAATGGAGAACATCACCTCTTCTTCTCGCATGTTTGTAGATCCAGCTATTTCGGAATAGTACCCTGAACGACTTGATACAAGTGACCAACTGGCGTATACGTGGAGTTGGAATTATTCGATGTTCCTTGACCTCCACACAAACCGAATCGCGACTCGGGCAACTCATCCCATATACTCCCTCCTCGCCCCATAGATTGTATCATCAACACTCCGCTTCAAACCCCTCACAGCACGTTTCTGCTGTGCCTCTACCTTGCCCTGCACAACAATCCTATCCAGCACTTTAGCATCAATGCGAAACCACCTATCACCCTCATGTACAAGAGCAAGATTGATGTGCTCCTGCGACGGTGTGTCCCCGACGTCTTTGTTGATGAGGAATTGGACGTTAGCAACACCAACATTAGCATACAAATACACCCGCATGATGGGATAACGGCGCTGAAGGTAAGCCTACTAGCCAGTTCCCACCTCTCCACCTCATCAAGTGTTCCCTCCACATCTGCCCAAGCAACCATAGCCAACAATCTATCTTGCACATCCCGCGCTTCGGCAGAGGTATCTTCTAGAGTTGCGACGTCTTGCGTATAGGTGGGATCTCTGTGCTTTCCGGATAGAATATGGCGGCCTGTTGGTTCGTCGCGCAAAGCTGGGTGTAATTTTGAACCATTCATTAGGGGTTGAGTGATTGCTGTTGAACCGACGGAATGGGTGTTGCGATGTCCCCGGTTCGGTGTAGTGTTGATCACCGATGGGGGGTTTGTCGGTATCTGGTCTGGGGTGGAGCTGGACATTCGACGGTGTTGCGGGTTCAGTCTGTAAGTATGGGCGCGTATGTGGTTGTTGCAATCTCGCGAAACGAATGTTCAAGTTAGGGGTTGAGGTCATACCATACATGGTAGATGCACTGAGAAGGGTACCTGATAATGGTGCAGTTGCAGATACGCAAGCACTTTAGGCCCAGTCCAAGGTGACGCCAATTGCTGTACGGTGAAAAACTCGGGCAATTAGGGAAGAGGGGGAAACCGGCTCAAGAAGATATAGTTACCCATCTTGTACCAAAGAATCTATATCCCGTTGACTTCTATCTCGTTTTTCACCATCTAATGCGTCCTCGCCCATTCACGATACCAATCTAGACACTCGGCATTCGCGACACTCGCCGATGTTTTGACATTCAGCCCGCAGAGAATCTGCTTAACAGCACCCTCGACCCTGTTATAAGTCAGCAATAAAATTCCCGCAACAACAAAGCGTACTCACTTCTTCCCGTTCGTGGTAACGGGTATCTCGGGACATTCATCCACCACCCCCGGAACATGTCTCGCACTCAAGCCCGTCCTAATAGCTGCTTTGATACCATCAACGAGCCTCAGCGAAAACTCCTTCCCTTCACCCATCTTGAGGAATAGGCACACCGTCTCATCTGAGTCCTGCTCTCGTCTCCTTCCAATACAAAGCGCATCTGAAACCTCGTCGGAAAAGTGTTCAAGAACAACGTTGTATATCTCCGCCGACCCGAACCGGACTCCTGCTGGTTTCAGGATACCGTCACTGCGCCCTAGCATCCATATACCGCCTGTTTCGGGGTTGAAGCGGACGAAGTCGCCATGATGCCATATTGGCTGGCTCGACGAGTTGCTGAACTTGTCAAAGTAGCTGCTCTGATACTTCTTCTCTCCTTCCTTGCCCCAGAAGCTAACGGGCTGGCAAATGAAAGGCTTCGTGCACACGAGGTCGCCAGGTTCGCCGGTAGAAGAGATGTCTTGACCGGTGTAGTCGTAAGCCGCGATGGCCATGCCTAGCCCTGCAGCTTGTATCTCGCCTTCATAGACGGGAATGAGCGGATTCGGAGCACCGAAGAGTGAAATAATATCGGTACCGCCGGTGATACTGCCTAGGTTGATAGTCGAAGGGAAAGCGGAGTAGACGTAGTTGAAGGTCGACGGGGCTAATGGCGATCCAGTAGAGTAGATGGCTTCTAATCTAGTCATGGAAAGACCAGCGGCTTTTGGCGAGACAGACTTCTGCTCCAGTACGGAGAGATACTTAGCCGACGTGCCGAAGTGCGTAATTCCGAACTCATCGATGAGCCGATGCATTGCGAGATCGTCAGGTACCGAGGTCTCAGGGTTGTTTGCATCGACGTATCGAAAAGGCGAGCCATCGTAAAGCACAAGTGCCGCTCCGGAAGCCAGACCCGACACAAGCCAATGCCACATCATCCATGTGCATGTCGTAAAGTAGAAGAGGCGTGACTGGGTACCAAGAGAACAGTGAATGATGTGCTCTTTCTTGTGCTGGAGAAGAGTGCCAATAGCTCCATGCACGATACACTTGGGCGCACCAGTGGTTCCAGAAGAGTAGAGGATGTAGACCGGGTGATCTGGAGAGAGTTGCTTAAAGGTAAGCTCCTTTGTAGCTTGGAGAGACGTGAACGTTTCATAATCGTACGCTTTCCCGGATGTTACCTCGATACTCCCAACTGAGAAGTCGACAGAAGGCACTGTGGGGAAAACAACCACGGCCTGCAGCGAAGAAAGCGCGGATGCGATCTCGTTCACTTTAGGGAGTACAGGGTGACTGCGACCGTTGTAAAATGCTGCATTGTCCGCAAACAGGATCGTCGGTTCAATTTGTCGTAATCGTTCAAGTACTGCATGTACGCCCGTGTCCGGGCTGACGGCTGTCCAGATACCACCCAAAGACGTAGCTGCTAGCATAGCAACGATAGCGTTCGTGTGGTTCGCAACATACCCTGCAACCCTATCACCCTCTCTCAAGCCAAGCGCCAGCATACCAGCTTGGCAATGCTTGACACGCTCCCTCAGCTCTTTCCACGTAACAGTTTCGCGTGTTGTCTCAGTCGCAGCAATAATAGCGGGACCGTTGGGATCGACTTTTTGGGTCGGGAAAAGTAGATTCTCTGCGAAGTTGAGCTTCGCATCTTCAAAGAAAGCTGGCCGGGGGAACATTGGCGCTTCAGGGTCGACAACCTGTACCAACTGAGCTTACACTCTCGATAAGAAGTGCCACGCAACTGACCCTTGATGACTGGCATTCGGCCCTGATACCCACAAACTTCCATACATGACCCCAAAATGCGTCAATTTGGTCGATGCTCCATCTGTGCAATTCGTCATATTTGGACAATTGCAACCCAAAGTCCTTGTTCACGCTCTCCATAAACTGGTACATGGGGGTCGACTCCGGAGAAGCATGTCTCCACAGTAATTTGGCTCCCAAGGATGATCCCATGCCGAGATCGGCACCGTTTGTTCCATTGGCCTGGTCTCCGTTCATTGCGTCTGGATCGTGCAAAACCTGCGTTGAAGAAATTTGTTTGTTGGTTGGACGGATATCGAAGGCTTTTTGACGCGAACGGGATGAACCCCGGTCGTTCGGATCCCCGCAAATGCGCTATCTCCGAAGATGGACTAGCTTCCCAAAGCGGCCGGTGCTTGAACTAGGTGGGACGACAACTGACAGCTCGCAGGACTCCGTGAGACAATAGGATTGCCATGAAGCTTCTAGAAAGTGGATTTGACATGGCTCGAACGTAGACATCTTTATTGTAGAGTTTCTTGATCACTAATATCTCATCTCTACGAAATCTCATCCTTTTCTCGTAACGACCTTCTAGGTGAACCCTCACTAAGCTTGTGACTGGGCGCGTCGTTGCGACCTTGACATGCCAACAGACAAAACCAAACGACATGCTGCGGTGCCGAGCGCGGGAACATCCGACTCATCTCTACCGGTAGTCCAGAAACAGGCTGTTAAGGTCTGAGAGGTGTAGGGCTGACGCGTCCAATCATAGCCTCGCGTGCACGGGCTCCTTTCACTGGTCGTCCTTCCCAACGGCCCGAGCTAAGACACGACTCTCGCAAAACCGATTCACGTTTCCGCCACCCCAGTCACCCTCCGCGCACTCGTTCAGCCTCTCCATGTCGCATACCAGATTTGCGCCATCGTGTTTGCCGTTTGTGCGCTGGCCTGAAAAAGGCTGAAGAACCGCCGCCGCGACCCAGCATAATCACTATCGACACCCGCCGTTCCGCCTTCGCTCACGCAGTCCACTACGCTATCTCCCAGAAGCGAGACGCGCCACTGAGACATCACGACCTTGGCTCACAGCAATGGGAGAGTTTCATGAGGAGGATCGCTTGTATGCTGCATACAACGACAGGAGATCCAGTCAAGGTGCGAGCACAGCGGGGGTGGGATCTACACTGCTTGTTGCCGCTGCCGGGCTCTATTTCTTATTTAAGGCGCTTGAATTGCTAGGGTTCCCAGTTTGGCTTTGGGTGCACATGGCTTTGGACAAGATAGGAACGCTCCGGATCCAGGGTATGGGGTCGACGGGTACCGGAGAGGAAGGTGAAGATACGCAGGGCTCGATTATGCAGCGGGGAGGAAACATGCTGGGTAGCGTGTTCGGTTTGAACAGCTCCAGTCTTCTGCAGAAGGGGGTGCGCGGAGTTACGGGCGCTTTGGGAAAAGGCTCCAGCGATGTGCCACCCGGCCTGGGCAACTGGGACAACTCGTGCTTCCAGAACAGCGTTATCCAAGGCCTCGCCTCACTCCCAGCCCTTCGCAAGTACCTCTCGAATACAACCGCCGAGTTCCGCTCCCTCGATACTGAAACAACGAACGGCGCCCTCTTCGACATGATCCGCAAGCTGAACGACCCCGAGAACCACGGCAAAAACTTTTGGGTAGGCGGAAGGCTCAAGAGCATGAACACATTTACGCAGCAGGACGCGCAGGAGTACTATTCGAAGATATTGGATGCGTTAGATAAAGAGGTACAAGGTGCGACAAACATCAGGAGGCGGTCCAGCGCTTCATGGCTCGATGCTGCAATGAGCTTGAGAGGCCTAGGTGCTGACACTGCAGGTGCCGAAGAAGATGTTGCAACGGAGGGTGATACCAAGGAGGCGAAATCACCGCCGGTACAGCCCAAGGTTGCGCCGAACCCGCTCGACGGACTACTCGCCCAGCGTGTCGGCTGTATCAACTGCGGCTACTCGGAAGGTCTCCAGCTGATCCCCTTCAACTGTATCACGGTCTCACTTGGGAGGGGGCACACCTACGACATCCGCGACTGTCTCGACGAGTACACACACCTCGAATACATCGAAGGCGTAGAGTGTGCGAAATGCACGCTTTTGAAACTAAAGGGCACTCTCACCCCTTTAGTCGCGCGCGGTGCGCCCTTTGGTGCTAAGTTACAAGCTGTCGAAGAAGCGCTTGAAGATGATGACTTTGACGACAAGACGCTGATCAAGAAATTCAATATCCTGAAGAAAAACTGGGTGCAGAGCACTAAGTCTCGGCAAGCTGTGGTTGCGCGCGCACCAAAAGCGCTTGTACTACATGTCAACCGGAGCATCTTCGATGAGATGACGGGCGCGCAGTACAAGAACACAGCTGCTGTCTCTTACCCGCGAGTGCTTGATCTGGGCAGCTGGTGTCTGGGTAGCCAGCCAAGCGAATCCCACCTTCCCGACAACGAAGAGGAAGAATGGCCTCGGGACCCTACCAAGTCGATGATTGGCGATACCCATTCTGAGCCTTCGACGACTTCTCCCTTTCAATACCAGCTACGAGCGGCTGTCACGCACTTTGGAACACATGGAAGTGGCCACTACGTCTGCTATCGACCACATGCTAAGGAACCTGAATTCCCGCTGAGCCCGCAAAGCGACAAACAGGAGGCTGAGAGTGAGCAGTGGTGGCGTTTCAGCGATGATTCGGTCTACGCAGTTCCGGAAGCCCAGGCGCATCAGGGCAATGTCTTCATGTTGTTCTATGAGCGTGTCGACGAACCCACTTCAGCTTTGTTGGAGGATAAAGAATCTGCGCGGGCGATGCTTCCTGTGGAGGAAGACATACCACTTCCACCAGCAGACTTGGGCTCGTCGCTCACAGCTGCTCTCGATCATCTGACGGCTGCTGATGTGCCTCTGCCAGATGAGGACGAGGACTCACTCTTGGATCTCCTCGTTTCTTCAGAGGCTTCATCTCTACCCGCTTCCGCTTCGCAGCCACTCACGCCAGAGCAACACATTACTACCCCATCGACCCTGAAGCCCTCGGAAGTCGATGTTTCAGCCTATCCCTCACCACCACCCGAATCACCACCAAGTATTCCACACTACGGAGCAGAACCCTCCGAAGCAGACTCTTCAGACATTCCCTCGTCGAATGTCATGTCAGGAGACAAGGCCCCCCACGCGCCAACCACATCACACTCCAAGTTCTCGCCTAGCCCACGTCTAATGCGCACCGCAGGCCAGTCACCCTCCCGTGGAGAGGAGCGGAGGAGTCTCCCCATGGTGACGGCTACTTAGCGTGTAGCAGGAGCCTTCTTCTTGGATCATCCTGTATTATTTGGCATTGCATGGACCGCGGCGTCTGGTATTGGGTTTTATTGGGTGGCGGAGATGGTTGGATAAGCGGCGTTTGGGGACCTGTTGCTCCACATGGACCGGGCCGGGTCGGCGTTTATCTTTTGTATTCTTTTGAGGTTGGATTTGCTGTATTGGTTGGGCTGCTAAGTCGCGTGTTTCGCGGTTGACATTTGGTTAGCACGCAAAGTGTTCGTTTTGCATGTTTAAAGGGCGAAATTACGACCCGGTTAAGACGCGATTTTCACCAGTCTGTTTCGGGGTTGAGAATAGAGCGAAGCATAGCGACCAACGGTCAAGAGGTTACTGTTTCATGAAGTACCCTGCATCCTTGAAGATTCCTGTCAGTCTTTGGTCTCGCGGACCCATTTTTCGCTCAATTAAAGAGGGCAACCGCCGCCCCTCGGTTGGACTTTGCTCTCGGAGGTCGACGGTAGGTAATATGTAAGAGTAGGGTTCCACAGCGTATAGGTTCTATCTACGATCGCAGAGTCGCTCTAAGTCAACACCAAAAGCAGACCATATCTGAAAATACTGACCTCAGTCTAGAGCCCCCATTCTAACCCCGGAGTCTCGATGAGCCATTTACGAAGAGACGACGAGTATATAACTCGGTCTGAAATCTCAGTCCCACTCTAGTCACGGTCAAAAAGAGCACACCATATCCCCCTTTCCAATCGCCACAGCCAACATACCCAGCACTCATACCCCATTACCAACCCCCCTCACACCCTCCACGTAGCCGTCCTCCCTCTAACTACATTCCTCTCCTCTCCATCAAACCTCTTCACCGCACCCGCAAGCACATCACTCTCATACTCAACTTTAACCTCCCACATTCTCTTCGCATCCATAGCCATCAGCAGCCCCCTACCGAACCCTCTCTTCTTCCCCATCAACTTTCCCTTCCCCGCTCCCAGACCCTCCCACTTCTCCGTCCGCCGCACATCCACCTCGTCTTTGAGCAAGTGGTCCATGACCCGGTGCGCAGCTGCCTTGGCTTCGGCAACTGTATTGTACGAGCCGATGATTTTGGAAGTTGCAGCGACACCTTTTGGACGGCCGGAATGTAGGGTATGTAGGGAGGTACCCATGTCGTGGTAGAGAGGGCCGTGGGAGCAGAGTGTGAAGACGGGTCCTGGGAGCAGGGAGAGTACGTTACCGTTTATCTCGCGGATGATGCTAAGGACGGTATATTCGCCAGGGATGTGGTAGCCGTCTAGCTTGTGCTCGAAAACGAAGGTAGTGAAGCCGCGTTCCTTGAACGTGGGACCTTTCTCCTGCAGAACGAGATTACCCCAGCTGTCGTCGATCCAGTTGTCTTCTTGATCTTCTTCCTCGCTGTCGCGGACAAGTTTTTTCCATTTGAGGACTGCGGAGGGAGTGGAGAATATAGCTTCCTCGATGAGGGGGGTGAGTGCGGCGAAGGTGGAGACGGGTCCGTGGTAGGTCCAGGAGTCGGTGTGCGGGATGGCGATGGTGAGGTAGAAGATCGTGTCTGGGTTTGATGGGGGTGTGGAGAAGTCATCTCTGGGCTTGGAGAAGGTGGGAAGCGTGGTTTGGGTGGCGGTTTTGGAGATGGGTTGAGGGGAGGGTGTGAGGTCGTCGAAGCCGAAGAAGAGGAGGTCGTCGGACATGATTCTTGTACAGTAGTGTAGCGTATGAGAGAGTCTATGCGGAGGTAGTAGGTGACGCTTCGCCTATGCTTTATATACTGTTGTGTCCGAACCTACGTCAAGCCCACTAAGTAAAGGTAGTGGAGCTGGTGGGCGCTGACAGTCGGTGAGAGCAATCAATTCGGGCTGTTTGAGCTGCTGACTTCGAAACTGAGGCCTAATTTCGACCTCGTGGCTCGTTCTTCGCTCGTTATACGTATGACTTGTTTCCACTGTCACGGAAATAGTAAGATTGCTCCAGGGGGAAATATGGCTGGTGATGTCGTGTTGTTGTCTATACAACAAATGTTCGTCTGTCACCCCGGCGAGTCGCTTTGTTTTTTGAGATATTCGAATGCTGGGATCTCCAAGATAGGCCAGAAATAAATATATTGTTGCAAAAAAAGACTAGTTCGGAGAACAAAAAGATATGAAAAACATTTCTAGAGCGGGTGTCGAGCCAAGAGCCAGCGGCGACCAAAAATGAGTAGAAAAGTCTGAGGACTGTGAGGAGATTGTAGGTATGACGTGAGCCTAGAAGCAAGTGTACATCAGAATAAGAACTGTGTGACTTGGCGAGCACCTTCAGAGAATTGTTAAAGTTGAAAAGGTGACCTCTAGGAATAGTCGGTCCTATCGTCAAGGTGAAGCCGGACACTTACATCAAGCCATAGAGTTCCTTGCTATTCTCCAGAAATCCCCCACAAACTCACCGCCCTCTTCCATAAAATTGACAAAATCATCAAACTTTCCGATTGTGCCAATCACGCACACAATGTACTCAACCACCAGTTTCCTGAGATCATCGAGAGTTCCGTCTTCGCTTCTATCCGGCAGATCTGGGCTCGAGTACGCATATCTCGCGAGTTCGATGATGTCTCCAATGCGCTGTGTGTACAGCTTGAAGCCCGTGAGGGTCTTGTGCAGCTTGTGGAGTGTCAGCGCTTTGAGTGGCGCAATCAGACGTACATGCGCAAAACAGTAGAGCCGTGCGTGAGCGAGGAGGACTGGCGTAAAGTTCTGGTTCATGGCACTGTTCGTCTTGGGCTCGAATTGCTGCAGAATCAGAGCTTTGGGACCGCCGTTGTTTTGGTAGCTCCGGTACTTGAATTGAGTCCGTAGCGTGGACGTTGAGATGGGCCTTGCTTGATATTGAGGCTCAGTAATCAACTCATCGGGATTTGGTTCCTCTCCAGGAGCAGGTTCATCGAGAACTAGTTCTGGTTGCGGAGCAGGTTCCTCCCAGACGCTAGAGTGCACTCGCCCCTTCTTGGCTTTCTTCTTGCTAGGTAACGAAGCAAAACCCCACCCATCGTCATCGTCTTGCTGGTTCGTGCCGGAAGTAGAGCTTGGTTCCGGCGCTACTTCTTCCCACGGAGGTACCGTATAGTCCCCACGGTAAGCGTATTCGCAGAACCGGAGGAAATCTTCAGTCTGAACGTCTTCGATACTCGCACGTTGCATTTCAGCTTCCGCCATTCCACCGTTGATAAGTGCATCTAGTTGCTGACTAGTAGCAGCAATGGCAGCTGCGTGCACTACGATAGGTTTCCCGTCCTGACCGACAAGGAAGGTAAACAGTTGTGATTGAATGAGACTGCTAGGCTTCAGCTCAGCTAGATCGATGTAAGAGAAATCCTACTCTTCGAAGGTTGGCGCCATTTTGTATATAGCTGATTTTGGATGACTTCTGTTCGAAGACGGGTTGGGATAATTAACTCTTTACTTGAATCGATTCTCATTGTGGGGGCTTGAAAAGAAAGTCGAGAAGATGCGGGGTTGTACAGCAAACGCCTATGTGTCATGCAGTAACTGGCTGAAGTCTGCAAATGTAACACAGCATTATCGCTACATATCATGGCTTCATCCCGCTGCAGAGCTTCGGGATCCGGCCCAAGTAACCTGAAGCTTAGCACCGATGGAGTGGCTTAATGGACTGAAATTCGATAAATGGGTGATCACAAAAATAGCAGCGCTCAAGTCTTGATCTACAGGGCGCTGTTGCCTGATTCTTAAGACAGCAAAATGATGTACCCCGCAGCTGAACGTAACATGCGTGGGACTTCCCAACCAACCCTCGCTCCGACCCTGAACTAAGTTGGTGGGATTCTGCGTCTGAAATGTGACAAGCTCTGCTTAGGCTGATCATCAGCTCTTCGCCGTTTCGAGATGTCCCTGCGACGCCTACTGGATATGGCGCGGTGCCGCGTCAATTGAATCGGGTCGCCGAATACTTCGCTCCATAGCAGATCCTTCATCGATCGAGCAAGCTCTATGCGGACTCATCTCACAGATCAGTTCAATCAAAGACTGCTCGCCAAGCGAAATAGGAGACGCTGTTGCACATGAGATTCGTTCGGGTTGAGCTAAGTTTCCCGCACACAGAGCATGTTTACTTCATTACCCTACAGAGGCTGACAACGCGGTCGATTATATTTGGCTCGAACCTTAGCGGGTACGCGTGCAAACGACTACGATCTGCAATGGTGGACTGCAGTAATAGTGTGACTAGTATCTTAATAAAAGGAACGTCAGGTTTTTGAACAAGCCGTCGCACCATGCGTTGCGATGAATGTCAATGTTGAACTTGGTTGTGTACTAGCGCTATGTTCGAAACCGAGAACACGTCCTGGCTGACTTGAAAGCCTGATTTTTGGATACCGCACTCGAGGTGCTAATTAGTGCGACTGCGGACTGTTGATAGCTAATCCCGCAGCTCACAGAGGCTTTTCTCCAAACTCTCTCTCAACGCCTGTAACTCATTACGACGATCGCGCACCTGGCTTGTCTCCGCTGCGATGGAAAGAAGCTCATCATCCGAGAGCTGACCGACAAAGACGGGGTCAAAAACCTTGATCAAGCCTCTCAGAAGATGTCGCTCGATCACCTGACGGCAGACATTGTCGATAAATGTTTTCATAGCGACCTAAGCCAGTCAGTCCTCCGCAGAACAATTCGTGGGCCTAAATCACCTTATAGTACGCTTCTAGGGCTGCCAATGATTCTAAGCATGCCTGCTTGGTCATATCGACGACCACCCGGGTTTGCAGGGAAGACGACAGCTTCTTCAGATCTACTTCGGTATTGCTGACGTGTAGTTTTCCCTTCCAATCGTTTGCGATGGCGTGATCCATCGATTCCTGTAGCTTCTTCTTTGCTACATCCATCCGGGCGTTTTGAATGTTGTCCGTGTAGTAGTGGTTATAAGTAATGGGGTGAGCCTGTTCATCCAGGAGGATTCTATCCAGCTCCTCTCGCGCGCTCCGGAAATATGCATTTAAAGATCGCGAAAGGCGTTGCTGAATACCGCTACGCACCTGATCATCGGTGATCACGTAATCCAGCACTGTACGAACATGTCGAGTGATCAGACTAGACATCGTTTCGAGATGATCTTTAGCGAAGTTACCCCATCGGCTGGACTGCTCGTGAAAAAGCTCCGACAATAGGACATGGTTGTAGTTCCCAGGAAGTTCGCGACCACGCGTAGCGTGGTATACCTGGCTTCTTTAATACGTGTAGCACTAGACACAAAATTTACGTACCCGCTCAACCCAGGTGATCATTTTCTTCTTTGAGAGTCGGATTTGGCCTTTCATAGCCTCGGAATCTTGGGTATTCTCCGTGGTAGATGACTCTCCGGATTCGTCCGTACTCGTCAATTGGTCAGACCCGTCCATGCTCGTCAGTTGTTCAGTTTCCTCCCCAGAAGCCTCGTCCGCCCCAGGAGCCTCATCCTCACCACAGATCTTTCTCTTGGAAGCGTGGACTCTCATGCTGGTCGCGAAACGCTCGTTTTCTATGTGTACCTTCGCACGGAGTCGGAAGTCGGGTCTCGACGCCGCGTTGAAGAAGCCAGTATTTTGACTTTCGTAATTCCCATCAACGGCGGCTTTGGTGAGCGCGTAGAAGTCCATGCTCGTTTGGGTCAGAAACATGCGTACCTGCCCTACGGACGTTCGCTCCGGACCAATGTGCGCCAGCCGATGTTCTGTTCCCGCCAGCAAAGCTTGTACCTCCTCTCGGACCCTTGGTAGTTCGCGCTCGATATGTTCGGCTAGAAGCTTTTGAAGAAAGATTCGCAGTCTCTCGATGCCAATACGTGACATGTCGAGATTCTGCTCAGCCCATGGGGTAGAACTGAAGAAGCGAGCCTCTTGCTGCTGTCTTTTTGCCAAACTGATGCCTTCGCTCAGCTCCATGGGAGAGGGATTTTTCAGAAGGAAAAATCCTAATTTGAGCTTGATTCGACCCACGTTCTTAGCCAAGCTTGCGACTCGAGATTCAGTGCCCGTATTGATGAGGTCAGGCTTCGTGATGATCCCGACCGTTCGTAATCCAGCTTCGTCGAACGTCCGCGCCCTCTGGATGATTCCCTGGGTGTCTATATCGTTGGACGCCGGGACAACGGCAAGAATGATGGTTCGAGAGCTCTCAAGATATTTGTCTCCTAGATCCTCCATGATCCGCACCTCATCGTCATTATCGGAGACAGAGATAAGACCGGGAAGGTCGACGACGGTAAGGTGAAGACTTGTGTCTCCGACGACCTCTAGACGAAGAACATCGGCAGCGAACGCAACATATTTGGGATCTGCATCCGGGGAAGCTCTTCGTATCACCATAAGAGTGGAGGCTTTCCGAATAATCTCAGGAAGCTCATGGAAACTCGTGAAATGAGGCCATGGAAAGGCGGTCATCTTCAGTGCAACCAGTGCTAGGAAGTATCGTAGCTGTGATTCGAATCGTTTCCGGCTGATGTCGAAGAATGATCTCGGTAGCGAATCTGGTGCAGACACCTTCTTGCCTTGGGAAGGGTATGCCGGTAATTCCTTCAAGTACCGAGCTTTTTCCAGCCGATTGAACGCCGCAGACAACCAACTGAGGCAAAGAGATAAGATCACCCATCCCCCTTGCTCTCACTCTGTCGATTTGGTTCAGTCATCTTGAAGTCTTGCCCGATTGGAGGCCGGCCACTCCATCGACGCTCTGGCTGCCCAGAGTCACCCACTCTTCTTTAGTCTCCATGATTTGCTGATCCGCAGGGTACCTCGATGAAAGGCATTGAGTGAGACGCCGTATTTTAAATCCATTTCATACCACTTCATGATATTGGAATCGGCGTTCGCAGCATATGCGAAATGTTGAATCTCTAGTTTAGTTGGCATACGGATGCTGGAGCTGAACGCCATAGGTAGTGGCGGTATCTTCTGCACCGGATGCGGACCCCATTCCTGGGACAGGATCGTTGAAGCAAAGGCACCTTTCTGTGCGTGTCGACTAAAGCCGGTGTCGGTATAGCGGTGGTTTAGCAATCTACAGGTCGTGAGCGGCCCATCGTCAAAACACAACCTCAGTTTGCGTCGGATTGGAGAGTGGCGTATAAAGGGCTACTCTGTTGCAGATGCTAAGCTGCAAAGCCACCACTTACCCATTCTGCACTTCAAAAGAGCGACAGACTAAATATTTAGTGAACAATAGGACAATAATGAACAAGCACGTGACAAGGTCTAACAGCTACATTCCTGACAATACTATCAGGTGAGTTGCTTGTGGCACTGTGATGGACACTGTTCTGGTATCCTCCACGTGGCGAATTCACACTCTTCAGAAAGGAATTCGAGGCCATGATGGCCGGCTAGATATTGCAGTCTGGATAGCTTTCTATGGGTGAGTCGATTCGAGCTGGACGATGCAAGACGACGGGGTCTGTTTGTATAGAATTGTTCCGCCGAGTAGTAGGGTTGAAGTCAAGCTTCCCGGAAAGGACGAGTTGCGATCGTGGGGAGTGTACGGAAGGAGTTTCTCATGGAAGGCTACAAAATGCCGGAGTGGTTCAGCCTATAAGTGGGCTATAGGTTTACACCACTTGGAGAAAGATGGTACCATATATGGGGATTACTAATTAACGGTCGCTTCATATTTAAGTCGTTCCCCTTTTATCCTACTCATAAGCCAACAGTGTCTGGCGGAATGTCCAGAAGGAACCCTAAGTATGTACAAGAACGTGGATGAAGCGCGGATACAAACAAGAGTCGACAGGTTGTAACCTCCCGACGGGCGCTGTGGATGCATGTTGTGCGCCTTGCGATGCTGGATATCATGTGAAACCGTAGAGACGCTGAAGGCAGGTAATATCAAACATCCGAAGTGGGAATCATTTACAATTGAAGAATTGGCGCGTAGCAGTACTTCGTTCAAAAAAGGAGAGCGGCTCCGAGGATTCCAACGACGGCTCCGAATGTCTCCCGTCCTGGTACGCGCGTAGGCATGGCTGCACCTGTGGATTCGGACGGGGGCGCATCCGGGACGCTTGAACCGCTAGGTGACGGTGTAGCAGGCGCGGAAGAGAAGCCTGTAGCAGAGCCCGAAGACGAGCCCGAAAACGAAGAGGTGGTCGTAGTGCCGTTGACTGAAGTAAGCGGGGTGGTAGAGGGCGTCGGGGTGCTCGACCCACTCGCCGACGAGCTCGTCGAAGAGGGCTCGTCGACGTATGTGATGACGATGCGAATCTCGTCACATTGGTCGCCAATCGATTGGTCGTAAAGGTTGTAGAACGCGCCGCTCCCGCACTTCCACCATCTTGTAGAGCCGCCGATCGCTAGCGATGAATTGTCGCACACTGAGAAGCCGCCGGTGTAGATAGCGCCAGCCTGCGGTGGGCCGTCGAATTGAAACTGGTGGTTTGCCACGATGGATCCGATCCAGCTCAGAGGGTCGTACAGGACACCATCAACGAGCGAGCATTCGACTGCAGCATTGCCAGCCTGGGGATGGGGTCAGTTTCGTCCCGTTCGACGACATATGGTGGAAGCTTACCTCAAGAGCGGTCTCACGCTTCCTCATCGTAGAGAGGGATTGGTAGCCGATGGTGAAATTGCTCTTGGAATCGACTTCGCATCCTTCTGGTGCCGATTCTTCTGGAGCAATGCCTATCGGCGGCCCCTGGGCGGAAACTGCAGCGGCGAAGGAGAGGGCGGCGAAAATGCTGGTTGTGCGCATCGTGAAGGCTGGCGGGGGATATTGCGGGGGTATCGATGGTGCTGCAGGTAGGAATCTTCTTGTCGCAAATGGAGAATTAAGAATTAGTTATGTTGAGTATGCTGCGGTGGAAGAAGAAACTGCGGCGGTGGATGAATGCGCGAAGACACGGGGGAGGGAAGAGGTTGGGCGCGTCGGATTAAATTGTTGGTGCTACCAATGCCGCCAGCAAGGAAGGCGCAACGGCCAACCGGGCGTGCCTGTCAATCCTCGCCCATCGGGGGATGGTCGCGGCCAAACAGGTCCAAACAACAACCGTGCCCCTGAAAACAGATTGCTGTGACGACATAGCCGCCCGTTGTGGCTGCGCTATCGCCTTGATTGCAGTGTTGTTGGCGAATTGTCCGAAAACCGTTGGAATAATGTATTGTACATGTGCCTCGGTCTGCCTTCCCATGGGGCTGGTGGAGCAGCTGGGGCGTCGAGGGGACTGGAGAGTCTGCAGTGACGCACTTTCAACGTTCAAGCCGCCAGTCTTCGGAGTCGGCACCAGACGCAATTTGATCTGTAGCTGGGATGTGACGCCACCCGATCGGACGAGAACATTGCAGGCGACGGCCATGGGGCCTCATGCAGCAGCCATGGCGAAAGGATCCTAGCAGCAGCCGCGGTTTTGTTTTCGAATCTCCGCATCTGTCGTGTGCTTGTATTTGCAGTCTCACAAACACTGTATGAAGCAGCAGAGTTACCAGCGTGTGTTCCTGGTCCGTCTGGCGGTCATCGCGATAGTTCTCAACACCCGTGGAGCAGGAATGCAGTGCTCCATCTCGTCAATGACTTCGACCACGTCCACAGGGTTGGCTAACCAAGTTGAAGAAGTGACAGCTGTCGAGGTGGTGAGCCAGTGCTGTACTGTAGAAGAGCACGCAGGGAGGCCGGCAAGCGTGGTCACTTGAATCAAGAGACACGGCACGTGAGAGTGGCGAATGAAAGGGATGGAGACGCTAGCACGAATCTAGACATAGCACCAGATCTCTTGGATCGGCCCCCAACCCAAACGGCAGCCTTGTTGTGGCCTCTACTGTGTATGCATGTACATGATTTTCGCAGATTGGCAAGTGGGCTCTTCACCTCAAAGTGCTGTTCACGCGTGATGGTCTGCGGTACCGGATAGGGTGCTTGACCATGGGCGAGCTAGGATGGAAGCATGCGCCACCTCTTGTCGCACGCCAGACGCCAGACGCCGGACGCCAGCCCGCACAGCCTCTTTTTCATATTGCCCGCACCTTCTCCAGCACACTTCAACATGACAGTTTTCACCAACCACCGCTCTACCAATGCCCGTCCTTGATGATCAACACCCGTTGTTGATCCCTTCGCACGCTCTCACGTGAGCGCGCATGCCGTCAGCGCCGTCTTCGCCGGCGTAGTGATAACACTAAGTCTCCGCTTTGTCGGGCCTCCTCGGCCTTCAACCGCAACCTGCGCACCCTCCTCTCATGACGCCTGACCACTTGCGACTCTAGCAAATGGTATCGCGATGGCCGAAGTCATCGGGCTGGCGGCCAGCCTCATTCAAATTGCTGGTGCTGGGGTCCAATTGAGCACGAGCCTGTACAACTTCGTGGGGTCCGCAAACCGCGCTGATTCGGACATTGCGGACATCGCCGATGATGTCCAACTCACCGCAATCACCCTCGACAGCGTTGGCAAAGTATTCGAACGTGAAGGAGGGACATGCGTCGTATCGAGGAAAGCCGTCCAAGATGCCGAAAGCCTCATTAAAAGATGCGAGGCCGTGTTCGCCGAGATTCAGCAAATGATCGAAAAGAGAAGGAGAACGGGTAAAGATGGAAAAAAGCTGAGCACCTTGGGCAAATTTTCTTGGCCGATGAAGGAGCCAAGAGTGGAATTGTTGAGGAAGAGATTGGAGAGTTTGAAGACCAGTCTCCAGCTGCTGCTGCAAGTAATACTATTGGCCAACGGGCAGGCGAAAGGGGAGATGGAGAAGCAAACGCTCGACAAGGAGCGTGGCAGGATTCGCGAACTTCACCAACGTCAGCAAGAGTCGCTTAAAGCTCTGCAAGCTTTGGAACACAAGCTGAGCCAGGTCTCGCTCTCGGACGACGAAACACTTCACGGCTCCAGCGCCCCCTCTCGAGTTCCGACCATCGATCTCATGGTGAACGCGTCCAACTCAGAACCGCGTTCGATACCTCCGGGCCAGAACCCCGCCAGTCCCAGGCTTTCGGCTAACTTTACTACCTTTACGGACGGGTCAGAGACATCGGGAAGCGATGGAACAACAACCGACGATGAAAATGACCATATCTCGGCGCACGAACTCACTCAATGTGCAGGTCATGTTCAGAAATTGTTGAAGCGGATAAACTCCCTCCAACACACTCTTGAGGATGCCACATTGACTCATGCTTACCCGAGACACCGGGTACAAAAGTTGTATCGGCGATTCTGTCGCAAGTTTGAATCAGGTATGGTCGCTTCCAACAGTGGTACAGGAACTTCCATTGCGCCATTGCCAGAATTTGTGCCTCCATCGAGAGTATCTACCGGTGCAACAACAACAATGGATCATAGACCTGGGATGCTCGCCAACTCGTCCTATCTACATGGAGCGGCAAGCAATTTGCCTGTTCAACTGCAAGAAGGAAACCAGCTTGCAAATATACACCGACTCAATAATTATGGCGACCAAAGTCGATCGCAGCTCGCAGGGAACAAGGCTAGAAGCGACGTTCCATCACGTGGGTCTTCCAAAGAGAGTTTCCAAACTGCCGCCGCAGAAGACGACAACCAAAACTACCAAGGATCTGGTGAGATCCACCGCACCAAAACCGGTCGTATCTCAAAGGCGAAGAAGGGTCTCAAGGTTCATTCGTGTGAATGTGGCAAGGTATGACACCGACCCGCGTACGTGTGCGATAATGCTAACTATCTCAAAGTCGTACACCAGAGCCGAGCACCTCAGGTAATAGCCAGTAAAGATTCAGTGTAACTTATACTAACCTCTCTCGCTCACAGGCGCCATCAAAAGAACCATACGTCGGATGACGTGGTGCAGTGCGATCTATGCGGGCGGACTTTCTACCGACGGGACCTGCTTGAACGTCACATGGGAAGACAGTATGTTCTCCCTGTTCCGTTAGAGCGCACGCTAATCAGAACATCAGTAAGGAACGTCTTGCCTCACACAATGGTGACGCAAATTCTGGGGTAAACACATCTGAACTCGGCTTACCATCGACCCATCCTTCCACCTTTAGCTACACGCATACTATTCCACTAACTGACAGCCCCTTCCCGAGGCCGTCGTCAGCTCATTATGCACCGGAAGAGAAACCAATTTCAGGAGAAAAGGCCGGACAGCCATCTGCTGGAGATGTTCGTGCTGGCAGACCCCAGATCGCGCAGCAGCCACAAATAACAGCAGGCACTCAATACAGTTGGCAACCCGCACCTCCACCCAGAAGTAACCCTGCATCTCCACGATCTACCAGTAACCAGATGCGATACGGATCAGTCGGCAGTCCTCAGCGGCGAACTCACACGCCTACCAACATACCATACATCGACTCCTCCGAACGCCCTCAGTTTGCCCCCAGCTTCGGTCACTCGACGCGGCACTCAGTGTCTAGCTACGGGCACGGTTCACCCGCGACATCCCACACGGCGCAGGAAGACGACGTGAAGATCAAGACGCGTGGACCTGATGATGCGACGGACAGAACGACTGCGAACAGCCCTGCCCATGACGTTCCGAGTCCCGCATCGCCCTATGGACGAAGTACAGGCGCAGGTGAACATGCCTCGCCGCGAACCTTTCCAGGTACAACTGAGTCGGCTGTCACCTTAGAATCTCGAGCTGGCCTTGATACAAACACACACCATAGCGGATTTACACCGGTCAACTCTATGCGTAGAGAAGGGAACGAATCCACCCAGTATCAATCTACGGATTTCAGAATACAAAGAGGACGAACAGGGCCTCTTAGCTCTGACCAAAGGGCGCTTGCAAGTCAGATGAGAAGTATAACGGCCTGCGCAAACTGTAAACAGCTGAAGCAGAAGGTATGTGAACAGCGCAAATTGTGAAACTATGCGAGATCGCAATGCTCACATCTTATAGTGTGATACAGAAGTACCCTGTAGTAATTGCCGAAAACACGCGCTGCGTTCAGGATACCTCCCAGAATCCACCTGCCGCGGTCAGACACTCGCCAACCTGTCGAACTATTCTCAGGGCGGCGCTCCGTATAGGGCTGCGCCACGCGTGAGTACGGAGACGGGCGATGAAATACGGAATGGTATGCGACGAGAGGAAGACCTAGCCAGGAAGCCCGCGCCAGTACCTGGTACAAATTCATCCCAAAATACTCCGGCAGATGAAGTACTACAGCGACTTGTCGAAGAAGCAGGATCAGACAAGCGACTTGAGTCACGTAGAGCGGACCGTAAAGCGTTCTTCGACAACCATTGGGCTCTACCGCAACAGGAGTTTGCTACTAGACCTGCAACATATAGGGGCCTGCCACCTACTATGGTTACTCTGGACAAACCAAAGAGCTCTCACAAGAGCTCCACACTTACACCTTATGCGCCAGATGAATCTCAATCAGGCGCAGTCAGAGATGCTGACTTGCAAAGTCCGAACATCAGCGCGCAATTGGAGACAGCTAGGGGGAAGGCTGCTCCTACGGAATCTTTGACCATATCGCCAGCCTCAGGTCATGAGTCTAGAACAGGACGTGCTCTGGGAAGGACTCCATCCAGGAAAGAGCAGAACCGGAGACCACGCGTCCGCGAAAAAGACACGAAAACTGTTAGAAGAGAAGCGGGAGAGTCTGAGGATTTGTGTGTCGAAGATGAGACTGCGAGTGTGATATCTGACGCGCCGGAAAGTGCCAACATAGCGAGTCCGCCACCTGAGCCCGCCGACAAGACGTCTGAAGAGTGGATTTCGTGGAAGCGGGCAAGATTATCGGAGGGTACGGGGGTAGCGAAACGAAAGAGAGAGCGAGAGGACAAGGCAGAAACTACTTTGATGACCTCGCCGACACAACAGCAGTATGGCATATCCCCATACCAGGCCGCTGCCATGGCGCCGATCGCAGCGGCGGGCCCCGCAGGCACGTCTATCGGGACACATCGAAGGAAGAAATCGAAAGTGGTGCATGTGACAAGTGGGCCTGGTGACGGCAGCCGAAGAGATGATTCCAGGGGTACTGTGGACTTTGGGCAACAGGACGAGGCTATGGGCGAGAGAGAAGAGGAAGAGAAGGACATTGTGGATTTGCTATTGGAGCAATGGACGGTGCCTGTGTAGTATTATGGGTCATGGTTTCACGCGTATCAGATTAATTTCCGGTCTTTTGTTGGTGAATGAGCACAGACTTTTGTTTGCAAATAGTCTTCAGTAGTTCTCGTATGAGATAGATGGGCATTCTGAGACGTTTTGGGTCTGTTACCGTAGCAGTGGTTGTGAAGCAGACTAGCACACATGTCGTGAATGATAGCTCCAGCGGTAACGATAGTAGCGACGATCCCGGCCCGCAATTCGGTGCTTGTCTCCACGCGAAGAAAAGCGATCGACGAGATCACCGCGCAACCCACTACACTTTAAACCGACGTTCGCATCGTCGCTGACACCACCACCCTCGACTCCAATCCTGTGCTACAAGACGTGCTTGCTCACTCGTGCTGAGTCGGCGTGGACGCCTGAGCGATATCTCCTCAACCAATGCACGAGAGCCAATCGCAAAAGCCCCGACAATAAACAGCGCTCCGAGAGTGCCGGTCCCGGGAATACTGTATTGCCGGCCGTTGCGGACGAGACGCGTGGAGCTTACTTGACAACCGGAGCTCCGGTGTGCGCTTGTGGATACGGAGGAAATGAGGCGCTGTGGAAGGACGTGGCGGATGCGCGGGTGTGACTGTGCGATGAGGCTTGGGTGTGTGACGTTGGTCTGGATGCTTGGATGGGCGTGCACGTGCCGAATTTGATAACGATGCTTTCCTCTCGACTCTGTTAGATGTCTGCACTAGTCATAGGAACGATGCGTATGCTTCTGGTGATGCACATATCGTCGTCTTCCGTGCCCGCGGTTTGTGGGACTAGAAAGTGATGTGGTATGACACCGCTCTAGCGTCTATTCATCTGTAGCCAGATTACCACGATGCTGGCGGACGAACCGTAAGCGGCCGCCCTGTGCCTCCTCACTGTTCATTCGCTACGTGCGCCCTCAGTAAGCTAGCTATGCAGCGCAACGTAATCGTCCAAGACTGATAGTGTTGCAGATAGAGCGCGTCTTTGGGCCTTGCATGTGCGTTCGCGGGCTTGCAGCTTGCTAAGCTCGCGGGCCAGAGGCGGCGTGCATCAAACGTCCGACTTGACCGATTTGGTGTCCCTCTCGAAGTAAAGATTTCGTCATGAGCTTCTGAGAAAGGGCATTGTCGATGCACTGTTCTTTTTATGTTCTCCTGTGCATGCGTCGGTGAAGCGATGGTGTGAAGCGGGTGTGAAGCGAAGCGCTCAGCCTCCACGCGCAATAAACCAAGACATGAAAGTTGACACCGAAGCGGCCGCTTCGGCACAACGTGAGGTGTCGATTAAGGGTCTTGCGCAGGGCACCGGCGAACTGCATGAGGGCCAAAAGGGACGGGCGTAGTGCATGCGTCTTTTTGGGACCCTTGAGGGGTGAGTAACGGGGCGCTTTGGGCACCTGCGCGTCCGTCCGGTGTACGTTTGGCTGGACTCTTCGACATGACGACGTCGCGGCTCTTCCGCGCATTATCATGACCGGTGCTCGGACGAAACCTTTGCGCCTCCGAGCGAGTATATGATGAAGCGGCATTCCCTCCATTTGGAAATAGGACACCATCTCGAGCTAGCTCTACGAAACACCAACATCCTCCAGACACTCCAATTCCCAACCAATCCTGCTCACGCATCCACCTGCACCACTTCAATTCCCCAACCAATCCCCGCTCACGCATCCACCTGCACCACTCCAACGCACTGCCCCACGGCGATTGGTACAAACCCACATACATTGCACACGCAAGTTCCAAGGCCACCAGTGCCCAGGATACCCAGATTTAGGTAGTCTCTGCCGGCGCAGACTAGTACCAAATCCCTGTGTGCCTAGGTTAGCGCCCTGTCCTGAGGCCGAGTTGAAACGACATCATCGGGCATTACGGCTTTGGGCCCTGCGCGCACCACCTATATTATAATCCTCGATCCCGCTGCTCCTGGACTTTGCATTAGCCAGCAAGACAACTTCCGATTGACGACGAAACTACACGATCGCCATCTTCCCACCACCATCTGCAACAACTTCCCATCGATCGTCGATTCTCCAACACCTTTACCACATCCACCACCTTCTACTACAAACTACATCTACCAACATGTTCTCCTGCGTCAACTACGAGCGTGGCTGCCGCGGCCGCTGCAATGACCAAAACGGTCGCTGCGAAAACTGCGTCACTCTCAACCTACAAGCCCTCCGCACAAGCAGTTCGTCGTCGGTATCATCAGCCAACGGCAGACCGCAAGCGGCGTACTCGGCAATGACTTCGTCCTTTGCTTCGCTCGCAGCCATGTCGTCTATGAACCGCTCTCGGTAATCGTCAGTACCAGTACACATCATTAGCGACGAGCGACGACCACACAACACGACTTCACGATTGAACATTAGCGACCCGTTTCACCAAGGATGAAGCACACCTCCAGCTATCCAATTTTCCATCATCATCTCAACCCTTCAATTCGACATTCCAGTCCTAGGGCAGCATTCGGAGGATTTTCAGCATAGCATCCCCACGGCGTCAGCGCGCACTTTTCCGGCGCTTTTCATGTACCATATACCATCGAGTCCCAATTTCCAACTAGACAGGGGGACCAGCACAGGCGCACAGCACGAGCATCATCAAGATTTCAGCAAGAAGCAATGGAAGCAGTCCAATCCGCCGCAGCTGGCGCGGCGGAACGGGAGACTCGCAGTCCAAGCTCAATTTCAACGTTAATAAATCTCCACATAGCAATTAGAATGCCACCCAGGGGAAATTCAATAATTCCTGTTTTTCACAACGTCCCACCTGCATCTGCCACAGCGGCTTCAAGATATTCCACCCAATAAAGGGCATGTTTCGTGCGCACTGCATCACGAAATTCCCCCCACCAAGCGCCAAATCCAGATCCCCATAGTCCCCCCCGATCTCCAGCAAGCATGCGCGCACTTGGTCCTAAGCATCCCAGGTAAGCTTTCTCTCCACGTCACGCATCCATTCGCCCACATCCACGTTTATATTCCGTCCCCACCTGTCCACTTCACCTCACTCCGCCGTCTCGTCTCCCCATGGGCCTTTGCAGATCGCAGCGTCCAGACACGCGAAAATCATTTCCCCATTGCGATAAAACGCAGCACATGACAGCGCGCGCGGACGGTAGGACTAGATCGAAGTTTATAGTGGGGATCGAAGCGCGGGTAGGCCAGGGGTAAGATTCCCGAGCGGAGGTTGTGGGTTGACGTCGGTGGCGCTAGGAAAGCGACTGGGTCTGGAACCTCGGTGGTGGGGGCAATTTGTGCTTCAGCGTGGGTGGCGGTGGAATAGTGCTTGGATGGGACGGATATGCGACCCTTTGGGGCCGAGTTGCTTCATGCATCGTGAGTTGCACGGGTGAGTTGATGCTGGACGGTTTGATGCTGGTCTCGTGCTTGAGCCTTGGCGGTGAGGGATGTCTTGGGCATACTTTGGATGCATGCAGTTTGTGCAGAGTAATACCCTCGGCGCCCGGATTCCGAGCCGATCGCCCCATTGTGTCTGCAACAGGAGAACGGCAATACCAGCATGCAGAAACGTGCCGATAACGCAGAATTGATGAAGCCCATAGGCCAAAAACTGCAACTGCAAGCAAGTTTGCCCGCACAGCCTCTCCACCTACAGCATCAAAACACCACAAACGGCGTTTCAAGAGCCCAACCCAAGCATCCGACGTGCAGAAAGGCTTCCCCGTGGCCCCCTTTTTCGATACTGTCTTGCAGACGAGTGGTGGCATTGTTGTATGCGGGGGATGTCCAAATATAGTCTGCCCCTCCGACTTCTTTGCGTCACCGTTGCTGATGCCCACTTTACAGCTCCAACACAACGCCGTTGGCAGCGCCGACCCAGCATAACGGCCCCAGCCCTGTATGCGTTCACTTTGGGATTGTTTGACAGAGAGGCTTGCGCGGGGCTAGCCATGCACCCTTTTCATAGCGTGGCGGGCTGCAGGTTCACGGCTTTATCTGGATGATGGAGGGGGCTGACGTCATTATGCGACTGAGAATTGAGGGGAAGGTTGCATTACTTCTGGAAGCACTGAAGCTGTTCGGGAGGGGCCGAGTTTCTATCGTGAGAGCGAGGTACGTGCATGACACCCAAAGAGGCAACTCCGAACAGTGGAAACGTGACTACTGCTCGTCGATCAAGGTGGAACACTCTTCGGTCCTGCGCGGGGGTTCAAAATATGATTCACTGACTTTGACTAGCTGGTGTATACTCCTCCAAGTCCATGTTGCAATCCCTCATCGCTTCAGCGCCGCGGCCAGGAACCAGCTTGCCAAAGCCATTCCGACAACAGCCACAATGATGGCCTTACCCTTCTTCGTTAAGGCGAGGTACGATAGTACACCCACGATCACTTCCCATCGTCTCGCAGCGTCCCGTCTGGGTCTCCAATTTGGGTTTACTGGGAACGGCGGCCTGTTTTGGTTTTGGTCTGGCTGTAACGGCTCTTCGTCAACCCGGATTGACAGGGCTACAGGACGGTGGTCAGAGGTTGCTTGCACTGGTAACACAGTGTAGATCTGTGGCTGAAGCGCCGACGGAGGGGCTTGAGGTAGAAACAGGATGCGATCGCACCAACTCGGGTAGCGGTGCTTTGCCCAGTCCCACTGTACGTCTGGGTCGGACGAAGAGCGCTTGTGCGACTGCGTGTCCTTGTGTATCGACAGCTTGTATGTTGGTGGGAACTCGATGGGCATCTCTCGGAGGCCATGGAGTGTTCGGTTAGCTTCTTTCTCTCGGATCAATTGGTCCTTCTGGAGCCAATGTGAAAAGTTTGCTACAGAGGCGCCGGATGGATACGACTTGTAAGTATCATCGCCTGGCGGGTTATCATGTGTTCGGTAGTTGAGGTCTCCAGCAAAGAACAGATGGCTTCCCGGTGCGAAAAGGCCATCCGTCTCCGCCGGAGGCTGCGCGGAAGACAGCAGCGGCGCCTGTTCGCTCAAGGTGTATGCCGAATCGTCGTCGTTGAGAAACACCATGTTCCGAACAAGGTTCTCCCAGTCCTCGTTTCTTGCGGCTATGTTGCATTCCATTGGCGCCAGGTGTGCAGCCGTGAAGATCAGGCTGAGCGTATCGTTGTGGACCGGATGCGACATTCCCAGACGCATTGCAACAGCACCTTTGTTGCCCATGTTCCAGAAGCCAACACCTGCGCCCGCAGACTGGACCCATTGTATCCTCTCCATGATGTGTGGTTTGGCGAAGATCATGAGGGCTGTCATGCCTAGACTGCGCGTCGCCACGTGCTCCAACTGCTCGCTGCCATGGCTATGCAAGTCCGCCGCCAGATGTACCGCGGTAGAGACGCGATCGAAGTAGGGCTTCAGATAGGAGCCGCCGAGGAACGAGTAGGCGATGGGCGCGACCTCCTGCAACGAGATGGCGACGACATCGGGCACGGAAGCGCCCTTGGGGAGGGCGTCGAAGAAGGACGGCGCAAAGGTGTCCGGGTTAACGTAGCTCCGCGCGCAGTTGAAGCTTACGAGATAGAGCTCAAACATCGTGGGGTGTCCTGTGCGAGTACCAAGGCTTCGTCAGCAATGCGTGGATTTGTTGAGGACGATCGTTGCCGCGTGCCAACACAAAGCAGGGAAAAGCGACTCGCGTATCGTGTCGGATGACATTCCGTGCGAGTCGTGGGGTTCGCCAGCGGCAAGTGGCAGAAGCGGTACGCGACGAATTGTGCAGAACTCACTAGCAGGACCGTCCAACAGTTGGTGGGATGGGGTTTCGGAGAGCGCGATGGGGGATCCACGACGACTTCGGAAGAAAAGACGCTTCGGAAATTCTGAACGCGGAGAGATCAGCTGCTCAGGGTCTTGGAGTGGAGCAGCTAGGGCGACGGCGCGGTTTAAAGAGGAGCGTTGACGAGTGATGAGGCTCGCAACCGCAGCATGGGGAGCTTTGGCGAGCTCTGGTACGTCATGTGCACAGTACAGAGGCGCAAGCTACAGTGGGGGGAGCATGTCAGAGCTTTGCAAAGGGTCCCAGAGGTTGGAACATCGTGAAGTTTCCTCCTCACTCCACTCGCCTGCGTGCTTCCAATTGATCCCACACACTCCCCTTCGTTGCTTCGGCTGATCATTGCGAGCCGAACTGGTCCGTAGCTCCACACAATTCGCGACAGCCGACAGCGTCTATAGAAACCTTTCTCTGGGCCCCTCATTCCTCTGAACCTGTCCAATTCAACACTCAATTGAGTCCCTCAACCACACACACACACATACACACAATGTTCCGATCAAGCCTCATCCGCCAGGTCGCCCGCACCGCCGTGCAAGCTCCGCGAGCAGCTCCCAGAGCAGCACGACCAGCCATTGCGGCGCGACCATTCTCCTCAGCACCATGCCGCTTCAGCAAAGACCCGCAGCGCGACGACGTCAACGCCGCATCGACGTCTAGCGAGGCTGGCGAGAGTGGCGCCCACGAGGGACAGTATGCGCGAACACAAGACAACATCCGCGTCGAATATCCAGAGGAAGACGATCTCCCCCGGTCACAGCCTCTCCAGGGCAGGGGGGGCTTCCATTTCAAGCGCACCCTGGCCTCGTTCTCGCTCGAGGGGCGCGTGGCTGTGGTGACTGGTGGTGCGCGCGGCTTAGGCTTGGTCATGGCTCAAGCTCTAGTCACTAGCGGAGCCGACGTCGCCATCGTCGACATGAACCGGGAAGAAGCCCAGCTGTCCGCCCAAGGCCTCATCGACACGTACAAAGCCGAGAACCCGGGAAGCGACGTGTGAGACCGCCCCAATTTTTTGCCAATTATCTCCGACTAATGTTTTGACAGAGTTCCCAAAGTCACAGCCCATTTCTGCGATGTCTCGAGCCCGACGTCGGTCAACCAGTCGTTTGCGGACATCTTGAAAGAGCATGGCAGAGTCGACAACTTGGTGACATCGGCCGGATTCACCGAGAACTACGATGCCATCTCGTACCCCCACGACCGCATCCAGAAGCTTTGGGGAGTCAACGTGGACGGGACCTACCTCTACGCCGTGGCTGTTGCGAAGCATTTGATGGAGAGGAACTCGCCTGGTAGCATTGTCTTCATCGGCAGCATGTCTGGCGCCATTGTCAACGTGCCGCAGCCACAGGCACCGTACAATGCCGCCAAAGCGGCCGTGCGCCATCTCGCATCGAGTTTGGCAGTCGAGTGGGCTCATGCCGGTATCCGCGTCAACTGCATCTCTCCGGGATACATGCTGACCGCTCTGTGAGTTGTACGCGAATGCTGTTGGTGGACCAGGCTAACGTTGCAATAGTACCGAGAAGATTCTCGCCGATAACCCGGAGTTGCAGAAGCAGTGGACCTCTTTGATCCCGGTCGGCAAGATGGGACGACCTGAGGACCTCATGGGTGCCGTGACATTCTTGTGCAGCGACGCCAGCACATATGTCAATGTAAGGCTTCCTCTGTGACGATGCGGTAGACGTGCTAACCATGTCATAGGGAGCCGACTTGAGAGTGGACGGAGCGTACACATGCACCTAAGTGCTTGATTCTTCTAAGCATCTCCGTATTGCGCTTGGAGCACGAGCTCGGATGAGTTGCACGCGGGGGAATCTTCGGTCTTCAATTGTGGATAATTTGATCATAACAGCATGTTGTGAAGGCGTATGGGACTGGGATAATAAATCGCCAAGAGATGAGAAGTCGGATCTATCTTCCGGGAATGCGAAGATACACACGGTTACCATGGATCGAAAGCATATGCATCGTTTGTGATTCTAGACATCCATCACAAGCGTCTAATAGATGCATAACTCTGTGAGACAACTCGCCGTGAGCTGACCTAGAGCGCGACCCTGCCCCTTGGAGAGGGTTTGTGCTGAGTGCTGAGCACAATTAAGGTTGTGGCTGTGCGCCCCGCTAACGTTTCGGCGCCGCATTTGCAACCTCCCCACTGCTCCCCAAAGCCAGCCCTACGCAATGCAGCTGCCCCTCGAGGCTGACCAGTGAATGCACCGTACTTCGCTCCCCGCAATGAAGCCTACACCCAGTCGATCATCCGAATAAGCACTCACTCCTTGGCGCCGCCGTATACCGCGGCTATGTTCAACATCTCAGGCCTGGTGTACGTTACTCTGGTGTACGGGCGGGCTACTTCGCAGTCGCGAGCCAGCGCGTAACCCTAGCCAACGACGACGGGTGCCGAAACCCCTCTGAATGGACTGTACTGACGCCCCATCTTAGGCAGAAGGCACAGCAGCTGATCGATCCGGCGCTGAACCTTGCCAGTCCCACCGCGTCCGACCGACGATTCTCCAAAGCCGAGCTCTTCCGCCACCAATTCCGCCTGCCCGACTCGCAGAGCCCCCTCCAAGAGATCACCGCGGAGCTGACTCTCGCATCCCACCACTCGACGCGCGCCCCCGACGATGCTACCGAGAAGGATCGCACGCAGGGCAACCGCTATGTCGGGAAGCTGCACCTCAGCGAGCAGTACCTCTGCTTCTCTACACATGGCTCCAGTTTTGCGAACACGGCTACCCTGAGCTCTGCCAGCAGCTACACAGGCCAGACGCACGGGGCCGGCCCGGCAGGGAACGGTTTCACATTGCCCTTGTGTGCCATTCGCCGGGTTGAACGGTTACACAGCCAGAGCTACATGTTCGCTCTCGCCATCACAACGTGGAATGGCATTCCGGACGTGAAAGGGAAGCCGCCCAGCGGCCAGAAGCTGACCATACAGCTTGCGGGGAGCCGGCCGCTCTGTGAGCGCTTCTGCGATGGTTTAAAGAAGGGACTACGAGAGGGTGTGAAAGAAGTCGAAAACCTTCGAACCGTTGTCCGCGACTGTTACACCGAGTATCTGCTCTCGACAGACGGCGACGAAAAGAAGTCGGGTGGAGACGAGGCGAAGACGGAGAGAGAACATCCAGATACTGGGCTTGGCTTGATCTTCAGATACCCTGGAAATGCGCGGAAGCTGAGAGATGCCACAAAAATCAGACTATGGAAAGAGTACCTGCGGGACAATGGGCGGAGCGCAACACTTATTCGACAGCCCACCTTCCACAAGCTCATACGCGTCGGTCTTCCCAACAGGCTACGCGGCGAGATCTGGGAACTCTCTTCTGGCTCCTTCTTTTTGCGTTTCCAAAACCCAAAGCTCTATGTCCAGACTCTGGCCAAGTACTCGGGTAGGGAATCGCTCGCCATAGACGAGATTGAGAAGGATCTTAACAGGAGTCTGCCGGAATACCCCGGCTTCCAAAGCGAAGAAGGCATCGGTCGTTTACGACGCGTCTTAACAGCGTACAGCTGGACTAATGAGGAGGTTGGCTACTGCCAGGCCATGAACATTGTTGTGGCTGCTTTACTGATGTACGTGCTACCTTTCATTATTGAGACGCCCATGCTAATTCTAGAAGCTATATGTCGGAGCCACAGGCTTTCTTCCTGCTCTCTATCCTATGCGATCGCCTTCTCCCCGGCTACTATTCGCAGACCATGTACGGCACCTTGCTCGACCAACGCGTGTTCGAATCGCTCGTGGAAAAGACGATGCCTATATTGTGGGACCACCTCGTCAAGTCTGACGTCCAGCTCTCCGTCGTGTCTCTTCCCTGGTTTCTTTCGCTATATATCAACTCAATGCCCCTAATTTTTGCCTTTCGCGTACTGGACGTCTTTTTTCTGGAGGGCCCTAAAGTTTTATTCCAAATCGGTCTGGCTATTCTCAGAATAAACGGAGAGGAGCTGCTCGATGCTGGGGACGACGGCACTTTTATTTCGGTGCTCAAGTCGTATTTCGCAAGATTGGACGAGTCTGCCCATCCCAAGTCGGAGAACCCGAAGCTGCGCGCCGTCACAAGATTTCAGGAGTTAATGGTCGTTGCCTTCAAAGAGTTCGCCGGTATCACACAAAATACCATCGCCGAACAGCGGGCAAAACACAAAGAAGCGGTCATGGACAACATCGAGAACTTTGCGAAGCGTACTTCGATAAGAAACCTTGGGCCGGAAAGCAAGAAGCTTAGCGTCAACGACCTAGGCTTTCTTTACGACAAATTTTACTCCGTGTTATATGAGCGACAACAGCGTGCTGAGATTATGCAGCAAGAAGCAGATAGAAAGGCTAAAGCTGGTCGGACCAAAGCGTCTGACATCGCGGCTGGGTATTCTGATATGAGTGTGGTCAAGGGAAGAGTAGCACTTGGTCCAAGTCCAACACAGATGGACTACGACGGTTTCCGAGAGTTCCTGGCTAGTAAGTTGAACATTTCCAATTTCCGCCCCAACAACAGCGTGGCTAACGGTCTACAGGTATCGCAAAATGGGCAATAACCGATTCTCCAAGTCCACCGCCCGAAGCAAATGACCCACAAACTTCCCACTCATATTTCGGCAACAGTACTAGGAGTCGACCGCCAATGTCTCCTTGGGGCTCAGGCCCGGAACCTGCAGAGCACGATTTCATGAGACGCCTCTTCCGACGCTGGGATGCAGACATGACCGACTCCCTACTACTACAGAACGTTGTCGCTGGTCTCGCCGCTGTGAAAGGATCGACAGACATCATGTCGAATATTAGCTACTTCTTCGAGCTTTACGACGACGATGGCGACGGCCGAGTCGACCGTGAGGGCATTCTCCGGATATCAGAAGCTCTCTTATTCCTGTCGAGAAGAGGCCTTAGCAAGTCGCCAAGTCCTTCCGCTTCGATGACTGATGTGCGTGGAGGCAGCCCAGAGCGAAGCACTCGTGATGAGCAGTTCCTCAGTAGTGTATCCGCTTTCATCCGAAGGTGCTTTGAGTACGCTGATCCGGATCATCATTTCAACCAAGGCAACGAGTCGGTGGATCAGGCTAAGGAAGACCTCGACAGTTTTGCAATTGGTGACGACGAAGATGATCTCATCGACTTTGGGTCAGCACCAATCACACCGACAGCGACGAAACAAGAGAAAGGTCCTCCCTCACCGGTGCCATCAACTCAAGAGCCCCCTGCTCTTGAGAGAAATGCTTCGACCGCATCAGACCCCGCAGCTAGAACAGAAAAGGCCGAAGCCGCAAACGCCGCCCTCGACCCGAACAAACCCCTCTACATTACCCTTCCCACTTTCCGCATGGTCATCCTCGCCGACGAGGTTCTTGAACAGTTCTTCGAAGTCGGCTTTTCCTCCTCCTTCCGTCTCGCCGACGGTCCACTTCCTTCCCATGCCTCTAGCTCCTCCAATCTGACAACCTTCTCGAACGCCGGCAAGCAAATGGCGGCCGTAACATCTGGCATGAGCGGTGTCGTTGGCGGCGCAGGAGCCGGCGTTGTTCCTCCTGGCAAAGGCCTTAGGGGCATGCTCGACAACATCGTTACTGACGGTATGCGTGTGGCAGCGGAAGTCAGACGGAGAATGGACGAAGCACAAAAAGAGTTGGACAGGGAAGCGAGACATGGTCGAGAAGAAGACGACGAAGAAGAGGAGGGTAACGCGAAAGACGCGGACCTACTTGAGGGCGCAGAAACGGCGGACGTGGATACGTCGAAGGGGAGTGTGCCAGCTTTGGTGACTCCTGAAGGCGCGGAGACGGCGGAGATCAAGACGAAGCGGAATCGGACAGCCAGTGATGCTAGTCGGAGGGTGTTGGAATTTGAGCGGTAGCGACGTCAGGCGACTTAGGTACTTTGGCGTGTTCTTTGGGTCTTGGCGCTGCTTTGATAGCACTGTGAGGCGAGACTTGGGTACCTAGGTAGTCTTTATGAATTGCGACATGGTTGCGTATCTTCATTGTGGTTGTGTGTGCGCTGATACGAGAGGAGCGAATGTGGTATGCGTGCGTTGAAGCTCTGTCAAGGGGAACGTAATAGGTGGGATCGATACTCTCGTCAACTCGAGCACCAAACACGCACATTCGCACGGCGTTACTAGCATCGGAGGATCAGGGCTTTCTGCCTCTTGACTGACTCTATTCGATCGAGCGAGCAGTCTTGCTTTCAACCTTGATATCTCGGAGCGCGCTGGAAGTACGATAAGGCTGAAATGGTCTGGTGTTGGACGGCCCGACCGGTCCAGGTTGACCATTGACATGCATCTCTCACTCCCTTTTTTGCCCTGGCTTTGGCCGACAAGTCTGCCACTCCTCCCGTGGTCGCGATGAATTGTGTGGCGGATGCGTATCAGCAATGATCGGAGGCATTGATGGCGGCGGCGGGTTGAACGGTAGAACCACAATTCCAGAATCTAGATTGGACGTTATTAGCAATTGACGGTCAAGTTGGCGAGTGCGAATGCTGCCAGCAGTGTGGACTTCCTCCTCGTAGGCGGTTACAAGTCTACAGCTATTTGTCTTGCGTTCATATTGACAACGCTGCATCACTGTGAATGGATATGTTAATTGGTGAGAGCATGCTTCTTGAGCAATAGCCTTCATTGCCTGTTTTCAGTCGTCATCTCAGACCAACGACGTGGTCAACTTGCAGTGCCGACTGGTGCCGGATCATGAATTGGGGGTGTTTTCGTCGGACGCCTGCTCAGAAGACCTTTGAGAAAATTATTCGCACAATTAAGCATCTCGAAAGTAAAATGCAATGCCGGATCCATTGTAGCAGCGCAGTACCGCGCTGTGACCTATTAGTAGTGACACCAAAACAGCTTCCATCCTGGTGATCGCGTGCGGATGGCATAGGGCTGAATAGGCCAAACTAGCGCCCCGCGTGCACGTGCCTCTTTCTACGCCGCCTTCGCCGCCGCCGCGGTTCGACGCGCTCTCGTCAAGTCGACCATGTCTGTGGGCAACATGCTCCAGCAAAGACGACACCCTTCAAAATGCTTACTCCGGAGCTCGACGTCCTGAAACCCATCGATCCTTCGATATCACACGCCGACGACTATGAGATATTCGCGCTGAGCAACGCCCAAGTCGCGTACCAGAGCAATGGTATGTAATGCGTCGCAAGTCGCAAAGACGAGCTGGGTTGCTAGGACCGCGGGTACTATCAATCTTCCGGATAAGCTTTGCTGAGTATCGAATTAGGCAAGCCTGCGAGTCTCCTGGCCGCTTATGCGGATATGCCGCTGCGGGTTGAGGGCAGGCTGGAGTCCTTGGATCGCGGACAGGTCAAATACCGTACGTTGGATCATACCGCCGCGGCACGCATGATAATGCAGCTTTATTGACGCCGTCCAGTCGTCAAGAAACCACACAAACCCGTCGATATCGTGATCCGCAACGTAATGCGCTTCTCCTACGGACAGATGACCGACGGCGAGCTCGTGATATGGGCGTTGGGCGAGGCTGGCTGGTTCGAGATCCGCCCGGCGCCCAGCTACAAGGCAATATATGAAGATATGGTCGAGGCGGTCGAATTGCTTTATTTCATCACCGACATCTACAACCAGCCGCGGAAGAGAGGCGGCGGGCCGAGCGCGCAATTGATATTCCAGGAGTACGCCGAAGACGAAAGATACTCATGCACCGACCCGGTGGTGGCGGCCCAGATATTCAACAAGCATCACGAGTTCCTCATGATGTGCTTTCTGAACCGAGCTCAGGGCATTGGGTGGAGCAACACGCCCATCTACCAGAGCTTCAGACGACAGTATCCGAAAGAATTTGAAACAGCAAAGGCACGGATTGAAGGACGATACGCACAGGCGCCCAAGGAAACGCGAACATCGAAACCATCACCCGCTGCCGTAACGGCACCCGCAGCAGCAGCAGCAACAGCCCAGAAGCCCCGCGCGAAAAGCAAGCCGCAGACACCGAAACCGCCTGCGCACCCGAAGAAAGACGACAACTGGTGGGAAGCTGCCGCCATATACGAGTTCATTCGCTCGGCCGTGAACAAAGGCGCACTGAAGCTGGGTCGAGATCACGTCACCATCGATCGTGTTGCAAAGCTCCTGACCAAGCGGTACGAGATTGACGAGATTGAGACGGCTAAGAATGTTCTGCTGGTACATGCCCAGAACCTGTGTTACAAGATTGAACATCCGCGAAGCAAGAGCGCAGCTTCTCTATCCCACGAGCCTATATATCAAGAGCTTCAGGCAGAGCACGAACTTCCAGCTGCCGAGATCAGAAAGACAGAAGCGATTCAGCTGCGACCGAGGCGAGATCATGCCTTACACAGGGGCCAAAGCGATGCCTCGGACTCATCATCATCATCAGAGGACGCTATAGCCACCCCCAAGCGCCGGTCCGACGGAAGGAAGAAGAAGGGCCGCCTGTCCGTGCTACGACCAAGAAGTGGTGCCAAATTCTCCGGCAAAGGGAAGAGTGTTGGACGCGGAGAAGGCAAGAGACCGAACGTCGAAGACAGTTCTGTCGAAGAAGCAGAAGCAGACTCAAGCGCAGAAGCCGGCGATGCAAGCGACAGCGCGTCTGATAGCGACGTGGACACACCCACACAAGCCCTCTCACCCGGTCGCGCAAAACGGAAATTCTTGGAGACGGCAGACGACGATGACGACGAGGAAGAAAACGGCAGGCGGAAACGCGCAGCGAGCAAGTCTGTAACATCTGAGTCGCCACTTTCGACAGAAGAGGACGAGGATGCAGAGGCAGCCGCCGAGGCCGATAATGAGGCCCCGCTTCCCTTGCGGAATCGACCTACGAATCTCCTAGCAAACAGCAAAACGGCGAAAACTTCGAAAGTGAATCTTGTGCCGCCGATAGTGTCAACACCACTGCCTACATACGAATCCAACGGCCCTGGCGGCTCCTGGATATGCACGTTTGACGGGTGCAATCAGCGCATCTATGGCGCGGGTAAGTATCTAGGTCGGCAGTTGATTACGGAACATCTTGAGGACCATGCTAAAGGGCGGCATGGTGCTGTCGGTATTCTCCTCCGCGAGGAGGAGAAGTTGAGGTTGCCTGTCAAGTAAGTCGAGTGCCGTGCTTTGCATGAAGAGAAGGTGTTAATGCTTCCTAGTAACCTGCTCAAGAAGATCCGCGAAATGAGCGAGGCACAAACACCACTTTTCCCGCCATCGTCGCTGGACCCGGCATCTCCTACCCTACAACCACAGCCGATACGGCGCATAGTGTAGAGTGTTGTTTGTTCTGATTGTTTCTGTTGCCGTTGGCGGTGTGGTTAAGCGCACTTGCAGGATTTGTAGCCTGCAGTTGGAGTTAAGCGTCCGATCGACCTTTGCGAACCTGATACCCGGACAGTACACGACACTGGTACCCTCCTTTCATCCCTCTGCGGAGCCCTTTCTTATTACACCACGCGAGACTATTTCTACTAGCATATGAGTAATGAGATTCTGGCCAAAGCGACCTGTCACACATGATGTCCTATCGTTCAGTTGCGTGATTTTGATTCCATTCTCACTATCTTAAAATGCAAGCATAAGACTCCACGCCAGCTCATGGTCTAAAAGTCCATTCCGAGGATAAGAGCAAAAGTGGAGAGCAGGGGATGTACAATGTGGTGCGCCAGAAAAATGTTGTACAAGAAAGGTCCCCAAGATCTTACAAATGTGGAAGAGACTCCATCCCCGTACTTTTACACATCCCATCTACACGCCAGATACCCATCGTACAGTTATTGATGTTTGCGAACGCTCGAACGTTCTACTCTAGGATCTGGGTGACCAGACCGGTGGCGACTGTTCGTCCACCCTCCCTCATGTTGAATCGCTGACCTGCCTCCATGACGTGCGGCTGGTGAAGCTCGCAGACCATCTCGACGTTATCACCGGGCATGACGAGCTTCTCGTGCGCGTCTTCGGTGCCCTCGGGCCACGTGAGCGCAGCGCTCTCGTCAGCAGTTCGGATGAACATCTGTGGCCGGTAGTTCTCGCCGAATCCAGTGTGACGACCACCCTCCTCCTTGTTCAACACATACATGGACACCAAGAACTTCTTGTGCGCCTTCACGGATCCGGGTACGGCCACGACCATACCGCGCCTGACGTCCTCGCGCTTCACGCCGCGGAGGAGAAGACCAGAGTTGTCGCCCGCTCTTGACTCGTTGCACGACTTCTTGAAGGTCTCGATGTCGGTGACCTTAGTCTTGATGGGTGCGGTGCCTTTGCCAACAAGCTCGACCTCGGCATCCTTCTTCAAGATACCGCGTTCGACACGACCGGAGCAGACGGTACCGCGACCAGGAATGGAGAAGACGTCCTCGACGGCCATGAGGAAGGGCTTTTCGACGTCGCGGGCGGGGGTAGGGATCCAAGTGTCGACAGCCTCGAGCAGCTCGTCGACCTTCTTCTCGCCGATGTCGGGCTGGCGGCCCTCGAGAGAGCAAAGAGCCGAGCCCATGATGATGGGCGTCTCGTCACCCTCGAAGCCGTACGAGGAGAGTAGTTCACGCATTTCCATCTCGACGAGCTCCAACATCTCCATGTCCTCTATGGCATCGACCTTGTTGACGAAGACAACGATCTTCTGGACACCGACTTGACGGGCGAGCAGCAAGTGCTCTCGTGTCTGGGGCCTGCATTTCCATTAGCATCCGCTCCTACTTCCAATGTGTGTCCATGTCTTACATCTGACCATCTGATGCAGCCACGACAATGATAGCACCGTCCATGTTTGCGGCACCCGTGATCATGTTCTTGATGTAATCGGCGTGACCCGGGCAGTCGACGTGGGCATAATGCCTGTTCTCGGTCGAGTACTCGATGTGTGCCGTGGCGATGGTGATACCGCGTTTTCGCTCTTCGGGAGCCTTGTCGATGGCGCCGTATTCGAGGAACTTGGCGAAGCCCTTTTCTGCTTGACGCTTCGTGATAGCTGCTGTGAGGGTTGTCTATACACACGGTTAGATCAATCTGCCATCGGCGGCGAGCGGGAGTGTCGTGCCTTTCCGTGATCGACGTGACCAATAGTTCCTATTGCCAGTTAGCAGATGAAGTTGGCAGGCCAGGTAGAGGAGCGCACCGATGTTGACGTGCGGCTTGTCACGCTGGAAGACAGCCGCGTAGTTCCTCACGCCATATTTGCCCTGAGCCCCCCAAGCTTGCTGCACCGGGTTGACGCCCCTCTGGTACTTGAGCGCATTGCGCGACGTCCGTAGGAAAGTACGCGAAATTGACGACATGGCTGTAGTCCAATTAAAAGAAGGGGTATGCGGTAGAAAGACAGAGGAATGAACGAAGCCGCAATTGAGATGGATTTCGCCGGCGGCGGCGAGCTCTCCTGCATTATTTTCTAAGCTGCTAGCGCCATCTGCGTAGTCACGTGAGCGTCTGTGCACATGCGGAAGCTTTCTGGAGCTTCTGCAGCAACACAGTTGCGAGACGCCAATCGGAGCGGGAAAGCTTTCCCGAGAATAGTTTGAGTACCAGTCAACGTTATTTCGACTTCGAGTTCTTGACACCAACCCTTCGATATCAATTGAGCATTGACGCGTCCGAGTCCGCATTTCTTCCACTAGACATCCGAGGTTGTTCGGCGTCTTGAAAAGTTACATCACAGCGTCCAGCCGACGCACCTCTCTTCATGTCTCTCCGCACATCGATTCGAGGCACCACCGCGCCGCTGAGCTGGGCCTCGCGGACTTCGACTTGCACGATGCCCCTACGCGCAAAGATTACACAACCTGCATGGATGAGCGGGAGTAGGATGGTCAGTTCCCCGCCGCGTCCGCAGCGCAGGATGCCCAGGGCTACTACTGACGTTCAGCCAGTACTCCACACCCACAGAGAACCTCCTCGCTGAACAACCCGACGACGACCCCGACGACGTTGTATTCACTAACAACTATGGCGTCCGGTCCATCGAGCTCAACCGGCCGAAGAAGCTCAACTCCCTGAACGGCTCCATGGCGCGCAAGATCATCCCACGGTTACAGGAATGGGCAAAGTCGGAATTGGCAGGCGTCGTGGTGATAAAGGGAGCTGGACGTGCGTTCTGCGCGGGAGGCGATGTGGCAGCACTTGCGGAGTGGAATAAGACAGGCGCGGAAGGCCAGCAGAAGAGCTCGGATTACTTCGGCCTGGAGTATAAGCTCGACCATCTCATCGCGACCTACACGAAGCCGTATGTGGCATTCATGGACGGCATCACAATGGGCGGAGGTGTCGGATTGAGCATCCACGCCCCCTTCCGCATTGCAACTGAGAACACCCTCTTCGCTATGCCTGAGACGACAATTGGCTTCTTCCCCGACGTCGGCGCTTCCTTCTTCCTTCCGCGTATGGAGGGTTCAATGGGAACCTACCTCGCGCTTACCAGCGATCAGCTCAAGGGTGTGGATGTCTTCTATCACGGCGTAGCAACCCACTTCATCCACAGCTCGACCCTCCAACAACTCGAATCTCGTCTCGCAGAGCTACAGTTTCCCGACTACATGTCCCTGCAAGACCGCTTCAAGATCATCAACGCAACGATTGAAGAGTTCAGCACTGGTTTGCCCGCCCCAAGACCACAAATCTCTGGCGAACTCCGCACAGTAATCGACCGAGTGTTCCACAACGACCAGGCAGGCATCGAATCCATTCTTGAGTCCCTTACCGAAGTGAAAGACTCGCCTCAGTCATCGGAAGAATTGAATAAATGGGCCACCAAGACCATAGACACACTCCACACCCGCTCGCCCATCGCCGTAGCCGTGACCCTTCAACAAATGCGCACCGGCCGTCGCTGGTCTATAAGCGAGACCTTCCAGCGCGAATACGACATTGCTTCGCACTTCATGGCACACCCGGACTTCGTTGAAGGTGTAACAGCCCGGCTCATCGAGCGCAAGAAAGAGCGACCAAACTGGCAGCCCAACAAGCTCTCGGACGTGAAGCGATCGGAAATCAATGCTTTCTTTGCACGCAAGGAGGGTCAGCAAGGGTTACCGCTCATCAGTGATAAGAACTACGACGAGTATCCGCACAAGTGGATTGGCCTGCCGCGCGAGGACGAGATTATGAGGGAGGCAGGAGGAAAGAGTGCGAAGGATGTGGTTGCGACTTTGTTGGAGAGGTACAATGGCAAGCAGGGTGTGAGGGAAAAGGTCGCTGAAGTTCTAGAGAGGCATGGTTCATAAATTTACCATGTTACGGATATTGTATACATAGACCTTTGTACATCATCTTGAGTAAGAAGAACTTCCCATCTCGCACCGCTTCCATTTATCAGTTCCACATGGCGTAACAACGCACAGACCCCAACCCCACGAGCCAGCAGGGATAAGAGATCGATGTGGGTCGAAGTCTTGGCATGAACTTCGTCCAGAATAATTTTGGCGAGCAACCATGTCAACACAACACGAATCGCTTTTTCTACTCGTAGAAAATTTCCGAAAGCTATCTATACCACAAAATCCTCGCCATCGTCCAGAAACTACCCGACACACCAAACACCCCTAAGAAAACCCTCCGCACCACCGCTCAAATGGCCAAAACCGGCAAAATCAAGAAGAGAGGTACTACACCCTCCCCGCACTCCTCTCATGCCCTAGACTAATTACTATACCAGATATCACCGTCCACTCGCGCGCCGCCCGTCGCGCCGTCTCCCCCAGCGACCCGGCCCTCAAGAAGGCTCTGGACGCCGACGCCGCCAGCACCACAAAGCGCACATCCGTCTCCCCACCTCCCAACCCGGCCTCAAAAAAGCCCCATGTCCTCGCCGCGCAAAATGCCACCCCTATCAAGAAGACCAAAAGCAGACCTGTCAAGCGCGCACAACGGTTACGTCAGCAAAAGGGCATGGAGAAAGCGGACCAGAACATGGATAAATTGGAGTTGAAGCGGGAGAAGAGTTTTGGGCGGGAGAAAAAGGTCAAGGAGAGGGCGAAGGGGTGGGAGGATATCAATGAGGTGAAGAGGAAAAAGGCGAAGAGGGAGAAGGAGGAATTGGACGAGGTGGAGAGGAAGAAGGGCCTTGAGTGGGTTAGTGATGAGGAGATGGATGAGGATGTTGTGGATGGGGTGCCGGTGGAGGCATCGGGTGAGGTCAAGCAGGTGGAGGTTGTTGAGCCGGTAAGTGTGCCGTTGACGGCTGCTAGCGAGGTTGATGAGTACCTATGAGGTCGATGGTACATCACGGTGCTTTGTCGGAAGTCATGTGTGAAGAGCATCTGAACTCGAATGAGGTACTCCGAGGCAGGCTTGCAATGCGGATACTTCCAAGGGAAGTCTTTATGATTCACGACGCGGATGCACAAAATGGTGGGAATGCTGGAAGGAGCTACATTTTGATAAATGTGCGAGCCACTGTAGTTGGCTAGATATATACATATATGATACCCGTCCCCAAAAATGCCCATATATCCTGAAGTATGCTGCTACGCCTATGCAATGCTGTGGCTAAGAACCTCACCCCGCTATCGTCCACAATATGCGGGCATACGCCAATGCTTCCTTGTGAGCCAAAATACCCTGCCAGATGTGAAGCACAATGTGTGCCCTATTCCTCCTGCGTAGCCGGAGCACTATCACCCGTCTTCTCCGACCCTTCTGTATCCTCCCCCCCAGGCCCAGCATCCGTGCCCATACCCGCCCAGTCGTTCCCGGCAGTTTCCATAACCAAGACACGATTGAGGTGCTGATCGAACCATCTCTCCCTTCTCTTCGTTGTCCTATCGCCACCCTCAAGCGCCGTACGTGCCGCTCTCGTCGTTCGTTGTCGTTTGTTCCGACTACTACCTTCAGACAGAAGACTACCTAGCCGGAGACGCTGAGCCTCGAGGGCCAATTCATGTGCCACGATGCTCCGGACATAGGGCGCCAGATCCTCGACAATAATCTTGAAAGTGCGATCGAAAGAAGAGACGTTCAGATTGTAGGACGTGTTCGTTGCTGGTATAGTGTCGGGTGGGTATGCGAGGAGATCGAGGGCCTCAGAGAAGTCGGGGCGTGTAATCGTGCTCCTGTGCTTGTTCTGAGCGTCCTGCTTGTGCTGGAGGATAGCTTTGGTGAAGCCTACTTCTGTTGTAGGAATGGCGTGTTGGTCTTGGGTATCGTTGATGTGGTGACTGCTGTAGGCGCGCTGGATGCATAGATGACTTTGAATAAACATGTCTGTATCAAATTGCGAAAAGTCAGATATATTTTCCACCTGTATGACTGGGCCAGCAGTGGTATAGTTGAAACGTTCTCTTTCTGGAAGAGGCGGTAGCGTTGGATCTGTAGGCTGTTCGTGATGGCGTTCGTAAGAAGGCAAGTCGATACGACAGTAGATGTCGGCGGCGCTGGTTGATTCTGACAGAGCATCAAGACGCTGAAGATTGGCAAGCGTGCCTGCCTCGGACTCTTTTCCGGGGCCTATCCAGGAGCACGGATTGATACCCCAGTCCTCCCAAGTCTCTTTCAAGAGTTCCTGTTCCTTATCGAAAGCGATGTTGTTGGAGGATTCGAACATGTTGTGAGAGATGCACCCCATTCCCGACTGATACGTCCATTGACTGGCGATGCGCAGAGTCTGCCCATTCTCGTCAACGTCTTTTCCAGGCGGCCACCGTTGATACATCCATTCCAGACCACCTTTCCTGTCACCCAACGACATTTGGCACCAAAGATCGAGTTCGGTGATGCTGGCACGGAGGTCGTGGTTCTTTGATTTGTATAGAGAAGAGACGGCATCCCGTTCCAAGACGTGTCCCTCGCGACCGGCTAGAACAAGCAGATAGTCCGTGGCAAGGTTGATTGGGGGAGGCGAAAGCCTAAGAATAGCAGCCAGAGGAAGTTCGTAGATGGGGATTCGAGCTTCATCGTTGCAGGTTACAATAATGGGTCGTTTGGACTGAGCTGCAAGCCTCGTAACATAAGCCCAGAATTGCTGATCTTCTTCGAATAAGATATCGGCCTCCTCGAACAGGATCAGAGACTGCTTCTGGGACTTAGGCTGAGCCTGGGCGGTCGGCAAAGTAGCTTGAGTAGAGGTGGGCGCTTTCGGGGGTCCTTGCGGCTTTCCTTTTGCTTCCGACCTAGATTTTACTGCATCCATGCCCTTAAAGAAAGAGGTCATGGTACCTTGTCGCCCGCTCTCGAGATCTTTCAGCAGAGCTGTGCTGTGTCTCTCACTATCGGTATCCTCGGGCGTCACCACATCTTGCTTACTCGCAGTCTCGCTTCTTTTGTGGTTGACCAGATGATTCTCCGACATGTCTCCGACCTTATCTTGGATATCCTTCCCGGAACGGCGGCTGCCCGGGTTGATTTCAAACACTTCGAATCCGAGACCCTTGGCTACCGCATACACCATGGCACTTTTGCCGCAGCCGTGAGGCCCACTGATCAAAACAACGTTCTTGTTTCGTGTCCACCGAAGTCGTCGAAAGGAGGTCGGTTGCCCTGAAGTCATACTGCTATGTTTATCTCCTGTTCCGTCCTCAAGCTCAATCATGTCCACCTCTTCCTCCTCGTCACTGTCAACGATGAAGTCATTTTCGTCCTTCTTCCTCTTCTTCTTGGGAGGCCTCTTAGTTTCACTCGCACTTTTAGAGGCGTCAGCCTTTCCTCCAACGGCCATGACGGTGAGGTTAGTCAGCCAGTCATGAAGCGTAGCAGCCTCTTTGCCAGCTTGAAGCAGATGCGATGCGTTTTTGGGAGCATATTTGTGAGTCCACGACTGAATCTCGCATGTGGCAAGGTCAAAAGGCGTGAGATTGTGCTCGATATCGTAGAAGAGATTTTGGATGGCGGGATGTGCACCTCCGGATCGACTAGGCGGATTGGTAGAAGTTGGTAGAGTTGCGCTGACCTGACTGCGGACTTGTTCCTGGATGTTTACGCCGGTGGTAAGTTGGCGGGTAGGTAAGCGTACGTCCTTTGGGGGCTCGAAGTCAGATATAAGTGGATCGCATTTTGCGCGGATAGACGCGACCAACTGTGTTGCCAGCATGGCGATGATGTCCTCGCCCTTCGGTATTGTAGGCACCTTGCCCTTCATCTTGCGGCTTTTGAGCAACAGTGTTCGCGTTGGGGAGTACTGGAGTGGCAGAATATCACTTTCTAGATTACGAACATGTGCCGTCTCTCTTGTGGGCCATGCCGATTCATCCAAGCCTACTTGTTTTGGTGCACGGTTGCTCCCAAACACTGGTCCGGATGCTCGCATAATAGAATGCTGGCTGCGACTTTCAGCCTTCAATTTTCCAGGTGTCACCGCACTCTTCCTCTGGCCTCGAAGCGATAGTAGCTGAGCGTCCGAGATGGTATTTTCTGGCACTGGCTGGTCTGTCTTCAGGGCCGGTTTCCCGAGAAAGAACGGATGGGTTACTTTGGGGGGTCCTGCTGGCTTTGGTGGAGCCTTTTTCGGCGTCACCGGCCGAGGGGCGGTCTTGGTGCGATTCAAGATGCTCTCGATTTTCTGGCCCAATGCTTGCCGACCCTCAGCATCGGCTCCATATCTGATAATGGCAATCGTCGGTAACGCTTTCGGTTTCGGCTTCCGCCCTCTTTTCTTTTTTGGCGGAGACTGGTCGACTTCTGCTTTCACGGCCGGTTGTGTAGAGCGGGGCGAGATGAGCTTTCCGTTCTTGTTAACCTTGAGCGTTTTCTTTGGCGTACTCCTGCTTATGGAGGGCGCATGGGCTGTTGTCTCGGTCGCGAGATTCGGCGCGGAGGCGTTCACATCGTCGTTCGGAGGCTTCGCAGGTCGCTGTGTGGGCTCTATGTCTGTTTCTGTTTCCGGTAGTGGCACGTCCACGTCTGCAGGTCGAAGCTCTACAAAACTTTTCAGAGTAACCTCTGGGTGCGGTTTGTCCCTGTTCCCTGCCTCAGCCTCGAGCTGTTGGAGCCAGTCCAGGGCGCCCATTGTCTGCGCGTTGTCAACCTCCGGCGCTCCATTAAGCGTTGGTCCCGGGGATGCAGTCTTCCTCCTCTTACTTCGATGAGCATTCAAGTCTTGTGCCAGCGGTGGCCCTCCTGATACACCGTGTTGGATCGCAGGTGCGCATTCCGGGTTGTCAATATGTGAACGGCGCGCGAATAGATCCAACGAAGCCTGGTTGCTCTTACTCTTGCCCTTCACTCCCTTCTCTTTCACTGCACCCGGCTTCCGTCCCCGTTTCTTCGCTCCCTTTGGTGCGCCCGTCTCGGATTGCTCGTAGTCGGGGTCATCGTGCAGATTTTCGGAGGGCGCCTCTGTAGTAGGGAGGGTTGGGTCGGCGGTGGTGATTCCTAGTGACGAATAAGTTCGAGCATATACGAGAGTATGATCGTACGCACCGTGCGGTTTTGTGAAGAAGGGATGAACGTTTTGCTTCTCGAGATTCATCGCCGTCTGCACTGCAGCGAGAGCCATTTACAGAGAAGAAAAAGCTACCGGAGCATATTCGAGAGCGGAAGACGGATTGTAAGGCGGTATCTTCTATTGCGGTGACAATTGCAAACACTGGCCAGGCTGGACTCGGGGTGGAATGGTGTTCGGTCCAAGTGAAGGCTGATCGCGAATCCACTTCGCCAGACGCGACGTCAGACGCGACGCGGTGAACGCGGCTAGTTACATAAGCCGTCCAACACGATGCCAAGAGTTCGCTCTTCCGCTCCCTCACCGCCTCGATTCTGCCATCGAACGCCCGAACTTTTTCTTGCAGCACCTCCGGCCGCTCGATGTTAGTTCTGCCAACGACGCACGCAGACCTGAGACGAAACCGAGACATTCGGTCGGGCAAGATATGTCGTTCCAACGCGGAATCGGAGCACCGTTCACGCTGGCATCCCTGCCGCACGCGATCAGCAAGAGCAATGGACGCACCAACGCCGCCAGTGTGTGCAGCATTAGTGGCACCAAGAAGAGGAAGCGCACTGAGATCGCTGTTGCCTTAGATGGAGAAGGTATCTCAATTTATAGCGTACGTTGAACCGCATACGAGTCTGCTCTCCAACTAAACGTTTCAAGCTGCAAAATCCCCATCTCACGACATCCTACGCTCTACCGCCCCAAACGACCTTCACCTCCGCGCCGTACTCCGTCTACCGCAAAGGCTCGTCTAAAAGACAGCCACGACGCTACACTTATGCCCTCGTTGCCGAAAACACGCCAGGCGCGAAATCTCAGTTGGTCTGCTTTGCTGAAGAGACTGACAAGGACACCACCACCAAGACTGTCAAGACTACCTACACGCCATCGACATCTTCCCAATCCGCAATAGCGATAGACGCCATCCCAGTATCAGCAGGCGGATCCAAGAGGGACGCTTCGCACGATGTGCTCGCTGTGTTTGACAACGGAGAAGTCATATGTCTCTCTGCAGATCTCGACCTGGTGCGCTGGGTCGCAAACCTTAGATCTTTAGCGCCAGCCAGGAAAGAAATTCTTGAGATTGAGCATGCTTCTCTCAGCACTGCTAGAGCAGTGTCTCGAGGACTTTTGCGAAATCGCCAAGACATCACGGCTGTTCTGAATCCTTCTCTGGACGAGACGTCGGACCTGCTAGATCTCACACACATACTATGCGTTGTAGCTCGGCGAGCAGGCAATCGTAGAACGTTGGGGCTATTCCAGCTGCACCCGCGTTCGCCCGATCTTCCAACCAATCTCCTGCCACCACCAAAGCACCTCTTGACCTGGGACCTACCTTCCTCGTCACTCACAGCGTCAAGCGAGTCCAAACGCCACACCTACTCCCTCCATGCAAACACTGGTGCCCTTCACTGCCTGACGGAGGCTGGTCTCCTGTCCTACGATTATGCTGGTATCGTACCGAAGCTCGTGTCCGAGATATCAACATCCGAAATCAGTGCAGATTCTTTCCTCCGCATTTCGCAAGATCTGTTGTTCACGGCATCGTCGAAAATATGCCGGGTATTGGACTCCAAGTACAACTCCGTCCAAGCAGCCCTGCCTCTCGAGTCGATTGCACTACGGGAGTCCAGAAAGAGAAAGCTTACCAGATCTGATTCCGTAGATGATACATCTATCGCGCCAGCGTTGATATCGTACTACGCCGATCTCGGACAAGCAGTGGGCATTTGGAAGAATGAGGTCGTGGGCTTTCAACTCGAAGGCTCTGTAACTCGTAAGCGGGCCAAGACAGAGGGCACACGTCTGATCGATTCGCTTGGTAAAGGAGTCAGCTCCAGGGTGCTATCCAGTGGCAATGAGATCAAGTCGAAAACGCAAGATTTGATAACGAGGCTCGACAAACACGCTTCGAGAGGCAAGACCGCAAAATTCGAGCAACTTTTGGCCTCATGTCTTGGCATTGCACTTGAGAGCGTCGCTAGCCTGAACGAGGACGGTATGCCTCAAACTCGGACAAATGGTGACAACGACGCCGTCATGGTGAACGGCCACGAAGATGCAAATGAAACCCTAGAGGCTGCTCCGCGCAAATGGCGATTGGACAAGGCCTCTCTTGGTCCCCAAAGCTCGCAACACCGCGACTACGCTTCTTATGCGCTGAGCCGCATATTTCATTGGGTCAACTCGTCCTCGTTGGAAGATCCTCGAGGGTGTCTCAAGATTGAATTCTTTCCGCCGAATGTCTTCCAGTGGCTACTCTACTCGGGTTATCTCACTAAGGAATCGATTCGCCGCGCACTCTTGATCCATTCTTCTGATGAATCGGATGTAACTGCGCTCCTCGGAGACGGCGATATCACAAAAGCAATTGTAGATTTCGATCCAGGACTACACATACTTTCAGCAACACTCAACCAAAGTCATTTCCTTCCCATCGGAGAAGTGGTGCAAGCGATCAAATTGCTCATGGAGGGACTTGATGACCAGCCAGAAACTGATGTTGAAGCTTCAAACATGCTACTCACTAATGGTGTTGAATCATCTCAAAATACGATGGATGTCGATGTCGCCTCTGAGCTGGAAGCGGCATCGCACGAGATGGACCGCCTCCTGGCTATGTTCGATAACGGGATCCTGATCCGCAGCAACACCCTGCGTCCTGCTCTCATCAGACTTCACACATTTCCACCATCAGTCATCAGCTCCACGCTTCGTTCGATGCTTAAGCGACACGAACTCGAATCACTAGTGCGGCTTTTGCATCATGAGTTTCGGAACGGCGGTTGGGCATCGTACAATGACTCTGCAGAGTCTGACTCTTCGCCAACCGCATCGTCCTCCGAAGAATCAGATGATAGCGCAGTCGCCATCATCGCCTCCTTGCTCAGCTGCACAATCGACGCCATTGGTCCTGCAACCTGGATAACCGCAATCGGCGGCCAAGCTGAGGACGACCCTACAGAAGATCTGATTCTCGACTTATCGCAGGCGACATCTACTGCTATAACCGGCTTCTGGGAAGCGAGATATATTCGAGGCCTCTTGACTGAGCTCCTTCGCTACGCTTCTAAGTTTCCCAAGTCCCAGAAACCGAGTAGTAAGGATCTGAAAGACCAGGGGAAGCCTTTCGCTATGGACTTGAATCCAGATGAGCTGCCTATGTTGCCAATGGGATCCAAGCCAGACCTGGGTGTCGAGAAGACAAAGGCTGGCAAGGTCGGGAAGAAGAGAGAAAGGAGTGCACGCGAGATCGGTATGCTTATCAGTCAACGTGTACCAAAGTATAGCTTTGAGCGGATTGTGATATAGCGAGATGTAGTTGTTGAGGTTCGGGCGACTAAAAAGATACCATTTATCCACTCCTGGATACAGTTGAATCACGCGCATGGCTTTCGTCTGCACCCCGCTCCCTTTTGGCTTGCTGCGTAGTTTACTCGAGCAATTGGCGTTGTCTGTGTCACTTCGTAAACCACGACGGCGGCTACCAGCCCCCTGTAGTGATCTCACCGAGTTACCGCGGTATCCAATCAAATCACTAGCCTGGTCTCAATGCGTTATGACGACAGAGTGGGAACTTTGGTGCTACGAACTAGTCTAGTTCCTTTCGATCGCCGCGAATTTGCGGATGGTCGGGTTCGAACGATGTTTGCATAACATTTGTTCCCGCATCCCCTAGAGTCCGGGCATCAGGTCCATCTCATCACCTTTGTTACCTTATCTCGGCTTTCCTATGTACAGAGGCATACCAAGCCATCGCTCGTGTAACGACCGGATCGACCACGCATCACGCGACATCAAATAGAATTGAAAAACACATGCAGACGGCCCGACACAGGAGCAAAATCAGATGAACGGTCACGCAGATAGTGTTGGAAATGATGGAAAGAAGGAGGATGAAAAGGCTGCCGGGGAGAAGGCTGCGGGGATGAAGGAGAAAAAGCCATCCGTGTTTGGGAAGGCGTGGAAGAAGTTGGATCTGGATCTGGGAACGGCGCTGATGATGATGAAGTGAGTGTAGTAATGGGGGGGACGCAGAGATGGAATGCTGATTGTGAAAAGAGCTGCGCTGCCACCTACCATTGCATTGGCGATGTATCAAGCGGATGCAGTTGCCAACACATACGGGACGCTAGGCTACCTCGTCGCTATCATTTCCATACTTGGCTTTTGTATCATGCCCAGGGCGAAATTCATACAGACCATGACTATGAATGTAATAGCCGTCTGTTTCGCCTCCGCGATCGCGATGCTCGAGCTCTGGTCCAGCGTCAAGGCGCGTGAACACACAACACCCGCAGGTCTGCCACCAGCCAGGTACCGCTACAATTCCTCCCAATCCGCGGTCTGTGCAGTCTGGCTCTTCTTTCAGATATGGATTGTCAATACGCTCAAAGCGAAGTATCCCCAATTCGCGTTTCCCACCATCTTATACGCTATCATGGTTAATGTGGCGAGCACTTATGGTCCACAATTTCAGACTGTGGCGCAGGCGGAGAGTTTCGTAAAGATGTTGCTGATATCATTTATGACGGGTTTGGGCCTCGCGACTGGAGTGTCGTTGTTCATCATTCCGGTCTCGTGCCGGAAGGTCGTGACGAAGGAGATTACTGGGTATATTGGTGCGCTAAGAGGTGCGCTAAGTGCGCACAAGAACTACTTTCAGAGTCTGGAGACGAAGGATATGTTTCGGCAGACTACCTGGACACCTGGACCGGACGAGAAAGAGAAGCCGGAGAAGCCGAGGCTTAGACCGGAGGTTGAGGCGGTCAAGAATCTTACTGCTACATTCACGGCACTACATGGGAAGCTTCATGGCGATTTGCCGTTTGCGAAGCGGGAGATGGCCTATGGGAAAATGACCCCGGAAGACTTCGAGAGCATTTTCAAACATCTTCGTGGCATCATGATGCCTCTCGTCGGGCTCGGTTCTCTGATTGACCTCTTCGAGCGCGTTGCTGACCTCCAGCATTTCGAAGAGGGCAGTGAGAACGAGACACCCGATCCCGACCTACGGACGAAGATGGTGGATGACTGGAACGATCTTATGAAGTTTCTGCACGACCCGCTTGCAGACATTATCACAGCCATGGATCAAGGTCTCGAACACGTCCTCATCCGCTTCCAATTTACCAAGATCCCGAAGAAAAAGAAGGGAGCTGATACGAACGATGCAGAGGCAAGAGGTGATCTCATCAAACCAGGCGACGCTGCATTCGCAGCTCATCTTGAGGCCCAAAGCGATGCGTTCTACCAAGGCAAAGAAACGACTCTCCGCCACTGGCTCGAAAGTAAAGGCATCAAGCTTCGCGAGCATTTCTTCGACAATGTCGATACCGACAGTGATCCGGAGAATATCAGCTTACAGCGAATCCCCACGCGCCAGCGACAACAGCGTCAATTGTACGTTGTGCTATACATAATGTTTCTCCTCCACTCCGTCAGTCGCTCCATCCTCGCCTTCGTCCAGTTCGCCGACGAGAGGAATCAAGCAACCACAAAGAAGCGCTTCATCGCCCCCGGAAAGCGGCGCTTCAGGAAGTGGATCGCTAGCACTTTTAGCCCGCAAGACTCCAACCACGAAGACGAGATGACGGGCGCGGGCCTCGAGCAGAACAACAGCGTCGTATATATGGGCGAAGCATTTCGACAACGCAAAGACCCCGAACATCTCGCGCCGCAAAACATGTGGGAGAGATTCGGAAACGGCATCAGAGCAACTTCCCGCTTTCTCGGCTCTCCAGAGTCCGCATTTGGCTTGCGCTGTGCCTGCGCTACAATGACAATCGCCATCGTAGCCTTTCTGGGAGATACTCAGCTATGGTTTATCCAGCATCGTCTAGTCTGGGCCATGATCATGGTAGCCCTAAGCATGACACCCACCTCCGGCGCAGCTCTCTTCTCCTTCCTCCTCCGCATCGTCGGCACTCTCATCGCCATGTTAATCTCCTGGCTCATGTGGTACATACCCGGTCAACAGACCGCCGGCATCATCGTCTTCGTATGGGTGTTCGTCGCGCTAAGCTTTTACATCCCGCTCAAGCGTATGGACCTCATGATCGCCGGTATCATATCAGTAGTTACCTCAGTCATGATCGTAGGCTACGAACTCGAAGTCCGAAAGCTAGGTCGTGCTAGGGCCGAGTCGAATGGCCAGCCCGCATACCCTATCTATGTTCTTGGCCCTTACCGGCTCGCCACCGTCATTGGCGGTATTTTTGTGGCATTTTTATGGACCTTCTTCCCGTATCCTATTACGGAGCATTCGGCGCTGAGGCAGAAATTGGGAGGTGCGTTGTATCTGAGCGCGAACTTCTACTCGATCATGCATGAGACGGTCATGGCGCGGATACGCGGTGATGAGGGCGATTTGACGGATAAGACTAGCCCTGGGGCGAAGCTGGAGAAGGCAAGGAACAAGGTGTTCGCGAAGCAGATGCTTACGCTCCAAGGGTTGAAGATGCATAGTAAGATGATTGACTGGGAATTTCCGCTGGGAGGAAAGTTTCCGAAGAAGGAGTATCTGACTATCATTGGATGTGTGACGAAGTGGGTACTTGTATTTCCTCCGAAAATTATCATGCTAACAGCTTTTCAGTATCGTCAACTACACGGCTCTTCTCGGCTACGCTTCAAACACGTTCACCCACCCGTCCCTCATTGGCGACGACACCGACCCATCAACAGCCCAATGGTTCCATGACTTTCGCCGCATAGTCTCCTACTCCAATATAACATCCCACGAAATAACATCCCTGATCTCCCTCCTCTCTTCATCTATAACAAGTGGACAACCGCTGCCACCCTACCTTATCGCCCCACAAGCCTTCAAGCTCGCCAAGCGACTCGAAGCCGTGGATCGAGATATTCTTTCCTTGAGGCATATTACGGAGCCCGGATATGCGGCGTTTGCGGTGCTGCAGATTAGCACAAGGTGCATTACTATGGATTGCGAGAAGTTACTGAGGTAAGTGCGATTGATGATGCGATAGGGTGATAAGATTTGGGCTAACGTGTGGGGTAGTACTGTGAAGAAGTTAGTTGGCGAATTAGACTTTTCATTTCATGTTGTGAGTACGCAGGCGGGCAGTGGGGCCAGTTCCTCGGAGACACTGGTTAAGCCTTCTTCAAAACGGAGCAAGAAGGATTAGTATGATTCTATGTACAATATATAGTGTGTATCTTCGCAAATTTCGTTATCGATCAACCAACTCAAAGACCCGAGAATCTTCTGAGCAGAACATCCAGACCCGAGACACGAGAAAGACCCGAGTTACGATTCGGATTAGGGCTACGAGATCGGCGGCGCGACCGACTTGAAATCCGAAGCGGACTATCGTAACTTGCAACACGAAGCGGACTGTCGTCAACTGCAATGTAGAGCGGACTACCCCTATTTCCAGCATTTGTCTTGTCCTGTGTGCTTTTGGAGTACCCGCGTTGATTCCTGAAGTACGATTCTGGGATCCTGACGATGTGGAAGAATTCGTGCGGGCTGCCTAGTCCGGCTTTTGACCTGGCGTCGAAAGTGGTTTGGTCAACACCATTATAACGATATACGTGCGCTGGAAACTCGCGTATGGAGGGTGGTGTAGTGGTCCAAGTCTTTCTCCTCTCTACTTCTCGTGGCGATACGGAAGACGCTCGAAAGCCAACGACGATGCTTCTATCGGCCAGGAAAGCAATAGATGTGGGGTGTAGAGTGACAGAGCTTGGTGACACATCTTTTTCCGTTCCGAGGCTTTCAATCTTGACAGTCATTTTCGCAAGGTCCCACATATATAAATACCTGCTGGCCACGAGCTTGTTCACACCCAGTGCCGCTAGTTGTTGGTTGTCGTGCGAGAAGGATATAGCGCTATAAAGTACTGAGTCGCCCGTCGAACACTCGTTAACTATGCGCTCCGACGCTACCTCCAAGACCAGTATGCTGCATCGAGAAAGGCCAGAAACAGCAAGCATGGTCCCATCTGGTGAAAGCGCGAGAGAGACACGAGGCCATACAAGTTCTCTTTTGAATGCAGCCCGCATTTCGGGATCCGGAACTGGTATTTCTGCACGAATGGTACCGGTCATCATGTCGATAACTAAGACTCCGCCCACTTGGCGTTCGCTGTTATTGACGTCCATGTAGGCAAAAGCGAATAGCCCAGCCCCGGGACAAAATGCCACAGCCGGAAAGTGGGGTCTGGAATACTTGCGTCTTAGAAATCTGAGCCGGGCATTACAATGTGGCGTCAATTTTGTTGGCGAGACAATATCCCATAGATGGTCCTCATTCATCGGCATCTGTGCGACCCTCAATAGACCATCTGAGCGGCAGCCAAATTTCCAGATGTACTTGTACCCCTCTTCAATGACCACCGTTGCGTCGTTGTCCGCAATTTCTTCAATCCAGTCGTTTCGAGCTACGAAGTCCCGAGCATTGGGGAAGGAGCGTGCGTCATCGTCATCCTGCGAAGTTCTCACCAAGCTGCTAGCTGTCTCGTCGGGCGTCTCCAGCTCATTTTCTGTACTACTTGCGGCGCGCTGTTCGTCTTGCTGTTTCCAGGCCTCATTGTCGGTTGCGTCAAAGCGCTCATGAGGGGGCTCGCAAGTGAGATACCCACGCCTGGTGCTCTCACGGCTGGTATCTGTCGACTCTGTCCTTAAATGGGGGGCGAAACCTTCTGTATTAGTTCGGTGGTTGGATGTGGCCTTATTTTCTGACAGTAAAACTGGTGCTGGTACTGGCGTGATCGTTGGAGTGATTGCAGGCGAGGGCCTGCCCAAGCTTTGAGTAACTTGGACTATTCGCACAGTCGTATCCTCGGATTCATCGACACTACGAGAGTTTGTCTGATGGTTCATTGCGTTGAATGTTTTGGATAATCCGTTGTCATTCCGTGAGTTAAGACCAATAGTTCCGAATCGTTGATTGAAGCCTTCCGAAAGCGCTATCGAATCAAGGAAGCCGGGGTAGCCGTTAATGTCGCGTGCTCTATGTAACGTCAGGCTCATGATCTTAGAAGGAGTGAGATGCGATGTATAGTACTTACAACCATAGGCTGCCTAGAGCTTGCTCAGCTGTCAAGCGTTGCTTTGGGTCGACTGTCATGGCTGCCTGGATGAACGTGCATGCTAGTGGAGGAACACCATTTCTTTCAAGACGTGCTGGAAGATAACCTTCAGGCCCTGAAACGTACTGGAAAAGCTCGAATGGCATTCCAAAGACATGTCGCTTCGTCAAGAGAAGATGGGCCATCGCACCCACAGCCCATACGTCGCACGCCTTTGGACAAGGAGGCAGTGTTTGCTGGCCCGAGGCCGCAAACCCCTGCTGTTCGGGCGCCATAAAGGCGACTGTGCCTATAACACTAGAGGAAACTCCTAGGCTGTCTCGAATCCGCTTGCTGAGACCAAAATCGCTGATCTTGACCCACCACTCATGTGGTGGATGAGACTGTAAAAGAATGTTCTGCCAACGTTAACATTATACATGACCTGCATCGAGACTATAGATACGGTACACACTCCAGGTTTGATATCTCTATGCGCAAAGTTCCGTTTGTGCATAAAGTCCAGGCCCTCAAAGACTTGTCGCGAGATCTCCTGAACATCGGCTTCGGGCAATGGCTCTGATAACCGAATCACGTAGCTTTGTAGGTCGCCAAGGGGAAAGTATTCCATGGTCAAGTGGATCTTGTCCTCTCTCTCGTACCAACCAAAAGATTGGCAATACCAGCGAGCGCACAAGCCCTTGGAGAATCTCGCTATAGCCTCCAGCTCACGGGTATAATTGACGCGGCCTCGTGGACACTGTATGTCTTTGACGGCACGCTTTCGACCTTTCTGGTGGCCATCGACACAAACCTCCAACCACACAGAGCCGAAGCCACCAGAACCCAGATGTTTATCGCGTTTCCAATACTCTCGTCGCTTGAGCACGCGTTGCCCAGCCTCTGGATCGCATTCGTTGTATACGTGGTACACGTAGTCGTCTCTAAATTGTGTCTCGAGCCTGAAATCTTCGATAAGCTCTGCGAGTTCGGTCATTTCGAGATATCGCTTTGGTTGAGTTTAGGTGTGCGGCATGATCTTGAATGGGGAGCGGCGCGGATCTTTTCGGCGGTATCGAGCGGTGCCAGAGATGCAGAGAATGCAGAGAGTAACAGCAAACTAAGATTGTTGGTACAAGTCGGAGGTCGCGATGAAAAAAGGCAGCCTTCCCTGACGTCTGGGGCGGGGCTCTCCCAGCAGTTCGTATGGTTGTTGCCAAGCAGCGCCTGGAAATTCAGCCTTGTCATCTAAAACCAATAACAACGCATCCTGTCTTAGACCAATCATACAGTACGATGAGACTTTGCTGTTAAATTAGAAGGTGTGAAGTTGCAGTCGAAGGCAAGGCCCATGCTGTCCGTTCAAATCCCGCCCGAGCTGCCTGAGAACGCGTGAGACGTACCCTAAGCGGGGTAGTCGCACACGTTTGATCATGAAGTAACCCAAATAAACAGACGTGGCCATGAAAGCTAAAGCTCATATTTATTCGATGATGAGTAGGCAGCGTACGTTTTGCGTTCGAGATACGGTCAGGTAGGACCGGAAATCTGGAAGATGTGTGGTTGATTCAATACCATACATTGACCACGACTGCTACTAAGACTAGAACAGGTGATGTATTGTTCGAGTATGAAGCAGGGTAAAAATATAGTGAATCTAGTGTTTCAGAGGCCTGTCCTTTTCAGGAGCGATCCTTCATTTCGCGCAGCGCCCTCATCACTTCAATGGGCTCTGTCTCACCGACCAACTTTTGAATGTCGGTATCATGAACGCGCATGAAGACATTGTGCTCCTGCGATTTGTTAGGAAAAACTTCCGTACACACAACAGCCGTTGTGAACTCCAGTCGATGCTTACCTTCTCATCCCCAATCGTAAATTTGCCCTGAGTCTCCTTGTTTGCCTGGGAGAAGTCGTCCAGCTTCTTGATAGCATCATTGTTGAGCACCTTCTTGGCAAAGCGAACGTTGCCTTTGGTGTACTCGTGACCAGGGTAGACTTTCGTATCATTAGGAAGTGCAGCAAGCGTCTCGTTCAAAGCCTTGTGCATCTGCTTGGCATCGCCCTCGAAGAAGCGACCGCAGCCGCCTATGAAGAGCGTGTCGCCTGTGAAGACAGCCTTGTCGGCGCCATCTTCGAAGAAGAATGAGATGCTGTCTTGGGTGTGACAGGGGGTGTGGAGGGCTGTCACTTTGATGTCACCGATGTTGAATTGTGATTTGTGTTCTGGGGTGGTCGTGACTTGAGTGCAGTCCTTGCCGCCGACGATTGGAAGTTTGAAGTATTTGAGCTGTTTTGGTTAGGTAGGATTTCAAAGTACGCTGGAAATACGCACAATCTCGACATTGCCTCCAGCATGGTCATGGTGGCTGTAAGGATGTCAGAGGAGGAAAGGTGTCGCGTCCGAATGAGCTCACTGGTGGGTATTGATGATTTTCGACAGCTTGATCGAGCCACTCTCTGTCTTCTCTTTGAGAACCGGTAGGACCCTAGCAGGGTATAAGTCGCTCTATATGATTTGCACCAGGGAACATTTGGACATACTCGGGTGGGTTCGCAGGGTCAATAATAACAGCCTCTTTCGACTTGTCGTCTGTAACGAGGTAGGCGTAGTTGTTGCCCGTCCCCTCCCCTGCGCGGCATTAATAGATATCTTAAAACTTCCATCAAGGTGCTCATACACATAGGAATCGATTGGATGTGCATGGTGCGTGATGTAACTGGCTGATGACGTTAGCTCCCCGACAACGTTGACACTCGCGCCAATCTCGCATACCCGTGCAATTAAACGTGTAGATAATCCTGAGGCTGTACGCTTGATAGTAGCAGCAAATAAGCTCATGAGGAAGATGCCAATGAAGACGCGTACTTGTGAAGGAGGCATGGCGCTCCGCAATGACGATTATGGTTTGACGTTTTGCAATCGATAAGATCACGTGAAGCGGACATTAGGCTAAGTCCGCGTATAAAGAGCGAACGGTGGTTCGGAAAGGGGGCTTTGATCGAAACAAGACGGATGTGTATTCTGGATTTTCGAACATGGCTTGTTGATAGGGTTAGTATGGCCTGCAGTTCTCTCTACCTTGAGCGCTTCGTTTGAGTTAGAAAAGACTACTCATAGCACAACAAAGCCAATTCGATTTTTGGTACACGTTACGCCTATGTCCTTATGCAAGTGCAACAATATCCACACTACTCTTCCTCACCCTTCGCCCCCTTCTTCTCCTGCCACTCCGCTTCGGCGTTTTCAACTTTCTTAGCCGCAGCCGCATTGCCAACGCTCGCCTCCCATTCCCTCCACCTCCTAAACACCGCCTCAGCCCTCCTCTTCTTCATACTCACCTTACTCATTCTCTCAAATAAGCCTCTGACATTCTCTTCCCCACCATGGCTCATCTCAAGGCTCACATATACATCCCAAACATCCCACTTCTTGGGCCACGTGCTGACCAAGCCCTCGAAGATGGTGCGGCCACGCTCCGCATCACCGTTTGGTAGCTTGAATTCGAGAGACGCAAACTTTTGGGTTAGGTAGCGGTGTTGAGAAGAGGGGACGGACTGGGTGGCGCGGGAAAGTAGGGCACGGGCGCGCGTTGGTGTTGGCGGAGATAGGGTGGTCATGAGGAAAGTGGCGTATGAGAGCCAGATGGCAGGGTCTGGGGTGAATGACTTGTTCTTGATCATCGACTGGTAGAGGGAGTCTGCTTTCTGCGAATAGTTAGCATATATTTTCTTCCTAACACTAAGCGTGACTTACGTCAAGCTTTCCGGATGAAATGTAGATCTTGATCATCCGCTCGTGCACTTCCCGCGCGTCGTTGTTCTGGCTTGCTTCCTTGAGCGTCTCTTCAACAACGTCGTCGCTGCTGAAGTCGTTCTCAAGATGTAGAAGTGCGGTCCAAACGTCAAGCCTCTCCTTCTCCTCGCGCGGGTTGATCGTAGCCAGGGCACGTCGTGCGATTTGCCGTGCCTTCTCGATCTCACTCAACTCACGTTGGAAGACTATGTAGCGGACCCAGAGTTCGGCGCTGTTGGGTTGTCCAAGGAGAAGGCGTTCGTAGTCGGCGACGGACTGTGGACCGTAGGCGTCTAGGTCGCCCGTGCGATCTTCTTTGATGGTGGCCTTTTTGTTTTTCTTCTTCTTCTTGGTGGCGCCATCGTCAGATTCATCGTCTGAAGGGGCTTTGCGGTCGTCAAAGTCAAGTGCGGCGCCGGTCCAATCGAATCCAGATGTGCTTAGGCCTGGGGCCGACTTCTTCGCCAGCGCAACACCGCCGTCGTTATCGCTATCCCCATCTTCTTGGTTTGCAGAGTCCTCGTCTTCTGCGCTTTTGACGCTCCTCATGTCCACATCGTCGTCGGAATCGACCCCATCATCCTCAGAGTCTGCTGCTTCTTCAAGGAGAGCATCTGATGCATCTTCCATGTCTTCGTCTTCGTCGCCGGCTTGTCCCTTGATGTACGAGTACTTCAAACCAAAGGATATTCTCCTTTTCCCAACGTCGATAGAAAGAACTTTTGCCTTGACAGCATCCCCGGCCTTGTACAGTTCCTTGACCTTCGCCTTCTCGACTGGCTTGTCCGCCATTTGAGAAATGTGGCACATACCGCTGACGTTGTCGGAATTGTCTACCACCAGGAAGACTCCGTAGTCTTCTACGTGTCGGACCTTTGCGGTAACGATCTGGTCACGCTTGATGTCGTCGAAGCTGACCGGCTTGACATATTCACCTTCGATAATCGACTTCTTCAAGCTCATCTGCGGATTCTTCAAGTGTTTGTCGTTTGCGATGACCTTTCCGGTGACTAGCTTGTCAACTTCAAAGCCAGCCTTCCAGTCCTTGATGTATGCATCGGAAAGATGGGTCACGCGAACCATCGCATCCACATGCTGGCCAAGACGAATGTAGACTGCATTGTCGGCAACCTTCTTGACAAAACCGCGGACGACCTGGCCAACCTGCAGGTTCGACCTGTCCGTAACTTCCGGATCCTTGACGGGTAGAGACGAACTAAGGACCTTCGACGGTCTCGCAGATAGACTAATCTTCTTATTTGGGGCGTCGACCTCTGTGATGCAGACGCGAATGACTTCGCCGACCGCGAATGAAGTCGGTTTAGCTTTGTCGTAGTCATCGGCTAGCTGTTCAAGATAGATCGGACCTGCTACGTTCTCGTTGATCTGCACAACGATGTGCGACTCGTGAAGCTTCGTTATGCGCGCTGGTAGCACTAAACCCTCCCTCAGGTCGCTCAAGGTGAGAGACTTGGCCGAGGGTGTAGACGCAGCAGTCAAGTCCAAACGGCCAGCGGCCGCGTCAACGGCCTTTACGCGTACTTTTAGGGCAGATCCCTCCGGAAAGTTTCCTTCCACGTCACCGAGGAGAGACAAGTCATCTGTCAAATCGAAAAAATCGATGCGACCACGAACGTTAGCGGTGATGTTAACCCAGGCATGACGCTTCTCGATATTGTTGACAAATGCTGTAAAGGAGTCCCCGGGCGTTATCTTGTCTAGGGTGAGTAAGTCGGCTTCGGTGTTGATATTGTCCCTAGCCGTAAGCTCAAAGAGTTGGTTCTTGCCCTGCCGATGGCTGATCGGGAGGAAACGGAAGTTCCGAGCATCGTGTACGCCGATGACCTTGACTGAAAGAATGTCGCTCGTTTGGAATTGGCTAGCAGGCTGCTTCTTGTCCTTGATGTCGTCCCAGCTATTGAACAACTCTGACACGTGGATCCGGCCTCCTACGTTGTCCGAGATCCTAACGTTCACCTGGGTACTCTTCGCTGAGCGTACTCGTACGGACAGTGTGGTACCAAATTCGAGATCCGCGGTAGACTTGATCTTCTCGTCGACAGGGTTGACTGTGTCTACTGCGGCCGTTGAAACCGATTTTTTGGACTTCTCGGCTTCTGGTCGCAATGACAGCCAAAACAACCCCTTCCCGGCATCGGCATGCGACACTCGTGCTGTGATGGACTGATCCTTGCGCAACCCGAAGTTGGGGAGTAGTGTCATGTCCTCGGTAATCTGTGACTTGAAGAGAGCACCACTGACACCGCCACCAAACCCCACGAAGACCTTGTCGGGAAGTATGCCGCGAACATAGCCGTGCACGGTTTCACCAGCCTTAACATTCTCGAATTTCGTAATAAGTGTCTTCGCTTGTGCAGCCTTCCGTAGGCTTGGCTTGTTGGAGAGAGTCACAGTCCTGGACTTTTGGTGCTTGTCAAGCACAACGAGATCGTCCAATGGGCCGCCGACGCGCGCGCGCTCTAGTGTTGACTTGTCCTTTTTCTCGGAACCGTCCGTGAGGTGTCCGATCCTCAGGACACCCTTGACGCCATGACCTAGATCAACGACAGCGGAATCGGTACCCTTTTCGGTGATAGTACCCTTGACTATGTCTCCGGCGGCGATAGATTTGAAGGCAGTATCCTTTTCAGCATCCACGGCGGCAGGATCCTTGCATGACACAAGCATTATGCGCTCTTCAAGATTCAGCGAGATCACGCGTACGTTCACCACTTGCCCATTCGTAAAGTGCCGCGTGGCATCTTGAATAAAAGCCTCGCTCATCTCTGCTGCCGGAAGCCACGCTTTCAGGTTGCCATAGACTTGCACGAGAGCCCCATGAGACTTGACATCGACGAGCGTTCCTGGGCCGGTTGCTCCTACGGAGAGTTTCGTAATATCGGACCATGGTTCTACGTCCGAGTTGACGAGAGACTTCTTTAATGTCAGGCGTATCTGATGCCTCTCGGTATCTACTGATAGCACGCGAGCTGTAAGAATTGCACCTTCCCTGAACTTGCGCTCCGGATGCTGAAGCCGAACATCAGCAAGATGAGCCTCGGAGACGAACCCGGTAACACCGTCTGCGAGGGTGAGGAGTAGCGCGGAAGACCCGATCTTGTCTGCAATCAGCTTGTGGACTTTGCCCTTTACTGTTTGTCCAGTCTTGACCTCTTCTACACGCAAGAACGGCTGCGCAAGAACTCTCTCTTGAAGCGAGAGTTGAAACATGCCATCAAGGGCACTGTATCCGATAACGCGAGCGCGGTGCTTGGTTGCCAGCTGGAAGGGGCCTGACGCCTCGGAAGGTGTCTCGACGCGCTCATCGGCGAGCCTCGAAACGTGGGCGAAGCCAACAACGTCTCGAATACCAAGGTCAAAGAAAACTCCTAACATGGGCTCCACTCGGATGACCTTGGCCTCTTCGACAAATGAAGATAGCGAGACGAGGTCCAGCGGCATCTTTCGTTCTTTCGGTTTTCCTGACATGCGCGGCGACAATGTGACCACATGATCCAAAACCGACACCCCGACCTTCTTGACGTCAGACTCCTCATAGACAAACATGATCCTTGCCTTGATTTTCGATCCAACCTTCAGCTTCTCTTCCAAATCTGTCGCCTTCTCAGCCGCACCAGAGTGAACAATATCTGCTGTCGCGTCCATCACACCGAGGAGCTTGCCGCTGATGGTGCTGCGGGAAAGATCGGTTATGAGCATATCAACAGCCGTACCGGGAAGGAAGACATCGATAGTGGGTGCTTCCGTCAGAACGTTGCCCTTCTTTGGGTGGCCAATCTTCTGCTGATCTGCGGTCAGCTTCACAATCCTCCCGTCAGGGTTGACACCTGAAACGGAGCACAGGAACACCGCTCCTTCTTGCACCTCAGTGTGTTTGACGCTCGGGCCCAGGTCGCTCTTTCCAAGAAAGCCCTTGAGCTGCGTGTCGTCCAGGCCGAGATCCATGACCAAACCATGATCCTCATTGCTGATCACAGACGCCTGGACCATGCTGTTCGCGACCAGGTTCGACTTTGCAAGGCCTTGGTTTACATGCTTCGGGTGGATTGAGAGCTCGGTTCTCCGCCTGGCCTTGGTAGCCTTGCCTGGCGCAATGTCCTCTGAAGTTGAAGTGACACAAGCTCGCAGGTATTGTCCTACGGTGAACATGTCCTTGAGCTCCACGTCTTCAAAAGCGTCATCCTCCTCGTCTTCGTCGGCTTCACCCTCTTCTTCCTTCAGCAACCTTTCGATCCTTTCGTTCAGCTTGTCCGAGATGGCGGTGAGCGGCACGTATCCGAGGAGGTTGTTCGGAAGCGCGAGCACAATGTCCTGCGAGGTGAAGCTCACAACTTGGCCCAGTACCAGTGTTCCAATTACAAGTTTCTGTCCACGTTAGCTGCTGCCATGTACGAAGAGCGCATGTCCACACACCTTAGCGGTCAGCCCTTCAGCCTTCACTTTGGGCTCCTTGACCTCGTCGTCCTGCGCCGGTTTGCTCTTCTTCGACTTTCTCTTGTTCGCCGCCTTCTTCCTCTCCTCTTCAGCCGTATCTGAGCCCTGGTCGCTCAGTCCATCATCCGCGCCGCGCTTGAGACCGCCCGCCTGCTCGAAGAGGACATCCTGGGTAGCCTTGATCTGGATCTGCTTGTGTTCCAGCGGAGTGAGAACGCTAGCGCCACCTCGTGGGAATGCTGTCTCCTCGTCCTTGAAGATGCTCTTCTGGGCCGAGCTCTCAGGCTTCGCTTTGGGCGGCGTCGTGTGCTCCGCAGTGCTTTCGGATTTGCGCGGTCGCTTGGCCGATCGGTCGCTGGATGCACTTTTGTCCTTTTTGGACGGTGCAGCCTCGGGGTCTGCTTTTCGCTTGAATGCGCCCATTTCGGAATGTTTGGACGGTTTTGGCTCATCCAAAATTTTCGGCAGCTTCGAAGTTCCCTCGAGCAAAAAATAAAAGCGGGGTCGGCGGTTGGGGTTGTTCCGCGGACCGACGTGGCGCGCCACGCTGGAAGGAGCCACTTAACGCGGGTGCGCGGGTCGCGACTTCCTGCGCGTTTCGTGATGCGGGCCAATGCGCGGCTCCAACCTCTTCACCTTATATGCGTCCCGTTCTCGCCACTGCCTCGCCATCTCTCGCTATCCATTCCCAGTGTCTACTTTTCCCTTGGTGCTGCGATTGCTTTGTGTATAGTTCTCGCGTTCGCAATAGACATGTCTTCGCCATGCGCCACCCGCAGCGCGCTCATGGAGCCTCTCTCAGACTGCCCCAGCTCATCGCCGCCGGTGCCCTCTGCGACGACGAGCAGCCGCATCAGGAAACCGCCGCCCATCACGCCGAAACGATTTACACGCTTCTTCACCCCGCGAACCTCCACGCACGGCTCAAGTGCCCTCTCCAGCTCGGGCCGGCAGCTGCAAGATATCACTCGGGCTGCCATCAATCGCAGCCACCATGCCGCGCAAAAGTCGACGCCCCGCAAGACGGTGGTTTTCGCCGACGACATGGCTGAGAACACGGTCAAAACACCTCAGATGAGCTCGCGTAAGAGGAAGTCGCTGTACATGTCACCCGAGACCTCTCCCGCCCAATCGTCGCCTTCGAAGCGCTGCAAATACACCACCCCGCCGCCCTTTATCATCCTCGAGGACCCACCCGCATTCGAAGAAGCACCCGTCTTTCCCGCGCCGATTCGCCGTCTGAAGAGCTTGGGTGGCACTGCACGGAAACTACAACGGTCGTTTGGTGGGGCACTGGCCGTGGGTCGTGGTTATGTGACGGACCACTGCACCTCGTGGCAGGATCAGACGGCCGACTTCTACAGCAGCAATGAGGACTATCATGAGCTACCGCGGGGTGCGCCTCCCTTTTGCACAGCTACATGCAACAGTAAGTCTTTCAGTACCATCGAATGAACATTTGCTGATAATACACAGACAATTCGCTTGTGGCTGTCGGCGACGAGGACGGATGGGTTCATCTCCTTGATGCTGAAGACGAGACATCACCCGGCTTCAGCAAGGCCCACGTATCATGGCAGGCCCACACCAACGCCGTTATGGATGTTCAGTTCTCTTCTGATGATGCATACATTGCGACTGGTTCAGGTGATCAGACAGCGCAAATCATCGATGCTCGGACTCAGCAGTGTGTGAGCGTGCTCGCTCGGCACAAGTCATCTGTGAAGCAGGTGCGCTTCCAGCCAGGCGACGACAAGATTGTTGCAACGTCTAGTCGCGACGGCGCTGTGCAAATCTGGGATCTGAGGTGCAAGGGTGGGCAGATTAACATACACTCTGCGTGGGGTGAGGACGCACCCTACGCCAGCACAGTCAAGACATTCTCCGGAGCTCACGCCAGTAACAACGGATCGAAGGATGCTCCGAGCGCAACGAACTTGTCCACAGGCCAGAGCGAAACGTACAGCCGACGCAACGATATCTCAGTCACGGCGCTATCATTTTTGCCTGGAGGTCGTAGTCATTTGTTACTGACTGCTTCCGATGCGTCCACTTGCATCAAGCTTTGGGATATACGCGGCCGATACTCTCTAAGAAGTGCTGTCGAGCCATTGTCAACCACGAGACATCCGGAGTCGCACACTCGGCACCGACATTTCGCAATCAATTCGCTGACTCTCAGCGGCGATGCGGCTCGGATATATGCCCTCAGCAAGGACAACACTGTGTACGCCTACTCTACAAATCAACTGGTTCTAGGTAACGCTCCAGCCCTTTCCGAAGCGCTATCGTCGAGTGTGCCTCACTATCAAGTCGGCAAGCAAGGTCTCGGCCCACTCTACGGTTTCCGACACCGAAACTTCCATGCAGGATCCTTCTATGTCAAAGCATCACTCCGAAAGGCTTCAAGCGATCAGTCCGAGCTTCTCGCTGTTGGAAGTACTGATGGATGCCCGGTGTTATTCCCGACGGACGAAAAGCTCTTCAAACGCGAGATCGATCACCAGGACGAAGCAGATGATCTCCCGGAACCTTCGCACGTTACCCGTTCCTTCTCTCGTGCCTCGCGATCATCGATGGGAAGCAGACTCCCGAGCATGCTAGCAGATACCATTCCGATATACGAGCACGGTACACCCCTCATCAGAGGACACGATGCGGAAGTCACCAGTGTCTCGTGGACGCGGCAGGGCACATTAATCAGTGTTGGAGACGACTTCAGAGTACGAAGGTGGAAGCAAGGGAAAACAGCCCGAGAGCTACGGCTCAATGGCGAGGCTGAGGGTCGAAGATGGCAGTGCGGTTGGGCGGCGGTGGACGAAGGTTATGACGAGGACGAATAAACGTTGGATATACCACAGTGTGCTTCTAGTAAGGCGTTCAGGATATCTGGGGAGGCTCTCCTTGGCGGAGGATACGATATGGCGCACGAACTGTCATGAGTACGAGTAAGAGGTCTTATTATCAGGACTATCAATTGAAAAGCATATACTACCATTGCAACAATCTTGATGTTCCAGCAATTTACAAGGACTAACGCAGCCGATCCAGCTTGTGGATTGCCCTCCGCCAGCATCGTCGGTCACACGACGCACAAGCCTGTCAGACCTTCACGCGCGCTGCTTGTGCCCCTCATGGCATAAGACTCTCCTGCCTCCCCCTCTCTTTTCGCGTTCTCTCCCACCGCTTTCATCCAATCACACCTTACGATCATCCGCTCTTGGCATTCTCAGCCTTCCCACCGACGCACTGGCTTTTTGCCCTTTCGCAACACCCTGCAGCCCAATCTGCACGATGGACCAACCAGACGCCTTCCAATTCGAATACGACATCGACGAAGCGGTCAGCCTGTTTCTGGCGCAGCAGCCTGGCTCCAACGCATCCTGCATGGAGGACGACCCGGGGGACCGGTGAGTTTAAAAAAAAAGACAGGGGCTGACGAAGGGCAACAGTCAACCAATGGCACAACATACCTCAGGTCCAAACCACGAGGTGTTAACGCAGATGCCCAATGCCTCCGTCGGGCGACAGGTTGAGAGTCCAATCTTGCCAACCGAGTTCCCGAGTGCCTTGCAGCTTCCCTTCCACCAAGACCAGCCCTTTTTGGGACCATCTTGGAAAGAAGAGGCTCATCCAATCAACCCCACTCAGTCCTTAGCCATTGGTCAACATGTCAAGTTATCTGGGAACACAGCTTGCGCTCCGTCAAACTTGGACCCAAGTGCAAACTTTCAGTTCGTGAGCGGAGCGGTGGTCAAAGAAGACCGATCTGGAGCTTCAGGTCAGAAGAGGTAATCATGTTGTTTTGATGGTACCAATTATGCGTCTGACTCTCTTTAGGTCACTGGATGCAAAGTCTGGGTTCAAATGCGATTACCCAGGATGCAAGTATCGCGGCTCATTCACTCGAAAGTTTGAGCTTCAAAGGCATTCGTTGAAACATACAGAGAGGACAAAGTACCCATGTCCCATCCAGCTCTGCGCAGAGTCGTTCTACAGAACGGACAAACTTCGACTACATTTACGGCGATCGCACAAGGACGACGATCAAGCTTCTTGTCCGGTATCAGAATGTGGCACTCATGGTTTACCATGGATACTACTCAGAGTTCACATGCGAAACCATAGGTCTTATAAGATGGTTAAGGAAGAGATCATATCGATCGGTAATTTTAATACTGATGAACGCGGCTGTCCCGTCCAGTCATGCCAACAGAAGCATGTCACTGCGCAGTCCATGAGTCAACATCTTCAATCTCACGACTTCCAAGAGCGGACTGAAAACAAGAGATCAATACTCGAAGCCGGATACGATCCACTCTCGGCGAAAATCATCTGTCCAGTGTGTCAAACACAGTGGGTGACACATGAAGACTTCAAGAATCACGCTGAAAGCGTTCACATTGTGACGGACTTGGCTCATCTGCGAGAATTCCGAAACAGCTACAAATGGAGTGGAGACGTCTTCTGGAGGTATGAAGAATGCCCTTTTACAGAAGCTTGGCTACGGAAGTGCTGCGATAGCTTGACCGACCCGAAGCATTACTTGAACTTCCTGCATGATCCCGAAGATCTCCGTCCCTATCGGATCACGCTTCTCAAGCTCTTGCCTGAGCTGGGCGTTCACCCAGTTTTTGACGACATCGTGCCCAAGGAGGACCGATCTTTCTGGCGTCATGCATAGTTTGTACATTCAGATCTTGCTGTACAGATGCCGTACTATTCGCGTTGATAGAACCAGATTCTCCTGGTAGCACCTGGACTACACCAAAGCTGTACGAGACGTACACTTGGGCGCAACCTTATCGATGCTTCTAGCGGAACGTACTGCTGGAGAAGAATGGCTGGTACTTCTGGTGCGGTTCTTTACTCGTACTCAATTCTCTCTCATTTTTGCTTCCACCTCTCCGCTACCCATACTGCGGAACACGTTCGTTATGTTTACAGCACAAAGTACAGTGTGTTGATCTTTGGCGATCATCTCTTTGTAAACCGGTGTAAACTTCTTATGACTTGACGTTTTCGGTACCATTTTCTTTTCACGCTCGGTTGACTGCACACCGTTTCTTGGAAACACTCGTTACAATCATTAGACTTACACAATCCAATTTATGTATTTCTTCAGAAGATACGCAGCGCCCATTGTCAATACAAATGCAATGACAAATATGCTCTCAAATTTAAGTGTACAACCTCCTTCAAATCCTGAAAGGACATCTCGTGGATGGCTTCTGTGTTGCAGTTCGGAAACATCCTTCCCAACGCTGAGTTCGTCCTGCTCGCCCATATCAATGTCGAAAGACGTAATGAAATTGGCGATAATGAGAAGTATCTGACGTTTTGCAAAGGTCCTTCCTGGACATGCTCGAGACCCGCCGCTGTGCGGAATCCATGCCGTTTGCATACCTTCAGTACTGAAACTAGCTTCGACGCCAACTCCAGGTTTCTTGGTGTCACCCAGGTGCTCATGCTTGACGAGTTAAGAAGGCGATCGTCTCTTTGGTCCACTATACGAATCATTTGGATCGACAAGGAATCTTTCGGCCCAGAAGGAAGTGACGGGATGCTCTCCCTGGCGACCTTCGTTCCACACACTTGTGTCCATATGTGCGGTCGAGACGGGCACCAGGATGATATGGTTCTTGGGGAAGAGCCAGTCTCCCACATACAACTACTCTGGCTCATTGTATCTTGCAATGTAGGCTGTAACCCGTAGCCGAAGCGCTTCGGCGTAGATTGAGTGTAGAAGAGTTGTGGGCCAAGGACGGCTTCATCGAAGAAGTAAAGATGGTTATTCGATCTTGCGCAACATTAGGCTTCTTGATCGCGTTAAAGACTTCAGCTCTCGCTCGTGCAAGTCATTGAGGATCGCGGAATGTATCGTAAGGTACCGCGAAGGCCGAATTATAGCATAGGCATTCGACCTAGGCTGTGTTGGGATCGTCATTTAAGAAAAGAAAAATGTAAGAAAGACACATACCCAAAGATAGCTCCGAGATCTTCCGAAGCAATGCAATCTTAGTCGAAATCATTAATGAACACATTTTGTCGTTTTCTCATAAATTGGGAGTCCAATACGGATCATAGCGTCCATCTTCGGAGATTTTGGATATTCAAAGATCCCAGGCCCTTGCACCAAGCGAAGGCGAGAATAATCATCTGTGCAGGGGCTAGCATCAAGGATAATAACAGATGTCTGCACAGAGTACGTATTCTCGAATGCCGAACACGATTACTTGCAGCACCTGTGAGGTAGGCGGTAGGTGTGGGGGCGGTTTCACTAAACCAAAAGTGGAAAACCCTTGCGTGAATTAGTGACGGATTAATAGTTGTGAGCGGCTATATGTTTGTGTCATGCCGTCCTGGCCCCTCGTATTGGTTCTGCGCTACAGGGATCCTTTCGACGCGGAACGGCTCAGTTTCCGCCTCCAACTTCTTTTCCACCTCACTCACTTCAAGCTCGACACAATCGACACCATGTTGCTTCCCACAGAGCGCGCATCGATCGTGAGTACTGCCTTGCTGGCTATGGCCGCAATGGCACTACTCTATTTGTTCACGGCGGTTGTGGCTTCGCGCCGCTTCATGCTCAAGCTTCGCAAAGCTGGATTTGTTAGTATTCGCGATACCAAAAGCCATGCACGTTTGCTCATGTTCAATTTAGCCTATGCCCAAGTATAGCGCTGCCTTTGGCCACCTCCTCGTTCTCAAGGAGCATATGGACGATCTACCCATCGATTGTACCACGAACACCAGCTTCCTAAAGATTGCGAAGGAATTTCCGAACGGAATGTTCTACTTCGATCTCTGGCCGTTCACAAAACCTCTACTCATTGTCAATACCCCCTCGGCCGCAAATCAACTGGCTCAAGCTCCTCTTGACAAGCCGGAGAACCTAAATGATGTTTTCCTCCACCTGACGGGCGGTCCCAATCTTTTCACTATGAAGGAGGAGCCTTGGAAAATGTGGCGTGTTCTCTTCAACCGTGGGTTTAGCGCCAGCTACATGTTAGAGTTGGTCCCAGCAATCGTCAAGGAATCGCAAGTGTTTTGCGACCTCCTTCACGACCATGCTGAACGCGGTGTGATGTTTCAGCTCGAAAATCTCACCATAAAACTCACCATAGATGTGATTGGGGCAGTCTGTGTGTAGGTGCTTGAGCTTTGAAAACATCGGCCGCCACATCTAACATGATTATAGTGATAGTCGATGGATGTACCAGTTGCGCGACCATCCGATTGCTTCAGCACTACGCAAACAGATCGAGTGGACATCTTTTGGGTCCGAAATGAATCCTTTTAGTCGATACAACATGTTGCGTCCGCTGTTCCTATGGTACAACAACCGACGCCTGGGAAGCCTTATTCATGACGAAATCATGAAACGTTACAAAGAGCTAAAAAGTAGTTCTAAGGCAGGAGAGGTTTCTTCTGGGAATGCCTCGAGGTCGATTATTACGCTAGCTCTTCAAGAGTACTTGAAAGAGAACGACGTTAGCGTAGAGGCGACACCTAGCAAAGAATTTCTGGACATCGCCAGCGCGCAGCTTCGCCTTTTCCTTTTTGCCGGCCACGATACAACGAGCAGTGCGCTTATCTACTGCTATCACGCCCTTTCAATGCGACCGGAATCAATGAAACGTCTCCGCGCGGAACACGATGAAGTTTTCGGAGATATTTCTACAACAGCAGGTTCTATCACCGAAAGCCCACAACTCCTGAATCAGTTACCGTACACACTAGCGGTTATCAAGGAAGCTCTTCGATTATGGCCACCGGCTTCATGTATACGTGGTGGAAAGGCCGGTGTCAACATCGTTGACGACAACGGAATGTCTTTTCCCACAGAGGGTTGCTTCGTTTGGCAGATTGCGTTGCTGCTACAACGAAACCCAAAGTACTGGAAAGATGCTGATTCGTTCATACCTGAGCGGTGGTTAGTCGGGCCAGAGGATCCTTTGTATCCGATCAAGGGGACTTGGCGACCATTCGAATTTGGTCCCAGGAACTGTCTCGGACAAACTCTAGCTTTGACGGAGCTCAAGGTCGTTCTAGTCATGACAGCGAGGAAGTTCAACATTGCTCCGGCCTACGATCAGTGGGACCAAAGCCACAAAAGTAGTCGGACCAGGGTTGTTAAAGGTAACAGAGCGTATCAGGTTGAGGGAGGTGGTGGCGGAGCCCACCCTGCGGAGAGATATCCCTGCACGGTCGCACTCAGTGTATGAACAAGAGGGTATTTGGTGTCATCACAAAGGTGCATTGAATAGGACTTTTTGTTTGTAATCTTACATTATCGACCTGCCATGATGTTGGACGGTGGATGAGTCGCCATTCTACTGGGACATCACTGATAACGGGGCAAGTCACAGTCGATCGCGCAGACCCTCACCTAATAACCAGAAGAGACGCCTTTGGGTACCAAATCTTGGGTCTAGCTGATGTCAGACCCCAGTTAATATTACATTGCAACGCTCACTCGAAGCAAATAGTTGACTACAACTGGCTGAATTCCGCACCTGATTTAGCCGGAGCGGGCCAGAGTACTGCCCGCAGCGTGCATACTTTACCGCACAGTTGTTCGATCCACAAGATAGATCTTAAGCTTGTCATTAGTTTTGATCCCTCCCGATCCAGCAATCCTTGTTCGGGCTTTTATACGGGGATCGCATAGCCGATCTCAAGCTACTTCGGCGCGTATGGCTGCACGTCAATCAATCCCCACCGACACACGGGGACTTACGATTGCAATGGAAAGCCGACAAAGCATTCGAGATTTATTTTTATTGCCTGTCGTTGAAAATGCGATATTGCGGCGATAATACTCGAATCCTGGCCACACCACGACTGCGCCGTTCAGGGATGAATGGGGGCTGATATGACCCCGAGCCGCCCAGTGCGAATGCTGTTTCCGCCCATCCAGGCCGTCTTTGAGAGCCCCTCTTTCTATTGGAGCTTAGGAAATGACCGCATGATCCCATTCGATGATCCTCGTCCACCGCGAGAGTTCTCACCGCTTGTTCGACACTCCTGAAGTCTCTGGCTGGTGAAATGCATGGCATCTATCTCAACGCACAATTGCAGTTGAACTACCAAGGTCAGTTTGCTTTGTTCTGCTTAGGGCTGACAGCAATCTCACCCTCGTTTGTTATCAGGAATATCGCCAGCCTCAATGTCTAAGCAGTTTCTTAGAGAATACACGTGGAGAATACACGATACGGCAGAGCACGATTCTCATTTCCATGAATTGACAGTCAGTGAGACACTCCAATTTGCAGCTTCGTGTCGGAGACCGAGGCTTATTACAGCAGACAAAGGCGGTTGGGATCTGCTGCGAAGATAAGGTCCTCGTTGGCAGACGGGTAAGATTTACGAAGCAATGCGGTCCTTTTCGGTGCACATTGGCTCCTGAAGAATGATCTTGACAGGGGGCGTGGAATTATCTTCGTAGCGCTAGAGCGCGGCTAGTGTGGTTACAATGCTGAAGGCTATGAGATGTTGCAGCACTACTTCATAGTCATCGCGGTCACGGTTCGGTTGCAAGGCCGCAAGACCAAAGTAGACTGTCTTCTTAATGTGAGTGGTGTGGGCTGCTGAGGTATGGAGTATGTTGCGGAGTTGATCCCAGGCGTTGCTTGATATCCACGTGTTGAGAATCTGAGCGATGATCGCGCTCCATTGCGCCATGGAAAAGTTTGGAGCGTCCGGATAGCCTTGTGAGTCGGCGAGGCAGAAGCTCTCGATAACTGGAGGGTAGAGAATGAGTTCGTCCTTGGCCTGCTTGTCGCTATTATCTACAGGGTCGAGGTCGTGCAGAAGTTCGGTGCGCTCACTCCTGCATCCCCACTATCGAAGGTAGGATCGAGTTCCACCAAGCTGAGGTATAGCATACAAAACCGTCATCGGGACCCCCACTTTGCCAAACGTAGCGTTTGTGTCCGTCCATATCTTTTCGGAGTAGGAAAGGCGGGCTCGTTGGTGAGGATCTCGTCGCAGACTCGTGAGTAATGTTTCAGTCGCTCGTGGGTGTAAACAGGGCGGTTGCGGAGTATATCGACTTCAAGAAGATTGCAGGTTGACTGTGCGTTTTGCCAGGGCTCGGGCTGGTTGTATTGGTCGGTGCCCCAGTCTTGCAAAGCTTTTGGGCTCCAGCCCCTGGCGGCTTCGGCTTATGCTTTTGTTATAAGGCGTCAACGTGATGGCGACAGTATGCTACTGTTGTTGCTATTTATTGCTGTCAGAATGGATCAGGAAATGTTTGGTATCATTTTGGGTGATGCAATTTGTGTGAAGTATCTGTTGTGGTGAAAAGAGGGTGAAGTACTTTTGGGTAGCGATAATCATCATTATGGAGACAGACCAGGGAGATTGGGCTTGTGCCTCCGCTTGCAAACCATAGCTTCTGAATCGCGCGCAATTCTTGATGTCACACATCCAACTTCTGCTGGTCACGATCTCAAGCTTACTTTGTTGGAGACGTTACTGCCTCTCGTGCTAGTTATAGAATAAGGTCTCAAAAGCTATTTTGAGGCATAGGGTCTCATTCGAAGAAGATTATTTCCCAAACAGATGAGGGCGAGGGCACAACGTCGACGTATCACGATAGTCCAGTCTTATACTCAAAAATTGCTCGGCTTCTTCGCAAACATGGAAGGAATCGCCGTTATTAGCCACGCTGTGCTGCAGAGGTGATCCAGTTTCTGAGGTCACGGACATCTGTCATTCATTCAATTGGAGGTCGAATAGTTAGCCTTGTGTACACAGCTCCGGGTCTACACCCACATCGCTCGTTATTATCGTACTTTAGCAGAGAAAGCTCGATGATTCTGTAAGAAGCTAGGCTCAGGAGTCGGGTGAAAAGTGATACTTGATGAGGAAGGAAGGCACTGAGGATCTCCTGAGAAAGGGGAAGGCAAACCGCCGTCCGGAAGAGCAAAGTAGAATTATAGCACGGAGGGATACTGGGTACCGAGCCGCTCTACGAGCGAAATCACGACTTGCTTTGGCGACCTACCGGCCGTATTTGGCGAGTCCCCTTATGCTCCACGTGGGACTTGTATGGTAGGTTTATGTTTCCAATAGGACCTTGATGAATTCCAACCAAGGTAAATTTATAGACTTCGATGTTTCTTCAAAACCGTGTGAAAGTAACATCCGCTACACTCAAAGTAAGTAATCACTTCGTTTCACATGTCAAACCTTTGGACTGCACTTCTTCAAATCCAGAGCTACAGGCCGTTGAACATCCGACATTGGGTTGCTCATGTTCGCTTCGTCTAGTTACCAAACAAATCGCTGCTGGCATTGTCTCCGCGTTCGTCTAAGCAAACGAACCTCACCACTACTTAACATTCAAATTACGCACAATGTACAACGCTATCACCACCTGGCAGCTCATGTACAGGCGTACACGCACACAGACTCCATCGACACATCACCAACCCCCACACTGCAATCAGCGCCCGCCTGAAGGCCACAAATACCCCAAACGCTCTTCCTCACATCTCGCCACACCATCACCGAACTCCATACCGTAACGACACCAATATGTGCTCCATCCGAACCTACATCTACCCCAGTTGCGGCTGCGTCGCACACTTCGTACCGGGCATACGTCGCTGCCCTCAGTATGGGATCACTTGCAGTGGCCATTTGACGCTCATCATATTAGGAACTCAGGCGGGCTTCTGCAGGAGACATCCGGCGTTTGGGGAGCAGGATATTCAAAGTGCAAGTCCGAGCTCGAGTGAGTCAAGCAGGTCGAGGTGAGGAGCGGGTTGTGAGCGCTCGCAAAGGGGTGAGAGGATGGCGGGGACTCGAATTTGGCGTACGAGGCAGGATACTATTGCGCATGGCCTTGGTGTAAGCGAAGCAACTTTTGAGTGGAAGGAAATACGACTGGCGGCCTCTGGTAGAGAGCATTTGACTTGGAAATGACTTTCTAGTCGCAGGTAGAGGATCTTGAACCAGGTAATCTGAGAGACCTGTAATACACCTATTATTTTCGTGCTGTTTCATCCCGTATGGTCCAACATTCGTCCACGAAATAACTCGGAGTATCCGACGTAGGCCTCTAGCAGTGACTGGCGAGATAGACTGCGAAGCGAAATAAGCTTGATTACCAGCCAGTCACCAGCTTCTTTCCAGACATCTTCTGGATGCTCATTTGAGTTGGCTTTGTCGATTTGAAGGACATCTATTTCGCGATCAATTGAGAAAATAACCTTTCCCAGAGGACTTTGCGGGTTTCCTTGTGGGTATTGATGAAGCATACTTTGGTGCAGAACGATTGAATTCCCAGCGCAAGAACATAGAGATGAGCGATAGCCCGTGAGATATCGAATGCCACTGTAAGCAGGCATGTATCTTAATGACTGAGAGTGAGCGTATGCCAACGCAACCTTCTCTTTTCCAAGCATTGCCATGTTTCGCGTTAGTTTAGGGAGCGGAAACCTCCAGATGATCGTACGAGTACGCTCACACACTGGAACATCCATGTGCTTGTCGGAGATAGTGTTCGCATCCTTTGGCTGCTACCCCACCATGAACGCGTAGTCCCTGGACCCTTTCATTCCGAGCACGCCCACCTTCCCAACTAGGGTTAGATGCCGAACCGCCCTAGCCGCCGATCCCTACCCTCGAACGGCCTATCAAGGCAGCACATGTGCCTGACTCTGATAAACCCGAGCACGAGACGAATGAAACAACGTGGAGAGTCCGTTGTGGTGCAGCTATGTAGCGGTCAGTACCTTCCTTTTCCGTTGATGCTCCATGGCTCGCCCGAAGCCGAAGACTTTGGTGTGCTGGACGCTGAGTGAGACTACCCGAACTTTGCGAGAGAAGGGACTAATGAGATGCACAAATGGTAGGTGTGCCCTCAAGTTCGATCCTGAATGAATAGCAAGTAGCTGTAAGACGATGGTGGAGAGGGAGGGCGTGGGAGTAGGATGTATCAAGGGCTAGCCAGATAAGTAGCAACGAATCGACGAAAAGCAAAGCCGCGGTAAGCGGTCTCGGAGATAGAGTTAGAACTAGGTTACAGTTAGCGATATAGGTCTTGACTTGCATGCAGATTAATCTGTATGGTGCCTGATCGTCCAGGGTAGCGTGTAGATGTCGCGGAGTCGCCCGCGAGTACACAACCGATAGATGTGTATATAATCCAGTGCTATGGGACTGTTTCGACGGCAGACTGAACTTCCCAGGGATCAGTCCGCCCATCGCTGTGCGTCTGCCGATCACTCGTTCCGATCTTCTTCCTCGCCCATCATGAAGTTCTTCCCAGCCTTCCTTCTGGCCCTCGCGCCCTTTGCCCTCGCTCTACCCACTTCGCTCATCGACGCTCCTGTCGCTGAGGTCGATGAGATTGCTGAACGAGCATGCTACGTGACCTGCGGTTCCAATTGTTACACCAGCGCCCAGGTCACGGCGGCTCGAAATTCAGGTTACAACTACGTCAAGCAAGGAGGAACAGCAGGTGGCAGCTCGTACCCGCATGTGTACAATAACTACGAAGACTTTGACTTCCTCGTCTCTGGAACGTACTACGAGTTCCCTCTGAAAACGAGTGGCACGTACAGTGGCGGTAAGGCACCTCGTAGTCGTCTTGTCCGGGGAGAAAGACTAATGGAGTGAACAGGCAGCCCAGGAGCGGACCGAGTCGTCTTCAACCAGAACGGAGCGCGTGCTGGAGAGATCACTCATACCGGAGCGAGTGGAAACAACTTTGTGGCTTGTGCTGGGTGGTAAACGGTAGTCCAAGTACGAGAGAGGTGCATGATTCGCATCAGAGGGAGGTACCGGCCTGGATCAGATAGCAGTGCTTTATCTGTATTTGAATATCGGACATTGTTTTTGTAGCCCTACTTTGAGTCACACTTTCTGCATTGTACAGGTGTTCAATTGCCAACGGTATACGCCAGTCGTTGAGCAAGTTCGTGTCGGTATCAGACAAGTCAGCAGGACAGACAAATGTCCAGACTAGCCTGCAGCGGTCGTTGACGTGTGATACGATGGCATGTGGATGGTTCGGATAAAGAATCTCGGAAGGAAGGCGATGGACCCTGATGCTCGGCGCTAAGCCCAAACCAGCTAAGCCTCGGAATGACGTGAATGGCCCCTCCAGCCCAACTCAATTAAAAGATTGAATGTCTGGCTTTTCGCACGCCACGTCTTTCCGAATACACAGCAATGGCTTCCGCAACCGCTTCAGAGCTGCAGACGCCCTCGCAGCCCACTCCACAAGCCGCAAACACATCCGTCAGCACTCAGTTCCCGCCCATCAACATTGGCACGCGACGGTCTGCGCTCGCCCAGATCCAAGCTCGCGGCGTCGAACTGGCACTCAAGAAGGCGTACCCAGACCGGACGTACAATATCTGCCCAGTGTTGGCACAGGGAGACAAGGACAAAGTGACGCCATTGCAGCAATTGAGCCAAGGCGAGAATGCTAAGAGCTTGTGGACGGGCGAGCTGGAGGCTATGCTCGAGAGCGGCGAGCTGGACCTGATTGTGCACTGCTTAAAGGGTGCGTCCATACAGTTCCCATTACATGTCAAAGCTAACGACATCAAGACATGCCTACGCAGCTGCCGGACAACCTCGAACTCGGCGCCATTCTCGAGCGCGAAGACCCTCGCGATGCGCTTGTCATCTCTCCGCGGCTTTCAAAAGACACGCAAGTCTCCCAGCTTCCACCGGGCTCGGTCATTGGCACATCTTCAGTTCGACGCGCCGCCCAATTGCGACGGCTGTACCCACACTTAGAGTTCGCCGATCTTCGGGGCAACGTTGGGACACGGCTGGCAAAACTCGATGTCGAGGACTCGCAGTACGCAGCCATAGTACTAGCCGCTGCGGGGTTGAAGAGATTGGGAATGGACAACCGGATAACGCAGTATATGAGCAGCGACAATGGAGGCATGCTGCACGCAGTCGGACAAGGCGCTCTGGCTATAGAAGTTCGCAAGAATGACGAGGTTGTGAAAGGTCTTTTGGAGAAGATCAGGTGCGAGCGGTCGACACGTGCCAGTTCAGCTGAGCGTGCGCTTCTACGTGCTCTGGAGGGAGGCTGCAGTGTGCCTATAGGCGTAGAAACGTCATGGAGGGGTGGCAAAGGAGTCGCTACAGGAGCACAGCCTGCAAAGGACTACGATAAGCATGGAGCGGCACTGGAGGAACCCGAACCCGACATGGATGATCAAGAGCTGGTCATCAAGACAATAGTGGTAAGCGTCGATGGCAAGGAGTATGTTGAGTACGATACTGCTCGGAAGGTCAGGTCCGTTGAAGAGGCAGAGATCCTGGGAAGAGATGTTGCGAAAGTCCTTTTTGAGAAGGGAGCAGATAAGATTTTGAAGAAGATCAGCCAGGAGAAGCAATGGGGTGCGCAAAAGCAATTAGATGATAGAGCTGCAGGACTTCAAAAGTAGCGGCTCTGGCTCTGCAAGTATATCATACGATCGTTTGATGCAGGCATAGTTTCTATAGCACACCAAAAGTTTTCATCGTGAATTCTCCAGAATCGAGTGGACGTGTGGCAATTCTCATGCTAAAGTCGACGTGGGCGTGGCCATAGACCAAGTTCAGCGTCCAAAAAGCGCTACCCTGTATTAGGCTAGTTTCTCATATCGCGAGCTTACCTCGATCGCTTGACCATCACACCTCAACTCTGCAGCCGACGATCAGCTTCTTCCCTTCTTTTACTACAGCATCAGCATGTGATCAAGAGTACATTGGTCTCTTTGCATAGCTCGATGGAAGACATCGCCGACCGCATAGCGGACAAAGTGCAGGCTCTAAGTGACATCGAGCTCGCTATTCTGCTCTGTCTCATCACAGAACAACATTGCATTATCGAGACGGAAAAGGAGGCTCTCGATGATTTGGCCCAGGAGATACGGTTGGTGGGTACATATGATTGCAGCGGGGTCTTGCATGCTGATTCTTCGTAGATTGCTTCGAACGTCTTCGGGCTCACGTGGGCAGTACTCGAATGCAACGAGAACACGACTCTGGATGACTTCGGCACGGGTATCTTGGTGAACGATGATGCGGATGACTATTTCGGCAGTAAAATAGCACCCGCGAAGGGCGATGTACGTGCCGGATGATTTCTTTCGCCGAGGAACATGTTTTTTGCTAACGCAATTATAGACCATATCTCGGTCAGGATCCCCGCAAAAGCCCGAAAGACGGACGTCGAAATCGCCGAGAGCGTTCACGCCGTTGGATAGTCGCAGAATTGCCAACATCGTCGTTGCGAAGAACTTGAACAGAGCGAGCTCGCAGGTGCAAGTGCAGGCTCTGGAGGTTAGTCAACCCAGGGCACTCCGAGCACGATGATGGTTAACGCCTTAGTAGCTTATGCGCGGCAAAAGAAATTTCACACGAACTGCTGTGCATGCTGCACCGCGACCATTTTCATTCCTCGCTTTGAATGTTAGTGGGACGGCGCGATTAGCGACACATCTGGTATGGCTGAACATGCTGAACATGCTGAACATGTGAGTTCCCACTCTGACACACTGCAGAATGACCAGTTCTTCATCTCTCACAAGCATCAACAAGAGGATGGCCTACCAAACCTAGAGGAAATACAAGAGAAGGAAGTGGTGCTTGACGATGATGCTTCGACAGCATCGGTCGTTCGCTCGCCGCCCGCGACTGAGAAGCGAGATGGCACACTAGTGTTCTCAGCAGGCGTATGCATCTGCCCTATACTAAAGCGATCCGATGACTGATCAAATCCAGGATCTCACTGAGCTTACTGAGCTCACGGCGAAGGTCAAGATCGGCTCCGAAGTACGAGCCTATCTCCACAACATCGTGGTCTTTATGAGATTGCACCGAGCAGTCGCAGGTGGCATTTCAGCCATGGCAACACGCCACTTCAACACCTTGTCACAGTAAGCTTACTCTTGCTTTCATCCCAGAAAGACTCGGCGCACTTATCAAAACTAATACACATAGTGCTCTTGCTCCACTGCACGGCCTATCCTACATCACACCATCGTTGGTCGCTCTTGCGGCTAGGAAGATCTACCCGCATAGGATTGTTATAACAGCCCCAGAGAATGAGCGGAGTATGCAATGGGGAAGCTCTCTAGATGCTGTGAAAGCTGTGCTTGAGGGGGTCACGGTTGAGGATGTGATTGAGGAGGTGCTGCAGTCGGTGGAGGTGCCGTTGTAGTCTCAAAAGATTATGACAAAGAACACTATTCCAATTGCTTCATTGCTTGATCCTAGTGTCCACTTTGGTAAGTGATGAATAAATCATGCAAGAGGCTGATGTCATCTGTTGATGTAACTCCATTGGGCGGCGCGGGGCACAATGATGCCCCGCCGCGCGAGAGCAACCCGTTTTCTGGCGCACTGCCTTGCTCAACCTCAACACACCATTCTCTCAAGCAATTGCTTTTGTCTGGAGTCAGTACTCAGTACTCAAATTCACGCCTCACAGTCATGCCTACAGACTACTTCAACAATGCGGTGTCGGAAATTGAAGCAGCAAACGAGGTATTTCGAACCACGCGTTGTGCTTGTTCTGGCAGCTAACAGCCACTCTGAGGACGACCCTTTGGAACGCGATAACACCAGCGTGAATAGCGATGGCGACGGACAGCAAGCGATGGAGGTATGTCCCGCCAGATCCGTTCGTCTACGTGTCTAAATTCCGCGTGTTAGGTCCTCTTTGAACCGGGCGACATGTACCGCCGCAAATCCTCTCTCGTACCCTCTACCGCCGAACGTCCCCAAAACCGCCGCCGAAAAACGCAATGCTTCGTCCATACACTTCTCGAGAAACACGACGGCGTCGCTGAAGTAGACCACGACGCGTCTTATGAAGGCCTCGCGCAGGAGCGACGCATCGACAAAGACCCACACAGCCATGCTGAGCAGTCGCAACACTCGCGTCTCCTCACAAAAAAGCAGATTTCGGATATGGCATTTGGAATTCGGGAACTATCCAAGAAGCTGGCTCAGATCAGGATAAAGGTGCATGTGCGGAACATCTTCATCCTTGCGAAGGCTCACGACGAGACGTTGATCAAGCATACGCGGGAGACGACGGACTGGCTGTTGACAAAGGATTCGAGGTACAAGGTATACGTGGAGGAGACATTGGAGCACAACAAGTTGTTTAATGCGGAAGGTCTGCTGGAGAAGAACCCAGAGTACAAGGGCAGGCTGAGGTTTTGGACAAATGAACTGTGTGCAGAGAAGCCGCAATCTTTCGATATTGTATTAGCGGTATGGATCTCCAAACTCGCAATTGGTGTAGACGCTTACGCAAACAGTTGGGCGGCGACGGTACCGTTCTCTACGCCTCGTGGCTTTTCCAACGCATTGTTCCGCCCGTCGTCGCATTTTCTTTAGGCTCCCTCGGCTTCCTCACCAAATTCGACTACGGAGCATATCCCTTTACTCTCTCGCGCGCCTTCGAGGAAGGGATAACAGTCAGTCTGCGCCTTAGATTCGAAGCGACCATCATGCGCTCGCAGAACCGCGATGGCAACTCGCACGACCTCGTCGAAGAGCTCATAGGGGAGGAGAGCGAAGATCACTACACCCACAAACCAGATGGCACGCATAACATTCTGAACGAAGTGGTCGTGGACCGCGGTCCCAACCCCACAATGTCAAGCATTGAGTTGTTCGGTGACGACGAGCACTTTACGACGGTGCAGGCTGATGGTATCTGTGTATCCACTCCCACCGGCAGCACTGCCTACAACCTCGCTGCTGGCGGCTCCCTCTGCCACCCGGACAACCCCGTCATCCTCGTGACGGCCATTTGTGCGCACACCCTTTCCTTCCGCCCTATCATCTTGCCCGACACTATGGTGCTGCGGACGGGTGTGCCGTACGACGCTCGCACGAGCTCTTGGGCCAGCTTCGATGGGCGCGAGAGGGTGGAACTCAATCCGGGTGATTACGTGACGATTAGTGCATCGAGATTTCCTTTTCCGAGCGTGTTGCCGCTGGATCGGAAGAGCAAGGACTGGATTGATGGTATCAGTCGGACCTTGCACTGGAACTCGAGGGAGAGGCAGAAAGAGTTCAAGGAGTGGACCTGATGGAATTTTTATAGTTGGTCGATCCCATCATTAAGAAAATGATAGCGCACAAATGAAGAAATGTACGTACTTGCATCATGGAACAGATCATACTTTTTAAAGGAAATGATAGAAGCCATGGACGCCCGTTCCTGAAGCTACCCCGCCACGTTTCTTGCGGGGTAGCTCGCATGGCGATCGCACCAGCCGCGGCCCAATTCCGTCTTTGCCAACCTCCCCATGCTTGTTTTTCCTCCAGCACGTTTCTTCCCGTACTTCTCCATGAATAGCTGCAGTGATCATGTTCCGCAGGGTGCTCGCTCGTTCCAGAAAGCTGCCTTGCGCCCATCATAACGCACGACGAAGTATTCTTACGCAAGCTCATTGCATAGGTCCAACCGAGGTACGAAGCTTTTCTTCCAGTGAAGCTGCGTGCTGATGTCTGCTATAGCCTCCCCTGCTCGAGCAGACTGTACCGCAGCACTTTGCGAATATCGTTCAGCAATTCGGCGACCGCGATGCGTAATTTGTCCTCGAGTACCGAACCTTTGCAACCGTGCACTGATTTGTAGACAGCGTCATATCGCACCACCAAAATATACGCCTGACGTACGACAACCTTGACCGCGATTCCAATGCGCTGGCGAGAGGATTGGCCAAGCAGGGCGTGCGGAAGGGAGCAAGGGTCGCGGTGAGCTTGGGGAATAATGTCGAGTTTGCGACCGCTACGTACGCGCTGTTCAAGCTCGGAGCCATACTGGTAAGGAAGGCAGAATACAACACTGTATATAGGGTGATGCTGATACTGGAGCTAGGTTCCACTGAACCCGGCTTTCAACGCGCCTCAAGTGCTGAGTGCGCTGAACCACCTGGAAGCAAGCCACCTAATCATCGGTGCCGAAACGAACCTCCCGTACAAAACCCCTCGATCGAACGTCCCTCTTCTGCAATCACTGGTCCCGAATCTTTCAGGCTCAAAGCTAGAATCCCCAATCGCTCCCTCGCTGCGTTCTGTCGTTCTCGTGAACAACTCGGATGGGCGGATAGGCATAGATGAATACAGGAGTATCACTAGGTACTCTGATGTTCTGGAGGATGGGGGAGCTGGAAAGGCATTGGAAGACCAAGGTTTACTTCCGGACGAGATTGCGAATATCCAATTTACTAGTGGGACGACGAGTATGCCTAAGGCGGCGTGTTTGAGCCACAAGAGTATTTTGAATAATGGGAAGAGTATTGGGGATCGCATGGTTTTGACGGAGAGGGATGTGGTGTGTTGTCCACCGCCGTTATTTCAGTACGTCTTCCCTCAAACTTGCTCATAGTTTGAAACAATACTGACCACTACAACAGTTGCTTTGGATGTACGCCTCATCTAAACAACAACACCAGACTCGAGAATTCACTAACAATCACTCCAGGCATCCTAGGCTACATGGCAACAGCGACCCACGGCTCCGCCATCGTCTTCCCCGCCGAAGCCTTCAACCCCCTCGCCACCCTCCAAGCCGTCCGCGAACACGCATGCACAGCCCTCTACGGCGTCCCAACAATGTTCGTTGCCGAGCTCGAGCTCCTCGCAAACGGCACCGTCCCTTACGATGGCTTCTCGCAGCTACGAACAGGCATTGCGGCAGGCAGCTCGATTCCCTCCGAACTCATGCGCAAGCTACACAAGGTGCTCAACTTAACCGAGTTGACCATCTGCTATGGGATGACGGAGACGAGCCCAGTGTCGGCAATGACTACGACAGATGACCCTATGGACAAGAGGATCGACAGCGTAGGGAGGTTGTTACCGCATGTGCATGCAAAAGTCGTAGATCCGTCAGATCATTCCCGAACCCTGGCAATAAACGAACGCGGCGAGCTCGCCGTAAGCGGATACCTCGTCATGAGCGGCTACTACAACGACCCCGTCCGCACCGCCGAAGTTCTCGTCCCGGACGCCAACAACGTCCTCTGGATGCACACCGGCGACGAAGCGTCGATAGACTCCGACGGCTACGTTAAGATCACAGGCAGGATAAAAGACCTCATCATTCGCGGCGGCGAGAACATACACCCGCTCGAAGTAGAGAATTGTCTGTTTGGGCATGACAAGGTCAGGGAGGTTAGTGTGGTGGGGTTGCCGGATGAGAAGTTGGGGGAGTGTGTGGCGGCTTTTGTGGTCCGGCATAAGGGGGAGGAGAGGGAGTTGACGGTGGAGGAGGTGAGGTCGTGGGTGCGGGAGAGGTTGAGTCATCATTTGGGTAAGTCCGTCTTTGTGTCTTGAGGGAGGGAGAAGAGTGCTGACGCTTGTGATGCAGTGCCGAAGTATGTGTTTTGGATTGATACATATCCCAAGACGGCAAGTGGGAAGATTCAGAAGTTCAAGCTTAAAGAACTGGGTTTACAGATGGTGAGGGAGGGAAAAGGAGGCAAATAGCAAATATCGATTGCTTCGAGTGATCACCATTTGGTCCATCGTCCAAAGCTGGAGCGAGGTACAAGAAGCGTCGTGGAGCCCAGATGTTGGAACATCAATGTAGATCCAACGCACTGAGACCCCTCTGCATGATCTTTGCGATGTGCGACTTTGTACAAATCGACCCTACGATTTCTTCTATCCGCGTGACACTAACAAACGTTAGGTGTCGTGCATCCAGCTCCCAGCACGTCATGTACTTGTAACAGTGGTTACGGCATGGACCTTGACCCAATATGCAGCATAAAGGTGGAACAGGTATACGACCCACAAGGAGCAACTAGATAGTCAAGATGAGTAGAAGCTGTCTCTCAGTATGGAAAGAACCAAAGCGAACGACTCTCTAGGCAGACGCCGAACGGTGCGGACGAACGTGAGCCGGCCAGAGATGCGACATTGTCCGCATCCGACTTATCCTCTGGCGTTGCTAGGATCGCTGTCCGCAGGATGGTGGAACTCTCTGGATCGACACTGACCCGAGGTGGGGTTCGGGAAAAGGGCCGAACCGCATCAGTACGTCATGGAACTAGCTGGGTACTACAAGACCATTCCACGCCCAGCGGTGTCGAACTTTTGTTCGGAGAATTGGATCCCTCGCCGCAAGAAGTAACAATGGGCTCACCGAGCGCGCCGAATGGCATTGTGCTTTTCAGCTACCCGTCGTCCCCTTTCGGTAAGAGGGTGTCGTGGTACCTGCAACTGAGGGGTATTGGCTACGCTATATGTGTTAGTATTTCTACGTTGTGCACCTACCAAGTCTGAGTGTGACCAGGAACAACCCTCCATCATGCCGCGCCCTGATTTGGAGAAGCTAAGACTAAACTATCGCCGCATCCCCATCCTCACTGTTGGGCGCGACGTGTACCTTGATACCCGACTCATCCTTCGAAAACTAGAGGCGCAGTTTCCGGATGGAAAGCTGGGAAGCAACAAACCAGAAGACAAGTTTGTTGAGAAACTGCTGGAAAAGTGCATGATTGAAGGACCGGTCTTCGCTACAGCGGCAGGACTGGTGCCGACGAAGTTTGTCGGGGACCCCACGTTTGTGTATGATCGAAAGGGCTTTTGTGGCCGCGAATGGACAGCGGAAGCTCTGGACGAGGGTCGCCCTGAGTGCCTGGCGTACGTCAGGAACATGTTTGACATATTCGAAACCACCGTCTTGTCCGACGGGAGGGATTGGGTGCTGAACACCCCGAAGCCGTCCTTGGCGGACATCGAAGGTGCGTGTCATCCTTTCGAACGGCACATCTTCTCTCTCTACTGTCGGAGCTACGGGCCCGGTGACGGCCCTTCTATCCTATCGGCGTACCGGCGAGCCTTGCATGCTGAGCGAGTGCGTCAGTCTCGGAAGACGTCCAGACACGGAGCCCAAGGCAGCAGTGTCGTCTTCGTAACCGAGCTAATCCCAACCAGCAATCTGGCCTCTCGACTGGCTTGTCAGTCTAGAGGGATCCATGCCTTCTCATGTCGTGTCCCCGCGGCGCTTCCCGAAGGTGTACGCTTGGATCTCGCGATTTCAGGCAGCTCTCGAAGAGGCAGGATCGTCGGCGCCCAAGACGGTGCAATTGAACGGAAATGAAGCATTGGACTTCATCACCAGCTCCAGCCTGGAGGAGCATCAGGGCGACGTAGACAGCGATGATCCGCTCGGCCTGCAAAAGGGCACGGAGGTGGAGCTGTATCCCACAGACTGGGGCTCCGAGCATCGTGACACGGGCCAGCTGGTCGCATTGACGCAGGACGAGGTGACGGTGGCAGCGAGGAGCAAAGACGCTACAGAGTTGCGCATTCACGCACCGCGAACGGGCTTTAGGGTTACAGAGATTGGCAGGAGCGCGGCGGTCGGAAGCAGCACTAAGGTGTAATATATCTGCAAGTGTGGCCAGGGCGAGTAACGTCGGGTTGCGCAAGACGTGTGCAGCATCGAGCGGCGGAATGCAGGTGGTGCTACACGGCACCACGTGCTCGGGCTCTGGGTGTGCCTGACAAAGACGGGCTCGACGACCAAGGCATGTCGTCTGGCCGGGGAATTTTCACGAAGGTCGCTGCAGGCGGGCCATGCCAATTAGCTGGCAGGGGCCACGCTCTGGGGCGTCACTGGCGAGCGGCGAGCGGCAGCATGCTTCGGGTGGATGCGGCGGCGGTCTGGTCGCTGCAGGTGTTCGAGGATGGGGCCTGCGCGAGCGAGGCCAATGGCGGCCTACTGCGTGCTATTTCTTATATGGGCCCATGGCTATGCGAAATGCTCTGCTCGACCTTTGCACGGCATGCAGCTGTGCCCAAGTCGGCGCATCGAGGAGCTAGCTCGTCGGCCGGGCTGCGTGGGCGCAGACTCTGCGGCGCGCGGTTCGCTGGAGTCGGTGTGCGAGGCGGAAGGCTGGGGTTGGACTGGTCTGATGAGATGCGATGCTGAGCGCAGAGTGCAGAGTGCAGAGCGCAGAGCGTAGAGCGTAGAGCGTCGAGGCGGAGGGTGGCCGGCCAGATAATGTGAGAGCTCGCGGCGCCCTCGCGGCTGCCAATCGAGTACGGGCAGGCAGGCGCGACCGGTGGACGGGCAGGCAGGCGCGAGTGGCTGGGCATGACTACTCTGGGCAGCAGCGATGGTGCCCAATGCCCAACTCGCGCCACTCGAGACGACCGTCTCCACTGTTCATCGACAGCTGGGCCATGGGAAGACACCCAAGCGTGCAATGGTTTCCTCGTCTGCGCTGTCCGTCAAATACGGCCCCGGCCGCCGCCCAGTCGCTGTTGCTCTCTCCTCTCTCCCACTGTCCACTGCCCAGTCCACTGTCCACCGTCTTCCTCCTTTGCCGTTCCGTCATCTCGTCCCCGCATCACGAGCGCGCAGAGACGACAACGACGACGACAACGACGACGACGACGACGACTACGACGTCGCCGCCATCATCTGCACAGTGTGTGACTGCTGCCCGACCGCTTGACGTGCAGCCCCGTCATCCAATCGCCGCCCCCGCACCTGCAGGCGGCCTCCACCCCCGCTGACTTTGCTCGTCTTCGTAAAGAGCCGCACACCCTCTCGCCGCGGTCCCAGCAGGTATCTTTCCTGTCGCCCGCGCCGCCCATCTCTGTTGGGAACCCGCCGCGCCGCTCCCGCGCTCTCGTCAGTTGTGACTTGCCGGGTACCTGTCGCGTCTGGCAGCTGAAAGTACCCTCTCCACTCCCTGGTCCCCTCGGTATCCCCAAACAGCTCGCCGCCACCGTCACGCCTACCAGGCTCCCCCGTGTCCACTGGTGCTGCTCAAAGTGCCGTATATTGGTCAGGCCCCCGCATCTGCCTCTTTCTGCTGCCACTGCTCTTGTTCTGGAAAACCTTCCAGCCGACATCCATCCCGCGGACCACTTTGGAGCCTGCATTTTCCATCCGCGCTGACGGTTTCGGTCCTGGAGCGTTATCTGGAGCCTAGAGCCCCTCCTTGTCCCGTACTAGCTCGTGTTGCTTGGCCCCTCCCGACACTGACATCAGTGTCGTCGTTTCCTTTCCTCTACCTCGTCACACTTTAGTTTCTGCTCACCATGTCGCGGAGTAACCAGTGGTTCGTGCCCGGCGAAGGCATCGCTCGCGAAGTCATCACCGCCGACATCCAGCGCTATTTGGGCCCCGATGCCCTCGTCAGGCCAGGCGCAGGCACCGGCGACTTCGAGGTTCGCCGTTCCCTCCTCTGTCGAGTGAGCGCAGACCACACGTCTAACGACCAAGCAGGGCCGTCCAGGCTACTGGATAACGGCTTATCGAACTCTGACAACGGTACGTTTGCGAGATGCGCGACCTACGAGATACCGAGCTTGGGCACCCGGCTGACGACGTGCACAGCAAATGATCCAGGACTTGAAATTGGACTCGCAGCGATGGGCAGCGGAAAAGGACCGCGACCAGCGAGGACATGGAAGCGGAGGTAGTCCTTCTTTCGTCCGAGATACGAAGGTATCGAGACAGCCTGACACGTCTTTAGTTGCATATCAGGATTCGAGAACCCATGCCTCCCGGCAGCATTATGGGCCCACTGAAACGTCCAAAGCACCGTCGTACTCTACATCGCCGTATGGCGCAGCGGAATCACCGCATAATTACACTACCACCCCAACAGCGGCATACGCCACTCATCCGACATATCAGGCTACTCCAAGTCACTCCGCGCACACCCAACCTAGGACCGTGGATCCCTATGCTAACTACGGCCAGCAGCCCGGTAGTGCTAGAGATTACCAAGGTTATTCCGCGACGGCTCCGTCTTATTCCTCTTACCCTGCACAGGCTCCCCAGGATCCATATGGTCGCCCACCTGCAGCCCCTGCATACGCAGCTCCAAGGTATTTTGGCTACTTTGACGAAGACTTTTTGGTATATCGCTAAGCCCAGTAGTGCTGCCGCTCCAGGCTACTACGTTGCCTCGGATGGTCGTCGTAAGTGGCTTTCGCTTGGCTCGCCCCGTGCCGTACTAACCACTGCTACCCCAGAATATCCGCTCTCGCAACAGCCGCAGCAGCCACCGCAACCGCCGCAGGCTGGTCGCCGAAGAGGTAATTGATTCCTGGACCGAGTGTGCAGGAAGCCGTTCCCATCCCGTCCATGGAGGTAGAATTTCCATGACCGCCAGGTATTCCCGTTTATTCCTCCGTCATTCTACTGTGTCTGGAGATACCCATTGCACTTCCGCAACCTGTGTCTGGAGTTTGACCATCCCGTTGTTTCATTTTACTTGCTCGCATGCCGAAGATTCTTTTATCCACTGAAAAAGGCCATGGGTAGATGGAGTTCCGTTCTGCAAGCCAGACAGGAGTTCGCCAGGATGTGCCAGGATATTTGCCACCTTATATCATTAATGTACGCTTTCCGGACAGCGTTTCCTACCAAACGGATCACCCGTTTCCAGGATTACAGATTGCCATCTTCGCAAGGAAAGCTTGTTTCCGGGAACCAAAGCGGACTTGTCACATGGATCGGCCATCCCCAGAGGACCGCCACCTAGCGCGGGCTTGCTGGACCGGATATGAACGCGGCCGTTTATTCCTTTCAAAACTCGAGTCTCGTACTACTTTCGGTTTCGCTCTCTTTTCTTTCTACTGAAGCGATTCACTTTCGACTGCATCAGCGGTAGCGGAGCGCATTCGCGGTGTTCACATGTATATACCTTGTCGTTTACGTTTACCACGCTGAGGATTATTTTATGACCGGGATGGCCATCTGATGTTTGCATAGCGAGCGAGATGGCGAACGGCCAGAATCAGATTGCCTAATCACGTACCTGCCACGCGCGCGAAGTTCCCTCCACGGCTTGATTTCCTTGCGCCTCGCTTCCAGATAAGGGATCCCAGCTTCCGTTGCTCCAGGCAGCCTGATGCCCAATCTTCAATCTCGACTCCCAACCATATATGAAGCAGAATTTTCTGTTCTTTTCAGCCGCAGGTTATCTCTTTCGAAACTTTCGCCAATGCCTCGTGCCATTGCTCACCCCACACCGGGACGAGGGATGACATCCCACTACGCCCACTTTTTCCTTCCGCGGATTCATCAATCCCATAAGCACCATCTCAATCTGCATGGACCAATGCGTACACACTATGTCGTCCGCATACAGCTATACTCAGACAAGGGTGTTGCGGCCACAGAATCGGTACCGTGAAAGCGTTAATTGACGCATCTTCGCATGCACGACCCACCACCTCTTTATTCGTCCGACGCAGACTGCGATGACTTGCATGAGGTGATGCGAAGGACACGTATGGCTTGTGCGACTATTCACGTGGACCGAATCGCACATTCATCCGACGTTTGCAACACCCACACAACGTTCTGCACATCATTGAGTCCATATTTAATGCGCATCACGTCTACCGATCTGTCATGCAACCCCTCGTCAGTCAAGCGTCACAACGTTCTTCAAGGAAGCTTGATCTACGCGCCACGCTATAGCACAGTGTCGATCCGCCATTTCCACCAAATAGTGGCGGTAATCTAGCGGTCCCTCGATAGTATCGGCGTTTTTCACCTGCGACGTCCCGATGCTCCGGCACGGTGCTTAGCGAAGCATCGGCGACGGGGAGATGGGCATGCTCGGTTGATCGGCCGCGTGGAATTGGATTGGTCGGGCGAGGGTTCCGTTCGGGCCGCTATCCTAGTGCATGGCAGTCAAGGGTGCTGAGGTTTTTTTGGGCGCAGTCGAGCGTTGTTGGGAATGCGGTGGCTGCTCGAGTAAAATTCAGTTACTAGGGTGTTGATGTGGGGGTCGGTACAAAGGCCGACTGGGGTGGGTGGGGTGCTTGAAGAGTGCGCTGGTCATGGAAGAGGTGTATCGTCAAGGGAACGGGTATGGGATTGTATGTGCTTGTGGGGAGAGAGAGTCTGTGTGTGATACCTTTCTCACTGCGAGCGTCCGATTAATTACCATGGGTGGTCCTTCCGTGCCACAGCTATCGATGGGATCGGTAGCTGTCATGTCTCCTAAGGAGCAGGACTACGAGAAACACAACCGTGATTGATTCGGTGTAGGCAAGGTATACACGTCCTTCGCACTGCGAAATCCATGTAAAAAGTCGAAGGACTTGCCTCTAGACCGCGTCAGGAAGCGAGACAATTAGATCTCTGTGTGAGACAACAAGTATCACTAAAAAATATCACTCTGGACGAGCTTTCTTGACCTTTGACCAACACCAGTCATCTATCTCCATGCTCTGGACACGCCCTCCCTTCCACCCTCCTTCATCATCCTTCCCGTTCAAATAACCTCGCCACGTCTCAGCACAACCACCCATTTACCCACTCACTTCTCTTTTTCATCCCTTCCTCTCTTTCCATACAGCTCCTCCTGCTTCCCTTGATTCTTCTTGCCCTCAATTCGATCCAGCGCGTCTTCGATCAGACCAATGTGTCCGCGCAGAGTGCCTGATCGAGGTGGCATGAAGTCAGCATACTTTACTTGCGGTAGAGCGGTTCCGGTAGCTGCGGTGGGTTTGAAAGGCTTGGAAAGTACTCCATACCTTCTATTTCATCAAGACGCGCCTCTTGCTCTTCTAGGTTGTAGTTTATACGGGAGCGGAGATAGAGAGTTGATGTGGCAATGGCGAAGACGTTGAGGGTGGTGGGGAGTAGGTAGCGGATTCTTTGAGACATCTTGGAGTTGGTGGAAATATGGAAAGAATGAAGATGATGGTTGAGTGGACTTATGGTAAAGTACTACCTCGATGCTTTGAACGCTTCGGGGATCGATGACGACATTAAGGCTATCGAAAGAGAAGTGTTAAGAGAAGACCCGATACTTGGCTCTCGAGTACATCTGGAATACTAAGGTCACAGTTCATTGGGCGCAAAGCGTACTTCGAATGTTTCAAGAACGTGCTCGGAAGCTGGATGCACATATTCTCAAATAGGCATAGCGCGATCGTAAAGATGAATGACGCGCATGCACGGGATCTCGGGAAGACGCGACTGAGATCCTAGCGTCAACACCACGATTCAGCACCAAGTCCAGTACGCGGGGAAACACGTCCTTACGCGCCCTCTTCGACATCCAGACAACCTTCACAATGCCATAAACCCGCCCGTCACCGGGATGTCCTCACCAACCGCCTTCCTCGCCTCCTCCCCCCTCTCAATCACAACCACCCGCCGCACCCCGAAATCGCGCTTCACACACAAGCAACTCCACCAGCTCAAATCCTACAGCACGCAAACACCCCTCCGAGTCATCGCGCATGTCGATCTCGACGCGTTCTACGCGCAATGCGAAACTGTGCGTCTCGGTATCGATCCGACGAAACCGCTCGCAGTACAACAATGGCAGGGCCTCATCGCTATAAATTATCCTGCGAGGGAATTTGGATTGAGTCGGCATGTGACGAGTACAGAGGCGCTGAAGGTGTGTCCGGAGTTGATACTACAGCATGTAGCGACGTGGCAGGAGGGCGATGAGAAGTGGGCGTATCATGAGGAGGCTTTTAAACATATTGCTACGCACAAGGTGTCGCTGGATCCGTACCGGTTGCAGAGTCGCAGGATTTTGAAGTGTATCAAGGACGCGTTGCCGGAGAAAGAGCAGAGGGTTGAGAAGGCGAGTATAGATGAGGTGTTCATGGATCTCAGTGCGCAGGTGTATAATATACTGCTGGAACGGTATCCTGAGTTGAGGGGTCCGCCGCCATACGACGATCCGAGCGAGTACCTGCCCAAAGTGCCGACGACAGTTTTGGATTGGAAGGCTGATGCATTGGTGGACATTGGAGAAGAGGGCGGAGAGGAGAAGGATCCGGATTGGGATGATGTGTGCATGGTAATCGCATCGGAGATTGTGCGCGATGTACGGGCGCGGGTCAAAGAAGAGTTGGGGTATACATGCTCTGGAGGTATCTCACGGAATAAGATGATTGCGAAGCTCGGCTCAGGGCACAAGAAACCAAATCAGCAGACCGTCATCCGGAATCGCGCGATTGGCAACTTCTTAGGGGATATGAAGTTCACCAAAATACGCATGCTCGGAGGGAAACTAGGCGATGAGGCGGTCGCCATGTTTGGTACAGACAAGGTCAAAGAGCTACTCGAGCAACCGCTCGAGCAGCTAAAGAGACTAGGCGACGACACAGGATCCTGGCTGTACAACACCATTCGCGGCGAAGACCATAGCGAAGTCAATCCCCGCACACAGATCAAAAGCATGCTTTCGGCGAAATCTTTCCGACCGGCCATCCATACCTTCGAGCAAGGCGTCCGCTGGCTACGCATCTTCGTCGCTGATATCTTCTCTCGATGCGTCGAAGAAGGTGTACTAGAGAACAAGCGCAGACCGCGAACCATCAATCTCCACCACCGCCAGGGCGCACAAACACGAAGTCGATCAAGTCCCATACCACAAGGCAAGCCCTTATCGGAAGCCATGCTGTTCGATCTAGCAAAGAACCTCCTCGCACAAGTCGTTGTAGATGGACGTGCATGGCCTTGCTCAAATCTCTCACTTAGCGTCGCTGGTTTCGAAGACGGTGTGACGAACAACAGAGGTATCGGTGGGTTCCTGGTACGAGGCGAAGAAGCAAAGGCGATGATGTCGACCGGTCGATCGAGTATGAGTGGTGGCGAACCACCAGCAAAGCGAAGGCGGACAAAGGGGAATATCAAGAACTTCTTTGGGCCGCCGAGTGAGAAGAAGAAGGACTTCGATGCCGCAAGGGCTGTGTTGATGGCGCGTCAAGAGTCTTCAAGAGAAGAAGAAGAGGTTGACGACGAAGACATGGAAGGAGAGCACAGCGATGATTTTGGGGCCCCTCCAAATGAAGATTCAGAAGAGAGGCCTACAACGCCGCCGCCGCCGCCACATCGTCACGACTCCACCGAGAACGTCTACATAGCCAGCACACCACCCTCAGCACAACCCGGACCATTAGATCTCCAACCTTCCCATCCACCTCCAGACGTCTTACCACATCAAAAGCCACCTGCTCTACAGCAAAAGACAATAGATACATACTTCTGCGACAAATGCAACATGCACTTACCCACCACCGAAAAGCCTGAACACGACGACTACCACTTTGCCATTGACCTGTCCAAGGAGATGAGGCAGGAAGATCGAATTGCACCTGCACCTGCGGCTGCGCCAATACCTGCAGGTCATCACAAAACACCAGTGGCAAGTAAACCTTCAAGGGGGCGAGGGCGACCGCCGGGTGGCGGCCGAGGCGCTGAAAAGGGACAGGCGAAGCTAGCGTTTGGGCGGCAGAGCTGATGGTCGAAGGGGTTGTAGTTTGGACAGTGCTTGTTTATAATTATGCAGTTCGTACAAATCCTGCCGTCACCCAGGCACAATCGCAACTTTATGTAGATACCATTCCTTACTCAACCCGTTAACGCGCTTCAACACATTTTTCGGCAAGCTAGTTGGTAGAGAGGGAGCGCACGATTTTCCACCCGTCAAATCCAGCTTTACGGTGTTCTTCAAGCTGTTCCACCAACGTATCTGTGCCGAGATTGACGCATACTTCGTTGAACAGTCGTAGCTTTACTGAGCTGAGGCTGTGGTGAGAAGTAGCTAACGCTGCTCTGCCACGGGATAGACACCACGCGCGACCAGCCCTTGATTCTTTAAAGACGACAACTCTTGCAATTGCTCGAGGTCACTTCTTGGTGAAGCCAGTAGTGCTCCTATTTCTCGTGACTCCGAAACTCGATTTGGATCCGCTGGTAGATGGCTGCCTACAGGCAGTCACGGATATTGTAGGTCCGTGAACCTTGTAGTCGAATAGTATCCGGCTCGCAAGTGACCTGTTGAGGAAGAGAAGATCCGCGATTAACGGGAAATAGCGTGCTTGTTCGACAACTGTGCCTTTTTCGAGGAGATGTCGTAAAGTGCCTGGGTGCGTAAACAGCGATGCCTTATTATATTCACTCTAGCTGCGGAGTGGTTACCGAGAATTCAAGGCGGGTTAGACGCAGGCGGCTACTCACTCTTTAGAGGACCGTCAACGCCCGAGACACGACAATCAACAGTTAGCAGGCCCCAGATTCACCCACGTCGCTTCGTGTAATCATACACCGCTCCCACTCCGCACTCATCCCTGGGAAACACCCCCTGAGAACTGAACTCCACAAAGATCCCGCAGCTGGCAACCAACAGATCCGCAAAACCACATGACCTACTCTTCAAACACAACCTTCTTTCCCTCAAATATCTCACAAGCCTTCTCAGCCCCCTTGCTCCTAATCCTCTTCGTGCTCGCCTTCCACGCCGCCGAATCACGCCTCTCCATCGGACAAACCGAGTCGTTCTTGGGATGCCGCTCCTCGCAATACCAGCACTTCCTCGGTCTCCACCGCTTTTTCTTGCCCCCCTTCGCTTTCACCACCACCTTCACCTCCTTGCCTTTCTTCCGCTTGGCACTCGTCCACCACGGATTCAAGCTCGCGGCGGCCCATTGCGCGACTTCAAATTCAGATATGGTGTTGGCAATGTCCGGCCTCGTCGTTTGGAGGTAAGTTTGCTCCCAGAGTTGACGGATGTACACCATATTGATACGAATCGCGGGACAGATGCAACTCAGCTCGCCGACCGTACGACCAATCCTGAGCGCCGTCGCTTGCAGTGTCGAATTGGCAACATCCCTCTCCGTCAAACACTTCTCCAAGATGTCAACCCGAATCTCCGTGGGCAAACCTAGGAGATGCGCACTCGGATACTGACGAGACTCATACCGAAACGAAGGATCGCTAATCCAAGGCATACGGATCCGTTTGTCGCGCTCACGACGGAGCTTCTTCCGGGCTGAGTCCTTCAAGGTCCGCACTCCGGCCGTTTGAATGAAGAGTTGAAAGCTGTGGTCTGCTTGGGCGCGTCGCTTGCGTGCTCGGTAGTTCTTGCGGTTTTTGAGCGTGTTTTTGCCGTGGCTGGGGGCGAAGCTGTTCATGGTGGACCTGTGGAGAGTGGTGAGTGAGGGTGTGGTTGGGTGGGTCTGGTTATTGGAGAGATGGGAACGGGGAGGGTGGGGAGGACGAGGTAGGTGAGAGGGACGTTCTGGACAGCGACTTGCGTAAGACTGCGGGACGGAGGGATGTCGGAATGGAGTGGAGTGACGTTGCTTGAGCCATGGAGCATTTGGGTGGGGAGCGTGCTAGGCCTCGCTTATCGTCGATCTCCCGTCGTTGCAGGAACCCGTAACTGTGGACAGCAAGGCGCAGATCGAACGTTACCAACGGCTGCCGCTGTGGGTCGTGTTGGTTCCGGTAGCTTTCCAGACTATCACTGGTTTCTGCCCTGCTCATGCTTTGGTCTATCCATCATTGCAATGTTTGGACACATTATCTTGACATGTACGTGATGAATGAACGACTACCATGCTGATCACACGGCAACGGCGCATTTTTCATACTGCATTTGTTCACATTCAATGACATCTAGCTACCTGCTCAACAGCCTAGCTTCCCATAACCAAGGCCATCCACTCTGCCCGAGAATCCCCAAGAACGGAGCCCCATCCCCCCCCTACCACGGAAAATCCTCCCCCTCCATCTCCACAACCGACGTCTTCCCCGTGGGAATGAATCGTCCAGAATGCTCCTTCTTGGTCGCCGCATCAATTAGCCTAACCGTCTCCACAATAGTAGGCTCGACCTCATCGAACGCCTTCTCAAATCCATGCGCCTGCGCACCCGCATTCCCCATATCCGTCTGCACGAACCCCGGATCCACGACAAACGCCGTAATGCGCGGATGCTCAAAGTGAATGCGACGCACGAAGTGGTGCGCCAGAGCTTTGGAGGCGCCGTACACGCTCAAGGGATACATCGCACGACGCTCCATTCCACCAGTGCTACCCAGCGGACTTCCGATGGCGATGAACTTTGGGTTGGGGGACTTGTCCAGCAGGGAGACGGTGGCTTGGAAGAGGGCGAGTGGGCCGTATGCGTTGGTCTCAATGTGGTGGGTGAGATCTTTGAGTTGGACTTGGGCGATTGGGCCGGCGGCCTGGCATATGCCTGCGTTGGAAACGACGACGTCCAAGGTTTCGATGCCGTGGTCTTGAGTGAGCGTCTTTGTGAGCTTGGCGGGGTCGAACTCGGTGCTATCGAGGGAGAGGACGATGAGCTTGCTGTTGGAGCCCGTGGAGAGGGAGGAGAGACTTTTGGCTGTCGAGTGCGCGGGATCGCGCACTGTGGCGATGACGGTTACGTTGTCTCGCGACAGGTACTTCTCGACTGCAGCACGGCCGAGGCCGCGGTTTGCGCCGGTGATGAGGTAGGTGGTGGACATGGTGAGGTGCAAGGAAGGTTGCTGGATGGGCAGTGAGCAAGATGGCGAGTGTGATGTTAATTGTAAAGGAGCGAAAGTCGCCGGTTTAATAGACTTTGATCAGCGAGAGCGGAACGTTCTGGTATCCATCTATTGCGTGTCATAATGACTTGCAGCGGCCCTCAATATCTTTCGCTGACAAAAGGAAAGCCGACAAAAGCGTGCGGAGATGGTGCACGATGTTGCGGAGATGGTGTACGATGTTGCGGAGTCGGCCGCTGAAGTTTCGGAGATGGTACATTACTGCGGAGATGGCTGACATATTGATCGCCATCCACTTGCGGACCTCTGGATAACCGGAGCCAACTTAGCAAGAGTATGGTACGCAATAGCAATGCCGGAGTAAGGATAAGTTTTCTTAGTAGTCTTTCATGCTTTGCAAATAATCAACCAAATATGGTAGAAAGAATACATCCGCTATGCGATAACACCTAAATTCAAAAATGGCAACGCAGCGTCAACGCCCAAATGTGATAACAATAGGTAAAGAATTCTGCTACACGCTTAAAATGCTTCGCTAATCCCTCATGCATATGCTCGCTCTACTGTTCGCACAGCTAAAGTCAATCCAGTCTCCCCAGCCGATCGTTCTTTTTACGCAGCTTCGCAGTCTATTTCCCTTCTGCGTCATTGCTCGAAGAACGATAAATCTTCCTATCTCGGCCCTGGCCGGCGTCGTCATGACTGCAACGATGATGACCGCGCTCTGTATCTCGATGTCTCTCACTTCGTCCATTAACATGGACAATCCGCTGTTTCTTATTGTCGTCTTCGGTTTCTTTCTTCATCTTAGGCCTGACAGATACAATAAGCACAAGATTGGATATTGCAAAAACTTGGTGCTCGGATCTTGTCATCTACCTGCCATCCTCAATCATCCGCGGTCGATCCCGCTCACGCTCGCGTTCGCGTTCACGGCCGGCATCGTCCGTGTCGTCATCGTCGTAGTCCCGACGCCCCCTTCTATCTTCTTCATCACGATGGCTGCGACGGGTTCGTCGGTCACGGTCTCGGTGGTCGCGCTCGTCGTAAGGCTCATCAACATCTTCCTCTGATCGAAGTTAGCGTCAAAGACCAGGGTTAGAGTAAGAATACGACATACCTCTAGTCTCGCGAATCTCCTTGGTGCGGTCAGCCAGCTTTTGGATTTCCTGTTTGGTAAGGACCCTCAACACAATGACACAGTCCAGTCGCTCTTCGAAACGCTCCTTGGCTTCTTCGAGGGCTTGCGGGTTGACGAGCTTGCGGTCGATCTTGGTCCATCGCGCGTTAGGTGGGATATCCTTGCCCTTCATTTGGCTCTTATGCGGTGCAACCCCTTCGCGTATTGGCTCGGGGTCCTCTGGAAACTTTGCTGTCGGCCTGCGAAGAATACCCCTAGGTGCAGGTAGGGGGTCCCTGGGCGGGGAAACGATCTGAACTGCCTTGCTAGGTTCCTCCCTATCCATGGAGTCGGGCTCTTGTACCATGTTTGCATCCAACATCTGAGATGTGTGGTCATCGTAGCGGGAATATTGAGGCTCGGCAGCCGTAGATACCGCCCCACGAGAGCGAATATCGTCGCTGCGATCACGAGACCTGTCCCTGTCCTTGTCCTCCCTGCGCCGACGTCGCTCTTTCTCACGATCTGCGTCACCAGGATCACGAGCTCGCCCGCTTCTCTCGGCTTCTTGCTGGATGCGACGTCGGTATTCTTCGTCCGGGTCCAAGGCTGCTTCCTTGGGTGGCTGTTCTTTTCGGCGCTCAGCCTCTCGTGCAGCATCCCTGTCCACGTAGTGACGTGGCCGCTCATCGCTACTATCATCGGAAGGAAGCTTTCGTGGTCTCCGCTCGCGGTCCTCGTCTTCGTACCGGCGTTCGCGAGGTTTGCGTTCGGGTTCCTGAGTCGAAGCATACGCAGCAGCGGCAAGTGGCAGACGCTCTTCTGGTCCCCAGTCTCCACGCTCATCCGGTTTCCGGACACGACGCTCATCTGGTGCGCGCTCACGACGTTCTTCTGGCACTGCGTCACGACGCTCATCCGGTATTCGGACACGGCGCTCTTCGGGTGCTCGCTCTCGACGCTCTTCCGGTACTGCCTCCCGACGGTCCTCTATGGCTCGCTCACGCCGTTCTTCAGGCACGCGATCGCGACGCTCTTCAGGGGCCCGGTCACGGCGATCATCAGGTCCTCGGTCGCGCCTGTCGTCTCGACGTTCATCGGGAGCCCAATCACGCCTGTCCTTCGTATCTCGCTCCTTACGTGGCTCACGTTCCTTGTCCAAATCTCGCTCGCGATCACGGTCGCTGCCTCGGTCTCGATCGCGGGATTTTAGCACTGCAGCACCGATGGTTGCCGCCGCACCAGCAGCAGCGCCAGCGGCTATCGGTACAGCGGATGGTGGTGACGCTTTGCCGTTGTCCCGGCGGTCCCGATCCCGGTCCCGCTCTCGTTCTCGAGGGCGTTCATCGAATGCTGGAATAGCTTCACGCTCACGTGCCGGTCGGGGCTCTGGCATGCGAGCTTCGGCGCGGTCGCCGGAGTAGTATTGATTGCTGTATTCCTCAGGCCTTGCACGTGGGACCTCTGGCGCAGTCCAAACAGGTGGACGCTCGAGAGGCGGATCCAGGATATGGCCGCTGTTTCCAGAAGCTATGCCGAATCCACGCGTAGCCACTTCGCGGTCTTCGAATCGATCAACGGGATTATACCTTCTGTTCTCCACGTCTCTATCTCGTCGGTCGTATTCATCGTGGTACGTGTCTCGTCGGTGATCTCGGGGCTCCTGGTGGATGGCTGGAGTGTGATGTCTGGGCGCAGCTGCCCGCGCTGGCACGACTTCTGCAGGATACGGGTCGTATTTTGGGACATCACGGGCACGCTCAAGTGATGGGGATCTACCCCGGTGGTGACTAGCAGGCTTGCTGGCCCCGCTGTTGATCTTATCAAAACCGCGAGTCGACGGAGGAGGGCCAAGTTCTCTGTTGGAGACGCGCGGACCACGGTCCAAGATCATGCTGGTGGGCCGTGAGCCACGCTCTACGCTGCCAGATCGAGGCCGGCGCCATGCGGGCTCCGTATCCCGGTACATGCTCGCAGGATCCGTGTAGGAGTAGCCGTCGTCGCCGAAGTCGGTGGCCCGTACTAGAGGCTTGGGCTTGTTATAGGTCCTGCCACCGCTGTTGACGCTGTAGCCGCGGGTGTCGCCGGAGGCCCCGCGACGAGCCTCGACTACATCCTTCTCTGCAACTAATCTGGTCGAGAGGCTGTCATCGTCCACACTGTAAATCTTCTTGTGCTCTCGTCGAGGGGCGTGAGTGATGTATGTCTCGGCACGATTGTCAAACGTGGACCGAGCGAGAGGGCTGGAGATAGATTCGTGGTGGGCGTGTGACCCATGGGGGCGGATAGGAATGGACGTGACGGGAGGTAGGATGTTGGGTCTGGTAAGTCGGTCATCGGACTCGGTGAGCGTGTTCCGCCGCGGTCGACCAGTATAGGTGTCGTATTTGAGACTGGAGGTCCGCGAACCAGATGATGTGCTCGGGGTGTGGATCGTGTGCTGCGGGTAGTGGGTGCTTGCAATTCGGTCGGCGCTGGATCTGGGCGATGCCGGACGGACATAGTAGCTCGAGTCCGAGTACGGGTCGAAGCTGCCCGACGATCGAGCTGGGTGCCCCAGCCGCGCACGAGGCGAAGACGGGCGGTAGTATCGCGAGTCCATGCTCGGAGACTGCGCGGTCGCGGCTGCGTGCAACTTCAGAGGCGAGAGCGAGACGGCGGCGGAATGACGTCGAGGGGGCAGCGGCGGGGTCTGGGTGGAGGAGTAGGAATATTTGCGCAGGGCCGCAGCCTTCTGGGGGAGCACGACACTAGTCATCGTCATGGTCAGCCGGTCGCTCGTGGGCGGATGGGGAGCGCAGATGGCACAAACGAAAGAGACTCTGTGACGAGTTCTGACGGGGAACTGCGTCGCACATATTCAACATACATTCGGTCGCTATGTGCTGGCGCTGGCGGCGGCTCAAAAGTTGGCCGGACGACTCGGTGGCAGCGGTCTGCCTGCTCACGGGGGGGATCGAGGCAGCTTCTTCACAGGGAGCCCGATCGGGGGTGGGTAGGAATCGCAGCCCAAAGGCACGCCCGGTGAGTGCAGGGGGCGAGGCTGTAGCGAGCTGCGAGTCAACGTGAAGTTTGCAGATGGACGCAGGGACAGCCCGGAGCGGAACAGCCAGGGCACGCAGGTGGAGCAGTCAGGCCGCAGATGAGGGGCACGCCGGGCATGCACCGGTGGAGCGGGCGCACGGGATGGCTGAGAGCGACGTCGTGCTGCGCGGCGCTCGCGGTGGACTGGAGCGGAGAGGGCGAGGGCGAGGGAGAGCGAGGCTAGGGAGATCGTGAGGTTCGGCAGCCCCAGAGTGCGCGGCCAAAGCTGGTTACGTGGACGCGGGCGCAGATGGCCGCTTGCTATGATGTCGCCAGCCGCTAAGCAGCGACGCCTCATCATTCGCCGGAGGATTTAAGGCCGTGACCCTTATTCTTAGTGCACGCCCCGCGCCAGTCGTCCAGGCGCGCGGTCAAGCATTCCACCCTCTGCCGCGCCCGACGTCACACTACTCGGCGACGCACCCACGCCTCGTTTTTCCATCCTGTCTTCCCCTGGCCACCGGTGCACTCGAACAGGACTCCGGTCGCGCCAGCCGCTGTCAAGCCAGAGGCGGCCCCGCTCTTTCGTCCGGCCAACACGACGTCGACTCTCGTTCGGGGCAGGATAGCCCTGCTGGCTGCCCAAACTAGCCCCGAGTCGTGAAATCAGCCAGAAGCCTCACGTTGGGTGCGCATTTGCGGCCCGATTGCTGGTGTCTGCTCTTCACTTCACGGCCACGTAGCACTTGGCTTCCGCGCATCTCAAACACATCCTAACGCTTTCCATTGCTCCAGTTACCCCTTTGGGCGGTCTAACTACCCTATGCATCCTCGATATGCTGCACGCCCTTGTTATCCCCCTTGTGCCCCAGCACGCTGCTCTCCGAGTCTGCGTCGTCGGTAACATGGTGGTGCTGCAGCTGCTTCGCCCGTGAATACCGAGGGATCGTGTCCTTAATGCATCCTTTGATGATGTCGCCTTCGAACAGATGGTGGATCGACTCGAGCGGCACACCCTTGGTCTCTGGCACACAGAAGATCGTGTAGACTCCCATAATAAGGCAGAAAGACCCAAAGAGCAGGAAGGTGCCATAGGTGATTTCGTCCAGCATCAAGGGTGTGATTTTGGCTAGTGATCGTGAGCAGACATCCATGTAGCCTAACGGGCGACCCACCAATAACAAAATTGAACAGCCACTGTGTCATCAGCGCCAAAGCCATCACCAACGACCGCACTGTGCCCAGAAGTCAGCTCATGTTCGGCACTTGTGCACCTGTACAAGGACAGGATCCGCTGTCCGCCAACGTACCATGGTTAGGCGAGCACTCCGACGAGAGGATAAATGGCACGGGGCCCCAACCTGCATGCATTAGCTAGCAACTCGAGTTCCACGGCAGCTACTTACCAAACGAATAGAACACCACGAACAGATAGACACAGATGATAGCGAAGATGCTGTTGCCGGTGAGCGGATCCCCAGGCTTGGTTGGGTTCACGGCAGCGTTAACACCGATGTAGAACATGGCAAATGCTTGTCCTGCCGAACCGATAAGGAGCGACCACTGCGAGTGGGGTTAGCACGGCGCTTTCATCATGAATTGGGTGGTAGCTAGGCAGAGGGGCATGCCGGTGAGTGCATGCACGCAGAGCGTGGACAACCCTGTCAGATGGAAATGGTGATGACCAGCACATACCTTTCGTCCCAATTGCTCTGTAAAGGCCATGAGACCAATTGCGGTGACCACTATCTTCACTATGCCATAAACGCCCGTCGCGAAGAGACCGGCCGAGGTGCCAACAAGACCGATCGACTGAAAGATTTGCGGCGCATAGTAATTAATCGAGTTTGTACCGGTCCATTGTTGCCAGAACATTAAGATGACGGCAAATGATGTCTGGTAGAACATGCGCTTGTTCGAGCATGCCGCCTTCAGCTGGGCGTTCAGTGGTAGCTTCTCGTGTCCGTGGAAGTCAGCCACAATCTCTTCCAGTTCTTGTACCACGTCCTTATCATCCGCAGGCTTGCCTCGGACCGTTGCCAGTGCCTTCGCAGCGTCTTTGACGCGGTCCTTCTCGACAAGCCAGCGGGGTGACTCGTTTTGGAACACTATTCCAACCAGCAATAGAGCGCCGGGAAGCATCTGGAGGGCGAAGGGAATACGCCACTTGGCCGAGCTGAGTGACGTGATCTGGATGTTGATGCCGTAGTTGACGAAGAAGGAGAGACATATCCCGGTGACGTTGAACAGCTGCATGCTACTACAATTAGCTTAGCCAGTACACAGAATACCGAAGACTCACCATCCAATGCAGCGGCCTCGGATTTCCTTGTTCGCGTTCTCGCCAATGTATGTTGGGACGACGGCAGAGATCAAGCCGACTCCAAAACCTCCGATAACCCGACCCACGTAGAGCTGATTCAGGTTCGTGGTGTTTATGGCGCAACAAGTCTGGACCAGAGAGCCGACGAGGAAAATGATGTCCGCAATGATGAGAGCCTTCTTTCGTCCGAATGTGTCGCTGACGTAGAACGAGGACATGGCACCAAAGAAACAGCCGGCCTCGAGAGTCTGTCAGCCGCGTTCTGCATCAGCGCCGCTTCAACGTACCTGTAGCACCGAGACGATATTGCCCTGGAGGCTGCTGAAATCGGGACTGTCCTTGTCCAGGTTGAAAGAGTGCTGGAAAGCGTCCATGGTGAGCACACCACCTGCGAGTCACTTGATTAGCTATGCCGACGGCTGCTACATTGCCGTTGTCGCATACCGATCAAGCCCGTATCCCAGCCGAACAGCATGCCGCCGAAAGAGGCGACAGCCGTGAGGAAGTACACCCGGCGATAGGCTTTGATATCGCTCCAGATAGCCTTCGGATCAAACTTCGCCATGATGAACGATGTCGCGTCTTCGCAGGGCTGGGGCTCGAATTTAAAATCTGGAGTGGCAGGCAGGTGGGCCTAAGATCAAGAAGGTGAAGGTAGCGAACGAAAGAGCGTGCTACCTGAAGGGTTTATATCTATGGCTGCCAGATGCCGATCGAAGCACCGCTACGCTAAATACCGGGTTAACTTCCCCGCGAAAGGCGACCTGGGGTCCGGGGATGGCTCAGTTCGACCTGGAGCCGCCCCAGTAACTACTTTTCGGCGAACGAAGAACTTTCAAAAGCCGCATGCTGTCGGATACCCGCTGACTTGTGCCGATGCATCTTACAGGTCATTCGAGCCTGAGAGGACCTCGGGAGAGTCGTGGGCGGGGGTTGGTTGCCGAGCGCCACTTCCGTCCCCAGAAAGGCGCACGGACTGATTACCCAGTGCCGACGTGTCAAACGCCGACAGCTTTACCTATGCATGCACGAGACAGGAACAAGAATAAGAACAAGAATCTTGGCACAAAGTGCGGTTGAATGTCTTTCACTGCTATCGCGTCTTGATTCTGACGTTTATGATATCCACTCTAAGACCTGATGCATACCACCCAAATTCTGCCTCTCAAATATTCGCCCGCTCCTTCTTCTGCTCCGGCACTTGGGTCAAAAGCTTTTCCTCCTTGATTGCCGACTTCAAATTGTCCAGGACGAGTAATTCCATGTCGCGCTAATCGAGTGTCAGTTGGGTCGCTGAGTGGATGGACAAAGAAGCTTACCTGAGTCTCGAAAGTCCCTGTTCCAATGTGAGGCAGTAACACCACGTTCTGAGCTTCAAGCAGGCCCGGATGTATCTTGGGCTCCTCCTCAAAGACGTCGAGACCAGCACTCCAGACCTTTCCGCTCTTCAAAGCATCTACCAACGCCGCCTCATCGATTATGGGCCCTCGTGCCGTGTTGACGATAATTATGCCATCTTTCATCTGGTCGAATTGTGGCTTCCCGATGATGTGCCTCGTCTTGGGGTTGAGTGCAAGATTGAGACTCAATACATCCGACGTCTTCAACAGCTCCTCAAACGTCACGTACTTGGCGCCGTTCTCTTCGTTCGCGGGCAATTGGTTGCGGTTGTGGTACTGTATCTTCATGCCGAAAGCTCTAGCGCGGTGTGCCATTGCCTGTCCGATCCCGCCCATGCCTAGTACACCAAGCGTTTTATTCTTCGGGTCGTGGCCGAGAGAAAAGTTACCCCGCCAGTTGCCTGCGCCGTCAGTTTCCGCATCCTACTCGCGATTGAAAAGACAAACCTTGTCTAACCGCTTGGAAGCTCTGCGTAATATTGCGCAGAGCTCCTAACATGAGAAAGATCCCTACGTCCGCCGTGGCATCGTTGACGGCGATCGGAGTGCTGGAGACGGAAATGCCCCTCTTGGTGCAAGCCTCAATGTCAATGTTGTCATAGCCCGCACCGTTGTGACATATGAACTTCAAGCTCTTCGGCAGCGCATCGAGAAGCTCGTCGTTGAAGTTGCCCGTCACCTTGTTCGAATCGTTGCTTCGGTACAGCGCGAATATGCCGTCGAATGCGCCGGACTTGCATGTCGAGAGGAAGTCGTCGCGCGAGCCGCCTTCCGGGTATTCATACAGCTTCGATGCAACTTGTTCGACCTGTTCCCATTCCTTGCGTGCGTGCGTAATCGTTCCGATGAGCAGGGCGGCTCGTTGCGACATTTCGACGATTGACAATTGGGGGGATGAGTGAAGGGAAGAAGAATGCAGTAGACGCAGCACTTGGGACTAGAGAAGGCAGGAAGACAAAAGGTTTCCGAACAGCAGCGGCTGCGACCATCTATTTGACGCAGTTGCCGTTGACGTAGCTTCGGCGTTTGCGCCGATTCGTTCCGACCCCATTCTACCCTACGCGGTGGGGAAATGCCGACTTAGGAAGTTCTCGCCGTTCATGTCGACACGGAAAGCGAACAGTTGAGTCTACTTTGGGACACGTTGCGTGTCCGGGGTTGCTAATGTCTGGAACAATTATCTGCCTTTGCCGTTGCGTGCTTGAAGGCGAGAATGCACATGTGAGCCGAGCATCACAACATCGGCAAGCGTACACATCCTACCTGTCCCGTCCTTTTCCCATAGCGTGGACATCGAGGAAACTTTGCTAAACTTACGAAACAGCGCCTCTGCTTCAGGACGGGACGTACTGAGAGCCCTCTATATATGCCTTGCGGGCTTTATGCCTTGCGGGCTTTATGCCCCGGCCTTACGGGCAGGAAACTGCTATTTTGACTTTCCGCTGCCACAGTGCCAGACGAGCGGCAATTGAAACTGCTATGATGCCGATCCAAACGCCGACGACCCCACCACAATCTTACGCTAGCCCACAATTCCAACCCCGCCCGCTCAGAGCACCAAACGATCCAAGCGTTGGGGGGGGGAAGGGTTTCATATGTTACAAATCCATCTTGGCGCTAGCACGGAAGCATCAAGCCCACATCCCCGTTGAAGAGCAATGCTTCAATGATCTCTCCACGCGACTGGGACGGTCTGCGCGAATATGACTTGGATTAGCGATCAGGTCACGCCAGCGGAGATTTCGGACGAAATAGCACGCTCAATGTTGCGAGCTACTCATCCTACGGCCAAAACTGCGTCTGGTATAAGGCAGCAGCTAGGCAGCGCTTTTGGTGCCTGGATTGGTGCCTAGTTGTCAGGTACTCAAGAGCAGCGCAAATCAGGTCTAAAGTCATATTCGACCATACAGACGCAGGAACCAAGTCTTGGAATACACCCGTAAACATGGAGCTAAAGACCATTACCATTCTCGGCGTAAGCACTCCCACGCCAACACCCTCCATTGAGACCTCCCCCACTTACCAGTCCTCGACAGCCTCGCGGCAACGTCGGTAGCGCCCTCATCAAAGAACTCGTCAAATACGGCGACCGCTTCACCATCACGGCCCTATCCCGTCCGACTTCCACCTACACCCCACCCGCCAACTCCAACATCACGGCAAAAAGCGTCGACTACGACTCTTTCGATGCCCTCAAGACAGCATTCACCGGTCAAGATGCTATCGTGAACTGCGTCTCGGGCGGAGCTACGCAATATGATCCGTCCAAGCTGATCATTGATGCAGTGGTAGCAGCAGGCGTGAAGTTGTACTTTTCGAACGAGTTTGTGGGCGATCTGGAAAGAAAGCAATACAGGCGTCTACCGGAGTCTTGCGTCGGTGCAAAGGTTAGGATCAGGGAGTATCTTGAAGGGCTAGCGAAGGAAGAGAAGATCACTTGGACGGCGTTGAACGGGGGTCCGTTCTTTGAAATGTGTAAGTCGTTTTGGAGAAGCAATCCGGCCAGACAAGGCTACCGACTAACAACGTACAGGGCTCATGAAAGGCCCAGCCGGCTTCGACATCCCCAACCGCGACGCCCGCATCTACGGCACAGGCAACAACCCCCTCTGCTGGACCCCCCTCACGACCATCGCCCAAGCCCTGACCACCATGCTCCTGCACCCCACCCGCGCCCTCAACCGCTCCATCCTCATCAGCCCCATCCGCAATCTAACCCAGAACATCCTCCTCACCACCCTTGAATCCATCCTCGACACCAAGTTCACCACCACAAACGTCGACGTCGCGCTCATGAACAAGAACGCCCTCATCGCGCTGGAAAAGGGTGAGGTGGTCAAGGCAATGAAGGGACTCACCATTAGCAACCAGTTCTTTGAGGACGAGGACGGGGGGGTCAATTTCTTCGACAAGGCGGAGAACGAGTTAGTGGGCGTGCAGGACGTCGGGGTTGAGGAGGCGGTCAGGATGGCGATTGAATTGTATGGGCTGGAGACCCCTGTTACGGAGGGTATGTACAAGGTGGATCCTTGAGAAGTGTGAGGTCGAGCGGGGGCTTGGAGGGGTGGTACGATGGGCTGAAGGAGGGGGTTCCGGTGAAGCTTGGAGATGGTGGAGGTGTGGGTACACGAGGATTGGTTCACCGGAGACGCATATCGCATCACTGGGATGGGGAGACATGGTACTGGGATGTACAGGTGCGACGATGTAGCGGCAAGTGGTGGTCTGACAAGGCTGAGGCCTTCCGGTGGAGGACGGTACCCAGCTGAGCAGCAATACTAGAATGATCCTTGTTCGCATCCCCAGTCGCTTTTAGCAGATTATCACTTCTGGTTTCTCCGCTGCCTTTGTCAGAGTGTTCGGCTTCGCCAACTTGAATGAAGATGCATACCCACCCAGAGTTGAGGCAGACAAAGAAGCACTAGCTTACAGCCACCACCATAAGCATCGCATCACACAAAGCAAAGAAGACATATATTTGAGGTCAAGCAAGTTGTTCATTCTATCTAATAAAGGAAGCCATTGAGGTCTCCATGCCCAATCCACCAACCACCATGGAACTAGCTCTATAGTAAAGTATGGGGCGAGCTCATCGAAATCGCAACCGCATTGTAGAGTAACGGAGCCAAGGCCAGAGGAGGCAGGCTCGAAAACGCAATCGCAGTCGAGATGGTAAAGTACAGTACAAAAAAGCCAGGGCCATCAGAGGCGGGCTCAAAATCGCAATCGTGAAGTAGGGGTATCTGGGGGTATCAAAAGGTAGGAAAGACCCCAACGCCGTGAAGACTGATAAAGCAGTCGCAAACCGGTAAATCGAATCGGAAAAGGACCACGTATTTGCTCCGTCTGATAGACATTCGAGAACGAAACGTGATAAAAAGAAGAGGGTAACATAGGGCCTGGATGAAGTTCTCATCGTGGTCGTCAAGCAGTGAGCTCAGTAAAGTGGCGTCGAAGTGATACCAGTCCAGTTCTCGTATACTGCGATAGCGACAAAGATCTGGCGACGGCCATAGAGGGGGGATGATATTCGGTAGAGCGCGTAGCTGTAGACTTCCGACCATAGACTCAACGAAGAGCGAGCTCAATAGAGCGGCGTTGGAGTGATGCCGATCCAGTCCTCGAATGTTGCGACAGCGGTGGACGTCGTGCGGCAAACTTGCTCAGAGAACCAATCGTGGCCGATGTCGAAGCCGATGGGGATGACGCCGAAGAGGTAGCGACCGTGTCCGAAGGCGCCGGTGGAGTATCGATTGCGAGATCCGTAGCCATAGCCATTGGCGTTCTTGTAGGCCTCTAGCTCCGCAAAGAGGTACAAGGATATGAACAATGCGAGTGCCGAAATGATGGCAAGCGTTCGCGCTGAGAAACGACCCTTCTTCTGATCTGAAGCAATAACACGGATGATGGTCGGCTCTGGGGTTTTCTCGACGATAGGCGCAGTCTGTGTGTCGACGTCGGACCTCTCACGCTCGGCGAACATAGGGCGAAGGCTGAAGGTGGTTCCGTCCGCAGTTTTGCGCAGAGGTGGGTTCGAGATGACAGTCTGGGCGGCAGCAGTCTGGGACTTGCGCTCAGCCAAGATGACAACATCGTCGGTCTGGGTGGACACGACGCTGTTCGAAGCCTCTGTGGGTTCGACTGGAGATATATCGGCGGTGACGGAGTGTACGACATCGTAGCTGAGCTCGGGGGTGTCGGTCTGAGTGGAAGAAGTAGCTGACTGTTGGGCGACTGGAGCGATGCTGGTACCCTGAACAGTGCCGATGGAAAGTGTGGGAGCTGCGGGCGCAATATCTGCGATCTCGATGATGTCTGAGAAGTCGAGCTGCTGGAATGAAGTAGCGTCGTCGCTGTAGTCGGAGGCTGCGTCGAGCTCGTCTTGGAGGGAGGCATCGCCGCTGGTGAAAACATGTGGGGTATCGGTCGGGGCGGCAGAAGCGGTGACAGCAGCTTCGGCGTTGAGTTTGCCCTCGAGGGCTTTCTGGTACTGCGTCTCGAGGTGGGCGATGCGCGCGTCTTTGACCTGGACGGTGCGGTCGTGCTCGCTAAGCTGGGTGCGAAGGTCCTCGATTTCGGTCTCGAGGTGCTCTTGGTTGTGCATGAGGTCATCGATTTTGACCGAGTTGTCGTCTAGCGTGTCGATCGTCTCTTGCTTCAGGCGGAGCTCCTCGTGCAGGTCTTCGATCTCGAGCTCGCGTTCTTTGGCCGTAGCCTCTGCATCGTCTCTGGCCTTTCTCAAGGCCTTGGTGGCAGCGCGCTCTTGCTCGAGATCGGCGTAGGCATTATTAAGGTGCTCGTCTGTCTCGGCTACGGCTTGCTTCTGGTCAGCAAGCTCTTGCTTCGTTGCCGCAAGCGCTGCCTTTGCGGTGTCCTTCTCCGCTTGGAGATCAGCGAGCTGTCGGTCGCGAAAGGCGACATCGGCGGCGGAGTCGGTGGCGCGCTGGGAGGCAGCGGAGTACAGCTCGCGGGTATCCTTGAGGTTGCGCTCCTGCGCGTCGAAACGCTGCTGGAGGTCAACAGCGCGCTCGTAGTCGTCCATGCCGGGCGTCCTGGTAGAGTTGAAGACGCGGCGGGCGACGTGCTCGGCCCTCTCGGCGGTTTCCTTAGCGGTCTGCGCCACCGTCACCTGACCGAGCGCCACAGACAGTCGGGCGCGCGCATCCGCTAGGTCCGCTTCGAGCTTGCGGCGGTCTTCATGCGCCAACCGCCTCACCTCCGCCAGGGAGTCGGCGGCGGCCGGGTTTGGCTCGCCAGTAAAGGCCACAGCGGGCCCGAAGAAGAAGGAGGAGGAGGGAGAGGAAGAGTTGCTGTTCATCTTGTGGTGGTGTTGATGAGCAGTAAAATTGAGTATGTTCTGGGAAAGAAGAAGTTGGAGCGGAGAAGAAGTTGAAGTAGTTGATATATGCCAGAAGCCTCTATTGTTCTATTCTACCTATTGTGGATCTAATTACTGGCGTTGCTGTTCAGCTGGTTGCTGGTGAAAGTGAATCCAGCCGGCGAAGGAAACCCACACAATCGACCATCGAAAGTGAAAACAATAGAAACGCTATACACGAAGAACGAACGGTGAAACAATAATGCGAAGACAATACGAACGCCATTCACGAAAGGCAGCCGAATAGCCTTGATCAATTAGAATAAATTTAAAGGTACAAAAGCGTGAAACTCCAGCGTGTCTCCACAAGACAAATTTATCACTACGAAAGGAAGACATTCCGAATGTCTATAGTCTCACTTCGTTAAGATTCTAGTTCCCATCCCGCCAATGCTGTGATAAAATACAAAGTAACCTCGTTACAAGAAGAAGAACCAACGCCTCGAAATGCCCGAAAAGTCGCTCAAATGGTATATCGCTCACAACCCAAATCCGCAAACCAGAGCCCATGCATTTCGAACCATCCAAATACCCTTGAAAATCGAGTCCAACCCAATACCATTCCTGCTTCCACCTCCTGAGATCGCAGGAGCTTCAAGCACATATCTTTCACCACTTATGCACCGGCACCCCCGGATGCATGTTGAGCAAATACTGCGGCCCGGGCATCGTGCCCCCTCCATACGGACTCCGACTCCCATTCGACCCCGTACTCCCACTCCTTCCATGCTCTCTTTCCCACAGCTGCTCTCGGCTTTCTCCCCCTCCCACCGCACTGTCAATCTTCTTCTTAACGCCCCACTGCGCAAGTCCATAGTCATGATCATCTTCTTCACCTAGTCTCCGTCTTGTAGTAGCTCGCGCGTACGCCGAGCCCCGGCGCTTGATGCATAGTTGTATGAGGGTGAGGAAGACGAAGACGAGGAGCGCGATGAATATGTAGGCGAGCTTGATGGGGGAGCTGACAGAACCGAGGAGGAGGCCGAGGCCACCAGTTACGACGAGGAGGGTGTACGTTAGGGTCGTTAGGGGGGTGTGGATGCGGGGGATTTTGGCGTGGAGGGTTGCGAACGGCTTGGTTGGGAGGACGGAGAGGAGGAGGAGTGGCAGGATGGCGATGAAGGCGAAGATTTGGTGTGGGGAGTTGAAGGATTTCGACTGTGTGGTATTAGTAGTGTGTCTTGAGTGAGGAAAGGTCAGACTTACCCGGTTGAACTCGGACGAAAGCGATATTCCCAGCCCAAACGACGTAACCAAAAACGCCATGATAAACACCGACAGTCCGACATGTATCCGGATGTTCCTCAGGAATCCCGCAAAAAGCACGTTGAGTGGCCACAGCACAAAAAGTGCCACACACCCTAGAGCCGAATGAGCCAGACTCTTCCGATGATGATCTTTGACCGGCCCTTCTCTCAGCACCACACCATTCAAGTTCGCATAGGCAGCAGGTACCCCACCCTTTCCCGTCGCCGCTACCATATTCATATCGAATTTGCCGTAGCGAGTGTGTCGCTTGAGTGAGACACTACGGTCATCTGACTGAAGGCGGTTTCCGGGTCCGAAGGCGTAGATCATGGGATGCGCTGTGTTTGTTGTATCAAGGGCACCACCGCTCCAGACGCGACAGTTGCGACATACGGCTTTGAGGACAAACATTTCGTCTTGAATGCCGGTGCCTTCGAGTATGTCGAGCTGGACTTCAGGCGCAAAGCTGGGTTCTGAGTTGCCGTCTGCGATCCGTGGGCTTACAGTGACGTCTAGAACCGGTCAGCATCCTCACGTCCCTGTCTGCAGAGGTGAACGTACTGTCACCATTCTTGTTCGGATACAAGACCACCATCAAACTGTTCTTCATGCCCTCGCCGAACCCGACTCCCACCCATGAATACGCTGGGCTTGTAAAGTATATAAAGACATCGCTCGAATCGTTGGCCAGGTTGACGCTGAATTGTGTTTCCGTTTGTTCGAGGAAGAAAGTTGATGCGGCCTGTGCGTGTATCGTCGCTGCGAAAACTGCGAGCCATGTCAGTAAGAACACCCACCAGAAGCATCCCCACAACCCCAAACCGAAACCGAAAGAAGCACCAAGACCAGCAAGACTTACAAGCAACGACCACCCATCCAACTCCAAATCCCCTCCCCAAGAAACCAGTCCAAGTCATATCTCAAGCGCAAACTTCAATAGACCAGCAGGCATTCAGCCCAGATGCTCACAGCAGGAATAATAACGAATTCGAAGAGCCGCAAAGTGTCGCAAAACACCAACAATCCGGCAGCGGGCCGCGCCCCAACCCTATATAACACAACCCCACCGCACCCCATAGCAAGCTCCGCAGCGCCGCCAGCTCACCCTTCACGCACCTTACTGCAGATGAAACCCAAAACCAGACCAAGGGCGCGTACAAACCCCAACTGCTCTCGATTCGTCGCAAACCTTCGTCCTTGCATGCAACCGCCGACGCCCAGTCGCCCAATCAATGCTGGGCGCTTACGCTCTAGTAAAGTCAGGGGTGGCGGGGGCCCAACCAGCGCTTGCAGGCTTGGGCAGTGCATTGCCTCAGGACGCGCGAAGTGCCGCCAGGCGGAGTATTTTTAGCATCCGTGCTTTCAACGCTTCCGAATTAATTCTCCTACGTGTCGCCATCCGCATTCCATCCGCCAGATCGGTCAGCCTTACGCTTGGATATTGTACATGATCGAGCTTTGGTGGGTCGCATGTCTGTCTGGCGGTGAGCTGAGAGTGCCTTAGCGGGTAGGCGTGAGACTAACCCTCATTCAGACCGTGGTGCTCTTCTATTCTTCAGATGCACTGCCTGCGTCCAAGACGGCGATATTGATGACGAGCATTATTGATCGTTTGAGGCTCTATTCATAAGTCTGCCCGCGCGCTACCATCATATGTACGTGATCGGTCAAGTAATGAATGAACCGAGTTGATTGCAATGTACTTCCATCCGCCCACAATTACACCACCCCGTGGCTCCCATACTCCGAGCTTAGCTAACCGAAAAGAATCGAGACAAGAAAAAGAACAAGGGAAAACTACCCGCCAACTCTTTTCGCTTCATATGCTAGTCGTGACTGTCGTAAAGTGTGTAAAGACCAGCAACTGATCCCTCAGACATTCTGGGGAAACGTCGCTATGGCTCTCATGATGTAACATCGTGAAATCGTTTGTATCATCCTCAAACTTCTGCCGGGGCCTGACTAGGTGGTAGAAACAGGCCGTGACAAAGGTCTTGGAGAGGAATGTCGCGGAGCAGCCGAAGCCGGGTGGTGCACGGTGGTTCTGTAGGGATGCACCAGCACCAGATTCCAGAAGAGGCGAACGCGAACATTCCTCCTCACCGCACAGGGTCCCGTCCATAGCTAAAACGACATGTTGTGAAAAGACGAGGCCCTAGTCCAGTCCGCACCAACGAGAGTGCCACAGTATCGAAAGACGACGCTCTAGGTGACGCGAAGATCTATCTGCCGCCGTATCGCGATCGGTGGCGATCGTAAGACACTTCGTGCTCAAAGTACCGTTCGTCGTAGCTAGGTGGTGGAGGAGGCCGGCGCTCGCGTATCTCTTCCCGCTCATACTCGATCTGTCGAATGCGGGACTTACGCCGACGGCGGATGTCGTCGGAAATTTCGACCAGGTGTAGAACATCCTCCTGCATTTGCGTTAGCTCAATCGATGCAAGCGCGAAAGGAAGGACTTACATATCGCAGGTAGTCCATCACGTAGAAGAAGTCATCCGTTTCCTCGCAGCTGTACCCCATCGAGTCGATAGCCTCCCTAAGCACCAGGTCTTTGGTAATCTCCGTCCACATGTCCTTCGTCTTCTGCTTCACCGGCGCATGGCTCCCAAAGTCGGTGGCTGCCTCGTCATCCCCACTGATGAATTTGGATCGCCGCACGCCATTGTATCGCTGCCAAGTCACCTCTTGAGCGCCACCGCCGAGTCCGTCCATGCGAACGCGGTTTGTGCCTGGAGGCACATCCACAATAGCCCAGTCTTTGGTGGCACCATTGTATGCCTCGCCAGGATATGCGCGCTCTAGGGCCTTTCGGTTGTAATACTCTGCCTCCTCGTCGAATTCGGAACCCATGGGCATTGTACGAGCACGTCGGGGTGCACTAAGAGAGCGGCCACGACGAGCGCTAATCTCTAGCTCTCTGCCTTCCCGCTCAATGGTCTCACGCTCATATGTGATCTCCCTGTCGAGCTCTCTACCAACACCTCGGCTCCTGCATATGTCAGCTCAGTCCAAAGATACAACGATAGTACTTACTCTCGTCGCCGAATAGAGATCTCAAGACTCTCGTCACGGGGTGGAGACGGCGGTGGTGGGGGCGGGGATGGTGATCGAGCCTTTTCCACTCCTACAACGAGTCAGATGTTGCCAGATAGCACGGTATGTAGTACTTACCATGGTCAATGTGTCGGTGGTGGGTGATGATTTCCTGAATGATCGGAGGTCTGATCTCCGCTGGTGGTGGCGGTGGTGGTGGAGGCGGGGGCGGCGGAGTCGGCGTCCGCTGTTCTGTACGTCGAATGATGATCTCGTCTTTGATGACTTCACGTTCGCGAGGGGGCGGAGAGGGCTCGCGTCGACGCACAACGAACTCCTCACGCTCTCGGGCGACCAAATCCCCACGGTGTCGCGAAGGAGGCGGGAGACTCCTCTCGCGGCCACCATGGATCACCAGCGAGTCCTTATGCACTTCGCGCTCTCTCCCGTTACGGCTGTCCTCACGATGCTCGTGGCGGAATGTGATGCTCTCGTCCCGGTCGTGCTTGTGGTGATGGGGGCGAGGCGGAGAAGTGCGCTCTCGGAACCGGATGTCTTCACGCTCGACTTCGACTTCACGTGGCCTGGGTGGGGCGCCATCACCACGACGAAAGATGATGTCCTCACGCTCGATCTCACGCTCGCGCTCGCGGGGCTCTGGAGGGCCCCGGGGCCTTGACTGTTCTCGGTGTTTGATGGTAATGTCCAGCTCCTCCCTCTCAGCCTCGCGCGGACGGCGACGCTCGCCAGCTCCGCTGCGGCTCATGCTGATGTCGTCGCGGTCAAAGTCGCGCACACTGGAAGGCGGGGGCGGAGCTGGACGGCCACCGCGGATCACCAGCGTGTCTTCTTCGACCTCGCGGCGTCGAGACGGTGGAGGCCGCCCGAAGTCCTCTTCTCGTCGCTCGCGCACCACCATCTGGCCGGCGCTGGAGTGGCGGTCGAAGTCGTCACGGAAGAAGTCGGGAGCACTGCGACGGGGGTCACCGCCGCGCGGTTCAGCGCCGCGCCGCATCTCGAGGTCGAGCTCCTCATAGCCGCGGTCGCTGCGGTTGCCGTTGCGGTAAAAGTCACGCTGGCGCTCTTCGTAGAGCTCAGCGGTGGGATAGCGGCGCGACATGGCGGCTCGCGGGCAGAGAGTGGGCAGCGGCTTTGGGGTGAGGAGGTGGGGGGAGAGGTGACTCGATGCAGCGGATGGTAGGTGGGCTGGCTGGGGGGGACGAGGGAGAGAGGGAGCGGGCACCGCAGCAGGTTAAGGGCAGTCGACAAGGCTGCGCGCCGTAATGTGCCTTCCCGGGAGCTGGCCTTGATCACGGCCTTGGTGGTGGGGTCAAGAGTCAAAGTTGGTTGGTGCCCATCGCGGCCGCCCGGCGTGAGCGGTACGTCATCGCGAAGCGGCCGCCAACCGCAGAAGCAAATGCATCATGCACGCCCAAGCACCGACTCCCTGCTGCCCTCCGTCTCCGTCCGTCAGCTGGCATAATCCATCTCGCGAAGCCAACATCATGGCACGCAATCTGCCTGCCGCCGACACTTGCGCCTACACCAGCCTCGGGCCAAAACTGGGTCGCCAGCCACCAGCTCAGGCACAGCGCCGCGCCGCACCGAAACCTAAAGCACCTAGCCCTCCCGCGAGGAGGGTCTTCCAAGCAGTCGTTAGATTCACCAGAACCCGACGCGCTTCAGGAGCGACAGATCTGCCTACCGTAGCTCTCCCGCCGTCGGGACCGAGCCTCAGCCTCAGCGATCAGTGCCCAAGGAGCTCATGCAACTGATCCTCCCGCTTGGTACCACAACCTTAATCTCACCGGTATGGTGGAAACTGCAAGTATTTCGTATCCAAACGTTGCCCATCGCGATTGACTACCTACACTTACCTTGCTAGAGCCTGGCCACCACCCCTGTACCAATCTTGCCGAGGAGTCTGGTGATGCGCACAATGACGTCTCGCTTGAGACGGGAACGGCGTGGGTGTACCAGCCACCAGGTTTTACGGACACCAATTTGCTCAAGCGATAAGGCAAAAGCAGTATCTTCAACTTTCTTGCAGTGGTCTATAACTTGTCCACTGCGCTCTCGGATTTGGTGTGGAAACAGCGCCGCACCACCTTTGCTGGCCTCTTATGTGGCCTTTGCCTCTGTCCCTGCCACCTCTTCGCCTCTCCCGACGTCGAGCAAGTGTCCAGCATCAGGCCCTGTGAATTGCTTCCTCCCAGTCATGATCCAGGTGATGAGGCTGATCAACATCACTACCCCTATCGCCGCTGACGTGTAGTTCATGTTCTCGCTGTCCACTGGACTGACCGACGGAAAGTTGAATGTAATACAGAAGAACGTAAGGAAGAAGAGCCCAATAATGTTCAACGGCAGTCCAAATTTCCCCAGAGAGTACGGGCCCTCAAGCTGATGAGTCCTTCCGGTAACGTGGCCCAGGATACGTGCAAGCAAGGGCATCGCGTAGGAGAGATCTGTCGCAGTCAGCACCAGGGTTCGAGACGACGTAGGAAAAACATACAAAACCCTTGCGTTGCAATTGAAATCACAGTGTTGAACCCCGTCGTCGTTCCAAAGTAGATGGAGTCGAATGCCATCTGCACCACACAAGTGAGCAGCAGAGCGTAAATGGGCACCTGCCTCTTTTTCGAGACTTTGCTGAAGGTCCGTGAAAATGGCAGTCCGTGGTCCCGAGCGAACGCATACACCGCCCTCGAGCCTTCGGCCATCAGAGAGTTTGCGCACACCAATGCGATGACGGCGATGAGAGAGGCTAGTGTCGAAGCACCGGCGACACTTCCAGTCGAGTGGAAGAAGATCTCGATTACTGGGACACCGGTCGCGGTGCCTGCCATCGTCTCGAGGTCGCCCATGCAAAAGGACAGCGAGATGAGAAACACAAAGCCTGTGACGGCCCCAATGTACACGGACATTACGATTGCTCTGGGAGCCTGCTTTCGCGCATTCTTGATCTCTTCTGTCATATGCGATGGAGCGTCATAGCAGCACATGCCGAAGGCACTCTGGAGGAGACCCACGATTGCTCCATACGGTGCGTTGAAGCCGCTGAAGTTCTGGAACTCGCCAAAGACGAAGCTGGCTGGTTGTTTCTGATCGTTGGTGGCCAGGATTGTGATGAAGCACACGAAGAACGCAATTATGTTCCAGACAAGTATGAACTTGGAGATCTTGTTGAGGGCATGCGGCAAGAAGATGTTCGAGGCTGTAGCCACGAAAGCGATGAGGTAAGCCACAAGGACGGTGTGCCATCGTTCGATGGTGTAATCTGGGTGATTGAGCTGCGCTGTGCCGAGCACAAAATTCGCAGCAACGAAGTTGTTCGTCGCACCCATCGCTAGAATGCCTGTCTCACAATCAGTTTGAGGTGTCGTGATAGTCATAATAACACTCACCGATTAACATGAACCACCCGCAAATGTACGAGAAACCTCGCGCCCACCGTTGTGGTGCGAGGATGGCCACCCAACTGTACTGGCCTCCCGCGACGGGATACGCACTGCACATTTCGGCCATGGAATAAGCGACGGTCAACGTGGCTAGGCAGACGGCGAGCCACCCCCATATCATTACGGGCGGCCCCCCGGATTCGACGCCAATTATGAGAACTCCACTCAAGGCAGTCCAGCTAGTAACGATGCTGAAGGAAAAGCCAACCATTCCAAGAAGACCGAAGCTTCGCTTCAGCTCTGCACTTTGTTAGTAGAGAGCCAAATCTTGAACATATTGCATTACCCTGGGTGTACCCCAATTGCTCCAACACGGCATCGTCGCTCGTGGTGTCATCAAAGACCTTCTTTTCTGGATTTGAAATGGTCGCCATGATGTCCGACCGAAGAACAATCACAGTTCGAAAAATCCAAAGCGTTCGATTTCCGCTTCATGGGCTTATCCATAGCTGCACATATACCTAGCTACCTGCGCCGATCTATCTCTTCCCACGCGTCGTCGGGAAAGCTGTAGCGCGGCTATTGATAACGGCACTCGAGCTGCATTGCGCTACAGACGCTGCTCTTGCGTAGCAGCGTCGATGTAAGTTTCCCTTATCGGAGATTCTATCCCAGGGTGATTGGTCACTGATACCGTGCGGTATGGTCCCGATAATTCAATGCGGGGGGCGCGGGTCACGATTGCTTGCACGACTTGAGTCCGGCGAGTTCAATATTGTGCACATGAGTTCTTCTTCTCTCATCGGATAATTTAAAGATGACTGCATAATGACTCGACCTTGCAGATGGGATCTGGTTGCGATGAAGTGTGGGGTGAGACGGAGGTCGCAAGCGTGGATCTGTGAGTGGATCTGCTGGCGAGTCAGCCCTGCCCTGGAACGGAAGGCGCGACTGCTCGAACGACATGATACCATCCGCAATCTGATCTGCCCGCAACTACATTTTACACATATCAGACTCAACATCACGTAATTCCTCCTGCTGGTCACTAGGTAGTGCAGCGCCTTCCTGTCCCTGTTTTCCCCTAGCCCTAGCCACATTTACCAGCAGTCATCTCCAGGTACACATAAATACAATGTGCTGCATTTGTTCACTACCCATTCTGTCAATTAAGTGACCCAACACTAACATTCTCCAAACTCTACGCTATAACATCTCACCTGACTCCAGCCTACATTCTATCGCGTCCTAAGATGGCGCCCATGGCCCAGATCCAGGGCTCAGTCCCCTACGCCTGGCCTCACGACGCCTCTCTCTCTCCCTCTACGACCGCCCTCCTGATAATCGACATGCAACGCGACTTCCTCTCCCCCGGCGGCTACCTCGAATCCCAAGGCTACGACATATCTCGATTTCAAGCCCTTGTACCGCGCCTCGTCTCGCTCCTCTCGTCATTCCGCCAAGCAGGCTTCCCAATCTACCATACACGAGAAGGTCACGCACCCCACATGGCCACGGTATCATCCCGAGAGCGGCACAGAAGTAGTGTGAACGGAGCGCCAATAGGTTCGCAAGGGCCGTTGGGAAGATTGTTGGTGAGAGGAGAGAGGGGCCATGATATTATTGAGGCATTGAGGCCATTGTCTAGCGAGCCAGTCATCGATAAGCCAGGACGAAGCGCGTTTGCGAGTACGGAGTTGGAAGCTGCGTTGAGGGCGAGCGGGGTCAAGGACTTGGTCATCTGCGGCGTGACGGCGGATGCGTGTGTAAGTAGTACAGTGAGGGAGGCGAGTGATCGAGGATATGATGTCTTGGTAGTCGAAGACGGCGTGGAGAGCGTGAACGAAGAGTTGAAGAGGTGGAGTCTGGAGAGTATCAGGATTGAAGGGGGGTTGTTCGGCGTCACGGCAACATGCGGAGAAGTCGAAGAGGTGGTGGGGACGTGGATGACCCAGGGGCAAGACACCTGAGCATACGAAGGCAGTTGCCAGTGAGTCAACACAAGGTGGAGGTGTGCAACGAGCATGTCAACATCACGCAATAGGAACAAAGTGTAACCGCATAGCGTACGTATGCATTGACTATGACTAGTCGGCAGATACTCATGCGTGACAGCAGAGTCTACCCAAAATCATCGCATCATGAACCCCATATACATGTTTGTTCCAAACGCCATGAAGACCGATACCGTACCGTGAAACTAACCCATCCACACAAAGACTATCCAGACATCAACGCAACTACCCAGAGACCGTGAGGTAGCCAGTGAAGAGGCGCCGAAGATGGAAACCGACAAAGCCAGACGTTTAACCGCCGAAGCCGTACAGGGTGCGGCCCTGTCGCTTCAGAGCATAGACGACGTCGAGGGAGGTGACAGTCTTGCGCTTGGCGTGCTCGGTGTAGGTAACGGCGTCACGGATGACGCTCTCGAGGAAGGTCTTGAGGACACCACGGGTCTCTTCGTAAATCACTGCGGCAACATTAGCATGGTGCTGATGGAGGTGTGCGCGAGGACGGCTTACTGGCTGAGATACGCTTGACACCACCACGACGTGCGAGACGGCGGATGGCGGGCTTGGTGATACCCTGGATGTTGTCGCGCAAGATCTTGCGGTGACGCTTGGCGCCGCCCTTGCCGAGACCCTTTCCGCCTTTACCGCCTAGAGAGAGTCGTTAGCATGATGTGTGCAGACGATGAGGAGACGCAGCGACGACGTGGAGGCGTTGTCGCGATGCGTTGTTTTGTCGATGGTGGGGCGCGTCGGGTGAGGCGAGGCTCAACACCATACGCGACCACCCGTGATCGATCGTGCAGCGCGCGGCGGCGGCGACGACAACAACGATGCGAAAGCCGACAAGAAGAAGCAGATAGATAAGTACTTACGTCCAGTCATGATGAAGGTGTGTTAGTGTGGATGAGGTGGGATGGTTTTGTTGTATTGGGACGCGTTGCGCGTGTTGCTGAGTTGCGGCTGCGGGTCTGGTGAATGAGAATATGCGGGCGGTGTAGAGAAAGAAAAGAGAAGAGACGCGTACCGGTGCGGGCGGGCTGGGGTTAAATAGGTCGTAGGCTGCCTTCCAGATCACACGCGCTAAGCCATGTTAGGGACACTCGTAACTTCAAGAAAGTGCTTGGCAGCCGACGTGCAAGCGGATTTAAAAGTGCTGGAAAGCGTTGCTTTGAACAGCGGCCGATTTACTTGGGGCAGAGCGCCCGTAAGCTATGCCCGCCCGCCACTGCCTTTGTCAGCCGGTCTGGGTGAACACCAACATCGGAAACCATGTCCGACCCAACACCTCTAACCACAACATCCGCCAACCACGCCTTTTGTTGCTGCGAATACCAAAATACTCTTGCGAACGCATTCAAAAACAACTTGCCAAAGTTTCGCGCGGCGCAGATGCCGCGTCGTCAAACAACGTTGGTTTTCGACCAGCCTACGCGCTTCGCGTGCAGCTTCAACACGTCCGCATCACTAAGTCGACCCACATCAACAATCATGTCGTCTGCGCGAATTGTTATTGTATGCGGTCTCGCCGTTCTTACGAATGCCGCAAACGTAAAGGAATGCACGAAAGCTGATGCCGATTTGGTCCACAGCTCGTGTCTCAGTTTCAATGGTGTCTTTGGTGAGAGACTATTGCTCGAAAGTGAAGTAAATCCTCTACATTCTCATTTTTTTGGTCTATCATCATCGGTCTTGTAGTTGCGAATCACAGAGTGAAATAGTCTACAACTATATCCTTTGACAATTAAGCTCGTTGCGACCGACCTTCAAACGTAAAGAGCAAGGGATTGTGCTTTACATGATTTTGACCCCATCAGCCCGGCTGCCTGTGTGCATGCAGAGAGTAGTTAAGTAGACCAGTAGAGTGCGGCAACGGCGGGTGACATATGTTGGCCCACCGTGGCCCCACCGCAGTCCTTCGATGTGCGTACTTCTGCACGGGCGTCCATGACAGCTATCTACTGGCCATTTCTGTGTGCTCCGCGATCGAGGTGGCTCCAAGGACTCGAATGAGTCACCACATAGTACCCCGCAAACGAGGACCCAAGATTGCGGGTATCGAACCCTCCCCTCCTGCACACGCCTCCTCCTGCACTCGTACAGTGTCGAAGGACCGCGGCGATCAGCTCCCCAGCATGGCCCTTTGAGTCACGCTGGATCAATCGGTCCAAAAGAGATGAGGCAGCCGCATTTCGATCCTTCTATGGCTATGCATCCGGTTTGGACCGTCACTTCGGGCCAGACGAGGTGGGTCACAATGACGGCCATTGTGCGTCTGCATCCATGGTCGAGACTAACAATCGTATGAGTCAACTTTCCGGCGCCTCTGAAGCAGTGGGATACAGTTATTGTCCGCACAAAATTGTTGCTTGGTCGTGGCCTAGGGTCAAGCTAGCGTCCACTCGTTGTTGGATGATGCAAAGAGAGCTCCTTCCGTAGACTTTGAGACCACGCGAAACTGATGAATCTTCTTTTATGAGGAATGGAACATATTGTGCTTCCTCAATACCCGAGGCTTTTCATTTCGCGGCATTAGTCGCCAGTGTTGGACTGGATTTCATGATCATTACGCGCGCTGGTCGATTCACTCTGATCACCGCTTCTCAAGTGGCAACGCCCCAATATTGAATCAGAAGCAGACAATCGATGCATATTCGGATCTTTGAATTATCATTCGGAACAACGTGACCTATTGTTCAGAACAACGTGAGCTACACCAAGGGACATGTGCTAGTCTACATAGCATGTCATCGTGCTAAGAAGCAGTATTCACATACATCACCGCATCGTCTCACTATCAGTATGCTTACGTTACCTGATTCACTGCATTTGTGGAATGGTTGAAACAAGTGCTGGTTTCAGCAACCGTCTGGTGAAATGTCTTATATAAGCCTCACGTGACACCATGACGCGGCGCGGCTCCCGCCGGGCTGGCTAAGCCACCCTTCTATATCCCCGACATCTCACCACTTACTTCTCTTCACCTCCACCTCTTCTTTCTTACGTACACCATCATCCTACTTCCTTTAACTTAGCCCAAATGTATTCTCGGACCGTTGGGCTTATGGCGCTGGCCGCCGCCACCGCCAGCGCTATCCTTCTCCCACCGGGCCTCACGGCTGCGGATCTCGGGGATGACAATGCGATGGAGGTTTCTGTTGACTCCATGAAGCGCACCGTCGCTGTCGAGTGCCAAACTTGCGCTTTCGCGACGAAAGAAGGCGAAGCGTTGGTCTGGAAGCAGGACGCGGGCAACTCATTCGTATGTTGCACGGGTGGACACTAGGCTGACAGGTACTGACACTCCCGACAGCTACTTGAATTCGAAGTCGGTGATCGCGAAGACACCCTTGATATGAATGGGGTCCAACTATACCCCCCATCCTTCGGCTACTTCACAGAGCCCTTCCTCGTTACACAAGTAGACCCCACGACTGAGGAGAACCTCAAGCTCCGTGTCACTGGCTATACGTTCCACTATAACTCCGCCGAAACGATCACCGAGGCGGGCATGGAGCTCCTCCCCATGAATTTCCACATCACGTCGATCGAAGGAATCCCGGTCGATCCGCCCGCCCTCACCATCAACCTGCTCAAGGATGCAACTGGCCGTCTCATGATTGCGTCGTTCACAACCAGAAACGCAGCCGAGGCCAGCGCTGCCGAGAAAGCCGAAGAGTGCAAGAAATGGCCGCTGCTATGCAAGTGGAAGAGCATCGTTGCCGATAGGATCAGCAGCGTGAAGTCTTCTATGAGCAAGGCCTGCCACAAGCACAAGAGCAACCCTATGGCCGAAGGTACCACCCAAGGCAAGCCTGCCCACAGGTTCAGACCTGGCCGCCCGCACCACCGCCCCCAGACCAAGGAAGGCCACCATGCTCATGATCATCATCACCACCACTCGCATCGCATGCACATGTTCCTCCGTCGCGCTTTCTTTACGGTCGTTATTCCCATCCTCATCGGTATCTTCGCCGGAACACTTACGTACCTTATCGGTATGGCTTTGGGCTGTCTCATTGCCATCGTCGTGGCCAAGGTTCGTGGCCGGGCCCCATACGAACGTATCGCTCTCGACGAGGATAATGAGGATGTGGAGCGTCTCGAAGGTCTGGACGAGAAGGAGGTGTATGCCGAACTTCCAGAGTACGATGCGCCTCCCGTGTATGAGCAGGACACCGAGAAGGAGGTCGTTGAGGAGACCAAGTGATGCAGTGACCATAAACGGCGTGCATAGGATCGGTTTGTTCGACGGAGTTTGTATGGCGCCGCTAGGTAGAGCATTTGTCACGTTCACTCGTAAGATCATGTATTAGTGTTGCGTCTGGGATCGGCGGCGGGAACAATGTGTCTCTTTCGGTTGTCTAGACTATAGGGCCAACCCGTTGCAATTGTCTTAGATTCCTGCCTTGCCTTGCTGAAGCTTGAAGCTCCCTGTGAACTGCCGACTCATGCGCAACTGGCATGAGTGGCAAACTAAAACTAGACGTGCTGCTTGTAGGCGCTTAGCTGTTGACCCCTAGCTCCATAGTCGGCAGTGGAGCCGGACGCTAAGAAACAATGCACTATCGATTAGAGGATACCCCGCTTTGCAGACTTGCAAACCTCGTTAGCACCTCGCGGATTTGACGTCGAGCTCCATACAATGGTACATATTCCGTATACACCTCGAAAACTTCCATAATTCAAACGGCTCGGTGGTGTAGTTGGTTATCACGTCAGTCTAACATTCAATCGAGTGTCGGCTCACTGAAGGTCCCGAGTTCAAGCCTCGGCTGAGTCATTTCTTTTTGCGGTCATTGCATACTTTTTGGCTTCCTTTCTGTTTTGGTCGCTGTTACGATTATACTGATTGGAGATTTGAGATAGAGTGATGAATTTTTTTTGACGTTTGATGTAGAGTGGTCTATGCGCTGCCCAACGTTCAACCTTTTTGCCCCGGCCGAAGCTTGAACCAACCGAAGAGTAAGGGGGGTTTTGTAGCGATCGTAATACTGGTGCAATCATCAATAGACATATATGCGACTGGTGTAGGCAGGGCTGTATTTTCATGCTTTTGTGCGATCACAGAACGGCTGCCTCAAGACTAAGTTAACTTCGCCTGCCTTGCCTACTTCGATCCTGCACTCGCTCCCATACAGCAGGTATAAAAGGAGATGCGCTGTATCTTCAAATCAATTCTTTGAATGAGACATATTTCTTGCCTATTGAACACCAGACATCTCGACGACGTTTCAGCCGCTATCAAAAGCTCTCGCGCCCTTCTGCGCTGAAAGACACGGTTCGCGATCTTTGGCTCCATACGCGAAAGTAACAAGCCTTGCACAAGAACCGTCTCCGTTTCCATGCATATCCAATGAGTGCTCATCTAAGCTGTCATAGGGCTTTCCCGTGCAAGTTTTGTTTTTTTAGCATCATTAGATCTCAACTTCAGTATCTGAACCCGACATCCCCAAGTCCTCGGACTGGTCAGCCTGCGCCCATCTCTCTTCCCAAATATCCGCCTCATCCCGCGTCAGGAACAGAAAGTCCCTAGCATGAGGTACACTGAGCTGATCTACCTCGTCCGTACCCGCCATCGACGACCAAGATATCTTCTTACACAGATATACCTCACGTGCATCCACTTTCTCCGCTAGTTGACCTGACCTCACAACTTTGAACAGCCTCACAGATTCAAGCCTCATAAATCTTGCTACGCTACTTCCCGGTAGCTTCCTCACTGCAACACCGACCTGCAGCCCGAGACTTTTCTCGAAGCAGCAGTTGAGGACGATTAGATACCATGATTTCTTCGGATCCAGAAGCAGGACTGGAATGCGCATGCGTACACCGATATTCGTCAGTGCGTACGGTGGACTATCCAGATGACTGGGGTGGACGCCGTGGGAGGCGGATCCCAAGAAGAACCGGGGATGGGGTGCGAAGATGGAGACGACGAGATCGTTATCCATGACTATGCCCCGTTCAGGCTTCCAGGGGCGTTCGACAGATTGCCATGCAAACAGGCTTTGGTCATCCGAGTCCTTCATGATCTCCTCTTGCAACCGGATGAAAGCCTTTTCTCCTCCTTCACCATACAGCAACGGCATAGAAACGTCGAAGATCCCGAGAAGACAGTACGCCATATCCTCTCCCTTAGTCGTCTCTCTTCTGGCAGCCCAACTCATTCGCTCCGCCACACTCACATTCGGGAGGAACCCCGTCAGTGAGCGCTCATCCACCCCCGTGATATGCGCTAGCTTTGCTTTCATAGACGATTTGTTGCCCACGTACTTCCACCCCTTGATATAGAAATCAACCTTGCTTGGTGCGATAAGCTCCTGTAGTGTCCATCCTCTCGTGAACCATCTCGCTTTCGCTAAATCCTTTTCATCAAGCCTATCTATGCTCCTGTCCCAAAACCTGCTCTCGTTCAGCGCAAAGTTTATACCGCCGCTCCGCATCGGATCAAACATGTCGATGTCGTCCAAATACGCGTAGCATACTTGAGCATTCTTGTACCATCTGAACATGCTATTGATCGACTCGCTTAACTCCGATGAAGAATTCTTGTCGATACTGCACGTGTCTACCCATACGTAGGCCAGTCCATCAGATAATGCCTGCTCGCAGGTTTTTGCGATCTTGTAATATCCTGCTGATGAGAGGATATGACCGCGTCTCTTTGATGTCACGAGGGATGAAAAATCATGAAAGGTGACTTCCGAATCGCCCCATGTGTGACTCAGGATTGCGTAAGGTGGGATGGTGGATTCGTTGTTGAAGGTTTCGAGGCGAATGGTGGACGCGTTTATGAGGCGCATGCTTGCAGTTGGTGATATGGTTTCGTCGAAGCTTTCTGAAGAATCGAGCCTAATGACGGTGCCGCGAATTTACGAAGATTTCCTTGCATCGGTTGGTTTGGCGCTGTGGCGAGCGCAAAGTCGGTGTTGTTTTTGAAAATGCTATAGATATGTTCTGTCTTCTGTGGAATGAACATCTGTAGGATGTCATTTTTAGCTGTGGGAGCGGCACCGTATGCGGGGTTTAGCGCACAGCAGCTTATCCGGTCCACACGTTCCTTTCTCCAAACAGCACCAACATACACGTTCAACAAAAGATTCCTCGTTTGGTGCCCCAGTGAAAGATTGGCTTCAGGTATGGTTGTCATGTGGACAGTATCTATTCATAATCCTTCAGTTTAAAGTCTCCAGTCTTCGGCATGATTTCTCCCGGGTTCGGCCCCAGCACCGCATGCTCCCTTACTAGGCTCCTCAGCGCAGCATGATCCCGGCATCTATGCCACCGCACGAAATCTGCAACGTATTGGCCTTTGTCACCGATCCATACAAGCGGCAACAATCCTGTGTCTGCGGTACACATCAACCGTTGACGTAGAAGATCGACACAGTGGTCTAATCAGGAAACAAGAATGGGTCAGCTCTTCCTCATTAGTCTCGACTACTTTGCTTTTCGGTACACGGCAGGAAGTTTTGGCAGGTTACTGTAGGATAGATGAAATAGCACTAGACGTACCGATATGCAATTCGCGTATCACATTATCCATCATCTTCTCGCTCTCCCCATAATGCTCCCTTGTCCACTCCACGTTATACCATAAATGCTTCCTCAGCATATCCAAACAATGCAATTGATGCACTGCTTCTAACAGTACTGGGTATCCAACCAACCCTTTCTTTGGATCATCCCAGTACACATGTCGGTCTGGTGCAATACCGGCCGCTTCTTCGTCGCCTCTCTGGACGAGGAGAACTCCGGTGTCGGATATGAGTTCTGACCAAGCCCGATCGGCAACCGGAGAGGAGTGAAAACGGTATGCGTTAGAAGGATCGTGGAGCGTTGCATTAAATAGTTTGGGAGTTGTGGTGCGCGGTAGTTGTAAGAGGAGCTTGGGAACTCCTGTAGGAGGCTCGGATGAGCTGACTCGGGAGCATGAAGAAGAGATATGTAAGGTGAACAGTATGATGAGAGTAACAAGGTTGGTGAAGAAGAGAGTTATTATGATGATTGTTAGTATCCGGGAGTGATGTGGTTTCCACCTTGTATCTGGTCCGTCGCGGAAGCTTGGGGCGCCAGAAGCAGATAGTAGGAGAGGTGTGTTGGAGTAATCATCTTTCTCGATATCTGAAGGAGGGATTTCTTCCGAATCCAGAGTCGGAGAACGCACAATTGTGAGAGACATCGTATCGCATCAGGCTGAGTGAGTTTGTCACCGTTCCTCGCAATATGAGAAGTCGTGGAAGATACCAAGTAGGCTGGGTGCGCACTTTGGTAATGTGGGGAACCATGTGACGTCGAGAATTCTCCGGCTATTATGCTACACATCCTTGATTGCGTGTCGATTATCCGAGATTGAAATGTGTAGGGAGGGTTGAACAGTTCTTTTGCGTAATAAGCTGACTGCATAGACACGGAGATCCCTTCCCTAGCGAGAACGAAACAGCAGCCCCTACGTCGGCAACCATGCATGGAGTTCATTTGTATGCTTAACTGAGCGATCCCGACATGATAGAGCTCTTTCTAAGTCGTTCTCATGCGGAGAATACCAGACTGTACGAAACCAAAACAAGACACAAAGGCTGCGTGAACGTATAGCAAACAGGCAACGATCAAGATGTGATTGCCTTGTACTAGATACTACCCTTTGGATCGATTTACCGGTGGTCCTGCAGTATTATGTGAGAGCAAAATAAGGGCACGTTGTACCGTACGAGTTGAGATCAACAAAGGCGTCTCGTACGAGACGATATGGGGTAAGTTATACCGCACGACTCTGTCACTTTTACGATACGATTGCTAGATTAAAGCCACTGACAAATTTAGCCAATAGTAAAGCGTCGAAGTAGCCTCGTGATATTGTACATAATAGTATCGGATCGTTTCATACCCTAGGGTTTTAGGGCGGCCGATCAAGGACCGATATGTGAGAATCCAAAGCTCAGGCTCTAGCCTTGATTACTAGATACCTGGATCCCAAGCCAATAGCAGCTTCTAGCTCAGCTAAACATGTAGAAGTGATCGACAAAGAACAAGCTTGTAAAACAACAGACTAGAGCCGATGTGGATGTCGGCCGGCCTGTATGCCGGTTTTTGTCCCCGCATTGTCTTACTATTCTGTGGTGTTGATGCATACTGTGCAGGGTACAAACTCCTAGGACAAACACCCGTTACTTTTTCCGGATCTCGAAAGTCTCCAAATTAAAGCGTATCATGGAGTGTTCAAGTAAGTAACGGACCGACAAACCTCGCGTTTGAAGTTGAGATCATGCTTTATGCAGACTCTGCCTATTGGCTTTCAAGCTATCCAAGTCTAAGAACATCGAGAGATCCTCACAATTTCACAGTTTTTTTAGAATCAAATCACGGTTTGTATCTTCAGTGGAGTTTGATAGCAGCTGAAGCCGATTCACCAGCGCGCCACAAGCTGGAAGGCAATTTCCGAGTAATACATGGAGCCTTGATAGTATACTGAAGACTAATCTACCTCCCCAACCCAGAACGTCAAGATAGAATACGAGGGAGTCTTTGGTTAAATGCAGCGCATGCGAACGGATAACGCCCGATGTGTCGACCCGTGCATCTCACGAAGGAAGCGGGGTCAATGTGCTCATGTGTAATATGGCACTGTTCTAGGGCATTGGCGAAATTGGGATGAACTCTATGTGGTCTTTAAGATATAAAGACCATCGGCTCTGCTCTTCAAGAAAGCCTCACTTCACAACACACTCCGAGTACGACATCAGCTAAAAAGTACCAATATGAAGTACCTTTTTGTTCTCGCTTTTGTTGCGGCAGCTGTTGCTGCTCCAGTCATGAGTACGGCCCTCTGGTTGTTGGGTAACCGCGCTAATCCAGGTAAATAGACGACAAGAGGCAACCTCCGGGAACATACTTCACATACTGCTGCTCTCCCAGCGCCGAGGGCGCGACTATCGAGGCTGAGGGCGAAAGTGCGTAGTGGAGACAAGATGAGTACAGACGCACTGAAGCCTGTTTTAATCTCGGTCCTTTGCCTTGTATCCGGACATTGAGTTGACCGTCCAAGCAATCAGGCAACGTAATGGTACGATGGACGAGCTAAGCTTAGTCCAGCTTTTTTCCTAGCAAGAATGTGGCTTCGTCGATGGTTCAGAATGGCTCGGTCGAAAAGCTGAGGACCTAGCCATTATGGCACGCTCATTATGAATATATAAAAACTGAAGATCTTTAGTTCTAAGCTTTGATGTTCTTTCATACAATTTTGGACCCGATGATCGTTCACGAAACGTACAATCACCAAAACCTGTTAATCCGTCATCCTCTAGAAAAGGTTTCGCGCGATAGTTCTATAACTCCTACACATCGCGCGTATCTTGATATAATCTCCGATATATGTAAACGAAAGTCGTCGGGCATAAGGATTGGCTTCGATGTAATGGCTCTTCCATGGCGACCCCGTTTCACCTCCACTCTCAATGTAGCACGTCCTCTATATGGACGTCTCCAGCCCAAATCTACTCGTTCCTAACTGTGATCACTTCGCCACACCAGCATCGATCTCAATCACAGGTCCAGTGTATGTCCGTTTTCCCCAGCACAGATAATACACCACACTGAAGATTGCGACACTTCCACACATGAGACTGCTGTAGTTCATTGTGGCAGGTTCGGGGTTGATTGCAATAGGCCAAAAGCTGAAAAGGACCATAACAAATAGGTAGGCACATCCAAAGCCATTGATAATGGTGCCAAAAGGCTCTTGAATTCTCCATGGTCCCCAGGTCAGGAACTCGGATTCGATGGTGTTGGTGAGGGTCGTATCAGAAGCGGAGTATGGCTTAACAGCTCCGGTAACGCGGCGCCAAAGAAGAAGAGTATTTCCAATAAGGTAGGAGGTATAAAGGCCATTGACAGTCAGGGAGACGACACTGTTGAAGGCGACAGGAGAACCAAGCCCGATGAAGGAAAGAAGGACGGCGATGACCATGGTGAGACAAATGGACGCTAGCGGAAGGGTAGTTCTGGGCTCAATCTAAGAGTCATGTAAGCATGGACGTCATGGTGAAGGGAACGACTCATTTACCTTGCTTAAGATTTTCCAGCCAGGTGTACCACGGTCACGCGAGAAGGCCCAGGTCATTCGTGACGCTGTAGCAATGTTGCTAATTGTCGCACAAATGCTAAGAGTGGTGATGATAGCGGCCATGGTTAGTGCGCCAGGGACGCTGCCGATAGCCTGGAGAAATATCTCCATGAAGGGGAAATGAGTTGCGGACGCAAGTGCTGCTTCGGGATCGCCGACACAAAAGAGCACTGCGACAATCATGCTGATACCAAAGGTCCCATTCAGAAGAATGGTAAACACCATCGCTTTTGGAACGTTCCTCGCAGGGTTGTGAATTTCTTCAGACATCTGTTTCGGTTAGCGACAGGTGCACATCAAGCTCTTCCGTAGCGGAACAAGCTACCAACAACCATGACGTACATGTACAGCGCCATCGGCTCCTGTAATATGGTCAGCATTTGCCACAATATTGTAACGAGGTTAGAGCTCACCAAGTAGAGAAAATATAGGCCCAAGACAACCGACCAGGAAAGAAATTCCGTTGGACGGCCATGCGCCTCCATTCACGAAAGACGTGAATACCTGCTCTGCGCTTCCATGCGGCGCAAAGTAGACCAACGGAATCAAAATGGCGAAAAACCCAAGAGTGTGAAGGATTAAGATGACGCTTTCCACGTTTGGAAGTTGTCGGGCGATGAACGTGTTCACCGATAGCGCAACGGCTAGAATCGCCCAATAAAACAACATGAGTTGCCAAGCTGTCGGCTGATATGTAGCGTCATTGAGGACCATCAGGCCTTGGATGAGCTGAGCGCCGAGGAAACAGCAAGATGCAACGAGCGCTTGCCAACCGATCAATGTGAGCCAGCCTAACATCAGTTAGTCGGATGAATCGACTGTGAGCATGAACTGAGTGATGTACCGATGAAGTAACTCAGGAATTTGCGAGATGATTTGGGTGCAAGCATAGAGACCCAGTGATACTGACCACCTGCTGTTGGTGCCCTATAACGTTATCATCTGCGTGGTAGTTTGGGCCTGCCATCCTCACATGGAAGCTAGTTCGCCCATGGTCGTGAAGACCGCCATTGTTCCTAACCATACGAAGAGGAATTCGTAGATCGACCCAGCGGAGCCTCCATTGGTGAAGCTAATGGAGAAAACCCTGAAGGTTTCTCAGTAAAGATTCCGCTGAAACACGCCGACTTACCTACAGTAGACTGCCTTCCCATGTGACCGTCAACACGCAAGTAAACGCCAGCATCGACACGAAACCAAAGTTTCGCTGAGTTGTTAGCCAATGCCCAACCCTTGAAGGCGAAACCAACATACCCTCAACACTGGTTTCTTCCCCAGCCTCGTCAACTCTGCATTGTCAATGTCATGTCGTGACCTTCCAGCCGGGACAGCTTCAATCAACACATCTCCTTTGTTGCTTGATATTTCATCTAATCGGAGATTCTCGTGGGCCATGACTGTTGCTGCTGGGGCTTGGGTAGTATTCGTTTGTAGAGGATATGTTGTAAAATAGAATGTTAACGAGAAAGAAACTTCAATTTTACGCATGCGGGGAGGACATGATGGGATGCAGGTGGACATTTCAAGCAAGTGCCAAGCCGTCGTCAAGCAATTACTGAAATCCAGATTCAGACATGCAAGCCAAGCGGTGGTCCCCATCGGTGTGTGTACTCTAGCCCCATTGGTTATGATAGCGTTCTGCACGCACTACATATATGCGACCCCAGACTCGGGAGCTGTACGAGATGCCCAATTTGCTTGATTGGCCTGCGTTGCGGCGCGCGCGCAAGTAGCGCTTAGCGCCACTGCAGACGCGCGGGGAACGTGCTCTGTGCTGCGGCCCGTGGGATCAACTTGCCGCCCGACAAATCATGAAATTGGGTGTCTAAACGTAAAGTAACTGTCGAGTCAAACTTATTTTCACGATGCTGGGTGTAAGAGTGATAGATTTCTGAGGTTGCAAAGCACTGACAATGCACTAGAGGTATGCCTGCCACAATCGTAGAGAGCTCTCCTGTTGGGTTCCCCGAGGGCATCTTCCCCCAACAACGACGAAACAGGTGTGATCCATTGCTGCGCCGCATTTGCTTCTTCACCCAACAAAGGCCAGACCTTCAACACCGATTCCAAGGCTCGTGGCTGTCGGCATGTACCGCAACTCGGAAATTAGCGCGAGTCGCGGCTGATAGCCACGGTCGTGTTGCTCCCAGCAGTTTGGTGATGAAGGCTTCACAGTGCCGTAGCCAACTAATAGAAGAAATAGATGTGAACCGCACATGAAAATGCTGTCGAGACACTTCACTGTTCGATGTCACTTTGTGGAATCTTTCGTTTAACACCTTCGTCTCTCTCATCTACAAAGCGGAGTCTAAATGTCGTCGAAAGAGACTCCACCTGCGTCGACCCTGGCACCTCCTTCCCATCCATTTGTCACCGCAAATGACCACAGCTCTCTCCTAAATGTGGTCGGGTGGTTTTCCGTTGTGGTCATAGCCCTGGTTGTTCTCACTCGCTTGGGTACAAGATGGGCGTTTTCAAGGACCTTTGGCTTTGACGACGTCGCAATAATCACTTCTGCGGTTTGTCTGGCTTCGAATATTGGATTTCAAATAGTAACAAGACTCCAGATGTTTTCCATCGCTCAGACCACAACTGTTTCGCTGGGTGTGCCGAATGGACTGGGTCGTTCTACTGGGGACGAGTCCGAATCCCAACTGATAGCTCAGCAAAAGGTGACTCTTAGAGTGAGACCGCGATCAAAGCAGTCCAGCTAACTTGGTGGGCAGTCCATCTACGCATTCACCATCCTTTTCGTCTTTGGGCAGTTCTTTGCCAAACTTTCCATTATCTGCTTTGTTCTAGCGCTGACCCCATATCGAACGCACCGCACGATATCTTGGGTCCTCACTGCAGCGTCTTGCATTTGGATGCTCATCTCTGTTTTCGGCTTTGCTTTCGAGTGTTCGTTTCCGGAGCCTTGGAAGTTCATGCGCAACGAGTGCATCAACCGTGTGGCCTTTTACACGTTTGTCGAGATCTTCAACATCGTCTTGGACAGTGCGCTGGCTTTATTGCCCAGCTTCATTATCGCCGGCCTCCAAGTGGCGACGAGGCGTAAATGCGTCACCATCAGCTTTTTCATGACTAGATTTCTGTAAGTTATGATCCAGCTATCTGGCCTTGACTCACATTCCATTAGAGTCGTCGCGGCTTCCTTGGCCCAACTTGCGGTTATCTACTCCCGAGACGAAGACCCGTTCTTATCTTGGACCTTCGCGCTCCTATTGACAATCATACAAACCCTTGGCATTGTCACGGCTTGTGGATTGTACCTGAAACCATTCCTTGACAGCGTCAACGTCGGCATGATTGGGAACGACGACATCCGACGGCGCAATGAGGGTGCAGTCAACAGCTATGGGCGGTCCACAGACTCGAACGAGGTCAGGGGTTCGAAGACTACTTCGAAGATCTCTCGCAAAGCTAGCCAGAAGTTTACTCATAGTCGGAGTCACTATACCGAATCCTCCCAGTACGACGAGGAACGCGAGCTGTACACTATTGCGACACCCATAGACCACAAAGAAGCTCATGTATCACCCGCACACAGTCAAGATGGAGAGGAGTGGGAGATTGGGAGTCAGTCAAGTAGGGCTCGTATTATGCGTAAGATGACACCCTTGAGCTCGGAGTCGTGCGAATGAACAGATGGAGCGGATCTCGCTCGAAGTTCCAGCAAACCAGTGCAAAGATCCAGGCTCGGCTCGGATTTCTTTTGTTTTTCACGAAGACAATGTAAAATGGCAAGCCTTCCGCTGATCCAATCCCGCATGGCATAACGTGGCAAGGGCACACTGTGACTTCGATGCAGGATGAACACTAGTGTGGGAATATGCGCGGCCATTTGAGCGCTAACCCAGATAAGCAATTCCTGCAGGTCTCTAAGCGCCGGAGGTGACTCGCTTGCGTGAGAAACGAGAGGTACACAAAGAAGTTGGACCCGTGGCATTGGGCGACTCGTAACATGCCAGATTCTTGGGACACATGTGTCATGCAAACCGAGCTGGATCAATCTTATCGTATGATTTTTTCCATGTGTTGATCGGTGTGTTGATCGGTGTGCGATAGTGCCCCATCGTCCACGCAGTGATGTGCTAAGTGGGAGGTCCCAGGTGCCCCCTACCGGAGACCTCCAATCCCATGGGTGGTCCTTCATGATGTGCAAGTTCCGAGTTCATTCTCTCACCAGTCTAATTATGGGCAGCTCTGCGAGGTTGCGACATGCAACCGCGTGGCAGGCCTACATGCGGAGTTGCCTGCTAAATCGTTGACGATACTGTCCATTCCTCGCGCAGCCTTATTGAGTAAGTGGTGCTTGCATTCCCCGCACCCCGGAGGCACCGCCAAAGCCCCCACTTTGCCCGTCACTTGACTACAACACCGGGGATTAATCTCAAACCGCATTGCGGCTCGGATATACATCCGCCCCCATCCGGGACGGGATTGTCTTCGGTGAATTGTGAGGTTCATGTGTTTAAATCTGTCGTATCCCCTAGAGATCTTCATTCCTTTCCCCTGACTACGCCGCACACCCTTCGGCTACCCTCCCGCTGCAGTTCTCACGATTTCGCCCTAAAACAACCAAGAATGGGCAGTGCACAGAAAGAGCAACGCCGTCGATACGAGCCAGGTGAGGTGATCGTTTCGGAGATTACGAAGGACGATCTAATCTCGGTGGTACGAACATGCCAGACTTCATGAGAAGACGCGAGCTTATCAGCAACGCCATACTCTTCCGTCTCCATGATATTGCTGAATAACAAAAAGCCGTTCAAGAAGCTAATCAGATCATTAGGCGGAAGGCTATCACGCCGCATTTTCTACAGAATGGTTTGATATGGTGTGTTTACCCCGCGCTTACCATCAACAAACATCCCAACTACCATCAACGCCAGCTCAACCATTCAATGTTCAAACCTACTAACAAAGCCCCAGATCGAACCCAAATCTATCCGCCCAAATGAAACCATCCGCAACCAACGCTTCGCTACACGCCTAAGCGCCTGGATCCAAGAACCTCACACGCGCTGGACCAAAGCCACCCTCCACCCTTCTTCCCCCGACTACGACCCGTCGGCTCCAGACCGCGTAATCGGACATGCAGGATGGCTCCTCCCCGGCCGCACCGCCACTGAAATCATGAATTTCTGGCGTAGAGATGCGGGCGATGTATTGGGCTGGCGGGATAAGATGGGATGGACCGAGTCCTTTGACGAGGAGCTGTGGAGCGGGGTCGATGTGAAAGCGTACCATGAGAGGAACGTTCTTCTATGGGATCGCGTCAGGGAGCAACACTTGGGTGGAATAGGCCATTGGTGAGTAAAACTGTGCTGTTTTCAGGTCATAAAATTGTTGGTCAAACACTGCTAATGGTTTTATATTTAGGTTCCTCGCACCCTTATGGATACTTCCTGCCCACCAGGGCCGCGGTGTGGCTTCGCTTCTTCTCCGCGATGCTATTGAGCTGGCAGATAGCGATGGTCAAGCTCAAACAATGTACTTGGAAGCTTTCCCGGATGCAAGGCATATTTATGAGCGTTTTGGATTCCAAGGAATTGAAGGAGACGATGTGGCTATGATTAGGAATCCGCCAAAGAGTGTAAAGGTGCAGTCAAAGTGATTGGATAGCTGCAGCGAGGGTTCTATACGGCGAGATGCGTTACGGCGGCGTTACGGAAACCTCCACCGTTAGTCCATACGACAGGTAGCTGCAAGCGCGTACCTGTAAGGACCAAAGCATAGAGACGAAATGCTACTGCTCTCGCGCCGAATTGCTGAACTTCCAGTTCAACGTAGTTTGCAACCTTACCCCTCGTTTGCCCAGATTGCGATACCAATGTTCATTGTACAGATTTCCAATCGCGCTCCTCATCACCAAAACCCCTTCAAATCCCACCATATTCTCGCGGATTCCCCATATCTCACTCGCTAGTCCATTCCCGTCAAATCCATCTCCTCAATCGGGCCGAAGACAATACTCCCATCAACCATCTTAGCATTGATGGCACCATAGTCCAACTCGCCCTCGCTCTCCTCCTGGCCCTGAGTATCAACCATACTCTTCGCAAGATATCGATCGCCATACATTCGATCGCGTGTCCACTTCCTCGAGCTATACACACTCCCATCTCGTTCCGTACGGTCAACGCCGTCGTCGCTGGCACCACTGCCGTGGCTTAAGGCTGGGGTCAAGCTTAAACCTCGCATGTGTTGTCTGAGTTGATCTGGCGCCGGCCCTGCCACGGGCGCATTGTTCAGCCTCTCGTCTTTTTCGTCGGCTGCTCGAATCTGCTCCTCTGTCTCAAACTCTTCGGTGGCTTTGACATAGTCATTGATCTTGTTCCTGGCGGCAACTTTGGCGGGACGAGGATTGAGTCTGCGAAGGGCTGAGTGAAATGAAGACGGTGTCGGGCTTGATGGTGTTGGCACTCGTGTCTTCCTGCCCTTCGGGGCGCCGGGTGTAGAAGGTGCTGACCTGCCTGCGCTAGATTGGGGAGGTGTCACTGGCCTACCGCCTTTCTGCTGTGTCTTGGACTTGAAGCCAAGACTCTCCGCCTTATCAGATGGTGTTGACGAAGCAGACGCACTCGTAGCCTTTGCCTTTTTGGCAGCTCGCTTGGCCTTCCAGACCCAAGCAGGCGATAATTGGGGAGACGGCTCGAATTCGGACTCATTGTCGCTGCTGACGCTGACCACTTTCTTTCGCTTGTACGCTGCTTTAGTTGGAGTGGAAGGATCTGTGATAGATGACGTCGTCGCTGAAGCTTCGCGTTGAGTGCGGAGGTTGTTGAGGGCGTGCACTGAGCTGGTGGCGAGCGAATGGCTAGAAGCTTGAGAAAAGTTGCTACTTTCCCGTGTGCGATCAGAATCAGGTGTTTTGGCTAGAGTCAGATTGCCGGTTGCAGATCGAGCTGGTAGCGCAGGAACCTTATAGCTAACAATCTTCACTCTCTCGGGCCCCACGGAATTCCAAAAGTCTCGTTCGACCATGGATGGGTTTGGCGATAGACCAGAGGGAGAGTGGCTGGTGCTCCTTGTAGTGCTTTTGGTCTGACTAGCGTTGACTGGACCGTCCATGCGTGATGCGTTCGCATCGTTACCAGTGTGCTTGGGTGGGCTAGCAATGACTGCGCCGGTTTTGTGCTGTAAGTCCAAAGCGCTCTCGGCTCTCAATTCAGACGCAGCGCGCCCGAGACTTCGACCTGACCCAAAGACATGACAGGAGCTTGCGGTTGGTTGGCCTCCCACCTGCGATACGTCTGACGTCTCGACATCATCGCCATCGGTATGCTCGAAAACTTTGCCTAGCCCAGGTGCCCACCCTTGGCTCCTCTCGTTGCGTAGAACACTACCAACGAAGCCGCCATTCTTCTTGTGTTGTTGCAGATATAGCAGCCCTGGATCGCGCGGTAATCTAGGGGGGCTTGCTAGAATACCTGAGCGGTCGATTTGTTGCTCTCTCAAGAAACGAGGGTGAATCTCAGGCTGAGGATCAGAAGGAATGGGCTTCTTGCACGCTAGACTGGAGGTAGGAGAGAATATCGGTGAACCGTGCGATACGAATGGCGATGGATTCGGGTCCTGGGCATCGCTCAGACGATTCTCCTGCTTGGTCTGCGACTTTAGACTGTCAGTCAAATTGCAATGTTCCCAACCTTGGATCTTTCACAAACCTTAACACTGTTCATGCGATCACTGAAGAAGACCAACGAAGCACTCGGACCCGACGGATTGGAAGTACGGTTCGCTACTACCGCCTCCCGTCTCTTTGCCGGCTGCGGCTCCTCGTCGTCAGATATTTCGACCACCACGGGGTTCTTCGCTGCGCTGGACCGCTGGGTCTTTGGTACGGAAGTATGTACGGGAGCTGGAAGATTCCTTCCAGGCGGCTTCTGCACATTTGGGTTGGGCTTGGGAATTGTGGTCGGGCGTGAAACCGGACGATTGGTAGACGAGCCCGTACCATTCCTGGCCGCAGTGTTGAGTATGTTCGATTTGATCGTCGGAGGGTCGGTTGCTGCTGGTGCTGGGATCTTGTCTTGCCGTGAATCAGTTGCTAATGTACCAGGACCAGACATAGCATGAGGAGCGTTGCGATCGCCATGTACCGGCGGAGGGTTCTTTGTGCAAGCGTGCTCCTTCCAAAAGACTCTCGTCTCGGTTGCATGCCGCTGTTTCAGATCCGATTGGGCTTTGAGGACTCTCTTCTTGAACTCAGCCTCTTCTTCCTTCTGCTTTGCCCTCAGTTTCCGGTACTGCATGAATGTGTCCATGGATATCTCCTCGAATATCGGACCCGTGCGCGCAGGCGGATTGGCCATCTTTGGTGAGATTGTAATTGTAGGGGAGGAGCGGGTGAACGGTACGAGAGGTAAAGGTCGGGAAGTAAAGGTCGGGAAGTTATATCATTAGGGAGGCGGGGCAAAGCAAAGGTGAAGGTGAGTGCGGTATGGCTAAACTTGAGGTGAAGACAAGATTGAAGTAAGTGAGAAGTGTAACTGGAGCAAGAGAAAGCGGGGTAGAGATATCAATTGGAGGTGAAAGAGTATTGAGATCGATCAGACAGATTGCAGGTTTGATGGAGAAGACGAAGGCGTGTCTTTCTTCTGACGTCGAACGCGGTACCAGAAGCATTTGAAAGTGTATAATGATCCGGTCATGACTTAATACAGAGTTGTTGGTTCGTCCGTCTCGAGATTGCGCAATGCCGTCAAATGCGGCCCATATAGAAACATGTAATGTACAACCGTATCGTAATCCACTCTCGCAGTCCGTCTAAAAACCCGGCGGATTCAATCTCTGGCTCACTCTCGTCCACTTGGGTACCTCTGTTTAGTTGTCAGCGTCGTCCAAGTGATCACCATTTCACCGTTTCACAGTCCCTGCTCTCAGGCTCATCTGCCCCAGCCCAGCCCAACCCCCTCCAACAACAGACAGCACTTACTGTGAATACCCTTCCGATACCTCTTCACCTTCCGGTCAAACACTGAGTATTTATCCTTAGGCAACATCTCCTGCTCCGTCGGCATCTCCGCCTTCCACCTTATGACCTTCTTCATGTTCTCGCCGCGCCGCGCAAGCGCATTGTCCAACGTCTCGACGACAGAATCGACGGCCCTGAGGCGGTTACGGTGTCGGTATTTCTGGTGGCGGGAGAGGCGCCATGGGATTTTCCTGTTGGGTGTGATGTGAGCGAGGTCGTTCGAGAGGCAACTTTAAGGGGGGGAATAGCGGCGAGAGAGTCGTCGAGGGGCAATGCGTACCAGAGCAGACCGCCCGATAGCGGGTTTGTGAAACGGAAGGGACCGAACATAGTGATGTGTGTGCTGGAGATGCAATGCGGAGTCGTGCATGTATGTTCGGATGAGGTTCTCGAAAAGTGAGCTCGGACGGCTTGGCGCGTATCCCTGCTAGCTCCATCTCCGCAGCACCTCCGCGATATCCAAACGGCCCCTCCAGCCTTCATCGACGAGTTGGTAGACAAAAGAAGGACATCCCACCGCTCGGCGTCTGCTCAGAAACAGGACAATAACCTCGAAAGCTCACGCAGCCCCTCTACCACCCTCACTCACGCACTTATCCAGCCTGCGCCCACCGACAACACCGACCACTTCTCTATAAGACCCCACAACACGACACCACCTCACCGACCACTCACACAGCCATCGAAATGTCTTACTACTTCACCATCTTCTCACCGACCGACACTCCCCTCTTCACCCACGATTTCGGCACCTCCCGCTCCGGCGGTGACTCGCTCCCCCACTTCACCACCGCCGAGCGCCAGCTCGCGCCGTTCATCCTGCACTCCGCCCTCGACATAGTCGAAGAAGTGCAATGGGGGCCTTCCACATCCTCCGGCAGCGCCCCAATGTACCTCAAGCACATCGACAAGTACGCCAACAATTACGTGTCGTGCTGGATCACCGGCGCGAACGTGCGATTTCTACTGCTTACGCGGCCGCGGGACGAGGCGTTGGGGCTGACGAGTGGTTCGAGTGGAGGAGGTGGGAGTGTGAGGGGTAGTCTGGCAGGCGGGAGAGCGGGCCTCAGTGGGGGAGGCCAGGGATTGTACAATCCGAGTAATGCGGCGACGGAGGAGGCGGTTAAGAACTTCTTCGTTGATGTTTGGGATGCGTGGCTGAAGACTGTTATGAATCCTTTTTTCAGGGCGGGCAACGGAGATGTGGTCAAGAGTCCGGTGTTTCGGCAGAGGGTCGTCACGGCCGCGAAGAAGTATCTGTGAGCGCGTCGAGGCTGAAGGACTATATTGAACATACGTCGGGGTGGGGCTTGACAGGGAGCTGGTATTCCGGGGTACGAACGGCGGAATTATGCGGAAGAGGCTGGATCTACCAAAGGCGACGGAAATGATAAAGAGCTGCTCGCGGCACGCTTCCACGCACACGACATACCAGGAGCGTCTAGGTGTAAGTCCGGCTGGGAGGCGAGATAATGCGTCAGTGTGAGTTTCACCGCTGTTTCCGCAGTGGGAAGCTCAGGCTACGAAGGTACGAAGGACGGAAGTAACCACGATGGTGTATTGGAGATATGCCCATGATATGTAGAAGTACACAGCTCGCTTCAACAGAAGCTAACGATAAACATAAAGAGAAGCCTTCAAACCCCAACTCCTATATAACCCACACCAGCTCACATATGCATCTCCCTATGCTACAATGTCTCCAAAAACGCCAAATCAAAACCAAACCCAGTGTACCCCACAATCCGACGCCATTTTCCAGCGTTCCCAAGAAAGGATTTTACTCAGGAAGTGGCATCCATACCGGTGGGGTCGGCGTCCTCTTGTCCCCGAAATTATGCAACCTCTCCCCAATAAGATACACCTCATCCCTCACAACCAACCTCCACTTCCTTACCACACTGATACCCTCTTTCGCAGCCCAGAACGCGACAAGCGACAGTCCAACAGCCGGGTAGCTGAATCTCCACACCTGGCTCTTCGTTGCCGCATCCGCAGCCATATACAGCGTCTTGTTCATACTAATGGCGAAGAGGCTTGGAACCATTATCGCGGTTGTGAATAATGCCGCGGTAGGAAGTAGGAAACAACGCGTAGCGATCCTGGCATTCGGGTATAGATATCCGTTCTGAATAATGGCAGAGAAGGCGCGGGCAGGACGACTCGTGCGATCGCTGAAGATGACGCGAGCAGCGAGGCGTGCGTACAGGAAGCCGAGGGTCCAGTCTTGAATGAGATGAACCACGTGCGGTTCGGAGGGGCCGAGGTAGGCGTGTAGAGGCATGAGAAGGTAGAGCTCGATGAGGATAGCGCAGAGGAAGGGTATAAGAAGGATGAGGCCAGTCCAAACGTATGCAAAGCGAAGGGCACGAAGGCCGATGCGAGATGCCGTTGCCGCGACAGTGTAGAGAGCCGCAAGAGGCGACGCTATCGGTCTATTAATGCTGCGGAAGAACTTATACGCTTGGAAGAAGGTGTACGCAATGCTTCCGAGTGTATAGACGCCGAGCGAGAACGCGTGAATATCGTTCATCTCGATACGGGAAGGGAGGAAGAGGGAGAACTGGTAGCGGCCGACAATCAGAGGAATGATTGTGACGCCAATCCCCGTTACAGCAGCGAAGATCCAGATAGTGAAAACGAAGGCGGCGATGCGAAGCCGGAACCAAGGTGGGATATAAACCATGGTGACGAGATCGGAGTTGTGAACGCCGCCTTCTTCCGGCTTGCCATCTTTGCGGTTGTTGTCCGAGTCAACTTCGATGAAGACAGGATCGCCCTTGGGAATGCGGACCTGGTCCGAGGCCGGGGCACGGACATATCTGCCTTCCACGACGATTTCGCCGTTGACCTCGTGGCCTTCCTCCTTCTTATTCTTGTCACCGAAAAGGAAGTTTGATAGACGGAGAGCTTGTGCGCAACGCTTAAACCACCACTTGCAAACGGCATGTAGCGCATCGCTTGGTTTGTACACTTTGATGATCACCGGAGTGAGGAAGTTGTAAAAGAGCAGATCGAGTGGAAACTCCAGGGACGGTGCGTGGGATACCCAGTGAATCGGGAGTACTCCAACCGTGACTGTGTTTAGACTCCACACGACACCGCCGAGGCAGACAATCACCAAACCGCCATAGACGAGGCCACTAAATGCGATCTTACGAAGCTGAGTCGTTACGCTGCGCTCAAGGACATCCCGGACTGGGTGGAAGGTCGGGTCGTCTGGATCGCGGATGAAGTAGAGAACGCCCCTGCGTAAGATCTTGCGACACATAGATACGAATAGCGCGAAGTGGAACATGTAACAAGTTCCAAGGAACCAGTGCACAAATCCAGATGTCCAAGGACTCTCCCGAGTAAATTGCGACCTTGAGTACAGGCTGGCATCTTTGAAGAGGGGTAGAAGTGCCATGTCGAGGAGGAGACCACAGTATAGCGGAAATACCAACATCTCAATGGAGATGATGAGGATGACTTTCAGTACGCCTCCCGCTTGCTGGAGAATTTCGGCCACGATACGCTCAACTTTTTGACCTTGTTGCGACGAGGTGAATGGTACACCTCGTTTTAGATAGGCGGCACCCAAGAGAGCGAAGAAAGCATAGCCAGCTAGCACGGCGATCAAGCGGTCGGTGGCGGTCCATTGTTCTAGAACCTCATAAGCAGCACTCACATTGCGTGCCACGTCGAGGTCGAACGTGATCTTATATGACTTAGTAGTCAAGATCCAGGAAACAAAGCCCACGACTTTATCGTAAAGCACGACTGAGGCTGTTTGGAGCGCGGTAGGGGCTCTTCGAAGGAGTTGGATAGTGACTTCAGTAGTGGATTCGGTTGCGGCATCTTCGTAAAGGGCAGCAACCATGGCACTCGTCTGATTGAGAGTGTGAGAGGTCGTGTTCTGAATGGACCGCAATGCGAGGTGTGAGTTGACGGAGAGACGGAAGTAGGAGGGTGTAGGCATCAGGTTCGAGTCCAGCACAAGTTGCTTGAGTCGATCCGTTGCACTAGCCGCGATTGAATGTGCTGGTCCAGCGATGAAGCCGATCGGCCGTTCCAGAAGACGATTTAGCATGCCCAAGGTGCAGAGTTTGATTAGCACGAGCACGGCTTTGAGCACCCAGTAGACGCCTCCCGCAGCTATGCAAAGAGCGCCATCGACGGCGAGATCCGCGAAAATAGCCACGAGTTGGAGAGGAAGTTTCACGAAGATCGAGACCGGACTGCCCAAGATGAGGATGACTAGCTTGCCCCATAGGTACGGAAGCCAGACGGCGCAGCCCAGGGTTGCAGAGATAAGCACAGCGCTGAACATGGCATTTTGGAAAAGGCCAGTGAGCGGGCCTTGCATACCAATGAGCTCCAGTATACCCTCCAGATCCTCAGCATCGTCGATGGCATCCTGATCATTGACATCTATGCCAGCTTCGGCAGCGGCGGCAGCAACTTCCGGGTCTTGGTCGTCAAAGTCTGCAGCTTCGCGGAGCTCATTCGCAGGTACAAAGGGTGCCTCGTCTGCAAGATTCTGAACAATGTGCTCATCGTTGACGGCGTCTTCGGCGGCTTGCACGTCCGGAGCGATGTCGCCAAATATCCAGTCCATAATGCGATCTAGCAGGTGCACCTGTGGCTGAGCAATGGGGACGGGTTCTTGTCCGGTTCCCTGGGCTTCGTCCAACGATGGGTTCGGAGCTTGTTCTGGTGGGACTTGTTGGTCGTCGGTCTCGAATGCTCCACCATGCGCACCTGGGCTGGAGGTAGACTGGATCGCAACGTGGTCAACATTCTCGCGGGGAGCCCTGGGATATTCCTGATCTGTTTCAGGAGGCGTGAGGACTGCATCATGGGAGTCGTCTGAAGCATCGTCCGCAGCCTTGGCTTTGCCTTTCTCCCCTGTATTCGCTTGCCCAGCACTAGCAACAGTGATTTCCGGGATCTGCTGCCAGCTCTCGCTGCTATGGTCGCTGCTATGCTCGTGGTCCACTGTGCCTTCCGTAGCCTTGGCTTTGCTTTTCTCCCCTGTATTCATTTGCCCAGCACTAGCAACAGCGATGTCCGGGATCTGCTGCCAGCTCTCGCTGCTATGGTCGCTGCTGTGCTCGTGGTCCGTTGTGCTGTGGTTCAAAGTCTCATCAGCTGTCACGCGCTCTAACTCTTGTTCATCCCAAAAGTCAGGAACACTGTCGCTGGTAGGCTTCTCTGTAGCTCCTTCTGGCCCCTTGGGCACGTTTTCGAAAGACCAAGAGTTGCCTTCTTCTAAGCCTCGACGAATCTCTGTAGCAATGAAGGAACGGTCTCGCGGAGGTAGGGGCGGTCTTTGCGAGGGCGACATTGATGCTCTTCTCGCACTTCCGTCATCGAGCGTGCGGCTGCTGGAACGCTCAGCAGCACTGCGGCCCCGCGCGCTTGACGGTTCAGGATCCGCGTCTTTGCGTCCTGCGTCATCGCTAGACGCATTGTCGGACTCGCCTGGGCTTCCACCAATTTGGCCAGACATCTTCATAAGCACTTCCTTTAGTTTGATCGAGTCTTCTAAAGGCATCTGCTCGATCACCCGCGCAATGTCGGCCGGCGTACCGTTATTCATCGCGTCCCTCAGCTCTTCCGGAAGCTCTTCACTATCTTGCCACATCCTCAAGATAGCTTGCCCTCGTCTACGTGTCGATGAAGAGCGACGTGTTCGTCCGATGGGTCGCGTTGGAGTCTCGTCCGCGTCCGCAACGGCGTTCTCCGGCTCCCCGACGTGAGCAGCTTCTCGAACATGCTCAAGAACATTCTCTTGATCCTGCTCCTCGTCTCGTGGTTCGCGCTCCCCGTCATCGTCCTCGTCTTCGCTGTCTTGGTCGTCCTCGTGGCCATGGCGTGCGTCCGCGTCGTCGCCAAGCGCCACCATGTTGATAACGGGCTGCTGTTGCACGACCCATTCTCGAATTAGGAATATTAGGATGAAGGCAACCACCACGAAAAGGGTGATGAGCTGGCCTTCCAGTACGTCTACCACAAACCTATTTGCGGCTTGCGAAGGGAACCAATTAAAGAAGGTAACATCGGAGAGAAGAGATGGGCTTCTTGCGCCCAGATAGTCGGCCGTGGTGTTTGTGGATGTGCTGTTCGTCCCAGGAGCAGCAGATGCGGAGCGAAGCGGGTAGGAAAAGCGAAAGAAGAACAAGCGTTTGGCAAGGGACCAGATGGCGGATTCGTTGGCGCTCACGTTCAGCGTCTGCGAGTAGGGCATCATCAGGCTCGGGAGAGGTAAGGGTATCGAGGTATTGGCAACCTCAGCTGCCTTCTTTGCCGAATGGACTGCATCCAAGTCGAAGGGCGACGGCGCGGAGACCTGAGACCTGTTTCCACCAGCATCCAGGAGTTCATCGTGAGTCCACCCGCCGTCCCCTACCCAGAACAGGCTACGCCAAACTACGCGCATGCACCAGGGCAGCAAAACGAGCCAGACCGAGGTGACTAGAACAGCGCGACACCAGGTCAAGAACAGCTTGATTATGTGCACGGCGGCGCGGCGTATGAAGACGGAGGTGGGGATGCGGCTCGGCATGGCCGGGTGGTAGAGCTTCGTGAAGCGAAAGGAGGTCTTGCACAGCTCGCAGTACTTCTTCTGCGAGTGCGACAGCCACTCCATGAGGCATTCCTGATGTACGTATTTGATGCTGCCGCTGCACTTGCACGGGTAGAAGAGGGGCTCCTGCTCGGTGCTTTCCCCCCGACATATTCGACAGGAATCGGCCTCGTCCCTGTCCTGCGGCGGGCTCGAGGAGGACATGGAGTCATGCTGCGGGCGGTGTCAGAGAGGTTCGCGCGCGACGGGGATGAGCTGGGGGACTTGCTGCTTGCTGCTCGCTGTCAAAGGCACTGTCGTGTGCTTCAGACACAGGGGCGGGAGCCGCCGGGCCGGCATCGGTGTCCATAGTCTGGGGAGGCTATTGCGCGATCGTGGGGCAGGTCGGAAGTGGGACGTTGTACGGCGGCGGTCATCCAATGTTGAAGCGGGCAGCCGCTGGGGGCAATCATGAGCGCATGGAGGGTGAGCGGGGAGCGCCAGTCGAAGCCGCGGCCGATTATGTGCAGTGGATTAGGATTATCTACAGAGCGGAGGGAGAGAGCGTGTTGCTGGTGCAGTCGTAGGGCCTAGGAACAAGCGGAGCGGAGGAAATGTTGGATGGCGTCGGGGATGGAGCATCAGATCGGGGTTTGTACTCTGGCGCTGCGCAGTGTCCAGTCCAGTGCTTAGGTCGCCGCGGCATCGGCGCTTTCTTGGTCTGGGGTTCGCCGCACCGCCGCACCGCCGCGTGCCCCCTCCCCCCTCAACAGCCTCGCAGTGCACACAGTCAGACAACGGGCACGCAAATAGAAACGCCCCTCTGCGTCTCGTCGGGCCGGCCCCTCGTAGGCAGAACGTCGCTGCAGAGAAGAGACGCGCCGCACACCACAACGCCTTTCGGCCGATAACCTGCGAGGTGGATATGTGCGCGGGTAGCCCACAGAACGCGACGCGCTGGCTGGGGCCGCTGCTGCCATCACTTGCATGACATGATACACCCGTGCTGCGACCTCCCCGAGCAGAGAATGGGAACGCGCCTGTCTCTGTCTCAGGTCCTGGCAACCTGTCCTCGCCGTGCAAATTACCCGTAGTTTACAAACAAGGCGGCGCGCAGCCCTCGCGACGTCGAAAATCTTGATCGTGGTCCACTTGTTGCGCGCGCCCATTTTCACGTGCTGCCGCTCTGACATCATCCCTGCCGCTCGCTGAAAGTCCATCATCCCGGGTTTCGCAGCACGCTATCTATCCCACAGCTCCACCCCCAGCTCTCCGCCCAAACAGACGTCTACCTCCATCTCTGTATGCATCCCTCTGCCGTGCTCCTTGTGCTAGCCGTCTTCTGCTAACACTTCTGCTGCAGAGGCCGTCGCTACATCCTCGCCGCCAGACACCACCGCCTGCACGCGAGCAATCCCGGTCGCCGCACAACAGACGGCCGACCCCGTCCACAGACCCGCAGCAATGGCTGCTTCGAGCAACGGCCGGGTCAAGACGCCCAAGAAGAGCAAACCCAATGGCACCGCCAACGGCCACCTGAACGGCCATCTGAACGGCCACGCAGACAAATCAAAGGCAAACGGTACCGTGGTGCGGTCCAAGAAGTCCCCGGCAAGACGCACAATAGTTGGCAGTCTGACCAGCATGGTCGCGAGGTACGCTTTCGCCCACGCTACGTGATGATGGATTTGACGGGCGCAATGCTGACATTTCTCAGGCTGACAGTATGGTATCTTATCGGAACCCTTCTCTTGAGATGTCCGTCATCCCTCTCGGATCTATCCGATACGACTCCGCGAGTGTGCAAGCCTTATCTACAAGTTCGATCATACGCGGCACCCCACCTAGATCCTTACTACCAAACCTACGTCGCCCCCCAGGTGGAGAAGATTCAGCCATACATCGACCGTGCCGATCGGCAGCTTTACACGCCCGTTTCGACATTCACCAAAGACAAGTACGCCACGTACGGTGCCCACCGCGTTGAGCAGGCACAAAAGTATGCCGAAGCCGAGTGGGCCAGGACCGTGCGTCCCCAGCTCGAGAACATCCAGAACCAGGCCAAGGGCCAATACGACCAGCATCTGGGGCCTCATGTCCAGAAGGCATCGAGTGCTCTGTCCCCGTACTATGCGCAGACCAAAGATAGCCTATCCGAGATCTACCACCTCAGCATTCTCCCAACTTACACCGCAGTTCTGCCGTATGCACGTCAAGGGTATGCTCAGGGCAATCACATCGTCACCCACGTCGTCTTCCCTACTGTTCTTTCAACACAAGAGATCGTTTGGAAGTTCGTCTCGCGCACCATCTGGCCCCAGGTACGCGTCCTCTATGGCGACAATGTAGAGCCTCAGCTCGTCCGCATCCAAGAGCGGCTCGGACGGTACAAGGACCAACAAAAGGTCGAATCTGCTCTTGAATCAGCTCATTCTGAGACGTAAGATACCCAAGTCCATTATATGCTACGATCTGACCATCAGCAGTACTGCCTTTTCCGAAACCACCCAAGCTCAACCCACAGCTGCAAGCTCCGCCAATGCAAGCCCATCTGCCACCACTTCCGGTACTGGTTGGGGCGTTCTCGACGACTTCCTCGGAGCAGACTCCTCCAGCACGACGGCCAGCAATGTCGAAGTGGAAACCAAGAAGTCTACTGCGTCCAGGAAGCCTCAGCCTACCGGGGAGGAGCTCAGAGCGCGACTCAACGCTGATCTCGAAAACTGGCAGAGCAAATTTGCCACTGCAGCTGATAAAGGCGCAGAGGATCTAGAAACTCGAGTCGCCGAGATCACCGAGCGCCAAATCCAGAACGGTGTTCACGGTCACGGCAGCGCCTTGATTGTCCAGCTTGAAGAGACCGCTGAATCTACTGTCTCTAGCTTCAAGACTTTCATTCAGAAGACAGTCAAGTCCTTGCCTGAGAACCCAACCGAGGATGATCTGGAGTCAGCATATGAGAAATGCGTCGCCAAGACTCGCGAGCTTGGGCTTACCGTCAAAGAGCGAGCGCAAGCTGTGCGAAGCTGGAAGGCCACGTACGATACGGAAACAGACTCTCTCGTCCGAGCCGCAGTTTCAAGCACAGTTGAAGTCCTGGAGAAGATCTATGGTCTAGGTCTTCAGGAAGTGGGCATGCGTTGGGCTTGGCTAGACGGTGTGACCTACAAAGACTGGCAGAAGTACCACAAGCTAAGAAACACGTTGACAGAATGGCAAGCAGAGGTCGAAGCTGTAGGTACAAGACATGAGGGTCTAAACGCTGCGCACGTGGAAGCTACGAAACTAGAAGACAAGGCCATGTCTACGGCCTCCACCATGGTCGGCGAGCTTGTCAGGCTGAAAGACGTTTCCAAGTGGAAGATCTGGGCCGAGGATGCCAGCGACGACTTCTCGGACAAGAAAGTCCCCGTCCGGGCCTACAATGCAGCACAGCAAGTCGTAAAGAACGCCCAAGACGCTTCGTCAAAAGCCTCGGAAGCCATCGTTGGTTCTGAGACCCCGACTCCCGAAAGCATCGCTTCCGCTGTCAAGCAGTCGGTGTCAGACGTCTCATCGAAAGCTTCAGAAGCCATTGTTGGATCTGAGACTCCGGCTACTGAAAGCGTTGCTTCGGCCATGAAGCAGTCGGCGTCGGACGCCTCGTCAAAGCTCTCTGATGCTATCATTGGCTCCGAGACGCCGGTCACTGAGAGCGTCGCATCTGCAGTGAAGTCGCAAGCTTCACAAGCATCTTCCATGGCTTCCGAGGCCGTCCAGGCGGGCGAGTCAGCAGCCTCTAAAGCACCCAAGAAGGTCTTTGGAGGAGTCATGGCACAGGTCGTTGTTGAAGCAAAAGAACCTGTTTTCGACCAGCCTTTTGACGACGATGAAGAGACTTACTCGGAGAAGGTGAATAGCATGGTGGCGGAGGCCGGGGATCGCGCTTCTGAGTTGAGTCGAGCTATCAGTGAAGCGCTGATGGGCCCGACTAAGACGCAGGGAACCGCGGAATCCGTCACCTCGTTGGCTAGTGAAGAGTACGCAAAGGCGCTCGCCGCTGCGTCTAGCGTTTTGTATGGCACTGAGCAGCACACGCTCGAGAGTGCAACCAGTGTTGCGTCCGCCAAATTTGCCCAGGCTGTAACTGCGTAAGCACATTCCTACTTCATAACGTTGTACTTGCTAATCTTCGTAATAGGGCATCGTACGCAATCTACGGAACTCCTGCTCCCACTGCCATCTTTAAGACAGTGCACGTCCAAGCGAACTCTCGTTACAATGACGCCGTTAGCGTTGCGAATGAGCAATTTGCCAACGCCAAATCACAGCTCTCAGCACTCGTATCAGGAACAACAAAGCCAGCTCACGAGACCATGCTCTCGCTCATCGAGAAAGCGTACTCGGACTCCCTGGCCGCCGCTAGCGACAGACTGAACGGAGCTCTCCAATACACCGACTCAGTTAAGAGTTATGCAGCGGGACCCACGCAAGGATATTTTGAATCCGTCTCCTCGATTGCATCATCTAGGCTTGCTGACGGGCTCAGCCTCGCCTCTGCTCAATTCACTTCTCAGCCTACTCCTGCGCTTGACGGAGCGCTTGATGGTGCGCGCCAACAATACTACCAAGCCATTGGTCTTGCGCATGCCCGATACTCTGAGTTCCTCGGCGTTGCCTCCAGCGCTGTCTATGGGCCTGAGCAGGGTACCTTTGAATCGCTTGCTTCGGCAGCATCCGCAACAGCAGCCTCTCTCGCCTCGCAAGCGAGCTCTGGTGTTGTCGGGACCGAGACACCTTGGGCCGAGTCCGTTGCCTCAGTCGTCTCCGGATCAGCCCAGTCAATTGCCCAGGATGCATCTGCATCTGCTCAGTCGGCCGCTTCAAAGGCTAGTTCCGCTGGGGAGTCGGTAGCTTCTCAAGTCAGCTCTGGTGTCATCGGCACCGAGGCCCCTTGGACTGAGTCGGTTGCTTCTCAAGCCAGCCAGAACTGGGAAGCCCTGATCGCAAAGGCAAGTGAACAGGTCTATGGAGCCCCGACCCCCTGGACCGGCTCGGTATATTCTCAAGCCGGTGCCTACGCTGCTCAGGCTACCGCCCAAGCTGCTGAGCGATACTCGTCTGTACAGGCCCTGATCTCCGAACTCGTCGTTGGCAAGGAGCCAGACTTTACTGAGAGCGTTATGAATCGCCTCGCATCTGCCTACTACACAGCCATCCCGGACGTCGTGTCTTCGGTCAATTCTATCGCGTCCGAGAACCTTGAGGCCGTCACTTCATATGCTGGGGAGAGCTACGAAGCTGTGACCGACATTGCGGCTGATGCTTATGCCTCTGCTTCATCGGTCGTCAGCTCCGTGTTCACGCCGCCGCCGGCCATTGAAACCATCCTCAGCCAAGCAAGCGAGCAACTCAACTCCGCTGTCGAGAGCGCCTCTGTTGCCGTTTACGGAACGACCAAGGGAACCGTCGAGCAAGCCAGCGAGTCTGTTGCCAGTGCCTACTCTTCCGTTCAGTCCCAGGCCAGCGTAGCCATCTACGGTACCCAGCAAGCTCAAGACAGCTTCTTCGCTGTTGCCAGCAGTGCCCAGGCTGCTATCAGCGAGGCTGTCTTCGGAACTCCCACAGCTACCGGGTACGGAGTATCTGTTACCAGCGGTGCGGGTAGCGTGTACAGCTCCATCTCGTCTGTCGCTAGTGAGAAGGCGGCGGACGCCGCGTCTGCGGTCAGCTCGGCAGTCTATGGACCGGAGCAGGGTGCTGTGGAGAGCGCGAGCAGCAGATTGGCTGCTGCTGTTGAGGCTGCCAACTCGCAGATCAACCAGTTGTATGCTGCTGCTTCGAAGAGCGCGGAGGACGCGGCTAGCTTGGCCGGAAGCGCCGCCACGGCGGCGACGCAGCGTGTGAAGGACGAGTTGTAAACTCGTTATGCACGAGAAGTGAGCACTACGCGTCACTTACACATGATCTGGATACCCAAAGACACATGGGACCTATCCAGAACCACCGCCATCTCCCACGACCTAAATTGTACGCATTTCACCTTACATACAACCCTCTTTGTGTACGCCCCCTCCCCCGCACAACACTTTCTGTACAAGTACCCACCCGATTTCCCGCAAGCTGTCCTTTGGCGGTCATTTTTATCGTTCTATTCCCCACATAGTCATAGTTACTGAAGCTTTCGTCTCGTTGAGGCTTTGGATCCAGTGGAGCTGGATCTGGATGGGAAGGGAACGGATTGAGATGAAGCGAGATGAGACGAACGTAATGAGAATTGCTGTGTATGATCTTGATATTGGCCACTTTTTTCCTTTCGCTGGTGGTGATGAGACGAGACGAGACAATGTGGATGGCTAGGTAACTTAGTCTAGTCTTATTTCGAATCAAGCATCTATGCGATATATATACACACTCTCAGCTCTTCTAGTTGCTATAGCTGCACCTCGGCACAGGACATCGGCCATGATTTGATATTGATCGTTGATTCATCATTGATTGTGTGGTTGTTCTACATACAGTCCGTCAAGACGTGCTAATCCATCCAGTTCCTTCCATCATTGGTATCCATCCATCCTAGCTATACACTGTACAATCTTCAAGCTCCGCTATCAAAGCCGGCGAAAAGCAAAAATCTGTACTCGCTTTCCCAACGCCGATAAAAATGCAGAGCAGACTAGGTAAAATTCAAACGATCCGCTCAAGCATCGCTGTCACTCAGAGAATCCCGACGAACAGTCCTCACACCACCGCGCCTGTACCCAGCCATAACGTCCCGCTGCTCTCGCTGCTGCCTACGAGCACTGCTCGGACCACCAACCTGGCTAACGCTCTCGCTCACACCCACGCTACCCGCAGAGCTTAATCCAGGGATGTGACATGGGTAGCTGATTGTTCCCTGTACGTCGCCGAGTGCGGCTGTGAAGATATCTGAGGGGCCGGCAGAGGCGCGCGAGGAGCGGTGCTGCTTGCGTGGTGATTGGGAGTTAGGACGGGAGCCAGTGGGGCGGGTGCGAGACTCGCGTGTGCGGGATGGGTTGCGTGTGCGGGTGGGGTGGGCAGAGGGGTCGGCGTTGGGACGGTAATCGGAGTAGTAGGAGGATTCGGGGACGCCTTCGGAGGGAGCGGTACGGCCTTGAGAGGGGTTGTCAGTGTAGACACCCGTGTACACGGTCTGATCGTCGCCGGTGATGAAGGAGTAGGCTGCTGAAGGGGGGCCACGACGAGGAGCTGATGGACCACCTGCTTCTGAGGGAGCGGTGTATTCGGTCATGGGCGCGGTGTATTCAGTCATGGCGGGAGCTTCAGAGGGCGTGGCTTCAGTCTCGGTAGGGCGCGTCTTCTTGGTCTTCTTCTGGTCTTCCTTCTTCTTCTTCGCGAGGGCCTTGTCGGCTTCTTTCTGGGCTTTGGCAACGGCGGCGGCGGTCTTGAGGGCTTCCTTTTCGGCGAGTTTGGCCTTCCTCATGCGTTCCTTTGCGCGGCGTTCCTTGTCTTTGGCCTCCTGCTTCTTGTCTTTGGGCTTTTCTTTGTCTTTGACGAGCGGGCGAGACGAGAGGTTGGAGCCGAGTTCGGAGGGTTGAGAAGCGTAGTCGGAGTACATGCCATCAGCTTCGCGGTTGAGTCCACCGACACGGGCAGGACGCTCGTTACGGTATTCGCGGAGTTCGGGGTCGCGGTAGTTGTTGTCGTGCTTCGGGCGGGAGCGCTTCTTCTTCTCGTCATGCTTTCCGTCGCCGCCTCGGATGCCAAAGGCGCGACGGCCCTTGCCTTCCTCGGCTTCACGCATCTCGCTCATGTCGGCACTCGTGCCTGTCTCATCGGTGTATCCCACGCTGCTCTGGGGGCCTCCATAGCTGCCGCCGTGCACGACACTGCCTCCACCTAGTCTCGTACTCTTAGTAGCATTGCTCAACGTCTTTCCATCTGGACCCTTCCGTCTCAGCACAGTCGATTTGTAGTCCTGCCAGTCGTCTTGTTTCCATTTGAAGCCGCCGTTCTTAGCCCAGAAGAAGAACCACAGAGCCCCAAGTGTCATGGCTAGGCCGATGAGGGCAAAAGACACCTGGATAGCTACATTGTTGATCGCCTGCGGAGGCTTCGTTCCTGCAGCGGGATTGACGGCGTACGCAGCGCGCTTGGCGAGGTGCAGGTCTCGAACTGCCATGGGCGAGAGGGCACTCAGGTCCGAGGCGATGGTGAGCGGGTTGAGGGGTGAGGGCGCCATGGTGGGCGAAGAGCGACGAGAGGAAACGGCAGCGAGTGTGCAACTATCGAATTCGTCAGGAATGGATTCTGTGGTGATGGGAATGTGTGTGGGGGAGGGGAATAGAGCTGCTTGCTCCCACTTGTTCTGGTTGCTGGGTGTGGCTGGTGGAGAATTGAGGTGGTTGATGGGGAGGCTGGGAGCGTGACGCAATTTCACAAACAAACCGCTGGCGGGGAAACCGCGACCGCACGGACCTCTTCGCGTCATCGCTCGTAGCTTCAGCAACACCACACACCGTATGCACGGAGCAACCTCATCACGACACGTATCATCGCGTTCTGCACTTTCTAGAGCCTGAGAATCTACTGCTGATATCGAGGGGCATTATTCCTTTTGCAGTCCATGCCACTACCAGATCGCGAACACCAGTCGGTAACACCGGCATGTACATGTACAATCACCTCCAAAAGCCTCAATACGTAGGGCACGACATAAGCATCTCGAGTACCTCGGACTGTTTCGTATTTGTGTGGTCGATGCTACCCACATAACAGATATTCAAAGGCAGCGAGAACTAAATGGCCTCGACACTTGCACGAGTGCGTCGCTACCAACACCATTGCTCAGAGACCGGATGTCATCGAATCCGTGTATGCTGTGTAAGCCAGTCGTCCAGACTCCTGCATAGAAGCTCTCGCGTGGCGGCGGTTGGCACGATCGATTTGCAATACATTGAACGATAGTCTGGGGTCTGACTGCGTTGAATCAGTGTGCGGCCCACCTTGACTTCTCCAAAGAAAGGGACGGCGGGCGTATCACTCCGAACCCATCTACGAAACCGGTCACTCCAATCATCGCGTGTAACCGAACACTAGGGAGGTGCGGACGCCCAAGCTCACGACGGTACTTGCACGCTCCTTTCTAACATTATACAAAATTCTGTTTCAGTCTTTCTGGCATCATTCAAACCTCGTCTGAAATCTCACTATGATCACACGTTCGTTTCTTACGCATTTCCATTCTTCAAAGTCCCACCCGCCCGTGTTCTGAATTTCTACTACATCGTACTGTTGGTGTGTAGCGGTAGGTTACCTGGCCTCAATTGCCCAACGACCAACGGCCAACCATCACTACGGAACGCCAGATTGTTTACCAGAAGCATGGCAGACACATGGGCGATCTTTCTTGATCTTTTGGTCCGTACGCATCGCGAGTGTTACTGAACGGGTTTATTGGCCAGGGTATTTCAAGACTGATCCCTGTCTCACGAAATATGCCGGCAGACCGACATCAAGTCCCGGCTAGTACTGCAGATTAACTATTTCATTAAACCACCGACAATTTCAGGATACAGCATTATGGTTGGCTCACTGCCGTTACACGAGGAAACCATCCCATGAAGTCGACAATCTCTACGGTGGCCATGATCATCGGGCACCTTCCCCACCCCCGCACGACTTAATCTACGAAGCGATGAGGATTCAGTCAGTCTTCAGTTTAAGAAGCCAGACGCATGCCCAGACTGAGCATCGTCACATTGCTTTGAACTCTCTCTTCAGCAAAAGACGTCGTCATGTTTTGGAACGCTCTCGCCGCCGGTGCCCTTTTGGGCCAGTCTGTCTCTGCGCAGAACATGCTTCGGTTTGCCTGCTCGCAGCTGACCGTAGAACGTGCGGATCCTCTCGTCAACCCGGGAATGGGTCCTACTCCCCATACCCAGTATGTAAACCCAAGGACACTTATCACCTCTAGAGTAGTAGCTGATAATACCCTTAGTCAGATCATTGGCGGCAACTCCTTCAACCTTACGGTAATACACACGGATCTCAACGGCAGCTCCCACTAATGTAGATCAGATGGCACCGGCCCAATACGATCCCGCCAAGCTGTCGACCTGCACATCTTGCACCTACTCTGAGGACTTCTCCAACTACTGGACCGCCTCAATGTACTTCAAGTCTCCTGAAAACGGCACGTACCAGCGCGTCCCTCAGTTCGCCAACGTCGGACTTCAGCAGGATGGTGGCATGACCGTGTACTACATGCCCTACAGCGCCGTAAACAACAAAATGACGGCTTTCAAGCCCGGCTTCAGGATGTTGGCGGGTGACCCAATGGCCAAGAAGAACAACAGGGTCTCCATCTGCCATCGCTGCCTCGGTAACGGCGAGGGCTTTGCTCCGTGTGACAACAAGGACACTGGTGAGCTCCCGGCCAAGTACTGCCCCAAGGGTATCCGTGCCACCATCATCTTCCCATCCTGCTGGGACGGCGTCAATCTCGACTCCCCAGACCACAAGAGCCACGTTGCGTACTCGAATGCTGGTGGTCTCGGTACGCCGAAGTGCCCGTCCACGCACCCCGTTTCCATTCCCCAGGTCATGTACGAGGTCATGTGGGACACTGGACGCTACAAGAATGATGCTTGGTACAAGAATGGCAAGCAGCCTTTCGTTTACAGCTTCGGCGACAAGTGAGTCATATGTTCTTGTTCTACGCACCTACGGCACTGTTGCTAACATTTCAAAGCGTCGGCTACGGACAACACGGTGACTACCTCTTCGGCTGGAAGGACGATTCTCTGCAGAAGGCCATGGACGCTCTCCCCACGGGCAAGTGCGCCAACGCCAACTGCAGCGTGCTCAAGATCCAGTCTGCCAAGGACTCCATGGCGTGCAAGAAGAAGCAGATGGTCGTCGAGGATGTTGGTGCGCCCGGCTCGTGGCTGAAGGAGATTCCCGGAGGCGTGCAGCCCATGTATTAGGTTTAGATGGTGCCTGTGTTTGGGTTCGCGAGGCGAGCGTCGGTGTTTTCCGTAGCTAGCTTTTTGTATCGTTGGACGCTGAGATTAGACTTGTATTCAATTTGATCTGATGAAGCAGCTTGAAGCTCGTGTCTGCTCGTCGTCTGCTCGCCACTGTTACATGAAATGTCACGTGTATATGCACAATCTATCTCCACATAGCTTATTTCAATCAAGCTCCCGAAGGTGCAGCTGCATTTGCCGTGCCCCACCATCGCAATCTACGGTCTATCGCATAGATCGCCAGCCGCGCACAAGCTTTTTACTTTCTCCACAGGGCTTAATTTATGTGTGTACGGTACGTACCTTACCAGGCCAATCCATGTGCTTACTAGTTCCGTACCAATGTCAACGCCTGGTTCCACGTCGCACCGGCCCGGACGGCGATTAGACGTAGGTTCCCGCTCTGAGTGGTAAGGGAACGGGAGCGAGACTCATGTGGTTTCCAAGCACTGATGCGTCAGTATGGTGGGAAAGTTGAGATGAACAGTTGGTCATAGCTGGTGCTGATTGGATTGATTGATTCGAGGGTTGCAAGGGTTAGCGGTACGCGGACATGGAAGGAACTGGTAAGGACTGAGATCTTGTGGATGCTGATGATGGCATGTTGGATATTCTATGCCGAGAGTACGGTGGAACGGAGCTGAAGCGTAACGATGAGCGATTGGAACTATGTTCTTGCACTTTCGACATACTGGGTGCTTATCGAGTAAATGAAGCCATCGTTGCAACAGGGTAGGCGGCGAGCTATCGAGAACACTGCGGACAGACCTCCTCAGCCCGAGTTCGATATAGCAAACACACCACTCCTAAGGTTCTGATCTCGACAACATCCAGCAGAAAACACCGCCTCACTTACCTTTGACGCCCACTGCTTACCCCTTTATCTTCTTCCCTTTCCCCTCCAGCGTCCACCCTTAACCCCTGAACCTCAACCCTGCACCTGACCACCACCTCCCCACAACACAGATGACCCAAATGTAACCTAATACAGGAGTAACACTTCCACGTATCTCCACACAATGTACCCCTTCATCTCAGTGTCATCCTGCTATCCCCACTTGCCAACCAGATGGTCCAGTAGCGGTGCCATTGAAAAAAGCGCCGCAAGGAGCATGGCGGTTTCTATACATCGCGTTTCAGGCGAACTGTCGCTGGCGAGTGAGAAGAATCAGATGGCGATTGGAGTACAGAATACTTTGCCTTCATTATGCGCGCCCTGCTGTGCGATCGCGAGGAGGTGCGTTTCGAGGAAGGCGGTAATGTGCGCCGTCATGACTGGTTGGGATATGAGTTTCGCTGAAATTGAGTGGGTGATTGGCCTGCTCGTTAAAGGGAAGTGCGGCAAGCTGAGGAAGGAGAGGTGTTAGCAGATGCTCGGGCGCTCGGTCTTGTACATTAGTTTCTGGCGGGATCTAACTAAAGCACCTAATCTTGAGGCGTTCTAGGGCTTACATGGAGACTCTAACCTGAAATGAGCTCATGCTATTCATCAGTATGGAAAGCTATGTTCTCATGGGGCGGTACAAATGCAATAGACAGCGATGACTGGTAGGAGCTTTCGCAGTAGTGCAATCGTGACTTTTGTTCAGTGTGCTATCGAAGTACGCCCACTTATCAGCGGAAATGTGCATAGCTCTTCCAGACCACCGGTCACTATCATTCCCCTGCAACCTGTGGCTCAACAAATTCTACCAACGCCGTACCGGCCTTACACAGATCCTACACATACTGTTAGTCATCCGCTTCCCAATCGCATTGAGGTCAAGACTTACCCCAGCTTTGTGCACGACTTTCTCTACAACGCCATCAACCGGACTCCGAATAACGGTCTCCATCTTCATACTCTCAATCACAACTAACGGCTGATCCTTTTTCACGTGATCGCCCTCCTTGACCTCCACCCTCAGCACCTTACATGGCATGGGTGCCAATACGCTGTTCGTCACATCCTTAACACCCAAGGCAATCTCAGCCCACTTGGGGAGCGCGAGCTGAAGGCGGTATTGCCGACCTTGTTGGAAGAGGGTTAGGCGGTCGGAGTCGCGGATGAAGGTTGTGGATAGTCGGGTATGGGGGTAAAATGTGGAAAGAGTATTTGTGGTCGGGGAGAAGGTACTCGTCACGTTGGCGTATGTTTGCGAGCCGACGGTGATGTCGAATTTCGAGGGAGCGGTTTGGTGAACGGCGATGGTGGTAGATTGTGTGTTGGTTTTGCCGTCGGCGGGTATCTCAACGAGATGGAACTCACGCCGTTGGAAGCCACTACCGAAACCTGCTGCTGTGATCGGCGGACCTGAGAATTGGTCACGGTTGGATGAAGAGATCTCTTGGAGCGCAAGGCCAAGCGCAGCTTGCGCGTAGACTTCTGGTGCCGGAGGCTCAGGAGTGAAGAGCTCTGCGTAATGCTTCGGGATGTAGCCAGTCTCGACGTTGCCTGCTATGAAATCGGCGCTCACGCAGATCTTCTTAAGGAATTCGATATTCGTAATTGGTCCTGCCACCTCGTACTCTTCCAATGCAGCGCGCAGTTTCTGGATCGCAGCTTCTCTTGTCGGTCCTTGTACGATAAGCTTCGCGATCATGGGGTCGTAGTGAGAAGAGACCTCGTCTCCGGCAACAAAACCCGCGTCTATCCGTACGGTCGGTGATGATTCGGGAGTTCGCAGATGCAAGAGTCGACCTGAGTCTGGGATGAAGTTCATATCGGGGTTCTCCGCGTATATCCGGGCTTCGATGGCCGCACCTCGCTCTTTGATCCTCTGTTCGATCTCTTGCTGGGTAAGTGGTAGTCGGCCGCCCTCCGCAACGATGAGCTGCCACCTCACGAGGTCTTCTCCCGTCACCATCTCTGTGACAGGGTGCTCAACCTGTAGGCGTGTATTCATCTCCATGAAGAAGAACTCGCCACTATCGTTGTCGAAGATGAACTCGACAGTCCCGGCACCTTCGTACTTGACTGCTAGAGCAGCGGCTCTGGCCTTTTCCCAGATGTCCTGTCGAACCTCCTCGTTCAGATGGGGAGCGGGTGATTCTTCCAGAATCTTTTGGTGCCTTCGCTGTATGCTGCAATCGCGCTCGCCCAACGCTACACAGTTGCCGTGTTTGTCCGCAAACACCTGCACTTCGATGTGTCTAGGAGTGATAATATACTTTTCCACAAGCATCACCTCGTCACCAAACGAGTTCCGGGCCTCTGACTTGGCGGATGCAAGCTGGTCGAAGAACTCTTCCGGCGTGTTGACAATGCGCATGCCTTTCCCGCCTCCACCCTTGACAGCCTTTAGAAGTACAGGGTACCCTATGTTTGCAGCCTGTTCCTTCAGATATTCCGGATCTTGGTTCGAGCCGTGGTAACCCGGGATACATGGTACGCCAGCTGCTGTCATGATGTCCTTGGATTTACTGTGCTTATCAGCCAATGCGTCCGAAGCACCTCCTTCTTGCCGCATACCTTTTGCTGCCCATGGACTCAATAGCCTTCCATGGTGGTCCAATGAAGATCAGGCCGGCTTCTGTACAATTCCGTGCGAATGTGGGGTTCTCGCTCAACTGCAGACAGTCAGCATATCCAAACGGGAAGACTTGTCCCAGTGCATTTTACAAATCCATAGCCGGGATGTATGCCCTGACAGCCTTGCTCCTGAGCAATCTTTATTATGCGATCTCCATCAAGATATGCGGATGCATCTCCGAGGTTTACAGCATACGGGGAGCTCAAGGCGTGCTGCGAGTGGGCGTCTGGGTCCGTGTAGAGGGTCGTCGTTCGAATGCCATATTCTGACGCAGTTCGACCGACTCGGCTTGGATATAAAGTTAGTCAAGTGGCATTGGCAATCTCGACGGCTCTCTTACAGGGCAATTTCACCACGGTTTGCTATGAGGACAGAGGTAAGCGGCTTAACCACCGGGGTCGTGGTAGAACTGTAGCGGACGGCATTGCTCGCGAGCAGCTGGCGTGAGAGGTGTGTGGACTTTCGTACGGCGCGCATGGTCACATATACCGGAGGCAGCAAGAAGACGGGACTGCAGAGCTTTTCAGAGCATTGTTTGCTCAGGATACCGAAGGGCAATGAGGCAGGTGCCTCGGCGTTGTTAAAGCCGCCGCCAGCCGTACCCCAGGTCTTCAGGGCTTGGCGCACGCCATGGGCAGCGGCGAGGGGCTCGCGTGTTTACTGTAGGTAGCCGCAGCTTCAACATTCGTGTTACCTCAGCGCATCGCAACCCTCATCGCCCGTCGCATGTCTCTCTCGAGCAGTGCCTAGTACCTGAGACTTCATTCCGTTGCTGTCCACCCTCTTGCCGCCCACCCGCCTTGCGCCCAGACAAAGCGCCTTTGTCCGACCGCGCGTCCTTGTGCGCCTCGCAAGCAGTATGAGCGACTATGGTGACGACTACTCGGACTATGGCGACGAATGGATTTATGTCGAGGAGGAATACGTAGTCGCCGATGACCTCGCAGAACACGCAGTGCCCTCCCCCCCGCCGACCGGGTACGACGAAGACGCACTGCTGGACTGGGACCGCTTCGACTACTACAACGATCTCGAATACGCGTCCGACGGCTACGACGAAGCCAGCTTCGAACCCAATAATGGCACTGGAGCTGCAAAGATAGGCCAGAAGAGGAAACTCAGCGCAACCGCGACCCGTGAACGAAAGAGGCGCAGGGTCACCAATCTACGCACGCCAGGCCAGGATGATTCGGCCATGCCGAGCAATTCGCCAGTAGTCTGGCGCTCCCAGTCGAGTCGCGGCGGGAAGCCACAGATGCTGGCCGAGAATGCCGAGTCGTTCGCGCTGCTGAAGGACTGGAGAGAGAAGGCGGTCAACGTGCCTGAATGGGCCCATCAACCACCACAATTGGCAACCCCTGCGGCATTGCCTGGGAAGAGAGGCAAAGGTCATGCAGCTTTCGCGTCTGAGGCCATATCACACACCTCAGAGGAAGACGCAGACGCAGACGAGGAAGAGGAAGATGACGAAGGGGAGGAAGCCGACGAGGAGGAAGAGGATGATGAAGAGGACGAGGCTGGGCTAGACCCTACGGCGTTGATGGCAGTCCTGCAGGAACGCCTTGCTGCTGCCGGAGGTCCGCTCAACGGGATGGACCCACAGCAACTGCTACAGTTCGCGATGCGTATGGCAACCAACAAAGATGCGGGCGACGATATCGCTGGTGAAATGGCAGACGAGATGCTGGGTATGGGCGACGAAGAAGAGGACGAGGAAGCCGAAGAAAAGCTCTTATCTTGGGTGGCCGAGCAGCGGGATACGAGCAAGCACCCTCCAAATGGCGACTCTACGGTAGATGCACCAGTACCTGAGTCGCCAGCTGCAAGCGGCGACAGTAAGCGTCCCCCAACCCCACCTTCTTCAGTGGCAAATCGTAGCATCCGTGTTTCCGATGGGGCCAGGAAGGACTCTGGAACCAGTGCGGAGAATTCCGAGGCTCCCACGAAGAGCAAGACCCTGGAAGTCAAACAAGTCACCCGCAAGCGCAAGGCAGCAGATACCGCTGACACCGAGGAGCCCACGATCACCACAAAACGACGCGCAACCAGGTCGTATGACGCGCCCACAACGTCCAGCCAAGCTAGAACGACCGCTCCCAAGACGACGAGGAGCGGACGTGTCAAGCGCTGAAGTCATACACAGCACACGTTGGAGCAGTTTCAAATGGCTACTCGCCTGGACAGCGACTTCAAGTGAAGAAATGAATCGTAGGCAACTCTGCAAGCGGCCCTGCACTGTTTCAATATTGCATTCGATATCGCCCATGAGAGGGCAACTTAGACCGTGTCACGCATCCCGCATACATGAGGCGCGTTGCGATTGCGATGGGGTCGTCAAGTGGAGCTGGGCTCGTGGTCTCTGGCATGCGGAGCCTCTGGAATGGAGCTCCGCGGAGGCACGTGTTTTCGTTACTCGGACTAGTAGACGGCAACCTGCTGCCAGCAGCCTACCACAGCACCATAGCATTACGCATAAGGCTCGGTAGGACAATGCCCCGAGAGACCTAAACACCAAGCACCAAGCAACCAATAGAATCGACATGGTATCTCGATTCCAAACTCTAGATTCCGATCCCCATACCCGACTCTGCTTCCTATCCATCTAGTGATCTTTAGCCTACGTGCACATTCCCGTTTTCCCACAGCGCTCACTTTCGACAGTCTAGGCTCGCCGGCGCATGACGTCTATCCGTCTAGCTCGCCAACAGACAGTTCGCGCACAGGCACCCACCCTGCCGCATCTCAGGAACGCGCAAAGGTGACACCCGCCGAGTTCACACGCCTCGGCGCCGCCCGTCGCCCTGCCCCGAGCCCCAAGCAGCAAACGCTGCGATACCACCTTCTCTCATAGTCCACGCACAGCACCGCTCCCTTTTGCCAATCAACCCAACGCACCGCGTCCAATCACCCCTCCACCCAATCACCCCCCATCCCCAAGTTCGCCACCCAGCAAGCCCCCCCCCTTCCCTGCCTGCCCTCCCCTTCCCTCCCACGTGTTTGACACCCCCGCTTGGCAACGGCTGGCACCTTGCTTTTCTCCCCCTCGCGTCCGCCAGCGCTGGACCGCGGCCCCCGCAATCGGTGAGCACGCGCCGAGGTGTGCGCAGGGCGCATGCGCCCGGTTTCGGGAATTAAGGAAAGCGTTCGACGGGGTTTGGCACCGCGGCTGGTGGTGCAGACTCGGGCGTGCGATGGGATGGGGTAAAGATGCGATGGGATGGCGCATTCGCCATATTCGTTGCTGGGCATCCTGCGCCCCCCCCGTGCCAGAGTGAAGCACACCTTTGCATGTCTCGGCGGGCCGCCGTCCCACCCTCGCCAGCGGCCATACCACCTTCTGCCTGGCAATCCAGGACCACCCTACCAAAGGCGTCATGTGCCTGACGTCGAGGGCGCCAGCGCACAGGCCCCTCCCTGCACGCTTGCCTCAATCGTGCTTTATCCGCACGACGAGCCGTCTGTCGCTGAGATGGTGCTGATAGCAGAGTCATGAGCGGGGACGAGGGATCGCAATCGCACGTATCACTGATTTTTCCTTCCGCCTTAGTGGGCCGTCGTGATGGTCGGTTTGATTGAGATACGGCATCTATGATGGGATGTTGCTTGTTGCGTCAAATTGAAGGGCAACGAGAACTCATCGTGAAAGAAGGAGAGAATTGAATACCAAAAATGTCTATGAGTGTATGTAACTGTATCGTATCCGGCCCAATTGCCCGCTATACCATATGCTGGAAGGAAGAAGCCGAGAGGGCGAACAAAAGATTGAAAAAACCATGAGATCTGGGAGGTGAACACATCCATCATTCCATCCGATACCGCATAGATGAAACACAATACTTCCCAATCCCACAATATCCCCTTTTCGTCATCAAAGCAGACCGAAGCCGCCCGAAACATAATTAGAAAAGCCTTCGTACAGAATATAGAACAGAACGAGTATATATGCTGAGGGCGAATCAACGCAGGCCGGCGGTGCCGTCTTGCAAGAGTAACATAACTTGCTAGACAGCGGGGTATCTATCATGCCAGTCCATGAGGTCGGATGCCCGCGCCTTGAAGTAAGGAACATGTGTCTATGTCGATAACAATGTGAAAGCGGAGTGTCGAATGGTAGTGACGGTGGCGAGCACCCGCATTCCTGAGACACAAGAGCTTTGTGAAACGAAGAACTAGGGTGCCGACGACAGTGAATAAAAGCGAGGTTGCCGCAGGTCCCAAGTTCCGTGACCAAAAGAGTAATCAACCCCGGTCTGACCGTTATGGCCCCTGGCTAGGCTCTTGGGCGTGGGAAAAAGCGGGTTCGGCTGCAGGTGCTCGACCAGGGCCATTCGACCCACGCATATCAGAACTTTTTAAGGTGAGGCCTCGCGCCCCCTCTTCTTGTTCTTTTCGATCCGCTCGTTCCACCTCCGCTTTCCCACGCGGGTTTCGAAGTGTGGCGCAACGGACATGACGTCTTGACCAGCGCCCATGATGCTGCTGCGCATCTTGTTGCGATACGCATCAACTAACAAAGGTCAGTACAGTTCCCGGTTTTGCCAGCTGCATTCACTTACGCGACTTCTGTAGAAACAACGTGCGCCCCGCAAAGACCCGGCTCTGGCTCCAGCTCATCCGATATCCGAGATCGTTGAGCGTAATCTCCTTCGACCTCTTCGCTCGTGTCAAGCGTGGCTTGGGAACAGTAGTCTCGCCATCCAGCGTGGGAACTGGGACAATAGTGCGGCCTGCCAACGGGAAGCTGGGATCGCTCTCGTTGTCGGGCTCGTCCTCGTGGCTGAACACCTTGCTGCCTCGAGGGCTGGCAGGTGGAGAGGTCATTTGCATGGCGAAATAGCTACGCGGAAAGACCGAGTTGATCTTCCGGTATGAGTCGGGCATCTCCTCCATCTTGACGCTGTCGAGAGTGACACGTACACGCACGCGCGTTCCGCGTTGGGCGTCATCGACGAGGATGAACTTTCGTTTCTTCCCCTCCGGTAGGTCGCCGAACATGGCCACCTTGCGCTCTTCGTCGTCTTGCTCTTGCTTTGATACTGGGACCCCCGAGCCGTGTCGGGGGGCGTGGTGAGCCATCCCATCGTGAATTGGTGGCATGCCGCTCGATCCCGCGACGGAGTCGCTTGTCGGATACGTGGGATAGAAGCTCTGGGCCTGCCGTCCCTCGGTCGGAGGCGACTGGCCGTTTGGCGCTTGGTGATGGTGCGTGTTCGCTTCTGGGCAGATATTAGCCATGAACAAAAGAAATAGACTCGCACAATCAAACTATTCATGGCGAAAATCTCCTCGCGCCGGCAAAACAAACATGTGCAGTGGGTAGTGAGTGATGTGGGTAGTGTATGTATGGGGCAGTGGTATCAAGGGGAATTACAACCAAGGAGTGTAATGTACATGCAGTGCAGAAACGACAGGAGGTAGGTATCATTGAACATCCAACACATTTGCGCCTATCGCAACATCACATCTGGTGAAACATACCGCTAACGTCATTACTTCCTCCCTGAGGTCCTCCTGGGTGTTCATGGTGATGGTGCATCTGTCCGCCCATGCTCATGCTCGGCTGTTGGGGTGGGGCTGGCATGCCGGCTGAATTGGGAACCCCAGGCGCAGCGGGGCCACCTGGTCCAGCCATGTGGGTGCCATGCGTCGCCGAAACTGCCTTGCGGTTGTTCATCTTGGCCATCCTGCGCACTCGTCGGCTTCGTAGCCGCGGGTCTTGATTGCTGTTCCGCCAGCTGTCGACGGCTCTTTGAATCAGCCCGCGCTTGCCTCGCAGACACGGGTTTAACTGTGCAAGAGCCCAGCCTACAGTGTTGCACTCGGTCTCGTAGTGCAGCCGATTTCCTTTGTACTGATCCTTGTTGCAGCACGCGCGCGGATAGACGCAGTTCTCCGTCTTGAACTCCTGGGGCAGATCGTCGACGCTGATGGACTCGACGTCGCAACGGATGGTATATTCCATCTTCACCCGGTCGCGCGAATACTCAAAAGCTATCCACTGCACTCCGTTCTGATCCTGTCTCACCACCAAGGGCGTGGTCGCGGGAATAGGTCCAGGTGCCGCATTCGGGTTGACGTTTGCTGCTGAAGGAGGTCCATTGTGCATACCAGGCGTTCCGACTGGAGGGGCTTGCGGCGGGGCTGGCGGGGGACCTAATCCTGAAGGCGGTCGCTGCAGAGGCGTTTGTGACATGCGCGACTTTGGACTCCCGGTCATTCCTGGGGTCTGGGGATGCGGCTGGTGCGGGTGAGGGTGGTGGATTTGCTGGCCTTGCTGATGCGACATGAGCATTGAGTTGGTTGCCATTGGCTGCTGTTGGGGCTGCTGTTGTTGCTGCGAAGACGGATGTTGAGGATAGGGTGATGGCTGGGGCACGCCTGCTGATGCATAGGGGGTGTAGTACATGGAAGGGGGCATCTGGCTAGGCGGCTGGCCGTATATGGGCCTGCCATGCTGGTCGTGCTGTGGTGACTGTACTGAGGCTGGGGAGTTTGACTGTGGGGTGTGGTAGGAAATTGGCGGGAACCCCGACCGATTCATGGTCGCGGCTGCCATGAGCTCCGGTGTTTCTGGTGGAGAGTCAGTTGATGTTCTTTGATCCACGCGGGGCTACGCATTGGCGCCGTGGGCGGACCAAGATCCGCTCTCCCAACAACGCGTCTTGTTTTTCGACGCGTCATTGGGGCCGAAAAGGACTTGACATACCTGATGATGAATAATTGCTCGGTGCACTGTTGGTGCTGTACGGGCTTGGATGCGCAGGGTAGTAGGGCACTTCCTGCTGCTGCTGCTGCTGCGGGACCGGTGGTCCCTGGATCTGCTGAACGTAGGGTGATTGATGGGGCTGCGCCTGGGGATTAGAAGGATGCGGCGATGGATAATGAGCCTGGGCCGGGGACTGGGCGGGCGGCGGCTGCTGGTGGGGCGAGTCGGGATGGTGTTGCTGGTGGTGGTGTTGAGGGTGCTGGGGATGCTGGGGGTGCTGAGGATGTTGCGGGTGTTGCGGGTGATGCTGGTGCTGCTGGTGTTGGATAGGGCCGGGCCGCGGGTGGTGTTGCGGATGATGGGTGGGCGGTGGCAAGCCTTGGGCTGGGTGGGGGTGATGCTGGGAGGCGGAGCCAAGTCAGCAATGAGCAGAGGGCAGCAGCAATATGCAAAGAGCAAAAAAAGGCGATCGGAGAAAAGACGGACGAGCGGGCAGGGGAGGAGTGGTGGTGATGCGGGCGGGGATGCGGGGAGGTGCGAGTTGCGGTCTGCACCAGCGATATGCGAGGGGCAGGGTGCAAAGAGACTGGCTGGACGGCAGGCAATGAGTTATAGGACGGGCAGGGCAGGCTAAAGAAAGAGAGGCGCGCAACGTCTGGCGTGGTTGACAACACAGCAGACTGCGCGATGGGGTTTCGGGGGGGGGAGGCTCGCAGGGTTCCCGCTGCGTGCCTCTGGACGACAGACGAAGGGTGCGACAGGGAAGTGCAGGGTCAGGTTTGGGTAGCAGGGCTGCTTGGCGGGAGCGTACCATGTAGGCTGAAGCGCGCGCGGGCTGGGATAACGGGGAGAGCGTGGGTGCGGCTTGCAGAGGGCGCTGCAGCATGCAACAGCGCGAGGATGAGGCCGCGCGCGGGCGTCTCTCGAGCAGACGGGCGTCGCAGTGCTCTCCAACGGCAGCGGCAGCGGCAGCGGCAACGGTCGTCGAGGGGGCGGACGGCGGAGGGGGGAGGACGGGGGGCGTGGAGTGGTGGCAGGACGGAACAGGGAGCAAAACAGAAGCAACTCACCATTCTCAGCGGCGCTACAGGCGCCGGCTCTTCCTTATACTTCCGGGCCCTATCTGGGGCATGCGACTGCGACATTGTTATTGCTGCTGCTGCCGTCGGTGGAGGTCGAGGAACCGGCTGCTCAGGTCCGGGCGCGGGCGACGAGGGTGCAGGCGGATGCAGTAGCGTAGCCTGCGCAATTTCACGCACACGGAGCAGCGCCGCTAGGAAAAGGCCAGCAGGATGTGTGGGTGGATGGGCAGAGGCGGCCGTGGGTGCGCCGAGGTGGAGCAGGCGTGAAATAAACGTAAAACAACTAACGCCTCCCAGCGTCCAGCCACCTCCCTGCTCGCGCTGCACGCCCGGACGAGCAGCCTGTTTGGGGGAGGGGGGTGGTGGGCGTGCCGGGATCAGGGATCAGGGATCGCCGCCGGGCTGCCTGCTGCTTTTGCGGCGGCGGTGCCGGCGTCGCGACGTACAGCACCGTACAGCACCGGACAGGACAGTATCTGGGAGTGCATGCAGAGGAGGGCAGACGGGCACATGCACACCGTCCAGTACCGGACGGTACCGCGCAGTACGGCGCAACAGACGGCCGCGGGTGGACGTCATGTCAACGGCGCGGCCACGAGAGGCACCAAGCAGCGCCTGCCTGCGCTCGGGTAAATACACGCTCCGGGCAGTCGCGACCGCCGTGCCATGATGCTGAGATGCA